>TARA_R110002033_G_scaffold59417_1_pt1 | contig 232876 bp, 204 predicted proteins | sample TARA_R110002033 | Tara Oceans TARA_R110002033 (sample SAMEA4397051) | marine metagenome | biome: Polar Biome; feature: [SRF] surface water layer (ENVO:00010504); material: water (ENVO:00002006), including particulate matter (ENVO:01000060) such as... | depth 5 m | reverse complement strand
ATGATTAACAGTCATTTGCTCTACCAACTGAGCTATCGAGGAACTAATATTTTATCTTGCTTACAACAACCATCTTCAGAAGATGGCGGAGGAGGAGAGATTCGAACTCTCGGTAGGCTATTAACCTACGCCAGTTTTCAAGACTGGTGCATTAAACCGCTCTGCCACCCCTCCGTTGCGAGCGAGGTGTATAATACTGATTTGAAATTTCAGTGCAACCTCTTTTTTAAAAAAGTTTAACTTTTTTCACTCACATAGCCCTGATCAGGGGAAGAACGGATCCAAACATTAGAATACCAGTAATAATGTTTGCCCGAATTGTCTGGCATAGTGCAGTTAATACGGCCACGGCCAACACTGAATGGTTTCTCTGCAGTCGCCGTCACTTCTGTATCAGACACCCAATCCAGCTTAGCTTTGCCTTGGCCTGCAACGTAACAGGTTAAGTCTTTCAAACGGTACTTACCTTCTTTAAAGGTCAAACTAATAGAAACAGGCTGATCTGTTGCATAGTCACCGCCAGTCTTTTCGGACAACAAAGGCATTGGCTTAGCATTTAGCTTCGTCTTTAACGTAGATAACTTGGCATAAGCTCCTGAAGCGGGGAAACGAGACAAATTTTCGAAGTCCGAATCCGCACTCACTACACCAGACTGCTGCCCAAATGCCATTATGCCCCGCTCTTTCATCATGGTTCGAATTTGGCTATTAGATTCGCCATAAGGATAAGCCAACATTTTTGGTGAATGCCCAAGGTTTTTCTCTAGTAAACCTTCAACCGTATCTACTTCGTTTGTCATACGAGACAACCAAGCCTCATCAGACTCACCCTTTTCTTTACGCAACATATAAGGATGACTAATGGTGTGATTAGCAAACACGCCACCAGACTGTTCCATTTCTTTCATTTGCTCCCAAGTTAAGAAGCTACGACTTTTACGTTCAACAGGTTCTGTATTAATAAACACTGTAAAAGGAAAGTTTCTTTCTTTAAGGATTGGAAAGCCTGCTTGGTAAATACTACGGTAAGCATCATCAAACGAAATCGCGACCGCTTTTTCAGGTAATGGTTTATTGGCTTTTAAATCATCCAACGCAGAACGCAAATCCACAACCTGAAAGCCTGCGCTCTTTAGGTAATCCATTTGCTCGGTAAACTGTTCAGGGGTAACAGAAGTCGATTTAGGTGAACTAGCACTTACATGATGGTATTGCAGAACGGGTAGATAATCCTGAGCTTGAGCCGCAATACTGGCGCTCAACGCCCCCAGTAAAATGCTGTAATGAACCTTTGACAACATGTCATTTCCTCTTTGCTTAATATTTACCCACATTCTACGGACGAACGGACAGCAAGACCAGCCTGATCAAAAAGCAAAACTGTTATGCCCGTTTTACTATGTCACTGCATCTACTCATATTGAAGCCGCCCTCCTACACTCAAGTGACATCAAGGAGTTCGCAGCAAAAGGAATACCTATCTCCACAAGAGGAAAAGTCATGAGTAAATCCGTTTTTTACCAAAATCTTGAGAATCAACTCCAAACACTTAAACAAGAAGGTCTCTATAAAGTAGAGCGCCCGCTTATCACGCCACAAGCCAGCCAAATTACCACCGCTGATAAAACGCCCTTAATCAATCTTTGCGCGAACAACTACCTTGGACTAGCAAATGATAGCCAAGTCACAAAAGCCGCTCATCAAGCACTAGACGAATACGGTTACGGCATGGCTTCCGTACGTTTTATTTGCGGCACACAAAGCATTCATACTCAACTAGAAAAAAGCCTTAGTGACTTCCTGCAAATGGAAGACACTATTTTGTATTCTTCTTGCTTTGATGCTAACGGCGGCTTATTTGAAACCCTATTAAACGAAGAAGATGCTGTCATCAGCGACGCACTCAATCACGCCAGTATCATTGACGGCATTCGTTTGTGTAAGGCAAAGCGCTATCGCTACGCCAACAATGACATGCGAGAGCTAGAAGCTAATCTAAAACAAGCAGATGAAGACGGTGCGAAAACCAAGCTTATTGTGACCGATGGTGTCTTCTCCATGGACGGCATCATTGCTGACCTTAAATCTATCTGCGACCTTGCTGACAAGTACGACGCTTTAGTCATGGTAGATGATTCCCATGCGGTAGGCTTTTTAGGCGAAAACGGCCGCGGCAGTCACGAATATTGTGATGTACTGGGTCGCATCGATATTATCACTGGCACATTGGGTAAAGCCCTTGGTGGCGCGTCTGGCGGCTACACCAGCGCCTCTAAAAGCATTGTCGATTGGTTGCGTCAGCGCTCTCGACCTTATTTGTTTTCTAACTCATTGGCACCAGTCATTACCGCCACCAGCTTGCAAATTATCGAGTCCCTCAAACATGGCGATTCAGCCCGCAAGCAACTAAAAGCCAACAGCCAATACTTCCGTACCCAAATGAATGCTTTAGGTTTTAACCTAGTACCTGGTGATCACCCAATCATTCCTGTTATTTTAGGTGACGCAAAACTCGCACAAGAGATGGCAAATGCGTTATATAAAGAAGGGATATTTGTGACAGGATTTGCCTATCCAGTCGTACCAATGGGGAAAGCCAGAATTCGCACACAGATGTCAGCGTCACTAACAACGGAACAGCTTAATCTCGCCATAGCCGCCTTTGAAAAGGTAGGCCGTGAGATGGGTGTCATTAAAGGAAGGAAATAAATAATGAAAACGCTTGCGAAACTTCACGCCGAAAAAGGCATTTGGATGACAGATGTTCCACATCCAGATTGTGGTCACAATGATGTCGTTATCAAAATAAGTAAAACCGCGATATGCGGGACAGACATGCATATTTATCAGTGGGACGATTGGGCACAAAACACTATTCCAGTGCCGATGACAGTTGGTCATGAGTTTGTTGGAGTGATCACAGAAATCGGCCCAGAAGTCTCTGGTTTCAAAATTGGTGATCGCGTTTCTGGTGAAGGCCACATTACTTGCGGCCATTGCCGTAACTGTCGTGCGGGTCGTCGTCATCTATGCCGAAAAACCCTCGGTGTTGGCGTAAACCGCACCGGCGCGTTTGCCGAGTATTTAGTGATTCCTGCTAGCAACGCGTTCAAAATCCCCGACAATATTAGTGACGATATGGCCGCGATATTTGATCCATTTGGTAACGCGACCCACACCGCTCTGTCATTCGATTTAATCGGCGAAGACGTTTTAATCACAGGCGCTGGGCCAATTGGTGCAATGGCTGCAGCCATTGCTAAGCACGTAGGCGCACGTAATGTGGTGATTACTGATGTGAACGACTTCCGCCTAGATCTAGCAAAAAAGATGGGCGCAACCCGCACGGTCAACGTTAGTCGTGAGTCGTTAAAAGACGTCATGACAGAAATAGGCATGAATGAAGGATTCGACGTGGGTTTGGAAATGTCTGGCAATGACACGGCCTTCCGCTCCATGTTGGAATGCATGAACCACGGTGGAAAAATTGCCATGTTAGGTATTCCTAGCAAAGGCACACTCATCGATTGGAACCAAGTTATCTTTAAAGGTCTTATCATCAAAGGCATTTATGGCCGAGAAATGTATGAAACTTGGTACAAGATGGTTGCTATGTTGCAGTCTGGCTTAGACATTAGCCCAATCATTACCCATCGTTTTAAAGTCGATGAATTTCAGCAAGGCTTCGACACCATGGGCTCAGGTCTATCAGGAAAAGTCATTTTGGATTGGAATTAAATCCTCTTAGGTTATTGCGTCTAGAAGATGATCGCGTTAGCGTAATTCCTTTAGACGCAAACCGAGCAATCACATGTTAGAAATAGGCATTCAAACACACCCGCTTCCCCATCAAGATGCGCTCTACATCTTGTTACATAGAAACCAAGTATTAATAGAATCCGAAAATCAATTTCTTACGCCTTTTACGCACTTCCAGCCTAACTCTAAAATGAGTGCTGTGTATTGTGGCCAATGGCATGGCCAAGATATCTTCGTGTGTCGTTTTGAATCTATTCCCAAAGGCTTTACTGAAATTGGTCTAAGAGAGTTACTATTCCTACAAGATCAACACAATTACATTTTGTTAAGTCGAGCACACCAGCTATCTACATGGGATCGTGACCATCAATTTTGTGGCCGCTGCGGCACCGCCATGAGAGAAAAGCACGCCACCGAACACACAAAGATCTGTCCGTCGTGCAATCTGCGTCACTACCCTCGAATCTCCCCCTGCATCATTGTATCGATCCGTAAGGACGATCAAGTACTGCTTGCTCGAGGCCCACAGGCGCCCAAAGACAGATTTAGTAATATCGCTGGTTTTGTCGAAGCTGGCGAGACATTGGAACAAGCGGTAGCAAGAGAAATTAGAGAAGAAGTTGGCATAGAAGTCACCAACATTCGCTACGTAAGTAGCCAGCCATGGTCTTTTCCACATCAATTAATGACAGGTTTTTTTGCTGATTATGCCAGCGGTGAAATTACGCCAGCACCTGGCGAAATAGAAGAAGCTAACTGGTATCAAATCGATAATTTACCGAATATACCAAACAACGCAACCATCTCAGGACAATTGATTAACTTGCATGTAGACCATATAAAAAAAACAAGAGAAGTAAAAACGCTATAGTAACGACTCTCTTACTTTCAAACACGCCAGCAATCAAATGGCGTGTTTGAAAGCAGCCATATTCACCAAATCCCCCTTTATCCCTAGAAATCTTTAGGTAAATACCTATACTAGCCCCCCATCAAGCTCAACCATTCACTTCCCATTAAAATAACACTGAGAACCTCGTGGAAGATTTACTGCATTCAATAGAACAAAAAGTAAAACCATTAATCGGTTTAGGTAAAGTCGCAGACTACATACCCGCGTTGGCCAATGTCGATCCTAATCAATTTGGTATTGCCATCTACAGCAACAACGGCGAGCTTTATCATGCAGGCCAAGCCTATACAGACTTCTCTATCCAGAGTATTTCTAAAGTCTTTAGTTTAACCCTTGCCATCAAACACTATGGCGAAGATATGTGGAAACGCGTTGGACGAGAGCCTTCAGGCAATCCGTTTAATTCATTAGTGCAGCTAGAATACGAAGCCGGTGTACCCCGTAATCCCTTTATCAATGCTGGCGCTCTAGTAATCAGCGACATGAATCAGTCCCGTTTTGCCTCACCGCATTACGCCATGCGAGAGTTCATTCGTCGCTTAGCCGATAACCCGCTATTGAACTCAGACAAAATCGTTGCCAGCTCCGAATACGAGTTTCGTGCGCGCAATGCTTCCATGGCGTATTTGATGAAAGCCTTTGGCAATTTTGAAAACGACGTAGAAGATGTGTTGCATAGTTACTTCGATAACTGTGCCATGCGCATGAACTGTGTGGATTTAGCTAAGGCCTTTAGTTTCCTTGCCAACAAGGGCTACTCACAGCTTAGTGGTGAACAAGTACTTAGTGCGCGAGAAACTACTCAGGTAAACGGTCTACTCGCCACCAGCGGCCTATACGACGAAGCAGGTAACTTTGCTTATCGAGTAGGACTGCCAGGAAAAAGTGGTGTTGGTGGCGGTATTCTTGCCATCGTCCCTAATCGTTTTTCAGTGTGTGTTTGGTCACCCGAACTGAACAAATCGGGCAATTCACTAGCGGGCATGGCAGCGCTTGAAGCACTATCGGAAAGCATCGGCTGGTCAGTGTTTGGTTAAGCTCAAAACCAGAGCAAGAACGCTCACAGCTAAAACAGAAAAGGGCTTCACGAGAAGCCCTTTTTTACATTAGAAGTCTACAGATGGCGTCACGAGCACAGTAGCCATCCTATTAGTCTGTGATGACTTTATAACACGGCACATACGCACTGCCCGGCAACTTCATACGTTGCTGACGAACAAAAGCTTGTAACAAGGAATCCAGTTTCGCTAACAAAGCTTTATCTCCATGAATCTCGAATGGCCCAAACTCTTTGATATACGCCACGCCTTGCGCTTTCACATTACCGGCAACAATAGATGAAAACGCTCGACGTAAATCCGCGGCAAGCAAATGCGTTTCTTGATTAAAATGTAGATTCAGCTCACGAACTTTTTCATGGGTTGGTTCAAACGGATACTGAAACTCTTCTGGAATATGCAGTTTCCAATTGTAGTAAAACGCATCTTGATGGGCTTTACGGTATTGGCGAACTTCTTCCATACCTTGCTTCATGGCGCGAGCCACTTCCACTTCATCTTCAATAATAATGCGGTATTTGTTCTGCGCTTCCGCACCTAGTACATCACCAATGAAGGCATGAATTTGCTCAAAATAATCCGCACTTTCTTTTGGTCCAGTAAACACCAAAGGAAATGGTACATCGGCATTTTTCGGATGTAACAAGATACCCAAAATATACAAAATTTCCTCTGCGGTCCCGGCCCCACCAGGGAAGACCACAATGCCATGCCCAGCACGTACAAAGGCTTCAAGACGCTTCTCTATGTCTGGCATAATCACTAGCTGATTCACGATTGGATTCGGTGATTCAGCGGCTATAATGCCCGGCTCCGTTAAACCTAGGTAAATACCATTTTTGATACGTTGTTTTGCGTGAGCAATGGCAGCGCCTTTCATCGGCCCTTTCATTGCCCCTGGTCCACAACCGGTACAAATATTCAGTTCACGTAAACCTAATTCATGGCCGACACGCTTGGTGTAATCGTACTCGTGACGCGCAATAGAATGGCCGCCCCAACACACAATCATATCTGGATTTTGAATACGTCGAAAAACATTAGCGTTACGTAATAATTCAAACACCACATTGGTTAATTTATCTGAACTCGCGTTTTCTAAACCGCGAGCAAGAATGTATTCGTGCTGAGTAAAAATAATATCTCGCAATACGCTAAACAACATTTCGCGTACGCTGCTAATCATCTTGCCGTCGACAAAAGCACTGCCCGGTGCATTTTTCAGCTGCAGTTTCACGCCTCGTTCTTGTTGTACGATGCGGATTTCAAAATCTTTAAACTCTTCCATGGCTGCTTGCGGATCATCAGAATCACTACCGCAGTTCAAAATAGCCAAAGCACAACGATGAAATAGTTCATGAAGTGGACCTGTTTCTTCTGACAAACGAGAAATCTCATCTTGAGACAACATTTCTAACGAACCTTTCGGTGCGACTAACGCATCAACGCGATCTTCATACTGCATGATCGCCCTCCTTATTGTCATTTTATTAATGTCTTTTAAATTCATTGCTTTTAAATATAGTGGTCGCGCATTCTGGTTTTATCAAGCTTTTACGAAAAACTTAGCAAAAATAGTCAGAATGAAATCAACCATTTAACCCGTCTATTTGGTCAATAAAGCTTGCCATACTACTTATTCATCAGACTTATTCGTAATGCTTGATAGTAATGAGATTTCATTTCAATTAAACGACTGTATGTACGACGAAACTCAAACAACAACGAACCGTTTAAATACAAGTTATCCAAAGGTACGTCAGCGTTCAGTAACAAAACCACCTGATGGTCATAGCACTCATCCACCAAACTAATAAAACGACGCACAGCATCATCATTAACACCTAATGAAACCGCGCGTTCACCAGTTTGCCCTGAGCCAATAGCGCCGTCTTCTGTGCCTCGCGCTTTGATGTGTTCATAAGGTTCGCTGCTTAGTTCTGGAATACCTGTCAGCATTATCAACGGATAAGTTTGCGCTAGCTCAATGTAATCCAGAGACGATCTAGGGCCATCACACAAAGCATAAAAGTCAAACCAAGCAATGTTATCCGCCGATTCAATCACCGCAATAGCTCGACGACAGATTTGCAGCGGCTGTCGGTTGATTTTTCCCTTTGCCAGCTGCTTAAACAAGAGCGACATATCTTGCTCGTGTTTGACAAAATAAATCGGCGTAAATCCTGTATGACGTAATCGATGATCCTCTTCACCGCCAAGATGAATGCTATTTAAATGCGCTTGTAACAAGGCAATAGCTGGCGCGAAGCGTTCTTTTTGCAACTGGTTTTGAAACAAGTTTTCCACCGCAATATTCGATGTTGCCACCAGCATCACACCTTCTTCAAACAAGGCTTCAACCAACCCCCGCAGTAACATAGCATCACCAATGTCAGAGACGAAAAACTCATCAAAACACAATACTCTACATTCTGACGCTAAGCGTTTGGCAATACCTTTTAAAGGATTTTTCTGGCCGAAGGCAAGATTCAACTCTCGGTGTAAACGCGCCATAAAATGATGAAAATGCAGCCTTAACGCCATTCCATCAGGCAAACAGTCATAAAACAAATCCATCAGAAACGTCTTGCCACGACCCACATCGCCCCAAAGATAAACGCCTTTGATTGGCTCTAACACGTCGCTATTTGATAGGTTCGACAGTAACGATTGATAAACACGTTCTAATTCATGTAACGCAGGCTGCTGACGCTCATCAAACGTCACTTCGTTCTGCTCTAGACGAGTTTGATAGACTTGCAAAGGAGTCATGTACTATTTCCTTGTTTAGTATTGCCTTCTTAGTATTGCCTTCTTATTATTGCTTTTTTAATTATGGGGCTTTCAGACTGCGCCTTCAAAACACTTAAATTGAATGATCGACAGAATACTGATGAATCGCAATTTTGATCAAATCCAATACAGGTTGCGAAGTAAATTTACGTGGCATAGTAATGGCGTAAAAATTTTCGAATGCTTGAGGAATGCTTTCATAATCCTGTAGCACTTTCGATTGAATCTCATCTTTTACCACCACAGGCGGCAATACGGACAAATAACCACTGTCCCTTGCTAACAATCGCAACATCGCCATGTCATCCACTTCCGCCTTGATATCAGGCTGATATTGATGCGTGGCACAAAAGGATTCGAATGATGAACGAATATCGGTATTGCGTCCCGGCACTACCCATTTTTTATCTTCATAGCCCTGTGGAAAAGGCGTCTCGGGCTTTTCGCCATAAGGTCCAATAATTGCAACCGCTTGCCTAGCTACCAACTGATTTCGCCATGTCGTATCATGGCCTTCGCTCAAAATAGCACGATTGGTCAGTGCCAAATCTAATTCATGATTGACGAGTCCATTGAGCAAATCCATCATGCCTCTTGATGAAAGCGAAAAATCCACGTTCTCGCTTTTTAACAAAGGCGCAATAAAGCTCTCGATAAAGTTTCTCGACAAATTACTCTGCACGCCGATGGTAATATGCTGAACCTGAGTGGCACTGTCCTTCTGGATAAACTTTTCTAGCTCTTCGCCGGTATTAAAAATATCTTGCGCATAAGCCAACACCCGACGCCCAACATCGGTCAGTACCAGCTTACGCCCTTGGCGAATAAACAGCGCCACATCCAAGCTCTGCTCCAGCTGTTTGATCTGCGCCGACAACGCCGACTGAGAGATGTGCAAGGTTTCTGCCGCTTCCGTCAGACTCGGGCTCTTGGCAACCCGCCAAAAATAATACAAATGATGATAATTCAACCGACTCATTACCTATCATCCTTTAAATACATAACTAAAAGTGAACGTTACATAACAATATATGTATTTTTATTAACAAAATAAAGACTTCATAATCGCCTCAATTTATTAAATCCAATAAACGTAGGTTATGTATGTCCTTAGTCGTGTTAAGTTTCTTACCGATTTTCATTCCCTTTACGCTGTTTTTTGGCGGCTGGTATCTCGGTCGCGAGGAAACCCAATGCGTGGCACAAAAAGCGTCTCGATTAAGCTTTGTCTTGCTGGTTATCTTTCTAGCCACCTTTCCGGTCAGTTATTTTTTCACTGATGCTTGGCAATCTTCTACTTTGATTCGTCACACAGCACTCAATCAGATCATGCTTGGATTGGTGACTATCATGGGTTGGGTGCTGATCAGCTTCTCGCGTAACTACATGGCAGGACAGGCTAATCTGAATCGTTACTATCGCTGGTTAATGTTTACCTTGGCGTCCGTAGCCATAACAGTGACCACCAACCATTTGGTGATTTTCTGGCTCGGTTGGTTAGGCATTAGTTTGTCACTGAACAATCTATTAACCTTCTATGCGGATCGTCCACGAGCCATTCTCGCAGCCCACAAGAAGTTCATGCTGGCACGCATTGCCGAGCTGTCTTTGTTTGCCGCCTTTGCCTTGCTTTATCAGCAATACGACAGTCTATACATCAACACCATTATCGATACCGCTGTTGCCCAATCTAGCGCAGGGTTAGCATTGCACTGGCAAGAGCAAGTCGCTGCCTGCTTGATCGCACTGGCTGCGTTAATCAAATGCGCTCAGCTTCCTTTCCATGGTTGGTTAATTCAGGTAGTTGAGTCGCCAACACCAGTCAGCGCCTTGTTGCATGCAGGTGTTATCAATTTAGGTGGTTATCTGCTGCTGTTGTTCACACCTTTGGTTGCCCAAAGTTCCGTGGCAATTTGGCTATTATTGATTGTGGCTGGCTTATCGACCCTCGCCAGCGCCTTGATCATGACGACTCGAATCAGCGTCAAAGTTCGCCTAGCTTGGTCTACTTGCGCGCAAATGGGCTTAATGTTGTTGGAATTTGCCTTAGGGTTGTACGAATTAGTCTTGCTGCACTTGCTCGCCCATTCTTTTTACAAAGCCTATTCTTTTCTCAACTCCGGCAACGCGGTGAATGACGCCATTCGCTTACGCCTTTCTAGTGCAGCAAAAGCAGACCCTCAAACCAACAAAGTTGTGATACCCAATGTACAAACTTGGTTAATTGCCATTGGTGTTAGCACTGTCAGCGTAGTCGTCATCCGAACCGTATTTGGCTTCGACAGCGCATTTAGCACTTGGTGGCTATTCGCTCTTGCACTCACTGTTCTTGTCGTGCAATGGCGCACGTGCGAGCACTCGCCTTCGGTTGTCTACACCTTCGTGATAGGCGTATTTTTGTGTGTAATTTATGCCGCATTAAAATACGCCATGCATTACGTATTACCGACCTATTCAACTCACACGGTTCAGGCTTTTTCCCTAGCCGATATCTGGGCCATGGTTTTATTTAGCCTGCTCTTCATATTAAGTGCGCTGCTTCATTATCAAGTACGCTGGCCTGCTGTTCGTCACTTATCTATTGCCCTGTTTGCTGGGCTTTATCTGGATGAATGGCTCACACGTCTGGTGCTTAAATTCTGGCCTGTCACCTTACCCGCCAGAGCTAAAGAACAGCATCACGCATTAAGCAAAAATAATCCGTCGCTAAAACCTTAGGAGAATCGCATGACTATCAAGGCTACAAACACATTAAGCATGCAACAAAAGGACCTATTGCTCGATGCGACTCGTACTATTGCTCCCCATTGGCCATTGGATAAACTGATCGCGGTCAATCCACTTTGGTCATTGGTTGATAAACCCTTTGATGACATTTCTGATGAATTATCAGCCTTGGCAGGCATCAAAACCTATATGTCTAATGAGACGTATCGCGCTTGGTTTGATGAAGGGAAAATTTCACACCATTGCCTAACCAAAGCTGCTGAACACTATGGCCTCAATGAGCAAGACGCCTTACTTGAGCATTTGTCTCAAGCCAATAATTTGCCAGATTCTTGGCGTAATATTGCAGACCTTGCCGATCAACATAGACCCGCCAATAAAATGTCATGGCACGATGAAATTACTCATCAAGTTAGCCAGTTTTGCGCGGCACATTATCAGCAGCAAAGCCCAACCCTGAGACAGCAAAACATTAACAACGAGCTAGACCTTTACAGCCATTGGTTAGAAGTCACCAATGAAGACAAAGGTCTAAGCATTATCATGGGCGAATCAAAACTCACTGACTTCTTCCATAACTTACCCACTGACAAAGAAGCCTTATTTGCTCTGGCCATCGAAGAATTGGCCTTGGATGATCAAGCGCTACATTTCTACGCACAAGCATTATTGCTCGATATTAATGGCTGGAGCAGTTATCTGGCTTACTTAAATTGGTCCAAAGGCGATAGCAATGAAAACCTTGCGCAAGAAAACCATGTGGAGTCTTTGCTCGCCATAAAAATGGCATGGGAATTGGTTGTTTGGCGTTACTTAAAACACACATCCCAAGCATTACATAGCGCAATAGCTAACAAATAGTCAGAACAAAAAAATGCCATTCCAGCGCTAATTCAAGCACATCAAGACGCTTTATTACCCTCCAAAGTTTGGGCATTAGCGCTGGAGTACAGCGAGCAAAAAGCCTTATATAAAACGCTGATCTCTACACCGCATTCATCTTCTATAGCAGGCTCAGCAAGACCTGAGCTGCAAGCTATATTTTGCATCGACGTTCGTTCAGAAGTATTTAGACGTGCGCTGGAAAAACAATCCGACAAGATTCAAACACTGGGTTTTGCGGGCTTTTTTGGATTACCCATCGAATACAAAGCAAAAGACAGCCATTATGTGCGCCCACAACTACCAGGATTACTGCAAGCAGCTATCACAGTAACAGAAAGTGATAGTGACAAAGACCACGTTCACCACCAGCAAAAAGAAGCTCGTTGGTATCGTTGGGGACACGCGGCTCCCGCGGCTTTTTCCATGGTGGAATCTATGGGTTGGTGGTACGCCTTTAAAATGTTCAAGCAAACACTTTTATCCCAGAGACAAGAGCACCCAGCCAATCGTTTAGCGCCAAATACCGACTGGCAATTGACTCAGCATGGTCTTGCGCTGACAGATCAAGACAAGGCTAATTTGGCGAAAGGTATTTTAGACACACTAAAACTGACAACCTACGCGCCAATCGTCATGTTAGTGGGCCACGGCAGCCATACCAGCAACAACCTTCATGCGGCTGGATTAGAATGCGGTGCTTGTGGTGGGCAAAGTGGCGAGATCAACGTCAAAGTCTTAGCGTCACTATTAAATGACGACAAAGTGCGCGCCCTGCTCAACGACATGGGCGTCAATATTCCTAGTGACACACGTTTTGTCGCAGCGCTTCACAATACCACTACAGATAAATTGATCTGTTTTGATCAAATAGAAGGCTCGAAAGACGTCGACAACAAAATGGTCAACGGGTTTAAAGAAACTGGCTGGTTTGAAAAGGCTCAACATTTGGCTCAGAAAGAACGCGCGATCAAATTAGACGTTTCATTGCTCGACGTATCAGACAAACAGCGCTCGAAGGCTTTTACCAAACGTGCGAACGATTGGTCACAAGTCAATCCAGAATGGGGGCTCGCCAACAACCATTCCTTCATCATCGCACGGCGTCAGCAGACTCGGCATCTTGATCTACAAGGACGCAGCTTTCTGCACGATTATAATCAAGACAATGATCCAGACTTTAGCATTCTAGAACGCATTCTTACCGCGCCCATGCTGGTGACTCACTGGATCAACATGCAATACAACTTATCAGTGACTGATAACTTCAAATTCGGCTGCGGTAATAAAGTGCTGCACAATGCCGTTGGCGGAAACATTGGCGTATTTGAAGGTAACGGCGGGGACTTGCGCATCGGGCTTTCCATGCAGTCTTTAAACGATGGTCAGAAATGGATGCACACGCCTGTTAAACTCGCGGTTTACGTTGCTGCACCAAAAACGGCTATTGAAGACATCGCCGCAAAGCACGATATTGTTAGACAACTGATCGATAACGGCTGGCTGTATTTGTTTCAATGGGAAGGCGACAAGATTAAGCGCTTCTACAAGCAGCAATGGCATGCGCAAGAGTAGAAAGAACAAGAACAGAAGCTAAGGCTCTTAGCTTCTGTTCTCAACACCATTCAAGCCACAGCGGCACGAAGTCGTGCCACTGGGCGCTCGTCGATTAAGATATGAATCAATGCCGTAATCAGGGCGATAATACAAGCTGCCCACCAGACGACATCGTAAGAACCGGTTTTATCATAGAGATAACCACCTAACCAAACACCGCTGAACGAGCCAAGTTGATGGCCTAAAAACACAATACCGTATAATAACCCCATGTAACGAAGGCCAAACATTTGTGCGACCAAGCCAGATGTCGGTGGTACCGTCGCCAACCAAAGCAATCCGGTCACGATAGAAAAGACATACACAGATGTACTTGTCATTGGCATCACCATAAACAAAGCAATCGCTAAGGCTCTTAACGCATAAATAATGCTTAGTAATTTCTTCTTGGAGTATTTCCCTGCCCAGTTACCAGATAGCAAACAGCCAAAAATATTAAATAAACCAATCAGGGCCAAACTGGCTACAGCCACATCGGGTAAAAAACCTTGATCAGATAAAAACGCTGGCATATGCACAGTGATAAAAGCCAATTGAAAACCACAAACAAAAAAGCCAACCACCAACAACCAATAATGAGAATAAGCACTCGCTTCACGCAAGGCTTCTTTCATGGTTTGCGTCACTTCTGTTGTCGCAGCGTTTGCATTCATGCCGTCTTTTGCTTGGCGAAATGGGCTCGATAATAACACCATCATCAAGGCACACACCGCCATCAACAATAAGGCGTTACTCCAACCATAGGAAGCAATAAAGTCTTGAGCAATAGGTATAACCAATAACTGTCCAGCGGACCCTGCCGCACTGCCCAAACCCAAAGCAAAGGAACGTTTTTCAGGGGACACCATGCGTGCCATCGCTGGCAATACCACACCGAATCCCGTCGCCGCGATGCCCATTCCCATCAGTACACCGGCGCCCATATTGAGCCCCAACACACCTTCTGCACCCGATGTCACATACAAACCCAATGCATATAACGCAGCCCCAATGAACAAGGTTTTCAAAGTACCGTAACGATCGGCAAAGGCACCAGCAATCGGCTGAAACAAGCCCCAACATAAGTTTTGTAATGCCAAGGCAAAAGCAAACACTTCGCGCCCATAGCCAAACTCTTGGGAGATCGGCGCCATAAAAAAGCCCATTGATGAACGTAAACCAAAGTTCAACGCCAACAGGAGACAGATAAGACCAATAGAAACACTGAGTAATTTCACGGGACGCGACATGAATGCTTTCCTAACTAAGACAGCTAACTAAGACAGATCACAATGATAGATTGATTTCATAGTATTCATGACTTACTCATAAGTCGAGCAACAAGCCACCTTTTAACTAACCTTTAACGTTAAAAAAATGCCCAGCAATCTCATTGCTGGGCATTTTAAAGTGTTGTTAGATTAGTTATTGAATGATTAATCTATAGGGCGATAAAACCCTGTCACTCTATTGGTAAAGGTTAATGTATCTACCAAGGCTTTTAGCTTCGCCACCGTTAAACCGGACTTCAATTGATCCATTTCATCAAGATAGCGGGCATCACCATAAAGTGTTTCGCTTAACTCAAGACGATGTAACAAGGTGGATTCAAAGGCTTTCCCCAAGCGGTTCTGCTCAACATCGGCGAAGGCATCCTGTATTTCCTTTGCCCATTCTTCTGTCACTATGTCTGGCAAATCAGACAGCACGGTTTTGGTCATTTCTGCTAAATCGTCTAATCGTGCTGGAGAGCTGGAGTACTGAATACTTAACTCAGCACGGTTGGTATCTTTGTTCAGATCCAAGCCTACCCTGACACTGTAAACACCTTGAACCTCACTACGCAGCCGCTGTTTTAACTCTGCCTCTAAACGCTCACCCAAATAGGTCAACTGAAGCGCTGCAACAGGCGACCAAGGCAAAGATTGATAGGCATACAAACGATATTCGGCTTTCGGTTCCGTATTCAATGACACATCAACAATCGCTTCACCGGCTTGCTGCACAACAGCCTTAGTGTTATCTGTGGAAGCAAGCGGATCACGAGGAATATTGGCCAAATACAAAGCCGCCAAGCGAGTCACATCTACCTCAGGCAAACGAGACACCATAAAATAATGCACTGGCAAGGCGACTTGTTGTTGTCGTGTTTTTTCTATCTTTTCTAACGACAAAGGTGCTAAATGCGGCAAACTCAACGTCGTGTCACTTTTCCCAAAGCGCGCTTGTGCTAAACGTCGTGAAAACACTTCAATCGGACGTACAACATCAATACTGGCGCTTCTTTTTAAGCTTGCCATTATGCTGTCGTAAACATCGATATCGATTTTGGGGGTAACTTGGTTCACATGGTAAACGTTCAGTAATTTATCTAAATTATCACTATCAATTGACCCTCGATACGCAAGGCTTTGCGCCTTCTGTTTAGAGGTTAAAAACACACTATTTTCTTTACGCCATTGTTGAAACTCTTCATCAGTCCAACCATAAACACCGGTGGCATCAGACATTTGCACGGCAATTTGCTCTGCCCAAGTAGAGCCTTGCTTTACGCTATAACCTGCGTCAGAAATCGCGGTGAAGTAAGTTTTATTGTCTATTTCGGATTGATCAATTTGATAACGCTCAGCCAAAACACTCGGGTCTAGCACTGTCAGTTTATCGCCATTTGATAAAGACCAATTTGATACACCCAATTCTGCGTTTCGCGATGTAAGTGCCACCGAGCCACTTTTCGTTACAACAGGCAATGCTTTCACCGCCACTATTTTTTCTTTTTCTAAGGCACCAAGCTGGCGAGATTGCATCTCATCAAACAATGCTTCAACAGATTCCACCGTACCTATATCTACATACTTCCCGCCCACGGCTTGTGTATAAAGAATACGATCTGGCGAAGACAGCCACTGCTTCAAGCGAGCATTTACATCCTCAAGCGAAATCGTCTTAACAAGACGCAATATTTGATCATTACTTTGTTTAGGGTCATGAAGGGATTTGTCAGACGTTACCGCCTCGACCATTTTCACTGACCAAATGGTGCCTCGGCTCTTTGCCGCGTTTTTATTGCGTTTAGCAACATCAACAACCTTTTGATAGATTTGATCAAAATCTTGCTGAAAAAATCCCTGCGTCTCTATTCGTTCAATCTCTTGAATTAAGGTTTCCAACCCTAGAGCGTGATATCCGTCGTCCACATTGACTGAAAAACCTAATATCGCCACATTTGGAGAGACCGTTCCTTTTGTACTCGATAATACCCGTACATGCTCAGGTAATACCTCTCTCTGACGATAAACCTGCTGAGTTAAAAGATTGCGAGCCATGTAATCAATCAAGCCGTCACGACGTGCTTCGTCAGTGCTACCTGCTTCACTTTCAAATCGGTATAAAAAAACCACTCGGTTCACTTTATTACCAGAATCATTAAGCTGACCAATTTTTAGATTCTCATCCAGTACAGGGTCTTTTGGGTGACGCTTTGGAAGCTCTCGCTTACGTTCAGAACCAAAGACACGCTTAATTTGTGCTTCTAATACAGCGGTATCCATAGGTCCAAAAACCACCAACGCCATGTTATTTGGCGCATACCAATGTTGATAAAAAGACTGAAGCTGTGTTGCTGGGGTGTGTTGAATGGTTGCCTGAGTACCAAGCACTGGACGTTCTGGATACAAAGAGCCAACTCTCAGTAAGGCTTTTTTCTCGTCATTAACGCGGGAACGATGGCTCAACTTGCCACGCCATTCCTCTTGAATAATTAAACGCTCTTTATCCAAAGACGAGGCTTTGATTTCGGCATGAAAAGCAATTTGCTGATAAATATCCAACACATTGTTCAATCGATCTGGCGTGGTGTTTTTCAAATTCACCATATAGCGGGTATTTTCGCTGTTGGTCATGGCATTAAAATCACGACCTTGCTTAAACCCCATATCAGTAAAGGCTTTTCGCACGCCATTCGGCAACCCCTTACTTTCGTGGAATACCATGTGTTCCACCATGTGCGCCACGCCTAACTGATTTTCTTCCTCATCAATGGCACCAGAAAGTACGACTAAATTCGCTAATGTCAGCCCTTTTGGCGCGTCTTTTTCTTGTTTTGAATCGAATAAATAATAGCGGAAGCCATTATCCAAAGTCCCCTGCACAACACGCTTATCCCAAGGTAAACCCTTATCATTGGCATATACTGGAGTGACAAAAACAAACAAACAGGTTAATCCCATAACACACAGGATTTTTTGTAAAAAAAGCATAAAACAGCTCACAAAAAAATCATTCAAAAACAGCCATAAACAAATGCTCGACAGAGCATTTGTTTACAAGAAAAGAAAGGAGATAAAAGGAACATCAGCTTAAAACCGCATGCCGACTTCTACACTGGTCGAGCGCCCTAATGTATAAGAATAACTTCCTGAATTAGTAGATTTATCAATGTAATCGTCAAAAACGTTATTTATAGAAAGTTTTAGATAACCTTCAATCTCTTTAAAAATAACTGGCTTCCATTCAAAAGACGTATCTAAAGTAATTAAACTATTAAACTCTAGATCATCATAAATATCATAATTACCGGATAGGTTAGTATAATTATCTCCTGTATCCTGAGCTATTTTACCGCCAGATTCGACATTAATTCGATTAGCCCAAACTAGATTCCAATCTGGAATAGCCGTTGATGTAGAGAATTCTATGCTAAACGGAATATTAAAGTCAGACTTAGGTAATTGTGAGTTATAAATAACATTACCTTTATAATAAATCTGTTTAGAGTTAATTTCATCCTCATAAGATACGTCTGACAACGTATTTGTTTTACTTTCTTGATAACTAATAGAAAATTTACCATCAGTCTTTGTTCCACCGAACTCAAAAGGTTTTCGAGTTTCTATCTTTAAAGAAATAGTATCGGTAGAACTACGACCAAAATTTGAATAGTAATTCAATCCTGATGCAGTCTTAGAACGAGTTACCATGTCACGAGTTTCACGGTTCACATACTTTACAGTAACATCAACATTACCTACTTGCTGAATCACACCCAATACCAGCTCATCAGAGTAAGGTGTATCAAGATCATAATCATAAAAGGAATTATCTGAATAAGAGGTAAAACGGTTAAGTGTACCATTGGTATTATATCGATATGTCGTACGCCAAGAACGCAACTGGCTATTAACCTCATATTGAAAAAAATCTCGTCCGTAATAACGATTTGCCCCAGTGATTAAACGGGTTTCATTGTCACTAAACACATCCCATTGCACATTAAATCGTGGCGAGAAATTTAAATTCCCTAAAGTTGATTCATAATCCGCACGTAATCCTAAGTAATAAGTCCAATCTCCATTTTCAATAGTATCAGATAAGTAAACACCTTCTGAGTGAGATGATTTTTCCAGTTTATTTGCATCGATAATATTAAGAATACGAAGATATTCATCATTATAGTCAATAACACCATCACTATTTGTATCACCGCAGCGACTGATTACACACTGATAGTTTTCACTGACAATTTTGTCTTCTACTTGATAAAACTGTTTTTTTCGATTCAACTCAGCACCAACTCTAAAGGTGTGTTTGAAAGAGCCAACATCAGATGCTTTGTGTAGCCAGTCGAATTTAAGAGTCGTCGTATTCTGTTGCTGATTTATGTTTCCATAACCACCAGTATAAGGCCATCGTCCATTATAATAATCGGCATAATGGTATATGTACTCTGAATCATCAGAAGACAAAGTGTCTCTTGCCTCATCGTAAGAAAATGTCGTTTTTAATATTCCAGAATCTGCGTTATATATAACCTCGGAGCTAATACCTGATGCTTTATGTGATTTTATAAATGCAGAGTCATATGAGGCATTAGTAACTCCATCATGGTAACGATTTGCATAAAGGATAGACACACCAATATCTAAATTTTGATTAGCTTTATAGTCAAATCTAGCCATTAAGTTATCAATAGTATCATCGTAAGAAATGCCTTGTTTTCCATAAACCGTATTACCAATATTTTTCACATAACTTTGATCAAAATTAGAGTTCGCACGTGAAGCAGTAAATGTCATACCAAGCTTGTCTGTAATTCCTTGCGCACCGGTTAATGTATACCTCTGCTTTAAATACTCCGGTGTATACTCTCCTTCTAATGAATCACCATCAGCCATATCACCCGCTAAAGATTCATCAGCGTGCATTTCATCCCACTCATCCTTAGATATCCCATATTTTACTGACAAATAATCTTCGCCATCATATCGCTTTAATTTGGCTGAAATAACACCGCCTAGAAAGCCACCAAATTCGACTGGAATATTAGAGTCATAAACAGTAACTGACTCCACAGCATCAGGATCAATATAATAGCTTTGAGATGAACTGCCGGACAGCATGCTCAAATTACTCGGATTAATCGGATTGGAATAAGTATCTTCGGAGTTTCCAGGATTTAAATCATTATTAGCAGACATCCCATCGATAACAAACGAGTTTTGATAATGTGACTGACCATGAATAGACACCTCATCAGGGCGCATGCTTGCGCTACTTGCTGAAGTGCTCGAAGAACGACTATAACGGACCGCACCATTTCCTCTTAGTAAATCAGTAAGATTTCCAGTCTCTCCAGCCATACTTTCAATTTCACTTGCGTTTAGTGTGCTCGCACCTAAAGTGGTTACAACTTTATCTTCACGAACCAACAAGGGTGACATGGTGATGCCATTCTCACCTTCAGAAACAGACTCAGTATCAATAAGAACGATACTTCTGCCTTCCCCTGCTTCATATGACAAACCTGTACCTATTAACAATAAATCCAGCGCTTGCCCTGCAGAATACTCGCCTTCAAAACCCAAGGTGTTTTTTCCTTTCAGGAGCTCACCATTGCCGCCTAAATACATACCGGATACAGCTGCGAAGGCATTCACTGCCTTTACTAAAGGCCCAGCTGGAACTTTATAATAGTGTGTTTCTACTGCTACCGACTCCGCATACGCTGGCGAAGGAAATACCATACTAGTTACGCCAACAAAAACAGCACCAGCTAAAAGCAATGACGAGGTCATTCGAGCGTTCATTCGTCGCTTAAGCAAACAAGAAAGGGTCATGGAAACTCCGTAATAATAATACTTCTTATTACTATTACCGAACATGAATGAGAAAAGGGACATGACAAAACACTTTTTTTCGAAAAATAGCGTTAAATGACGTTTACAAGTAAATGTCCGAGAGCACTACGCGGCGGAAATACTCACCCACCAAGACAATGGATGCTTTATACGAATAGGAAAAGATTTAGATAACATAGAAAGCACAAGATCCATATCGTGAATAGGAAAAGTCCCTACAACACGCAAGTCCGCTACACTAGGATCAAGATTAATATGGCCATAGTGATAGCGACCTATTTCCGCCATAAAATTTGCTAGCGGCATATCTTCAACAATTAATAATCCATTACGCCAAGACTCATAAAGCAAAGAAGCTGGCTGTGTATCAGCCATAGCATGAGAACTAAAAATCACCTCTTCCCCAGCATGAAGCGCCCTAGATAACTGTGAACCAAAAGGTGCAAGAGAAACCGCTCCTTCATAAACCGCTAGCACAGTTTGTTTATCCGATAGCTGGCGTACACAAAAACGAGTTTTGTCTACACCAGAGCGTATAACGCCATGAGCACAGGAAACAGAAAAAGCGCGGCTGTCAGAAGAAGCTTTAGTTTGTACCAAGATTTCTCCCGTCACGAGGGACAAATCTCGATAATCACGGCCATAGGATCGATTCATTGCACTATTGGTATTCAGCCAGGCCTTAGTGCCATCCTCTAAATCGTAAGCCGACACCTGTCCAACTTGAGTATGAAAATCAGCCATCCAAGCTGACGCTATTCTTGGCAATGGTGTTTCGCTCCAGCCAATCCAGCCTAATGCAGCTACACCAGTTACTCCTAGCACACCTTTCATCAACTGACGACGATTCATTGAACTGCTACTCATTGACCTGCTATTCATTGAACTAGTAGTGTCTAAAACATAGCGTGCCGACTGTTGGGATCCATTATCTTGAAAAGAGGAAAACATAGCGCCAACTGATTCAACTTGCAGCCATGCTTGCCGGTGTGCCTCATCTTCATTTAACCACTGCTGCCAAGCCAGCTGATCGGCTTCTGCAACGGGTTTATCAGCCAGCACAGCAAACCATTCGGCAGCTGCTTCTAAATGAACATAATTTGAAGGTTGGGAAGATGCCATAAAATCTAAAGAGACCGATCGGATTTAAACAAAAGACACTGCAACATCGCCTGTGCCATATAGCGCTTCACCATGCGCTCTGATACGGACAAACGCTCGGCAATTTCTCGGTAGGTCAAACCATGGAGCTGAGACAAAATAAGCGTATTTGCCACTTTTTTAGGTAACTTAGCGATCATCGCATCTAGTTCGCAAAGCAATTCAATCATAGAGGCTGAATGTTCTGCTGAAGGAACAAACTCTTCTTCGATATGTGCTAACGACTCCAACCAAGCCTGCTCAACCTGCTTTCGTCGCCAATGATCAATGTACAGGCCTTTGGCAATCGTACTCAAAAAGGCTCTCGCTTCGCCCATGTTAGAAAAGTATTTCGGTCTTTTAAGCAATCGCACAAAAGTATCTTGTGCAATATCTGCTGCCAATTCATGACAACCAAGGCGGCTACGAATCCATCCAGTGAGCCATGAGCTATGCTCAGCATAAAGCTCACCAACCTGTTGAGATTTTTGACGCTCAGGATTCATTGAACCGTTCAACCTCATTTCAATCAAAATATATTTTAGAAGCAGAAAAGTACAATAAATGAGAATGAATATCAATAAATGAAAAATATTTAAACATCAAACTAAAGACTATTATAAAGAATCATCTCTAGTTTGATGTAAGCAATACTTTAAAAAGAGACTACAAAGTAGTAAAAGCACCACCTTTTGCTAAAGCTTGTTGATAAGCTGGCACCGCTTCTACTTGCTTGATAAAACGAGCAATATTCGGAAACTCGGACAAGTTCATTCGAGTGCTCGACGCTTGCAATGGAAAACTCATCTGAATATCTGCAGCGCTTAATTCCTCACCGACAAACCATGTATGCTCACCCAGAGTTTTTTCAATAAACTGCATTTGAGGATTTATGCGCGGCATAATGAATTTTTCTTGGATTTTACTCGTTAATGCTTTTGCGATCGGCTTAATAAAGAAAGGCATCGGACTTTGTGGCACCTTCATCATCACCAACTTCATCACTAGCAAAGGCATCAAAGAACCTTCAGCAAAATGCAGCCAATAACGGTAATCCAATAACGCTTTGCCATCCGTCGGCCTCAGACGCTTTTCCGTATCATATTGATCTAACAAATATTCAATAATCGCTCCAGACTCAGCCACGGTTAAATCACCATCAGTAATTACTGGAGATTTACCCAGCGGATGCACTTTTTTCAAAGATTCAGGGCCAGAAGCGGTTTCAGGATCACGCTTGTATTCCACAATCTCATACTCAAGCCCAAGCTCTTCCAACAACCATAAAATACGCTGAGAGCGGGAATTCTCTAAGTGATGAACCGTAATCATATAATCTCCTTATTGTCTTATCAGGAACGAATATTATTAACTTTTACACTACAAGCTATACGCAATAAAGCAGAAAAGAGATGACTAGCTAAAAATAAAAACGTCAGTAGAAAATAAGAGCGCTTATGAAAGACTAAATAGTAAAGGCCACAAAAATCAAAAAAAGGCTTCCCAGTGGAAGCCTTTTTATAGATAAAATAAACTACACTCGATAATTTAATGACGAAAATGCTATTTTTCCAGCTTTTACGGCAGAAGCAACACACTCTTAGCAACAGCTTGAGTACGAGGCACAAAGGTATCCAACAAACAAAGCTCGCCATCAGTATGCATTTTTGCGCCTACGGGTCCTGTTCCACATAAGGTCGGAACGCCCATCGACGAGGTAAAACCAGCATCCGAACAACCACCAGTGAATTCCCCTTCTACGGTGAACCCCAGTGACTCTGCTTGTTTTTGATAGTGCGCCAATAAGACATCGCTCATGCTTGATTCAAAAGGATGGAACGCCGATATCAATCGCACAGAAGCGGTCACACCATTCAGTCTAGGCGTATCAACAATAGCCTGAATGGCGTCTATAGCATCGACCATTTGTTCTTTGGTGATATAGCGTAAATCCAATTTGGCGGTGGCATCTGAAGCCACAGTATTGGAAGACATACCACCGCTAATTAAACCAACATTGGTCGTTACACCGGTTTCGTAATTAGTCAACGCATGCAGCTCAGTGATGATCAGAGCCAAGCCACCAATTGCGCTGGCTCCATCGGCGTGGTTTACGCCAGAGTGAGCGGCTTTGCCTTTGACTAAAATTTCAAAGCTCGCACCGCCTTTTCGGGCCGACACAACATTGCCACTGATACGACCAGGTTCGGCATTGAATACGGCTTTTGCGCCCTTAACCATTTGCTGAATAACGTGTCGACCTTCTGGCGAGCCAATTTCTTCATCACCAGTGAACAAGCCAACAACGGGATGAGGCAATTCGGTGAGATCAGAGTTATTCAACAGATACTGCAAACCTCTTAAAACGAAGCAATTCAATACCAAGCCAGATTTCATGTCAGCTACGCCAGGCCCAAACGCCGTCATGCCGTCACGAGTAAAACCTCGCGTTGCCGTCGTTCCTTTGGGAAAAACTGTGTCCCTATGTCCCATAAGATAAATAGCAGGCTGTGCGTCTTTTTTATCAAATCCAGAAGCAATACGTGCTTCCAATACATCGCCAGAGCTAGCAGACTTATGCCATCGACATTCGATACCATCGGCTTCTAACCAAGACGCCATCAGCTTTCCTGCCGCATCAACGCCATCTTTGTCATAGCTGTTCGAGTCGGTATCGACTAATTCCTGTAGACATTGGATCATCTCGTCTTCTTGTGTTGCCAACCAGTCACAGAGTAAATCCGCATAAGGTGCGAGTGCACTGTTGCTTACCTTTTTTGCTGTCGATAATGTCATTTTGCTCTCCTTAACGTTTGGCCTGAATTGATGAGCCTTGTTCGGATAAATCCCAAAAAAGTCCCGTCATTATCTGTAAGGCTTCACGACACACTGGCGCTAGAACGTGTTCATTTGGCGCATGTTGACTGCACGCTGGGTACGAATGCGGCACCCAAACGGTAGGTAAATTAAGAATATTGGCAAACACATCATTTGGCAGCGAGCCACCTAAATTAGGCAGTAACACAGGTTTCTTACCGGTAGTTTGAGCAAGAGAACCCAAAGCCCAATCCACCCAAGGATCTTCAGGATCAAGACGCGTTGCCTCCATGATATGACCACTATCAGTGACTTCAACATCGCTGAAACCATGACGATCAAGATGGTCACGAATATGTTTTAAAAAGTTTTGGCTGTCGCTTTCTACCACAAAACGCAACTGACAATGAGCGCTAGCGTAACCGGGAATAGCATTTACAGGCATATCTGGATTACCTGTTTTGCACGCCAACATTTCCAAAGTGTTCCACGCAAAAACCCGCTCGGCTGGGGTTAAATCTGGCTCGCCCCAATTAGGATCAATCGCTGGGCTATTTGCGCCCTCACCCACGGGAATATCTTTTAAAGCAGCACGAACCGATTCAGGCAAACGCGCAGGCAACAAGCCTTTGACAAGAATCTTACCTTTGGCATCCACCATGGAAGCCCAAGCATGAGCCAAGCGCGTACCAGCGTTGCTCAATAAGCCTCCCCAATTACCTGAATGATGGGCACCATCGCGCAACAGCACTTTTAAATCGAAACTGAATCCTCCTCGAGAACCGAGGAAAATTGTCGGGTGCTCAGCACTTAACCTTGGACCATCGGACGCAATAAACAAATCTGCAGCTAGTTCCTCTTTATGCAGTTCACAAAGCTCAGCCAATCCGGGTGAACCTGCTTCTTCGCCCATTTCTAAGATCACTTTAACGTTAAAGCCTAGCTTGCCTTCTTTCGCATCAATAACCTGTTTCAATGCAGCAAAATTGATAGTGTGCTGGCCTTTATTATCCGCCGTTCCGCGTCCATACCAACGGTCGCCATCTACCACTACTTTCCATGGCGATAATCCAGCTTTCCATTGATCGTCATAACCGCGCACAACGTCGCCATGACCATAGGTCAGCAACGTCAGTTGGGTTGGATCTTCGATTCGTTCGGCAATCAGAAATGGCCAAGAGCCCGGCTGTTTTGCTTCGGTAACTGGATTGGCAACAATACGTGATTGAAAGCCCAATGAAGCAAGTTCGGGCATAATAATGTCTTGCAAATAAGCATGTAATTGATCAAAGGCATCGTGATTCTGGCTTTCACTGTGAACGCTAACACGTTGCTCTAAGGCAGTAAAAAAGGCACCGGAATCAAAGTAAGACTCCGCACCTTGAATGGTGGATTGACGACTCATGTTCTCTCCTTAAGTAAAATAAAAAGCAGGCTAAAGTGGCCCTTAAAAAATGAAAAAATTACGAAGCCTTATCCCATGCACTAGAGTCCAACACTTCAGGCAAACCTAAAGCGGGCTCTGGTGTTAAAACGGAAGACAACAAAGCTTGTGTATAAGGATGTTGAGCATTTTGAAAGATTTGTTCTCGGGTACCCTGCTCGACAATTTTCCCGCGATACATCACTGCAACTCGATCCACCAAATGCTCAACCACACCAAGGTTATGACTGATAAATAAGTACGTCAGTCCTAGCTCTTTTTTCAGATCCATCAATAAGTTAAGAATTTGTGCCTGAACAGACACATCTAGCGCCGAAGTCGGCTCATCGCATACCAAAATGCTAGGTTTTAGAATCAAGGCTCGGGCAATAGCAACACGTTGACGCTGACCACCTGACAATTGCCCCGGATAATTTTTTAATAACCGCTCAGGCAAACCCACCAAATCGCTGATGTCTTTCACGGCTTTTTGCTGGCTTTTAGCATCGCCAATTTTATGCAGCTGCAATGGCAAACGAATAATTTGCTCAATAGTTTTACGTGGATTCAAAGAGGAATATGGGTCTTGAAAAATCGGTTGAAGCTGACGAGACATCGATAAACGAGAACTTGATCCTCTCGCCTTATCATTAATCAATACGTCGCCATTAGTAGGCTCTAATAAACCTAGAATCATTTTCGCCAAGGTACTTTTCCCGCAGCCTGATTCGCCAACCAAACCCAAGGTTTCACCGGGACGAATACGTAACGAAATGCCGTCTACTGCTTTCAGTAATGTAGGCTCTTTGAAAGCCCCATTTTTTAGATAAAAATGGCGCGACAAATTTGATAACTCCAAAGCATATTCTGACATTACACCGCCTCCCGAAATGACGACGCTGTAGCAATAGAACAACGTACTTGATGATCTTCTGAACCTAGGTGATTTTCTAGGCTAGGCGAACGGTAACAACACTCTCCAATAGAGACGCTACAGCGGTTTTCAAAAGCACAACCTTTTAGTTCACCAATCAGACTCGGAACCACGCCCGGAATAGACTCCAAATGACTACCAGGTAAGGTTTTGCCAGGAACAGGAATGCAGTTGAGCAACCCTTTGGTATAAGGGTGCTGTGGATCAGAAAACAAATCTTGCGCAGAAGCCGTTTCTACTACTTGTCCGGCGTACATCACCGCCACACGATCGGCAATGCGTGCGACCACACCAAGGTCATGAGTGATAAAAATAACGGCGGTGCCAAATTCTTGCTGAAGTTCACGAATTAAACGTAATATCTGTGCTTGAATCGTCACATCTAGTGCCGTGGTTGGTTCATCCGCGATGATCAAGTCTGGCTCGCACATCAGCGCCATGGCGATCATCACTCGTTGACGCAAACCACCAGACAATTGATGTGGATACTGATCTAAACGCTTTTCTGGATACGGCACACCAGCACGCTCCAATAAATACACTGCGCGTTTTTTGGCTTCGTCTTTGCTCACTTTTTTGTGCTTGATAATGCCTTCGCAAAGTTGATTGCCTAACGTATAAGAGGGATTCAGCGAGGTCATCGGCTCTTGAAAAATCATCGACATACGCATGCCGCGCACTTGATTTCGCTCTTTTTTCGATAAGGACAATAAATCCATGCCGTCGAATTGCATTGCGTCGGCTGCCACTTCAGCTCGCTTTGGTAATAAGCCCATCAGCGCCATAGAAGTCATGGATTTACCACAACCAGATTCCCCTACGATGCAGAGCATTTCACCTTTATTTACATGTAAATCGATACCACGCACCGCTCGCAAATCGCCATTTGGCGTTGGCAGACTGACTTGTAAATTTTTCACGTCGAGTATTCGTTTCATGATATCTCCTCTGGCCTCAGTTCCGGCCTTCTGGTGCGTTCATATCACGCAAACCGTCACCCACTAAATTAATCGCCAATACCAACACCATCAGCGCAATACCGGGAATAGCAATGACCCAAGTTTTAAAAAACATGTACGCTTTGCCTTCCGAGATCATTAATCCCCAGGATGGCATTGGCGGCTGAACACCCAATCCTAAAAAGGACAAGGTCGCTTCTAGCAAGATTGCATGTGCCATTTCCAAGGTCATAACTACAATCAACGCGCTTAAAATATTAGGTAATAATTCCCGCACTAGGATGTAAGTTGTTGAAGCACCTAGTACTTTGGCCGAAGCTATGAATTCAGCATCCCGCAATTGCTGAGTCGTGGAGCGCGCCACCACCGCAAATCTATCCCACAACAACAACCCCAATAAGATGATAACCATTTGCAAGGAGCCACCTACCAAAGCAGACATAGCTAAAGCCACAAGAACAACAGGCATAGCCAAACGCGTGGTAATGATGTAGCTGATTACTGCATCGACTCGGCCACCAAAATAGCCAGCCAGAACACCCAAAGTCGTACCAATTAGCCCAGAAATAAGTGCTGCGGACAAACCAATCGTCAGCGAAATCCGCGCCCCGTAAAGCAAGCGACTTAGGTAATCTCGGCCTAATTTATCGGTGCCAAAGATATGCTCCCAAGAACCTTTTTCGTGCCAAACAGGTGGGATCATGCGCTGAGAAATATTTTGTAAATAAGGATCATGAGGTGCCAACCAAGGCGCTAATATCGCCAGCACCACAATCAGACCAAGAATAATTGAGCCCATTAACAAACCACGGTGACCCAAGAAGCGATTCATCATTCGGCGCCACTCAGGAACCACTGGCAAAAAAGTATTTGCGCTAGGAGCGGTTGAAACAGAAGAAGTAGAATCAGACATAGTAGACACCTCAGCGAACACGCAAACGTGGATCAAGCATGGCGTTGATCACATCTGCTAGAAAAGTTAACAGGATATAAAACACCGCAATAATCAACACCACGGCTTGCACCACTGGATAGTCATTACGGGTGATCGCATCCCACGCGAGCTGCCCCAAACCTTTTAAAGAAAACACCGATTCGATAACCACCGAGCCGCCTAACATAAAACCCAGTTCAACCGCCGCCAAGGCCACAACAGGAATCACCGCATTGCGCAAAGCGTGTTTAAAGATGACAGAAGATTCATTCAAACCTTTAGAACGAGCGGTACGAATGTAGTCAGAATTCAATACTTCAAGCATGCCGGTACGCGTTAAGCGCATCATGGCTGGCATGGCGTAATAGCCCAAAGCGATGGCAGGTAAAACAAAGTGCTGCCATGTCTCATTACCGCCAGCAGGTAACCAATGCAAGTTCACCGCAAACACCACAATCAGAGTTAAACCAAACCAAAAGCTCGGCATAGCTTGACCAATAACCGCGATGGTCAACGCCAAGCGATCAATCCAAGTATCTTGCTTAATAGCAGCAATCACACCAAGAGGGATGGCAATTACCGTTGCTAATCCTAACGCCAAACCACCTAGTGTCAGCGTTACCGGTAAACGATCACTAATCAGTGACATTACGGTATCTTGAAAATAATAAGAGCGACCAAAATCCAATTGAACAGCTGACCATAGCCAATCAAAGTATTGATAAACCATCGGCTTATCCAAACCAAAATCGATTCTGATTTGCTCCACCTGTTCAGCGGTAGACTCAGGTCCAGCAATCGAAATAGCCAAATCACCAGACAAATGCAGCAACATAAAGCTCACGATAGACACAGTGATTGCCACACTCAACGCCACCAGTAATCGACGAAATATAAATACCAACATAAAAAAACCTCACAACCGCCTTTGTGACTTTGATCCTTTGTACCCTTTATCACTAGGCACAGGAGCAAAGGTTCAAACTAGCGACGCTTACCACAAAGTAGTAAGCGTCTTACTAATTACTTCCAGCTTGATTCTACAAAGCGCGGTAACTCATCAGGGTAAGGTGTGAAGTTCAACTCTTTACTGAAGGCGTAATTACTTGAATAAGAAAACATTGGCGCCCAATAAGCCTCTTCAGTAATTTTCTTAATCGCTTCACTGTAATTCTTTTTACGAATTTCAGGGTCAACGTTGGTATCCGCTGCATTGACTAAAGCGATCACCTCTTTGTCATGGTTCATGTCATCCGCGCCACCATTAAAATAAACGCTGGTCATGGCGGAAGCATCGTTCACAGAATAAGAACCCCATGTTTGGAAAGCCAAGGGAACGTTTCCTGAACGCTGCTCTTTGCGCAATGCTGCATAGGTCAACATGTGCATTTTAGCGGTGATACCAACTGCTCGAAGGTTACCTAGAACAGCCTCAGCTAAATCCATATCTCGGTAAGCATAAAAATCAGTTTGGAAACCATTTGGGTAGCCAGCTTCTGCAAGCAAGGCTTTCGCTTTGGTTGGGTTATAGTCGAATTTTTTCGCAGCGGACACATCACAACCAAACTGGGAAGGGAAACACGGCGTATAAATGGCACGACTGCCGCCACGAACTAATTCATTTGCTAGCGCATCACGATTAATCGCGTAGTTCACTGCCTCACGAACTAGCTTATTGTGGAATGGCGAATCTTTTAGAGCTTCGCTGCTGGTATCCATTGCCAAATAGCCAACTCGCATAGTTTCGGAACTAATTACTTCCAAATTTGGCATCATTTTCATTTCATCCGCCTGATCGGACGGTACACGCCATGTCCAATCCACACCGCCGGTCATCAGCTGAGCAAGGCGAGCATCAGGATCAGGAATGACTTTGAATTGAATTTTTCCGATGGCAGGTTTTTTAATCGGACCACCTTCAAAGTAGCCTTCGTAGCGTTCTAGGTTCGCTCCTTCACCACTCAGTACTTCAGTGATTTTATAAGGGCCTGTACCAATAGGTGCTTTGGCATAGCCTTCAATGCCAACCGACTTAAAATATTTTTCAGGATAGATAGGCGTTGGGCCAGACAAGTATTCCAATGCTGCGGGGAAAGGTTGCTTTAGTACCAAACGTACAGTGTATTCATCAACTTGCTCAGCATGATCGATCCAATCGACGTTTTGACGCGTGACGATTTTAGACTCAGGAGACGTAACATAATTAAAGGTGAAAGCCACATCCGCCGCGCTGAAAGCATCTCCATTTTGGAAAGTGACGCCCTTACGTAAAGTAAAAAGCAAATGCGTTGGATCTTCCCATTTCCAGCTGGTCGCTAACAAAGGCTGATATTCGCCAGTTTCCATGTCTCGATGGATCAACGTATCCCAAGCAAGATGAGACAGGATAATACCTTCCCTCACATTGTTGTGATAAGGACTGACGTTTTCCGGCTCAAGCCCTACAGCGTACACCAAGGTGTCATTTGCCTTATTCGCTAATGCTGGTGCTGTCACACCAACCAAAGAGCAAGCGATAAGAGCACTGACCAGCATTCGACGAGGAGCGCTGCCCAATACTTGACGTCGAGAAAAATGGTTATGACTGATTTTTTTCATCGTTTCGTTCCTTTTACATTTTTTTAATGTGATATTCATGCAGTGCAACTTTCATTTTTCATTCACATTATGCAAAAAATACCATTGCCACAATTAAAAAAAATGCAAAGAATCGTTGCCAAAAAAGCATGACTATGGCGAAATGATAAAAAATATAAAATCTAATAAAAATCGCCAACGTTCGTTAAAATGCAGGAAAAACACGATGGAAGCCGCATTAAGATTACAAGATACCGCGCTACGCTATTTTTTAGAGGTCGCAAGATATGGATCGATAAGCGAAGCTTCTTTGCACTTAAATGTGGCAGCAAGCGCAATTAGCAGGCAGATAAATAATCTAGAAGATATTCTCAGTACAACCTTGTTTGAGCGCCGTCCTAGAGGGATGGAGTTGAGTGCAGCAGGTGAAATGCTCGCGGTTTACGCTCGTAAAAACGCACTAGAATCGGACAGAATTGTATCGGAAATTGCCGCTTTGGAAGGTCTTAATCGAGGCCATGTGAAAATTTCTTGCTCGGAAGGTTTTGCAATGGAATTCTTGCCTCGTAACATTGCAAGTTTTCGAGAACAACATGAAGGCATTCATTTTCAGATCAATGTCAGCTCTCCTGGGGAAGTATCACGACGCGTTAGCCATGGAGATGCCGACATAGGAGTGACCTTAAGTTTATCTCCAGCCAAAGATATTCAAGTCGCCTACCGACAACCTTCTCCGATCCTCGCTGTGGTAAATCCAAATCACCCATTGGCTAACAAAAAAAACGTCTCCCTAGCCCAATTACAGCCATATCCAATAGCCCTACCGGAAGAAAGCACCACTGTCAGACAGCTGTTTGATATCTGCTGTAGCCGTTTAAATTTGTTATTCGATCCTGTTTTAGTATCCAACAATATGGCGACTTTAAACCGCTTTACGACTTATGACGGCGGTGTTCATCTTTCGGGTGAAATTTCTATACGTCATCAACTGGCCAGCAGCGAATTGGTCGCTATCCCGATTCGAGATAGGGGTATGGACATCCGCAACATTGAAGTACAAACCCTATCAGGACGAACCTTGCCCGCTGCAGTGAGAGTATTCTTAGATTATATGATCGAAAAAATGCAGAATGAAAAAAGCATCTAAGACATAGACTCAGCACTACTTTCAATTTTTAAGATATAAAAAAAGAGCCAAAGACGACCTTTGGCTCAATTCATCAAAACAATAATGCTGTGCCTTTTTTCTAGAAACCTCTACCCTTTTCCAAGAGAGCCTTACCTTTCTGATAATAGGCTTTTCTTTCTTCTTCTGGCACCATGTCGCCGCCAGTTGCCCACATAATATGTGTCGCTTGCGACATTTTTTCTTCGATTTGGTGAGCCGTTAGGTAATCATGCCCTTCGGTTAAAATTCGCAGCACACCACTTGCACCCGCGGCGCCAGACGGCTCTACAGGAATACCTTCAGCATCCACCAGCATGGCTAAATGACGATACATATTGTCATCAGAGACGGTATAAACACCGCTGAGCAGTGAATCCATCATTGGGCCAACAAAAGCAGAAGGTCGGCCAACGGCTAAACCATCGGCACAGGTTTGATTATCGATACCCAGTTCTTGTACAGAAATGCCGTTATGCAAAGCCGTTTCCATTCCTAACACCATACAAGGAGAATGCGTCGGTTCTGCAAAAAAACAATGCACATGATCACCAAACACCTGTTTCAGGCCAAAGGTAATACCGCCAGGCGCGCCGCCGACACCACAAGGCAAGTAGACAAACAAAGGATGATCTTTATCGACGACAATACCCTGCTCGACCAGCTGCTTTTGCAATCGTAATGCCGCCACGCTGTAGCCTAAAAACAATGACTTAGAATCTTCATCATCGATAAAATACGCCGTATCCTTTTGCATGGCTTCCTGTCGACCTTGTTCCACTGCCACCCCATAATCAGCAGTATGTTCAACGACATTGACGCCTTTGCTTCTTAGCAAGGCTTTTTTCCATTCACGGGCATCAGACGACATGTGAACCGTGACATCAAAGCCCAATTTGGCGCTCATAATGCCAATGCTTAAGCCAAGATTTCCGGTTGAACCGACAACTATTTGATGCTTTGAAAATAACTCTCGAAAATGCTCTAAATCACAAGCCCGATAATCGTCACTGGTTTTTAATAAGCCATTTGCTAGCGCCAAACGCTCGGCATGCAACAAGACTTCATAAATACCACCGCGGGCTTTGATGGAACCCGCAATCGGCAATTGATTGTCGCACTTCATCAATAAACGGCCGGGGATTTCTAGATTCATCGAATCCGACAAAGCTTGCTGCATAGCAGGAATGGCCTTTAACTCAGATTCGATGATGCCGTTAGTAACCGCCGTTTCGGAAAACACTTGAGCAAGATAAGGCGCAAAACGCGTGAGTCGATCAGAGGCATCTAGCATGTCTGACATTTGCAGAGACAGCTTAGATTGCACTTCATCAAACCGCATTTTTTTCGGATTAAACCAAGTGATCTCCTGCAACGCAATGAGCGACTGCACAACAGGACGAGAAATATAGTCAGTCACTTAAATACTCCATGAAAGCTTTCGATAAATTAAAATCCCATAAAACCGTCTGTATTTTTCAACGCTGGCAAACGAGACAACATGGCGATATCGACTCTTGGGCGCGCTAGATCAGGTGTTTTTTCTAACAAGGCTTCTAACGATTTGGCAAACGCCAAGGTGGATAAATCGTCGCCTCGTCGGCCAATGATCTGCAAACCAAACGGCATGTTGTTTTTGTCTCGGCCCACTGGCAGAGTCACAGATGGATGACCTGTTAAAGTCGATGCGTACGCCATAGAAAGCCAGTGATAATAGCTTTGTGTCGGCTTGCCATCAATCTGCTCTGGGTAAAGTTCATGCCAATCTCGTGGGCTAATCGTCGTGGTTGGCGCCAAAATAAAATCATACTCATCAAAAAACAGCTGCCACGCACGATACATCACGCTTTGTTTGTTTAGCGCACTGACCACATCTAATGCGCTGTATGACTCGCCTTCTTCAATATTCATCAAAATATTTGGCCCCATTTGATCTGGGTATTTGTGGGACAAATCGCGGTGATGACCAGAAAAGTTAAGCGCTCTTAACACAGCAAAAATATGATCGGCGTTGTCGCAATTAGGATGCGCATTGTCACATTGGGCGAATACAGAACCAAACTTGTCGATTTTTTCTTGGAAGGATTCTTTGATCAAATTTTCCGTCATGGCAAAGCCAAAGTCGTTGGTAAAAGCCACTTTAGCGCTACTCAGATCAAAGTCCGGTAAGTGACGATAAGCATCGGCATTGTGTTGCCCAACGCCCTCCACCACAGAGACCCAAGGATCACGACGATCAGAGCGAATCATCTGCGATAACATCAAGCCAACATCTTCGACTGAACGAGCCATCGGCCCATTGGTTGGTAGAGGAATTAAGCCGATAGGCCGACTATGTCCAGGCACCACGCCTGGAGAAGGACGAAAGCCAACTACGCCACAAAAGGCCGCTGGATTACGCAAGCTGCCGCCAGTATCCGATCCAGTTGCTAATGGCGTCATGCCACAAGCCAAAGCCACCGCCGAGCCGCCAGAAGATCCGGCCGCCGAACGAGTCACATCAAACGGGTTCGCCGTCGCACCATAAACAGCATTGCGTGTATTGCCACCCGCACTCCATTCCGGATTATTGGCTTTGCCCAGCGGCAAAGCGCCTGCTTGGCGTAACTGCGCAACCATTGGGTCATCGGATGTAGCCATATTATCTTTGTAAATAGTACTGCCGAATGTCGTTGGGAACCCCGTTAGGTCAACCATGTCTTTCACGCTCAATGGCAAACCATGCAGCACACCCAAGGGCTCACCTTTATCGATGGCTTTTTGAGCTAGCTTAGCTTGAGCCATTAGATCGTCTGGGTCACAAGCAACAATCGCATTCACCGCATGATTCACTGCATTCATTCGCGTAATACAGCTTTGCGCCAACTCCATAACAGACAATGACTTTTGCGCCATCAATCGGCGCGCTTCGGCTGCATTTAGATCACAAGCTTCCATCCATACCTTCTTAGTGAGTTATTCACATCTTAATTAAATTAAAACGATGTTAAGCCTCAAAAAGGCATCGAAAAAGCGGAATAATTCGAAGGTATCCATGCATTTTAAGCAAAGCAAGTGGCCTCCTTAAAATAATAAAACACTCTCGATAACTTCTTGCCCATGCGTCTAAACCTAACTAGCTCCAATCGCTTAATTTTCCATGTGCTTTCTTAAGCATCCTTAAGGAAAGTGCTTTTCTTAAGCCCCTAACAGGCTTCAATAAAATTAAAAATAGAAGATAAATACATGATATTAAAAGGTTTATTAATTACTGATCACGTAAAAAAAATTTTTTTATTATTAATAAAATACTTTTTCGACGTAAGTTTTTCTTAATTCTAAGTCTCTAATCTGAAGCTATACAAATTGAGGTGTTTTCCACTATGCAGCATTCAGATTCATTACAGACCAACAAAGAGCGAACCATTGTCGCCACCCCAACCATGCCCTATGAGTTTGTTGCTGCTAATGCAGACGGTTACGCTCGACGGGATTTAGAAACTTTTGTCAAAGACGGTTTTGCGAAAAAATACCAAGCGGATGTGAACACTTTCATGCCGATTCTGCTTGGTATTAAAGCACAAGGTTTAAGAGCAGTGATGGGCGTTCGTCGCGGCACTCAGCCATTATTTGTCGAACAATATTTACCTGTTTCAATCACCGAGAGCTTAGAAAAACACGGCATCTGGACCGAACGCACCAGTGTTGCAGAGTTAGGTAATCTCTATAGTCAAAACCAGCGTTTTACCTTGCCCTTATTAATGACGGTAGTGATGGGTCTATACCTTTCCGAGGTGAGCTACTTAGTTTTTGCCGGTACAGATAAGGTGCGCCAGCTACTGGGAAAACTAAAACTGCCACTTACCTTTTTAGCCGATGCAAACCCTAACTTGCTAAAAAATGACGGCACTCAATGGGGCAGTTATTACGACAACAACCCCAAAGTAATGTTTTTGGACGTGAAAAAAGCAGTCGCACTAGCACTGCAGCAACCTGAACTAGAAGCCTTAATGGATCTTGTTCAAGCAAATTTCCAACACCTATTGCAGCAGCTAAGGAACGCATAATGTGGTATTTCTCTTCACCAGAATGGGCAAATAAAATCGCCCTAGTACAACAAGACAAACAGCTAACCTATCAAGCGCTAGCCAATGCTGTGACCGCTCGTAAAAACTGGCTGATAGAGCAACAAGTGTCTCGGGTTGCCGTCGCCATGGATAACACCATTGAATGGGTATTGTTTGACCTAGCATGCCAAGACGCAGAGCTTTGTTGCGTGCCAGTACCGAGCTTTTTCAGCCCTCAACAAACGGCTCACTTGCTTAATGAAAGCGGCATCGAATTGATGCTAACACAAGACAACAATAGCCCCAGTGATAGGAACAGCCCAGCTAACCATGATGCGACGGATAGCCCGTTTGCAGGTGTTTATACCACTCGTTTAACGGCACAACATGAGCCCAAAATTCCAGCTGGGACGAATAAAATCACCTTTACATCTGGCACCACAGGCAGTCCGAAAGGCGTCTGTTTGAGCAACGAAGCACAATTAAATGTCGCGCACTCTCTTGCTGATGCAGTAGCGCTACAAGACGTTCGCCATTTGTGTTTATTACCTTTGGCGACTTTGTTAGAAAACATCGCCGGCATTTATTCGCCTCTTTTAGTTGGCGGCACCATTGTTCTGGCAAGCCAAGAAGAACGCGGTTTTAGTGGCAGTCGTTTGACACAGCCTCAACACTTACTAGCTCTGATCAGCCAGCAGCAGCCAACCAGTTTGATTTTAGTACCAGAGCTACTTTCGCTGTTTGTTGGCGCCTGTCAGCAAGGTTGGAAGCCACCACAATCATTAAAATTTATCGCTGTCGGCGGCGGAAAAGTCGCAGCAGGATTGGTGCAAAAAGCACACGCTCTTGGTTTACCTGTTTATCAAGGTTACGGCCTGTCTGAATGCGCATCTGTGGTGTCATTAAATACACCTACGCAAGAAGACCAAGCCTCTGCCGGAGCCGTGTTGCCCCATAATCAATTACATATTGAGCAAGGAGAATTAGTAATCACTGGCAACCTTTTCCTTGGCTACCTAAATCAACCAGAAAGCTTTTATCCACAAGAAGTACGCACTGGAGATTTAGTCAGCTTAACAAACGGTTTTCTGAACATTGATGGGCGCCAGAAGAACATCATCATTAACTCTTTTGGTCGCAACTTGTCACCAGAATGGGTAGAAGCCGAACTCATGGCAACGGGTTATTTCCGCGAAGCATTGGTGTTTGGTGAAGCAAAACCTTATTGCGGCGCATTACTCAGCCCTGCAGCAGCGCACATCACCGAAGAGCAAATTCAACAAGTGGTTTCCATGGTGAATCAACACTTGCCAGATTACGCTCGTATTGGCACTTGGCTTCCACTAGCGCAGCCATTGATGAGCATTCCGGGCATGGTCACCGCTACAGGAAAACCGATTCGCGATAAAATTTTGGCGCATTTTGCCGACCAAATTGAACCCTTATACCAAGACACTTTTTTACAATTAAACACCGCATTTGGAGAATCACTATGACACTTTATCAACGCCTACAACAAGAAACCCTAGCTGAAAGACAATACTTGGTGACATCACCTATTATCCAACGCTGTTTCCATGGCCAAATCACCTTAGAAAACTACATCGATTTTTTGACTCAGGCTTATCATCACGTCAAACACACAGTGCCATTATTGATGGCTGTGGGTAGTCGTTTATCGGAAGAAAAAGAATGGCTACGGGAAGCTGTTGGCGAATACATTGAAGAAGAAATGGGCCATCAAGAATGGATCCTAAACGACATCGCAGCCTGTGGTGCGGACAAAGAAACCGTACGCAGAAGCCTGCCAGCAGCGGCAACAGAATTGATGGTAGCGTACGCCTACGACGCAGTAAATCGTATCAATCCATTGCGTTTTTTCGGCATGGTTTTCGTGCTTGAAGGCACCAGCATTGCCTTAGCTGATAACGCTGCAGAACAAATCAAAAACAAACTCAATTTACCTGCGAATGCCTTTAGCTACTTGCGTTCACATGGCTCATTGGATCAAGAACACATCGTCTTCTTTGAAAACCTGATGAATAAAATCACTGACAAAAACGAACAAGATCAGATCATTCACAGTGCAAAAATGTTTTTCAAACTTTACGCCAATATTTTCCGCGAGCTAGACAGTACAGCAGCTCAAGCCGACGCGGCATAGGAGAAGCATGATGCAATGGCAACAACAAACCTGTTTATTAACTGGCGCGACGGGCGGCATAGGTCAAGCCATCGCGACAGCCTTAGCCAACAAAGGGGTAAGCTTGATACTGCAAGGTCGAAGTGAATCTCGCTTGCAACAACTTAGCGACTCTTTGACTGGCGAACATAAGATACTCGTGGCGGACATCACCACAATACAAGGCCGTGAAAAAATCTGCCGCATGGCTGAATTGAACGCAATCAGTATGTTGATTAATAACGCAGGCGTTGGGCAGTTCTCTTTACTGGAAGAGACAGAAGAAGCCGTCATTGTAGACACCTTAGAAATCAACTTATTAGCACCAATTCTACTTATTCAAGAATTACTGCCTTTGTTGCAAAAAGCCGATCAACAGCAACCAGCACCGTCATACGTGATCAATGTTGGCTCAGCGTTTGGCAGCATAGGTTTCGCTGGACAATCGATTTACTGCGCCAGCAAATTTGGTCTACGAGGTTTTACTGAAGCCTTGTACCGTGAATTAGCAGATACGAATGTTCATGTTAGTTACTTTGCGCCACGAGCAACCGCCACCAGCATTAACAGCGATCAAGCTATGGCGATGAACAAAGCCTTAGGCAATAACGTAGATTCGCCAGAAAGCGTTGCTAATGCCCTTATTCAACAACTTGAAAAAGGTCACGCCAGACTGTTTGTCGGTTTTCCTGAAAAGCTCTTTGTCAAAATCAACGGTGCTTTTCCACATATTGTGGACAAAGCTCTGTTTAAAAAACTTCCGATTATTAAACGCTTTCTACGTCGTGAAAAAGACGTCGAGCAAACAGCACAAGAGGTATTATCATGAAATCATTTATTACTGCTAGCCTACTCACTCTCGGCTTAGTTTCCTCTACTTGGGCCGCTGGCACCTCTAGTTTGTTAGAGATTCAACAGCGTTGGGCGCAAATTAACTATCAAATGGAAGACGATGCCAAAGAAGCAGCGTTTAACGACCTTGCGATCAAAGCGCAGGAACTGGTTAATGCAGAACCGAATAATCCAGACGATCTGATTTGGCTTGGTATTATTCAATCGAGCACTGCGGGTGCAAAAGGCGGATTAGGTGCGTTATCTTTAGCGAAAGCGGCGAAAAAGTCATTCGAAGACGCTATTACGATTAATCCTAGTGCTTTATCGGGTTCCGCAATGACAAGCTTAGGCGTGCTTTATCATAAAGTACCAGGTTGGCCGATTGGCTTTGGTAGCGACAAAAAGGCCAAAGAATTACTGGTGCAGTCTTACAAACTGAACCCTACAAGCATCGACAGTAACTACTTCCTTGCAGAGTTTTTATACGACGATGGTGACTATGAAGGAGCGAAACAACACCTAGAAAAAGCCCAAAAAGCCGCTCCTAGACCAACTCGCCCTATCGCAGACATAGGTCGCCACAAAGAAGTGGATGCTTTGATGGAAAAAGTAAATCAGAAGCTATAACACAAACCAAAAAGCACAAATAAAACCACAGTAAAATCATCACAGCCAATATTCCATCTAATACTGGAATGTTGGCTGTTTAGTTTTTTGCCTTGTGCTATTTACACCGTTAGCGCGGCATAAGGCGATGTGGTTTCCCGATGTTGAAAGGATAAGATCAGTGGATTTTTAATCACGCCTTCATCGATGTTTATCGCGCGGCGAATGGTTTCGTTTTGCTGCCAATGCTCGCGGCCTTCTAAGACGTTTTCTAAGTAGACAATCAAGGCGGCAGAAATCGAGCGCGTGGCGCTTTCCCATAAGTAGCTTGGCGTATGATCGACAGCATAATAATCGATAGTGTTGTACTGAAACATCGGCTCTTGGAAGCTAGTCGGCTTGGCAAAGAAAAAGCCCATGCCTTCGTCACAGCTCACATCAATGATTAAACAATTTGGTTTCAGCGATGCCGCTTCGGATTCGATAATAAAATTGGTCGGATGATCTGTTTCTTGGAAAGTACCATTCACGATAATATCCGTTTCACCAATCAGCTCAGTCAAAGGACGAATCGTGCCGTCGTGTTCAACCACCACCATGCGCGCTTCACCTTTTTCTCCTTCGCGTACTTTTACATAATGACAATCAAGTACTTCTTCACGTACTTCATGGTCTGGTCGCTGAATACAAATGGTGATATCACGAAATCCGTGGGCTTTAAGCGCATAAATCGCACCGCGACTTACTGCTCCAAAGCTAAAAATAACCACTTTACGCTGGTTGCCATAATGTCCGTCGATGCCTTTTAACTGCAAGGCATGAATCACCGCACAATAACCGGCCATTTCGTTGTTTTTATAAAAGGTATGACGACCAACTTGCCCCGTTGGAGACCAGACAAACATGTCTTCGAAAGCAATCAAGGTGAGCTTGCGATCCAGTGCCGCTTGGGTAATCTCCCGTTGTTGCACGCAATGAACATAACCCCACAAAATGCCGCCTTCGCGTAATTCTTCTAAATCGGCCAATACCGGTTTGGCTATAATTACCGCACCAATGTCGGCAAGTATTTCATGACGTGTGGCAATGCCGCCAGTTTGTGCTGCAATCTCGTCGTCAGAAATATTAAACGCTGATCCGTAGCCTTCTTCAAAAATTAAGCGATGACGAAGATATTCAGGAATGCGAGCTAAATGCTCCGGATGGATAGGATAACGTCGCTCATCTGTTTTTCTAGATGTACCGATCACGCCAAAAGTTAGTTGACTCATACTGTTTCCTTTTTAATAAAGAATTTAATAAAAATATAAACTTGTTTGAGTTCACAAACGCGTGATCAACCACGCCAATAAACTGGTTTAGATCTGTTAAATGTCGTTAGAATTATTATTAATACTGCTGATGTATAAAAGATACGAAGTGGTCTGAGAGGGACATCCAATCTTGCAAAAGTAGACATCCATTACGGGGGGTGGATCAGTGCGAAGACAGGTCATGGTAACACCAAAGCCCATCAATAACTGGCTTAACCTGACATTACCAATAAAAAAGGTGGCACAATGTGCCACCAAGGGAGATTTTCTTTATGCTGCGAATAGATGCCCGAACTGATCTCGCAATAGATTTTTCTGTACTTTGCCCATCGTATTTCTTGGCAACTCCTCGATAACAACAAACTTCTTCGGTTGCTTAAAACGCGCCAAAGTCTGAGCAATATTTTTCTCTATCGACTCTAAATCTAGTGTCACACCTGGTTTTGCAATTAAAACGGCAACAACCGTTTCACCAAAATCTGCATGTGGCACACCAATCACGGCACTCTCTAATACACCTTCTTCTTCGTCGAGCAACAATTCCAACTCTTTAGGATAAATGTTGTAACCGCCAGAGATAATGAGGTCTTTATTGCGTCCAACGATATGAACATAGCCATCTTTATCAATAAGTCCTAGGTCTCCTGTAATAAAGAAACCATCTTCACGCAGCTCTTCAGCCGTTTTTTCTGGCATTTGCCAATAGCCTTTAAAGACATTAGGTCCACGTACCTCAATCTGGCCAATTTCACCCTGAGGTAACGTTTCGCCAGTATCCATATCAGTAATTTTCACCTCGGTTCCCGGTAGAGGAAGACCAACAGTACCAGCACGACGTTCCCCGTCATAAGGATTAGAGGTATTCATATTGGTTTCCGTCATGCCATAACGTTCCAAAATGCGATGCCCAGTTCGTTCTTCAAACTCAACATGAGTATCGGCTAACAAAGGCGCGCTACCAGAAATAAACAAACGCATAGGCTGCGCAAGTTCTTTGGTAAAACGAGGATCGCTCAATAAACGCGTATAGAAAGTTGGAACCCCCATCATAACTGTCGCCTGGGGCATCAAATCCAACATGATATCGAGATCAAATTTTGGCAAGAAGATGATTTTACTGCCCGCAGTCAATGACACATTTGTCGCAACAAACAAACCATGAGTATGGAAAATAGGAAGGGCGTGAAGCAGAACATCTTGCTCGGTAAAACGCCATTCATCGGCAAGAGCTTGAGAGTTGGACAATAGGTTTCCATGAGTCAGCATCGCACCTTTTGAACGCCCAGTCGTACCTGAGGTATAAAGGAAAGAAGCCAAGTCATCCTCTTCACGAGGTACCGTATCAAACACTGTAGGCATAGCTTGAGCTAATACAGAAAACTCACCGGAACCATCTTCGTTTAGCGTTTTTAATATAGCGCCACAAGCAGCGGCCACAGGTTGCAATGCGGCGGCTTGTTTCTCGTCACAAAGTAGCACTTTTGCTCGACTGTCTTTGACAAAGTAAGATACTTCATCCGCGGTATAAGCCGTATTCAATGGCAAGAAAACAACACCAGCTTGTGCACATGCAGCATACACAGCCAAGGCTTGAGGAGACTTAGCAATTTGCACAGCGAGACAATCATCAGGCTGCAAACCTAACTGAACCAATGTATGGGCGTATTGCGAGGCCAATTCAAGAAACTCATTATGAGTCATAGTAGAGCCATCAGGCTGCTGCAAAAAAACGCTTGTTTTGCCTTTGTGCTTACCAAATAAGCGATCGTATAGTGGATTTGTCATTGTTATTCTCCTTTTTTTCTAGTCGCGATAGAAGCACTCAACGCATGTACCGCATCCGATGCCACTACTTTTTGTTCCGTGACGAACTGTTCGTGATTTTTTGAAACCTGAGATAAGTCGTATAAATAATTCACCATGGCACCATTTGACTGTTTCAAACCATTTTTCGAGATATCAGCATCGGCATGCACAGCTTGAATCATCGCCCCATTACCGAGATGAAAACGCGTAACAGGGTCTAAAGGTTTACCATCAGGACGCTTGGCATTCAGCAGATAATAAGCAGCTAAAGCTTGGTCTTTACCCTGCCCTAAAGATCCCACATCAGCGCTACTAACCCACTTAGCTAAACCTGGAATAGGTGATAAAGTCACAAAGGTATTTATGTTATCCAAGTCTCTAGCAAGGTTTGCAGCAACTTGTTTGATGAGGAAATTACCAAACGATATTCCCGCTAATCCAGGCTGGCAGTTAGAAATAGAATAGAAAACTGCGGTGTCAGCTTCGTCAGCTTCAATTATTTCTCGATCGGTCGTCAACAAAGATTGTATGGAGCTCGCAGTGCCTTTGGTTAATGCGACCTCAACAAAAATTAATGGGTCGTCCGCCATAGAAGGATGAAAAAATCCATAACAACGACGATCTGAAGGCTTTAAACGTTGGCGTAAATCATCCCAGCTATCGATGGCGTGCACCGCTTCATAAGCTATGATTTTTTCCAAAATACTGGCAGGACTGTCCCAATTAATTGGGCGTAGCACCAAAAAGCCACGATTAAACCAGGAAGTGAATAGATGGTTAAAATCTACGTCTAAAATCCCTAATGAGGCATCTTCTTTAGTGGCTTTTAATAAATCTTCACGCATTTTTACTAATTTTGGCGTAGCGCCAGGAACTTGATTAAAGCGACGAATAAGCTCTTGTCGTCTTGGCTCACAAGCCGAGGCAAATGCCTTATAAGTCTGCTTGCTTGGTTGCTTTTGATATTCCGTCAAAGCGGTAATCACTTCATCAGTAACCACTTCTAAACCGTGAGTCATAAATTCAAATAATTCACGTTTTTCATCGCTGGACATTTGATCATAACGATCGAGGATATTTCTCGCTAATGCGCCACCAGATACTTCACCATGACGAGTAAGTAAATCCTGACACATGGCTTTTACTGTTCGATTATCCTCTTCATTCGATCGTGCTTTGCGATAACGGCGATCAAAAACAGAAGAAAACAGCTCTGTAAAAAAATTCATATAATTAGCTCTCGTTATTTTTATTCGATTCCATTCTTATAAGATTCACCGTCACCATTGACGAAGTGAAGCTTAAGGATACTAATCTTTATGAAGACACCTAAAAAGAAGAGTTTTGAGATAATATCCTTGCCATTTAAGCAAAGCAAACAAACGTATCTTTATGATTCATTGAAACAATATTCAATTAAACTAAGCTATTTTTCTGCTGACAAGAACTGACATTAAGCGATGATAAGGTTACGCTGTTGCCCATTACTCAGGAAGATCAACGCATGACAGAACCTTTTAAAAACCTCTTCAATCACAATGTTATTAACGAGATAGCGAAACATTTTCAGCGCCATTGGAAAGACTTCGATAAACAAGGTTTTGTTGACGCGGCATGCGATCAACTTGAAGAGTTAGAACTAAAGGCCCGCTCACAACAAATCACCGCAGCCATGAGTCGTTATTTGCCGGATGATTTCGAACACGCAGGGCAAATTTTACTCGCAGCCTTGGCACCAGAATCAAAAGAAACGGCACCAGAAGCAAAAGAAAAACCAGCAACTGAGAGTGACGGTATTTCTGGCTGGGCGATTATGCCAATGGGCGATTACGTGGGGATGCATGGCCTTGCGCATCATGATCTATCCATGACCTTGTTAAATGCCATGACGCGTCGTTTTACCTCCGAATTTAGCATTCGTTTTTTCTTATTGGCCTCTCCAGAAGAAACGCTTAATACCCTTAAAAACTGGCTCAAAGATGACAACAAGCATGTACGACGTTTAATTTCAGAAGGTACTCGACCACGCTTGCCTTGGGCCATGCAGTTACCGAGTTTTATTCAGAATCCAACACCCGTAATTGAGTTACTTGAAACGCTTAAAGACGATCCAGAAGAATACGTACGTCGCTCAGTTGCGAATAATCTCAACGACATTGCCAAGGATCACCCTGACCTTGTAGCAGATATCGCCAAAAAATGGATGCAAGACGCGGATATAAACCGTCAGAAGCTGATTCGCCATGCCTGTAGAACCTTATTAAAACAAGGTAACCAGAAGGCACTAGAAGTATTCGGTTTTGGCAAACCAAAGTTAGGCAGTATTAAGTTGGAAATCCATGAAGAACAGGTGAAATTGAACGGCAATTTGGAATTTTCACTGTTAGTCGAATCAACCAACGAGGGAGATCAAAGCTTAATGATCGATTACGTCATTCATCACCAAAAGAAGAATGGTAAAACAACACCCAAGGTATTTAAGTGGAAGAAAGCCACTTTACTGGCTGGAAAAAGTCTATCTATGAGTAAGAAACACCCTTTCAAAGCCATTACCACCCGAGTGTATTATGACGGCCTGCATGAGGTAGAGATTCTTGTTAATGGTCAATCCATTGCCAAAAATAGTTTCTTTTTATCAATAGACTAACCAACGACTACTCGATTACGTCCTGCGCCTTTAGCCTCATACAGTAAAATATCGGCGCGTTTTACAATCCGAGTCTGATCATCAAAATCTTGGTAATCGGTCACTCCCAAGCTAATGGTGAATGGAGGCATACCATTTTCATTCAGAAGGTCAATCTTCTTGCGTAGCTGCTCTGCCAATACACCTGCATCTTTGAGGTTAGTATCTCTTAGTAATATGGCAAATTCTTCACCACCAATTCTAAACAATACATCGGTTTCACGCAGGCGTTTTCGCAACGTGTTAACCAGTAATTTGAGCACATTATCTCCGACATCATGGCCAAAGCCGTCGTTGATTTTTTTGAAATGATCGACATCTAACAAGATTAAACTAAAATGATGGCCACGATTCGCCAGCGCAAGTTCATCTTTAATTTGCTCGTCCCATTTGTGGCGATTAAACGTACCAGTCAACTTATCTCGTGTTGCTAGCTCAATCAACTGAGTTTCGACTTTATGTCGATTGCTCATTTCTTTCGAAAACTGCCCTATTAATGCCTTTAAGTCTGTTTCTAATTCGTCAAGTTCATCTAAGCCTTTGTAGCTTAGCGAGGTATTGTCATGTTCGATAACAATTGAACGATGCAATGACTCTATCTGCCCACGTAGTGACCAAATTCGTTTACGAAAAGTAATGATGATATATAAGGTTAGATAAGTACCAATACCAAAAGCAGATACACCCAAAATAGCATTCATAATCACAAAATGACGTTCTTGACTTTCAACCGTTGCCGAAACATTCATGGTTAATTGGTCAATTTTTCTGAGCATCTCATCAGCCTGAGCATCTAAATCTTTATCCTGCTGTTCTAATATTTGCCAAGATGTTGAAAACCCTTGTTTGTCCTGCTCTAGAAAATCATCTACAAGACGATCAAAGCTCATTCGATGTTGGTGCAGAAGGTTAATTTGTTCAATTAAAGCTTTATGATCCAGTAATTTAATTCTTACGCTACCGAAACCAAGCCCAGTGTGTAGTATTTCCGTAGACTTATCTAACTGAGCGGCAAGCTGATCGCTAAATTCATCAAAACCTTTTACGCTTTTCGCTTGCATGGATTTATTAGCAAAAAAAGCATCACCTTGTTGACGAATACTCTCCATCAATAAATGCTGTTTAAGCTGCAACATTTCGATGTCTGCCATTACTTCAGAGAGCGGTACATCAATTTCTGCTACCTCATGCATTTCTTTATAAATACGCTGAGATTGGTAAGCAGAATAAAAAATCACGACAAATAAAAATGACAAAAGAATAAACGACAAACTGCTAATTTTTCGCGTCATAGATATATTTAACCAATTAAACATATAAAGCTTCTTGATAAATGTTGCATAAATAAAGCTAAAAGTTAGCCGATCATAACTCGATTTCGTCCAGCACCTTTGGCCTCATAGAGTAAGATATCGGCGCGTTTTACGATACGACCCTGATCATCAAAATCTTGATAATCAGTCACGCCTAAACTGATGGTAAATGCTGGCATGCCATCTTCATTCAAAGTTTCAATCTTCTTGCGTAACTGTTCAGCCAATACTCCAGCATCTTCACAATTTGTATCTCTTAGTAATACAGCAAATTCCTCACCGCCGATTCTGAACAACATGTCTGTTTCACGTAGACGTTTTCGCAAGGTATTAACCAGTAATTTGAGTACATTATCACCAACGTCATGCCCATGGGCATCGTTGATTTTCTTAAAATGATCAACATCTAACAAGATCAAACTAAAATGATGACCGCGATTGGCAAGCGCCAGTTCATCTTTGATTTGTTCGTCCCATTTGTGACGATTAAATGCACCAGTTAGCTTGTCTCGTGTGGCTAACTCAATCAGCTGAGTTTCAACTTCGTCACGATTATCTTTTTCCAACGAGAAACGTGCCATCAGAATCTTTAAATCTTTTTCTAATTGATCCAATTCATCAGAACCTTTATTGCGAGTAGCATCGCTACTCTCATCAGGAGAAATAGAACGATGCAAAGACTCTATCTGACCACGCAACGAACCCACCTTCTGACGAAAAGACAAAATCGTATAAAGGGTTAAATAGCCGCCAATAGCAAAGGCAGAAAAACCGAGTATGGCATTCACAACCATAAAATCACGTTCTTGTTTTTCTACTGTCGCGGCGACCTTCATCGTGAGTTGGTCAATATTCACAAGCAACTCATCGGCTTGAGAATCTAATAAATTATCTTGTTTTTCTAGCTCATCCCAGGATACCGAATAATGCTCTTCGCCTTTGTTCAAAAACCGAGAGAACAAGCTTTCGAAACCTACTCTATGGCTATGTAACACACTAATCTGCTGAATCAAGGATTGATGTTCTTCTACTTTGATACGAATGCTGCCGAATGTCATGCCTGTATGAAGTATGCTAATACTCTTATCAAGCTGTGCAGATAGCAGCTGACTAAACTCATCAAAGCCTTTGACACTTTTGGTCTGTGATACTTCATCAGCAAAAAAAGCATCGCCTTGTAGACGAATTCCCTCCATCAATAAATGCTGTTTAAGCTGCAAAATTTCTATATCAGCAATGACTTCGGAAAGTGGAATATCAATCTCCGCGACTTCTTGCATTTCTTTGTAGATTTTTTGTGTCTGATACGTTGAATAAAGAATCACCACAAAGAGAAACGATAAGAGAACAAAAGACAGGCTGCTTATTTTTCGTGTCATAGAGACATTTAACCAATTAAACATAGAGGGTTCTTGATAAGTGTTGTACAACTAAAGCTAGGATATAAAGCATAAAAATCAATCCAAACAATGAACTTAAATATTAACATAGTTAGATACTGTAAAAGTTAGGATATAAAACCTAAGTTTTTGAAAGGGCTTAACTACTTTAGTGTTTAAAAGTGATCATAAAACACTTTTTTGATGACGACATGCACGATCTGTTATGTGAAAATCAGGAAATAGCACAACTAAACAGGTTAACTTTAAGCAAGGTCGATCTATAAAATATTTATCAATAATGAAACAACAATAAGACCAATGGATGAACACATTCAAAATGCGCTATCTGACTATTGTAAAACTACTTACTCTTCTGACTTTTTTTGCTCAAAACAGTGCTTTTGCAGAGAAACAAGCGACCATTATTTTTGATGCTGAAATGTCGACAATTAACGATGCAAAAAATGGCAGCTATGCTCAGTTAGCAACTCTTATTGATGATTATAGAGAAAAAAGTACCAGTACGTTTTTCATTTTCGGTGGCGAAAGCTTAGGACCAAGCATGCTATCCTCTATGGACAGGGGCGCCCATATTATTGATGTACTTAATAGCCTCGAACCTAATGCTATGGGAGTTTCAAAACGGGAATTTAGCTATCAAGAAGATGAGCTGATATTACGTACCTATGAAGCCGCTTTTCCAATCGTATCAAGCAACTTATATGACCCTATCTCCAAGCAATCACCAGAAGGCATTGAAGCCTATACTTTGCTAAAACAAGGTGAGGTGAAACTAGGGTTCATTTCCATACTAGACCCAATCGTTACCGAAAAGTACCCAACAAAAAGACTAGTAATTACACCGCCACTACAAGCAGTCTTGGAAATAGCTAAATTACTTAGGAAGCAAAATGTAGATTTAATTGTTTTACATTACTCCACTTTTTCTCCTGTTATTAACCAACTATTGGAACAAGGCATCATTGATCTTGCTCTTTTTGAGGATCAAAACTTCCACTCTAATACTTATTTAAATTCCCCACGACATCCAAATAATCTTGTGCTGGCAAAAAAGAGTGACGCTGCGGTTATTCAACTTACCTGGCAACCAGATCACCCTCACGATAGTTTGGTCATCGAAGAGATTAGTGTTGATCTAACTTCTCTTCCTGCAAAACCTAAAGTATTGCAGTTGGAAGAAGAATACGATAATAGACTCAACTCATTATTAAACGAAGTAATAGGTAAAACCGACACACAAATTAATTTACAACGAAAAGTACTGCGTACTTCTGAAAACAGCTTTGCCAATTTGGTTACAGATACATTAAAAGATTTTACCGATGCTCAAATTGCTCTTATAAATAGCGGTACATTACGAAGTGAAAAAATACTCCAAGCAGGGTCGCCTCTTACAGTAAGAGACATTCGTGCCATGCTACCCTATCGCAATACCCTCCAGTTAATAGAAGCAACCGGGCAACAAATAATGGACGCACTAGAGCATGGCCTCAGCAAATTAGAATCACAAAGTGGCCAGTTTTTACAAGTCGCTGGAATTAAAGTAACTTATGACTCGTCACGCCCCATAGGCAAACGCCTGATTTCTGTTACATTAAACAAACAACCGCTACAACCAAAACAAATCTATAAAGTTGTCTCGCTCGACTATCTAATAAATGGTGGCGATGGATTTACTATGTTTAAAAACAGCAAAGCACTGACTTATAAACAAACCAACAGCTTAACCCTATCAGACATCATGAGCGTTGAAATTCACCAAAAAAAAGTCATTGCGCCTAAAATTGATGGTCGATTAAAAAATCTAGCGGTAGAAAATTAAACATGAACAACAAACCGCTATTTTCCCCTATTTCAAAGACAAGTAACAATCGGCGATTAAGCTTAGTAAAACAACTGGGCATATTACTAGTTATCGGGTTATTGCTTTTTGTTAGCGTTGGGTATGTATTGCAAACTAGGTTAGAGCAAACTCAATCCATACTTAATGACTTAACTCTCAATACTATTCCAGCGATGAATAATGCCACTAGAAGCGCGTTAAAATCAGGTGAATTGATGTCTGCACTTGAGTCCTTAACCTCCGCAACAACACCGGCAGAAAGAAGAATTGCCGAATTAGAGGTAACAGAAAAGCTCAAAGCACTAGAAAAAGAAACCAGCAAAATAACCGATAACCAAACTGTCATTATGTTGCTCAAAACCACTCAGGAAGAAACCGAGCACCTCAACGTCTTAATTGATCAGAAACTAGACCTAGCCTATAAAATAAAAGTTAACTTGAAAAAAATATGGGATCTGAAAATTGAAGCAGATCAAATAAACCCACCCACTAATATCTTGCCATTGGAGCAAACGTATTTTATGCAATGGCAGATTGCTTTATTACAAACACTCTCATTTGCCTATAAAATAGAAAACACTGAACGATTAAGCGATTTACAAGAAATACATCGTTTACTCGAACTCAACTTACAGAACATGGATGTGGTTTCGACAAACCTTGCTGCCCCATTAAAAAAACAAGTTGAACAGATTAATACTGATCTAAGATGCATCCTTTCAGATCCTGAAAATCTTGCAGAACAACAGGCAAATTATCTTCGAATTATCGGTAGAACTCGCGGGCGCGAGCATTTCATCCATAATATGATCAGCGACTACAGCAACATAACAAACCAACAGTCCCTTGTTGAATATAATAATTTAAACGGCAAAATAGCCTCACTGGCACAAGGGATGACGACACAGAAAATATGGTTCATTTGTGGTTTTATTTTATTATCCACAATGATCATTGCGACATTAGGACTTTATAGTTATGCGGTTAAGCGCTTACGAACCTTAACTCAAAAAATTAACCTAATGACCAAAGGCTCACACAACCTTCCTTCAAATAGGGATGAGATTGATGAGTTATTTCAGGCTTTTGATGAGTTCTCAAACACGATTAATACGCAAACACGCCGCTTGGAGAGCCTGTCTCTCACAGACAGTTTGACCAATATAGCTAACAGACGGGCGTTTGATCAGCGCTTGTTAGTTGAACTGTCATCAGACAAAAGTAGCAGGTACGACCTGTCCATCCTGCTAATAGATGTCGACTATTTTAAACAATATAATGACACATATGGACATATTAGCGGTGATGAAGCATTACAGAAAATTGCCTCGTCACTAGAAAGTATAATTAACAAAGAAACCGATTTGCTCGCCCGCTATGGCGGAGAAGAGTTTGTTGTCATCCTTCCAAATAAAAGCGCAAAACAAGCGGAAGAAATTGCCCAGCAAATGAAACAAGTAATTGAGTTAATAAACATAGAGCATAAAACAAGCAAGATAGCAGATGCCATCACGGTAAGTATAGGTATTGTAACTAGAGTAAAAAACGGAAAAACTGACACCGACACGTTAATGAAAAATGCTGATATTGCACTTTACCATTCAAAAGCCCAAGGCCGGGATCAAGCAACGCATATCGATAATATTAACTGAATTTAAACTAAGTACAGATACACTTTCGTATCTGTACTTAACAACGCTCATAGATAAAATTCTATACTGCGGTAGGCTTACCAATACGTTTTAGTAGCGTCACAATCACCGCTAGAGCACAAACACCTAAAATAGCACCAGTGAAACCGACACTCCCCAAGCCAACAAATTGAATAACCTGATTACCAATCAAAGCACCCGCACCGATACCCAAATTTATAATGCCAGAATACAAAGACATAATAATATCAGCGGCAGTATCGTCTACTTTCAGCACTCGTATCTGCATGCTCAAGCCAATAATCATCAGCGACGCACCCCACAACAAAACGCTGGTAATCAGCAAAGAGCCACTTGGTGCGACAAAGTACAAAACACTCATACACAATGATGCGATGACGACACTAGAAACTAACATCAAAGTATTCGCTCTTTCACCAAAGTAGCTAAACAGTACACTTCCAACAATCCCCGCCATACCAAACAGCAATAATACCAACGTGGTGAATTGACCACTGGCTGAACCGATCTCTTTTAAGAAGGGCTCTATGTAGCTGTAAGCTGTGTAATGGGCAGAAAAAATCACGAAGATAAATAAATACATGCCTAGCAATACTTTATTACGAAGCACTTCTGGTACCTTACTAAGAGAACCCGAAAACAAACTAGGTAAATTAGGTAGCAAACGGTACATGGCTAACATGATAATTAATGCGATGACTGCAATAACCGCAAAAGTGGCTCGCCATCCTAAAAGCTGACCAATGATACGACCCGCTGGCACACCAAGCACCATCGCCAGACCTGTTCCCGTTGCCAGTACACTCAGCGCAAAGGTATGTTTTCCTTGCGGAGCAACACGAATTGCAATGGAAGCGGTAATCGACCAAAACACCGCATGAGCAAAAGCGATCCCAATACGGCTCACCAACAAAGTCGTAAAATTCCACGCCACTACCGTCAAAATATGGCTGGCAATAAACAAGGCAAACAGACCTAGCAATAACGTCTTACGCTCTAGCTTACGCGTCAACAACATCATTGGCAGCGACATAAGTGCCACAATCCACGCATAGACAGTCAGCATCCAACCAACCTGTGCAGGCGGAATCGAAAAGCTTTGCGCAATATCCGACAACAACCCCACAGGAACAAATTCTGTGGTGTTAAAAATAAAAGCACTGAAGCCCAGCACAAAAACGCGCAAGTATTGAACACGGCGAGAAGCCGTATCCTCAGTAGAAGGAATTGATATCATGATGACCTGCAGGAATGAGAGCGACAAGAAAGACCGCTATTGTCCACTTTTTTAAGCATAACGGAATAGTGAAATATGGATGTTTATTGATAGTTATCTTAATGCAAGCTCTGATCAATTTAGAAAGTCTAAACATCCCCTTCTCCCTTACCAAATAATTTTTCTTTAAGAAGAATTACTTTGATTTTTTATGGAAAATGCCATACAAACTACGCACCAAAATAACGCAAAAAAACAGCACCAAGATCACGCGAGATAATCTATCAACGTTGAAGGAACCGACATGAACAATTTATCCGTAAAAGCGAAATTCATCACCCTCATTTTATCTATCATCATTATATTTTTGGTGGCATTAAGTTTAATAAAAGCAAAAAGTACAGAATTAGCAACTCGCTTTGACCGATTCTATGAAGAAAACCACAATGTTTCGCTCAATTTAGAACGAGTGAAAGAAGCACAGGTTAATATCGTCCTCAATGTCAGAGGTTTACAGATTGCTTATCTACTATCGCTCGATAAACAAATCCCAGGTTATCTAGAAGCTATTTCTAAGAGCTACAACACAACACCGTCTCTTATTAATGAACTTAACAAAGGTCTTTCAGATAAATCCGACGAATCTAGAAAGCTGCAAACACTGCTTAATAATTTTCAAAGTAAAACAAAAGCTTTCGTCAGCGCGATGGAAAATTCGACCGATAACAAAGCGCCCTTCCCAGTGTTTTCTGCTTTCATCGGCTCATACAATGACCTGATGACATACTTCGCGCTTCTAACAGACAAGACAAACGCCGAAGTCATTGAAGCAAAAAAACAAACGGAAAGTCTTGTTGCAGAAATTGAAATCGGCTTTTGGATTTCTATCTTAATCGCACTGATTATTTCCATCACGCTTAGCTACTTGATATCCAACAACATAGTACGTGGTATTTTGGCAGTTCGTAACGCAGCACAGAATATGGCGCAAGGCCACCTCAATAAGCCGGTTCAAGTGTCAGGAAGTGATGAAATTGCAGAACTTGGTAATGCCATTAATACCTCTGCTCAAAATCTACGCTCTGTCATTGCTGGTGTTCTTAGTTCGGTAAACAAAGTAAATGAAAATAGCCAAGAAGTATTAAAGGTAAACCAAGAGGTAAGCGAATATTCTGTTCACATTATGGACAACACCACTCAAGTGGTTGTGGCACTAGATCAGATGTCCGCTAATAACCGCACCATTGCTGACAACACTCAACAATCAGCCGACGCCGCCAATAACATTCGCACTGTGGCACAAAACAGTTTAACCACAGCAAACGGAACCTTAGACGCAATAAACCAGCTGGTTGGCTCCTTAAAAGAAACAGGAACTGTTGTTACTCAACTACGCCAAGAAACAACCAATATAGAAACCATCTTAGATGTTATTCGTAGTATTGCAGAGCAAACCAATTTACTTGCCCTGAACGCTGCGATAGAAGCAGCTCGTGCAGGCGAACAAGGCCGAGGATTCGCCGTTGTTGCAGACGAAGTTCGAACTCTAGCGCAACGTTCTCAAGACAGTGTAAATGAAATTGAAACACTTTTGGCTCAACTTAGTACTGCCAGTGGGCAGGCCGTCAACCGTATGGAAGTCAGCTTAAAATTAGTGGAATCGTCAAAAGACCAAGTCGAAAAAACCAACGAGCTTACTGGTAATATTCTAGCTGGCATTGAGCGAGTTTCAGAGCAAGCTCAACATATTGCTAAATCCATAGAAGAGCAAACGCAAGTATCTGAAGACATCACCAAGAAAATGCACTCTGTGCAAAGCTTAACAAAACAAAGTGCAGAAATGGCCAAACGTTCAGGTCTTAACATGGCTCAAAGCAGTGTCGACGTGCAGCAGCAATTAAGTTTCTTCAAGCTTTAATACTAACCATTTTAATCCTCCATGCGCCTATCCATTTATTAAATGGTTAGGCGCTTTTCATGGCTGTAACTTCTACCTTTCTTTGTTACGACAACACCACAAGATCCGAACATAGGTTCTTAAAATTCCTACATTTTTTTACAGAATTCCCCCCTCACCTATGAGACGATGTTGATTAATAAATAAACCGCTATGAGTACCAATGACGCCTTCTATTTTATATTTTTCACCTCAACTAGCATCATGGAAGACGCAACTAGACACACTATTATTGACTTGTGGACAAGCCGTCGAATGGCAAGCTGTACAAAGTATTGATCAGTCACCTGTTCTATCTGTCGTATTACTTGCAGAAAAAGATATAAAAGCATCTGATTGGCCTCTTTTAGCATCCAGAAAGACCATAGTTATCGTTGACGAATGGAGCTTAGAACGTAGCGTTACATGGATACAAAGAGGAGCAGCAAACTGTTTTGCACGTGATGACGAACATCTCGCTGCATGGATAATATCCGAGTTATCGCAATTCACCTTAAGTCGCTCCCATAGCGATGAAGATGACGTGTTACAAGTCATCATAGATGCGATTCCCGTACCTATTTTTTTCAAAGACCATTTGCATATTTATCGAGGCTGCAACACGGCATTTTGCCAATCCCTTGGTTTTTCTCGTGAAAAAGTCATTGGTCATTCTGTATATGATGTAGCGCCAAAACACCTCGCAGACACTTATTATAAAGCTGATTGCCAATTATTAGCCAAAGGCGGCACGCAGTGTTATGAGGCGGAAGTACGATTTTCCGACGGCTCCCTCCATGAAATGGAGTTCAATAAAGCCGTTTTCACTAAATCAAATGGTCAAGCCTTAGGACAGGTTGGCGTCATGCTAGACGTTACCGAACGCAACCAATTAATCCGACAGCTAGATAAAGCTACTCGCACAGACCCCTTAACTGGAACATCAAATCGTAGAGAGTTTAACCTCATCATTCACGACGAGTTCGATAAACGAAAACACTCAGAGAAAAAACTTAGCTTAATGACGTTAGACGTGGATTTTTTTAAGAAAATTAACGACAGATTTGGTCATGGTGGAGGCGATCAAGCACTGCAATTAATCGCTAACTGGTTACAAAGCCAATTACGCTCCTCAGACACATTGTTTCGTGTTGGTGGCGAAGAGTTTTATATTTTAATGCGAGATACCGATATACAAAACGCACTAAAAACCGCAGAGAGATTATGTAAAGGCATGGCGACTCATACCTTCTTAATCAATCAACAATCAGTACACATTACACTGTCTGCAGGTGTTATTGAATTAGCTCCAACTACAGACCTAGAAAGCGCTCTCGATATGGTAGACAAGGCATTGTACGAAGCAAAATCAGACGGTAGAAATTGTGTTTGTCCGGTATTTCAGTAATACATAGAAAATTTATTAAAAACACAACCTTAAACGGGAACGATTTCCATTCCCGTCTGTCTATAGCGGAGTAATCATTGGCAGTCCCAACTTCATACTATAGATAGGAACCCGTAATGAAACGTCCAAAAACAAAAACATCACTAATAACCTTAGCTGGCGCAACCTCGATACTCGCTTTTAGCAGTACATCCGTTCAGGCAAGTGGCGAGGTTAATATTTACTCTGCTCGCAGCGAAGCACTTATCGCACCTTTGTTAGATATCTATTCAAAAGAAAACAATGTCAAAGTAAACCTAATTACCGGTAGCGCGGATGCTCTATTGAGCCGCCTACAATCAGAAGGTGACGCTAGCCCAGCCGATGTATTCATTACTGTTGATGCAGGACGTTTATACCGAGCAAAAGAAGCAGGCGTGCTTCAGCCGTTTGAAACTGACAATCTAAACAAAGTCGTGCCTGAGCACCTAAAAGACCGCGAAGGTTACTGGTACGGCCTTTCTCAACGTGCTCGTGTTATCCTTTATAATCCAGAGACTGTATCCGCTGCCGATCTATCAACTTACGAAGATCTAGCTGACCCTAAATGGAAAGGCAAAATTTGCATCCGCTCTTCTAACAACATATACAACCAATCTTTGGTTGCTTCGATGATAGATGCAAACGGTGAAAAGCAAACTCTTGAGTGGATTAAAGGTTTAGTAGCCAACTTTGCTCGTCCACCAGCGGGTGGCGACACTGACCAGCTAAAAGCCGCAGCAGCGGGAGTTTGTGACATCGCCGTGGCGAATACTTATTACTTTGGGCGTTTAGGTTTAAGCGATAAAGCAGATGAGCGTGCAGTTTTTGATAAATTAAAAATGTTCTGGCCTAACCAAGCTGACAACGAACGTGGCGCTCATGTGAATGTCAGCGGTATTGGCATCACCGCATCCGCGAAAAACAAAGAAAACGCGCAACGGCTCATTGACTTCTTAACCAATAAGCAAAGCCAAGAATGGTACGCCAACGTGAACAACGAATACGCAGTGATCGAAGGCGTGGCGCCACCTAAAAGCTTAGCAACGTTTGGTGAGTTCAAAGCCGATAAAGTGTCTTTGAGTGTATTAGGTGAAAACAACCGTCAAGCGGTTAAATTAATGGACCAAGGTGGTTGGAAGTAAATTAAGCTTTCCACCTCACGCAGCAAAAAAAGAGAAGAGGCGCTACGGCGTCTCTTCTTCCATCAAATTCCAAAACGCTTCTACCAGCGGGTTCTTCAAGCTTTTCTTCAGAGCAAACAAACCAATATCGTATGGCTCCAATTCAGGTTGTACATCTAGCACCTTAATTCGATCCACCAATGGGCTGTTATCCAAGACGATTTTTGGCACCACGCCGATACCAAAACCTAGGCTCACCATACTCACGATCGCTTCGTTACCGGTGACTTGTGCATAAATCCGTGGCGCGATGTCGTGCTGGCGAAACCATTCATCGACACGCGTTCGAGACACACCGCTTTCCGAGAGAATCATTGGAATATTCGCCCACTCTTCCGGCGTAGTTGGCGTGTTTGTTGGCACATTCGGCACTTGTTGTTCAAGAGGCGCAATAAACAACAAGGGCGAAATAGCGATAGGCTTAAAGGCTAATCCTCGAGGCAAGTTAGTTGGACGTGCAGCAAGACTAATGTCTTCTTTACCATCGAGAACATGGGCTATAGCGTGTTCTGGATCACCCGTGCGCAGTTTGATTTCAATAGCAGGATAGGCAATACGAAAACGCCGCAGCAACTCATACAAAAAACTGTAACTCGCTGTTACTGAGCCATAAAGGCTGATTTCACCGCTAAGCTGGTCGGAATTATCCGTCAGTTCATGACGAATTAAGTTCCATTGTCGGCTGGTATCACGCGCATACTTGAGAAATTTCTGCCCTTCTTGGGTCAATGCCACGGTGCGATTGTCGCGGTTGAACAGCGCTACACCTAGCTCATCCTCTAAGTGCCGAATGTTACGCGACATGGCAGAAATACTGATATGGCATTCGTCACTGGCGCGTCCGAAGTTCAATGTTTCCGCCAAGGCGAGGAACTGTTTAAGCGTCTTAATATTCATCATGAAACCTTAGTCACCTACTATTCGCCCATAATAAAACATGTTTGCAAAAAATGGGACACTATATTGCGAATATATCAATTTACGAAAAGGTTCCACTACGTTAGATTAGTTCTACTCGCAGGACGTCATAAAAAGCATGGCTTGACGACTGTGTAATCCATTTTTAATATCAGCGTGTTTTTATCGTTGATACATTAATCAAATCTATAGGATGTGTATAACATGGCTAACTACTTCAATACTTTGCCGCTACGCGAGCAACTAGCTCAATTAGCAAAATGTCGCTTCATGGACAGCTCTGAATTTGCAGATGGCGTAGAAGCGCTTAAAGGCAAAAAAATGGTTGTTATCGGTTGTGGTGCACAAGGTCTTAACCAAGGCTTGAACCTACGTGATTCTGGTCTAGACGTTTCTTACGCTTTGCGTCCTGAAGCGATTGCACAAAAACGTCAGTCTTGGAAAAACGCGACTGAAAACGGTTTTGTTGTTGGCACTTACGAAGATTTGATCCCAACTGCCGATGTAGTTTTGAACCTAACACCAGATAAGCAACATACTCCAGTTGTTACTGCTGTTATGCCTCTTATGAAGAAAGACGCTTGCCTATCTTACTCTCACGGTTTCAACATCGTAGAAGAAGGCATGAAAATCCGCGAAGACTTAACAGTAATCATGGTTGCTCCTAAGTGCCCAGGTTCTGAAGTTCGCGCTGAATACGTTCGTGGTTTCGGTGTTCCAACACTGATCGCAGTTCACGAAGACAACGATCCTAAAGGTGAAGGTCTTGCGCTAGCAAAAGCGTACGCGGTAGGTACCGGCGGTCACAAAGCAGGCGTTTTGATGTCTTCTTTCATCGCTGAAGTTAAATCTGACCTTATGGGTGAGCAAACTATCCTTTGTGGTATGTTGCAAACTGGCTCTATCCTTTGCTTCGACAAAATGGTTGAAGAAGGCATCGACGCTGGCTACGCATCTCGCTTGATCCAATTCGGTTGGGAAACTATCACTGAAGCATTGAAATACGGCGGCGTGACCAACATGCTAGATCGTCTTTCTAACCCAGCTAAGATCAAAGCATTCGATCTTTCTGAAGAACTAAAAGTGATCATGCGTCCTTTGTACAACAAGCACCAAGACGACATCATCAGTGGTCACTTCTCTCAAACTATGATGGAAGACTGGGCGAACGATGATAAAAATCTTCTTCAATGGCGTGCAGACACGGCTGAAACTAACTTCGAAAAAACACCTGCTGGCGATGTAGAAATTTCTGAGCAAGAATTCTTCGACAACGGTATCTTGATGGTTGCTATGGTTAAAGCTGGCGTTGAGCTTGCTTTCGAAACTATGACAGCAGCTGGCATCATTGCTGAATCTGCTTACTACGAGTCTCTACACGAAACGCCACTAATCGCGAACACAATCGCTCGTAAGAAATTGTACGAAATGAACGCGACAATCTCTGATACAGCGGAATACGGTTGCTACCTATACAATCACGCTTGTGTTCCACTATTGGCTGACTTCATGAAAGACATCAAAACCGACGTTATCGGTAAAGGTCTTTCTCTAGAAGATACTGGCGTTGATAACAAGCGCTTAATCGAAGTAAACACAGCGCTTCGTTCACATCCAGTAGAAGCAGTTGGCTCAGTATTGCGCGGTCACATGGCTGACATGAAGAAGATCGTTTAATTTCAACTAGAGTTTAAACGTTAAAAAAAGCCGAGTGACTCATTGAGTACTCGGCTTTTTTGTCGCTTCTTGATATCAACAACACATTAGGAAATACCATGGACAGCATCCGCTTAGACAATATCCTCCTCAACAAAGTAACAGTGAACTTTGATGATCGCTTTACCCTAAGCGAGATCGACTGGACCATTGAGCCAAACCAGCATTGGGTCATTACTGGCACAAACGGTGCGGGCAAATCGGCCTTGGCGGCTGTGCTGGCAGGCGTGGGGGAAATTGAAAATGGCACAATCACCGGTCTGCCAAAAAATGTGGGATTGGTATCTTTTGAGGCCCAAGCGGAGCTGATTGCCAAAGAGCTGAAAAAAGACGATGCCGACATTATGGACGTGATTTCCCTCGGCACGCCTGTACATGAAATGATCTTCGACAACTGCCAAGATCCAGAACTGGCTCACTCTTTAGTAGAAAAGTTCGGCCTAAGCAAACTACTTGATCGCGCATTTCGTAAACTTTCCACAGGCGAAACTCGTAAGGTGATGCTGATACGCGCTTTGTCTAACAAGCCAGACTTGCTTATCTTAGACGAACCCTTCGATGGCTTAGACGTCGACACTCTTGCCATGCTGCAAGCGCATCTCGCTTCCATTGTCGAAACAACGCCGATGATCGTGGTGCTAAATCGATTTGATGAAATGCCGGATTTTATTACTCATGTGGCTTATGTTGATAAGGGACGAGTGGAACTGACAGTAGATAAAAAAGACGAAAACGCTTTCAACGAGCTGTACCAATTACTGCATTTGAAAACCACGGATCTAGACATTCCAGAGGCCGACCCAGCCAATAAACTGCCCGCACTCGACCCGAGCCAGCCACTGGTGATACTCAACCAAGCCACCATTAAATACGGCGATACCATCATTGTCGATAAACTGGATTGGACCATTGAACGCGGCCAGCACTGGCAACTCAGTGGCCCCAACGGCAGCGGCAAAACCGGCGTATTATCTTTGATCACCGGCGATCATCCACAATGCTACACCAACGATATTTTCGTCTTTGGATTTCAGCGTGGCAACGGCGAAAGCATTTGGCAAATCAAACAATTTATCGGCTATGTTTCCACGGCACTGCAATGGGAATACCGCGTCAGCACCAGCTGTAAAAACGTCATTATTTCCGGCTTCTACGACAGCATCGGCATGTACAGCAAATCCACCGATAACCAAAAGAAAATCGCCGACCAATGGCTTGCACTGCTAGGCATGAAAGATCGCGCCGACCAGCCATTTAACAAACTATCCTACGGCGACCAGCGTTTACTGCTCATCGCTCGTGCCATGGTGAAACACCCACCATTATTGATCCTAGACGAACCCTGCCTCGGCCTAGACGACATGAACCGTCAGCTAGTCCTCGCACTGATCGAGAAAATCTGCCAAGGCAAAGAAACCACCGTGCTTTACGTCAACCACCACGCAGAGGACCAGATCAAAGGGATAGAGAACTACTTGGGGTTGAAGAAAAACTAGGCTTTTAGATGGCTCACTGCCTTAGAAAGAAAACCGTGTGACGCTTCATACTCGAAACTGCCGCCTACCTCACATGAAGCGTCACACTTGTTTCCAACTAATCACTCGATATATGGTTAACAGCTACATTAGAGCTTGAGTTAATTATCATGAATATATTCAAAGTCTACGATAAGGTTAGTCACTTTGAGCGAGCAAAAGAATTACTCTGCTCAGAATCAGAAATTAACCATATTTATGCTTGCCTTGAACTTAGATTTTGTATTGAAGCAATTGTATATCAGAAATTGCTGCATGGAATTGATAGCATTCCCAATACAATTATTGAAGAGTGGCGGCCTAACAAAGCATTAAAAATGTTAAAGGAAATAGACGAGTTTGCTGACGGTAATTTAAGCCTTAGTATAAATTCATCCATAAGTATTACACCACCTATAGATGGGTGGCTCAAACTTGGTGATCAGAAGCTACCTAAAACTGTGCAATGGCTAGCTAAAAGCTATAACACTCTTGGTAATTTATTACACTTAAAGCAACCTTCAAAAATCACTCAAAAAAACAAGAAAAATATCATAGATACAATTACTCCTATAATGGATGAACTGGAGCAGCTTATACAGGGAAACCTAGTGATAAGTTTAAAAAATAACAATATCAAAATTAATTCTTGCCCTGTATGCAAAGAAGAATTCTTTTTTGATACAAAAAAAATAAACAATGAAGACCTAATACGCTGCAAAAATCATCAGTGTCATGCGATTTTCATTGCCCATAAAGATAAATCTCAGAAAATCACGTTTAAATACAACACCTTTGATATCAAATGCTTATCGTGTAATCAATTAATGATCATTGAAGAGAAAAAAATCCGTGATCTAGAGGTAATAACTTGTAATCACTGTTGTTCTGATCACTCAATTAAAGCAGATTATTCTATTGGATTGATTCCGAAAAACTAATACTTACTGATCATCAGAGCGTTTAATAGCATTTTTATAAACCTCATTACGCTCCCGTTTTCCTACTGCAAGAACAGTGACAATAATTACATCATCCTGCACTTCGTAGACAAGGCGATAACCTGATTGACGTAATTTTATCTTGTAGAGGTTGTCAGCGCCTGAAAGCTTTGAAGCAAGAACATGTGGATGGTCTAAACGCTCGATCAGCTTCTTTTTGAATTGCTGCTGTAGCGTGGCTCCAAGTTTTTGCCATTCCTTCAGAGCGCTCTTTTTGAATTCGAGTTTATAAGTCAGCGATGCTGACTGGGATACTTTCTTCATTGGCGCGTTCCTTCGCGAGTGCCATCAGTTCCATATCTTCCAATTTATCCATTAAGGCTTCATACGCTTCGGCAGGGACACAGTAAAACGCAGGTTCATTGCGATTTAATACAGCAACCGCTTTACCGTGTGCGCTGGCGGCAACTTTCATTGGGTTGGCTTTAAATTCCGTAATGCTGGCAGCCACGTCGGAAAGGATTCTAGAAGTCATTTTAAAGCACCTTTAATCGACCTAATAAAAGGTCATTTTAATTTGCGACTGATCATTTATCAAGCAACACTTCTTTAACAGATCCTACAGATTGATTCTCCGTGGTCGCTAAGATGTCTTCTGGAAAAAGGGTTTGGTAGGCATTCATGTCGGTATGTTTACCATCAAGTCGTGGGTGTAGCCGCCTTTTAAGGTCTTGACTGGTTTCATGGTCGTTCACTCTCTCTCCAAGTACATCTAATAATGCACCTTCTAAGCATTGTGGTGACCAAAGTATTATCTTGTAGCCATTCTGATGTGCTTTTTTCATTTCAGCATTAGTGGGAGGAAGATCCGAGTCTAGAACAAGGTAACGTTTGTCATAATCAGCGGCTTTAAAACTACGAATGGCATTTTGAATAATGTTTCCTGCTGAACCGCCATCCCCCGCTTCCACTTTGGCAGTTCGACCACAAGATCTCGGACAAAAGAATCGCTTCATGTGGTCTATAAAAGCTTTATCATCAGCACCTTCGCCCACAACCAGAAGCGATGTACTGACTGTTTTTCTAATCTGTTTACGTTTGGCCATTATGTCATTCCTTTGCTAGCCATCTTTTAATTGCAGAGTTTACAGTTCTGGCACTGCGCCAAGTGCTCCAGCCATATATTTGGCATAGAGATTATCATCAGCTCGTACGCCAACCACCTCATCTAAACGCCATGCATCTGAGATTTGTTGCTGTTTTTCACAAAGATAAATCTGGTGTTTTTGCAAGCGGTTAAGGACTTCTGGTGTGTGACACGTGAAGATAAGTTGAGCTTGATGGGGATTAGTATGTTCAAAGCGAAACCATTCTATGATTTTAGGAATCAAGTATGGATGTAGGTCATTATCGATTTCATCAATCACAGCACAACCGCCCTTTTCAAGCACGGTCAACAGGCGCTCTAACATTACAAAGGCCGATTGCGTACCACTCGATTCTTCCAAAAACGGTAAGGAAAACGCTTTTCCATCAGCAGATTGATGTATGCCAATAGGCATATAAAGTTGTTCAGATGAGCCATCCTTGTCCGTCGCTTTAAACGCTTTAATCTCCACGTTAGACAGCCCTAAATCAAACATTCCCATTACTTCGATCATGCGAGCTTTTAGCGTTGGAGACTTTTCATACGATTCTGCGGCATGAAACAAGGCTTCAGACCGGAAATGTCTACGCCCCATATAAGCCACATTGCTTGCAACACTTTTAAAAAAATCAATAAATGGGCGAGCTTCTAAAATATCGTAACTATAGGCCGCAGATAAAAGAGAGGCATTATCACGCAGTGTTTCCGCCTTGTTTGCAGGGAAAGGAAAGCCCTTTTCTTTAAAAGAAAACGTCTCACCCTTTTTTTCTCGCTTAAATAGGTAACTGAACTGACTGCTTGTTTTTACATACAAACCTTCGAATTGAATACGTTCATTATTAAGTTCAAGTCGATACCGATAAGTCTGATTATCTAATAAGAAATCGACTTCAACCATGGTGTCTTCCTCAAGGTGAAGACGGTGAGGTTGAAAAGGAACATCACTATCAGGATCACCTTTTAAAAAGGACGAACTGGCAAACCAGCTTAAAAAGACCAGTGGTTTTATAAATTGCGTCTTACCGGATCCATTTGCCCCAACTACAGCAAGCACTTTGTTTAAACGAATGTCAGGCAAGTTGACATCAAACCCAGATGGGATTGGCTTTTTCCCCACAGCAAAGTTAATCGATGCTTCTTGGGCAAAGCTATAAAAATTGCTAAACCGCATTGAAATAATCATAAAAAACCATTTCCAACAAATTTACGTTGATTTTAAGACTATATAAAAAATGCTGCGAAATAGATACCTATCATTAAGAGAATCATAAATACCTCAACCACACTTGACTGTCATTCTGATCAAAGGTAAAAATAGAGCTATGAAAAACGTATCCCTTACTCAGCAACGAATTATTATCATCATTCCTAGGAGTGGTGGGTTCGTTGTTGAGTAAATAAAGCAAACCCGCCCAAGAGGCGGGTTTCTTTTTTCTGCTTCTTGGGTTTTAACAGGAAGCCGATATGAGTACTCAAGACTCCCCTTCGCATTTAGCCCCTGAGGCTGACAATTCCTCTACATCCGAGCGTTTTTCGTTCGTAGATGCTGAACATGCTGTGCTGACATTTTGGCAGGACAACCAGATTTTTAAGCGTTCTCTTGCCGCGTCGAAAAATAAGCCTGATTATGTGTTTTACGATGGACCGCCGTTTGCAACGGGGTTGCCCCATCATGGTCATCTGGTGGCATCAACCATCAAAGACATCATCCCGCGTTACTTTACGATGAAAGGATTCCATGTAGAGCGGCGTTTTGGTTGGGATTGTCATGGTTTGCCCATCGAGCATGAAATCGATAAATCCCTTGGTATGTCCGCCAAAGAGGCGGTTGAATCGCTGGGTATCGCTCGTTACAACGGGGAATGCCGTGGCATTGTTCAGCGTTATGCCAGCGAGTGGGAAAAGACCATCACGCGCCTTGGCCGCTGGGTAGATTTTGACAACGATTATCGCACCATGGAGCCTTGGTACATGGAGTCCGTTTGGTGGGTCTTTAAACAATTGTGGGACAAAGGGCTCGTCTACCAAGGGGACAAGGTTATCGCCTATTCCACTGAGCTGGAAACCGTATTATCTAACTTTGAAGCCAGTTCTAACTACAAGGAAGTTCAAGACCCTGCGGTCACTGTGTTGTTTAAACTCGTAGAGGAAGACGCCTATTTTGCCGCTTGGACGACGACTCCTTGGACATTGCCTTCAAACCTTGCTCTGTGTGTTGGCCCAGACATTCCTTATGTGAAAGTACATGATGCCACTATCAACCAAACCCTTTGGCTCGCCGAGGCGCAACTGGAATCTATGTGCAAAGGCCGTGATGTAGAGGTGCTTGATAAAGTTTTGGGAGCAGACTTGAGTGGTAAACACTACGAGCCGCTTTTCCCCTATTTTAGCCACTTGAATGAGTCCGGTGCTTTCCAAGTATTTGCCGATGATTTTGTCTCGACTGGCAGTGGTACAGGCATTGTTCACATGGCACCTGCCTTTGGTGAAGACGATAACCGCGTCTGCAAAGCCAATGGTCTACATGCCTCAGTTTGCCCTTTGGACAGTCGTGGCCGCTTCACCCATGAAGTGACTGACTACAAGAGCTTGTATGTGAAAGATGCAGATAAAGCCATCATGCAAACATTAAAAGCGCGTGATCTTTTGTACCGTCAGGAAACCATCACCCATAGTTATCCTTTTTGCCCTCGCTCCGATACGCCCATCATCTACCGTTCTGTGCCCTCTTGGTACATCAAGGTAGAGCAAATGCGTGCCGAGCTACAAGCCAACAACGAACAGATCAATTGGGTACCAGAGCATATCCAACAAGGCCGAATGGGAAAATGGTTAGAAGGTGCAATCGATTGGTCGGTATCGCGTAACCGCTATTGGGGTACTCCGCTACCAATCTGGGTAAACGATACAACAGGAAAGCATTTGTGTCTTGGCTCTATAGAAGAGTTAAAAAACTACACTGGCGTAACCGTCGACGATTTGCATCGTGATCATGTTGATGAACTGACTTTCTCCCTTCCAGAGGAACCAGGCACCTATCGACGCATTGCGGAAGTATTCGACTGCTGGTTTGAGTCCGGTGCCATGCCTTATGCACAAGTACATTATCCGTTTGAAAATAAAGAGCAATTTGAACGTAACTTCCCAGCTGCGTTTATCGCAGAAGGGGTGGATCAAACACGAGGCTGGTTTTATACCTTACAAGTTCTCAGCCAATGTTTGTTCGGGCGACCAGCGTTTAAAAACGTTATCGTCAATGGCATCGTGATGGCGGAAGATGGCAAGAAAATGTCCAAGCGTCTCAAAAACTACACGCCCCCTGATACTCTGATGGAGCACTACGGGGCGGATGCTTTGCGTCTTTATTTGATCAACTCTGGCTTGGTAAAGGCGGAAGAACAACGCTTTTCTGATGCTGGTGTACAAGACATGGTGCGTCAGGTCTTGTTGCCTTGGCTCAATGGTTTTCGCTTCTTCTCGACCTACGCCGAGATCGATCAATGGCAAGACACTGGATCGGACAAACCCTCTGATAACATCTTAGACCAGTGGATATTGTCTCGCCTGCAAACCCTAACAACCAAGGTCAATCAGGAGATGCAAGCCTACCATCTCTACAACGTGGTGCCTGCACTATTTGAGTTTATCGAAGATCTCACCAATGGCTATATCCGTTTGAATCGAGCCCGCTTTTGGCAAAAAGAAATGAATGAAGACAAACAGCAGGCTTATCACACTTTGTACTCTTGTTTAGATACATTTAGCACGTTAATGGCGCCTTTTACGCCCTTCCTTGCGGAGCACTTATACCAAGAGCTATTGCCTTTTTCAGCTAACGATAGACCAGAGTCTGTGCACTTATGCGACTATCCCACGGCGAATGCGGCGTTAAAAGACGAAGATTTAGAAGAGAGTGTCGCTCGTGTTCAACACATCTTAGTAATGGGCCGCCAGCTGCGTAACGATCTGAAAATTAAACTAAAAACCCCGCTCAAATCTCTGACTGTATTGCATAAAGAGGCTCAGGTACTAAACGACATCGCCCGTTTAACGGATTACATTCAAACCGAGCTGAACATCAAAGACGTACTCTTTAGCCAACAAGAAAATGACTACATCGACTTCTACGCTAAAGCGAATTTCCCTGTTTTGGGCAAACGCCTTGGCAAGCAGATGAAACACTATGCAGCACGTATTGCGCAACTCAATGAACAAGAGCTGGAGCATCTAGAAACCCACGGGCAAATCGAGGTGGATGGGCAAGTATTTAACCAAGAAGAGATTAACGTCTATCGTCAGGCCAAAGCGGGTACGCACACCACGTCCAACCGTTTTGTGTCGATCAGCATCGACCCAGAACTGACAGAAGAATTGGTGGCAGAAGGCGCCATGCGAGAGATTGTCAGCCACATTCAGAAAATGCGTAAACAGCAGGGCTACAAGGTCTTGGATCGCATCGACATTAGTATCGAAGCGAGTGACGTACTGACTCATTGGTGCCAGCATCACCTTGATTACATCAAGACAGAAACCTTGGCAGATAAACTGCGCTTTACGAGTTTATCTGAGTCTATTGGCCCCTTAGTGACCGATCTGGGCATGGTCAAAGTCATTGTTGGGCTAAATAATAAATAGTAAATATAAGTCAGCCTTCATTTCTCTAAATGACGGAGATTCGTAGTTGTGTAATCTATGATCACACATGCAATGACTGGAGACCCTCGCAACAAGGTCTCCAGTCTAGCAAGAGATAACTAGCTTATTGTTTACCTATCCTTGCGCGCATAATAGGGCCAATAATTACTGGAATGATGAGTCCAGCAACAGCAATACACCAAAGTCCAATTGACAGACTGCTTCCCCATAGCATTGCCCAGTTGCCATCGTGTATTTGCATCACATGTCGTAGGTTCTTTTCCATTTCCGGTCCCAATAGCATGCCTAAAATTATTGGCACAAGTGGGATTTCTGCTTTGCGGAAGATATAGCCGACAACACCAAACGCAATCATGAAGCAAAGATCAAACACTGATCGGCTGATGGCATAGACTCCAACAAAAGCCACCATGGTGACAATGGGTAGCAAATAGCGCGGAGGTATTGATAACAAACGAACAAAGATGCCCACAAGAGGTATGTTTAGAAGCAAGAGCAATATATTACCCAGCAATAGAGCCGCGATAACCCCCCAGACGATGTCTGCATTTTGAGTAAACATCAGTGGACCGGGAGTAATATTGAACGATACCAACATGGCCAGAAGAACTGCTGTAGTTGCACTGCCAGGTATCCCTAAGGTAAGCATTGGCACTAGGGCCCCAGCAGCAGCGCCGTTATTACCTGCCTCTGGGGCTGCAATACCACGTGGGTCTCCTTCACCGAAAAAACCTTTGGAGCCCACTATGCGTTTCTCTAAGGTATAGCTGACAAAACTTCCCAAAGATGCACCTGCGCCTGGTAGAACACCTGCGATAAAACCGAGCACACCACCTCGTAAAGACGTTGGCAGTATTTGACGGATGCTTGCAAAGTTCAGACGTAGCGGGTTCATTTTAATCTCACCGCGCGGGGCTGCCCCTTTGTTGGCTTCAATGAAGAGCAATAACTCTGAAATCGCAAACAGCCCCACGATGGCGACAATAAAATCTACCCCTTCAAAAAGTTCCAGCACATTAAAGGTATAGCGTTGAGTCCCCGTCGAAAGGTCGATACCCATCGTTGCTATGGCTAAACCAATTCCAGCAGCCAACACTGATTTTACTGGGTTTTTACCCGTGACGCCGCCCAGAGTAGCGAATGCCAACACAAATAGTGCGAAATATTCTGCAGCTCCAAAGCTGAGGGCAAATCTTGCAAGAATAGGAGCAAGGAAGATTAAACCAATCGTCGCTACTAAACTGCCAATAAATGAGGCTAAAGCTGAAAGTGCCAAGGCTTCGGCAGCCTTACCCTGACGTGCCATCGGATAACCGTCCAAGCAAGTCATCATCGCCGGTTCATCACCGGGGATATTAAGCAGAATTGATGAAATCCTACCTCCATACATGGCCCCAGAATATACCGATGTAAGCATGATCAATGCCGTTTCCGGCGGCAGACCAAGAGTGAATGCTAAAGGGATCATTATAGCAACGCCATTTGCTGGACCTAACCCCGGCAAGGCACCTATTAACGTACCAACAAAGCAGCCAATTAAAGCATAAAGGAAGTTTTCAAGGCTTAAAGCCGTATTAAAACCATCCATCAATAAGCCTATAGTTTCCATTCTACCTCCCAAGGACCAATGGGCAATGGTAACGCCAGCCCGAAGTGAAATAAGATAAACACTAGCGTGCTGCCGACAATACCAGTTAGTCCTGCGTACAAAGGCTTAACGCCCATACGCCAACACAATATGGCAACCATACAAGATGTCGATAAAACAAAGCCCAGAGGATCCATCATGAATACATAAAGTATCAATACTACAAGGACAATACATAATTCCGGCAATGCCTTGAATCTTATACCTTCCTCCAGAGAATCTGGCTTGACCAGCATGTACAAACTAGAGACTCCGATGATGAGGGCTAGTATTTTAGGAAAGGTTGCGGGTCCAACACTTTCAGGCACGGCAAAAGCGACTTGAAAATTGAATGCTCCCCAACCGTATGCTACGGCTAGAATCAGCAATAAAAGACCCAGAATACGGTCCAAATTTATCATTTGATAATTCCAATTTCTTTAGAAATATTAGCTAAGGATTCAACTTGCTTATTCACGAATTGATCAAACTCTTCACCAAACAGACTGAATGGCTCCAGACCATTTTGAACCATAGTTCGTTTCCATTCGTCTGTTTGACTGGCAGCCTTCAGATTGCTGACCCACCACTGGTATTCCTCTTCAGACACCTCTTTAGGCATATAGAAACCGCGCCAATTACTCGCTTCTACATCTAAGCCTAGTTCGAAAGAGGTCGGAATATTGTCCAGCGGGGGGCTAAGATGGCTATGCCCAAGTACAGCAAGTGGTCTGAGGTCTCCAGACTCAATGAACCCTTTAGAAGAAGAGGCAACGCCAACCAAAACATCTATATGGCCGCCAACCACCTGGGTAACGGCTGTGCCACCATTGTTATAAGATAAGTATTTAATGCGTTTTAGATCGGAAACGCCTGCAGAATGTGCGGTCATCAGAATTTTCAAATGATCCCAACCGCCGATTGCACTGGCACCGGCGAATGTTACTGAGCTTGAGTCCTCCTTTAGCTTCTTGATAAGGGTTGCTAGGGAATCAATTTCGGACTCCCTATTTACAGCAATAATACCTGGATCAGTTCCAATAGCACCGACCCAGCGAACCATGTCAGAATTCATCCCTGGGAACTGTTTTTGCGCAAGACGGGCAGTTGTTGCAGTACTGGCTGCAGCGAGTACTTTAGGATCATTTCTACGTTTAGTGATCATATGCGCAAAGCCGACCCCTCCCCCTGCGCCGGGCATGTTAAGTGTCTGTACCGTGATATCTCCTTTGCTGAAATCATTCAGCAAACGACCGATACTTCTACATGTAAAATCCCAGCCACCACCAGGACCTGCGGGCGCAATGCAATCGACTTTTCCTGAAATCAGTGCCTCATCTGCTATTGCCAGTGTACTGGTTAATCCAATGATAAGTGATGCTGTAACAACAGACAGTTTTGTTTTTGTTATAATTTTCATTTTTATTTACCCTTGTTGTCTAAGTAACAATCGTTATTATTTTTTAGTGCTTATTTTTCGAGTCTCAAGATAAGACTTGAACAATGCCGTACAGCGGTAGAAACCATGTGCAAATTTGCTATATGGCATAGTAAGGAAAAACGCCATAACAAAACCTAGGTGCAAAGCCAACATAAGTGGCAACAGGATTGTTTCTCTTAAGCCAAGCAACAATAATCCAGTCAGGCTGATCATGAATAGCAGAACAATGAAGGCTCGATCCATGGGACGCTGAGCTTGATCTCCATGCTCTGGATGTCGTTTATAGTTGAGGTAAAGCAACCCCGCAGGCCCCACCAATAAACCTCCCCCCCCAACAACCCCCAACATGACGGGTACACTGAAAATAGGATATGGCGCTTCCCACCCCATAACATAGTGGTACAGAGTTGCCACTGAGGTGGCAGCAAAACAGAGCATGAATCCATAAAAGGTTAAATGATGAAAACGTCGACGGGCTAAGGTGTAGGCGTCGTCCTCGTTATTGCACCCTTGACCATGTCCACCATCTAGGTATTTAAGTGTTAATGCAGCCTCACCTGCCTGTATCAGTGCGGGGGCATACTCTTGTTGCCGCTTTTCTCCTGGGGCAACTTGACGCCAAAAGTTAATGACACCCAATATTAACGCCAGAGTAGAAAAGCCAAAAACTGAGCCAAACATAGTGACTAAAGTGTTATGCGGGAAAATTTGATAAAAGTCCCCCCCTGCAATCTTACTAAACAGGCTTCCTTGTATGAGCATGGTCAGAATTAAAAAAAGGGCTAATGCCAACGAGCTCGATATAGCTAGAGTTAATCCATTATGCTGATACAAACTTCCCAGTTTTCGTGGCCACGCATAGTCGGTATAGGTTTTCAGACGTACTTTGGCCATGGATTTAGGGATATTGACCTCAAATTCATGTGGAGCAGCATATTGGCAAGCATGCAGGCACGCTCCGCAGTTATGGCATAAATTGGCCAGATAATGTATATCTGCTTTACCAAATTCCAAGCGCTGTGTCATAGCAGGGAAAACGGCACAGAAGCCTTCACAATAACGGCAGGCATTACAGATCTGCATCTGTCGATTGACTTCTTCTTCATCAATATTCAAGACTGGAATCAAATTGCTTTCAGCGTTCATGATAAATTCACTTATTCTCTAGCGGTCATATATTCAGATAGCCTACGCAGGAGATCTGCCTAGGCTGGATAAGGCTGCATTCCGCCCTGCGATGCGGCCAAACGCTGTACCAATAGACATACCAACACCAGCGGTATAGCCCATACCCAGTACATTACCTGCCATCATTTCACCTGCTACAAACAGGTTTTTGCTGGGCTGGTCGGCAAAGTGTACGGCTGCAGTCTTATCGGTTTTGAGGCCCAAGTAGGTAAATGTCACCCCAGGTCTCAATGCGTAGCCATAAAATGGCGGCGTGTCGATGGGGCGCGCCCAGTGTGTTTTTGCAGGGATAATACCTTCGGTAACACAATCATCCAGCTCAGTGTGGTTGAAGGAGCCAGGACGACAGGCTTTGTTGTACTCTTGAATAGTACGTACGAAGGTTTCTCTGGGTAGGCCCAGTTGGTCAGCTAGCTGCTCGAATGAGTCGGCTTTGTTACCTGGAAACACTGGGGGCATGAAGTTGCCAACTGCTTTGCTGTCTATAATGGAGTAACCTATCTGGCCAGGCTGTTGCGCCACTAGTCGCCCCCATATCGCATAACGCTTGGGCCAAAAATCTTCGCCCTCATCGTAGAATCGCTTGCCTTCATTATTAACCACAACACCAAGGGATACACAGTCGATACGGGTACAGATCCCTCCATCATAAAGGGGCGCACGAGCGTCTATAGCAACCATATGTGCTTGGGTCGGGGCGCCAATACTGTCAGCTCCTAAGCTGAGCATGCGCTTTAGCAGGGTTCCCTTATTAAAACGAGTACCGCGAATCAGAAAATTGTCAGACGGATATTCTCCACGCTCATTCATCCCCCAGGCTTCACGCAACCAATCTCGATTGGACTCAAAACCACCAGAGGCCAGCACGCAACTTTTTGCTTCTATACGCTCAGCTGCTAAGCGAGTTCCGTTAACTTCTCGCTCAGGTACAAGCGCAGCAACAAAGCGTCCATCTCGAATTTCCAGATCTTCAACTGGAACATCGTATCGGATTTGAACACCCAGACGCTCAGCGCTTCGATAATAGGCATTAACCAAAGCTTTCCCCCCTCCCATGAAAAAAGCATTGGTACGTGCGACATGCAAAGCACCAGAAAGAGGCGGTTGAAAATGGACACCGTGCTGACGCATCCAGTCACGACAGCTAGACGATTCTCGAATGACCAAGCGGGCCAACTCTTCGTTAGTCTTTCCCCCAGTTACCTTTAGCAAGTCCTGCCAGTATTCTTCTTCCGGATAAGCATCAACAAGCACATCTTGTGGAGCATCGTGCATACACCTGAGGTTACGGGTGTGCTGTGAGTTACCACCACGCCACTCGCGTGGAGACGCTTCAAGCAGTAGAACACTAGCTCCAGCCTCACACGCCATAAGGGCTGCGCATAGAGCGGCATTACCACCGCCAATTATCAAAACATCGATCATAAGCTCTCCTGTTGCATGAGAAGCTACATAGCTTTTCAGTATCAAGAGAAATACTATTACGCGAGTCAGATCATCGACAGGGGGCTTTTCTAGGGAGGTGTTTAGAAAAATTAAACACTACATTTAAACGCTACATTCAGGTTATCCGATCCAGTTTGATCCAGACCACGCACCGCTATTTACCAAGTCTTTAGCCACTTTGACTATCATAACGCGAGTAGCCAGCGCACTTGGTGAAAGGTCATCATCTGGTAGACTGACCAGATAGTTTCGGCGAATTAATTGGTCATCTTCAATTCGACGTATGCAAAGTCCACTCTCACCGAAACGAGCTGCAGCCGCTCCGGGTTGAATGGTTGCCCCAAAACCTTGGTGGACGGTGTCCATAAGAAGAGTAAGCCCATCGATTTCCATGATTATATTCGGATGAATATTATGTCTCTCAAAGGCAGCCATTAAGTTGTTACGCAATCCATGTAGCCGACTTGGCATGATCAGGTTTACATTGGCCAAATCCTTAATATAAAGCGAGGAAGAGCCTGCGGGTGCTTCCAAATCTGTTGGAGATGATATTAAGAAAAGCTCTTCATCAAGCAAAACCCTTGTACTCCAGCGATGCACCGTCTCTTTATGAAACAAAATCGATAAATCTAGCTGTCGTGCATTCAGCATATTTTCTAAATGGCCAGATAGCATTTCCACAATATGAAGATGGATATGGGGGTAGCGTTCTCTCATGGCTCGAATAAGCGGTAAAGCCAAAACAGTAGCAGTAGTAGGAGGCATGCCAATACTGACATATCCACTAGTACGCTCTTTTTGAGCAGCAATAACTGCTTGATCTGCTTGCCGTATAGCCAGTTGAGCATTATGCATAAATGCAACACCTGCACTCGTAGGAAGTGCTCCCGTTGAAGTACGGTTAAGCAAGCGAGTCGATAGTTCGTTTTCCAATTTCGTTATTTGTTGACTTAGTGCAGAAGCTCCGACATCTAACTCAAGTGCAGCCTTGCCTAAGCTGCCACATTCTACTACTTTTAGAAAATACTTAAGTTGCCGAAGCTCCATAGCTTTTTCACCTCTATTTTTCTTTTTATAAATTTTGAATTTTTGATCATTTCTTTTGCTCCTCTATAAGAGCTGATTTTATGCTTTTTAACTCCAGCTAGAGTTTACTTAGACATAACTATATTTCTGTTCTCCCGAAATAACGTCCACAACCATATCAATTACCATATTTAAAAAATAATAGTTTTATAAAAACCGTATTAAAATAATCATAAAAACATATTTGCAACAAATTAACGTTGATTTATAGACTATAAAAATGCGTATTGATTAAATTTGAATTTCCAGTTTGACCCAAAACAAGGTGATAGAAAGTCGCACTTTTTAGCGATAAGATACGCAAGTTATTAACAATGAAACCTATAGGGAACACTGTGAACCATACTCTACGCTCGATAACGCTTGTACTGGCTTGTGTCGCTAGTTTATCTGCTAACGCAGACCCAAAAACACCTGGCACTCATAAAGGCTATTCCACCATTGATATGACCACTGCGGGCATGCCAACGGATGTGAAGATGATTTCTGTTGCGGACATTCAGAAAGAGCTGCAAGGCAAGGCGCCTTTTGCGGTTGGTTTTGATATCGATGATACGACCTTGTTTAGCACGCCGGTTTTTTATCGTGGCCAACAAGAGTTCTCGCCAAATGGTTATTCTTACCTAACGAATCAAGACTTTTGGGATAAAGCAAACTGTGGCTGGGACGCATTCAGCATGCCGAAGAATATTGCCAAAGAGTTGATTGCGATGCACCAAGAACGTGGTGATAGCATTTATTTCATCACAGGTCGTACCGGTTCTGATTGTAATTTCACTACTGAGTATTTGAAAAAGACGTTTGATATCAAAGATATGCACGATGTTATTTTTGCAGGATCAAGCCGTACTGAATACACGAAAACTAAGTACATTAAAGACAATGACATCAAAGTTTATTACGGTGATGCGGATGGCGACATTATTTCTGCCCGTGACGCGGGTGCCGAGGGGATTCGTGTGATGCGCGCGGCTAACTCTAGCTACACGCCGATTCCAAAGAATGGTATCTATGGCGAACGAGTATTAAAAGACTCCCAATACTAATCTCTCTTTCGATTAGTATCAGAAAGGAGAAAGCCGAAAATCATTGGATTTTCGGCTTTTTGTTTTTCTACTCTTACGCTACTGACTCTATCTCAACACGCTCTGACTGCTGGCACAACCTTTCAATTGTTGTATCCTCAGTCATCAGTGCCGGAAAACCGCCAATAGCCTGAGCAATCCATTCAGCGGCATTGGGGATAATTTCGACCAGTTGAGGAAGATCGTTAACACATAGAAACTTGATTTCAGGATCTGTCGCTCTACTCAGTATCGCTAAAGTGTCGGCAGGAGGCTGTCCTTTTCCATATCCGCTTGAAATGTGAAGGTGATCACCTGACGTGTTGATCTTGGCCTCCTTGTCCATGATACAAGCATGATTATGTAGACCCTGTGGAAAAAATTGCTCCAAATTCCGAAATCTGTATTTAATGTTATTGAGAAACTCATCGGGATACCGAGCAAACAATTCAGCCATCTTTGAACGTCGAAAAGGGTGCACAACATGGGCAGCAGAAAACAGCTCTGTAGCGGGAAAGCCAATAATTTTTGCCGCATTTATCTGCATGAAATAATGAAATTTCGCAGGGTCATTCCGTATTTCGGTACTGATAAGTAGACCGCTGTAGTCAACCCATTTGCCTCGCAAAATAGGAGTAAGCCCGTCAAAAATGTCTGTCGGATTTAGAGGCGCGGTCAAGAACACATCATCATTAAAGTACATGAAGCGCTCGCTCAGCCCATCAATACGCCACAGCATGCTCTCAATCGCCAAAGAGTTGAATGTGGGCAACACCTGCGTGAATCCGTTAAAGATTTCTGCATGATAGGCAAGATGCACCTTGGCTCTAATGCTTTCTGAGAGGCTTGATAAATCAGGGCCTTCTTCATCAACAACAATCCAGATTTTACCTATCCACGGCGCATGGTTTTCGATCGATTGAATGCAGTATAAGATTTCATCGTTACACATCCATCTATGAGGGTTCGACGCATTCTCATGCAGTGGTAGAGACTCCATTGCCATATATTTTTGTCGCTTCTGGCTGTGTTTCTCAGCGTTTCCATCAACCCAAGTGATAACAGCATCAATCGGTTCAAGCTGGTGTTCGGTTGTATTACTTTGCATTTCAATATCCGTGCATGATGATTTCTTAGCTGATACAAATAGCGGCTCAGGCTGATCACCGGACGAGTCAATTCTAGGTGGGTCAACTCTTCAATGAGTTGATTTGATAGTGAATCTATCGATTATTTTCTATCCATTCAAAAAGAAAAAAGGACTGTCTTACATTACTTTTCTAATGATACCTCATACTTGTTAAGAAGAGCCTGCTCTTTTTTGCCTTTCATCGCCAAGCGTCCTTCATTCCAAATATTGATCAATTCTTGTCTTTTGTCGGTGGGGATTTTTTTTGAAAAGATGGGCATTTCAACTAATTTTTTTTCTAAACCGGGACGCACAATTCTAAGGTCATCATTTAAATCTAATTGGTTTAAAACATATTGAAGAACAAGGTCGTTATCGGCGTATAAGTCGACGCGATCCTCTTTAATCATATGGAAGATACGATCAACTACGTCATCATAACCCGCGATTACTTCAACAAAATCCGAGTTCGCAGGATCATCAATATAATGTTGATAGCCAGCACTCATCGAGCTGTAATCCCACCCCGGCCCCGTGGCGATACGTTTACCGTTTAAGGATTGAATGCCTTGATAGCGCCAAGAGTCACTTTTTCTGACAACAAAAGCGGTAACGTATGAAAATGTTGCCTCACTGGCATAGACAAAGGCATTGTCTGAATTCTTCGAATAGAGATATTCTGGCAGCATGTCACAAAGCCCTTCAGCTACCATGTCTAATCCCCTTGCTAGCGGCACTTCAAAGTATTCGAGGGTATAACCTTTTGATGAATAAATTTGTTCCACCATATCGATGACAACACCGCGCTCAGGCTCGTCTTTTGTTGGGAACATGGTCATCGGCGGCCATTGGTCGTAACACACTTTTAATGTCGTCGCGTAGCTAATACTTGAAACGCACGCCCCCCAAAAAAACATAAGAAAAGATAGAATTCTTAACTTGTTATCTCTCAACGCGATCTCTCCCCTTACCTTTCGCTCCGTACAACTTCAAATCGACACGCTTAAACAGTTCATCAATTAATTGATCTTCGGGACCAGATGACTCAACACCAAGGCTTACAGTATAAGTGACCGTCTTACCTTCCACTTCTAACGCGGCATCACTTATAGTTTGACGTATTTTATCAGCAAGCTGGCAAGCAGCATCTAATCCGGTATCAGGAAGAAATATGGCGAACTCTTCACCGCCCACTCTGCCAAGAAGGTCTGACTTTCTTAAAAAGCCCTGAAGTGTTTGGGTAAAGTGGATCAGTACTTTGTCCCCGATAAAATGACCATAAGTATCATTGATACGCTTAAAAAAATCTAAATCCATCAGGATAAAAGACGCTATCGATTTTTGACGCTGGGAAAGAACCAGCAACTGTTGTGCTGTTTCAAAAAAGCTTCCTCGATTTAAGACGTCAGTCAAAGAATCTCTTGTTGCGAGGTGTTTGAGTTTTTCATTGAGAATTTGTAGGTCTTCGGTGCGCTTTGCCACAGCATCTTCTAACCAATCTCGCCGGGCTTGCTCGCCTTCAAGCAGTCGCTCTCGATCTGTCGACATGGCACTGAGCATATTATTCATATGTTCTTGAAGCTGACTAAGTTCATTATTTTCAGTGTTCGATAAATTAATTCGCTTACTAATGCTTGGGCTTAATTGCACCTCATTCACCTGCGACATTAGCTGCCTTAAAGGAGTTGCTAAATAGCGGTCAAAGGCCCAAATAAACAGCCAGAATAAGACAGTTAACTTGATGAATGCGGTAATAGCAATCAAAACAAAGCCGAACCAAACTCGTTCTAGCACCACACCTGAGGATGAATAAAGAACCAGCGTACCAAGAGGTATGCTTTCGCCATTTAGAGTCCAGCTTAATTCTGATGTCGAATCAAAAATAGACAGTGGAACAGAGGTAGGATCGTAGAATCTTTTCGATATTATACTTTGCGAATTTTGGTCTAAAACATCCACACCTTCGATAATTGGCATTTGAATCAGCCCCGAGGTGAGCGAATCTAGCTGATTGTGGTTGTACTGCCACAAGCTAGTCGAAATAGGACCTCGAACGGTTGCATCCAATTGCTGTAATTCACTGACAATAGCATCCTGCGTTTTCAGATATTCACTCAAAAACTGCAAACTTGTGATTAGAAGGGTAACAACCAAATAAATGGAAAAAATCACACGCATCATTTTTTGGGAGAGATTGTTTGGACGCAGAAACCTTACCAACATTAACAACAACCCTTTCCAATAAACTTTAAACTAAAGTTTATCTTAGATGACTCCCGTAACTAATGGAACAAACTTAGAAGATGTCTGCAAAATACGAGTCGTTTTATATTTTTTGCCAAAATTCGTTTTGCCACTTTACTCGTAACGCACAATTAATCTCTATACTACTCTTCATACACACCTCACCTGCCTTGTTGTCACATCGCACACTAATTACATTGCGATGCAATTCCTTACAGTCTTGATCTTGTTTCTTATCCGCATAAAGCCGATTATTTTGCAGTACTCGTGATATTAATAAATTTAAAAGGCAGTCCTAAATGAAAAGAAATTTACATCCTGCGGATAGAATAATTCGAGGCGTTGTAGGAATTGTATTTACTGGTTTTGCTCTTTTCAACGGAGACTATTTAGAAGAGCCTGTATTAGAAGTATTAATAGGCGTATTCGGTGCACTCAACTTAATATCCCTATTGTCAGGATGGTGCCCCGTTTATCATGTCGCAGGGATTAGTACCTATAAAGTTAAAAAATAAGAAGCCTTCCACCTACTCAAGGTTTTTATGACAGCACTGTTAGAGTTACAAAGAGACAAATCCTTCCGCTTAAAGCTGATACTGATATGTCTTACTGTTGCGTTATCTGTTGCCTCTATTTATACGGTCGTATCTTATCGCCTTGCGGCTGATCTGGGTCTAAAAACAGCTCTAGACTCACTACATAGGCAAGCCATGTTGATTCATGGTGAACTTCTCATTACTAACAAGAAAGCTCCTGAAGAGCACCTCGCAGAACTGATTAAGTTGGTGTACTTTAACGACCATTTAGATGCCTCTGAGCTTTATATAAAAATCACTGGACCAAATTTAGAATGGTCTATTGATCATAAAATGAACCCTATTGAGATTGATCTCTTATTATCTAAACTCATATTGTTGACAAGCACGTCTTTATCTACCGTTGATATGCCAAATGGTCAAGAAGCAATGAGTGGAAAGCAATTTCTTTGGCAGGTGGTAAGAGGAGATAAATACCAAGTCATCATTATCAAGACATCAGAATATATTGATAATACACTCACATTTGTGATGAAACGCCTCATCATTACCTCCATTATCGTCTTCTGGTTAGCAACTTGGTTCGCACTGACCCTATCATCATGGATGAATAAACGCGTTCAGGATAAAAACGATTCACTAGCTCATCTGGCGACTCATGATTCATTAACAGGATTACCCAACCGCCTGTTTCTGGCTAACATAATGCACCCCATCATTATCGATCACTCGGATCCAACGTATAAAAAATACGAAGAATTTTATAGCCATCACCCTAAACAAGGTTGTCTTTTTGTCATCGATTTAGACAAGTTCAAAGAAGTAAACGACACATTTGGGCATGCAGCAGGCGATACTCTTTTAATAAAAGTGGCTAAAAAACTGAATCAAGTATTAGATGCTACTCAAACACTTGTTCGCTTTGGTGGTGACAAATTTATCATTTGGGCACCAGAAGTAGATATTGAACAAGCTAAAAATCTTGTACAGAGACTAATCATTACCTGTAATGAGCCGGTAATGATCAATAAACTCGCGATTAGTACAGGTGCCAGCATTGGCCTTTCACATTATCCAAGCCAGGCCACAGACCCAGAGTCGTTGATACTTTATGCTGATACGGCCATGTATGAAGCGAAACAAAATCGCAGTGGCTGGAGTATGTTTAGTGAAAGAAACATACAGTGCGGTCGCCAGCGCTTAAAACTTCGCGCCGATTTAGATGATGCATTATCTGAAAGGCAAATTAAGCTTCATTATCAACCTAAAGTGTCACTTAAAGATGGTCATATTATTGGTGTTGAAGCATTAGCTCGTTGGTATCATCCAACAGATGGGCTTCTACCCCCAGCCCATTTTATTGAGTTGATAGAGCAAAGTGGTCGTGTTCAAGAATTTGGCCGCTACGTTATTGCAAACGCAATTGAACAGCTTGACCTTTGGCACCAGCAAGGGCTGTTTACACCCATCGCACTTAACCTATCGCCTTACAATTTACTCGACCCAAGTTTATTAGACTTCACTCTTAGGCTCCTTAAAAATCATAAAATTGAAGCCAATAAACTGGAGATAGAGTTAATCGAATCTGCAACCAGCGTCAACATAGAATACATATCTCAAAGTCTAAATAACTTTAAAGAAGCCGGAATTAAATTAGCTATAGACGATTTTGGCACAGGCATGAGCTCTTTGTCTTACATCAGCAATCTCAATGTAAACCATATAAAAATTGACCGATCGTTTATTGATGGCATTGAACAAGATATTAGAAAACAAGCAGTAGTGTCTTCTGTGATCATGCTGGCAAATTCTTTTGAATGCGAAGTCATCGCGGAAGGTATAGAAAATAAATCACAATCAGAAAGGTTAATCGAAATGGGCTGCCTTTACGGGCAAGGCTATTATTACGCCAAACCAATGACAGCAGAAAACATGCAAGCCATGTTACAGGCTGATGCTGCTCTGCCGCTTTAATTGGTTGTAATTACCTAACAAAACACTCTATTTACTCAATCAAATACGATTGAGTAAATCTGTTTTTTTAGAATTGTATTCGTTATCTGAAATCGCGCCCATATCTCGCAACTTAGCCAACTTTTCAATCAATTGAATCACTTCATCAACAGACGATGCATTAGTCAAATTCTGAGGAGCTGGCATCGCAGGCGCTGGCGTAAAGGCCATTGGCGCAGGCGGAGCCACAAAATTATTTTGTGGAGATGGATTTTGTGCTGTTTGATTGTTCGTATTTGAGCTAGACGAACCTGCACCAGAAACAATGGGTAAGGTATTCACCGGAATCGTGCCGTATTGGCTCGAAAAAGTCAGTGATGAATTACCGCCCTGCTGCTGGCTTATGCCACCAATATTATTGTCTAACGTATCGTAAACCGTCACATTGCCATTCACTTCAACCGCTAAACGATTCGGAAAAATAGCGTAACGCGTGCTATTTTGCGCACCGCTGCTAAAAGGCTGACCAAGATCACCCGGCCACCATTGATTACTGGATTTTGAGCCCTTTGGTAATGGCATGAACACTTGCATATTAGCCAGGCCGTTAGCCAATTCATTACACAGGTTATCCACTGTCGATTTCAAACCATAGTTGAACATGTCACCCACCATGGTCATGCCGCCGCGCATCCACTGACCGCCACCACCCAGCTCAGGGCAGTTGAACTGTGCCATCGAACCATTGCCATTATTGACGGCAATCAACATGTGCATCACAGCATCAAAGCTTAGGTTGTAGCGACGGGAAAGGGAGTTAACTAGGTTTTGTCCATCTTGCGTTAAATTTTGCATGGTAAAGCTCTCTAAATGAGACGTAGAGCTGTTCTCTTTTATCTAGCCGCTGCAAAAAAAGGCAAACATCGCCTAGTACATAGACACAAACAAAGAGTAGGTTGCAGCATCATGCTGGCCAACAGATTTCGTAGGCCTCAATTCTAACACAGACACGTCTTACAAAATGGTGACAAGCCACAGAATAAACACAAATAACTGTTTATTTTTTGAACTCCTCTTATTTATTACCAATAAAAAAGAGACAAGCCATTTTATGCCTTGTCTCTTTATAAAAATGCACCATTTCAGCTCTATTTTTTACTAGATAATGCCGTCGAAATCCGCTGCATCATGGCGCTCTTGAAGCTTAGCTCCATCACCAAAAGCCTTATTAACAATGCGACCGCGCTGTACCGCTGGACGCTGCTCAATCGCTTTAGCCCAACGCAATACGTTTTTATAGCTAGTCACATCAAGGAATTCCGCTGCGCTGTATAAATTACCTAGCACCAAATTGCCGTACCAAGGCCAAATCGCGATATCAGCAATAGAATATTCCTCGCCCGCCATATAAGTATTATTCGCTAACTGCTTATCCAATACATCTAACTGACGTTTGGTTTCCATAGAAAAGCGATCAATTGGATATTGCATTTTCGTTGGAGCATAGGCGTAAAAATGACCAAAGCCACCGCCTAAATAAGGCGCAGAGCCCATTTGCCAGAACAACCAGTTACGACATTCTGTTTTAGCAGCTAGATCTTTTGGTACCAAGGCATCAAACTTTTCAGCTAGGTATTGCAGGATAGAACCAGACTCAAATACACGAGTTGGTGGCGTGGTACTATGATCCATCAAGGCAGGGATTTTGGAGTTAGGGTTGATCTCAACAAAGCCTGAACCAAACTGATCACCTTCACCAATGTTAATCAAATACGCATCGTATTCAGCTTCGTTGATTCCCAAAGCTAAAAGCTCTTCCAGCATGATAGTGACTTTTTGGCCATTCGGTGTCGCTAAAGAATGAAGTTGAAGTGAATGCTTACCGACTGGCAGGACTTTTTCGTGCGTTGCCCCTGCTATTGGACGGTTGGTACTGGCAAATTTACCGCCATTTTCTGTATTCCATGTCCAAACCTTTGGAGGAACATAATCTTGATTCGATTTTGTATCAGAACTCATAACATCTCCTAAATTTTTTATCAGCGAGAAAGTCGTTCTCGCTGTTAATGTTCGACAAAAGCTCGCTCAATGACATAATCCCCTGGCACACCGATTTTTGGTGATTCTTTAAAGCCAAGTTCATCTAGCAAAGCGGATGTATCTTTAAGCATACTTGGGCTACCACAAATCATGGCTCTGTCATGAGCAGGGTTCACCTGAGGCAAACCAATATCTTCCGCTAATTTACCACTGCGAATCAAATCGGTCAGACGACCTTGATTGCGGAACGGTTCTCGCGTCACAGTTGGATAATAGATTAGTTTGTCTCTTACTTGCTCGCCGAAGAATTCGTTTTCAGGCAATTCTTTTTCGATGAAGTCTGCGTAAGCCAACTCACTAACGTGGCGAACACCGTGAATCAAAACAATTTTTTCGTATTGTTCATAAGCGTCAAAATCTTGAATAACACTTAAGAAAGGCGCCAAGCCTGTGCCAGTAGATAACAAATACAAGTTTTTACCTGGGTGTAAATCGCGAGTCACCAAGGTACCAGTCGGTTTGCGGCTGACCAAAACATCATCACCGACCTTTAAATGCTGCAAACGTGAAGTTAACGGCCCGTTTGGCACTTTGATGCTAAAAAACTCCAAGTGCTCTTCATAGTTAGGGCTAGCAATACTGTAAGCACGCATCAAAGGACGAGTTTCCGTTTCCAAGCCAATCATCACAAATTGACCATTATCGAAACGTAAGCTTGGATTACGTGTGGTTTTGAAGCTAAATAAATTTTCATCCCAGTGGTGAACGCTTAATACACGTTCGGTAACAAATGCACTCATGACTACCCCATTAAAATTTGTACAAAGAATATTTCTTTTCAAACCTCAAACAACACAGCGGTAAAACTGGCTTACCTATAAGTGCGAATTAACAGCGATCGTATCCATGAACAGATGAGAGTTGAATTGACTGTTAAACATACTATAAGACAATCCTATATTTGTTTAATTGATTATTTAGATGTCTTTAATATGCTCAGCATATATACAGCCAAATAACGGCTCCCTTTAGAACCGCATCTAGTGTGCCATGCAAATGTACAAAAAATAGGTCATTAAGTAGGAAGATAACGTATTAAACTTGCTTACACCTTATCTAGCATTCGAGATGTCAATTTCCTCCTACTGCTTATATCTATTATATAAGTGTAAGAAAAAATAGATGTAAGAAAAGCATTCTCCATAACGTCAAAGAGCTAGATGGCATATTTATTATGATTTAAAGGACACACAAAATGAGCATAAAACATATATTTAACAGCGTTTTAGGGTTGCTGTTTCTCACCGGAGTAACAACTTTTAGTAGCGTGTCACAAGCCGCACCACAAACCATGATAGTCGCAGGCGGTTGTTTCTGGTGTGTAGAATCTGATTTTGAATTGGTTCAAGGTGTTAGTGATGTTGTCTCTGGCTATACAGGAGGTCACACTGAAAACCCAACGTACAGCAAGGTATCTGCCAAAAATACCGGCCACTTTGAAGCCGTTGTCATTTATTTTGATGATGACATCGTTTCTTTAAAGACATTGGCTGACTATTACTGGAAAACAATTGACCCAACCGATGCCGAAGGCCAATTCTGTGACAAAGGCTCTCCTTACAAGACCGCGATGTTTTACCAAGATGACCAACAAAAAGCAGTTTTTGAAGCGTCTCTAGCTAAGGTCAAAAAAGCGAAACCATTTGAAGAGGATATTGTGACCGAGATTCTTCCTGCCAAAAAGTTTTACCCTGCAGAGGAATATCATCAGAGCTACTATACGAAAAATCCCATTCGTTATGCTTTTTACCGTGCAAGCTGCGGCCGAGACAATCGTATTGAAAGTTTATGGGGAGAAGTGGCTAGTCATCAATATCATTGAATAAAAACAATTAATAAATACATAAAGGTGCCAGTGTAACTTCGAAGCTCTGGCACCTTTATGTAATTACTTTACTATCTTCAACCTAATTTTCTCCGCTCAATCCCTCTCTATAAAGTATCAGCAAAGCGTTTCTTACCTAGGTTTAACGCATAGAAAATGAAGCAAATAGGTAAAAGCCTTCGGAAAACTAGCCATTCAAAAATTCATGTCCCAGAGTAGTAACTCAACTCGCAAAGTTCTCAATTAAGTAACTAAAAGGAGTTATACAATGAAAAAATTTATTCCAGTAATCGCAGGTAGCATCGCTATAGCCTCATTCAGTGCCGCAGTGAAAGCGGAAGATATTGCTGAAAACAACAGTGGGTTTTATGTTGGCGGTAATTACGGTTATCTTAAAGTGGAAAGCGATGATGACTTTGATGACGATAACGATGTAGTACAAGGTATTGTCGGTTACCGTTTCAACTCTTTCCTTGCCTTAGAAGGTAGTTACATTGACTTTGGCAGCTACGGCAACAGTGCCGCAAATGCAGAAACAACTGGTTACACAGCTGCGTTAAAAGGAACAATCCCTATCACTCAAACGGTTGAGCTCTTTGCAAAGGCTGGTCAGCTTTGGCATGAAACCGACTATAACATCGCCTCGGTTAAAGGCAGTTCAGACGATAGAAGCTTATTTGCAGGCGCAGGTGTTAACTTCAAAGTAACAGAAAACTTACTAGTTAACGCTCAATATACATGGTACGACGTTGATCTAAACGCAGATAACGTTGATTCTAATTCAGACTTTGACTCTGATTTTAAACAAGCTAGTGTCGGTGCTGAATACCGATTCTAAACAAATATTTCACCTGTACATAGAAAGACTTACCCATTTGGGTAAGTCTTTCGTTTCTATTTACAGATTCAACATCCAACTATCACGACACTACGAATAAGATCAACAGAGATTAACCGAACCTGTCGCTCTCCCCCGCTGTAAGCGAGAGATAAATGGTAGTTGTCTATCTCTTGTTGAAAGAGTGACCACTTCCCTTTTATGAAGAAATCAGGGTAATGAATAGACATCAAGGTTGTCTTTTTTTGCTCAGAAAAATCCAATGCTTTAAATGCTGCCTCTTTTGCACACCAAACCTGATAAAAATATTCTTTTTGGCTATCTTCTTGTACCAATTTCTTTAGTTCTTCTAGTTCTTCTCGGCTCATAAAAAAGCCGCTTTTTTCAACAATATTTTGTCTCAATTTCTTATATTCAATATCAATCCCAATAGAATATTTGTGTAATACACAACAGACAATGTTATTACTATGAGAAATTGAAAGATAAATGTCATTAAAACCGCTTATAGAAGGCGCTTTATCAGGTTGTTCTAATATAGAAGAAAGAGTCGAAAGCGGATAGTTTTTTAGTAAGGCATGAATAAGGAGTGTTCGGCCAATAATAAAGTCTCTTTTTTTCTTTTTACTTTTAAGTTCCAATGCCTTAGCTTTTTGAGCGGCAGGAAGTACATCTAAAAGACGCTGTTGAAGCTCATCAGATAACATTTCAGTATTGGCAAAGAAAACATGTATATCACTCTGCATAAAAACTCATATAAATCTCAATATTAGTTTTTGACCGCAACACTAAGACTTACTTGGCGGAGGTGCAAACTTGGTTCATTTACACAATAGTTCCTGAAACAAAAAAAACCGTTTTACACGGCTTTTCATTTAAAAAATATCACGCTATAACGTCGTTAGACACTAACCATTCAATTAAGTATGAATTATTTTAGTGTCACAACCTTACCTGTCAAGGCAACACCAGCCATAACAGCACCTGCGCCACACTGAAACGTTTCGGGGCTAGAAGTCAGGTTGTTTTTATAATTCGATTTGATATCCACTACAGCATTACCGCCTTCTTTTATGGCTCTTTCTTTAAGTGCAATCATTGCTGACAAGAAAACCCAATTGCAGGCTTCTTCATCACTTTTTCCAAAAGCATTCGTTTTTTTATTGGTCTTAAACTCACCAAAACTCTTAAGAGCTTTACCGTAAGACTGGTCACCAAAATAAAATAATACATCTGTTCCTAACTTTGACTTAGCTAAATCAGAACTCATTATATTAGTGATGGAATAAGCCCGAACGTCATCGCGAGCAAAGGTGTGAGATGAACATAGTACAAGAGCTGAAAGAGCTATAATTCCGAATGCCTTCATAATAGTAATTTCCATTTAAATATTAATATAGCCGAATGATAACCCTCAATGAATCTAGCAGCAATACATGGACAGTAACCTCATTTAGCAGACTAGGTAGATCACAAAATTCATAAGTTTAGTAGATATAATCTGATCGTTATAAATGACTGGGATAAGTTACTGACATACGGGAATCAAGCCTATTTTCCATCACTATCTGAACATCAAAATTGGTATCGTACATTTTGAACGATATAAGTTCCCATCTGCGTATATTTTTTTATTACACAAGCCCCTAAATGGGCAAATTCTATGTAAATAAAACTGAAAATCCAGTATCCTTAGCTAGGTTAAAGTACAGGATAGCTGTGTAAAACACGACAAAATTAGGGAATAGTATAAGTGTTAAGCTTTAAATTACGCGGGTGGAATGCCTATACTCCAGGCTTAGAATCTGCAAAGTCCTGGAAAGATTGGCTTTATAACCAACATAAATTGCCTACTGACTCAGCTAAACCTGGATTAAAAAACATTCCAGTAATGCTTCGCAGACGCTTTACAGCTATAGGTAAGTACTCAGTTGAAGCAGCAACACCTCTTTTAAAGGAAGACGAACAAATCCCCCTTGTATTCGCCTCTCGTCATGGCGATGTTGATTTAACATTGTCTTTACTCAAATCAATAGCAGACAATGAACCCCTTTCGCCTACTAACTTTAGTCTAGCTGTCCACAACGCAATCAGCGGACTATTTTCAATAGCACGTAAAGACAGACGCGAAACAACTGCAATATCAGCAACGGAAAATTTGATACCATTTGCTTTACTTGAAGCTGCGACTCAATTACAAGAAAGTAAACATGTGTTATGCATCATTTGTGAGTCCGTTTTACCTGATCTATATAAACCATTTGCTTCTTCTCCACCCTTTACTTACGCCATTGCTATGGTCTTAAGTCGAGAAGAAGGTGACACATTCTATTTAAATAACACACATGTAAAGAATACTACGCAAAGCACAAAAAATGAGTTTGAAGAGCTAATGGCTTTGCTTTTATCTCAAAGTGATTGCGCACGCTTCCCGAGCACTAAACATATCGAATGGTCCATACATAGGTAAGGTATTATGCTCGATATAATCAAATATTCTTGGCGCTGGGTAGCAACAGCCTTTAGTTTTTTCATTTTTGGTATTGGGGGTGTTTTGCTCCCCTTTATTGCGCTACCCATTTTATATTGCATTCCTGCAACCACATTAGTCAGAGAAGGAAAAGCTCAAGCAGTTATTCATCACACTTTTCGTTTTTATATAGGAATGATGAAAAAAATGGGGGTTTTGAGTTATGAAATTGAAGGTGAATCTAAACTGAAACATGCCCAATTAATTTTGGCAAATCATCCATCTCTTATTGATGTAATATTTTTGATTGCTCTAGTCCCGAATGCAAATTGCGTCGTAAAAGGACGTTTGGCTAAGAATATATTCACTCGTGGCCCAATACGTACAGCTGGATATATTATTAATGACAATAATGAACATGTTATTGGCATGGCCGAAAAAGCTTTTTCAAAAGGACACGCTTTAATTGTTTTTCCTGAAGGAACAAGATCTACACCAGGAAAAACATTAACATTGAAGCGAGGTGCAGCAAATATTGCTATTCGCGCGAAAGCGGAAATCATTACAGTGTTAATTCAATGCAATCCAACGACGCTCACCAAAAGTGATCGTTGGTATCAAATCCCAAAAACTAAAGCCCACTTTAAGATCCAAGTAAAAGATAAGATTGACGCGCGCTCTTATTTGGTTGAAGACCCGCCTTCTGTGGCAGCAAGAAAGTTAACATCGGATTTACAAAACTATTTCAATAAGGAGTTAATGCTGAATGACTAACTTAAAGTTAGAACTAAAAAATATGATTATTGATACGCTAGAATTAGAAGATATTTCAGCGGATGAAATCATAGATTCCGAGCCACTGTTTGTCGATGGGCTAGGACTTGACTCCATTGATGCTCTAGAAATTGGTCTAGCACTACAAAAAAAATACGGGATTAAACTTAAAGCAGACGCCAAAGAAACCCATGCTCACTTCGCCAGCATAAACGCATTAGCGGCGTTAGTAGAATCATATAAAGAAACGAATTAAGAGAAGATTATGAATAGCATTAATCAGGAAGTATTTGAAAAAGTATCTGGTGTTCTACAAGAGTTGTTTGAACTGTCTGCTGATGACATCCATCCCTCTTCAAATTTATATCAAGACCTTGATATTGATAGTATTGATGCCGTTGACCTGGTAGTAGAACTAAAAAAAATGACAGGTAAAAAAATCAACCCAGAGGACTTCAAGTCAGTTCGAACGGTTGAAGATGTCGTTGTTGCCGTAGAAAAACTATTTGCATAAGGCTGAAACTAGGTGATTCTCAAAATTATTGTAGTGATAGTCACCATTGCTTATCCCTTTATTGTCTATTTTGGATTAACGCACTTTGACTCAACGGTCGTCATGTTTTTTATCATTACGTTGTTGACAATAAAAGGTCTTACAGAGAAACAGCACAACACACGTAAAGTTATTTTCGTGGCGGTTTTTGGAGTCTTAGTAATAGCGTATTTTTGGGGCAATCAGCAGGGATTAAAGCTCTACCCAGTTTTAGTAAATGCCGCTATGTTGCTACTTTTCACCTCGAGTCTTTATGCTAAACAATCAATAATTGAGCGAATGGCACGTCTCAAAGAACCTGATCTGCCAGAAAGCGGTGTTCAATATACAAGAAAAGTGACCATAGTTTGGTGTATATTTTTTACCTTAAACGGTCTTATAGCCTTATTTACCGCCCTATGGGCATCTAATAAAGTTTGGTTATTTTACAATGGCTTTTTAGCTTATGTGCTTATCGGTATATTGGTTATTACAGAATGGATCGTAAGATACAGAGTTAAGCAAAGAGCATGAAGAAATTAACACCGTTATCAAGATGGTTATTGGATGTTGCTGATGATCAGCCAATCGCCGTCATAAATGAAACCATCATTACCAAAGCACAAGTATCTGAAAAAGTAGCCATGTGGCAAACTATTCTGCCCCTGTCTTCTGGGCATAAATGGGCGGTATACCACAGTGATGCTATAGAGTTTTTCACCCTTCTATTGGCCTTATGGCAATCAGGTTGTACCGCTTGTGTACCCGGAGATAATTGTGCGGCGACAGTTGAACGCTTAAAAACATCTGTTACTGGTTTTCTTGGTGAGTTTGAACAAATTAGTCCCCAATACAAACACATTGAACAGGTCACTAATCAGCCCTTCTCTTGGGTAGAAATTGAACGAAGTTTTCCAGCTATTGAAGTGTATACTTCTGGATCAACTGGGGAGCCTAAACCTATCAAGAAAAGCATGGCTCAAATTGATGCTGAACTGTGCTGCATTGAAGAGTTATGGTCTTTTTCCGAAAGATCTATTGTTTTATCAACCGTAACGCATCAGCATTTATTTGGGTTAACTTTTCGCTTATTTTGGTCATTGGCAAAAGGCCGACTTCTACTTACTAAACACAGCGCATTTTCAGAAGACATTTATCATCTTGCGTCTCAATATGATCAATTTATCCTGATTTCAACACCAGCTCATCTAAAACGCTTAAACCACCAGCTCGACTGGACGTATTTACAAGGAAAGTGTGAAGCAACCATCTCTTCCGCAGCGCCTTTGCAGTATGAAGATAGCCAGTATGCAGCCAAATTACTTGATGCGCCGATATTAGAGATATATGGAAGCTCCGAAACTGGCGCCTTAGCTTGGCGCAACCAAGCTAAGGTAGAGACTGATTACTGGACTTTATTACCTAATATAACCTTAGATGAGACAGATAAAGGCTTTATTGTAAAAGGTCCTCATATCGCTGCAGAGCACCAAACACTTTCAGATAATATAGAATGCCTTTCAGCCAATAGTTTTCGATTACATGGACGCACAGATCGCATTGTAAAAGTCGAAGGAAAACGATTATCTCTTTCAAAAATGGAAAAGTGTTTAGAGCAAAGTACTTGGATTACGGTAGCCAGAGCGTTAGTTGTCACCAAGAAACGAGAAGAAGTCGCCATTGTCGCTGAGCTTAATGACAAAGGAAGAGAATTAGTACAACAACACTCACAAAAATGGTTAGCGGCCCAACTAAAAGAATCTTTGAAAACATCGTTTGAACTAGTATTACTCCCTAGAAGATGGCGCTTTGTCAACACGCTCCCCTACAATCAACAAGGTAAGCTTCCTATGGAATCATTACAGGCATTATTTGAAACGACTGAAGTAAAATGGCCTCAAGAATTAGCTCGAACGCATATAGACGATAATAATTGGCGATTCAGTTTTTATGTTCCTAAAGAATTAATTTATTTTGATGGTCATTTTGAGGCAAATCCTATTCTGCCAGGCATAGCTCAAACACATTGGGCTCAACATTATGGGAGGGAAGTATTTGCTTTTGAAGGGCGTTTTAATCGCTTAGAAGCGGTTAAGTTTCAATCGGTCATATTCCCAGATTCTGAAGTGACATTAGAGCTGGAATATGACCCATTTAAAGGCAAGCTAACCTTTCAATATATTTCGAAAAAAGGAGTGCATTCTAGTGGCAGAATCTGTTTTGAATAACGAATTTAAAACCGCAATAGTTATTCCTGTCTACAACCATGAAGATGCCATCAAGAACACACTAAAACAGGTGCTTGAATATGGCTATCCGGTCGTTCTAGTGAATGATGGCAGTCACGCAAAATGCACAAAAGTACTAGAAGAGCTAGCACAAGAGCACAGCGACATGGTTCATCTGGTTCAACTTGACGTTAACAGCGGCAAAGGTGGAGCCGTGAAAGCTGGAATTCGATACTTACTTGCTCAAGGCTTTAGCCATGCGCTGCAAGTAGATGCAGATGGACAACACAATATTAGCGATTTACCTCTTTTCATGAAGGCGGCTGAAACAGAACAAGATAGTCTAATTTGCGGTGTACCTATTTATAATGAAAGCATCCCAAAGCACCGTTATTACTCTCGCTATTTAACTCATGTTTGGGTGTGGATAAACACGCTGTCTTTCACAATTCAAGATTCAATGTGTGGTTTTCGAGTCTATCCTTTGCAAGAAACTTGTAAGCTAATTGACCGCAACTCTTGTGGTAACCGCATGTCATTTGACACAGAAGTTATCGTACGCTGGCTATGGTCTGGCAATAAAATAAAGAATATCCCAACGAAGGTTCTCTATCCTGAAAATGGGGTGTCTCACTTCAACGCAGTAAAAGATAATGTTTTGATTTCATGGATGCATACTCGATTATTTTTCGGCATGCTTGTGCGCTTACCTATTTTATTATGGAATAAACGACATGGATAATCCGTCAAAACATTGGTCGACCATGACGGAAACAGGAACCGTTGTTGGCATGCGTATCTTATTGATGTGCTACCGATTATTTGGACATAAGGGTTTTCGCCTATTTCTTGCCCCTGTCATTCTATACTTTTACTTAAAAAAGCACTCTATACGATCCGCTTCCAAGGAATACATAGAAAAAATCACCCCCTTTTTACCTGAAAGTGAGCGCATAAAGCTGACTCCTTTTCGTCATTTTTGGATGTTTGGTGAAATTCTATTAGATAAGTTTTTAGTCTGGATGGGGCAAATAAAACCTCAAGATGTTGTATTTGAAACTCCAGAAACCTTCCAGAAATTAGAAGCCTCTAAACGTGGCGGTGTCATTGTTGTATCCCACCTAGGTAACACTGAAATTTGCAGCGCTATTGCTCACCAATTACCTGATGTTAAAGTCACCATGTTGGTGTACACCAAGCACGCACAAAAATTTAACAAAATGATACAGCGCACCAATTCTAATGCCGCAATTAATCTCATCCAAGTAACGGATATGTCTCCAGCAACCGCAATGATTCTTTCTGAACGGGTTGCAGCAGGAGAATTTATCGTGATAGCAGGAGATAGGACACCAGTTAATAATGGAGGACGTTTTTCCATTGTTGATTTCCTTGGCGCTCAAGCAGCATTACCACAAGGTGCATTTATATTGGCTAGCCTCTTACGCTGCCCAGTTTACCTAATGTTCTGTTTAAAACAGAATTCTGTTTACCATATTTATATGGAAACTTTTTCTGATGAACTCACCATTGCCCGCAAAGAACGAGAAAAGAAACTAGAAGAAGCCGTTACCCTTTATGCCAAGCGCTTGGAATATTATTGCCAATTAGCCCCTTTACAGTGGTTTAATTTTTTCCCATTTTGGCAAATAAACTCGCAGGATCAGCAAGTGTTGGTGGATAACCACACTTCATAGTTTTGTCGTCAATGACAGCAGGATAAAGTAATGATAAATGTTGAAATAGAGTTAGAAGTGCCCTTTCACGATGTAGATGCTATTCGAGTTGCTTGGCACGGTCATTATGCCAAATATATGGAAATAGCCCGCTGCAAGTTAATGGACAAAATCAATTACAGCATTGTCGAGATGGAAGCCAGTGGCTACGTTTGGCCAGTCATAGATATGCGAGTTCGTTATGCTCATCCATTAACATTCGGACAAAAATTCAAAGTCAGAGCTACCTTAAGTGAATGGGAAAGTAGGCTAAAAGTGGATTATCTCTTTTTTGATGCCGAAACAGATAAGCGCTTAACTAAAGCTTATACCATTCAAGTCGCTGTCGAAAAGGAGTCTGGCGAGATGCAGTATGCTTCCCCTGCTATTCTCCTTGAGCGATTAGGAGTATCTGAATGAAAACAACCTTTCTTGCCACCATATTGTTCACACTAAGTCTCTCAGTATTCGCCAATAACTTAGATAAATTAAAAGCGGTAACAACAACACCTGAAAAACTGACAGGTATATTTGCGCAAACAAAATTCCTAGCGCAACTGGACACTTCAATAAAATCTACTGGAGCGTTTAACTATATACGCGATACCAAGATTGTTTGGCATACGCTAACCCCTATTGATAGCACTTTGGAGCTCACACCAAAAACCATGTTGAATTATCAAGATGGCGTGCAGGTCAATAAACTTGATAGTAATACAAACCCTATAGTCGCAGTATTTAGTGATATTTTTTTTGGGGTAATGACCGCTCAATGGCAAGTTCTAGAAGAGTACTTTTCTGTTAGTGCCGAGGTTTCTGAAGGACATTGGAAAGCAACACTTATCCCCATAGACAAAAACATTGGAGGATTCATTAGCAAAGTTATTTTAGAAGGCGATAAATACCTCAAACAAGTCACTTTATACGAACCTGAAGGGAATCTAACTCACATTGAGTTCGATCAATTGCAGCAAAAATGAAAATGAATTTTAAACTAGGCGCTCTCATTTGGGCCATTTTTGTTATTGTAATTTGTCTCTTTGCAGGAACAAAGCAAACCGCTGTTGATACCAGCATCATGGCTCTATTACCAAAATATGAGCAAAAACCTCTCGTTCATGAACTGCAAGAACAACAAACTGCAGAGTACGCTAATCATGTATTTATTATGGTATCAGCCAATAATAAACAAAGTGCTCGAACTGCCATTAGCACTATTTCATCGCAGTTAGGTACTCTTGCTGGAGTAGCAGACCTTACCACATTAGTTAGTTCAGCAAGCACTCAGACTAACGCTCTATACCCTTATCGATTTGCTTTATTAAGTGAGCCAGTCGCCAAAAAACTACAAAAAAAAGATTATGACAGCCAATTCCGCTCCGCTTTAAGCAAGCTACTTTCTCCCATGGGAGCAGGAAAAACAGACCCAGTACAAGATCCGTTCTTTTTGTATTCCGATATGTTGTTGGGACAAACAATGAACGTTCAGGTGAAAATAGAAGAAGGCCTTTTACGTTTAACCAATATAGAAAAACCGAGTTATCTTTTAGTACTTGAATTACATAAAAACCCGTTTGATTTACCCACACAAAATCAAGTTATGCCCGTGTTACAGTCGATCAAACAACAAATGAGCAAGCAAGGCGTCAGTGTTTCTTATTCAGGTTTATTGCTCCATGCCGCAAAGGGCGCTGAACAAGCCAAATTCGAAATTTCCACCATAGGGTTAGGCTCAATTCTGGGCATTGTTATCATCATTATATTGGTATTTCGCCGAATTGTTCCCCTGCTACAAATTTTGCTCCCAGTCATGGTTGGCTGCCTTGTTGCGGTAGCTGTTACTAGTCTATGGTTTGAACGAGTTCATTTAATTACAATTGCTTTCGGTGCTGGATTGGTTGGCGTCGCTGTTGATTATTCTATGCATTTTGTCTGCGAGAGCTATTTGCATACGGGCACGACGGTCGTGCGTAAGCTTTTCTCAGGTTTATTATTAGGTTTGGTTTCCAGTGTTCTGGCTTACGGTGGTTTAGCATTAACACCATTTCCAGGTCTTCAGCAAATAGCGGTCTTTTCTGCAACTGGCCTAATTGCGGCTTGGTTGAGTGTATTACTGTTTTTACCCTTAATAGCAACCAAAAACACACTGCAAAATAAAGAGAATTACCTACCAGCTGCGCTTTTATTAAATCGCTGTAAAGAAACTTTTCCAAAGCTAGATCAGTTTCCTAAGGTAGCTAGTTTATTTATTATTGCTATCGCCACAACGTCTCTCAGTTTGTTTTTCTGGGCCACACCACAAGATAGTGTACGCTTACTCCAAACCTCCCCCCCATCCTTGCTGAAAGAGGACCAACAGGTGCAGCAGGCTTTAGGCAATAGCGTTAATTCTGCTTTTTTAATTGTTTCAGGAAACAGTGCTGAAGCGATGTTAGAAAATGAAGAATCATTTCGCCCACAATTAGATTCATTAGTACAAAACGGTATGTTAGCGGGTTATCAGGCAGTTAGTCAGTCGATACCATCTTTGCAGCGTCAAAGACAAAACATAGATCTAGTAAAGCAACTATACCAAGCAAAACTGGATAGTTATGCTCAGGCGATAGGTCTATCGGCGCAACAAAAAGCAATCGCGAATAATTACGTGCAAGAAAATCCACCAACCTTGTCTCCTGAAAGATGGTCCACTTTAGCTATTAGTGCTCAATGGCCAGGAGTATTTACACCTCACTCGACAGGTGAATATGCTTCGATAATTAGACTAAAGGGACATTTGTCTGAAGATTCTATTCAACAGTTACAAGCCGCTGCAGCGACTGATCACAATATTGACTATGTTGACCAGATAGCTGATATCAGCGCAACCTTGGCTCGCTATCGAACTAAGGTTGCTGATTGGTTGTTCGTTGCCTATGGCATCATCACAGTATTATTATTTTTCCGTTATCGACTTAATGTCTGGCGAGTCATGTTGCCGCCAATAGCAGGTTCCATTATTTCCTTAGCATGTGCTGTATTTATTAATGGTGGATACAATATCTTTAACTTGGTTGCCTTGATGCTGGTATTTGGAATCGGACTCGATATGGGTATCTTTTTACAAGAGTCTCGGGGCAGTGCACATACATGGTTAGCGGTATCGCTATCAACACTAACGAGTTTACTCGCCTTTGGCTTATTAGCCCTGAGTAAAACGCCTGTCCTGTACCATTTTGGCATCATTGTTCTGCCTGGATTATTACTTATTTGGTTGTTATCACCCTTTATGCAAACTAGTCGATTGGAGACACAATAAATGGAAAGCCCGCAAAGTTGTTATGATGTGGTGGTGATTGGGGCTGGTCCAGCCGGTGCTGTTGCTTCATCAATATTATCGACAAAAGGTTATCGAGTATTAGTGTTGGAAAAACAACACTTTCCTCGTTTTTCAATTGGTGAAAGTTTATTGCCTCAGTGCATGGAGATTTTAGAATCGGCGGGGATGCTTAAAGCGGTAGTTGAAGCAGGGTTCCAATATAAAAACGGTGCTGCTTTTGCAACCAAGGATCAATACAACTTTTTCGATTTTAGAGAAAAGTTTTCTGCAGGCTGGGGCACAACCTATCAAGTTCAGCGCGCTCAATTTGATAAAGTTCTTGCTGATTGCGCAGCGGAACATGGGGCTGAAATACGTTATGGCCACGGCGTTGTTTCGTACAAAGACGTTGGGGAACACGTACAACTCGACGTTGTTGCCGAAAACGAGGCTTATCAGGTAGAAGCTAAATTCATCTTAGATGCCAGTGGTTTCGGGCGAGTTTTACCGAAGCTCCTAGAATTAGAAAAAGAGTCGACGCTATCGCCTCGTGTTTCTCTTTTTACTCATATTGAAGACGGTATCGATCATCCAGAATACGACCGTAATAAAATATTAATTTCTGTTTGCCCTGAAAATAATCAAATTTGGTATTGGCTAATACCGTTTAGCAATGGCAGAGCATCAATTGGCGTTATTTTACCAAGAGACGTTTACGATGAAAATCAAATAGATAATGAAGAATTACTTCGCCAATACATTGCAAAAACGACAATGATGAATGAGTGCTTGAAAAACGCAAAATTCGATACTGAAGTTAGAAAGCTAGATGGCTATTCTTGCGACGTAACTAGCCTATACGGCGATAAATTTGCCTTATTAGGTAACGCTGGTGAGTTCCTCGATCCTGTTTTTTCTTCCGGCGTGACAATTGCCTTGAAGTCAGCAGACTTAGCGACAAAAGTGCTAGATAAACAGCTAAAAGGCATTAATGTTGATTGGGAAACTGAATATGCTCAACCATTAAAACAAGGTGTTAATACTTTCAAGGTATTTGTAGAAGGCTGGTATAACGGAACTTTGCAAGATGTCATCTTTGCTGAAGACAAATCAATCAAAATAAAAGAAATGATTAGCTCCGTATTAGCAGGTTATGCTTGGGATACAAAAAACCCTTACGTAAAAGACCCAAATCGACTAAAGGTGCTGGCTGAATTATGTCGATCTTAGTTCGAGTTCTCTTATTATGTAGTGTCATTATTCTAGCTGGCTGTAGTACATTTCGTGCGGTTGAAAAACCAATTGACGGTTTAATATTGCTGTCACCTGTTGCAGACACGGCTACACGAGTGCTAAAACAAAAAGTAACGTTAGAAAAATACGCTCAAACAAAACAGTTCCTTGCGGTAACTCGATTTTCAGCACAAGAGACTAAGCTTGTCGCCCTCTTACCAACAGGGCAAGTTTTTCTTTATTTACTATACGATCAACATGGCTTTGAAGAGAAAAATGAGGCGGGTATCGCGCTCCCTAGCAAAGACATTCTAGCCATGATCCAATTCACTTTTTGGCCAGAATCCGCCATCAAGCTGGGATACCCAAGATCCTTAGGATGGCGTATAGAAGCCACGCCTAAAAAGCGAAATTTGTATTATAAAAATGCCTTACTATTAGAAGTAAAAATAAATGATGAGAACGTATTCATAACTCATCATGGCGATAATTATAATGTCGACATTCACACATTCGACCAAGAGGTTTTACCACTTTGACTCGTTGTTTTTTAAACTCAATGTCGATGATCAGTGCACTAGGTACAGATAATAATGACGTAAAAGCGCGTTTATTAAGCGGTCATCCACAGCTTGTGTTATCTCAAAAGTATCATCCGACAGGAAACGCATTGCCTCTAGCTTTAGTCCAAGAAACATTGGCCCCCATTCCCTTTGATGATAAAAAGTGGCATAGCAGAAACAATCAAATGGCTTGGACAGCAGCCCAGTCAATTTTGCCAGATATCCAAGCGTTAATTTCTAAGTTTGGAAAAGAGCGAATTGGCGTGATAATTGGAACTTCTACTTCAGGTATTGGTGACAATGAAAGGGATATGCAAATACACGCTCAATCAGGCGTATTACCTGAGTCTTATCATTATGGTAAACAGGAAATGGGCGAGACAGCATCATTTCTAGGCACAGTTTTTGATGTCTGCGGTCCCACTTTTGGCATATCAACCGCCTGCTCCTCTGGTGCAAAGGCATTAGCTTCTGCTCGCAGACTGGTTCGTTCTGGTATTTGTGATGCAGTAATTGCAGGTGGCGTTGATACTCTGTGCAAACTCACCGTTCAGGGATTTTCATCTTTAGAAGCGGTGAGTGAAGAACAATGCAATCCATTCAGCATCAATCGAAAAGGTATTAATATTGGTGAGGCTGCTGCCTTGTTTATCGTATCAAAAGAGGCAAGTGATATTGAGTTAGCCGGAGTCGGAGAAAGCTCTGACGCTCATCACATATCTGCTCCTGATCCATCAGGTCAAGGTGCAATAAGCTGCATGACGGCAGCGTTAAAAGATGCCAAAGTCAGCTCTAATGAAATTGATTATGTAAACCTACATGGCACAGCAACTGAACTAAATGATCAGATGGAAGCAAAAGCCATAGCTGAAGTATTTGGTAGCGATACTCCTTGCAGTTCAACCAAACCGTTTACCGGTCATACCTTGGGTGCAGCTGGCGCACTTGAAGCCGCTATTTGTTGGCTAGCCCTAAAAGAAGGAATTATTCCAAAACACCTTTGGGATGGTTGCCAAGATGACAAGTTACCTAAAATTGATTTGAGCAACGGTGAGCAAAATCGAACTCTACATTACGCTCTCAGTAATTCTTTTGCATTTGGTGGAAATAATATTTCGCTTATTTTGAGGAAAGTGTAATGGCGTCGGATTATAGCGTTGCAGAATTAGTGCCTCACTCTGGTCGTATGAGCCTATTAACAAAAATTCTAGATTATGGTGATGGCTGGTTAGCTGCCGAAGTTGAGATAAAAACAGATTCCATGTTTTCTGATGAATTCGGTGTCCCCTCTTGGGTTGGCTTGGAATATTTAGCTCAAGCAATTGGAGCTTACGCGGGTTTACAGGAACGCCTTCACGGTGGCGCACCAAAACTCGGTTTTTTACTAGGAACAAGAAAGTACACGAGCACAAAAGAATACTTTTCTATTGGCTCAATATTAACGATTAAAGTAATTAAGAATTTACAGGCTGAAAATGGATTGAGCGCTTTTGATTGCATACTACATAGCTCAGATGATTGTGATGCATCAGCTAGATTAAATGTATTTCAGCCAAAAAATGCAGATGAATTTTTAAAGGGTGCAAAGAGTGAATAAGACAATATTAGTAACAGGGTCAAGTCGAGGCATTGGTAAAGCGATTGCACTCCGATTAGCAAAAGATGGCTACGATATTGTATTGCATTGCCGTTCTAAAATTGAAGAAGCTCAAGCCGTTGCAGAGCAAATCAAAGAGTTAGGGCAAGATGTTCGTATTTTACAATTTGACTTATCTGATCGGATTCAAGCTTGTACCATTTTAGAACAAGATATGGAAGATTTTGGCGCTTACTTTGGCGTTGTTTGTAACGCTGGAGTTGCTCGCGACAACGCTTTTCCTGCGATGCCGGGAGAAGAATGGGATGAAGTATTAAGAACCAACCTCGATGGTTTTTATAATGTGCTTCACCCTGTCATTATGCCGATGATTCGCCGCCGAAAACCTGGTCGAATTGTCACCATGTCATCTGTTTCCGGTGAAATGGGAAATCGAGGGCAAGTGAACTATAGCGCAGCTAAAGCTGGCATCATTGGTGCTACAAAAGCATTATCTGTAGAATTAGCCAAACGTAAAATCACAGTGAATTGTGTTGCTCCAGGTATTATCGAAACAGATATGACTGAGCATTTACCCTTAGAAGAGGCGTTGAAAATGGTTCCTATGCAACGAGCAGGCAGCACCAGCGAAGTCGCGGGAACTGTAAGCTTTTTAATGTCTGAAGATGCGGCTTATATAACGCGTCAGGTAATCTCAGTAAATGGTGGAATGTTTTAATGAAACGAGTAGTAGTAACTGGAATAGCAGGCTTCTCTCCTATCGGTAATGATTGGGAAACTATTTATGCTAATTTGAAAAGCTTTAAAACTGGCATCAAACGCATGGATGACTGGGATAAATACGATGGGCTGAATACACGATTAGCAGCCCCTGTTACAGACTTTACTTTACCAAAGCATTACTCTCGTAAAATTTTACGCAGCATGGGGCGAGTTGCTCAGTTTGCTGTCTGTAGCACCGAACGCGCACTAGAAGACGCTGGACTACTGAACACTCCCTTACTTGGCAGTGGTCAAATGGGCGTAGCTTATGGCTCTTCTGCTGGAGATTCTATCTCCTATATTGATTTTGGTAATATGCTCACCAAAAACTCGACTGATGGTTTAAACGCTAACTCCTATATAAAAATGATGGCCCATACAGCGCCTGTCAATATCGGTGTTTTCTTTGGTCTACATGGTCGAGTTTTTACTACTTCTAGCGCTTGTACTTCCGGTAGCCAAGGTATTGGTTATGCCTATGAAGCCATTAAATATGGCATGCAAACGGCCATGGTAGCAGGCGGTAGCGAAGGTTTATGTGCAACCGAATCTGCGGTTTTCGACACTCTGTTTGCCACGAGTGTAAAAAACGATACGCCACATTTAAGCCCAAGCCCTTTTGATAAAGATCGTGATGGTTTAGTTATTGGTGAAGGTGGCTGTTCTTTAATTCTTGAGGAATTAGAACATGCGAAAAACAGAGGCGCTAAAATTTATGCCGAAATCGTAGGTTTTGGCACTAACTCAGATGGTAGCCATGTTACTCAGCCTAATGCAGAAACAATGCAAGAAGCCATCCGTCTATCCCTGACTGATGCGGAAATATCTCCGTCAGATATTGGTTACATCAACGCTCACGGCACAGCCACAGATCGAGGGGATATTGCAGAAAGCCATGCGACAGCCAAAATAATGGGTAACAAGGTACCGATCAGCTCATTAAAAAGCTACACAGGCCATACATTGGGAGCTTGTGGTGCTTTAGAAGCTTGGTGCTCAATTGAAATGATGAGAAACAATTGGTTCTGCCCCACTGTAAACCTAACCACTATTGACCCAGAATGTGGAGACTTAGACTACATTATGGCGGAGGGCCGTGAAATAGAAACAGACTATGTGATGAGCAACAACTTTGCATTTGGCGGTATCAATACTTCCTTAATTTTTAAACGCTACGCTCACTAATCCCAATAGTAGATCAGGTAAAGTAACGTTTTTTCCCTGATCTACTGCAAACACTAAGTACTACAATATCCAATTCGTTAAATAGTGATAGATAAAACGAATTTAGATTCATATTGCTAAGTACATCAACAAATTGCATTAAAAAACCAAGATACGTTCTTTTTAGTAATCTACTTTGACCCATCACCACTAAGCCTCTAGTATCTATGCATCTCATTTTCAAAAGATGTCGACTATGAACCCAATTCTTCAAGCTCAGTCAAATCATAAATCTATTCGTCAATACACAGACAAAGCCATTGATGAAGTTTTACTCAAGCAACTTATCCAGTGCGCACAAGGCGCGGCCTCTTCAAGTTTTATTCAGGCCTATTCCCTTGTTCAAGTATCTAACAAAGAAAATCGCCAGAAAATTGCAACGCTGGCAGGCGGTCAAAAATGGGTCGAATCTGCAGCAGAATTCTTTGTCATCTGTGCAGACCTTACTCGCGTTGAGTATTGCAGCTTAGAGCAAGGCTTAGGTGAGTTAGAAGGCAACACAGAACACTTTATTGCAGCGACAACCGATGCGACATTTTTTGCACAAAACCTAATGCTTGGCGCAGAATCGGTTGGTCTTGGCGCCGTGTTTATCGGTGGTATTCGCAACGATCCAGAACAAGTTGCTGAAGTATTAAATCTTCCTGATCAAGTTTACCCAATCTTTGGTCTTTGCCTTGGCTACCCAGACGCACAACCTGATTTAAAACCACGTCTACCAGTCGATGTCATCCTTCATAAAGACAGCTACGACAGCAGCCGTTGTGCAGAAGATGTTAAAGCCTATGATGCGCAAATGCAGGCGTATTACCAAAGCCGTGGTGATAATCAGAAAAGCAGTAATTGGTCTGAGCAAACTGCGGCCGCTGTACAGAAAAAGAAACGCGAACATATGCTAAGCTTCTTGCAGAAACGAGGTTTCTTAAATCGCTAATACGTAAATTCAAATTATTAATACGCAAAAAAAGGAAAGAAAATGATTACTAATGTACCTAATGTTGTCTTTAAAACACGTGTTCGTAATGAAGCGTTAGAAGGATCGAACCCATTTGAATGGAAAGACGTCACTACTGCTGATTTGTTTAACAACAAAAAAGTCGTTGTTTTTTCTTTGCCAGGTGCATTCACTCCTACTTGCTCTACATCTCACCTACCACGCTACGAAGAACTATACGAAGAATTCAAAGCGCAAGGCGTTGATGCCGTAATTTGTATTTCTGTGAACGATGCGTTTGTTATGTTCCAGTGGGGCAAAAGCCAAAACGCGAAAAACGTTTTCCTTCTACCTGACGGCAACGGTGACTTCACTCGCCAAATGGGTATGCTTGTCAAAAAAGACAACCTAGGTTTTGGTATGCGCAGCTGGCGCTATTCTATGCTCGTAGAAAACGGCGAGATCAAGAAAATGTTCTCTGAAGCTGGCTTCCAAGACGATGCACCAAGCGATCCGTTTGAAGTATCTGATGCAGACACTATGTTGAACTACTTGAAAAGCAACTAATTCAAGGCGTTAATGAATTGGTCAATAAAAAAGCAGACGTTTTCACAAACGTCTGCTTTTTTTTGTTTTTACTTTTCTTATTTTCTTTTAGATGGATTACAAACGATTTATTGGCGCAAGCGCTTCTAGTAACTCATTACGCTCACCTTCTATTGCTTGAATCAACAACTCTGACGTAGTTGGCCCAAGCGTAAAACCTTGATGCCCATGACCAAAGTGAAACCACAAACCCTTATGATTTGGCGCTTCACCAACAAGTGGCAACATGTCAGGCATACAAGGGCGAGTTCCCATCCATTGAGGTTCTTCTACTTGTTCGCCCAAGTCGATGATTTCATTCAATGCGATAGCTCCGCGTTTAAGCTGGCTAGTATCAATAGCTGAATTAAGCGGTACCAAAGCCGCGCCCGTCGTCACTCTTAATCCTTTAACCATCGGTGCAGCCAGCACGCCATTGGCCACGTCTAAAAATGGCCGTTGCAGTGTTTTTGGCGCGTGAAAATGCCCATGATAACCACGCTTGTACACCATCGGAATTCGATAACCAAAGCGCTTTAGTAACTCTGGCGACCAAGGCCCAAGTGCTACTACCACTTGCTCGACCTTCAGCTCGCCATCACTGGTGAGAATCTGCCAACCCGAAACAGTATGTTGCAAAGTACTGGCGTCACCAGTGACAAAGCGGCCCCCTCGTTTGACGAACAAATCGCAGTAGGACTTAGTTAAATCCCCCGGAGAAGAACAACTCCAACTTTGCGTGTAATGCACCGCACCCGCTGGTGTTTTCTTTAATGCAGGTTCTTTTTTCTGATAGCTTTTGCCATCAAAAATATCAGACGTGACGCCATATTCTTTCATGAGAAATTCGGCTTTTTTCGAGGCTTTCTGAAACTCTCTTTCGTCCCTATGTAACATGACAAGACCACAATGAGTAATCAAATGCTCAGATTCAGAATCGCGAATCAAAGGCTCATGATCAGCAGTAGACCGAAAAGTTAGTTGAGAATGAACACGAGAAATCTTAGCGTGTTTTTCGGGTGACGAATTGCAAAAATACGACCACAAAGCAGGCGCCATTTGTAGCGCACCGTTCATCTTCCAAGTCACATCATTGCTAATTTCAAGCGCGTATTTAAACAATGTTGCCATATCTTTTGGCAACGCATAGGGCTCAGCAGCCTCGACTTGAATCATACCCGCATTGCCATAACTGGTTTCAAGACCCGCACCAGTACGATCAACGATTGTTACTTGATGACCACGAGCTTGCAGCGCCAACGCACTGCTCACACCAACCATTCCTGCACCTAAAACAAGAAATTCCGCCATATCCCTACCTCGACATCATTCCAATAGAAAAACATTTAGTCTCATCACTATAGCAACTCACGTGACATTTTGATCAACTGAATTAAACCATTTATATCAATATCAACAAGTGAATGCTTTTTATAAACTAAGCCAATTTCACGCTGTATATTATGATCACCAAGTTTTAACGCTTTGACTGACTTAGGCCAAGTTCGATGCTCTTCTGTTTGCGGCACAATGGCAACGCCAGCACCTAACTCCACCAGCTTCACAATCGCACCTATCTCATCAACTTCACACTTTTCATCAAGATAAAAAGGCAGCTGCTGTAGCAACTTATCCACTTGCCGCCCACCAAAAGACGTTCGATCATAACGAATAAAAGGACATTGTTTGAGAGCAATTTTCCAATCATTTACGTCATAACTACGTGGCACGATTAAGACAAACGGCTCCTCTATCAAGGCTTCCCAAACCAAATCAGAATGCACCACGAAAGTAGGTTTAATCATTACAGCAAGGTCCAGCTCTCCTGAATCCACCTGATCCAACAACGCCATCGAAACACCTGGAAATATTCGTGTTCGACAATGAGTATGTTGCTGATGAAATTGCGCCAAAACAGTAGGTAAAAGCGTTCTTTGTATAGAGGTAATCGCACCAACATTAATAAGCTTAACGCCTTCCGATGCTTGTGGCGTCATACCTAATTGGCGACAACGTTCAACAATATCTTTCGCCTGCTCCAACACAGTCAATCCAGGATGATTAAGATGAGCGGAACGTCCAACTCGATCAAACAAAACTAGACCTAATTCATTTTCCAATCGTTGTATTTGAGCACTAACCGCCGCTTGCGTTAGGCCAATTTTATTACCCGCTGCTGCGAACGTCCCTTCCTCTGCCACGGCAATCAGTGTTTTGAGTTCTTTAATCATTGATCAATTTTTCTTATCAATTACAAAAATATTCATTGATATTATTGTTCTATTGATCGATTTACAATCTCTAAAGTCAGTCATCTGCAGGAGATAAAAAATGAGCTTACAACCTTTCCACCTTGCCATTCCGGTTTTCGACGTTCCGCTAGCACGTGCATTTTATCGTGATGTTTTCGGTTTAGAAGAAGGACGATCCGCCGAGACTTGGGTAGACTTCAATTTTTTCGGTCATCAGTTGGTGATTCATCATCACCCAAAAATGCCATATCAGGAACATGCCAACACAAACTCAGTGGATGGACATAATGTGCCAGTTCCGCATTTTGGAGTGGTATTAACTTGGGAGCAATGGGAAGCATTAGCGGCGCGACTCAAGGCCGAGGAAACAGATTTTATTATTGAGCCTTATATTCGCTTCAAGGGCCAAGTGGGTGAACAAGCGACCATGTTCTTCCTTGATCCATGTGGCAACGCCCTAGAGTTCAAGGCCTTTAAAGACATGGGGCAGCTATTCGCGAAATGAAACAAAATAGACTGAATGAAAAACAAATCACTTTCACTCAGTCTATTAACACGCTTTTTTCTATAATACCTTGCTCGACTAATTGAGTTAACAGTGCCTTGGTGCGCTCTCGAAACATATCTCGCAAGAGGCGCACTGTTGGCGTGATGGATTGACGACTCGGACTAATTAACCAAAGCTCACCTTGGGGAATTTTATAATCCGGCATCAAAGAAACAACATGACCTGCAAGCAAGTCATTGGCAATATCCAACGAGGACTTTATTGCCACGCCTTTCCCCGCCACGCACCAACGCCTAACCAAGTCACCATCGTTCGCTGCACAATAGGCTTTGGGCTTAATTTTATAAGAGCGCTCTGCACCAGGCTTTTCACATGAGAAGTGCCAAGTATCGTTCAAGATATTTTGTAGCTGATAAAACAAACCTTGATGATTGAGCAAGTCTTTAGGATGTTCTGGCGTGCCATGCAATTCAAGATAGCTTGGGCTAGCCACTAATAATCGAGGCACATTACAAATTTTAAAACCGTATAGATTCGAATCCGCAGGCGCGCCATAACGCAGAGCAATATCCAACGCATCACGATAAAAATCGATATTGCTGTCGCTAACATGCGCTCTCAAAGTTACTTGTGGATACTGCTCCATGAAATCATCCACCCAAGGAATCGCGATATTTCGCCCCAAATCAGACGAAACAGCTAAACGAATCTCGCCACTAATGATATCCAAATCATTGTGAATAGTTTGTTTGGCTTGATCCAACATAGACATGGCTGCAATACATTGTGGCAAATAGCGCTCACCAGCACTGGAAAGACGCAAGTGGCGCGTGGTTCGTACAAACAGCTCAACACCAAGTGCAGCCTCTATTCGCTTAACCGCCGCACTTGCTGTCGCCATTTGCATATCTAAATGTGTTGCAGCAGCCGTGATGCTACGAAACTCTGCGACTTTCAGAACGACTCGAAGATCTTCAAGTTGCATGGTTTAGCCCTTATTAGAAAAGAAAGTTACCGTCTATTATCAAATACTATTTGAGAATAATTCAATAAAAACCCTGTTCTTCATTTAATAAAGTCTCGTTACTATAGCGCCATTAATTTTAGCGCCTCTAGTGTTCAGAGAGCGCTAAACACTTTTACTTATTGTGGAGATAGAACATGTCACACCAGATTATTGCCGACTTAAAAAAACGTCATACAGCAAAGCAATACGACGCTTCGAAGAAAATTTCACAGGCAGATTTAGAAATTATTTATGAAGCAATGCGCCTATCACCTTCTTCTATTAACTCTCAACCGTGGAAATTTATCGTGATTGAAAGTGATGAAGCGAAACAACGCTTTCACGATACGTTTGCAAACAAGTTTCAGTTCAACCAAAAGCACGCCAAAGATGCATCACACATCATCTTATTTGCTCACAAAACCCATTACAAACGTGAGGACTACGCAAAAGTTGTAGACAAAGGCATAGAAGACGGCCGTACTAAACCTGAAAACAGAGAACAGGCATTCGGCGGTTTTGCTTTCGCAGAAATGAACATGGATGATAACGGCAACAACGCGGCATGGACAAAGTCTCAGGTCTACATAGCCCTTGGCAACGTCATGCACACCGCAGCACGTCTTGGCATTGACTCCACCCCAATGGAAGGTGTTGATCCAGAACTGATTGGTGAAATCTTCCAAGCACAACTTGAAGGCTACCAATGCGACGTAGCACTCGCTATCGGTTATCACCACAAAGACGAAGACTACAACGCAGCGCTACCAAAATCGCGCCTAGCCATGGAAGACGTAGTCACCGTGCTTTAAGGTTAGCCAAGTATCTATAGACAAAAAAGAGCAAGCCATGAAAGTAGCTTGCTCTTTTTTATTGGAATACTTTTACTTAGCAGAAGCCTGCTCATCCGTCTAAGTTGCTGCTACCTGACGCCAAAGATTAATAAAATCCGCTTAAAAAGCGTCAAAGTGTGTGGCGAATAAAACTCTTTTTATTAGAGAACCTATAAATCCTAAATTCTTCATCAATATTAATTTAATCAAGCTGCAAACATATCTCAAAATGTTTGAATTAATTCGCTATTCAACGACAGTACAGTTCCGCCCCTGATTCTTTGCTTGATATAGCAGCCTATCAACCCGTTTTAAAAATTGATCTTGGCTTTCATCTGGCTTTACTTCAGCCAACCCTGAACTGAAAGTAACAGGACCATTTAACAGTTTCATCTCTGCAAATCGATCATGTAATATCTGTATATGTTGATAAGCTTCGTTGAGTGTGCATGGCATCATCAACATAAATTCTTCGCCTCCCGTACGAAAGGCCAAAGATCCTGTGTCCTTGGACATTTCAGACAATTGAGTAGAACTATTTTTAAGTACCTCGTCACCATAGTAATGGCCCCACTGATCATTAATTTTTTTGAAAAAATCGAGATCAACTGCCGCAATAGTCAGACATTCTTTAGTCTCTTTCCACTCAGTAAAACTACTTTCAAAAGCACGCCGATTTAGCAACCCTGTCAATGAATCTCGTTCAGATAATTGACGTAACTGTTCTGATAGTTGTTCTACTTTTGAATGCCTTAAAAGGAATTTTTTAGTTAGATTTTCCATCATTAACAACATAAAAATGCTAGTCACAACAGAAGTTGAAGCTAGGTCAATTAAGCGTGTTTCATTATCAGGATAAGTCGAAATCCATTCGGGATGGTAATATTCAATCATTACTAATGGGATAGGTACTAAGGCCGCAAAACTTTGGCCAAAATAGCGATAATAAGGGTTTTTTCGAAATGCGACTGAGATGTACATGAAAACACAAATGTTTAAGAAAAAAGTCGGACCGAAAGAACCACCATTCAAGAACCAATTAATCGGTAATGTAATCGTAGTAATCATGACCATAAAAGTGATGGCCATACGTTGATATTCGTTATGCCAGCGAGAACGATACCAAATACCTAATGTGCTAATGGACATAGCTAACTGTATACAGATATTAATATAACCAGAAGCTGAGGTTACATAATTGATAGCCGCAGCGTACAAAAATGCAACAAAGACAATTAACTGAACCGCATGCTGCGTGTATTGCTGTGGATTATCTCTACTTCCAAGTAACCAACTCCTTGTTTTTTCAATCATGTTTCTTCAATCCATTGTTAGGAAGTAAAAAATATAGCACTAGACCATTGTTAGTTTTTCTACTTCAGGGGTCAAATAAACTGAATACAAAACCATCAAGTTTCCTAACTCGTTCCGCTATATGATTTGAAAGCTCTTCCGGCAGTTGAAACATAAACGGTGGACCTGAGCCATTATGTTGACGAAACTGACCAAGGGTAACTTGTCGCGGGGGATATGCTTTCAAAATCACTAGGTATATATAATGACCAGTTAAACCACACTTCGCCACTCAGGTCTCCAGATGTATATTCGTGTCGTTGACGATCATTTTTACAGTCATTCCAACCCTCATATCGACTACAATCACCATATCTAACTTCGAAACGGAACGATGAATCACCGGTACGAACCGGCGCTCCATCAGACACACTAGCAGTTGTCACACCATGGGATTGAAATCCAGTCGGTAAACTTTTTCTAACAGATAAATTAGTATTGGAATCAAAAGTAGAGCAAGCACTCAGAAATAAAAAGCGGCTTAGAATCAGTAATATTTAAATCCGGCTCATCAGCTCCCCCATGAAAATATAGCGCTTTATAAATCGAATAAATTAATCTTTTATCAGATTAATTTATTGCTGATCAAAAAACACTCATTTCATTATAAAAATGAACACTGGATAAAAGAATGGATACGTGAGAAAGGATGACAGATTTTAGAAGCTTGAATTTGGCTCAGCTAAAAAATAACAGCTCTTCAGGAGACGATGTTCGCCCTAAAATGATATTTCTATGTGGATAACGTCCGAAACGATCCACAATTTTTTTATGTTTTAACTCAAAATCCAAATTATTAACAATACCCAAGTCTCTAAATAGATTTACCGCTTCCTCATGAATCACTGCGGATTCACTGTGCATAAACGGCATGTATAAAAAGCTTCGCTCTGACTGAGATAATTCTTTATCAAAGTAATTATGGATAGCCACTTGAGCGAGAGCCAAAGCCATCGGGTCAGCGGCAAAAGATTCAGGCTGATCGCGATAAATATTACGTGAGAATTGGTCCAGTACGATTATTTCTGCCAATGCGCCTTTAGGAGAATCTCGCCAAGCAGACAATTCCCCTTGAATTGCCTGTTGATGAAGTATGCCGAACTGCTCTTTTATTTTGTTATCAAAAACGGTGTCTTTCTGAAACCATTGTTTTGGTTCAATATCGTTAAACCAAAAATCCAAAACGTCTTGATACATAACGTCAGCCTCACATTTAAGATGTAGCTAAAAATATAGTGCTTAGAATCGTTATATTCCAATCACTATATTTTATACCTCGCAGGCAGACTACAACCTAATCGCCATTAAAGCCTCAATCACGTCTAAAACTGCAACCAAATTCGATCTCAAAACCTGCTAGTTCATGCTGCATGAATCACAAAAACACGACATGACACGTTTATCCGTTCAACAACAAGATCCGCCTCAAAGGGTCGAGGAATAGGATCGAATAGAATCCTTTGTACAAATGGCGGATTTCATACGATCTCGTATAAGTGTTTGTTTAAGCTAAATTTATACTGTTTGCTCTACAGTAACTGACGCTCTAACTTTAATTTCATTCTCAACTTCACTGTAGATATCAATATCGACCTCAGGCACTGAAAGCGAAACGACTAATGCATATCTTACCTTTGAATTATAACGTTCGTGAGAGGTTCGAGTTCTCCACCAGCCATTCGCAGGATAAATCGCTATTTGACCTCGTTCAGCAAGGTCTGCTGCTGAACCTCGCCAAATATCTTTATGTATTGAACCTTTGTGCCTATTATTTGCTCCAAGTAGCCAGTTTGGATCTTCCAAGGGGCTGGGCTTATCTTCTTTATTACTCCTGCTAGCTTGATTAAACCTTTTTGGAAAATCTTCCTGTTTGTCTAAAGCACGCTTAACATCAAAACGGAGTTGATGACTCGAATAACCATATTTATTTAAGATATTTCGGCTCGAAGGATTAGGCTCAATAAAATAGGAAAGCGTAACAGTTAGCTCAACATTAGCTTCACCTATAGTCCGTAATTTTTCTTTCGGCCAAGGTAAATCATATAAATTCATTTTATGGGTTTTAACCGTACTACCATCTTTACAAAAAGGCTGTAACTCATCTTGAACAACTAAAGACAATGAATTGTTAGCACTTTTTATCGCCTTCTCTAAATTTGGCACACCAAAACCAACCATCCTTGTTAACTTAGCTGCCTGGTTTTTCTGAATATTTTCACGAGTACAATTGACCGAAATTAAGTTATACATTTCCTCCGTCCAATCAGCAGAGTGAATCATTAAAGCGCGGACAGTTTCTGGCCATAAATCTGGGTATTCAACCTTCACTTGTGCGGCAAAACGAGCCGCTAAGGCTGTAGCTGCACTGGTGGCATTTGTCGTTTGAAAATGACGTTGAGAAAAGTCACTATTAGTACTCAATAAATTCAAGTCATGCATGCCCGCACAGCCAAACAGGTCTCTGCCAATGTTGCCACCTTCAAAAACAATATCAGGCTTAATAGGCGTATTCTTTCTATCCCAAATAGTGGATGTTGTACTATAAGGTGATAAGCCACCAGATTTTGCTAATGGCTGGTAATCACCTGACTCTGTGAGCGTTACCTTGTTGGTATAAGCACCAACAGTAATAACATTCCACGCTTGAGCTGGGTCATGTATATCCTGTAGTTGAGTATAGTAATCAGGATAATCCATTAAAGAAATTTTATCTGTATTACCTGCACACACTGTAAATAATCTCGGATATTTTCGTTCGCCTAAATAGTCAGAAGCTAGAGAGTCTAGTGCACTTGACCAAGATGAGGCTCTACCTTTTTCTGTACCTGTATTGGCAGATAGCGACATTGAGAAAATACGGTTACGAGAAGAATCTGTATTTTCGGCTTCAGCAACTGCATCAGCAGTTACTAGACCAAGAGGCTTATCTTTATTATCACCGTTGTGATTTAGTACTTTAACGGACTCTAGCCTATGACTAATATCTAATGCATCATTTGTGGAAAGCGCATCAGTTAAATCCCCCCACATAGCCAGCCCCGCCATTCCTGTGCCATGGCCATTCTTATCCATTGCGTCTTCGTCTAGAGTTATAGTCAACTGGTTATTAGTACCTGTAAAAGGCTTTAGCAATGGGTGCTCAACATTGACGCCGGTATCAATAATACAAACGTAAGGTTCGTTGCCATGATCCGTTTTATTCAAACGCTCTAACAACTCTTTAGACCACTCTTCTTGCTCTTCACTTGGCATAACATCAAAAAACTCAGCCGTCACTTTAGGTGCTCTAATTTCTGCGACGCGATTTAAAAGTAATGAGCTACTTAAAAGTTGGTTCTGACTGGCACTAACTTGAAGGATTGTATGCTCAGGGAAAAGCAATTTATGGGGAGAAACTTTTATTTCTAACTGGTTGGCAATTTTAGTAAAGTCGGACACAATTTCTTTACTAAAATTATTAACTCCCGCTTTTTTAGGTTTGTTTCTATTTGGTGTAGACAACCATATTTCCCACCAAATTGAAGCATCTTTATCTTCAGGTAAAAGATCTTTCCCATCCGACCATATAGCGGAGAATACGGCTCTACGTATTGACTGAATCGAATCAATTAATTTCTGGCTATCTCTAGGCTTATTAGAGCTATAGTCCTGCAACTTTTTTTCAAAGTAAACCAGCTGCCCTTCGGGGATAAATACAGTGGCAATAGTTACTTTATCATCTCCATCATAAACTGTTTTTACGTTGAGAAGATCTATTTTCTTACTTGAATGAGAAAGACTTTCTATAGCCATTTCAATAGCGGGGAAGCTTTCAAATTCAACTTGAATTCCGACTTCCATCTCTAACGAAGTAGCAACATTATTATGCTTGAGTGAATTTAAATCAGCAGAGATGGTAGCTAGATCACCACGAAGTTTTTTACTATGTAGAAGACGGTTTTGAGCGGGAGTCAGCTTAGACTCTATTCGACGATCAGAAGTAGCGGTGAAATTTTTTGGTATTGCAGTAGAGTTTAAGAAAAAGTGTGGTTTATCAAATTCGTTATTCGCCATTTATGTTCCTTATTAAATGGTGAAATGCTTACTCATATTTAATCTATCTTGGATGGCGTAATTAAGCATTTCTAGTGAAATCGCAGGATAATCATGAATGAGCATTTCTTTGATCGCATCGTTGGCAACGAGGGTTACTTCCGCATTGCTTAGACCTTGAGCAGACGAGGCTAATTTTTTCCAAGCGAAATTCTTAGCAACATATGAACGCAAACGAGACTTAAAAAGCAGAACAATCTCATCTTCTGTAGGTAACTCATATCGAATAACGTCATCAAAGCGCCGGAATAACGCATGATCGAGCGCCTCAATATGGTTAGTTGCACAAACAATAACGCTGTTTGAGTCATCTTGCTCAATCATTTGTAAAAAGCTGTTCAATATACGCCTTGCTTCACCGACATCATTATTTGATCCACGATGCGAACCAAGAGCATCAAATTCATCGAAAAAGTAGACACCTCTAACATCTCTAATAGCGTCAAAAATCTGGCGTAGCTTAGTAGAGGACTCACCAAGATACTTTGTAATAACTGCATCAAGGCGGACTTCAAATAATGGATAGTTCAACTCCCCAGCTAGAACGGAAGCCGTATAGGTTTTACCTGTTCCAGGCTTTCCTGCCAGCAACAACTTTCTTCTAGGTGAGAGACCATGATTTTTAAGCGTGACTAAGTGCTTCTGCTCTTTGACTAAACGTTCTAATCGCCCCTTCACTTCTGAGGAGACAATCAGGTCACTAAAACGAAGCTTAGGATGGCTTGTCGATAATAATCCAGTAGAGTCTTTAATACTACTTGCGATAGATACAGGAAGGTTTTCGCGACTTTTTTTCTTGGCTTTATCAACAAGTGATTTTAACTCTTGAGCAAGCTTGTCATGACCACTTCTCGCTTCATGCGCGGCAACCTGAAGCGCAATAGATAAAAACCTATCGTCATCTTGGTCGATATGCGACTGCATTAAAGCTTTAATTTGAGTTGAACTGGCCATGATATCCACACTTATTTGATGTTCACTTTTCAACCGTGAGTATAGATGAAATGAACTGCTAATTCATTAATGCAGCACCCCAATAGATAAAAAATAGTTTACTGTTTTCTAACCATGCAGCGCTTTTAGGGCATACTCTGGATCAGCATCGACGATTTTAAGTAAAGCTCGTGCTGGTCCCGTTGGATGACGACGACCTTGTTCCCAGTTTTCTAAAGTACGCTTGCTGACACCAAGCAGGTTTGCAAAACGGCTTTGGCTTAAGCCTGTTTTGATGCGAATAGCCTTCACTTCTGGGTCTGCAAATTCCGTGATTCGAGCAGCTGTGCTTTGGCCTTTTATGATGCTATCAGCTTGTTGCACGCTTTCAAGTAGATCATTAAACATGTCGTCATTCATAGTGACCACCTTTCTACAATTACCATAACATCACCAAATTATACGCCATTGGCGTAATTTATCGATTAATAATTGAGCAGCAATAAATAGAAGTAGAAGACGCTAAAGCATAGCTTTCGGACATATAAGAATTCCTTTTCCTATAAAGTTTGATAAAACAACGATGACGCTCCATTACACTATCGTCAAGAAAAAATCCCCATGCCGTTTTCACAACATGGGGATTCTTAAACCATAAACAGCTGAGATTAAAAACGAACGTGCTGACAAGCCCCAATCACGTCTTTCAGCTGCTGTATAATCAACGGCTGTTTTTTTTCATCCAATTGATATTCAGACTGTTTTGCCAATTCATCATTTAAGTATGTTGCTTGAGAAAGTTCGAGCTGGATGGCGTGAATACCATCGCTTGGTTGGCCGAAATGGCGTGTGATGTAGCCGCCTTTAAAACGCCCATTGAGCACTTGCGTGTAGTGTGGTCGCAGTATTTGCGTGACAGCGTTGGCGATTGTTTCGTTACAGGCTTTGCCTTCATTCGTGCCCCAGTTAAAGTCTGGCAAGGTGCCGTCAAACAACATGGGTACTTGGGCGGCGATGCTGTGTGCGTCGAACAAGATTGCGTAGCCAAACTTGGCTTTTAATCGTGCCAGTTCTTGCTCAATCGTACCGTGATATGGTTTCCAGATGTGTTCTTTGCAAAAAGCTTTATGTTCGTCCGTTGGCGCTTTGCCATCGACAAAAACCGGACTATCTTCGAATAAAATATCAGGAAACAAGCCTGTGGTTTTGGTCGCATAAAGGGGTTTGTCGTCATAAGGACGATTTAGGTCGATGACGTAACGAGAGTAGTTTGCCTTAATGAAACCCACACCCAATGATTCTAAAAACTCATAAAGCTCAGGAATAAACCAATCGGTATCAGGCAATTTTTTAGCTTGATCTGTCAATCCAGCTTGCACCTCAGCAGTCAGATTCAAACCCGAATGTGGCATGCTTATCAACAAAGGCGAATCACTCTGAACAAAGTCAAATGCAGGTACGGTTAATGAGTTATGCGTCGTCATTATGCTTTTTCCTCTTGGCTATTTTTTGCCTTTATACATATGGCCTTCATACTTTCTACCTTCATAGACTCTTGCTTTCACTAGGTCACCACCTAGCCAATAGCTGAGCTCACCCGGACTTTCTACATCCCAGCAAACAAAGTCCGCGACTTTACCGACCTCTAAGCTACCATGAGTATCAGCCATTCCCAATGCTTTTGCGGCATGAATGGTCGCACCTGCCAAAGCTTCTTCTGGCGTCAGTGCAAACAAGGTACAGGCCATGTTCATCATGAGTCGAAGCGATAAAGCTGGAGAGGTTCCGGGGTTAGCATCCGTGGCAATCGCCATCGGTACGCCATATTGACGCAACAAAGCAATCGGTGGACGCTGAGTTTCTTTTAGAGTGAAAAACGCTCCCGGTAATAACACAGCAACCGTGCCGGACACTGCCATAGCTTGCACATCGGATTCTTCAATAAATTCAATATGATCCGCCGACAACGCCTTGAACGACGATGCCATACGAGTACCGCCTAATGAAGACAATTGCTCCGCATGGATTTTCACCGGCAAACCTAACGACTCAGCCGTTTTAAAGTAACGCGCCACTTGCTCGGTGCTAAAGGCAATGCCTTCACAAAAGGCATCCACGGCATCGGCCATTCCCAATTCCGCGACTTTAGGCAAAACAGTATTACAGAGATATTCGATATAAGCGTCTTTGTCGTCAAATTCTGGCGGCATGGCGTGTGCAGCCAAACAAGTACGTTTCACCGTCACGGGAAATAGCTTTCCTAGTTCCGTCGCTACGCTCAGCATTTTTAGCTCAGAATCGAGTGACAAACCATAGCCAGATTTGATCTCAACTGTGGTTACACCATCGGCCATCAAACTTTGCAGACGACGTGATGCGCTGGCAATTAACTCTGCCTCTCTCGCGTCACGAGTTGCTTTTACTGAAGATGCGATACCGCCGCCCTGCTTGGCAATATCTTGATAACTCACACCATTTAAGCGCTGTTCGAATTCGCCCGCGCGATTACCGCCAAACACAAGGTGCGTGTGGCAATCGATCAAGCCTGGTGTAATCCAACCGCCGTCCAAATCATGTTCGCTTTGAGTCTCATAGTCTGGCAGATCTTGCACTTCGCCAATCCAAACGATACGGCCGCCAACGACGCCTATCGCTGCGTTTTCAATCACGCTATACAGGCCATCTTTCATGGTGGCGATATGAGCGCCACGCCATAAGCTGTCTAACTTCATTGGAGTATCGTTTGTCATAGCTGTCCTTTTAAATATTTACTTTTCGCTTTGCTTATAAGCTTGGCTATTTATACGCTAGGTTACTTATAAACTAGGCAAGAGCCCTTTAGGCATAGTCTCGTTATGTACCGCTTCCAATAGTAAGTCATTGGCTTTTTCAATGTCTGGCGCGAAGTAACGGTCTTTATCGTAGAAAGGCACGCGAGCACGTAACGTTGCACGAGCATTTTCTAGACGTTTGCTAGATTTCAAAGGCGCACGGAAATCTAACCCTTGTACCGCAGACAAAATCTCAACAGCCAAAATACCGCGAGTATTTTCCGCCATATCTTTCAAGCGACGTGCCGCAAAGGTCGCCATGGAAACATGGTCTTCTTGGTTAGCCGAGGTTGGTAAGCTATCTACAGACGCAGGATGCGCATAGCTTTTATTCTCACTCGCAAGGGCTGCAGCCGTTACTTGAGCAATCATAAAACCAGAGTTCACACCGCCGTTATCCACCAAGAATGGTGGTAATTTACTTAGATTGCTGTCGATCAACAACGCCATACGGCGTTCTGATAAACTACCGATTTCAGCAATCGCCAAGGCAAGATTATCCGCCGCCATAGCAACAGGTTCAGCGTGGAAGTTACCACCAGAAATGATGTCGCCTTCAGCAGCAAACACTAATGGGTTGTCTGATACTGAGTTAGCTTCCACGCACAAGACTTTAGACGTGCTGCGAATTTGCTCAAGGCACGCACCCATAACCTGTGGCTGACAGCGCAATGAATACGGGTCTTGGACCTTCTCACAATTTTGATGAGAGTTACCCAGCTCGCTGGTTTCGCCTAATAAATGACGATACGCGGCAGCGGCGTCAATTTGTGTTTGGTGACCACGCACTTCATGAATACGCGCATCAAATGGACTGCGGCTACCTAACGCAGCTTCGACAGACAAAGAACCACAAACAATGGCAGAGGCGAATAAATCTTCCGCTTCAAACAAACCTTCCAAGGCAAATGCGGTAGACGCTTGCGTGCCGTTTAGTAGAGCCAAACCTTCTTTTGGTGCCAAGGTAATAGGTTCTAATCCAGCGATAGACAACGCCGCATGACCTGAAATCACTTCGCCACGGTAACGGGCTTTGCCTTCGCCTAATAAAACAGTACTCATGTGAGCCAATGGCGCTAAATCGCCAGATGCGCCAACAGAGCCTTTTTTCGGAATACATGGATACACTTCTTTGTTAATCAAAGTAAGCAGTGCTTGAATCACTTCCAAACGAATACCAGAGAAACCACGCGCTAGGCTGTTTACCTTCAACGCCATGATCAGTTTGACGGTTTTGTCTTCCATCAGAGCACCGATACCTGCAGCGTGAGATAGTACGATACTGCGCTGTAACTCATCCAAATCTTCTGGTGCAATGCGCGTATTCGCCAACAAACCAAAGCCGGTGTTAATACCGTAGACGGTGCGGTTTTCTGCAATGACATCGTTAACCACTTGCGTGCTGGCGTGAATACCAGGAAAAGCACTTTCGTCTAGCGTCAATTTCACATGACGACGGCTGATCTGACGCAACTCGTTTAGAGTCAATTGACCTGGTTTAATCGTTAATTCAAACATGGTGTTCCTCAAATTTTTATTCTCAAATCAAAACGCCGGATAACGGTCGTTCCTCCCTCATCCGGCCTACAATTTTTCCATCAACAGCGCATTATTTCGCTTGAGCACCAGTGATCATTGGTAAATTTAGCCCCTGCTCTTTCGCGCAATCGATCGCAATCTCATAACCCGCATCTGCATGACGCATCACGCCAGTCGCTGGATCATTATGAAGAACTCGAGCAATACGCGCTGCCGCATCATCACTGCCGTCACACACAATCACCATGCCGGAATGCTGGGAGAAGCCCATACCAACACCACCGCCGTGGTGCAAAGATACCCAAGTTGCACCTGATGCAGTGTTCAATAAGGCATTTAAAAGAGGCCAATCAGATACCGCATCAGAGCCATCTTTCATACCTTCGGTTTCACGGTTCGGGCTGGATACAGAACCAGAGTCCAAATGATCACGACCAATCACAATTGGCGCAGACAATTCACCGCTACGCACCATTTCATTAAAAGCTAAGCCAAGTTTGGCACGTTGACCGAGACCGACCCAACAAATACGCGCTGGCAAACCTTGGAATTGAATACGCTCACGAGCCATGTCTAACCAACGATGCAAATGCTCATCATCAGGAATCAACTCTTTTACTTTGGCATCCGTTTTGTAGATATCTTCTGGATCACCAGACAAGGCAGCCCAACGGAAAGGACCGATACCGCGACAGAACAAAGGACGAATATAAGCAGGTACAAAGCCTGGGAAATCAAAGGCGTTTTCCACGCCTTCTTCCATCGCCATTTGACGAATGTTGTTACCGTAATCAAACGTCGGCACACCCATTTTTTGGAAATCCAACATAGCTTGAACGTGTTTCGCCATGGATTTTTTCGCGGCGGTTACGATTTCTTTTGGCTGAGTTTGTGCTTTCTCGCGGTACTCTTCCCAGCTCATACCTAATGGCAAGTAGCCGTTTAATGGATCATGAGCCGATGTTTGGTCTGTCACCATATCTGGACGAATACCACGTTTTACCATTTCAGGTAGAATTTCTGCGGCGTTACCGCAAAGCGCGATAGAAACCGCTTTGCCTTCCGTTGTGTATTTTTTGATGCGCGCCATTGCATCGTCTAGGTCCGTCGCTTGCTCATCCACATAACGAGTACGTAGACGGAAATCAATGCGGCTTTGCTGACATTCGATATTCAACGAACACGCACCAGCCAAGGTTGCTGCTAGAGGCTGTGCGCCACCCATGCCACCAAGCCCCGCCGTTAATACCCAACGACCTTCCAAGTTACCATCGTAATGCTGACGACCCGCTTCAACGAAAGTTTCGTAAGTGCCTTGCACAATGCCTTGGCTACCAATGTAGATCCAAGAACCCGCTGTCATTTGGCCGTACATCGCCAAGCCTTTGGCATCTAGCTCGTTAAAGTGTTCCCAGTTGGCCCAATGTGGCACTAAGTTTGAGTTGGCAATAAGTACACGCGGTGCGTTGCTGTGGGTTTTGAATACACCCACTGGCTTGCCAGATTGCACCAATAAAGTTTCGTCTTCTTCTAGTTCTTTTAGGGATTCAACGATCTTGTCATAACATTCCCAATCCCGCGCCGCACGCCCAATACCACCGTAAACCACCAATTCTTCTGGGTTTTCTGCCACATCAGGATCTAGGTTGTTCATTAGCATACGCATTGGCGCTTCAGTAAACCAAGATTTTGCGGTAAGAGTCGTTCCGGTTGCCGCTTTGACGACACCTGCGCGGTAACGTTTTTGAGCGAGTGTTTGCTTAGTCATTTTTTCACCTATCAAAGAATGTCTTTTTATTCTGATTAGAAGGAAGATTTAACGAACATGTATATACAATTAACCTAAAGATAAAATCTAATTTTTCTGGATGCAAGCCATTTTTTAAAATTAATCGCCTTTTCATCTTTAAAAATAGAGAAAAAAACCATCAACACAACAAAAAAACCTTAATAAACAGTCACTAAATAAACGAGTAAATAGATAACTAATAAACCCATTAAAAACATACTTGTATATACATTATATTTTCTATTACACTCAGAGCATCAATATTTATTAGGGAATGACTTGTGACGGGCCATAACTCAACTCATTGCGATAGCACTCAATACTATTTTTCTGAACGAGCTTTGCTCTCTTCTGGCTGGTCGAATAATGTGCTTTTCTCAGTAAAAGACGGACAATTTCATTCTTTTAAAGCAGACAGCACACCGATAACAGACTGCCATGTATTATCTGGCCCAGTCTTGCCAACGCTTGCCAACGTTCATTCTCATGCCTTTCAGCGAGTGATGGCTGGTGCAGCAGAAGTCAGCTTAAATCCGAATGATAGCTTTTGGAGTTGGCGAGATTTGATGTACAAGATCGTGCAAAAACTTACGCCAGACGATGCTCGTATTATTGCCAAACAACTTTATATCGACATGCTAAAAGCCGGTTATACACAAGTCGGAGAATTCCACTATCTGCACCACGATATTGGCGGAAAGCATTATGGCCAGTTTGGTGAGATGTCGAATCAAATCATCGCTGCAGCGGACGACTCTGGAATGGGCTTAACTTTGCTACCAGTGCTGTATTCGCACTCTGGTTTTGGAGGGCAAGCACCTAACGCCGGACAAGCGCGTTTTATCAATTCCACAGATTCTTATTTGGCATTACATCAAGCCTGCGATAAAGCGTTAGCGAATCATGCTCGCCATAGGCTAGGGATTTGCTTTCACTCATTACGCGCGGTGACCAAACCGCAAATAGACACCGTCTTACAATCTCTCGCTAAAGATTGCTCGGTTCACATTCATATCGCGGAGCAACAAAAAGAAGTTCAAGACAGCCTAGCCTTCAGCGGACAACGTCCAGTGGAATGGCTACATAATGAAATAGGTTTGAATGAGCGCTGGTGCTTAGTTCACGCCACTCATCTAACCGATGCAGAACGCCAAGCCATTGCGAAGAGCAAAGCCGTTGCGGGATTATGCCCAACTACCGAAGCAAATCTAGGCGACGGCATTTTCCCTGCGGTGGAATTCGAGAAAGAAAATGGCCGTTGGGGAATTGGCTCCGACAGCCATGTTAGCTTGTCGATTGTTGAAGAGCTAAGAACACTGGAATATGGACAACGTTTGCGCGATCAACAGCGCAACCGTTTATACCGTGCTGACCAAACCAGCGTCGGCGACAACCTATACCAACAAGCCTTATTGGGTGGTAATCAAGCTTGCGACGTGTCATTGGGATTAAGCCAAGGTAACCGAGCTGACTTTATGGTGCTCGACGAGTCTCACCCTTTTATCGCCGCAAGCGAATCAAAGGACTTACTCAACCGTTGGCTATTTGCCACCAATGAAAATCTCGTTAAAGACGTTTTTGTCGCTGGCAAACACACAATAAAAGATTTCCACCACCAGCAAGAAGAAAGCAGCCGCCAGGCTTTTATTCAAGTGATTAAAAAGGTGATGTATGACGTTTAATACTTCGTTGCCATACCAGATCATTGCGCAAAGTGATTACCAACGCATGCCTTGGAAAAACGGCCTTGGCGAAACTCTAGAGATTCAACGTCATGAAGATGAAAGCGGCCTGCGTTTTCGTATCAGCCAAGCATCTGTGGTTGAAGACGGCGTATTTTCAGACTTCAGCGGATTGCATCGCACCTTGGTTTTATTGTCTGGTGAAGGCATGACGCTAGAACACAAAAGTGAGGCAGGTTGCCAAATAAACAAACTAGACAACCCCTTAGATATCGCAAGATTTTCAGGTGGAGATACAACTTATGCTATACTCAAAAGTGGCAAGATTGAAGACCTTAACATCATGGTGCGAGAAACCGACACTCAGGCCAATGTTCAAGCCTTCACAGCACCTTGCTCGCTCTTATTTTCAAATAACAGCACCTTGTTTTCAAATGACGACTTCTTGTTCTGTGGTTTTTATGTTTGCGAGGATGGAGTGCTAGAAATTGAAAATACTGTCTTGACGATAAGTGCACACAGCATGGTGATTTTCTCGCAAAACGCCAATGCAAAATTAACTAAAGGCAGTGGCGTTTTTATTAACATTACTGAGTTAGATTAACGACCAAAATGCCCAAAAAGTTGGAAACGAGAACCAGGATGCAATAAACGCGCAGCGGTGACAATGTCATCGCCCGCCCAAGTACGGCGTTTTATTTGCAAACACGGCTCTGATGCTTGAATTTGTAAGCGTTCACATTCGACTGCATTAGGTAAAATAGCTTCCACCAAATGCTCGCCTTCTGTCATCGGTGCAGCACTCATTAAATATTCGTAAGACGTATGCTTTGCAAAATCCTGTTTATCGTATTCTGGTGCTAACGTCGCATTCACAACACGTTCTTCAATTTGAATTGGCAAATCATTTTCGAAATGCAAAACCACCGAACGGAAAATGCCATGATTGGTACGAACACCTAACGTCATCGCTTCTTCCATTGTCGCTTTGGCAGATTCCAAGACTAATAATTCAGAGCGATGTTTATGACCGCGAGCAGCCACCTCTTCTGCGATGTTATGAACATCAAACAGTGCTGAATGAGCCTTTTTCTCAGCAACAAAAGTGCCTAATCCTTGGTGACGAACAAGAAAACCTTCAGCAGTTAATTCGCGCAATGCGCGGTTGACCGTCATACGGCTCACACCCAAAGCTTTCACGACTTCAGATTCCGAAGGTATGCGCTGATTTGTCTGCCATTCTCCTGATGAAATTTTCAACGAAATCGCCTGCTTTAACTTGGCATATATCGGCAAAGGGGCATCCGGTAAATCATCGAATAAATTCGCTAAATTGGGAGCAGTTACGTCAGACACTAAGGATTCCATATGTTCGTGAATTTAAGAAAGAATTATATCGTGAGTCGATAAGAACAAACAATCAACTTGTCTATACATCTAAAAAACAAGCCTTTTTAGATAGGCGCCAGCCATAGTGCTGCCAACCAGGAAAGCCCCATCAACAAAGAAAATATCACGCCCCAGCGGGGCGTCTTCACTTCAACAGAAGCGACTTCAACCGATGTCATTGTATGATGTTTTTTACGTCCGAGAATCATGGCTTCAATAAGACGCTCTTTAAGACACAACTCATGATAAAACACAGCCAGCACGTGCATGGCAACTAAACCAAGTAATACGTTAGGTAAGAAATGATGAATCGACGCCAACTGACTAGCCAAATCTTCTGAAATAAGAGAATAAAAAGGCCCAAACCAAAACACTTCATCACTAGTAAATAATCCTGTTCCCCACTGTACTGAAAGCGCGAGCAATAAAACTACCACCATTAATGCACCAACAGGATTATGACCCAAGTACTTTTTTGGACGACCAGACAACAGCGACATAGCAAAGCGAAAAGCGACCTTTGGCCCCTTAACAAACTGACTAAAACGCGCGTAATAAGAACCATAGAAACCATAAAGCACACGAGCAATAACCACCGCAGACAAACCATAGCCCATGTAAAAATGGTACTGAATATAATCGCCTTCTGATTTACCCGTAATAATCAAACCTGTAAATAAAAGCACAATCAGCCAGTGGCTAATTCGCACAGGCCAATCCCACACCAGTGTTGATTTCATCTTAGCTATCCTCTCGTGCTCTCTTTAAAGTGTTCTTTCATAGAAGCCTATGTAGGCTGCTCAAAAAACGCTCGCTTGCAAAATAGTGACATTAAACACTATGCTGTGAAAAGCAAGATTCTGATTGCCTATTTTCAGCACTTAGCCGATAAACGCTTCTTTGAATGTATTATAAGGATGAGATATGTATGCTTGTCACGTTATTCCTGATCATGCTTTTCAGCGCTGTATTATTAGCGTATCTATTTTTATTTAGAGGTCGTTTCTTTAGTCGACAAAATGCAGTTATTGATGCGCCGATTGATGCAATTACTGAAGATCTAAGTGACCTTACTAATTGGCAAGTCTGGCTACCTTGGCTCATTTATGAACCTAAGTCCTATGTAGACTTTGAATACTTAAACTCAGGTATTCATTCAGTCTTTCCTTCCTGCTTAGTTTGGCAAGGCAAGCTGATTAAAGATGGACATATTACTTTAAAACCAGCACGCTCCGGCGCTCATTATTTTCATACGTTATTAGAAGCGCCAGCATTTTACCCAAACGACGTACACTTCAACATTGACCTTACTAAACAGAAAGAACGCACCTTAATCACCATTCAAATAACCGGTAAGCTGCCTTTTCTTACCCGTTGGAAACAAAAAAATTACAGCATTCGCTCGGATAAAGACGCCGAACTCGCACTACTAAAACTATTGGCTTATCTAAACAAATACAGCAAAGCATCTAGCCATGAATACAACGCGCCAACCTTTGAATGGCTTAACAAGACCAAGCTAGACAATGTTGATGCGGTGACTCGACCTTTCGTGGTGAGCAACCAACCTATGTCGCAAAAAATGGATCAAGGCTTCCACGATTTGATTACCGAACTTGGTCCAGAAAATCCACCTGCTGGCCCAAGTTTCGCTTTATACAAAAAAGCCGACATCGCCCATCATTATTTTTCTGGTCGATTAGGTATTCCCGTACAAAACCTTGTGCCTTGTGAACTCTGCCCTGAACGTATTGTCTTACGAGGTAACTATTTGCATTTACGCTATATCGGTTGCTACCAAAACTTATCTTTAGCTTGGCATGTGTTGTACAGTTTTATGAGACTACACAACTTAAAACCCCATCGGCGACACTATGGTGTGGAAGTTTTTGAAGCCGGGCCAATGCAAAAAAATAGCTCAAAAGACTTCATCACCTCAGTATATTTGCCTATCAAATAATGGGCTTAGCTGTTTTCATGGGAAAAATTTATTTAAGCGATTTCTTTTAAGGATATTCAAACCTATGGTCACCTCACCCAAAGTTATGCAATTAGTAGAGAGTCTTTTGCGTATCATTTTAACCATTGTTTTTTTCTACGCTTTAAAAGAGTTATTTGATGTGGAAAATGACTTACTACTGGCGTTCTTTTCTGTACTTTGTGCATTTGTCTTATTTAGAGGATTAGTGCTTGGCTTCAATAAAATTACAGCCAAAAAATAGTGAGAGCCCCCTTAAAATTTAGCGTATCCTAATAGTTTATCCCCCTGAATACACAATGCAGATTTAATGGATAAAAATCTGCATTCTTGCTAACACTTGAAGATAATATGAGTCCTTCTATGACGACACTGTATCAAGAACATCTTGCCGTTCTCATCAATCGATATGAAAATGCCATGGCGCATTTTGGCCTAGATGCCATTGTTTTAGCCTCAGGGGAAAAAAGTTATTACTTTCAGGATGATCATACCCATCCTTTTCATGCCTATTCTGGCGCGCAACAATGGTTACCTTTTACCTTAGGTGCAGAAACTTATGTTGTGCTGAAAACAGGCGAAAAACCGACGTTAGTTTGGCCTGTTCGTGACGATTTCTGGCATGCTCCAAATCCTGTTCCTAGCAGCGATTGGCAACAAAACTGGAACATTGTTACGGCGAAAAAAACAGACAAATGGTTCGCTGATTTACCCAATAAAACCGCCTGGCTTGGCCCACAAGCAATGTCATTCGCTGTCGCTTGTGATGGTTTAAAAGCCTATGTCGATTTTGCTAAGGCCGTGAAAACAGACTTCGAAATTCAAGCCATGCGCCAAGCCAGCATGCGCGGTGCTGCTGGACATCTCGCGGCGAAAGAAGCGTTTCTTGCAGGAATGAGCGAACTGGAAATCCATCTCGCTTTCTTAAAAGCCAGCCAACAAAGTGCTTTCCAAGAACCTTATCCGGGCATTGTCGGTTTAGACGAGCATGCAGCTGTTTTGCATTATGAACATAAATCTATAGAACAAGTCGCCAACTCTCGTACTCTACTGATTGATGCTGGTGCCAACGAACATGGCTATGCCAGTGACATTACCCGTACTTTTACCCGTCACGATGATGACTTTAACGCCTTGATCAATGACCTTGATGTAATGGAACAAAAGCTTTGCCGTAGCGCCATATCTGGTGTTGCCTTCCGCGATTTACATCAAAACACGCTAGCAGGTATTGCGGCATTACTGCTTGAACATAAGATTTGTGCTTTAAGCGTTGAAGAGCAATTAGCAAAACGCATTCCACAAATTTTCTTTCCTCACGGCTTGGGTCATTTGCTTGGATTGCAGGTTCACGATGTGGGCGGCCATCAAATTGATCAAGCGGGCACCTTAAGCATGCCAGACGAGCACGCTCCTTTTTTACGCCTCACCAGAACATTAGAACAGAATATGGTGATCACCATTGAACCCGGCTTGTATTTCATTCCAATGCTAATAGATAAGATGCAGGCAGAAGTATCAAATCACGGTTGCGATATGGCACGCATTAAATACTTCATGCCCTATGGTGGCATTCGTATTGAAGACAATGTGGTGGTGAAAACTGACCAGACTGAAAACCTTACCCGCATCGCTTTTTCAACCACGCTATAAAAACATCGCTTACTTTTACCTATTAATATCAATAAGTTGATATTAATAGGTTCTTTCACTCGTTCTGTTTCGTCTCTCAGATAAATAATAAATTACATATTTTAACCAAGCTATCTATAACTAAAAGGCAATAAAATGAGTAACATATGGAATCGATACAGCCTTTATCAACAATCATCGATCAGCTAAGGTTATAGCGGTTGCGAAATACTCACTCAAGGATTGATCAGGTATCTATCGCTAATAATAAAAACACTAACAAAGCCAAAACCATCAAAAGATGGACGCTACAGAGGCCCCTAATGAAAAAAACAACAATAGCGTTACTAGCAGCACTATCCTTATCTTCATCTCTAACTTTCGCCGATTATCCAACTAAAGATATACAAGGCATTATCCAATGGGGAGCGGGCGGCTCAACCGATACGGTTATGCGTTCTATTGCCCCTCACGTTGAAAAAGAGCTTGGCGGAGACATTATCCTAACCAACAAAACTGGCGGTGTTGGTGCTATTGCAACTAAGTATGTTAATGCGAAAGCTGCCGACGGTTACACGCTTTTGATGGGGGCTGAAAATCCTCAGATGTACAAAATTTTAGGGCTTTCTGATATTGATTACAGCGATATGATCGCAATCAATGTGCTAGCTCGTGGTACGCCAATTATTGTGGCTAACAACGACGCACCATTTAACACGATGCAAGAACTGATTGAGTATACAAAAGCCCATCCAGGCGAAGTGAAATTTGGTTCTACAGGCCCTGGCGGGTTAACTTCTATTGTTACAGCCATGCTGGATTCTCAAGTCAAACTAGACTACACCAGCATTCCGTATAATGGTGATGGCCCAGCATTGACGGCTCTTCAAGGCGGTGCTATTGATGTAATGCCAGCCGTACTAGGTGCTACTATCGAACAAATCAAAGCTGGCCGCATGAAAGCCATTAGTATTGTTGATGTTGAAGCCAATAAACTTCTGCCTAACCTTGCGCCTATCACTGATGCACTACCAGGCATGAAGTCTTACCTACCATGGGGACCTTTCTTTGGCGTGTTCGTGAAAAAAGGCACACCTGATGAAGCGGTAGAAAAATTGCAAGCAGCCTTCCAAAAAGCAGCTTTCAACAAAGACTTTGTTGATCTAATGCAAAAGCGCGGTTTCACCATCATGAATATTTCAGGTGAAGAAGCCGATTACTTCCTAGAAGCATACCGTTCAACATCTTCTTGGTTAGTGCATGATGCAGGCTTTAGTAAGTTTTCACCAGAAGAGTTTGGTATCCGTAAACCATAAGGTTATCGTTCCATTTTGATCCCTAGACGCGACTTAACTGACAATAAGTCGCGTCTCCTCTTTTTGCTTTATCTGGAGTTACCATGTCCAGTCAATCTCCTATGATCAAAACCCGTAAACCTGGTGAACGCATATTCTGTTTTCTATTGGTTTTAGGAAGTGTTTATCTATTTTGGCAAGCTTATAATATTTCAGGATTCAGCTCGTTAAGCTCTCCTGGCGCGTTTCCACTTGCCGCTTCTGCTGCCATGATATTGGCATCTTGTGTGACTTTTTTGAACACGTTGAAAGTACCTGCAGCAAAGGATGTTCGTTTCGTTTATCACTGTTTCCCGCCAGTTATTGCAACCATTATGGCATTGATTTTGATCTACTCAGTGGTGCTGGAAAGCTTAGGATTCATTCTTACTAGTTTTGCTTTCCTATTCATTTCCATCCAATTTTTATATCGACGCAGTCCGCTCATAACACTCGCTATTACGCTGTTCGCACTGATTGTTGTATACATCATTTTCCGCCTCGTTTTTCAAGTCGTGCTTCCCGAAGGCATCGTACCTGAGCGCGAAATCCTATCCTCAATAAAGTCTTTGTGGAGATAGTCACCTTATGGATGCTTTTAATTATTTCGCCATGTCTTGGTTGTCCCCAGAATTACTAGGCTTAACAGCACTAGGAACTTTCTTGGGTATTTACGTCGGCGCTATTCCCGGTTTATCGGTCACTATGGCCGTTTCTATCTTGATCTCATTTACCTTCTCATGGGATGTAAATTACGCACTGTGTCTTATGGTTGGTGTCTACATGGGTGGGGTATATGGAGGCTCTCGTACCGCTATATTGCTTAATATCCCAGGTGCTCCTTCTGCTATTGCTACGGCTCTAGATGGTTATCCTTTGGCGAAAAAAGGTTTAGCTGGGGAAGCCATTGGTTTATCTACAATTATGTCCGTGGTCGGTGGCTTTGTCGGCATTATCGTCTTGGCTATTGCCGCACCAACGGTGAGTGAATTTGCTATTACCTTTCAACCACGCGATTACATGATGTTGGGCGTGCTTGGCATTATGCTAGTAGGCTCTTTGTCTGGCAGCAGTTTGGCTCGAGGCATTTTTGCTGGCGCTCTTGGACTATTGATCGGTACCGTTGGACTAGACCCAATGACAGCCGAAGAGCGATTTACGTTTGGCGTTGTCGAGCTTTGGGATGGTATTAACCCTGTTGCGGTAATGATTGGTATGTTTGGTATTTCTGAAGCCTTGCACCAGTTACACCACATGAACAAAGCCGTAGTGAAGCAGAAGATATCTCGCATCATTCCAAAATGGTCAGACATTAAAAAGTACATGCCGCTGAGCTTACAAACGTCTTTCATTGGCGTCATTGTAGGAGCGTTACCCGGAACCGGTGGTGATATTGCCGCGCTGATGGCTTACGACCATGCTAAACGCGTAACTAAGAATCCAAAAGTTCCATTTGGTGAAGGTGCTAAAGAAGGCTTGATCGCACCAGAATCGGCGAATAACGCTGCTGTCGGTGGTGCTTATATTCCAATGTTAACCTTGGGTATCCCTGGGGACGCAGTAACAGCAGTGTTTATCGGCGCCTTATTTATTCATGGTTTAAACCCAGGTCCTTTGTTGCTTATCGAACAGCCTCATATGTTCTGGTTTACCGTCGGTAACCTCACACTAGCGAACATTTTCGTACTGATCTTTGGCTTAACTGGCATTAGACTTTTCTCGAAAATTGTCGAATGCCCTAAAGGCATTTTGATTCCGTTAATTTTCCTTTTGTCTATTGTTGGTGCTTATGCGATTAACAATGCCATTACGGATATTTGGTGGATGCTCGCCTTTGGTGTATTTGGCTACTTTATGCGTCTATACGGTTTTCCCGTTGGCCCAGTAATCTTAGGTGTTATTTTGAGTTCCTTGACTGACGAGAACTGGCGTCGTGCTATTCTGTCTGAACGTGGCAGTGTTGGGGACTTATTTATTAACCTATTCCACAGCCCACTTTCAACAGTGCTATTTAGTGTGATTGTTTTAATTCTATTTACGCAATCGCCTATTTGGACAAAATGGCTGAAGCGGAAACTTTTCCGTTAATTCATTTAATTGTTGCTTAGCAAACACTGACTACCAATTTTATAGATGAGGTAGTCAGTGTTTTTTACTTTATCACCACCAAAAAGATTCATTCTCTATTCCTACTCAAAACTTAACTAAAAACTAAAAACGTCAAAAAATTATCTTTTATCGCCAAAAAGAACCAACAGAGAGCAATAAAAAAACAAATACACCAATTTGGTGCAACTTTAAAAATCCGCCATTAAATAAAACACTGTTTTACTCTTCATATTCAGTCGAATGATAAGGTATTTTTATAAGTTAGCAGTGCATCAAACTAAAGTTTTATAATGAAAAAACAATGGCAAAAAAATTGCTTTTTATAAGCTCCCCCTAAGCGCATGCAACGAAGTAGTGCTTAACGCAACGGAGCAATATAGATATGAGTTTGAAAAGCAATCAGATGTTACTTTCAGCAAAAGAACGTCGTTGGTTACCTTGGTTTGGCAATACCGGACGACTCTCTCTCTTTTGGTCATGCTACTTAAATAAAGACACTTACCCCAATATTGAAAAAACCTTTGAAAGCATCGCCAACACAAGGGTAAAACTACTCAATACTTGGGTGAATAATCAATGGTCACAATTAGAAGTTTTATTAGAAATAATAACTAGCTCATTCCCTCATATTGAACAAGAAGCGCTAGAAGAACGTCTAAGTATAGTGCCTGACGTGTCTGAATACTTCGTGATTGATACGCAAGGCAAAGTGCTCAATTCCACCACAAAAGACCGTGTCAATAAGACAGACTTACAAGCTAAAGCAGTAGAAGCTGGCTTAAATCATCAGTTCCTCCATGGACCATACGTGGACCAAAACACGCTAAGCATCGGCGCTTCCAGCTCAAAATTCCATGATGCAGTGACCCTGATGTTTTACCTGCCAATTAAACAAAACGGCGTCAGCGTTGGTGCTATTTGCGCTCGAGTTCCCAATGATGTAGTTGGCGATCTAATCCAGCGCGAAGCGGGACACATTTATAAAGAATCCGGCGACAACTATTTGTTCATGGTGAAGTCTGAGTTCGACAAATCCCTATTACCCGGAACAGCACTTTCCCGCTCACGTTTTGAAGATAACACCTTCAGCCATGGCGAAAACCTAAAAAGCGGAATAACCACAAACTGGGGAACAGTTAAAGTTCAACAACACACAGAGTTTGAAATCCGCTTTACTGACCCAGCAACAAAAGAATTACATCCCGGTGTAAGAGAAACCATCAAGAACGGCCAGAATCTTTTTGTGACTTACCCCGGTTATTCTGACTACCGACATATTCCTGTTATCGGCAAAGGCGTTACCTTTCAGTTAAAAGGCAGCCCAGACACTTGGGGGATGATGTGTGAAGGCGATTTGGAAGAAGTCTATCGTCGTCGCTCTATCAATCTAAAATTAATGAAAAGCTACCTATTGGCTTCCAGCGTGCCTCTTATCGTCAGCACTTCATTACAGGCTTACACCAACTTATCCATTGTCTTGACCAGCTTGGCGGCTTTCGCCAGCTTAACCGTCGCAGGGCTGCTATTTAATAGACTCAGCACCAAAAAAATAAGCAGCAGCATGAGCCAAATGACGGAAGTAATTCAAACCATCGCAGAGGGTGAAGGCAACCTTAAGCAGCGCCTTGACGACGATCTTGCCAACGACGAAACCGGCGATATGGGACGCTGGATGAACAGCTTTATAGATAATCTTGATACCACTATGGGACAAGTTATCTCTGCCAGCACCAACGTCAAAAAGTCTAATGACTTTATGGTTCGCACTAATGAAGAAGCAAGCCAAGCCTCGCACTATCTCGAATCTACGGTTGAAAGCATGCTGACAGTGTTTCAGCAACAAATAGACGAAGTGCAAAACGCATCGAAAACCGCGGATGATTTGAAGCAAGCGATGAATCAAGTGGCAGCAGAAACACAATCTCGCTTGCTAGACGCCAAAACAGGCACACAAGAAATACGCGATGTAGTGCGAGCCACAGCTGAATCGGTAAAGTCACTAGATCAAAAAACCAATGAAGTTGCCGGTATCATTACCACCATTTCGGACATCACCAACCAAACTAATTTATTGGCATTAAACGCCGCTATTGAGGCCGCAAGAGCGGGCGAACATGGACGTGGATTTTCCGTCGTGGCCGATGAAGTACGCAGTCTAGCATCCAAAACAGCCGCCGCTGCAGAAGAAATACAAGCCATGCTAGAAGGTATTCAGGAAGAAACTCGCAGTGCGGTGAGTTTTATGGAAAAAGGCGCAGAAAATGTCGATAAAAATCTCATGGCAAACGAACAAACCAACACTGGCGACAGTGCTTTATACGCCTTAGTCGACACCATGTTTGAGGCTATTTTATTGCTCAACGAAAGTAACAAAGAAAATGCGAAAACCGCACATGAAATGGGTGCAGCGACAGAACAAATGCAACGCTCGATTGCTGCACTACAAAGACGTTCGTCCCGCGTTGGATTGTCTGCCTTGAAGCTCAACTCGCTGGTTGGTCAGTTCCAAGTAACCGCCAAATAACAAAAAGACGCAGCTGTATTTCCACTTTTTAAAGCAAAAAAAACCGGAGGAAGTTTCCTTCCTCCGGCATAATTTCCTCACAAATGAATACGCCTAAAATAAATCATTCCCCGCAATGACAATGATTTATTTTTTCTCTTGGCGCGCCTGTGAGGCAAGACGGACAAATGCATTCGCTTCGCCATAACGGCTGTAATCACCAACTCGTTGTACAACTTCAAAAAAGACGCCATGTACTTCTTCTGTATAGAAATGGAAGAATTCACCTTCGTCATTTTGGTCATACATGATGTTGTGTGACTGTAATTTTTTAATCATCTCTGCAGGCAAACCAAAGCGCGCTTCAATATCACGATAATAGTTGTGTGGAATCGGTAACTGCTTCTCGCTATCAATGTTTTTTGCCGCAGCAAAAATATCATCACAAGCAAAAGCAATTTGATGCACACCAGAGCCTTTTGATTTCTGAATAAAACGCTGTGCCGACGCGCCACGTGCGTTGGTCATATTCAATGGAATACGTACGCGCTTGTCTTTGCTTAGCGCCGTACGACTCACGACCAATCCATGAATATCCGGCAAGTCTTGGCTGGCATCGATATCGAAACCAAACAACGATTTATAAAAGAAAGTCGCTGATAAAAAGTCGGTATTAGAAACCGTTTGCCCAATGTGATCAAATCGCGTTAAGCCAACACCAGACTCGCCTTGAATACCCTGAATGGGGTTGAAATCCACTTCGAAAAAACGTACTGCGGCGTCTGCTGAAACAAGGTACACCAAGCTATCGCCAATACCGCGAAGTGCTGGAATATTTAGTTCACCTGGACCGGCCTGATTATCAAAACGCTCAACTCGATAACGCTCAGCAAGAGACAAAGTAGCTTTGACGTTTTCAGAGGCAAACGCCATCGCACAAACCGATACTCCATGCTTTTGGAAATGCTCGTGGGCTTGGCTTTTCGGCTCGCGGTTGAGAATCAGGTTAATATTGCCCTGACGCATCAAGCTAACGTTTTTAGAGCGATGTTTATGTGTTTCATGGAAACCCAACTGAGCCAAAGTATTGGTCAGCGCTTCTCCGCTTTCGCCTTCAATCGCAAATTCAATAAATTCCACATCGCTAATTTGTGGAGCCACAATAGGGGCGGTTTTTTCTTCACGCTTACTCACTGTTTGGTCATCAAGCCAAATCAATGAACGCATGCCATCAATGGCTTTTTCTAGTGGTGAAGAAGAACGGAATTCGTCGTTGAAAATTTCATGGGACAAATAGTCATCAAACCCTTTGTCTTTCAAAACTTGTAAGAACTCGACCACCGGCATGTCGCCTTGGCCAGGGAAACAACGGAAATGTCGACTGTATTGCAACACGTCCATTTGTAGACTTGGCGCATCGGCCACTTGCACCAGCGCAATCTTGTTTAGCGGAATTTCATCACGCAGAACATCTAGCGTATTACCACGGGAAAACATGTGGAAGGTATCTAAAATAATACCCAAGTTCGGGTGATCAACACGTTTAACCAGATCCCATGCTTCATGATAATCGGCAATATGGTAACCCCAAGCTAGGGCTTCATAACCCAGCATGATGCCTTCTTTTTTGGCTATTTCAGCAAGAGCAAATAAATCCGCCGCGCAAACGTCACGATCCGCAGAAGAGTAAGGCTGCACATTACTGCAAAATAACAAACGATTCGTACCCAACTCATGAGCTACATCGATTTTGTGCTGCAACATCTTTGCCTTTTGCGAGCGCATTGGCTCAGGCATACCTTCCATATCACGGAATGGTTGCAAAGCAATAATTTCCAAGCCTAGATCTTGCGCCATACGACGCACATCTTTTGGCGTACCATCAAACTGAGTTAAGTCATTCTCGAAGATTTCCACGCCTTGGAAACCGGCTTTTGCCGCCGCTTCGAATTTTTCTCTCAGCGTGCCAGATATGGTAACGGTTGCGAGTGCTGTCTTCATTCTTACGCCCTGACTGTCTACATTTCATAACGAAAACGATATATGAGAAACAAACCTGATTTTTGCTTCTATATTTACTAATATTGATGCTAGCACAAGATTTTTATATTGAGAGTCATATTAAGAATGAAATAAAGCGCTAAAAATATATCGAAAAAGGAATACATAGCTCCTTTCCAAAAACGTGATATAGGAGTGTAATATAGAAAAATCATTCCCTTATTAGCGCTTATAATGAGCCTGATTCCTTAGTGTTTCTTACTTAGTGGCTGACTACCTAATAGCCAATTAGCAGCGACTGAAACCATGCGAGTACGATGGGAGACTTTTTATGTTAGAAAACCGTATTAAATATCGCCACCTTCAATGCTTTTTAGAAGTCACTCGCCAAGGCAGCGTTGTTCGCGCTGCTGATGTACTGGCTCTGACCCAACCCGCCGTATCGAAAAAACTCAAAGAACTAGAAGACATTCTGGGCGTTAGACTATTAGAGCGCAGTAAAAAAGGCGTTGAACTTACTCCATTCGGCAATGTGTTTCTAGAACACGCCAGCACCAGCGTCGCCGCATTACGAGAAGGCACCGAACGTGTTGCACAAGCGCAACAAAAAGGCATCAGCCGTATTAGTATTGGTGTATTGCCTACTGTTGCGACCAGTATTTTGCCAGAATCCGTGAAGCGCTTTCGTACTGGCGGAATTGATGTACGCCTGCATTTAGTCTCTGGCCAAAATGCCTTATTAATGAGTCAGTTACGCGTTGGTGAATTGGATTTAGTCGTTGGACGCTTAGGCGTTCCAGAAGCTATGTCGGGCTTGTCGTTCCAACACTTGTACTCAGAGCAAGTGGCTTTTACTGTTCGCCCAAATCACCCATTGCTGACAAAAGAAAACTTCCAGATCAGCGATATTGCCAATTACACTGTACTTTATCCACCAAAAGGTTCTATTACCGCGCCCTATGTAGACCGTTTTTTATTGTCCCAAGGCGTTAGTACTCTGACCGATAGAATCGATACTGTATCAGACTCATTTGGTAAGGAGTTTATTCGTAATAACGATGCGGTGTGGATCATTTCGCGTGGTGTAGTAGCCCGCGAGATTTCTGATGGTGAACTGGATGAATTGCCTATCGACACAAAAGAAACGCTAGGAGCAGTTGGCTTAACAACACGAGCGGACTCGGTTCCCTCTATGGCGCTTAAACTCTTTATGAATGCGATTCGAGATACTGCACAAACCTTAGACAGCTATTACAAACCAATTGATCATCATCATAAAGATGAACCCGCAATTTAAACCGCCCATACAGGAACCATAGATGCTGACCATTATTGCGATCACAACCCCGATTTTTATCATGATAATGTTGGGGTACTTTGCGGTTCGCGTTAAATTGGTTCCTGGTGACACCATTGCGGGCATGGCAAAAATCGTCATGTATTTCACGCTTCCTGCATTGATTTTTAGTACCTTGGCCAGAATGGAGTTTGATGAGGTCATTGTTCCAACCTATCTCGCCACTTACGCCATCGGCTCCTTATTAACCATGCTAATCGGCGTATTGATCAGCTTAAAAATAATGAACCATTCTTTAATCGAGAGCACATTAAAAGGCGTGGGGATGGCAAATTCAAACTCTGCGTTCTTTGCCTATCCTGTGATGTTGCTGGCATTCAGTAATCCCCCAACGGCGGCGTTTGCCATGTCGTTAATCATTGAGAACATTTTGGTTCTACCCATCACTTTTGTGATTTTAGAAATCAGCTCATCCAGAGGCCAAGGTCTTAAGCCCACCTACATGTTCTATACTGTGGTAAAAAGGTTGATCAAAAATCCGTTAATTCTAGCCGTCACTGGCGGGGTATTAGCATCGACTTTTCACCTAGAACTGCCTGCAGTAATTGATCGAGTATTAGTCATGTTATCCGGCGCATCCGCGACTCTCGCACTCATTGTGCTTGGAGGTTCATTAGTCGGAACCAGCCTAACAGGCAATGCCAAAGACATTTGTTTTGTCACCACAGGAAAACTAGTACTACATCCGTTGATGATTGCTGTCGTGGCGCTCTTTATGCCGGAAATGGACCGCAACCTTTTGCTCGGCGGCATCTTGATTGCGTCAGTTCCTATGATGAGTATTTATCCAATTATTGGTAGCCAGTATGGTTTTCGCTCTCTTTGTGCAAGTATTTTATTGGTCACCACATTAGTGTCATTCGTTACACTCGCTGTTATTTTGTCATTAATGGGAGTGAGTTAATGCCTTGTTTGTCTATTAGACGTTTAGTTTATTCGATTTTAGCAACCTGCACTCTAGCCCCAGTTTGAGCTGCTTTAACAATACAATCCACCACCATGAGATTCTGTAAGCCATCTTGAACGCTAACGCGCGGCTCAGTTTCGCCACGAATTACTCGACAAAAATGATCTATCTGCCCAACTAATGGATCATCTCGTCGTGGAGTTTCTACGTAACAATCAAACGGTTTCCACCAAGATCTGTCTTCAGTTTTAAGGTAGCGTTTAATACGCATGGTAGGAATAGACAGCGAACCTTCCGTTCCAGCAATATGATAACAATCTTCATCCTCGTAGCTGGAATAGGCTTTATTTTCTTGTGAGGTCTGTTCCCAACTTCTGGCACTCGCCGCTGTATCAGACAATAAAAAGGTCCCTAATACCCCATTTTCAAACTGTAAAGTAATGGCACTTGTGTCTTCCACTTCATGACCACGCACTGTGTTCGAACTCATAGCTTGGACTGCGGCAACCTCACCTAATAAGTAGCGTAAATTACCAATTTCATGAATCAAATTTAGCAATATTGGCCCACCGCCTTTTTGCGTACGCCACATACCCTCCAAAAAATAGCTATCTGGTTTATAAAATAGCGCACTGCCCATCACGGCAACAGGACGGCCAATAGCGCCTGATTTAATTAAATTTTGGGCTTTTTCCATGATGCTACTATAAGCACGATGATGGCCCACTAGTACCTTATTACCTGTTTTATTTACTTCATCTAATAGCACTTTGCCTTCTTCAATAGATTGAGAAACTGGCTTTTCAATCAACACTGGAACATTATGTTTAATACACTCCAACGCTTGTTCAACATGTAATTGATTTGGCGTCGCCAAAATAATGCCATCAGGCTGAGCATTTTCAAACAGTTGCGCTAACGTAGTGAATAGAGGGACCTTGTATTGCTCTGCTATTGCCTTTGCATTCTCTGAAGGGTCTACAATGGCGCCGATTCGGCATTCTGGATGTTGGTAAATGCGTTTTAGGTGTGACAAACCAATCAATCCAGCGCCAACTACAGTAATATTTAACTGCTCCATTTTTTATCCTCTTATTATCTTTATTATTAATCAGGGCAGAAATCTTGCCTTTTCTATTTGTCCTTCTATGATAGTAATAAATCGGTTTTCACAAATAATTAACCAAAAAACTAATTCACTATTAAGATATGACGAATAATAAATGGAACTTAACGGACCTAAATGTCCTCTGTGCGGTCGTAAAAACTGGTAGCTTTGTTGGAGCGTCGGAGGAGCTTGGCATGGCACAAGCCTCTGTTAGTAAGCGCATCGCTGATCTAGAGAAGTCACTTGGCGTGCTGCTGTTTCGCCGCACCACTCGTTCTGTGCAAATCACCAGTGAAGGTATCTTGGCACACACTCGCGCATTACAAGTATTAGATGCCGCCACTCGCCTACAGCAAGATGTATCAAGCGCACGCATTCGCCCTTCAGGAAAACTTCGCATCAGCACCAGTTTACGCTTAGGAAGAAACTACATTGCACCAATCTTATCGAAGCTAGCGAAAGAATATCCAGAGCTCGATATTTGGTTAGAGTTGGTCGACCGTCGTGTCGATATGCTCAATGAAGGCTATGACATCGACATTCGTGCAGGAGATGTAACCGAACCACACTTAATCAGTCATAAAGTAGTAAAAAGCCAACGAATGCTCTGTGCTTCTAAAGCTTATTTGGAACGTAAAGGAACACCTAAGACATTAGATGACTTGGCTTTGCACGATTGCTTATTATTCCGACAAAGAGATCAAATGCTAGGTGTATGGCGTTTGCAGAACAATAAAGAGGAATCTGCCGTTCGTATTACTGGCGGTATGGGATCAAACCACGCTGACGTGATCCACGAGTGGGCTGAACAAGGTTTAGGCATTGCGATGCTATCTGACTGGGATATTCACGATAAATTAGCCAAAGGAAAACTGGTACGTATCTTACCGGATTACACTCAACAAACCGATATTTGGGCAGTAACACCATCACGTCTCACCTATTCAGCAACACTAAAGTTATGTGTTGAGTATTTAATTGAGTCCTTACAAAGTGGCCCTCATGCGCTACCCGTTTCTTTAGACTAAACACAGCCCCAAAAAACTCACAGTGAGACTGTTCGTTTTTTGGGGCTGTTACATATAAAAAATATTATGATTGTGCTTTTTCAATAATACTTTTCATTCCATCCAACGCTCGACTCGCGCGTTCGGTAGGTGATTGCTTTTTAGCGTAATCGAAGTTTGGCACTTCGATACTCAACACCATTTCGTCTGGTATTGCTTGTAGAAGCGATACCAAATCAATTTCACCTTCACCCGGGTTAAGGCGTGCTTGACGAGCGATATGAATCAAACCTTCTGTAGATGGATCAAACTCAGCCATCGCATCACAAAACTGAACGTAATGAAGCCACTTAGGATCAATCGTTTTTACATCCTGCGGCTTCATGCCCGCTCGATGATAATGCAATGCATCAATGAGTACGCCACCATTTGATTGATTCGCACCGTCAACGACCCGTAATGCCGATGCAATATTAGGCACTTTGGTCCATGGCATAAACTCCAAGTCTGCCGTCATACCATAATGATGAGCAGCTTCACAGAATTCACCATAGTTCTCAATCAAACGTGCCTCATCAGCATCATCGCCCGCTACCAGTACATTTTTCGCCCCTAAAACAGCCCCCCGCTCCAAGAAACGAAAAGTATCTTCCACGCGAAAAGCCTCTCCAAGACGTATAATTTCAATATCAGCTAATTTGATCCCTGTGTCTTGCATGGCTGCTCGCGTTTCTTTAAACACTTTATCATCCGTCATCAGAGGATAAAGCCCCTCCGATGCGGAGGGCAGAAGACGGAAACCGACATGGGAAAAACCCGTTTTAGCAGCGATCTCGACCGCTTCACTTGGCGAAACATCAAACAAGGTTAGGAAAGCAAGAGAAAACGAATAAGCCATGGCAAGTACCTTATTTAAGAGGAGAGAATGCCATCGGCATTGCCAAAGTTGATGTCATGTCTGGCGTTAACCAATCAGGGCCACCTTTTGGCGGCCAAACACCTTCAGCAACGGTTTTTGCACGTATTTCAGCACGTTCGTTAGCTGATTTATAAGGCCAAATTTGAGTAAAGCGAGGACCGCCATCTAGTGAATACATAGCTATTGTTAACGCAGAATACTCTGTACGAGGTGGCACAGCTTCACGCCATTTTTCAATCGTCGGAGCCAAGCCGTTCAATTTAGTATGATAGGTGCGAATTTCATAAACAGGACCAAACTCACCTGGCTCAACTGGAGGCATAAAGTCCAAAGGAATATAGCTATCCATATGTAAATCAACCAATAAGTCGCCGCAATTGAACGGATCATTTGAAAGACGAATACGCTTACGCTCTTCAATTAAATCTTGCTCGGTTTCATAGCCACGAAGAATATAAACTTCATTTAAGTGACCAACATCAGCAAACCAAGCACCTAATAATTTACCCTTAGCTTCCGGCGCTTCCAAAAATGCCTGAATGCCTGCCGCAGCTTTACCAGCACCAAAAATAACGGTTTTCAGTGTCGCAATATCATAATACTTCATGATTTTTTTCCTTTTTAAGAGTTGTTTTAAAAGATTTTTCAAAAGTGCAGAGACATCACTCTGCTAAATGGTTGGCGGCTCGATAACCAAATGTCATGGCTGGACCTAAAGTAATGCCGCCACTTGGATAGTGGCCACCAAAGATGCTCGACATATCATTACCAACAGCATATAAGCCTGAAATTACAGACTGATCGGGACGTAACACTTGCCCATGCTCATTAGTCTTCACACCAGAGAATGTGCCCAAACTCCCCGGTACAATCTTCACCGCATAAAAAGGCCCCTGCTCTAATGCTGCTAAAGAAGGATTAGGCGTTTGTTCTGGATCACCTTGAATATGGTTATAAGGCGATTCTCCACGCTGAAATTCACTGTCAAAACCGATCTTAGCGTCGCAATTAAAACGCGCTACAGTTTCGGTTAAAGCATCTACGGGAACGCCTAATTTAAGAGCAAGATCTGCAAGACTTTTACCTTTTATTAGATAGCCTGTACGCTCAAAGTAAGATGTTGGAAATGGAAAAGGTTTTGACCAACCCAGCCCCCAACGTCGTTGAGCTTTATGATCTGCTAACAACCAGCAATAAGGCTGGCTATCTGCTGGACTTGCATCAAACAAAGCGCGCATAAAATCATGATAAGAATTCGCTTCACTGGTGAAACGCTTTCCATTTGGTAGCACGGCAATAATGCCGGGTTTGGCACGTTCGATTAGATGTGGGAAATGAATTTGCTCTTTGCCATTTGGCACTAAAGAAACAGGACTCCAAGCGCCAGCGTTTGCTAGATCATCACATATTTTGGCGCCGATGGACTCCGCCATATTAATCCCATCACCTGTATTGCTTTTAGGGGCGGCAGAATAATGACCAAACCCAGTATTACCTTTAAATTGTTCAGCCTGGCGTTTTGTGTCATGAGGGAAACCACCCGTAGCCATCACCACACCCTTGCTTGCAGAAATACTGTGTAGCTGGTCGTTGATGATCACTTCGACACCGGTAACACGACCTTGATCATCTTTAATAAGCGTGGAAACAGACGCATTGGTTTGCACCCTAACGTTTAAATCCAACGCACTTTTCAATAATGCACCTACTAAAGCGTTACCATTTACTAATTGGGTGCTGCGACCAAATCTCACCAAGTCCAAGGCGTGGCGAGTTAATCGTTTGGTAACGTACATCATGGAAGATAAACGGCGAGTAGCGTTAAAAAAGTGGCGCATATCCGCACCACTAGCAATCCCCATTCCCCAGAGTGAAATTACCGACAAAGGTGGACGAACATGATGTTTCCATTTACCTAGCTGACGACCGTCAAAAGGTGCTGCGGCAACAGAACGACCACCAAGAGCATGTCCGTCTAATTCATGGAAATCAGGGATAGCATTGCCATCAACAAAATTAAGGGCTGTTTGAGTTTCAAAGAAATCGACCATTTCTGGTCCGCTTTCTAAAAATGCGTCCAAACGAGGATCGAGGCTATCAGTTTGCATTTCACTGCAAATATAACGTCGAGGTTCTTCTGCGTCTTCATGAATACCTGCTCTTATGGCAAGTGGATTACGTGGAATCCACAACCAGCCACCAGACCAAGCGCTTGTTCCACCCAGAGCATCAGTTTTTTCTAATAATAAAACCGAAAGCCCTAAGTGAGCTGCACGTACAGCGGTACTTAACCCGCCGCCTCCAGAGCCAACTACAATGACATCATATTGATTTGAAAGAGGTGTTGTTATTGGGAACTTTCTTGCCATTCTAGGGCCCTGTCTATCGTTGTTATTTACTCCCGCTTGGAGAAATACAACGAGGCTCTGCTCGCGTCTCCTAGCGCTATTGCTGCCCGCCGCAATGGCTCTACATAAGTATCCATTACTTCAGGCGTAACTCTTACCGATGGCCCGGCAACACTGACTGCTCCGATGGGTTCTCCGCTATCCGGATTACGCACCACCATGGCAATAGCAGCCATGCCATCTAAATAACTGTCATGATTCACGGCATAACCGCGCTCACGTACCGTTTTTAATACCGACAATAGATCCGCCACCGTAACTGGCGCGGAAACACCCGGCGCATTATCTTTGACTAAGCCTTGGCGCATGACCAAAGAGATAGCTTCTTCATCGCTCATGCCCGCTAACCAAGCTTGTCCACCAGCCGAAGAAGCGAGATGAACCACCTTGCCTTGGTCTTGCCCTGGCTGATAGCGCAATGCAGATGTTGAACCTTGCGATACGCCAACCCAAACCAAATCACCATTGTCAGCTAGGGACAAACGCACTAGTTCACGAGTCTGCTGAGCTAGTTCATCTAAAATAGGCTGGCTAATATTGCCAATGCCTGTCTGCCCAAGAAACGCTAAACCAAGCGAAGCCAACTTGATGGTTAACTCATAGTCCCCCATGCCTCGGACTTGCCGCACATAACCCAAACCTTCTAATTCTTTTAGCAATCGATGCACGCCACTGATTGGCATATCTAACGATTTGGCAATATCGCTCACGGCACTACCGATAGGTTGGTAAGCCAAAAACTCCATTACAGAGAGCGCTTTTGCTAATGCACTGCTCATATCACTGTCTCCCAAGTTTGTTTATGTGTCTTTTTAGACACTGCTTGGAAGTGATTCTATTCACACTAGCAAAAAAAAACCACAATGGAAACTATTTTAATTATTGAAACAGTTTCAACTTTATGAAATAGTATAAAACATAAAGACAAAAACAAACTCTTTTTAAGAGTAAATAAACAGGTAATAAGTGATGAGCCAACTAGACCCATACAAAGGTTTAAAACAATGCTTAGACCAGACTCAATACGACATCATCGTATTAGGTGCTGGTGCGGGAGGCATGGCAGCAGCGCTCTTTGGCGCAATTGAAGGTCAAAAAGTGTTACTGATTGAGCGTACCCATTATGTGGGAGGAACTACTGCATTATCTGGTGGTACCACTTGGGTTCCAATGACGCGATATCTCAAAGACACGCCAATGAATGACACCAAAGAGAAGGTGATGAACTTTCTTGATCATGCTGTGGGTGATCGAAGTGAACGTTCGCTGCGAGAGGCTTTTTTAGAGTCTGGGGCTGAAGCCATTCACACCTTAGTTGATAACACAGAAGTAAAATTTAGAGCTTGCGCTTATCATCCTGACTATTTGGCCGATCTTCCAGATGCCTCTTTAAATGGGCGAGCTTTAGAACCGCTCCCTTATGTAGCCAAACATTTAGGGTCTGCCTTAAATTTGCTGCGTCATCCCATTCCAGAATTTACGGTATTGGGTGGCATGATGGTAAATCGTGAAGATATTGGACACTTATTAGCTCGCTTTAAATCTTCTACGTCATTTTTGTATACCGCTAGAATCGTCACCCAATATGCTATCGATAGGGCCTTGTATGGTCGTACTCGTCGTAGCGTGATGGGGCATGCCTTAGTAGCTCGAATGCTGCAATCCTTACTCGACCGCAACATAGACTTACTCGTAGACACTGAAACCCTTGCTATTAATAGAAACACAGCAGGAAAAGTAAGTAGATTAACGCTTAGCCAAAATGGTGAAGTTCGCCATTTGATTGCGAACAAAGCCATTATTTTGGCTTCTGGCGGTTTCGCTCGAAATCCTGAAAAACGCGCTAAGTTGTTACCAAAACAACTACCAGCAGATTCCCCATCGGCTGAAGGACACAGCAGCAATTTACACCACCAAGTCGAATTATTAGGCGCTCATTATGGACAAGGGCATGACCAAGCAGCATTTTGGGCGCCCGTTTCTACCCGACAACGCAAAAACGGTACGAAAGCCGTCTTTCCACATTTTGTTTTCGACCGTTCAAAACCAGGCACTTTATGTGTCGATAGCAATGGCCAACGCTTTGTAAATGAAACGGTCTCTTACCATGAATTTGGGAAAGCCATGCTAGAAGGCGGAAAAAATACAAAACACGCGTGGATCATCACCGATGCAAAAGGGCTCGCTAAATATGGATTAGGTATGGTGCGCTTGGGTGGCGACAATCCAGCACCTTATTTACAAGATGGCTACTTAAAAACAGGCAAAAGTATTAGCGAACTGGCTCAGCAATTACAAATTGATGAGACCCTACTATCAAGCAGTATTGCCAGTATTAATAGCGCAGCTAAGACGGGTGAAGACACCTTATTTGGACGCGGCAGTACGGCTTACCAAAAAGCCAATGGTGATCCAAACCAAAAGCCAAATCCAACCATAGGCGCACTTGATCAGCCGCCCTACTACGCGGTGAAACTTCAACCTGCCGACATCGGCGCCGCACAAGGCTTAGTCGGTAATAAGCACGCACAATTAATAACCATCAATAACGAACCGATTGACGGACTTTATGCCTGCGGTAATGACTTGCATTCGATTATGGGCGGAACCTATCCAGGTCCAGGCATCACTATTGGACCCGCTATTGTGTTTGCATACAAAGCAATACAGCACGCGATTAACCCTTTAAATACCAATCAAAAAAACACGATGTCGCAAACAAAAGCGACATGTGAAACACACTAATTCAGGAGTGTAGATCGATGACTATTATTACCGGTGAAACTCGTATTTTCCCTATCCTAGGCGACCCTATTGCCCAAGTACGTTCACCTCAATTTCTAACGCAAATCCTGCAACGTCGAGAAGAGAACGGCATAGTTCCGCCTATGCATGTAGCACCGGAACACTTTATAGACGTTATGCAGTCCTTACGCAAAACACAAAACGTTCATGGCATTGTTATTACGATTCCACACAAAATCCCAGCCCTAGACGCATGTGACCTAGTCTCTGAACGCGCCAAATTTGTTGGTTCTGTCAACATCATCCGTAAACAAAGTAATGGCCAATTATATGGCGACAATGTTGATGGTATTGGCTATTTAGATGGCGTCAAAAAGGAAGGTTTTGATGTTAAAGGTAAGCGAGCCCTACTAATCGGCGCAGGAGGAGCTGGGTCCGCGGTAGCATTTGAGATTCTACAACGAGAGGCAGAATACCTAGCCATTTATGACCTCGACCAAGATAGATTGAATTCACTTATCAAACGCTTAAATGAACGTTTTCCAAACCGTGCAGGAGTGGGAGATCAAGATCCAACAGGCTTTGATTTTATTGCCAATGTTACACCAGTCGGTATGCGCGCAGGCGACCCATATCCTGTCGATGTTAGCAAACTTAATAGCAAGCAATTTGTTGCAGACGCTATCACCAAACCGGAAGTGTCTCCTATGGTCGAGCATGCAAGAAGCCTCGGCTGTAACACGATGGTTGGAGCAGGCATGTTCAATGCGGAAGCTGAAATTTTAGTGGACTTCATGCTGCGAGATCACCCAATCAATAACTAAAAACACACTAATAGCGCAAAAGGCTTTCCCTTTTGCGCATTACGCCCAACTGGGCATAATTCTCTGGAGGTTATGATGAAAAAAACAATAATTGGCGCATTAACCGCACTAACATTATCCACAACAGCATTAGCTGCTTTTCCTGAAAAGGATATCCAAGGCATTATCCAATGGGGAGCTGGCGGCTCAACTGATACCGTAATGCGTTCTATCTCACCTCATGCTGAAAAGGCTCTCGGTGTCGACATTGTCTTGACCAATAAAACAGGTGGCGTTGGTGCCATCGCAATGAAATACGTCAACAGTAAAGATGATGATGGCTATACCTTATTGATGGGAGCGGAAAACCCACAAATGTATAAGGTATTAGGCTTAGGTGACATGGATTATAACGACATGATCACCATCAATATATTAGCTCGCGGTACGCCAGTTTTTGTTGCAAGAAATGATGCGCCTTACAACAACATGCAAGAATTTACTGATTTCGTAAAAGCTCATCCCGGTGAATTGAAAATTGGTTCAACGGGTAATGGTGGTTTAACCTCAATTGTAATGGCAATGCTGCAATCACAAATTTCATTGGACTACACCAGCATCCCTTACAATGGCGATGGTCCAGCATTAACCGCATTACAAGGCGGCGCAATTGATGTAATGCCAGCGGTGTTAGGTGCAACCATTGAACAGATTAAAGCTGGTCGTATGAAAGTAATCGGCCTTGTAGATAAAGAGGCCAATAAACTTTTGCCAGGTGTAGCACCTATCACTGACACTTTCCCAGGTTTAAAAAGCTACCTACCTTGGGGGCCATTCTTTGGAATATTTGTAAAACAAGGAACTCCCGATGATGTCGTCAAGAAGCTTCAAGGCGCATTCCAACAGGCTGCTTTTCACCCCGATTTTATTGATTTAATGCAAAAACGTGGCTTTACGATTCTGAATATTTCAGGAGAAGAAGCCAATTACTTTTTAAGTGGCTATCGCTCTACTTCTTCTTGGTTAGTTCATGAAGCAGGTTTTTCTAAGCGATCACCAGAAGAGTTCAATATTCCGCGTCCTTAACCTTAATAAGGCTATTTACTGAATTTTGATACATTAATTTGAATCACCCAAGAAGCTAATTTCCATTGCTTCGCTCTTAGCGGGGAGCGTCCTTCCCCGCCGTTTTTTTTCAGCATTGTCGGAGAGTCGTGATGAATCACCCCACTAGCCGTCGACCAGGTGAACTTCTGTTCAATCTGCTCGTTTTAATCGCCAGTTTGTTTCTGTTTTGGCAGGCATACGCCATTGCACAGTTTTCTTCATTAAGCTCATCAGGAGCACTGCCTCTTGCCGCTACGAGCATAATGGTAATAAGTGCCTGCTTGGTGCTTATTAAAACGATACGCCTTCCACTAGAACCACACGTACGTTTTATTCGGCATATATTCCCTCCGGTTATCGGCGTAGTTATGGCGTTAATTTTGATGTTCGCAGTTATGTTAGAGCCGATTGGCTTCATTCTATCTGCCGCTATTTTCTTATTTATTGCGATGACATTTTTACATCGTAAAGGATGGGTAGTCAGCCTTGGATTAACCCTTGTTTCTTTGGCCTTTGTGTATTGCGTATTCCGACTTATTTTTAAAGTTATTTTGCCTGAAGGCATTATTCCTGAACGCGAAATTATGGCGGTCATATCTCATTGGTTTAGTGCAAATTTTTAGGATAATACAATGGAAGCTCTTTCGTTTTTTGCTATTTCTTGGATTTCCCCTCAACTCCTTGCGCTTACCGCGCTTGGTACATTTTTAGGGATTTATGTAGGTGCTATACCAGGCTTATCAGTCACCATGGCAGTCTCTATTCTCATCTCATTTACCTTTTCGTGGGAGGTAAATAATGCTTTATGTTTGATGGTTGGGGTATATATGGGTGGCGTTTATGGTGGCTCTCGAACCGCCATATTGCTAAATATTCCTGGGGCTCCTTCCGCCATTGCTACGGCGCTTGATGGTTATCCTCTCGCACAAAAAGGCTTAGCGGGTGAAGCCATTGGCTTATCAACAGTAATGTCTGTTATCGGAGGCTTCGTTGGCATTTTCGTATTAGCTGTCGCAGCACCATTTGTTAGCGATTTTGCCATCAGCTTTCAGCCAAGAGATTATATGCTGCTAGGTGTTCTAGGCATCATGCTGGTCGGTTCTTTATCTGGTAATAGTCTTGCAAAAGGTGTGTTAGCTGGATCGTTTGGCGTGTTAATTGGTACGGTAGGACTTGACCCCCTGACAGCAGAAGAGCGTTTTACATTTGGTGTCGTTGAACTCTGGAATGGCATTAATCCAGTTGCGGTTATGATTGGACTTTTTGGTATTTCCGAAGCCTTAACACAGCTACATTTCATGCATAAAGCCAGCGTCAAACAAGTCATCAATCGCATCATCCCTAAATGGAAAGATGTAAAACGCTACTTACCTTTAAGCTTACAATCCTCTTCGGTTGGCGTAATTGTCGGGGCATTACCAGGTACTGGTGGCGATATTGCCGCATTAATGGCCTATGACTATGCTAAACGTACGACTAAAAACCCAGAAGTTGAATTTGGCAAAGGAGCAAAAGAAGGATTAGTTGCGCCGGAGTCTGCAAATAATGCCGCTGTAGGTGGAGCTTATATTCCGATGCTGACCTTAGGTATTCCTGGGGACGCTGTAACCGCGGTATTCATTGGCGCTTTGTTTATCCACGGCTTAAACCCTGGCCCATTGCTGATGATAGAACAGCCCGAAATTTTTTGGTTTACTGTGGGTAACTTAACCCTCGCCAATATCTTCATATTGATTTTCGGTTTAACTGGTATTCGCTTATTCGCTAAGCTAGTTGAATGTCCAAAAGGGGTCTTAATCCCTATTATATTCTTGCTGTCTATTGTGGGCGCTTACTCTATCAACAATGCAATCACGGACGTTTGGTGGATGCTTGGGTTCGGCGTAATCGGTTACTTTATGAAACAGTACGGTTATCAGGTTGGCCCAGTTATTCTTGGGGTGATTTTATCTCGACTGATTGACGAGAACTGGCGACGAGCCATTCTGTCTGAACAAGGCAGCATTGCAGGCTTTTTTGGTGAAGCTTTCACTAGTCCACTGTCTTGTGTACTACTGGCAACAATTGTATTTATTTTTATCTCACATACCCCTTTATGGACTCGTTGGAGAAAAACTAAATCGTCCAAAAGCTAAGCGTTTAACGTCATAATTAAGCTCAAAAAAATACCGAATGATCTCTTCAAAATAAGAAGCATCATTCGGTATTTTTATATTAGCCGTCGCTATTTTTTTTAGTCTTAAGCTTTGAGCTTATGCACTAAGCCCTGAATGCCCAATACATACCCTTGTACGCCCATACCAACAACAATTCCTGCTGCAGCAGGCGATATGTAAGAATGATGACGGAAAGCTTCACGAGCGTGTACGTTAGAGATGTGAACTTCAATCACCGGTACATCAGCGCCTTTTATTGCATCGTGAAGAGCAACAGATGTGTGAGTATAAGCACCTGGATTGAATACTACGCCCAATACTTCGCCCGCTTTAATACGGCGACCTGCTTCATGAATTAGATCAATCAATACACCTTCATGGTTAGATTGATGGCATTCCACCTCATGGCCTAATGACAATGCCGCTTCGCGGCACATAACTTCCACATCTGCTAGAGTCTCATAACCATAAGTTGCTGGCTCACGAGTACCCAATAAATTTAAATTTGGGCCGTTCAATACCATGATGGTAGACATAATAATTTCTCCTATAAATCAGCGTAAATATTCAATCAATCGCATTGCTATATTTTCATACAAAAAAGCGGAGTAAGACGCTCAAGGTAAAAAATGACAACACGGTAGTAATTAGCAAAGTACTAGCACAAAAACTGCGTGATCCATATTCCCCACATACAATTGGATAAGAACTGAACATAGATACCGAGGCAAAAATAACCACTGCAATTTTTAATTCGTTTGGCATGGTGGGTGTAAGTAACAAGAGCAAGGTGACAATCACCGGAAATAAGACCAGTTTGCCAATCGCCACCAGCAATATGGGAGCCCATTGACCTTTAATCGTCACACCCACCAAAGACCCGCCAATAACAATCAAGGCCACTGATGAGGCCGCTGCTGCCAGTAAATTAAAGCCTTTGCCTATAAAGCTCGGCAAGCTCAACTCAAACACAGAAAATACTAGCCCTGCGACCAAGGCAATTAATAACGGATTCGTTGAGATACGCTTCAGGACAACCATAAATAGGCTTTTCCCGTTACTCTCGCTCTTACCCAACACAGTTTCGATAAAAATTAAGCAAACTGGCAATAAAATGATATTTTCGACCATCAATGACATCACAAAGGCCTGCGTCAAAGGGTAATCAAAAAACTGTAATAAGACAGGAAAGCCAATAAAAGCGCTGTTTGACATGGTCGCCCCAACGCCTCTCACGCCGGCATCTACCAAACCACTTTTAAGTAATCGCCAGCTCAGTAACACAGTAATAAAAAAGGTGGCTAAACCACTCGCGGCGTACACGGCAAGATAGTCAAAATGTAGGACTTCTTTTAACTCCATGCTGGAAAGCTTTATAAAAATCAAAGCTGGCAAAGCTAGGTATAAAACAAAACGGCTTAACCCAGGTATCGCCGCTTGGGGAAGGAAAGAGTATCGAATGCTGAGAAAGCCAATTAGGATCAGAAAAAAGATCGGGGCTATGATGCTAATTACGGCTTCCATGTCATCATTTCCTCGTTGTTACATACATTAGATTGACTTTGAGTCTCTGTATTTTTCATTAGTTAAAATATCCTTACGAAGGATGAGTATTAGGCGATGGCTTTAGATTTTACTTTTAATGGTATTTTCTCAGCGTCCGGTAAAAACAAGCCTTTTTGAATATGCGAGTCCAAAATGGCCAATACAAACTCGGTTTCATCATCAAGAAGGTGTTTAAGCAATTTTTGGTGCTCTTCTACGGATGCCTGTCCGCGAAATGGCCGACGGTGCAACGCCAATACCTGATAACGCATGTAAAGTTCAATCACCGAAGCATGATAGCGAATAAGCTGCTGAGAACCACAATGAGACACCATGGTAACGTGAAAATCTCGATCTGCTTTTTCCCACGCCTGAACATGACTGCCTTCATCTTCCATCATCAGCTTTTCAACACAATTCAAGCGAAAATGCGCGCTTATCAAAGCTGACTTCCACTCCATTTGACCCGCTTTATTTTCCATTGATTTACGCACGGCCGACAACTCTAACATCTGTCGAAGCTCTAATAATTCACGCAAATCTGCGGTAGAAACAGGTTTTACCGAAAAGCCTTTTTGATCAACAAACATCACAAAACCGTCTGATACTAAGCGCATCAAGGTTTCACGCAAGGTATTCACACTGGCACTGTAACGGATTCGCAGAGCGTTTAATTTAAGCTTTTCACCGGGTGAAAGCTTTCCTGTCACAATATCTGAACGCAGTTGTTCATAGACGGATTGCCCAACCAATTTACGGTCATCGGAGTTAATCATAAAAAATTCTAAAGGCCTTTTATTTTTTTTGTAAGACCTATGCACTATATCATGAGCAAAGATATCTTAGTTGCTGAGCCCCATAGAATAAATGACAAAAAGACGCCATTTAGCGTCTTCTTTCCATTATTTATCCTATGAATTTATTTAGTTACCAACAATCTCTAGATCAACGAACTGACGACATTGTATTTTTCACGGAACTGGTCCCAAACAGGTTTCACATCCGTTATTTCCTGACCCGTGAAAATTTCGAAGGCATCGATGCCTTGATAAAAGAACAAATCAAAGCCTGACACAATTTGCAGACCTTTTTTATTCGCTTCCACTAAGAATTCAGTATCCATTGGGGTGTAAACCGCATCAAATGCCCATTTTTGTCCTTGAATCAGCTCCGCAGCCAATGGCATGCCTGGACTTTTCAAATGGCCAACAGGTGTACAGTTTACCAATCCATCTACTTCTGCGGCTGCTTCTGCAATGTCTTCTTTGGCAACAACACGCGCCTTGTAGCCAGCTTCATTAATAGCATCAACCAAAGATTGTGCACTACGTTCGCTCAAATCGGTGACCAATACTTCTGTCGCCCCCACTTCAAACAAGGCAAAACCAATTGCTCGACCCACACCACCAGCACCTATCATCAGCACTTTACCTGCTGGTAAATCCCCGACTCGACCTTTATAACCGCGAATAAAACCAGTGTAATCGGTATTAAAAGCACACACTTTGCCGTCTTTTAGCAACAAAGTATTACTCGCACCGACTTTCTTCACCGCGTCGTTTACTTCGTCTGCGCTGTCGATGGCGATTTGTTTATAAGGAAAAGTAACATTAGTGCCGACAAAACCTAAGGCACGAATTTCAGCAAGCTTGGTGTTAAAGGATTCCGCCGTATCATCTTCTGGCACTTGCAACTGATAATCCACTGGCAATTGCTTTAGTTCACCCAACATCATGTGTAAAGAAGGAGATCGAGAAGCGGCAATAGCCTGACCAATTAGACCTATATGTAACATTGTAATTGCCTCCAACGTATTCCAAAAAAGAATGTCATAACGTTAATAATTGAGAATTAGAAGATAAAAAGCGCTACAGCTAACACAGTGTCAATACTCTATTAAAAAGGCTTTCTTGAGTGAATACCCCTGTTCAGTCTTGCGTCAGCAGCAAAGGTCACTGATACAAAAACGCTTCTTTTATCAAAGATAGAAGAAGCGTATACCAAAACTCGCATTTTGTTGTATGACAATTTGACATGTATTTTGAATGAAAAAATTATATCAGCATTGCTAGACCTAGACAGCGTCGCTTGTCGCCAATAACTGCAACCCAGCACCCGTATTGGAAATCGGCAAATGATAACTACGATGCAGCTCGGTTAACGTTCCCTGCAAAGCGCCACGCATCGCTAACCACATATTCAACTCAACACCTTGAGAGCCTGCTTGTTCTACCAAGTCAAAATTAGTGAATTTGGTAAGCGCTTCCGGTTCATTCACGATTTTATCCATGCAATATAAATCAAATGGTTTATTAATGAAGCCCGCGCGCTGTCCATCTAGCTGATGAGATAAACCACCGGTTCCAAATATCACCACTTTCTGATTACCAGAGTAAGAACGAATAGCGTCACCAATCGCCTTGCCAAAATCAAAACAACGACTGGGTTTCGGCATAGGATGACGTTCACAGTTGATCGCAATTGGAATCACTTTAATATGACCGTATTTATGACCTGGCCACATGAGCGTAAGAGGCACTGTCAGTCCATGGTCCACTTTCATTTCTTGGCAAACGGTTATATCAAACTCGTCCTCTATCAATTGATTAACGATATGCCAAGACAACTCAGTTTCCCCAGTTACTGGTGGAATTTCAGCAATCCCCCAACCTTCGTCGGCATTCTCATACTGAGCTGCAGCGCCAATAGCAAAAGTCGGTTTGCGATCATGAAAAAACTCTAATCCGTGATCATTATAAAAAATGACGGCGATGTCAGGTTCTTGCGCATACAGCCATTCACGTACAGGTGGATAGGCATCAAAGAAATCTTTCCAATAAGGTGTTTGCTCAAGACCTTTATCCATCGCTACACCAATGGCAGGAATATGTGATGTGGCGATACCGCCAAGTATTTTCGCCATTATTTATCTCCCTGCTGTACTAAAAATGCTTTAAATTCGTCTGTTGTCATACCCGTCTGTAAACCACCAACATCTTGTACATTTAATCCCAAGATCCCAGCAAATTTTGCCAGATAATAAATACTTCCACCGGCTTCTAACATGGCAATGACATCACGATTTTTTACAGCCTGTTTTTGCTCTACAGAAAGTCCAAACTTTTCACAATAATCGTCTTCATTAGCTAGGAATGCTTTTCGCCCATTTGCGTTATTAAAGGAATAACACATTTTATTTAAGGGGTAGCCCTTCGTTGCCATCGGCCCATCAAACATAATATTGCCCGGAATATGACTCACCTGACTCATTCTGTTACCTCGCTATAAGATTGTTTTATTCAATGACGTAAACGCCCATTAGTAGCGAGTATAAGAACAAACGAGTTGTACAAACCTTGATCTACATCTATTTTTTACTATTTAAAAAATAGAACGCATTATTTTTATATTTTTTTAATGAGAGTTCCATTTTGGCCATATATAGGAAAAAATACGTAAGTAATCCTTCAATTTGATTTCTTTGATATTCATTTTTGATATAGTTTATAAAAAATAAGGAGGTCTTATGGAGATAGCAATTCCCAACTTACGGCATTTGCGCGTATTTCTCGCGGTCGCAGAGCTAAAAAGCATCACCCGAGCTTCTGAAAATATCTTTTTATCTCAGCCAGCCATCACCCAAGCGATCGCCAAGCTAGAAGGATTATTGGGCGCGTCGCTTTTTGAGCGCCATTCAGATGGTATGTATCCCACTCCATCAGGTGAGGTGTGGCAAAAACGCGTCAGCCGCGCCATCGATCATATTCAAACAGCCACACAAGAAATCGTGAAAGACACGACTCAAAAAGAACGCACGCCTAAAAATCTCATCGCCTTAATTAGCACCACTCAATTAAGAGCTTTAATCGCTGTGAGCGAAGCGCAAAACTTCAGCATTGCGAGCCGAAATTTGGCCGTGTCGCAGTCTTCCGTACACCGAGCCGCGCGAGATTTAGAACGCCTGCTCGGCGTTGTATTATTCGAAAAAAACAGCCTTGGAACCAGCGCAACCAAAGCAGCACAAACCTTGGCAAAAGCCACCAAACTAGCTTTCAGTGAATTACGCCAAGGCATATACGAGATCAACGCTTTACAGTTTAAAGATGTCAGTACCATCACCATAGGCAGCATGCCTTTGGCACGTATGACCATTTTGCCAAAATCAATTTTGCAGTTCAACGAACGCCATCCTGATGTGAATATCAATGTAACCGAAGGCCCGTATGCCGATTTACTTCATCACCTTCGCCAAGGCGACATCGATATTATTTTAGGTGCATTACGTCACCCAACACCGGCTGACGATGTGGTGCAGGAAGAATTATGGGCGCCGCCATTGTCAGTAGTGGCTCGTAAAGGTCATCCTTTAATGAGCAAAAGCACTATCAGCGCACAAGATCTCGCCGAATTTGCTTGGGTCGTTCCAGCCAAAGGTACACCAACTAGACAAGCTTTCGAAGACATTTTCAAAGACGCTGGTATCGCCTTACCAACACGATTGGTTGAATCCAGTTCACAGATACTTATTCGTGAGCTATTAATCGAAAGCGATCGATTGACACTCATCTCGGCACACCAAGTGGAGCGAGAAATTAATATTGAATTGCTCAATGTTATAGACTTTCCGTTGGACCATACTCGCCGCCCAATTGGGCTTTGTGTGCGAAAAAGCTGGCTTCCAACCGTCACTCAATCCCACTTTCTTAGCTTATTACGAGATATCTCAGAACGTTTTCGATGAAAACTACAAAAGCCTCATTGCAAAAAATGAATAGCTTATGCGGTTTATGGATTATCCCCATTAGGTGTCGGATGCTAGATTTGTTATCAATATAAGACTCGGGCAATGTTATGCCCTTACAATAAACACTCGCACTTTTAGGAGTAGACTAATGAGAATTTGTATCGCTGGCGCATCTGGCGCTTTCGGCATGAAACACATGGACGCCATCGCGGCGATCGAAGGTGCAGAAGTCGTTTCTGTGGTTGGCACAAAAATCGATGCGATTAAAGCATTCGCTGAAGAACGCGGTGTTCCTCACTACACAACAGATCTAGCAGAAAGCCTAGCTCGTGATGACGTTGATGCGGTAATCCTAGCTACCCCGACTCAAATGCACGCTGCGCAAACTATCCAATGCCTTGAAGCTGGCAAACATGTTATGTCTGAAATTCCAATGGCAGACAACATTGAAGACGCTCGCAAAGTGGTTGAAGTACAAAAGAAAACTGGCCTAGTTGCCATGGCGGGACACACTCGTCGTTTCAATCCTTCGCACCAGTGGATTCATAACAAGATAATGGCTGGCGAATTAAACGTTCAACAAATGGACGTGCAAACCTACTTTTTCCGCCGTTCAAACAAAAACGCCCTTGGCCAAGCACGTTCTTGGACTGACCATCTACTATGGCACCATGCTTGCCACACTGTGGATTTGTTCCAGTACCAAACTGGCGAAACAGCAAGCAAGGTTCAAGCACTTCAAGGTCCGATCCATCCTGAACTTGGCATCGCCATGGACATGAGCATTGGTATGAAAGTGCCTAACGGTGCAATATGTACGCTATCTTTGTCATTCAATAACGACGGTCCATTCGGTACCTTCTTCCGTTATATTTGCGACAACGGTACTTATATCGCACGTTACGACGATCTATTTGACGGCAGCGAAAACAAGATTGACCTATCTGGCGTAGCGGTTTCAAATAACGGCATCGAACTACAAGACAGAGAATTCATTGCAGCGATTCAAGAAGGTCGTGCGCCAAACTCTTGTGTGACCCAGGCCATTGAAGCGATGGAAACCTTGCATCGCTTAGAAGAATGCCTAGAAGCATAGGAACAGTGCAAAGTTCATTAAAGTAAGACACAAACAGGGAGCCTAGGCTCCCTGTTTTCGTTACACTGTTTTGCAATAGTAGTCGCGCAGTAAAACATAGCAAAGCAAACTAACAAGGACCCTTTTTATGTCAAAACATCCGCATTTAGCCAATCCAAACATCGGCCTAGGCTGCATGAATTTATCCCATGCTTATGGTTCGCCTGTTGCTGAAGAGCAAGCCATCAAGGCACTTCATCAAGCCTTTGAAATGGGTTATCGCCATTTCGATACCGCGACTTTATATGGCGGTGGCAATAATGAACTTTTGGTCGGTAAAGCGCTAAAAGATCGCCGTGATGAATTTTTCCTTGCCAGCAAATGCGGCATGGCCATGGTAGATGGCAAGAAAGAGATTAACGGCAGACCAGAAAACATTCGCAAGCAGTGCGAAGACAGCCTAAAACGCCTACAAACAGACCATATCGATTTGTATTATTTGCATCGCTTGGACTTCAATGTGCCCATTGAAGAAAGCGCAGGCGCTCTGGGCGATCTGGTAAAAGAAGGCAAAATTGGTGCGGTGGGTTTATCAGAAGTGTCTGCTGAAACGCTAACTCGTGCTCACAACGAGTTCCCAATTACTGCGATTCAGTCCGAATATTCTTTATGGACACGCAACCCAGAAATTGCCGTTTTAGAAGCCTGTAGGAAACTAGGCGTTACCTTTGTTGCTTTCAGCCCATTAGCACGCGGATTCTTAACGGGCACATTAAAAGACGTTGCGGATCTAGAAGCCAAAGACATTCGTAACAACATGCCACGCTTTAACGCCGAGCATTATCCTAACAATCTTGCCTTGTTAAACGACTACTTTGCCCTTGCGAAAGACATCGGCTGCACACCATCGCAACTAGCTTTGGCTTGGCTCACCGCAAAAGATAAAAATATTGTCCCTATTCCGGGCACTCGCTCGGTCAATCATATGAGTGACAATTTTGAATCAGCGCAATTAAAGCTGGATGCCAAACAAGTCAGCCTGCTAGACGAGATGATTAATCAAAATAACGTACATGGCACGCGCTATACCGCCGCACAACAAGCTGAAATAGACACCGAAGAGTTCGCATAACCATCCACAGCTTACCTATCATCCAATCGAATCTATAATATTTTTGAGATTCGGTTGGATCATTTCTTCATAGCTAAATATCACTTTTTGTTTGCGTACCTGCGATCCTGCTTATATGTTAAAAGGGTTATACGTTAGCTTGTCCATAAGACGACCTAACCATTACTAATGTATTGACCTCTTTGGACCGTATTATGGATCAAAACGACATCACACCTTTGTCTACTGCGAATTTACTGGGTATCGAGTTTATCGAGATAGTCGCGCCCTCTTTAGAAAGCGTGACTCCCCTAATGACTGAGCTAGGTTTTAGCCTTTACGCAAAACATCGACGTAAAAATGTATTCTTATTTCAACAAAATCAGTTAAAAATAATTATCAATTGTTCGCAAGATCCAACATTAGAAGCTTATGTTGGCGAAATGGGCATAGCTCTTTTTGCTATTGCCTTTAAATGTGACGACGCTTCTACCGCTCATGCTGAGCTAATAAAACGAGGGGCTTGGGATTCATCCAATCATTCAGGTCCGATGGAAGTCAATATTCCAGGCATTGAGGGAATGGGCGGCACCTTAATCTATTTAGTTGATCAAGTGCGTGACGATTTAAGCGTATATGACATTGATTTTAAAACCATCCCCAGCGTAGCTGAAAAATTAAATGGTTCACTGTCTCACTTCCATGAATTTACTATTCAAGTAGATCCTGACCGTACTCAGACTTGCTTAACCTTTTTTGAACGTCTTTTTGGTTTTCAAGCAAAAGATGAGGCCAGCTTACAGCTCCCTGGAAAACACGCCATCAGCCTACATTTTGTCGAAGCTTCAGACGAACAACACAATACTGAATTTTTTAGCAAAATCACTTTCAAAGCGAATGAGAACAGTCCACTTCGTCATCAAACTTTCGCAGGTAATGATCGCGCCTTTGCTATAGAGGTAATCTAATATGCTGTCTATTGCGGCAAACCTTTTTCATAGTACGCTCGAAGATAAATTCGCTGCGTTGGCCCAAGCAGGCTTTCTAAAAATTGACCTAACACACTCTGATTTTGGCGCTGATAAGCGTGATATCGAACACATTGCCGAACTCGCCAAACGCAATGGCATTGAAATCAGCAGTGCGTCGAGTTTGCGAGAATTTGGTGGAAATACAAATCATATCCATGAGTACGATATGGATTTGGCGCGCAATTACTTAAAAACCTTAGCGCAACTGGATTGCCGCTTACTGGTTGTTATGCCACCAACCATTCGCTCTAAGAACATAGACACCAATCAAATTTTGGCCGATCTTCGTGCTTTGGCTAATTTAGCCATTCCTTATCGCATTAAGATTGCTTTAAAAGCATTGCCTTGGTCACCTTACATTGGCAGTTATCAAGCCGCCGCCTCGCTTTGCCGAGACGTAAACAGCCCAAATTTTGGCTTAATAATTGATACGTTTCATTTTCTGAGTGAATCAGAAGCAATTGATGTTCTTGAAGAAATTCCGACGTCAGATATTTTTTTAGTACAATGCTCGGACTTCAACAGCAGCATGACCTATTCGCTTGAAGATCAAATAGAAACCTATCATCACAAGCGTTTGATTCCGGGAGATGGCTATTATGAAAGTAGCATTGTCACCTTAATAGAACACCTGCATCAACAAGGTTATCGTGGTCACTATTCTATTTTAGCCAATAATGCCATCTACAAGACCCAACAAACCGATGAGCTTATCTCTCGTATAAATTCCTTCCAAGAAGCTTGCCAAGCGTTTCTGTAATGACAAAATTGATATGAAAAAGGCCGTCTTTCTAATAAAGAAAAACGACCTTTTTAAAGTCTATTTCATTAGCTTCCTAATGGAATCATCTTTCTCAATAATGGACTAAACGATTTCAATCAGCATTTCACCCGGTGTGACTCGGTCGCCTTTTTTAACGAAAACGCCTTTTACCGTACCCGCCACGTTGGCGTGTACCTCGGTTTCCATCTTCATGGCTTCCGTGACGAGTACAGCTTGACCCGCGGTAACCGTGTCGCCTTCTTCAACCAAGACATCAATGATATTACCCGGCATCGCCGCACTAACATGACCAGGTTCAGTCGCGCGAGATCGCCCTGCACCACCGTCAGCAACATATTCATTCAGCGATTCAAACACCACTTCTTCTGGCATACCGTCCAAAGACAAGTACAACTTGCGTTTACCAACCCCAAAGTCACCTACACCAGTGATTTCAACATTGTAGACTTCACCATGCACATCAATCTTGAACTCAGTAGCCAAGCCACCTGCGGCTGCACCTTGACCCGCTTGTTCTAGCGGTAACAAGACTTCTGGAACCAAGGTTCCGTCAGCACGTTGCTGTAAAAATTCACGACCTAGTTCAGGGAACATAGCAAAGGTCAGTACATCTTCTTCTGATTTCGCTAATTCACCAATTTCATTGCGTAATTTATAAAGCTCTGGTGACAAAGAATCCGCAGGACGAGCGTCGTTAACTGATTCATTACCTACGGCTTTTTTCTGCACGTCTGGATTTACTGCCGCTGGCGGTTGGCCATATCCACCCAATAAGTAACGTTTCACTTCATTGGTGATAGTTTTATAGCGCTGACCTGCCAATACGTTATAAACCGCCTGCGTACCAACGATTTGCGAGGTAGGCGTTACCAAAGGCGGATAGCCTAAGTCAGCACGAACACGAGGAATCTCGGCAAACACCTCACGAATCTTGTCTAACGCATTTTGCTCTTTTAACTGGTTCGCCAAGTTTGACATCATACCGCCCGGCACTTGGTTAACCTGTACAGACACATCTTCGCGCGTAAATTCGCTTTCAAATTGATGATACTTTTTACGAACATCACGGAAGTAATCGGCAATTTCTGACAACAAGGCCAAATCTAAACCCGTGTCGTAATCGGTATCTTTCAAAGCCGCCACTTGAGTCTCAGTCGCTGGATGGCTAGTGCCACTGGCAAAGGATGAAATCGCGGTATCAATACGGTCGGCACCTGCTTCGATGGCTTTAAGCTGACACAAAGGCGCCAAACCTGAGGTTGAATGGCTGTGTACTACTAAAGGCAAATCGACTGCTTCTTTGATGGCTTTCACCAGATCATAAGTCGCATAAGGCGTTAACAACCCCGCCATGTCTTTAATGGCAATAGAATCTGCACCCATGGCTTGCATGGCTTTGGCTTGCTCGACAAACAAGGCTGGCGTATGCACTGGGCTGGTCGTATAACAAATCGTACCTTGCGCATGTTTACCGGCTTTTTTCACCGCTTTCATGGCAGTTTCGATATTGCGCAGATCGTTTAGTGCATCGAACACACGAAAAACATCAATGCCGTTATCCGCCGCCTTTTGTACAAACGCTTCTACAACATCATCGGCATAATGGCGATAACCCAACAGGTTTTGACCACGCAACAACATTTGCAAACGGGTATTTGGCAAAGCCGCACGAAGCTGACGCAATCGCTCCCAAGGGTCTTCTTTCAAAAAACGTACGCAAGCATCAAAGGTCGCGCCGCCCCACACTTCTAAAGACCAAAAACCGACTTGATCGAGTTTTTCACAGATCGGCAACATGTCTTCCGTGCGCATACGAGTGGCAATCAGCGATTGGTGAGCATCACGCAAGGTGACATCTGTCACTTCTATTTTTTGTTTAACTTGACTCATTTTCTTCCTCCTGCGGATTATCGACCAACATGCGCTGCAATAGCGGCTGCCAACACCAAAGCGATATCACTTGGATGGCGTCTAACGGAATAATTTAATAATTCAGGGTGCGCTGGAACGAATCCAGTATTGAATTTCCCTTTGATGAAATCTGGGTGTTTCAGAATTTGCTGATAATAATTGGCGGTAGTTTTGATACCATGCAAACGCATATCGTCAATGGCACGGCGACCGCGCGCGACCATCTCATCCCAAGTCAACGCCCAAACCACCAGCTTCAAACACATTGAATCAAAGTAAGGCGGAATCTCGTAACCAGTATAAATCGCCGTATCAACACGAACCCCAGGACCACCCGGCGCGTAGTAGTGAGTAATACGCCCAAAGCTGGGTAAGAAATCGTTCTTTGGATCTTCCGCGTTAATACGGAACTGCATCGCATAACCACGATAACTAATGTCTTCTTGGCGGAAGCTAAGCGGCGAACCAGCCGCGATACGAAGCTGTTCACGCACAATATCGACACCCGTGATTTGCTCGGTAATCGTGTGCTCAACCTGTACTCGTGTATTCATTTCCATGAAATACACTTCGTTGCCAGACAACAAAAACTCCACCGTACCTGCGTTAACATAATCCACCGCTTTAGCAGCACGTACAGCGAGATCACAAATATACTGACGTTGCTCTGGGGTAAGTTGCGGGCTTGGCGCAATTTCGATCAACTTTTGATTGCGGCGCTGAATCGAACAATCACGCTCATACAAATGAATCGCATTACCTTGGGAATCCGCCAATATTTGAACTTCAATATGACAAGGATCAACGATGCATTTTTCTAAAAACACTTCGGCTGAACCAAAAGCTTTAGTCGCTTCGGAGATAACACGAGGATATTGGGAGGTTAGTTCTTCTGGTGTGTCACAACGTCGAATGCCTCGACCGCCACCACCAGAGGTTGCCTTGATCATCACCGGATAACCAACTTTCCCAGCTAGGGCAAGCGCTTCTTCAAGGTTCGCTAAATTCCCCTCTGAGCCAGGTGTGATTGGAATACCTGCAGCACGCATACTGTCGCGTGCTTGAGTTTTATCGCCCATTTTATGAATGACGGAAGAATGAGGCCCGATAAAGGTAACGCCTTTTTGCTCACACAATTCGGCAAAATGCGCATTTTCAGACAAAAAACCATAACCGGGGTGAATCGCATCACAACCTGTTTCTATGGCTAAGTTCACTAGACGCAAAGGGTCTAGATAACCGGCAAGTGGATCATCGCCTAACGAGTAAGACTCGTCTGCACGTTTGACATGCAACGCATATCGATCCGGTTCCGTAAATATCGCGACAGAGCGAATCCCAGCCTCTGAACAAGCGCGAATGATACGAACCGCAATTTCACCTCGGTTAGCGATCAACACTTTTTTTAACATGAGTCACTCCTTTCTTGTTGAACATTTAGCCTACTCAAAGATCAACCAAAGTAAAAATTGATATTACGACATTTATGTATAAGCTATTCGTGATAGATAAAAGCTGATAGATAAGATCCGATGGATAAACCAAGAGGAAACAAAAACAATGCCTCAAAGCGTACAAAGTTTAGTGAACCGACTCACGTTTAGACAATTACAAGTGTTTAAGAGCGTTTATGAATTGAGTAGCTACAGTCGAGCTGGCGATATGCTGGGGTTAAGTCAGCCTGCCGTTAGCAACCAAATACGACAGCTTGAACAAGCACTGGAACAACCGCTGTTTGAATACGTCGGTCGTCAGCTTTACAGTACAGCGACGGCCAAGCGTTTGGCTCAATGCATTCATGCTATGTTTGATGAAATACAACGCTTTCAAGACGACTTATCAGAGGAAACTGGCCTAATATCTGGTGAGTTAACTTTGGTGGCTGTGAGTACAGCGCAATATGTGGTGCCTTACTTACTTCGGGCTTATACCAGCTTGCATCCAAACGTCACGATAAACGTGAAAGTCATGAACCGCGCAGCGGCCATTGAGCGACTCAACGAAAATCATGATGAATTAGCAATCATGGGCATGGTGCAGAATGATAAACCTATGTTTAGCATACCTTTTTTGAACAATGAGTTAATCGCTGTTGTACCACAAAACCATCCTCTTCTCGCTCTAGAAGACATCTCATTAAGCACCTTTTTAGAACACAACTTACTGCTTCGAGAAGCAGGGTCAGGCAGTCGGTTAGCACTAGAACTGCATTGTCAAAAGCAACGTATTCGTCTGCACACAGAGATGGAAATTGGCTCCAATGACGCGATCAAACATGCCGTTATTGCGGGACTAGGTGTGGCCGTGTTACCCAAACTAGGCATACTCTCAGAGCTTACTCTTGGCACCTTAATCGAAGTTCCAATCAAAGATTTCCCCCTTCGCCGATCATGGTGTTTGATCCACCCTCAAGGTCGTCATCCAACTCCGACAATGCGCTCCTTTATTGACTACATTCAACAAAATATTGGTCAGTTTGAAACCATGTTCTCTCGAATGACTAAAAAATAATCTACTCGATTCTATTATCGTTAGACAAGGGTAATGCCTTATTTAGCCAATTCAATCCCCCATCATTTTTTCCTGCAAAAAAGCAAACAACCACTCACAAAGAGTTACTCAAAATAAGTAAACCATTAACAAACATCACACGTATATGACACTTAACAAACATTAAATCCAAGCATTACAGTGTAAAATTCGACCAGTTTTGTAGGAAAACACCTACACAAAACAATGGGGAATGCGACTGTCATACTGACAAATCACCCCTAGCGAGGAACTGTCATGTTTTTTACCAAACAAAAGAAAGCCATCGAAAAAACTCTACCTCAAAGCGAAGACTCTGCTTTCATTACGGCTATGAAGAAATTTTGTGCATCCATTAGCTTTTTACCAGATGGCACAGTATTAGATGCCAATGCACTATTCCTCGACACAGTGGGCTACTCATTAGAAGAAATCCAAGGACAAAAACATGCTCTATTTTGCCCTACTAAAGTCACCTCTAGTCTCGATTACAAACATTTTTGGTCGGATTTAGCGGCTGGACAAAGCAAACAAGGTACGTTTTTACGCAAAAACAAAAACGGCTCGGATATTTGGCTTGAAGCCACTTACTTTCCAGTTGAGGTAGATGGGAAAATCGTCAAAGTCATAAAAATTGCTTCCGATGTCACTCGAAACAAAATAATGGCAGACAGTCAAAGTGCGGTCTACAACGCTATAGATAGATCTTCAGCAACCATAGAATTTATGCCTGACGGTACCATTATCACTGCTAATGATAACTTCATTACAACTATGGGATATCGATCTCAAAAAGACATCATTGGCCAACATCATCGTCAATTTTGCACTCCAGAATTTTACAAAGAAAACCCTAATTTCTGGGCAGAGCTGGCCCATGGTGACTTCAAAACTGGACAGTTCAGACGTATAAATAAACAAGGTAAAACGATTTGGCTAGAAGCAAGCTACAACCCAATTTTTGATCAATTTGGCAAAGTAATTAAGATACTCAAGGTCGCGTCAGATATTACCGAACGAGTCAATACGCAGCTAGCCATTCAAAATGCGGCCGAAGTGGCACATTCAACATCTGTAGAAACCGCTAAAGTTTCAGAAAATGGTGCAGATATCTTACGTCGCACCGTTGAGACATCTGACAAAATCGTCGCAGATATTGAAGTATCTACAGACCTTATTGAGCAGTTAAATCATCAGTCGCAAAACATCGCTAAGATTGTTACCTCTATTGGATCAATTGCCGATCAAACCAACTTGTTAGCACTAAATGCAGCGATAGAAGCCGCTCGTGCAGGAGAAAATGGCCGAGGCTTTGCCGTTGTCGCAGATGAAGTTCGCACGCTCGCCGCCAGAACAAGCAAGTCAACGGTCGAAATTGAAGACATGGTAAAACAAAATAGCAATTTAACCCTGCAAGCAAAAAACAGTATGAGCAAGGTAAGTGAACGCTCAAGCGAGAACGCGCAACTGATTAATGAAGCATCAGGCATCATAGATGAAATTCAAAAAGGTGCTAAACACGTATCAAACACAGTGAGCAAATTGCTGCATACAGAAAAGTAACTGCCTTTTCTTATCAAAAAGATAACTAACCGTTACATTTTAGGACACTTTCACTACAGCTATAGAAATAAACACCATTTATAGTCTGATTACTAACACAGCAATAAACACTAAAAAGTACGCAAGGCTAGGGAGGAGAAGCAAATGTTTTTCAATAAGAAGCAGACTGAAAAAAAACCAGCTCAATCTATAGATAACGCTGCTATAGAAGCGATGAACAAGTTCTGCGCAACAATTAGCTTCTCACCCGATGGCACTGTTCTAGAAGCAAATTCACTGTTTCTTAATGCGATTGGTTATTCTCTTAAAGAAGTACAGGGACAAAAGCATGCGTTGTTTTGTCCAAATCAAATAACCTCTAGCCCTGAATACAAAAGTTTCTGGCCGGATCTAGCATCAGGAAAAAGCAAAGAAGGTACGTTTTTGCGTAAACACAAAGACGGCTCGGATATTTGGCTTGAAGCCACTTATTTCCCTGTTGAAATAGATGGCATAGTAGTAAAAGTAATAAAAATTGCTTCCGATGTAACCAAAGCTAAACTTATGGCTGACAGTCAGCTAGCTGTTTACAATGCTATTGACCGCTCCTCTGCCACTATTGAGTTTACACCAGACGGCACCGTAATTACCGCAAATGACAACTTCCTAATGGCACTAGGCTACAAATCAAAAAAAGAAATTGTTGGCCAAAATCACCATAAATTTTGTACTGATAAATTTTATCAAGATAACCCAAGGTTTTGGGCTGAACTGGCTCATGGTGACTTCAAAACGGGTCAATTTGAGCGTGTTGGAAAACAAGGTCAAACTGTATGGTTAGAGGCCAGTTACAATCCTATTTTCGACCAATTTGGTAAAGTCATTAAAGTACTTAAAGTCGCTTCTGATATTACCGATAGAGTTAATACTCAACTAGCTATTCAACATGCTGCTGAAGTGGCTCATTCAACTTCGGTAGAAACCGCACAAGTGTCAGAAAATGGTGCACAGATCTTACGTCGTACCGTCGAAACCTCAGACAAAATTGTTGCTGATGTTGAAGTATCTACAGACCTAATAGAACAACTTAATCACCAGTCTGAAAGTATCGCGAAAATTGTGACAACCATTGGCTCTATTGCTGACCAAACTAACTTATTAGCACTCAACGCCGCCATTGAAGCCGCTCGTGCAGGCGAACATGGCCGTGGTTTTGCTGTAGTAGCGGATGAAGTGAGAACATTAGCCTCTCGCACCAGTAAATCTACTATTGAAATTGAAGATATGGTGGCACAAAACAGTAACCTAACCCGCCAAGCCAAAACCAGCATGAGCAAAGTAAGCGAACGCTCTAAAGAGAACGCACAATTGATAGATGAAGCGTCCGGCATCATAGATGAGATTCTAAAAGGCGCGATACACGTTTCTAATACGGTTAATAATCTTTTGAATATCGAAAAATAAAAAAATCCGCTATCTATTTTTGTAGATAGCGGATTTATTGATCTTAACAACACCCCTCTAATAAAGAAGATTTGTTATTTCGGCATCTCATGTTCTAACAACATCAACCCAGAGCCAGTGTTTGAAATCGGCGCATGGTAGTTACGGTGTAGCTCCGTCACTTTACCTAACAAGGTACCACGCATGGCGATGTGCATATTCAGCTCAACAGCCTGAGCGCCACCTTGTTCAACAAGATCAAGATTAGTGTATTTAGTCAGCGCTTCAGGATCGCTGACGAGTTTGTCTAAGCAGTCGATATCAAAAGCACGATTGATAAAGCCAGCACGCTCACCATCAAGCTGGTGCGACATACCACCTGTACCAAACACAACAACATTGATGTCTTCTTCGTAAGACGCCACAGCACGGCCAATAGCTCTACCCAATTCAAATGTACGCCAAGGCTGAGCCATTGGGTATTGTTCGCAGTTAATACACACTGGGATGACTTTCACATGACCATATTGATGCCCAGGCCACATAAGGTTCAGTGGAACCGTTAGGCCATGATCAACGCGCATTTCTTGACAGATAGTCATGTCGAAACCTTCGTCGACAATACTATTAGCAATATGCCAAGATAATTCTGACTCACCAGTCACTGGCGGAATGGTCGGAATGCCCCAACCTTCGTCAGAGTTATGATATTCATCAGCAACACCTATCGCGAACGTCGGTTTTTTATCAATGAAAAATTCTAAACCATGGTCGTTATAAAAAAGGATAATAACGTCTGGTTTTTTCTCATTTAGCCAGTCACGTACAGGTGGATAAGCATCAAAAAAAGGCTTCCAGTAAGGTGTTTGCTCTAATCCGTTTGCCATAGCATTAGCGATAGCTGGGATATGAGACGTCGTTATCGCACCAATAATGTTCGCCATTAGACTTCTCCTCGCCCATTTTTCTCAAGCATTGCTTTAAATTCATCGGTACTCATACCAGTTTGCAGGCCACCAATGTCTTGCATGTTTAGCTTTAGTAAGCCGGTAAACTTTGCCAAATAATAGATACTACCGCCTTCACGCAGAAGCCCGATTACATCTCTATTACGAATAGCTTCTTTTTGCGCTTCTGTAAGTTTGAACTTTTCACAGTACGCTTCTGGATCCGCATTAAATTCATCACGCGCTACTTGATCATTAAATGAGTAACACATTTTATTTAAGCCATAGCCTTTTTTGGCCATTTGACCATCAAAAAGGTACGTGCCTTGGAGTTGTCGATCTGTATAGTTACTAGCCATTTCGGTAACCTCTATTCATTTACTTTGCTGCGAAGCTTGGATTATTTCCAGTAAAGACGCATAGGATTATCCACCAACAAAGCTTGTTGTAGCTCTGGTGTTGGGGCGATATGAGGAATCACATCCACAAGATGACCGTCATTTGGCGCTTCAACTTTCATGTTCGGATGTGGCCAATCCGTTCCCCACAATACACGATCAGAGAACTTCTCAACTAACGTACGGGCAAAAGGATAAACATCTGAATAATCAGGCGCATGTTGAGTCAAACGCTCTGGACAGCTAACCTTGCACCACACGTTGTCATTATCCGCCATGAAGTTAACAAAACGTTGGAAGTCTGGATGATCTACGCCATTGGCAACATTTGGTGTTCCCATATGATCAACAACAATCGTGGTATTCAATTCTTTCAAAAAAGGAATCAAGTCTTCTAGATCTGCCGCTTCAAAGTACACCACAATGTGCCAACCGAAAGGACGAATCTTGTCAGCAATCGAGAAAAACACTTCTCTTGGCGTGCTATCAACAAGGCGTTTCACAAAGTTAAAGCGCACACCACGAATGCCCACAGCATGCATTTTTTCAATTTCTTCGTGAGTGATAGAGTCATCAACAAATGCCACACCGCGAGCCAAATCCCCCGCAGTTTCTAACGCATCGATCAAAGCCGAGTTGTCGGTACTATGACAAGATGCTTGAACAATCACATTACGAGAAAAACCTAGATGATCACGTAAGGCAAACAACTGTTCTTTTGACGCATCGCAAGGCGTGTATTTGCGTTTTGGATGGTACGGGAATTTATCCGCTGGACCAAAAACGTGACAATGCGCATCGACTGCACCCGCTGGTGCTTTAAAAGCGGGTTTGCTTGGAGCAGGATGAAATGGAATATAATCTTTGTCCATCATGTTCAAATACCTTTAAAAAATTCGTTATGCTAAAAATCAGCGAATTAAAGACCGTTACCATGAGCAAATACCTGCCCATCAAATAACTTTCTCGCGGTACGTAAAATCGCCGCAGAACCTAGGTCGCCGTTTTCTTGTTGATCTAAAATCACGGTCATCGCGCCAATTGGATGCTCAACATCCAACGTCATACGAGCGCTTGACTGATAACTTGCAACTTCATTAGCAGGCGAGCCTTCCAGAACCGCAGCTGTCGCCACACTCACCGCACCCAATACGCCAATCGATGCATGACAACGATGGGGAATAAAAGTACGTGTGGAGATAGCACCGCCGTTCGTCGCTGCGCTCACCATGGTCATTTTAGGAACGGATTTTTCTTTCACGTCACCCAAATTCATCATAGGGCCAACTTGCAAGCGAATAGATTCTAGCTTCGCACGCAGTTCGTCATTGGCCTCAAGTTCTTCGCGAGATTCTGTACCCGTAATACCCATATCAACAGCACGCATGATAACAACAGGCATACCATTATCGATGCAAGTTACTTCAATGCCATCAATCACATCGACTACATTACCCGTTGGCAACAAAGCACCACAGCTTGATCCAGCGGTGTCTTGGAAAATGATCGGCACTGCAGCCGAAAAACCAGGCACGCCATCAATGCGAGCGTCGCCTTCGTATTGCACCTCGCCGTCTTTTATAGCAACACGCGCCACCGCGATTTGACCGGTATTCTCCATAAAAATACGTACAGAGGTTTCACCTTCTTTGGCCTCAACCAAGCCACGTTCAATCGCAAACGGTGCAATGCCGGCTAAAATGTTGCCGCAGTTTTGCGCATCGGTAACAATCGCTTGATCAACAAACACCTGCAAGAACAAATAGTCTACATCGGCATCGTCACGTTCCGACTTTTTCACCACGGCGACTTTTGATGCTAATGGGTCTGCACCACCGATGCCGTCGATCTGACGTTCATCTGGCGAGCCCATCACGCGCAATAAAAACTGCGCACGAGCATCAACATCAGTCGGTAAATCTGCTGCTAAGAAGTAAGCACCTTTTGACGTGCCGCCACGCATCCACATACAAGGCGCACTCTTTATAACGCCTGAATGTTTAGACATACTTTAAGCCTTTCTCTTTTAGGCGTGGGCGCATTTCATAAATGTCTAAGCCCAATTCGCCATTCGCCATACGTACGCGTTTTGATTCTTCATTCGCCATACGCTTACGAGACAATTCCAATACTTCAGCAGCATTCTCACGACGCACTACAACCACACCGTCATCGTCAGCTACAATCACATCACCAGGATTAACCAAGGCATCAGCGCAAACCATAGGTACGTTAACGGAACCAACGGTTTCTTTAATCGTACCTTCAGCAAACACGGCTTTTGACCAAACAGGGAAGTTCATTTGACGAAGGTCGCGAGTATCACGAACACCACCTTCGATAATCAAACCAACTACGCCACGAGATTGCGCTGATGTTGCTAACAAATCACCAAAAAAGCCGTGATTCGAAGGAGACGTTGGAGCAAATACCATCACGTCACCCGCTTTGCACTGCTCAATCGCCACGTGCATCATCCAGTTATCGCCAGCGGCACCTGAAATAGTGATCGCTGATCCGGCAATAGTTTTGTCCATTTGAATTGGGCGCATGTAATGAGCCAATAGACCAACACGACCTTGAGATTCATGAATGGTTGCTACGCCGCACTCTGCCAAACCATCGATTACAGCTTGGTCGGCACGTTCAATATTTTGTACTACTACATTATTTCGCATTATATGTTCCTTCCCTTAAATCGAGAGCCTTACGCTTTTAGTCTTGAAAAGACGCGACGAGCATTGCCTTCAAAGATGGCTTGTTTCTGCTCAGCGGATAACACAGTGTTGTTATCGATATAGCGTTTCGTATCGTCAAAATAATGACCTGTTTCTGGATCAACACCACGTACCGCACCAATCATTTCAGACGCAAACAAGATGTTCTTTGTTGGAATAATGTCTAACAGAAGATCAATACCACGCTGATGGTAAACACAAGTATCGAAATAGATGTTGTTCAAAACGCGCTCGGCAAGATCAAAACCTTGATCTAATGCCATACCGCGGAAACGTCCCCAGTGATAAGGTACTGCGCCACCGCCATGAGGAATGATAATTTTCAATTCAGGGAAATCTTTAAACACATCCGACATCATCAATTGCTGAAAGCCCGTCGTATCCGCACCTAGGTAGTGTGAGCCAGTCGTGTGGAAACAATCGTTACATGCCGCGCTCACATGGATCATCGCCGGAATGTCGTATTCGCACATTTTTTCATAAATAGGATAGAAAGAACGGTCCGCCAAAGACTTATCCTGCCAGTAACCGCCACTTGGATCTGGGTTCAAGTTGATACCGATGAAACCCATTTCTTCAACAGTACGTACGATCTCAGCAACCGATTTGCCAGGATCAACACCTGGCGATTGTGGTAACTGCGCTACAGGAGCAAAGTTTTCAGGGAAAAGATCACAAACACGGCGAATCAAATCGTTTTGATGTTCTGTCCAATATTGGCTGGTGTATTCATTACCAATATGGTGTCCCATCCAGCTAGCACGAGGAGAGAAGATGGTTAAATCGGTGCCACGCTCTTGCTGTAAACGCAGCTGATTATTGATAATGCTGTCACGGATTTCATCATCCGAAACAATAACCTTACCTTTTTCACCAACAAAAGCAGGGTCTTTAGCGACCTGTGCTTTTTGTTTATCGCGGTACTCACCAACGCCTGCTGGCGTAGTCGTATAATGTCCGTGGCAATCTATAATCATGTTACTACTCTCTATTCTTATTTAAGGCGCTGTTTTTATTTAAGGCAATTGCTGTGGAATAGAAGATTAGACGTCTATTTTTATGCCTCTTACCTTCTTTATTTACACAGCCATTCAATCACAATCTGTTCAGAGTATTCTTGTGTATAGGCTATTTGGCTATTTCAATTTGACCGAAAGGGTATTGCATTTTGAGATAGCTGTTTTTTAGTACAACGAGAACATCTACTCATTTTAGATATTTATTTTGAAAAATCTCACTTTTACACCAACTAAAGGTTCCTTTAAAATAACACTATCACTATGATATATATGGTTTTTTTCAAAAAAAACGAACATGATGGTGTTTTTGTATTCCTTTTTCGATATATAAGAGACATTAAAAATTCATTTCTAAAAATACAAAATTTACGACATTTTGGTCGTGTTGCTTAGCAAAGCAGATCAAAAAATAGATATTGAGTGGAACACAAAGACCAGATGTAGAAATCGTTCACATTCGTGTCATTGTGAGCCTCTAAGAAAAAATATAGGGTATTTTTAAAATGATCCTATATTATTTAGAGGCTCAAAAATGCTAGTTTCGAATACAGGACAGCCTGTCTTACTGCAAAGTAGGATAGAAAATACAAAAATAAAACAACCGGGACACATAAGATCCCGTGCTTGGAGACGTAAAAATGAACCTAACAAAAAAAATTACACTTGGCTTAATTGCTGCTGGTGCTGTAAGCAGCGTTAGCGCAGCCGATCTCACTCTTACTATTGGTCACGTAGATCCCCAAGATTGGACAACCTCTAAAAAAGGTGCCGCGACAGAAGTTTTCAAAAACTTAGTGGAAGCTGAGTCTGGCGGTCGTATTGAGGTCAATGTTTACCCTTCTGGACAGCTTGGCGGCGAAACAGACCTTGTTCAGTCTACTCAAGAAGGCACACTGAGCATGACGATGGTGTCTGGCGCCTTTGCTAAAGTTTGTAAAGAAGCATCGGTTCTAGAAATTCCTTACCTATTCCCATCAGCTCCTGTTGCTTGGGAAGTATTAGATGGCGAATTCGGTAAAGCACTGTCTGAACATTGCTTGAAAGAAAGCGGACTACGCACTCTTGCCTATGGCGAAACAGGCTTCCGTAACTTCACTAACTCAAAACGCCCTGTTGCAGAACCAAAAGATTTAAACGGTTTAAAAATCCGCGTTCAAACCCTGCCACTATATGTTGAAATGGTAAAAGCAATGGGCGCAGAGCCTACGCCAATTGCGTGGCCTGAAGTACCATCTGCATTAACAACTGGTGTTGTTGATGGACAAGAAAACCCTGTCAGTGTTATCGAAGCGAACAAATTCTATGAGTTCCAAAAATATCTAACACTAGACGGCCATGTTTACGGCACAGATTTCTTACTAATCAACGAAGACCTTTATCAATCATTGAGCGATGAAGATCGCGCAATTATTGACCGTGCAGCAAAAGTTGCAGGAACTGTAGGTCGTGCAGTGCAGCAATTTAACTCTGCAAAAGGCTTAAAATCTCTTGCAGCTAATGGCATGCAAATCACCACTCCAACACCAGCACAAATGGCTAAGTTCCGTGATATCGCGCAACCAGCTGTTATCAACTGGTTAAAAGGTGAAGTACAGCCAGAGTGGATCGAACGCGCTCAAATGTCTGTAAAAGTCGTTAGCAACTCGAAATAAACTCAGCACTTGAAATCAGGCAACCGAGAGCCTTCTTTAATGGCTTTCGGTTGCTTTTCCTTTGTCACAACCCGGAAAGCTCAACATGAAGCGCCTCTATAAAAATACTCTCTCGATTTTAACCGGCACCTCCCTATTCGTTATCTTTGGCGTTGTTTTAGTAAGTAGCTTGAGCCGTTACTTATTTAACTCACCGATCCAATGGAGCGAGGAAGTCGCAAAATACGCCATGATCTACGGCACCATGTTTGGTATGGCATTGTGTTATTTAGAGGGCATTCATATTCGTTTTACTTTTTTAGAAGATATGGTCTCCGCTAAGATTCGCCATGCTCTGCATTTTATATCTGACGTTATTGCGCTAGTAAGCGGCTGCGTGCTGACCTATTCCGGTTACATTTTCATGATGAAGCGAGGAGCAATACAGGCCCCCGGCACAGGCATTCAAATGTATTATTTTCAAGTGGCTATGGTCATAGGTGGTGCGTGTCTTGTGATCGCAGCACTTATACGACTCATCGACTATTTTCAATCTACAACGTTAGAGAAAGGACAGTAATTATGCTAGGTCTTGGGATTCTTATTGTTCTTTTGGTTATTGGCAGCCCTATTGCATTCGCCATTTTATTAGGCGTAGTTGGTCATGTTTACACATTACCTTTCAATGTAAGTCTCGTCGCTCAACGTATTTTTAGCGGCCTAGATTCATTCTCTATTTTGGCAATTCCGCTTTTTGTTCTAGCTGGTGAGCTGATGAATGAGAGTGGTATCACAAGCAGAATTATCAACTTTGCTAATGCGTTAGTTGGTCATATGAAAGCTGGCCTTGCCCATGTAAACATCTGGGCGTCGGTTATTTTTGCCGGACTGTCAGGTTCCGCTGTTGCCGATACCTCGGCACTTGGACGCGTATTTATTCCGACAATGGAAAAAGAAGGTTACCCACGGGCTTTTGCTGCGGCACTAACCGCCGCATCGTCTGTTATCGGACCGATGATTCCGCCAAGTATTCCAGTGATTATTTATGCGTTGATTACTACCGGTGTTTCTGTACCAGCGCTATTCCTTGCGGGCGTAACACCTGGACTATTTCTAGCTATTGGCTTGTCGATCTATGTTTACTTTTTTGCAGGTCATTACGCACCGTTAAAAGCGAAACTGTCCATGAAAGAGCGTTGGAAGGCTTTTGTTGATGCGTGGATTCCGCTGTTCATGCCGATATTCATTGTGGGCTCAATCCTGACTGGTATTGTTACACCAACGGAAGCCGCTGCCTTTGCCGCCGCTTATGCTCTGTTAGCAGGTGTATTCATTCTGAAAAGCTTGAAAATATCGAGTTTGCCTCGCATCTTTATTCGAGCAATGCGCGACTCATCTGTAATCCTAATCGTGATTGGCGTCGTTGCTGCTGCGAACTGGTTACTAACTTTCTCAAGAGTGCCGCAAACTGTCAGCCAAATGGTGCTAGAGCAAGTATCTAGCCCTTGGATGTTCCTAATCCTAGTCAACGTGATTTTGCTGGTTGTTGGTCTATTCCTAGAAGGGATCGCAGCGATGCTGATATTGCTACCGATTCTGCATCCTATCGCGATGAGCCTTGGTATCGATCCAGTACACTTCGGTATTGTGGTGATTTTCAACCTGATGATCGGCCTTGTCACACCACCGATGGGGATTTGTCTATTCGTTTCTAACTCGATTGCGAACGTAGGTATTGCGGCTATATCTAGGCAAATCATGCCACTTTTCTTAGTAGAATTGGCAGTCTTGATCTTGATTACCTTTGTGCCAAGCACAGTAACCTTCTTACCAACCTTATTTGGCTATTAGCCAGTAATGAACGAAGCATTGATATGAGACATAAAAAACGACGCCATGTGCGTCGTTTTTTTGCCTGACTAAAAAAGCTAAACAAAAAGCTTATAACTGAGACAAAACATATTCCGCAGAACTGACTTTGTATTCGCCTGGCTCATCCAACCATAACTGCTGAACAATGCCGTTGGTCACTAACATGGCGTATCGACGGCTACGAATGCCCATTTTAGCAGCTGAAATATCCAGTTCTAATCCCATAGAGCAAGTGAACTCAGCCAAGCCATCTGCTGCCATTATCAGATTTTCAGCGTTATTCGCTTTACCCCAAGCATTCATAACAAAAACGTCATTCACAGAAAGACACACTATGTCGTCTATTCCTTTTTCTTTTAAAGCATCAAAGTGCACTACAAAACCAGGTAAGTGACTAGCACTACAGGTTGGAGTGAAAGCACCCGGTACGGCAAACATCAATACAGTTTTACCTGAGAAGAATTCTGTGACATCTACTGTCTCAGGACCTTCTTCTCCCATTACCTGAAACGTACCATGAGGCAACATATCACCCATAAGAATCGACATGAACTTTATCTCCAGAGAATTAAGTTGCCCCAATATTAACGCAACCTATCTTAGAAAAACCATCAAACAATCTTAAATTGACTAAGTAGATACTTCTGATGAGACGCCAGTTTAGACAATCCTTCACTGTCTTTCTCACTCTGATCTGAACCCAATGCCGCCTGTTCAGACATCTCAGATATTTCTAATACATTTTGCTTAATTTCTTGCGCTACAGCAGATTGCTCTTCAGCGGCGGTGGCAATTTGAATACTTAAGTCCCGAATTTCAGCCATACTGCCTTGCAATTCAATTAGTGACAATCCAACTGTGCGCGCTTCCTCAACACTAGAAGTAGCACTTTTTCGGCTCTCTTCCATGCTGCCAACGGTTTTTGTCACACCTTGCTGTAATTGCGCGATAACATGCTGAATCTCTTCAGTGGAGCTATGAGTTCGAGTAGCTAAAATACGAACTTCATCTGCCACTACAGCAAAACCTCGACCTTGCTCACCAGCACGCGCAGCTTCAATCGCAGCGTTTAACGCCAATAAGTTCGTCTGCTCCGCAATACTTTGAATCACCTCTAAAATACGATCTATGCTCTTCGAGTGCTCATCAAGTTCATTCACAACTGCCGTCGATTCTTCTATTTGCTCGAGAAGATGTTCGATTTTATGAATATTGGTATCCATTTGTTCGCGATTTTGATGAGCTCTTTGATCAACCGATTGGATCTGATGCAAAATAACTTCTGAGCTTTTTGCCACCTGATCGACCGTAGACACCATTTCCGACATAGACGAAGCAACCTCAGAGGTTCTTTCATTCTGTGCGCTCATCAAGCGTTTAGAATCACCAGCTAAGCGAACATTGCTGCCAGCCGACTCAGCAACTTCATTAGACGCCTGATCAATCTCAGACATGACCTCCTGTAACTTCGCCACCAGCCCATTTACCCAAGCAGATAACTCACCAAACTCGTCCTTGGTTTTTACTTTACTGCGTTGAGTGAAGTCACCATCCGAAATTTTGCCCAGTACAGTCATCACTTCTTTCAACGGAAGGCGAATGCTTCGACTTACCCATAATGCCACCAGCACTGCAATTACTATAGAAACAACCAATACAACCTCAATAATAAGCGTTGATAATTTCGCAGCATCTGTTGCTTCTGTTTTAGCGTTTAACCCCATCGAAGCGGCCTTAGATAATAGCTGCTGTACAGACGTATTAACCACTTCCATGCTGTCTGACAGCTGTTTCGCCAGCACTTCTGACTCTTGCACTAGACGAGCATTCTCGTAAAATTTCGCCACAACACCATCGCCAGACATCACACTGGTTTCTATTTCGCTCACCAGACCATTGATGTTGTCATCGTTCAAATAGGATTGTTTGTCTTTCAGGCTAGAAATAATAGATGCCATGGCATCACGTAATTCCTGCATTTTATCCAGACTACGCACATCAAAGTAATCATTAACCGATACTTGAAGACTTTCTATTTGGCTATGCATGTAAGAAGCCGCAAATTGGATTTCGGATGTATCGCCATCTGTTACCAACATACCTAAATCTTCTGTAGCAAAAGCAATTGCATCTTTAAGATCAAGTTTTTCATCTGGCACCACAGCCTGAAGCCCTAACATCCTCTTATGATTAGAAAAAGCGACATCGGTATAACCATAAAAACGCTCCACTTCAGCGTTAATGCTTTCAAGCGCCTGACTCATCTCTGGCAAACCTTGAAGTTGAGCAGACAATTGTTCTGAAACATCGCTAAACTCCTGTTTATATTTCAGAAAACGTGCGGATAAATCTTCCAATGAATCGGGAGTTTTACTAAGTAAATATTGTAAAACAGCCGCATTAGCCAAGCTGACATCTTCTTTTAGCGCATTACTGGTAGATGAGATATTGGCCACTTTCCCTGTAACAACGTTTAATCTATCTTCTATTTTGTTGATGCCTACAAATCCAGATGCGGCAATCATCAGCAAAAGTAGCAGTAAAATACTAAAGCCAAATAAAATCCTTTGAATAACGGATAACGACATAATCGACCTCTAAATTAAAATCTGCTCTAAATTTTTAGTTTTCTTACCCGGCAGCTAAACATTTAAGCTGATATAAACCTGACCAAGTATACAGGAACACCATAACACTTTATTTACAATGAGCGCCTATCCCAGAGCGTCAAAAAATACCACTTAACACACAGACCTTTGCGCCGTAAAATCGGCATAGATTTCTTTCAATCCACCAATCTGGTAGATTAAACATCTCTCATTTTGAATTCGACCTGCGCTTTATGGATTGCCCCTTATACGAAAAAATTGCTAACCAAATTGAACACCAAGTTCATGAAGGTATTTTCTTACCAGGCGCAAAGATCCCATCGGTTCGTAAATCCAGCAAACAAATGGAAGTCAGTGTTGCGACTGTGCTGCAAGCCTACAGTTTGCTAGAAGACAGAGGCGTCATAAAAGCACGCCCTCAAAAAGGCTATTTCGTTCAAGAAACTCAGCTCCAGCCAACAGAACCTGCAAAAATTGAACCTACTAAGAATGATGGCACCATACATGCTTTACTACGGCGCTTACTTCATGCCTCTCAAGACGGCAATATCATGCAATTTGGTGCAGCTATTCCTAAAAGCCAGTTCCTACCGATACGACAGCTACAGCGCTCTGTAGGGCGCCTGATGCGCTTAGAGCCAGAAATATGTGCAGCTTATGAATTCACCCCAGGATCACTCAGCTTACGCCGTCAGATAGCCATCCGCATGCTAGACAGCGGATGCCAGCTGCAACCCGATGACATTACTATTACATTGGGCTGCCAAAACGCCTTGATGCTCTCATTACAAGCTGTCGCAAAAGCGGGCGATACCGTTGCTATTGAAAGCCCGGCGTATCATGGAGTATTACAAATCATTGAAGTGTTGAATCTAAAGGCGGTTGAAATTCCTTGTTCAGCGGAAACAGGGATCGACTTAGATATTCTGGAAAATGCGGCAAAAGAATGGGATATCAAGGCATGCGTGGTGACACCAAACAACCAAAATCCGATTGGCGCCACGCTCAATCACTTGGCAAGACAACGCATCCTCAATCAATCTGTTCAACACGGCTTCACTCTGATTGAAGACGATGTATACGGAGAGTTGAGTTATAAAGACAAACGCGAGCGATCTTTAAAAGCTGACGACAAACAAAATACCGTTATTTACTGCAGCTCTTTTTCTAAAAGTATCGCGCCAGGGTTTCGCATTGGTTGGATTGTTGGCGGCCCTTTTCAAACTCAGATTGAACATTACGCTTATGTTCAATCCCTTGCGATTCCCACATTAACGCAAACAGCTATCGCCAATTTTCTAGAAAACGGCGCGTATGATCGTCATTTACGAAAAACCCGACAATCTTATCAAGACAACTTAGCTCGCTGTCAGGCGCTCATTCAGGATCACTTTCCAGCAGGTACTCAAACCTCTACCCCAAAAGGTGGTTTTTTATTATGGGTCACTTTACCAGACACGGTAAACGCAATGACACTTCATTCCCAAGCCTTAGAAATTGGCATTGGCTTGCTGCCAGGGTTAGCATTCAGTTTAACAGCGCAATTCAACCATCATTTTCGATTAAACTACGCACTAAATTGGGATAATAAAACCGACGCTGCACTAAAAGAACTCGGTAAGCTTTGCCAGCTTCAGATCCCCTAAGCTAGGCTAATACAGCTATCTGAGCAGTTCAAAATACAAAGCACCACATTGAGTATTTTCACATATAAGTAGAAGTTATGATTTTAGCCTCAGACATCCTAAAATTCGTCTGTACAGACAGGGCAAAAAGCGTACAATTCGCATTCTTTTTTAAACACTCTGCCTTCTTGGCCGATAACATGAATATCTGAAATAGTAGCTGGCTTGTTGCGATGGAATTTGTTGCACATCCGAGAGACCTTCCGTTAGACATTACGCTAATAGAAGATCAGCCCTTTCCTCAAATTACTGAAGATAGAGCTGGGTTTGTCGGTATCACATATGTCACCCTTCGTCCTTTTGACAATGGACGCTCGGTAAGAATTACATTGGAAGAGATTGACCCAAACTTTTGCGTGTCTGGCCGTATAGCTTGGTGCACTAAAGAAACGGATGGCTACCACATCGCCATTGAGTTCCCTACCAAAGAAGAGTGTTACTGTGTTCGCATGATCGAGCAGCTCTCTCAGATAGAACATTACCGACGCCAAGCAAAAATCGAAGGCCGACGACTCAACTACAATGAAGCCGCCGCTGAATGGATACAAAAATTCGCCGCCAGTTTCCCTGCGTTCACAATTTAATTCTTCTCTTTTAGAAGACACTATTCAATAAGACATTATGACAACAACACTTTCTCAGCGTGATATTGATATCATCACAGCACAACTCGGACGCACTCCAAGCGGCATTAGTGCCATTGCTCATTATTCGCCTAGCGGCATACCTCAAGTATTAGAGATGGAGACTTGGGTTTTCGAGCAGCCATTCCCAACTCTATATTGGCTTTCTAGCAAAGCCATCGACAAAGCTTTGGCAAAAATAGAAAGTCATGGTGTTGTAAAAGAGCTTGAGCAGCGCATCAAAGACGACGAAACATTGCGAGAAGCACATCATGCTTCTCACCGCGATTACATCGCAAGGCGTTGGGAAGTAATGAGCGCTGAGCACAAAGCCATTATTGAAAAAAAAGGCTTCAAGCCTTTGTTTGATAAGCTTGGAATTGGCGGCATTGCGAATTGGGATCAAGTACGATGCTTACACATGCAATATGCACATCACCTTGCCGGTAACAATGTTATCGGGCGTATTCTAGACGAAGAATACGGCATGAAAGCCATCGCTGACGCAGAATAAAACCAGCCAAAAGACAGATATAAAAAAGGGGAAAGACCTATCATGCCATTCCCCTTTTTATTTTTTAAACCTTGAGTTTGAAATAACTACTTATTTCAAACTTTTAAGAATGGCTCTCAATTCATCAGCGGTAGTTGCCTTTGGCAAAACTTCACGGATACGATTAAAAGCGGCCTGAGCAACAGCTGCACGCTGAGCATAAGTAGTCAATGCACCACCAGTCCAACCTGCTAATTTCACCATTTCATTCTTGAAGTTATTACCACCAACACCATGTCCGCCTAGCGACATCAATGCATCTTCGATTTCTAAATAGCTTGGACGCTCACCACCAAACTTCATAAAATCATCTTGCTGTACTTCGGCAAACTGTTTCGACATTCTCTAAACCCTTTGTGAATAAACATCCATTGTTAAAGTTAGCCATATTTGCCTTATCACACAAGACAAAGCATGTATCAAATCGTAAAAATTAGTCTCGTGTACGCACACGATCCACTGCTTTTTGCCAACCTTGATACAATTTATCGCCTGTGCCTTTTGCCATTGTGGGCTCAAAACATTTATCTGCTTTCCACAAGACTTCAATCTCATCCAAAGACTGGTAAAGGCCAACCTGCAAACCCGCTAAAAATGCAGCGCCCAATGCAGTGGTTTCAGTAACACAAGGACGCTCTACGGTGATTTCTAATAAATCACTCAAAAACTGCACCATCACATCATTTATGACCATGCCGCCATCAACACGCAACGAACTAAAAGTTGCCCCGTCCTGCGCCATCGCCCCAACAAGATCCTTGGTTTGATAACATACCGAACGTAGGCCAGCACTAACGATATCAGCAACGCTCGTATCTCGAGTTAACCCGATCATGGCACCACGGGCATCAGGATCCCAATAAGGAGCGCCTAGCCCTGTAAAAGCGGGGACGAGATACACCGAATCATCATTCAAAGCCTGCTTCGCCAAACTTTGCGTTTCTTTGGCATCAGCAAATAGCTTCAAGCCATCTCGTAACCATTGAATCGCGGCGCCAGCCACAAAAATACTACCCTCTAATGCATAAGTGACTTTGCCATTTAGGCGATAACCTACGGTAGTGAGCAACTTATGTTCAGATCGAATCGCTTTATCACCGGTATTCAAAATCATGAAACAACCAGTACCGTAAGTACTCTTCACCATACCGGGCGTAAAGCAAGCTTGCCCAATTAAAGCGGCTTGTTGATCACCTGCGATACCATTGACTGGAATTTCAGCACCTAACCATGCAGCATCAATGAGACCAAAATCAGCACTACAATCCATCACTTCAGGAAACAATACATCACCAATTCCTAATAGCTCGATCAGTTCATCATCCCATTCCTGCGTATGTATGTTAAACGCCATAGTACGAGCGGCATTTGTTGCATCGGTTTTATGGGACTTGCCATTTGTCAGTCGCCATAATAAAAAGCTGTCAACCGTACCAAAAGCCAAACGACCTGACTGAGCTTTTTCGCGTGCACCATCAACATTATCTAAGATCCAACGAATCTTAGTTGCAGAAAAATATGGATCGATTAACAGCCCGGTTTTTTCTTGTACTTTTTCACCTAATCCTTGATCACTCAAAGACTGACAAAATCCACTGGTACGTCGATCTTGCCAAACAATTGCATTATAAACAGGCTTTCCAGTGTCGATGTCCCATAAAATGGTGGTTTCGCGCTGATTGGTGATACCTATAGTTGCTATCGCTTGTGCGTCGATCCCTGTATCCTTGAGAACAGAACGACACACAGCTAAAGTAGATGACCAAATATCTTCGGGATCATGCTCAACCCAACCATCATCGGGGAAAATTTGTGGGAATTCTTGCTGAGATTGGCCAACACGAGAGCCTTTTTCATCAAATAAAATAGCCCGAGAACTGGTGGTGCCTTGATCAATAGCCAGAATATAATGTGTCATGGTGAATTCTCTTTGAAATCACAGTCACTCAAAAAAGTAAGCGACTCAATTGTTGTTTTGTTTTTTGAACATGAATATTCAAATACGAATATTCCCTATTAAAAACCAATGCGCACTCGTTTAGCAAGCTTCGTTTAACAAGTAATGTCTTTTATCAGGAGAAGAAAACAAGATGGGCCAACTCTCTCGCCAAGACAATATTGTCGCCATAGTGAAAGAAAAGGGATATGTGACAATCGATGAATTGGCCAGCCAGTTTGCTGTCACACCGCAGACCATTCGCCGTGATATTAATGAGTTGGCAAAGGCAGATCAAATACGCAGACATCATGGTGGTGCGAGTTACGATTCTAGTACTACCAACGTGGCTTATGCGACTCGACAAATTTTGCAACTACCTGCGAAAGAGCAAATTGCCAAACGAATCGCCGCCGAAATTCCAAATAATGCCTCTTTGTTTATTAATATTGGCACTACAACCGAAACCGTTGCACGTGAACTATTGAATCACCAAGGTTTGCAAGTTATTACTAACAATCTCAACGTTGCTGCGATTTTAAGCGGAAAAGAAGACTTTACAGTGATTATTGCGGGCGGTACCGTTCGCTCACGGGACGGCGGCGTTATGGGTGAAGCCACTATCGACTTCATCAATCAATTCCGTGTTGACTTTGGCATCATAGGTATTAGTGGTATTGACCCTAACGATGGCTCACTATTGGATTACGACTACCAAGAAGTTCGAGTAGCGCAAAGTATCATCAATAACTCACGTACTGTTTTTCTCGCTGCTGACAGCGCTAAATTTGGTCGCAATGCCGTTGTTCGTTTAGGCAACATCACCCAAGTAGACCGACTCTTTACAGATGAGCAGCCACCAAAGGCCATCATCAAACTAATGAAAGAGCACAAAGTTCGATTGGAAATCTGCACGCCCAAGTAACCCTTGGGCCCAGCACCATCAGGGTAATTCACTCAGCTGACTTCAATTTTCGCCCTTCTTCAAACCTAAAAAAGATCAAATCTTCACCAAAACTTCACCAAAACTTCACAAAGCGTTATTGTCATAATCGCTTTAGAGGTTTAATATCGAACACAAATGTTCACTTTCGAACATAAACATTCGCATTTTTGATCGTGAGGCTTAGTATGAATCACTCCCATTTTGACCTATTTGTTGTTGGCGGCGGCATTAACGGCACAGGAATAGCCGCTGATGCAGCAGGACGAGGCCTAAATGTGGGTCTTTGCGAAATGGGAGATTTGGCTCATGCTACGTCATCGTCGAGTAGTAAATTGATTCATGGCGGTTTGCGCTATCTTGAGCATTACGAATTCCGCCTTGTAAAAGAAGCCCTAACAGAACGTGAAGTATTGTTAAAAGTCGCTCCTCACCTTGTGACGCCGATGCGCTTTCAAATGCCTCACAGACCACACCTACGTCCAGCTTGGCTAATTCGTATTGGCTTATTCCTTTATGACAACCTAGGTAAGCGCGAGACACTGTTAGGTTCAAAAGGCGTCAAGTACGGTGCAGATAGCCCATTAAAAGACGATATTACGCAAGGTTTCGAATACTCAGACTGCTGGGTTGATGATGCTCGCTTAGTGGTAACCAATGCGCTTAGTGCTCAGCAAAATGGCGCGTCTATTTTTGCTCGCACTCGTTGCACTTCTGCTAAACGTATCGACAACCAATGGCACATCAGCCTAGAGGATCAAATAACCAAAGAAACTCATGAGATAACAGCCAAAGCCTTAGTAAACGCTGCAGGCCCTTGGGTATCGTCGTTTATCGAAACGAAACTAGAACAAAAAGCCCCTTACGGCATTCGCATGATCAAAGGCAGCCATATTGTTGTACCGAAGCTGTATCAGCATTCAAACGCTTTCATCATGCAAAATACCGACAAACGTATCGTTTTCGCGATTCCTTACCGTGAACACTACACACTGTTAGGCACAACCGATGTTGAGTACAAAGGCGATCCAAACGATGTAGCGATTTCAGAAAATGAAACTCAATACATATTGAAAGTGGCGAACGATCATTTCAAAAAAACACTCACACCAGCGGATGTTGTCTGGAGCTATTCAGGCGTAAGACCTCTATTGGAAGATGAGTCGTCTGATCCTTCGGCCGTCACTCGCGATTACACATTGCACCTTGACGACAAAAATCATCAAGCACCATTGCTAAGTATTTTTGGCGGAAAAATCACTACCTACCGCAAACTAGCCTTATCTGCGATGAAAAAGCTTACACCCTACTTTGATAACCTTGGAAGCGAATGGACTCACAGCAAACCACTACCTGGCGGTGACTTAGGTATGTCTCTTGATGGTTTTGCGATGAAATTACAACAAGATTATCCTTTTATCGGTGCACACCTTGCCCATCGATTCGCCAATAGCTACGGTACACTAACTCATGCATTACTAAATAAAGCGAATTCAGAAAGCGACCTTGGCCAGCACTTTGGCAATCAGCTTTATCAAGTGGAAGTGGATTATTTGATCAAGCATGAATGGGCGCATTCAGCAGAAGATATTCTATGGCGTAGAACTAAGCTTGGCCTTGAATTCACTCCGAATCAAGAAAGCACTCTCGAAAGCTACATCCAAACAAAAATTTAATTTAGTTCGATAAAATACTCTACTATTACTACTCATTAGCCCGCCTAAACGATTGTCTAGGTGGGCTTTTTTTGCTCTACTAAAAAGCATCGTACATCTATCCCTACAGGAATAAACACTCAATGGACTTTGTTTTTTTCGATATCTCTATTTGGATCTATCTTGCACTCTTTGCTGCCGCTTTTTTTGCAGGCGTCATTGATGCCATTGCAGGCGGTGGTGGCTTAATTACTGTGCCGGTTCTATTAGCAGCAGGACTGTCACCAGCCGAAGCGCTAGCAACCAATAAGTTACAAGGTTGCGCAGGGACAGTCTCGGCGTCTTACCACTTTATAAAAAAAGGACAAGTAAAGCTGTCTGATATGTGGCTCCCCATTTTGATGACAGCCATCGGCGCTATCTGCGGCACACTATTAGTCTCTTATTTAGACAGTAGCCTACTGCTAAAAGCCGTTCCAATTATCTTAATCGCGGTAGCCATTTTCTTTTTCTTCTTACCCAAGGTTCAGCCTTACATTGCCAGTAAATTTTCCCTTACTCACATACAGTTTGCGGTAATTATCGGTACCAGCATTGGCTTTTATGATGGATTGATTGGACCAGGAACTGGCGCTTTCTTTTCTACTGCTTATTTGTGTTTGATGGGGCTCACTGTCGTTTCAGCAACGGCTCATACAAAAGTACTCAACGCGACCAGTAACCTAGCCTCTTTGGCCATGTTTGCCTTTAGCGGTCACCTTATTTGGGCATTGGGTATCGTAATGGGAATTGGACAATGGTTTGGTGCGCAAATTGGCTCACGCCTCGTTATCACCAAAGGTGCGAAGCTTATTCGCCCAATGGTGATTATTATGTGTTTGGCGATTTCAGTTAAATTACTATTAGATAACTAATTATAACGAAATCAGACCATCGGGTGTCGTCAAAGCATCCTCTGGTGAATATTCGTAGCATTGCGCGACTAACCAACTGAGTAACTGCTGAACCGGCTCTCGCTGACGCTGCATTTCGGGACAAACAAATAGATAGGCATGACCTTCATCTAATGTTTCTGAAAACGGCCTCATCAATCTTCCCTGCTGAATATCATCCATCACCAAAGGCGTTCTCCCTAAAGCAACGCCTTGTCCAGCAACAGCTGCTTGCACAGCAAGATCACCACGATTAAAACTGATGCCGCGCGAAGGCTTAATGCCTTTTGCATTAGCCAATAACAGCCACTTCTCCCACTCCGCATATGGACTAGAAAAACGCCACTCAGAGTCATCATTTAATAAAGGCACTTGCGCTAATTGGCTTGCTTCAGTCAAAGCTCGCTGCTCTGCAAATGCAGGACTGCAAACGGGAAAAACCTTATCTTTCATTAAGGGAACAATATGCCCTTTTGAGCTATGCACATGGCTATGCACTATCGCTACATCAATTCTGTCGCGCTGGAAATTCACCTCTCTATCATTGGCCTGAATGCGTAGCTGTAAATCAGGATAGGCTTCTTGCAAACTCCCCAGACGAGGAATCAACCACTTAGTTGCAAAGGACGGCATAACAGAAACCGTCAAAATATTAGACGTTTCTTCTTCCTGCAACTCTAAAACCAAATCATTAATTTCAGTAAAGCTATGATTCAATTGCACAGCCAAACGCACACCGGCCACGGTCAGCTCTAGACGTCGATGATAACGAACAAACAAAGTAAGTTTTAAACGCTCTTCTAACTGACGAATTTGCTGGCTCACGGCCCCCTGTGTAAGGTGCAGTTCTTGCGCGGCTTTAGTGAAACTCAAATGACGAGCCGCGATAGCAAATGTACCCAGCCCAGCTAAAGGAACAGACTTCATAAAAAAACCACCATAAGACGATCTCAGCTACTGCAAAATTAGACATACACTGAATTAAAAAACCAATGAAAATAAAGCTAAAACTGCAAAAAACACATCATAAATATGAAATAATTTTTTAATAAACAAATACTTAACAAAAAAAATATCACTTAATAAAAAATCAAAATCATTGATTTAAAAATGCATCCTATATTTTGCATTAATTCAGCTAATCCAACAAATCAATTTATATCGTTTGTAACACCGATCCAAAAAGATAGAATTAGTTAATCTCTTAGGTTGAACAGCGACCTAATATTTACTGATACAGCCCTAACTGTATTACTTCTAAAACCTGTCCCACAGTCATGTTTTAGATGAATATCACCATTCCCCACAGGATGATGTTATTCGCAACTGCTAGTTACTTTTGTTGAAGCCGGATTTTATCCGGCTTTTTTTTGCCTCGAAATTATGTCTGTAAATTTGAGGCAAAAAAAACGGCGACCCAAAGGCCGCCGTTAAATAACACACGTTAAATGTGTCCGGTCATATCTTAAGCTGCTTTTGCTTTGTCTTCGAGCAATTCAGCCTTAGTAAAATTTGCCTGTGCAAGCTTCTCCATCAAACGCACAACCTGACAGCTGTAGCCATACTCGTTATCGTACCAAACATATAAAGTTGCTTGATTGCCACGAACTTTCGTCGACAAAGAATCCAAAATACCCGCTTGCTGAGAACCGATAAAGTCAGAGCTTACCGCATCACGTTCTTCGCTGTAGCCGATCTGACCTGTCAATTCAGCGCTATTTGATGCCGCTTTCAACAACTGATTAATCGCTTCAACCGACGTCGCAGACTTCAAGTTCAAACTTAATACCGCAATCGAAACGTTGATAACAGGAACTCGGATCGCACTACCGCTCAACTTACCTTCTAGAGAAGGAATCGCTTTTGATACCGCTTTAGCCGCACCAGTTTCAGTCATCACCATGTTCATGCCTGCAGCACGACCACGGCGATCACCTTTATGGATATTATCTATTAGGTTTTGGTCATTCGTATAAGCATGAACCGTTTCTACGTGACCAGATTCGATGCCGTATGTTTTCTCTAGTACAGACAAGATAGGCGTAATCGCGTTTGTCGTACAAGATGCAGCAGAAACAATACGGTCTGCGTCTGTTACATCGCTATCGTTTACACCGAAAACGATGTTTTTCATTTCCTTACCAGGTGCAGTCAGTACAACACGCTCAATACCTGGACGATTTAAGTGAACACTCAAACCGTCATGATCACGCCAGCGACCTGTGTTATCAACAAGCAAAGCATTATTAATACCATGGGCTTGGTAATCAACTTCAGCAGGATCAGAAGCATAAATAACTTTTACTGGCGAACCATTGATGATCAGAGTTTGATTCTCTTCATCAACTTTTACTAAACCGTCGTATATACCATGAACAGAATCGTATTTAAGCAAACTAGCACGTTTAGAAAGATCATCATCACATGCTTTACGCACAACAATCGCAGCTAATGCCATGCCTGGAGTTGTATGGCCAAGCGTACACATACGACGTGCAAGTAAACGACCGATACGGCCGAATCCATACAAAACAACAGGAGTTTCTGTGCCATCGTTTGGCTGAGCAGCTAGTACAGACTCAACATCCGCTTCCGCAATCAAAGATTCTAGTTCTACAACGGTATGAGCGGTGTTACTTGCTAACACTTGCTCCAACACTTGATAAACTTGGACAAGGTCTAATTCAGGATGCTGATCAAACGCAGCCATCAGACCAGTCACAGAATCCGCCATTAAGGTGTTTCCTGCCAACTGAACTTTTACCGCTTTTTCGCGACCAAGTTTACCTAAAAGAGGAATCATAGATTCTGCTTGTGAAAGTGCTTGTAACCAAGTGCTTGTCATTTTCTGCCCCCGAAAAAAGACTCTGTTATATCAATATGGGCGCAGTCTAACGGCAGATTAGGACAAAAACAAATTGTAAGAAGACTACAAAAAACCTTTAAAATCTGGTATTTAGCGTGTTTTTTTATAGAAATAACGAAATAACAAAGAAGGTCTAGAAACTTTACTACATAATCACGCAATTACATGGCTGATCCATAGTAATGGTGCGATTATGTTGTAATTTGGCAACGAAAACTGACAGGAAATTTCATGAATTATTTTACAAATGACGCTTTCTTTCAGCCAAAACACCCAAAAGACAAAAACAAAATAGGATTAAGACCGGTCGATACACCAAATCAACTCGTGTAATTCCCCAATATATTAATGGCTGACTCCATAATGTCAGAAGCCCATAACCAAAAGTACACATCAAAATAAACGCCATCACTCGAGCAAGAAACACCCAAGAAGACACCAAGCTTTTAAGAAAACCATTCACCTTATCCCCGTAAACCACCAAACAGGTTGCTACCAAAGCTAAAGAAATATCCTGAAGATAAGGTTGAAGAAAATGGGCAAAACGAAGATTGAGATCAAGAATAAACATAGATAATTAACTACACGATAAACAAACTATAAGATTATTGCTTTTTACGAGACAGGGCTTCAACATCAATTTGCCCAGATCGAGTTGCTACCTTTGGACTTTCATCAACGTACATGAGAGAGACGTCATAAGTCGTGTTATGAAATTCTATCATGGTGCCATCTTTAAACAGCCATTTCGAACGCCCAATACCATTACTAAGAAAACCTTCACTAGGTTTACCGTATTTTTGTGCAAGCAACTCACCTAGCGCTTTACGTTTTTCACTGCTTTCCACAACACCGGATAACAGCGCCTGACGAACATAACCCGATCCATTGGAATAAATAGTCGCGTTTGTGACTCCTAAAATACCTTCAGGCCCTAAGCTGTAGCTTATAACACCATCTTTATAAGACGGATAACTATGCAATCCCATACTATTAAGCTGATTTTCTAATTGAGATACTCTCAGATCATTTAATGGTAAGCCAAACAACTCTGCCACATTAGAGGATCGAGAAACATCACTTGCTTCCGCCTTAACTAATGTCGCAGTCCCCATAGAAAGAGCAAAAATAAACGAAGCAAACATTGGAGCAACTTTCGTACGCATTAATCCTTCCTTTGAGATTTCATGCTTCAGTTTGACAGGCAAAAATGATCAAACCTGATATATAATACAACATTATAAACTCCTTAAACTCAAGGAGTACCAAAACTTTATTTTCTGAGGTAATACATGGCTCTTGTTATTGGCATCACCGGCGTATCCGGCAGCGGAAAAAGCCGACTTTGTTCTTTATTAGCGGAAGGCCAAGGTGACAAAATCACAACCCTATGCCAAGACAGTTTTTACAATGGATGCGGCAGTATTGATCCAGACGTTTACAACTTTGACGACCTAAGCTCGTTAGACCTTGAAAGCCTCACTCTGGCTATTCATAACTGTAAGAACCGTCAGCAACCAAATGAAATTCCGGTTTACGATCACTCACAACACAGACGTATAGGTTATCGCAATCTAGATCCAACACATGTTGTTCTAGTGGAAGGTCATATGATGTTCCAAGACGCCGGGATACGAGATGCTGTTGATTACCTTCTGTACGTCGATACAGATATGGATATCGCCGTAGTACGACGCTTAAAGCGTGACATTGCAGAACGTGGACGCGACGTCAATGAGGTTACCAGCCGCTATATGCGCCATGTACGCCAAGCATCACTTAAAACCATCGACATTCGCAACAAAGCGGACTTTATTATTCCAAATAATAAAAGCTTCACCAATGCAGCAAGCTTATTACGCAACCATATTGACTACCTACTAAAAGAGAAAGGCGCCAAATAGGCGCCCTTCTCTTTTATATTGCCGAGGTAATAAAGTTTTATTTCTTAATATCATCAAAGAAACGCTTCACACCATCAAACCAGCTTTTCTGCTTAGGTGAATGATCTGTTCCTTCACCCATACTTTCAGCCAATTCCGTGAATAGCTCTTTTTGACGGGACGTAAGATTTACTGGCGTCTCAACAACGACCTTACAAATCAAATCGCCAACTGGACCACCACGAACAGGTTTCACGCCTTTATTACGCAAGCGGAACAACTTGCCAGACTGACATTCAGCAGTCACTTTCAAACGCACACGACCATCTAGCGTCGGTACATCAATTTCGCCACCTAATGCCGCTGTTGTAAAGCTAATTGGCACTTCGCAATATAGGTTCGCACCATCACGCTCAAAAATGCTATGCGGTTTAACAGAGACTTGAACAAACAAATCACCTGCAGGACCGCCATGAGTTCCTGCTTCGCCTTCACCAGACAAACGAATACGATCGCCTGTGTCTACGCCTGCAGGAATTTTTACATTAAGAGTTTTGTATTCTTGTACACGGCCTTGGCCATGACAATCTCTACAAGGATCACTGATCACTTGACCAGCACCATGACATTCTGGACAAGCCTGTTGAACAGAGAAGAAACCTTGTGACATACGTACTTGGCCTGCACCACCACATGTTCCACATGTCTTAGGCGTTGAACCTTTTTTAGCACCAGAACCATCACAGGTATTACAGTTCACCAAAGTTGGTATGCGGATTTTTTCTTCACATCCCCAAACCGCTTGTTCAAGATCAAGCTCTAAGGTGTAACGTAAATCGGAACCGCGACGAGTTCGGCTTTGACCGCCACCACCACCGCCAAAAATATCACCGAATACATCACCAAAAATATCACTAAAACCACCCGCTCCAGCGCCGCCGCCATAGCCACCAGCCTGACCATTTACGCCGTCATGACCAAATCGATCGTAGGCTGCGCGTTTGTCATCAGAAGACAGTATTTCATAAGCTTCAGCCAGCTCTTTGAACTTATCTAGTGCTTCTGGGTTGTCTGGGTTCTTATCTGGGTGGTACTTATTCGCCAAAGAACGATAAGCTTTTTTAATGTCTTTCTTATCCGCGTCTTTGGCCACCCCAAGAACGTCGTAATAGTCTCTTTTGCTCATCGCAAGCATTCCTGAATTGAAAAGTCTGAATTAAAAAGTCTAAATCTAAAAAAACTGAATTTTAAAAATCGTCAATCTCATATTTTGCAAATAGCAAAGCACGGTCTAAAACCGTGCTCGCTATAAACAACCCCATTATTAATGGGCAAATAAGTGCTTAGCGCTTATTTTTTATCTTCTTTCACTTCCTCGAATTCTGCATCAACAGCATCATCCTGAGACTTAGCTTGCTCGCCTTCAGCTGGTTGTGCACCAGCTTCAGCTTCTGCATACATCTTCTGAGCCAAAGTACCAGATGCTTGAGTCAACGCATTAGTTTTCTCTTCGATCTTCTCTTTGTCGTTAGATGTTAGAGCTTCTTCAAGTTCAGTGATCGCAGTTTCAATCGCCTCTTTCTCTTCAGCCGTTGCTTTATCGCCAGCATCAGTCAAGGTTTTACGAGTTGCGTGGATCATGCCGTCAGCTGTGTTGCGAACCTGTACAAGCTCTTCGAACTTACGGTCTTCTTCCGCATTCGCTTCAGCGTCTTGCACCATTTTTTCAACTTCTTCATCGCTCAAACCAGAAGAAGATTTGATAACGATAGACTGCTCTTTACCAGTCGCTTTATCTTTCGCAGAAACACTCAAGATACCGTTGGCATCTATATCGAAGCTTACTTCGATTTGTGGCACACCACGTGGAGCAGGTGGAATATCAGCCAAGTCGAAACGACCTAGAGATTTGTTCTGAGACGCTTGTTTACGCTCACCCTGCAATGCGTGGATAGTTACCGCATTTTGATTGTCTTCTGCTGTAGAGAAAGTCTGAGATTTCTTAGTAGGAATCGTCGTGTTTTTCTCGATCAATGCTGTCATAACACCACCCATTGTCTCGATACCTAGAGACAGTGGAGTAACGTCTAGAAGAAGAACGTCTTTCACATCACCAGAAAGTACCGCACCTTGGATAGACGCACCGATTGCAACCGCTTCATCTGGGTTCACGTCTTTACGTGGCTCTTTACCGAAGAACTCAGTTACTTTCGCTTGCACTAGTGGCATACGAGTCTGACCACCAACCAAGATAACTTCATCAATATCAGAAGCAGTCAAATCAGCATCTTTCAATGCTTGACGGCAAGGCTCAAGAGATTTCAATACTAACTCTTCAACCAAAGACTCCAACTTAGAACGAGTCAATTTCACGTTCAAGTGTTTAGGGCCAGTTGCATCTGCAGTGATGTAAGGCAAGTTAACTTCTGTTTGAGAAGAAGAAGACAACTCAACTTTCGCTTTCTCACCCGCTTCTTTCAAACGTTGTAGAGCTAATGGATCGTTGTGTAGATCGATACCAGACTGTTTTTTGAATTCAGCTGCCAAGTATTCGATAACACGCATATCGAAATCTTCACCACCTAGGAAAGTATCACCATTTGTAGACAATACTTCGAATTGTTTCTCGCCATCTACGTCAGCGATTTCGATGATAGAGATATCGAATGTACCACCACCAAGGTCATAAACCGCGATAGTAGAGTCACCAGAGCTCTTGTCTAGGCCGTAAGCCAAGGCAGCCGCTGTTGGCTCGTTAATAATACGTTTTACTTCTAGACCAGCGATTTTACCAGCGTCTTTTGTTGCTTGACGCTGAGAGTCGTTGAAGTAAGCAGGAACAGTGATAACCGCTTCTGTTACTTTCTCGCCTAGGTAGTCTTCTGCTGTTTTCTTCATTTTCTTAAGAACTTCAGCAGAGATTTGTGGTGGCGCTTTCTTATCGCCTTTTACTTCTACCCACGCATCGCCGTTATCTGCAGCAATAATTTTGTAAGGCACCATAGAGATGTCTTTTTGAACCACGTCATCTTTAAATTTGCGGCCGATCAAACGCTTAACCGCATACAAAGTATTTGTTGGGTTTGTTACCGCTTGACGTTTTGCAGATTGACCTACCAAGACTTCGCCGTCTTCGGTGAAGGCAACAATAGAAGGTGTGGTGCGATCGCCTTCAGCGTTTTCAATAACGCGAGCCTTTTCGCCATCCAAGACGGCAACACAAGAGTTTGTTGTACCTAAGTCAATACCAATGATTCTACCCATGGTTTGTATCTCCAATAAATTCGTTTATGACGATGATAATTCTGTATTTGGGTACGCTTAAAAGTATTTCAAGCGTCCAGTGTCAAAAAAATGACAGTATTTTTTTAGGCTGCGCTTGAAACCACTACCATTGCAGGACGTAATAAGCGGCCATTAATTGTGTAACCCTTCTGCACTACATCCATAACGGTGTTCGCTTCTAACTCAGGGTTTGGCACCATAGTGATAGCTTGATGCAACTCAGGGTTGAACGGTTCACCATGTGGATCAACCACTTTCACTTCAAAACGAGCCAAAGTCTCAAGCAAATCTTTTAACGTTAGCTCTACACCTTCACGAACAGGGTCAGATTCACCTGTATCTGGTGCAGAAGCTAAAGCACGCTCTAGATTATCCGCCACGTTCACAATCGATTTAGCAAACTTTTCTAAACCAAACTTGTGCGCTTTCTCGACATCTTGTTCTGCACGACGACGTACGTTTTGTGCATCCGCATGAGCGCGAAGTGCCGCTTCTTTATACTGAGCGACTTCTTCTAATGCTTTTGCAAGCTCATCATTTTCAGTAACTTCTTCTAAAGTCTCTACTTCAGGCTCTAAAAGTTCTTCTACTGTTTCGTTTTGCGTTTCGCTTTTCAAATCATGCTCCGCGTCTAGATTAGGATTTTTTTGCTGCTCACTCATTTTCAACTCCAAATAACAGAAACAATGCTTCCTATGTGCAGGGTATATGGGGTCAGCTTTTAACCTTTCAACACTAAAGCCGTATTAATTTCATGGGAATTAAATTTGCGATCAAGACTTGTCAAAAAACAACCAAGTACTGTATAAATAACCATATAAATATATTCTCTCTTTGGAGCCCTCTATGCTGACCAGCATCGCTATTTCCAACTTCGCCATTGTTGAATCCCTAGAATTGGAGTTCAAGAAAGGTATGACCGTGATTTCAGGTGAAACAGGGGCAGGTAAATCCATCATGGTGGATGCCTTGTCACTTTGTTTAGGTGATCGTACCGATGCTGCTGTCGTAAGACATGGGCAAAAAAGAGCAGATATCAGCGCAAGCTTTGATATACAAAACTATCCACACGTACATAAATGGCTAGAAGAAAGAGATCTAGAACACGATCAACATTGTATATTACGCCGTGTTATCAGCAAAGAAGGTCGTTCTAAGGCTTACATAAATGGCCGCCCTTGCACGCTAAGCGATCTAAAGGACGTTGGTAGCCAATTAGTTGATATCCATGGCCAACACGAGCATCAGTCATTACTCAAAAAGAATGCCCAAAGACAACAAGTTGATGAATATGGCCGACTCACTGAGCTAAGTAAAAAAGTCAGTCAGCAATACGCAACATGGCGACAACTAAAAGAAGAATTGTCTGCTCAGCAGAATCGCTCATCAGAACAAGATGCCAAAATCCAACTATTGTCTTATCAAGCACAAGAGCTGCAGCAGCTTGATCTAAAAGAAGGCGAAATCGAAGAATTAGAGAACGAGCAAGCGTTTTTGTCGAACATTGCCGATTCACAATTTAAAGCCTATCAAGCCAGCGGTATTTTGATAGACAGCGACGAGGGCAATATTTGCTCTTTGTTACATCAAGCAATTAATAGCGCCAGCCAAATTCGTCCAGCCACAAAAGAATTAGAAAATGCGTTAGAAATGATGAACGTAGCCCTAATTCAGGCACAAGAAGCGGCAGATAGTTTGCATCACTACCAAGATACTTTGGAGCAAAATCCTGAACGTCTTATCGATATAGAGCGTCGCTTATCTGATATTTACGATACCGCTCGCAAACACAGAACCTTACCAGAAGGACTTTTATCCTTACGAGAAAGTGTGGAAGCAGAACTGGATAGCTTACAAGGCAGCGAAGAAAGCCTAGAGTCATTAAAAGAAAAAGAAGAGCTAGCCTACGAAAAGCTTACTGCGCTTGCCACCACATTGACCGAAAAACGCATTATCGCAAAAGACGAACTAGCACAAAAAGTCGAAGAACAAATACATGGATTGGGTATGCCATATGCGCGTTTTTTTATTCAATGCCAACCACTAAACCAAGTCTCGGCAAATGGTTTTGAAGACATCGAATATATGATCGCATCCAACCCAGGCCAACCTGCTCAACCATTACGCAAAGTCGCCTCAGGTGGTGAGTTGTCACGTATTAGTTTGGGCATTCAAGTGGTTACCGCACACACCTCCATTATCCCAACATTGGTATTTGATGAAGTAGATGTGGGCATCAGCGGTGGTATTGCTGAAGTCGTTGGCCGCATGCTGCGCTCTGTAGGCAAACGCGGACAAGTCTTTTGTGTGACTCACTTGGCGCAAGTGGCAGCGCAAGGCAATCAGCATCTACGAGTCAGTAAACTGGTTGAAGATGAAGCAACTTCCTCCCAGGTCGAGCTACTCAAGGATCAAGACCGCACACAAGAGATCGCACGTTTATTAGGTGGATTAGAACTTACCGAACAAACCTTAGCTCACGCTCGCGAAATGCTTGGCAATGTTCAACTGCAGTAGCGCTTCATTAAGATAAAATAGAAACTAAAACAAAAAAGGGCCTAAACTCTGCTATTTAGGCCCTTCTCATGCATTACCCTTAGGTAAACGAACTTTTATTTCTTCTTTGGACGCACGTAGATAATCAAGCTGTGATCTTCAATATCAAAACCATGCTCTTCTGCGATTTCACGCTGACGTTTTTCAATAATTGGATCAACGAATTCAATGACTTTGCCAGTTTCTAGACAAATCATATGATCGTGATGGTCCCCCTTCGCCAACTCAAAAACAGCTGTTCCTGCTTCAAAATGGTGACGTTGCACCAAACCCGCAGTTTCAAACTGAGTTAGCACACGGTAAACTGTCGCCAAACCAACATCTTCACCTTGATCAAGTAGAGTGCGATACACATCATCAGCACTCATATGGCGGTCGCCCGCACCTTCAAGAATTTGTAAAATTTTCACTCGTGGTAGAGTTACCTTGAGTCCCGCTTTCTTTAGCTCTTGATTTTCGCTAGTCATGAGTCATTCTCTATTCGATCTTGTTGATAATTACTTTATCATTAGCACACCGGAGTAAGGATAATACAAATGAAAAAATCAGTTTTAATATTATGCGCAGCACTTTCACTTAGCGCATGCAGTTTATTTCCACCACCTTACAAGGTTCCAGTAACACAAGGGAACCTTGTAACGAAGGAACAACTATCACAGTTACAAATTGGCATGTCTGAATCTCAGGTCACTTACCTACTGGGTAACCCCATGTTAAGAGACACTTTCAAGCCAGACGAATGGCATTACCTATATACAGTTCTATACGCAACACCAGACACCAAAAAAAGTGATGCAAACGACCTAGTGCTAATTTTTAGCGACGGCGTTTTAACACAAATCAAAAACAACTAATCTTTAGTTGTTTTTGCTGCACGGTTGGCCCTAGCTTGTTTTGGGTCAACCTTCAGCTCACGATACAACTCAACTCGCTCGCCTTCTTTTAACTCTTGCTCTTCTGCATTTCGCACGGCTTTACCGAAGATACCCACTTTTACGGTCTCCACATCCACATCAGGAAAGAAAACTTGGATATTCGAACGGCGCACAGCATCGCGCACGGTACAACCATCTTCAACCTCTAGAGCAATAATTTTTTGCTTCTCAGGCAAAGCATAAGCTACTTCAACTCTCATACTATTCACCGTATACCACTTTTGCACGCTTGCTAAAAGAATCCACCATCGTATTGGCAATTTGGCTAAACACGCCGCCAAAGGCAAATTTCAGCATACCGCTTAATTCAAACTCAATACTCAGCATGATTTTACAACTCGTCGGAGACAACTCCGTGAAAGTCCATACGCCATGCAAACTCTTAAACGGCCCTTTTACCAAGGTCATCTCTATTCGACTAAAATCTTCCAGAAAGTTCCTCGTGGTAAAAGATTGTCTAACTGGTCCCTTACCTACATCCAAAGACGCAACGATTTCCGTTGGCGTTTTTGAAATTAATGTAGAACTCAAACACCCAGGTAAAAACTCAGGATAACCGTCGATGTCATTTACCAAGGCAAACATTTGCTCGCAACTGTAATTAACATGTGCGAAGCGTTCTATATGACTCAAACTACACTCCTATCCAGCCAGCAAGGGTAATCACAATCATTGCTGGAATACTTATGTATTTCAATGTCTTATACCACCATTGAAAATGATTTGCTTGTTTTGTAATCATCTCATTTTGCAACATGGAATGTGGAATAAACCAAGCCACCAAAACAGACAGCAAAATAGCTACCAACGGCAAAAGAATTAAAGACGTAAATTCATCTAACAATTCAAAGAAATTTAGCCCAAAGACAATTTTGCTGTCCCAATGATTAAAAGACAACAGTACCGCAATACCAACAAACCAAACGGCAATCCCCATCAATAGCGCGGCTTTCAAACGGGCGATATAAAACTTTTCATGCAGCCAAGCAACAAACAATTCTAACATGGATATGGCTGACGTAAGAGCCGCAACCACAAGTAATAAAAAGAACACTCCTGAAAAAAACTGACCGCCTGGTAAACTACCAAAAATGATAGGCAAAGACACAAAGGTCAAACTTGGCCCAGCTTCAACATCAATATTAAACGAGAACACCAATGGAAAAATGACTAAGCCGGCCAAAATAGCCACTAGCAGATCCACACCAACAACTATGCTGCAAGCTCGGGCAATAGACATACGCTTACTCATATAAGCGCCATAAGCAAACATTGCACCCATTCCGACACTCAAACTGAACAAAGCAAGTCCAACTGCAGATAAGACAACCTCAAAGGTAATATCCTGCCAAGACCAACGAAACATAAAGTTCAGCGCTTCATTCATATTACCAATAGTCATTGAATAAAATGCTAACAACAGTAACGTCACTACCAAAACCGGTAACAAAATCCGTACTACAGCAGACAAACCTCGAGTCACCGACTGTCCGACGGTTAACACCACCAATCCCATAAATACAGAATGCCATAACAACATTTCTGTCGGTGTTGCTAACAAATTATCAAACATGCTGGCCGCGCCAACTTGCGTGATGTCTTTAAAGTCGCCAGACACCGCACGATCCAAATAAGCAAGAGACCAACCCGCAATCACACTATAAAAAGTCAGAATCAGAAACCCCGTTATACCAGCTAACCAAGGCACAAACACCCAAGCTGGATGAACAATACGACGCTCGCTTAAATCGTTTACCGTATCAATTGGATTAGAACGAACCGTGCGACCCAAAGCGACTTCCGCCATTAACACAGGCAAACCAACGAGTAACAAACATAAGCAATACACCAACAAAAATGCACCGCCACCGTTTTGCCCGAGCACATAAGGAAACTTCCAAATATTCCCTAATCCCACTGCAGATCCACTGGCCGCAAAAATAAATATCCACGGACTTGACCAGATACCTTGTAAACATCGACTTTCCGGCATAAATTTAGGCTCTAAATACACAAGATGTGTTTAAGGATAGGAATAAAACGTAAACGTGGCCAACACATCCTCGCTACCTAACCTGACAAATTAATTAACAAGTGCGAATTTTCCAACATTCAGGCGCATACCTCAAGAAAAGCATAGGTTTTTGCCACTATCGACCGTATAATTTGTAACTATGAGTAAAGTAAAGAAAAAATCCACCAGCACGGGCACCATCGCGCTTAATAAACGTGCAAAATACGACTACTTTGTCGACCAGAAGTTCGAAGCCGGTTTGGTTTTGTCTGGTTGGGAAGTAAAAAGCCTGCGCGAAGGCAAAGCCCAATTAGTAGACGCATTCGTCATCATCCACCAAAACGAAGCGTGGCTCGTCGGTGCGCGTATTACGCCACTGCTTAGTGCCTCAACGCATGTCGTTTGTGAACCAATGCGCCAACGCAAATTGCTTTTAAACCGCAAAGAGCTTGAGCGCATCATCCAAGTCACCGAGCAAAAAGGCAAAACTTGTGCGGCCATGGCGCTGTACTGGAAAGGCAACAAAATCAAATGCGAAGTCGCCTTGGTAACAGGTAAAAAAGAACACGATAAACGCGATACCGAGCGTGATCGTGATTGGTCAAGAGACAAAGAACGACTAATGAAACACAATGCTTAATAGACGCCAATCAAAATTAGGTTGAATTAAGCATTTCAGCGTTATCTCTAGCGTAAGCAGATTGTTTGCGCTAGACTAACGTTACTTTTTGGGGGCGACATGGTTTCGACGTCGGTTACAAACCCAAAGGTGCATGTCGAGAGTGATGCGTGATCTCGTTAATCCCCCGCATCAATTTTATAGTCGCAAACGACGAAAACTACGCTTTAGCAGCCTAAACCGCTGCTAGTGTGCTGCCCTCAGGTTGCTTGTAGCCAGAGATTCTGCAGTATCATAAATTACAAGATGCTAACTGATGCCCCGCCTAGGGATAAGGTTCTAAGACTAAGTAGGCTCGCCATTAACACCCTGTCCTTCGGGCGGTTCGTGGTCAAATAATAGAAGTGACTATGCATGTAGAGCCGATGGCAGAGGACTGACGGACGGGGGTTCGACCCCCCCCGCCTCCACCAATTAAACGGTTGTTTTTAGAAGGGTTTGCACTTTTTAAAAGGAACTGGATGCACGTATGAAGCATCGAATTTAAAACCACCTTCGGGTGGTTTTTTATTGCCTGAAATTTATTACCTCTTTTTTAAATGTTAAGTCTAGCAAGTCATATGCCTTACAAACCACCTTAAACTCTATCATTTAAGTGCTACGTTAGAGTAAGGTTTTTGAAAAACACGTGGAAGGTGGGACGCTTATCTCGGTTTTGTGTGTTATCTGTGTTTTGATGTTGGTCGGAAAATTGTTTTTGATACGCAATGGAGAACGCGACTATGAGACTTTTCACTTTTTTTGTGCTGTTTTCAGCTCTTCTCTCGGGCTGTTCATCCAATGTGAAGTTGGCAGGACAAAATGTCAGTAATGTTGACTCAAATGTAGATATTGATAAATCCGCTACGATTGCTGTCGTTCCAAGTAAGGAAGGCGATGATCTGACGAATAAGCGATACATCCCCGATATTATCAATGCATTGAAAGAGCGCGGCTTTACTAATGTCTCGGATTCTCAAAACAATCCTGACTATCACCTATCGGTTAACTTTACGTCTGAAGAAACCACAGAAACGAAGAAGGTTCCTGTGTTTAATAACGAGCGAAATATTCCTTATACCGTTTGCCATAGAAACCCAAGCACAGACGCTCGAACCTGTGTCACGCGTTATCGTCAATTTATGGAACCCATCGTTAGCGGTTACGATAAGGTAGAAACACCAACGAAAGTTTATACCTTTCAGTACAAGTTGACAGATAAGAAAAACAATCTGATTTTAGACTCTAGCAATACCGTGTTTCATCCTACTTGTTCAAAATGGAAAATGTTCGAGTTCTTAGCAAAAGAAACCATCGCCAGAGCCAATTTTAATGATCCAGTCGACAAACCTTACAGTGTTGAGATGAAACAAGACTATAACTGTCAATAAAAGTCATTTAAAACCAACAAGATAGATAGAGCACATCTAACTTGTTGGTTTTTTATTTAACTATCATCTCATTGCACTACGCCTTCTCACTCACTCTGCTTGCTCCTAAATAGTCTGAGCAACTGAGTACTTATAAAAAAACGTTATCATCTTTTCGGTCTATTTCTACGTATCCATCTATACTGTTATAAGCCACTTTTGTTTGGGCGTGGCTGTATCAGGACTTTTTCCAAATCCATTATGCTCACTCTGTGAGACAAGGGGGAATCCATGATCAATCATGTTTGGGGTCTTATTCATCATCCAGATAAGGAATGGCGCGAAATAAATAAGGAGCATGAATCGGTAAGTCATCTGTACTTACATCATGTTCTTTGGATGGCGGCTATTCCAGTTGTCAGTACTTTTATTGGCACGACACAGTTTGGTTGGACATTCGGAGGAGATGAAGCAATCAAGGTGTCTTTTATGGATGGCCTTGGTTTAGGTGTGTTGTTTTACGCACTGATTCTTGTTGCCGTGGCAATGGTAGGTAGTTTAATTCACTGGATGGCGCGAAACTTTCCGAATCGCCCTCCTCGTCAAGAGTGTATTGTCTTTGCAGGTTATATTGCTACACCCATGTTTTTAAGCGGTATCTTTGCCATTTATCCGATAATTTGGCTCTGTTTACTCGCTTGCGTAGCAGGCGTCGCTTATACAGGTTATCTATTGTACCGAGGCACGCCTAGTTTCTTGGGCATTAGTCATAAACAAGGCTTTATTCTCTCCAGCACCACTCTTGGTATTGGGGTTTTAGTATTGGAGGCTTTGTTGGCAGCAGTGGTATTACTTTGGAGCCTTGGTTCTGAACATAGTATTGTTTGGAGCTTCTTCCAGTAACAATATCCTATTCATTAGTTTAAGCTAAAAGTGTGCCTCCTCATCGGTCTAGGTGGCACACTTTTTTGAATCTAACCACATACAAAATAACGCAATGTTACAATTTTCCAACAAACTTCCAGCCTTTTATTGATAATTCTCACTAATCACAAATTACTAATTCGATACACTGTCGATTCAATTTTATAGCTTTATACCTAAGTCTGGACCGGACCCCTTTTTATGTTTTTCAATTCTGAATTAAAACAACAAACGAAAGCACTCACACAACAACTCGAAATAGAACGAGCGTCCCACCAGCTCAGCTTAGAAGCGCTAAAAGCTGAGCTTGATTCGGTAAAAGCAGAGTTACAACAATTCAAAAGTCATTCAGGAGATAATGTAGAGTTAATTCGCTATCAGCTGCGCGGAGGAGAAATGCTTAATTCTATTCGCTTTGGATTGGCGGATAGCGCTCAGAATTTAATTGAAGAACGTGTTGCTTTGTCAAAATTAGACGATGTATTCGATGAAACGAGAGTCGCATTAAATCGTTTAAGCGAGCGCGCGAGTCTAATCAATGAACAAGCCAGCGACAGTATGGGAGCAGCCAACGTGCTTGATAAGACCGCCAATGGCATTAGTCAGCTTGTTTCAAGTATCCAAGAAATATCTTCTCAAACCAACTTACTTGCACTTAATGCCGCAATCGAAGCTGCCAGAGCTGGATCTGCTGGCCGTGGTTTTGCTGTAGTGGCCGATGAGGTTAGAAATTTGGCTGGAAAAACTCATAGCGCAAGCGAGCAAGTAGAAACATTAGTCAAACAGGTTATCGCTCAAACAGAACAGATCAAGAACATGGTGAACCAAAACCAAATCAGTGCAATGGACATCTCTTCATCGTCGGTTCAAATTGATAAAGTGGTTGATAATGTTATTTCACGTTCAAATCACATGCAGGGAGTGATTAGCATTGCTGCCACACACTCTTTTTTAAATACAGTAAAATTAGATCATGCGGTCTGGAAAAATGACGTTTATAACCGTATCGATAAAAAGAAATTCGATGAAGAGGTCAACCTGCATACCGAATGCAGATTGGGTAAATGGTATTACGAAGGTTACGGCAGTCGACACTTCCAACAGTCACCGAGCTTTAAAGCAATTGAAACGCCACACAGGGCAGTGCATGAATCAGGGCGTGCAGCACTAAAAGCAGCACAAACTGGAAATACGAAAGAAATGCTAGTTCAACTAGATAAAATGGAAGTTGCCAGCCTACAGGTCGTCGTACATATAGAAAGTCTAATGGAAGAAGTAAAGCATCTATAATACTGTCTGAACCTATCATACAGAGCCCAGAAGAAGTGATTTTTCATTAATGGGCTCTCTATCCTTCAGTTAATCTAAGCAACTGTCGACTAAACTTACACAATCAATAAAACCTGTTTTAAAGGAACTTTTTTTAAGTTAAGGGTTCTTATTGTTCGGCTTTATGAAAACGAATCGATACTATTTCTTGCTGTAAAAACAGTTTTAGCCTATTGATTAGATTGATAAAAGGCTATGCTTACAGGGTAGCTACTCTGTCAGTTTGTAGAGTAAACAATGTTGAAGAACCACACTTAGAGAACGATTGTTAGGATAACAACCATGCTCGCACAGCACATTCATATTATATTACCGCTCACTAGAAAGGAGTTTTGCCTTTGAGTTCACTTATCTGGCTACCTTTTCTTCCTTTATTAGGTACGTTAATCCCGCTTATTACCGCTCGCTTTAGTCGCACCGCTTGTGCGTTTATGACAGCCGCATTACCTGCTTTAACTCTCTTTTTAGTCCTTACACATGCTGGCGATATTTTCCAAGGTGAACGCTTTCAAGCAGCACTACCGTGGATTCCTGCTATTGGGTTAGAACTTGCCTTTCGTTTAGATGGTTTGGCGTTGCTGTTCTCTATTTTGATTCTGGGTATTGGTTTACTTGTTATTCTGTATGCTCGCTATTATTTATCAGCGAAAGATTCCATTGGTAAGTTTTATTCGTACCTAATCCTATTCATGTTTGCCATGCTTGGCGTGGTGCTATCTGATAACTTGATTCAGCTCTGGTTTTTCTGGGAATTAACCAGTATTAGCTCCTTTTTGCTGATCAGCTTCTGGGGGCATAAAACAGAAGCCAGAAAAGGCGCAAGAATGGCGCTAACCGTCACAGGCGCTGGCGGTTTAGCCTTGTTAGCCGGTTTGTTGATTCTAGGTAACACGGTTGGTAGTTTTAGCCTACAAGATGTTTTAGACAGTGGCGAATTGATCAAAGCCAGTGCAAATTACCCGATTATTGTGGTTTTGGTTTTACTTGGTGCTTTTACAAAATCGGCTCAGTTTCCATTCCATTTTTGGCTACCTAATGCCATGGCAGCACCAACACCAGTGAGTGCCTATCTACATTCTGCAACTATGGTAAAAGCCGGTATTTTCTTGATGGCGCGTTTTTACCCAGCGCTTGCGGATACTGATCTTTGGTTCATGATAGTAAGTCTGACAGGCTTAGCGACCTTCCTTGTGGGTGCTTACATCGCGATATTCCAGCATGATTTAAAAGGGCTTTTGGCAAATTCTACCATCAGTCATTTGGGTTTGATTACCTTGTTGCTCGGCATGGGGACCGACCTTGCTGCTGTGGCCGCTATCTTCCATATAATCAACCACGCTATTTTCAAAGCCTCTTTGTTTATGGCAGCGGGGATTATTGATCATGAATCTGGCTCACGCGATATGCGTCAGTTAAATGGTCTCTGGAAATACATGCCTTACACGGCGACTTTGGCTATGGTTGCGTCGGCTTCTATGGCAGGTGTGCCATTGATGAATGGCTTCTTGTCGAAAGAAATGTTCTTCACTGAAACATTGCATCAGGCATCACTTGGATCCTTGTCTTGGTTTATTCCGGTACTGGCGACCTTAGGCGGCGTGTTTGCTGTTGCCTATTCGATGCGCTTTATTCACGATGTGTTCTTTAATGGTGAGCCAATTAACTTACCTAAAACACCTCATGAGCCACCGCGCTACATGCGTGTACCAGTAGAAATTTTGGTTGGGCTTTGTCTAGTTGTTGGGATTTTTCCAAGTTTAGTCGTGGGCGATCTATTATTTGCAGCGGCGGAAGCAACACTAAATGGTCCAGCACCAACATACAGCCTTGCAATTTGGCATGGTTTCAATTTCCCATTACTAATGAGTGTGATTGCTTTGCTAGGTGGCTTGTACATGTACCATAACCGCCACCATATGTTTAAGTTTCAAGCACAGTTCCCAACCAGTGACCCTAAGTTGATGTTTGAAGGGGTTATCCAATACCTGACGAACAAGGCCAGCCGTATTATTGCCTTCACGGAAAATGGCTCGCTTCAGCGCTATACTTTCTTTGTTTTGGCTTTCGCTATTGTGATGACGGCGTCTACCTTGATGAAGCTAAATACAACCGCGGGACAACGCCCTGAGATTCCTCTTGATGCATTATCTATCACTTGCGCTGTTTTGTTATGCGTTTCTGCTTTAGCGACTGTGCTGTGGCACAGAAGACGAGTTATCGCTTTGCTCACCCTGTCTGTTGTAGGTTTGATTGTTTCGTTGGCATTCGCTCAGTTTTCAGCACCTGATTTGGCACTTACTCAGCTTTCGGTTGAAGTTGTGACGGTTATCTTGTTGATCTTGGCACTGTTCTTTTTGCCACAAAATACGCCGAAAGAATCTTCTCCTCGCCGAGTGGTTCGCGACTTAAGTCTCGCGTCATTAATTGGTGGAGTTATTGGTACTATTTCTTATGCCTTGATGACTCGCCCTCTCGATACGATTTCGACCTTTTTTACCGAGAACAGTAAAACAGGTGGCGGCGGAACCAATATTGTAAACGTGATTTTGGTGGATTTCCGTGGCTTCGATACACTGGGTGAAATCACCGTGTTAGGTATTGCGGCATTAGGGATTTATAAGCTGATCGCTAAAATGCGTCTTTATATGCCATCCAGCGACGATAACGGATTGGCTTGGTCGGAAGACCGCTACCCTATTCTTTTAGCCGTGATTTCCCAGAGTCTTTTGCCATTAGCACTGTTAGTTTCTGCGTATATTTTCTTACGCGGACACAACATGCCTGGCGGTGGTTTTATAGCTGGCTTAATTACATCGGTTGCCATTATTCAACAGTATGTGGCACACGGTGTTGACTGGATTAAGACTCGTCTCAAGCTGGATTATCAAATCATGATTGGTTCAGGCATTGGTATCGCAACTCTAAGTGGTTTGGGTAGTTGGGTCTTTGGTCATACTTTCTTGTCATCTTGGTTTGATTACTTCTACTTACCAGTGATCGGCAAATTCGAATTGGCCAGTGCCATGGTTTTTGATCTTGGTGTTTTTCTTACTGTGGTTGGCGCAACTATGTTGATCCTTGCCAATCTAGGTCAATTGACCACCAGTGAGCGTCCTACTCAAAAGGAGCATGATTAATGGAAGGTTTATACGCATTTTGCGTTGGCTTATTAACAGCCTGCGGAATCTTTCTTGCCTTACGAGGCCGCACTTTTTCCGTGGTTATCGGCTTAACTTTATTATCTTACGCGGTGAACTTGTTCTTGTTTGCCAGCGGTAGACTCAAACTTAATGCAGCAGCAGTTCTGGGTGAGTCTGAGCAATACAGCGACCCGCTTCCTCAGGCTTTAGTATTAACCGCCATTGTTATCGGTTTTGCTATGACAGCGTTCGCAGTAATCTTAGCAATGCGTGCCCGCGCTGATTTGGGTAATGATCATGTTGATGGTACCTTGCCTGCGCAACCGGGCGACGCCTCGAAGAAATCAGGAGGGAGCCAATAAATGCAGCACTTGAGCATTTTTCCGATTCTGATTCCGTTGCTATTTGGTGCCATCATGTTATTGCCGCCAATATCTCGTGATATCAATTCGCAACGTATCACATCGATTGTCGGCACCTTGTTTTTACTGATTTCATCAGCCGCTTTGCTGTATCAAATAAATACCCAAGGTGTTCAGCTTTACGCCTTAGGCGGCTGGCAAGCCCCTTTTGGCATCGCACTGGTTGCAGACAAGGTTTCTAGCCTTCTTGTATTATTAACGGCTTTTTTAGCCTTCTGTGTGATGCTATATGCTGTCGCAGGACAAGACAAAGGTGGCGCGTATTTCCACCCATTGTTTATGTTCCAAATTATGGGCATTAACGGCGCTTTCTTAACCGGCGATATCTTTAACTTATTCGTCTTTTTCGAAGTATTGTTAATCGCGTCCTATGCACTATTAATCCATGCTGGCGGCAAACAGAAAACTCAAGCAGCTTTGCACTATGTCATTCTTAACCTTGTTGGCTCTAGCCTATTCTTATTCGGCCTTGGCATTTTATATGGCACGCTTGGCACGCTGAATATGGCAGACATGGCAATCAAAGTCGGCCAACTGCAAGGTGAAACGGCGACATTAGCAAAAACCGGTGCGCTGTTATTATTAGTCGTATTCGGCTTAAAAGCCGCCATGCTGCCAATGCATTTTTGGTTACCCAAAACCTACGCCAGCGCTAGTGCACCAGTCGCTGCACTATTTGCCATTATGACCAAGGTGGGGATTTATAGTATTTTCCGCGTCTATACGGTTATTTTTGGCGACGATGCTGGCGAACTAGCCAACATTGCCACACCTTGGTTATGGCCAATGGCCTTGTTAACCATCACCATTGGTACCATAGGTGTATTCGCTAGCCCTGGAATCAAAACGCTCAGCGCGAATTTAGTCATTATTTCCAGTGGCAGTTTACTGGCTTGTGCAGCAATCAATTCAGAAGCAGCAACTTCTGCAGCTCTGTATTACATGGTGCATAGTACTTTGGCATCTGCAGGATTATTTTTGCTCGCCGATGTCATGTCTCGCCAACGCGGCAAAGCAGAAGACCGTTTTGTGCGTTCTCGTCCTTTTGTTCAACCTAGATTATTAGGCTTTGGATTTGCAATTTCTGCTTTGGCATTAATCGGCATGCCGCCACTGTCTGGGTTTGTTGGCAAAATCATGATCCTACAAGCGACACAGTCTTCTGCGCAAACTATGTGGGTTTGGCCTTTGATTCTAATTGGCAGTTTAGCGGCCTTAATTGCTTTCTCACGAGCAGGCACAACGCTTTTCTGGCGTCACAATGGCAGTGTGGCTGCAGAAGCAGAACCCGCTAAAATAACCGAAATAATGGGTATCGGCTTATTGTTACTTGCATCTCCAATATTAGTTGTTTTCGGTGGCGATATCAGTGAATTTACTCAACAAGCAGCGCACCATCTACACGATATTCAAGCTTCTGCTTATGCTTTATTACCAGGAGTAGCCCAATGAAGTTATTCCCTATGCCATTTCACAGCCTGCTATTGTTTGTGGTTTGGCTGTTATTGAACAATTCTATTAGTGCTGGTCACATGGTGTTGGCAGTTTTCTTTGCAATCACTATTCCCTTACTAGTAAACAGTATGCGTGATGAACACCCTAAGATTCTTAAGCCTTGGCTGGCGATTCGATACATACTCATGGTGTTAAAAGATATTTTGACCGCCAATGTGGAAGTGGCGCTGCTGATTATTGGTCCGATCAAAAAGTTAACTCCGGGCTTCGTCGCGATTCCGATCAATATCGACTCAGACTTAGGTATCACTATTTTAGCCAGCACAGTGTCTCTTACTCCGGGAACCGTGAGCGCAGAAGTATCGAAAGACAAAGCCTGGCTGTATGTCCATTCACTTCACTTAGATGATGAAGCTGAACTGATTAAATCGGTTAAGCAACGCTATGAGAAGCCAATCAAGGAGATATTTGGATGCTAAAGATAACCATCACCATAGTGGCGGTGTGTATTTGCATCGCGCTGATTTTGAATTTATGGCGTCTCTTAAAAGGTCCAACCATATCAGACAGAATTCTAGCGCTGGATACTATGTACATAAACGCCATTGCGCTAATTTTGCTCTACGGCATTTATGTAGAAAGTGCATTGTATTTTGAAGCGGCGCTATTAATTGCCATGCTAGGATTTGTCAGTACTGCGGCTCTATGTAAATACTTACTTCGCGGCGACATCATAGAATAAGGATAAGTTATGCCTTTTTATCTCGAAATTATCATCTGCGTGTCTTTGCTTATTGGCGGCATTTTTCTATTGATCGGCTCTTATGGTCTTGCTCGTTTGCCTGACATTTACATGCGCCTTCACAGTCCAACGAAGGCATCAACATTGGGAATTACTGGTGTTTTAGTTGCATCAATGATCTTTCAAAGCCACTTGAAAGGATTCCTTTCCATTCAAGAGTTTTTGATCACTTTGTTCCTGTTGATTACCGCACCAGTCGCGGCAAATATGATTGCAAAAACGGCACTGCACTATCGCACTAAGCCGTTAGAAAAAACACAGAACCAAGAGCTTATGGAAACTATCCGTAATAGAGAAACACCTAACCAATCACATGATCAGCAATAAGCAACTTGGCAATATCAGAACTTATCATGGGTTTATGGAAGTAGTAGCCTTGAAATATCTCACAACCTAGCGACTTCAACATATCCGCTTGCGGAGCGGTTTCTACACCCTCCGCAACAATCACCAGTTCTAAACTTCGCGCCAAGTGAATAATGGTTTCACAGATTTTAGCGTCTTCGATATGACGATCGCATTCTTCAACAAATGATTGATCAATTTTCAAGATATCCAATGGCAGCCGTTTTAAATAGCTTAGCGACGAATAACCCGTTCCAAAATCATCTACTGAGATTCTAATATCTAACTCTTTCAACTCTGCCATCACCTCAATACAACGCTGAATATCTTGGAGCAAAACCCCTTCTGTAATTTCAATTTCTAGCAAGCAACCGTCAATACCATAAGCAATTAGTTTCTGCGAGATGTAAGGTACCAGAGAGTCCGATACCAAATGCCGCCCAGAAAGATTCACAGCAATAGGAACAATCCGTAAACCTTGATCACGCCATGCTTTTTGCTGTAATAAAGCTTGATCAATCACCCACTCATCAATTCTAGAGATTAAGTTAGACTCTTCCGCCATTGGAATAAAGTCAGCGGGCGGAATAAGCCCTTTCGTTGGATGATTCCAGCGGATCAACGCCTCTAAGCCGAGGATATTTTCTTTTTCCATAAAGACTTTTGGTTGAAAAACTAAAGAGAACTGTTCTGATGCAAGTGCATCATTAATCTCTTTCTCAAAACCAAACTTTTTCGTGACAATATTGGACATTTCAGGTGTAAAGAATTGCGCATTATCACGGCCTTTTTCCTTAGCCCAATACATTGCGATATCAGCTTGTTGAATCAGCCTATCGGCATCCAAACTTTGCTCGCCGGTATAGGCAATACCAATACTCGTTGGTATAGTGAAATATTGCTCGTTTAAATTCACTGGCGCTCGCATGGCCTCTAAAATTTGTTGCGCTCGCTTAGCCAAACGACTTTCATTGACATCTTTCGTCATCATAAAGACAAATTCGTCGCCGCCCCAACGGGCGATGACATCAAACTGATCAGACACTGCAATTAAACGCCTTGCAACTTCACACAGCAGCTCGTCACCAGCTTTGTGGCCTAACGTATCGTTAATAATTTTGAAGTTATCTAAATCCAAAAATAACAGTCCGACAGACGTCTTCTGTTTGGTTGCAAAAAGCAAAGCGCTAACAAGTGAGTCCATTAGATAAGTACGATTGTACAAGCTGGTCAATGGATCGCTATACGCTAAAAACTTCAAGCGTTCCTGCAACTTCACATGACGTGTCATATCTCTAATATGAAGTGTATATTCACTTTCTTGTGAAGAGTCAGCATTGGCCTTAGTAATCGCAATTTCAGCAGGAAAATCATTGTTAGGGCTACGCTGTAAACGAAACGGATTACGCCGATTCAATATCAAGCCATTTGATGTCGAGAAACCCGAGTTCAAACTTTCAAAAATCTTTTTTCTATCTTCTTCGCGAATAAAAAGACCAATAAAGCTTTTACCTTCAACTTGTTTTTTCAGACACCCAAAGGTTCGTTCTGCTGCAGGGTTAAATTCCATTACAGAACCAAAGCGGTTAATGGTCACAATACAATCCATTGATGAATTCAATATCGCTGACTTACGCATTTCACTCTCTTGAAAACGCATCAAAGCGTCATCTCGCTGCGCAATTTCAGTACTCACTCGATCAATAACTTGATTATATTTTCGAGCAATCTGCCCAACTTCTGTAAAAGGCTCCTCAGGAACAGGTTTTGAAAAATCAGCATTATTTTGTTGGTATTGCATGGAGGTTAACAAATCAAATAATTCTGTTGTCGCTCTATGCTCTGCTACATTTAAACCTTGCTCTTCTTGCTCTTTACTCGCTCGAAGCGGCATAAAACGATTCAGTAGCCACATGCAGGTATAACCCACCACAAAGCAATAGAGCCCAATAACGACAATACCTAATGCTTGAACCCCAAGCTGCCCTAAAAACCCCAAACCATTATCAATTTTATCTGTTTGGCCAAACAAAGCGACGCTCAAAGTCCCCCATATGCCCGCAAATAAATGCGCTGGAACAACATCCAATGCATCATCTAAACGCCAGCGCTCCATCAGTAAACTACCGAAATACACAACTACGCCAGAAACAGCGCCAATAATAACGGATGCCCCAGGTGACACTACATGACAAGAAGCAGTAATGCCTACTAAACCAGCAATTGTGCCATTCAGCACAAAGCCCACCTCAATATAGCCATCGCGGAAATAATTAATTCCAGCAGCGATTAGCGCCCCCCAAGCAGCAGAGATAAAGGTATTTAGAATGATCATTGGCACAGCATCGGTTAGCGCTAATGTGCTACCGCCGTTAAAACCAATCCAACCAAACCAAATTAATAACGTTCCTAGAGCAGACAAGGGGAGATTATTACCAGGTGGTAACCGTATCCCCTCTTCAAAGCGTCCAAGGCGAGGTCCAATAATGATAATCGCGGCTAATGCTACCCAGCCACCAACAGAGTGCACCACGGTAGAACCCGCAAAATCAATAAAACCAAGAGCCTCAAGCCAACCTTCTGGTCCTTCTGAAGGATACACACCAGACCAAGCCCAATGCCCAACGATAGGATAAATGAATGCACTTAGAACAACTGTGATTGCCAGATAGCCAATGAATGTCATGCGCTCAGCAACCGCTCCAGACGTTAACGTTGCTGCGGTACCACAAAACATCATTTGAAAAAGAAAAAAGCTTATTTCCCAAGGCGTGTGCCGATCATCAAAAAAGAAATCGCTTGCACCAAACAACCCTGCCACAGAGTCACCAAACATGATACCAAAGCCAAACAACCAAAATAATGTCGTCGATATTATAAAATCGGATATATTCTTCGCCGCGACGTTAATGCTGTTTTTACTACGAATACGGCCACTTTCTAAACACAAAAAACCAGCCTGCATCATAAATACAAACGCAGAGGCCACCAACAACCAATAGTATTCTGCCATATACATCCTAAACAGTTAAAACCGCACCAAAAAAGCTCATGCTAAATAACGTGGGGCGAATTACGCACACCATACAAGGGCACAAGAACAAAAACGTAAAGACAAGCAACAACAATAGAAACACTAGCTTAGTCATTCAATAGTTAAGCCAACTATTGAGATTAGCCAGTTATAAAAAAACAGAGCAATAAAAAAGGCTACTCAAATGTAATTGAGTAGCCTTTTTCAAACAACCATCATTCAGTGTTTAACTAAATGAAATTAACCATTTAGTGTAAGAACATTGGTTTTACTGATGCGATGACGATAAATTTCACGAAGATATTTGATCGCATTTTTAACGTTGTTTATATCCAAGCGAATATCATTAATAGATACGAAACGCTGATTGTTATCAATAAGCTCACGGTACTTTTTCTCATACATTGGCTTAATTGCATACCAGTTGGTATCTAGAATTTTTGCTGGGTTTTCATAGGTCGTAAAGAACTTATCTACCAAGGCATCATCAAAATCATCATCTTGAATCATTTTAATTACCGCTTTGTCTATTTCATCCGTGTATCGATAATCATCACGAGCAAAACAGCGCTTCATGTAAGCGACCATTAGCGTCAAAAAGTCATCACTTAAACACGGACTTTTGGCAATAAGCGTCGTTAATGATAAGTTTGCTGATGCACCAATAACAAGCGCGTAACGCTTTAATGTTGTATTTGGACATAAGCGGTTCAAATGCATTTTTAAGCGGTTCAATGCAGTGAAAGACAGTTTGTAGTCTCTTGGCAAAGAAATAATGGAAACAATAGACGAACAGTTCTTGAAGAAATGTAGATGGTTCAATGCCGTCGCATCATAACCACTTTTGCGATAGTTCTTAATCGCTTCTCGGTATCGATCAGATTCAACTGGCAACACACTAACACCTTCAATCGCAGATGTGTCGTTATTAAAGTGCGGCAACTCAATTGAGCGACAGAATAAGTCATCAATATCAACGCTATCCTGACGTGTCCCTTCGTTCACCACGCTTTCAGCGTAAGCCACAGCAACTGGGCCCGCTAAACTCATAAATAAGTCATTAGCGTCTAAACGAATGGTTTCTGCAATATCAATACCAGCGCGACGGAAGTAGTCTTCGTCGTAATCAGTTGTTACTGCTTGAGCGGTCAAGATGTTAAAAATTTGCTGAGAAATATACTGGTTAGCGTATTTCTCCATGGTGTTAACATCGATATTATCAGAATCGCCGCCATTTTCCTCTTCCGCATAACGCATAATATCGTTAGATATCAGCATCATAGAGTTCCACGGACGAATACGTTCCATTACATCCGCTGGCACTTCGTCGTCTTCACGCTCTTCGTTATACGAGAAATTCCACTCCTCAGAAATATATTTGGTCAACAAGCGGCCTGCGTTAATATGCAATGCCTCAGAAATCTCAACATTTTTCCCAGATATGTTCGGTAGAATACAAATACCAGAAGTAAAAATGGGCTCAAAAACAAAGCTATGACGCTTATCCGCCATTTGGCTTTGATCGGAACGATAATCAAAGGTTTTACTTAAGTAAGAGAATTGTTGCGCCAGACCAAATTCAGACGCCATACCAGAACCAGTACCACCACCAGCACTAAAAATATAAAAATAAAGACGTGATTGATTGGCTTTGATACCACAGGAATCAACTAGATAAGAATGCATCTGTTTCCAGTTTTCATTACGGAACGTCGTCGCATCTTTGTTTAGAATAATTTTTGCAAGATATTGTCCTAAAATCGGAGCATTACCTGCGCCACCAGCATGCACTTCAGACAAATCCATTATTTGCAACTTGGTGTATTCTTCTAGAAATTTAGTTCGTCCTTCCTGATTAGAAAAACGAATTCTTCCTTCAATATCTTTATCCAAATCACCCAGTAAAACGATAGGCTCAATAAGAAATACCGGCTTAACGCCATCTTTATCTTCAAGTGGCAAATGCTTGCGAATCCAGCGCATAGGCCTGAATTCACTCTCACTATCTAATATTTCTTGGCTTTCTACTTCCCGCATGTAGCTTGTTCTAGCATCGTAAACTAGTGATGCGACATCCAATGCAATATTAGAACCACAACGCCCCAAACCAATTAGGCAAACAGATGGAAACACCTGTTCATTTATGCCTTCTTCATTTGTCGCCTGTGGATGGATTCGATTACGAACTACATCTAGATTTTCTAAGATCTGCTCTAAATTTGTCTCAGTAAAATAAAGATGTTCTATTGGGAGATTTTCTTGGCTCATGCGGCATCCTTTTTGAAGCAAATAACCTACAACAGATAATCATTCACGTTACCGATGAAACGACATGATATAAAGCAGAATGCTCACCTGTTAAATGCACTATTTAATTAATTGTCTTGCTGATAGACATTGTGCAAACAATATCATCCTTACATAACAATGACACTAATATGGTGAATGTGTGCATAAAATAAATAGCAAAATGACCACTCTTAAATTTTCCTGAAGGAGATAAACAAATCTATTTAGCTCGATAAAAAGCTATTTTTTGCATTCATACTTAATTTGAGACAATAAGAGCATAAAACATACAAATAGATCATTTTTTGTACTACTCTATAGGATATCTCAAACAACTATCTCAGGTGGCTGTTTTGTCGATTTCATCTGTATCTAGCAAACCTTTGTATCTGCCTAGCATGACAGCTTCGGCAGATGCTTCTGTGCGCCAAGATTCACCTCGACAACAAGATCCTGTTCAATTATCTGATCGTGCTAAACAACTACTGGCAAATCAGCTAGCCCCTGCAAAATCGGAAGACAAAGACAACGAAGGTAAAGAGTCCGTGCAAATTTCGTCCAGTATTGGACGTTTATCACGAGTGACAGGACTTCAAAGAGAAGAAGTCGCTGCCCTTTATAGATCAATAGATAAGCTAACCTAAGACCAAGGCAACGACTTTTTTATCTTACTCAACTAAACGTGAGAGTATATCCATCAGAAATCAATGACTCAGCTTCTCGCTGAAGATTGGCTAAGGTGAGAGGCCTACTATCTAACCATTCAGGTAAGAACTCGGCATGAAGACTTTTGTTATCTGCTTTTAATGTGAAAATAGGCATGTCGCCTTCTTTCCTATCGTGGTGCAACAAAATAGACAATCGAAGTAAAATAGACAAACGATCCAAGTCTTGTTGATCACTTTTCGTAAAACGGTAATCCAAAGATTGAGTAAACTTGCGGCGATGCCTAAGAATTAAGTTAGCCAGCGCTTGCTGCTCTTGTTGAGAGAATCCCGGCATATCCGATTCACGGATAATATAAGCACCGTGTTTATGATATCGACTATGCGAAATACCAGCGCCTACTTCATGAAGAAGCCCTGCCCAACGCAATAAATCTTCACTGGAGATACTGTTTAAGTTCCAATCTTCTTTAACTTGAGCTAAAGCAGATAATGCAGTGTGTGTAACGAGTTTTGCTTGCTCTGTATCGATGTGATATTGGTTCAACATATAGTTAACGGTACGCTCACGAATATCGGTTTCAGCGTAACGACCCATAATGTCATACAGCACACCTTCTCTTAATGCGCCATTAGAAAAATCCATTTGCTTAATATCAAAGCACTCAAATACAGCGGTTAATATCGCAATCCCCGCTGCGAAGGTACTTTTCCGCTCAGGCTTAAGGCCTGGCAACTCGATATTGTCAGCATGCCCTGCGGCAAACAGTGCTTTTTGAATTTGTTTCAGTGTTTTTAGAGTAATGCCCTTCTTATTCCAATTGTTTTCCTTAACAATATTGAAAGCGGCTTTAATCGTTCCTGACGAACCAATCGCTACATCCCATGTTTCATCAAGATAATCATCTTGAATACTAAGTAGTTCTAGACGTGCAGCCGTAACCGCTTTCTGAAAATTGGATTTATTAATCACACCATCATCAAAAAAACGTTGTTTAAAACTCACACAGCCCATGTGAAGGCTTTCCGTTAATATCGGCTCAAGCTGCTTACCAATAATGAACTCTGTACTACCACCACCGATATCAACAACTAGTCTTTTAGCATCACCATGATCCATTGTTCTAGAGACACCCACGTAAATCAAACGCGCTTCTTCTCGACCCGCAATGATTTCGACAGGATGACTCATAATATCCATCGCTTTACCGATGAAGTCATAGCGGTTTTTGGCGACCCTTAAAGCATTGGTACCGACAACACGAACAGAGCCAGGCGGCATGTCTTCAATCACTTGTGCAAATTGCGCTAAGCAGTCCAACCCTCTTTGTTGAGAGGCGTCATCTAGGTGACCGTTAACCAAACCTGCGGCCAACTGAACCTTTTCCCCAAATTCTCCAGTGATTCTTAACTGCCCATGAGTAACTTGGGCGACAACCATATGAAAGCTGTTTGACCCCAAGTCAATGGCAGCAATTTTTTCAAATGGAAAGTCATGAGATTGTTGCAAAAAAAGTGATTGCATTCAGAAAGCCTTATGTTGCAGAAGTCTTAATAAGGACAAGAGTATATCAGTTACTGGTCGATGTCATTGGCAACAAAACACCAAAAACAACAGAGTATTTGATGAATTTTTTATAATTTTTAGCGTCTTTTAGCGAAAATCAAGTCCTAATAATGACTTAATTCTAAAAAAACACTTAGCGAATGCCCCCAAAAGCCTGTGTTTGATCAAAAAATTACCAGAAAGTGTTTTTTTCCTGAATTTCACTATAGACCTCGCCTTTAAGTCGAACTATAGTATGGATGGTCTTGATAGTGATAAAGCAGTAAGTAGATCACATTTAGATCCCAATCAAATTGTTTCGCGCTGTATTGGCTTTTGCCCTATCCGGGCTAGTGAAAAACAGAACAAAAATCTAACCATCTTGTTTTGTGTTTTTGGTGCCGAGTAGCTGATACATTGTAAAATACTTCCAGACACAAATTATTGTTACTAATTGATTAACTCTAATTCCGTCAATTTTCCTCAAATGAGCTAATACAAAACCCGTTTATGAACCTTACCGACTTAAAACAGAAATCAGTACACGAACTTTTAGAAATCGCAGCAGAAATGGGCCTAGAAAATATGGCTCGTTCTCGCAAGCAAGATGTTATTTTCTCAATCCTAAAGCGTCATGCGAAAGGTGGGGAAGACATTTATGGCGACGGTATCTTAGAGATTCTTCAAGATGGCTTTGGCTTCCTTCGTTCACCTGACTGTTCATACTTAGCAGGCCCGGACGACATTTATGTATCACCAAGCCAAATCAGACGCTTTAATCTACGGACTGGCGACACTATTGCCGGAAAAATTCGTCCACCAAAAGATGGCGAACGTTATTTTGCACTATTAAAAGTCAGTGAAATCAACTTTGATAAGCCTGAAAGCGTTCGTAACAAAATTCTTTTTGAAAACTTAACGCCTTTATTTCCTGATGAACGTCTATTGATGGAAGCTGGTAACGGCTCCACTGAAGACGTGACATCTCGTATCATTGACCTTGTTGCCCCAATGGGTAAAGGTCAACGTGCATTGGTTGTTTCTCCGCCGAAAGCCGGTAAAACTTTTATGTTACAAAACATCGCCAATGCAATTACTCGTAATAACCCAGAATGTCATTTAATCGTGTTGCTGATTGACGAACGTCCTGAAGAAGTAACCGAAATGTCTCGTACCGTTCGCGGAGAAGTGGTTGCTTCTACATTTGATGAACCACCAACTCGCCACGTTCAAGTGGCTGAAATGGTACTCGAAAAAGCAAAACGCCTAGTTGAACATAAACGTGACGTAGTTATCTTATTGGACTCCATCACACGTTTGGCACGTGCCTACAACACTGTTATCCCTTCATCAGGCAAAGTATTGACTGGTGGTGTGGATGCAAACGCACTAGAACGTCCGAAACGCTTCTTTGGTGCCGCACGTAACATCGAAGAAGGCGGTAGCTTAACCATTATCGCAACGGCGCTTGTTGATACTGGCTCCAAAATGGATGAAGTTATCTTTGAAGAATTCAAAGGTACAGGTAACTCCGAATTGCACCTAGACCGTAAAATTGCTGAAAAACGTACTTTCCCTGCAATTAACATTCGTCGTTCAGGTACTCGTCGTGAAGACTTACTAACATCTGAAGATGAATTACAGCGCATGTGGATTCTTCGTAAACTATTGAATCCAATGGAAGATGTAGCAGCGACAGAATTTTTGATTGACCGCCTAAAAGTAACTCAAACTAATGATGAGTTCTTTGAGTCAATGAAAGGCAAAAATAAATAAGTAGATATTTCTGCAGCAAGAAGTCTGCGGTAAAAAAGCCACTTCCTGAAGTGGTTTTTTTTTACTTAAATGATCAACCTAATTCCACCGCGACCACTTTAAGGTGAGCGTGACTTATATTGGAGTAGTTTAAATGAAAGAGATTACCGCGACGGTAAACGCAGTTGAATCAATCAACCCAAATGTATATCAAATTACTTTAAAGGTGGATGATCTAACGTTTGAAGCTGGTCAATATCTAATAGTGGCATTACCAACTGGCGAACAAGTTCCTTATTCCATCGGTAGCGCACCACATGAACTACCCTATTTGACGTTATATGTTCTTGTTTCAGATTCTGCGTCTCTTGCCAGCAAAGTCGTTGAGCACATTAAATCCAACGATAGCATTACAATTAAAGCACCAGGTGGCGACTGCCATATCGCTAATGGTGTCCTAGACTCCAACCCAGAAAACATCTTGCTGATTGCTGGCGGAACAGGTTTTGCTCAGATTAAAAGTCTGTATAGCCATTTGGTTGAGCAGAATTTCACTGGCAATGTGTCATTCTACTGGGGATTAAGAACACCAGAAGATGTTTTTGCTCAAGAGTGGTTAGAAGAAGCCCACAAATACACACCTTTTACACTAGACGTCATAGTGAATGAGAAAGGCGACGAATGGCACGGTCGAAGCGGCTGGTTGTATGAAGCGGTTCTAGCAGATCATCCGGATCTAAGTAAAAGCGTTGCTTTTATCAGCGGATCGGTTGGCATGGTTTATGGCACACTTGACCAGTTAGAACTAAAAGGTCTTAGCAAAGAAAACTGTTTTTCTGATGTCTTTGCTTATGCACCACACCCAGATAAACCAGTACTCTAATACCATTTATTGAAATACAAAGTGATAGATATAAAAAGGGAGCACTAAATAAGCTTATTTGGTGCTCCCTTTTTATTGTTCAAATAGATATATCAATAACTAAACCGCTGTGGAGCTTACCGTTTCCCACAATGCTTGGATACTCTCTTGATCGCCATCTGTTACACCTTCGGCTTCCAGCGTGTCTTGCAAGATCCCAGTGAAAGCATGATCGAACTCATCTCGCCCTTCTCCTTCGGTACTGCTATGTAAGCCCAAAAGCCCTAGAAGATATGCACAGTAAAACAGCTGATCACCTTCTTCCGCTTGATGCTCCATGTCTCGTAATCTGTCACACAACTGATCTGCGCGCTCAGCAAAGGTTATTGTCATATTCAATCTCACAATGATGGTATTAATGTAATATACAAAAAAGCTGGGGATTCCCAGCTTTTGAAAACTTATCCTATCGACGTAAATTACGTTAAGGCTTTAAGTTTAGAGTCTCTAAAGTATTCGCTCGGATAGAAAGAAGTAATTCGGTATTTTCTACCAGTGATTCACCGTAAGAAGGCACCATTTCTTTCATTTTCGCTTGCCATTCAGGCGATGCTACACGCTCATGAAAACAGCGCTCTAGAATACCAATCATAGTATTTACCGTTGTTGAAGCCCCTGGCGAAGCACCCAACAAAGCAGCAAGAGAGCCATCTTCGGTGGTAATCGCTTCGGTTCCGAACTCTAGCTTACCGCCCAACTTTTCGTCTTTCTTTATGATCTGAACACGCTGCCCAGCGTACGCAAGCTCCCAGTCTTCATCCTTTGCATCAGGAAAAAACTGACGTAATGAATTACAGCGATCTTTATGAGATTGCATTACCTCACTAATCAAGTAGCGAGTTAGATCCATATTATTCTTACCAACACTTAGCATCGGCTTGATATTGTCAAAACGAACACTTTTCGGCAGATCGAAGAATGAACCTGTTTTCAGGAATTTTGTCGTAAAACCAGCAAATGGACCAAACAAAATAGCTTTTTTGCCATCGATGATACGTGTATCCAAGTGCGGCACAGACATAGGTGGCGCACCAATAGGAGCGGCGCCATAGACTTTGGCAAAATGCTGTTCAACCAATTCTGGTTTTTCACACACCAGCCACTGACCACTGACAGGGAAACCACCAAAACCTTTACCTTCCTGCACTTCTGCTTTTTGCAACAAAGGCAAAGCACCACCGCCAGCTCCTAGGAAAACAAATTTAGCGTCAATAGTTTTACGCGCACCATTTTGCTCAATTTCAACATCCCAACGACCGTCAGAGCGTTTATTTAAATCTTTCACTTCACAGTTCAAACTCAACTCGAAGTTATCCAAGGTCTCTAGATGTTTGCTCATATTACGAGCGATAGCACCAAAGTTTACATCGGCACCATGTTCGATACGTGTTGCAGCAAGCGGTTCGCTGTCATTACGGTTGTTCATAACAAGAGGCATCCATTCTCTCATTTTTTCACGATCTTCAGTGAATTGCATTTCTTTGAAAGCTGGATGAGCACTCATTGCTGCATGACGTGCTTTTAACATGTCAACATTGCGCTGCCCCCACACAAAGCTTTGATGTGGCACTCGATGAATAAACTCTTGTGGCGCCGGCATCAATCCTTGTTTCACAAGGTAAGACCAGAACTGGAGACTAATTTCAAAGGCAGCGTTAATTTTAACTGCTTTATCAATATTAACGGAGCCGTCATCATTTTCAGAAGTATAATTAAGTTCGCAGTATGCGGCATGGCCCGTACCAGCATTGTTCCAGCCATCGGTACTTTCCTTTGCGATACTACCCAAACGCTCAACCATTAATATGGTCATGCTAGGGTCTAATTGCTTTAGTAACACTCCTAGGGTGGTGCTCATGGCACCGCCCCCGACTAGTAAAACGTCTACAGAATTTGAGGTCATATGATTTCGCCGTGTCATAGCCAATTGTGAATTTGAGAGTGATGTAGAAAAGAGGCTTTTGGCCAGCAGTAATATTTCAGAATGCACTGCTTTACTTTCTCCACCCTCTCCTCAGAACGCCTTTGCTCGTATGCCAAAAATCCATAGAAAATCAGCTTAATAAGGGATTCTGAGCAGGTGTGAGTTAATTATACGGATTTTAAAAATAATGTCTTGAGACCTTAGTATAAGAATGTAGATATATCCACATTTCAACTTTCACGATAGCGCTCATTTTATTGACTTTAGCGACAAGAAAGGCGATGTTAACAACATTAAGAAAAAACATGCTTCGATTTGGCTACTATATTTAAATATTAATGTTCAGTATAAATATACTAAATTCTATAATTTAGGGTACTGGGGAGTATGGCAATGAAAGCACAAGATATCATGGTAAAGAATGTCATCTGTGTCGACATGGATGAGCGCTTACCCAATGTCAGACAAATTATGGAAACGAATGGCTTTCATCACCTTCCGGTTACGGAAAAGGATAAACTGGTTGGTATTATCTCAGACAGGGATTTGTTGCGCCTAATCAGCCCTTTTATAGACAGTGCTTCAGAGCAACCTAGGGATCTAGACACCTTAAATAGAGCGGCTCATCAAGTGATGACGCGCCAGCCCATTACAGTAAAAGCAGAAACACCAGTAGAAGAAATTGTGGCGTGGCTAAAACGAGTAGATATTTCCTGTTTACCAGTAACAGACAATGAAGATCATGTCATTGGTATTATTTCGTGGCGCGACCTTGTCAATCACGCCACGTTTTAGCGTCTGTAGTCTTTTAAATTAGTGAGTTTTCGCTTGATCACCAAGCAAATCAACCAAATCGGCTTCGGTAAATTCATACTTTTCTGCACAGAATTGGCAGTCTACTTTTACGCTACCTTGCTCAATAAGAAGCTCACGTATTTCTTCAGAGCCTAGTGACATCACAGCATCTAAAGTACGCTGACGAGAACATGAACAACCGAATTGCATCACTTTAGTATCATAAAGACGAACTTCTTCTTCGTGGTATAAGCGATGAAGCAACTCACCAGTTTCAAGTCCAAGCAATTCATCTTCTTTAACCGTAGAAGCAAGATGAGTCAAACGCTCCCAAGCATCCTCATCACCTTCTTTCGCTTGTTCTTCTGGCAAGCGCTGCAAGAACAAACCACCACATTGTGCGCCATTAGCCGCCAACCACACTCGGCTTGGCAACTGCTCAGACTGAGAGAAATACTGTTCAAGACATTCAGACAAGGTGTCACCAACGATCTCGACAATACCTTGGTAACGCTGGCCATTACGTGGTTGGATAGTAATCGCTAAATAACCACCTTCAAGTACATCTTTTAAAGAAATAACCTCTGGCACTTCTTGGCTTTCATCCCATTGAGCAATGCCACGAAGATTTTGATGCTCGTCACATTCAGTCATCAAAGTCGACAAAAAGCCGTAGCCCTTAGCTTGAATAGATAACACACCATCTATTTTGACAATGTCTCTTAATAGCGCGATTGCAGCTACAAACTCACCAAGGAGTTTTTCTAACGCTAGCGGATATTGCTTACGCTTAATGATTTCTTGATAAGCGTCATTCAGTAACACGCGTTCACCACGAACATTACTATTATCAAAGGAAAAACGCTGGATTTCGTTTATGGTTACATTGTTCACAAAGCACACCTTGTTCAGGCCGAAAAGCCTAACTAAAAAAGTTCAAATAAATATTGCTGCCATTTTACCCTTGAGACGATCAATCATCTACTTTAAACCGTGATTAACTGGGAAATGTACTGTGAATATGCACGCTTGCTATTTCGTTTAGTCTAGCAGCACTCTAAAATGTTTCGCATTGTACTTTCTATTGAAACGACCAACATCACTTCTCATTAATAGAGATAAGAGATTCCTAGTTTTTATGATCCAATTTACTGAAGTTAGTTTACAGCGTGGCACTCAGTTCCTACTTGAAGAAGCCGACCTCACCATTTTTGAAGGTCAAAAAGTCGGTCTGATTGGTGCTAATGGCGCAGGCAAATCCTCTTTATTCGCCATGATCAAAGGCGAACTGCATGCTGATACTGGTGAAGTTATTCTGCCGGGACAACGCCGTATTGCTTTTATGGCTCAGGAAGTTGAAGAAACACAACGCAGTGCATTGGATTACTGTCTAGATGGCGATGATCGACTCAGAGACATAGAAAACAATATTGCCAAAGCACAAGCAAGTGGCGACGATCATGCTCATGCAAGTTGGCTAGGTGAATATGAAAATGCTCATGGCTACACAGCTCAATCAAGAGGCGAAACACTTCTGCAAGGGCTAGGCTTCAAAATGACAGACATGCAGAGGCCCGTGTCTGACTTTTCTGGCGGCTGGCGAATTCGCCTTAACCTTGCCAAAGCCTTGATGTGCCCTTCCGACGTGCTCTTGCTCGACGAACCAACCAACCACTTGGATTTGGATGCTGTCATGTGGCTGGAAAACTGGCTACGCCAATACCCCGGTACCTTATTATTAATTTCCCATGACCGTGATTTCTTAGATGGTATTTGTAGTCATATTGTTCACCTATATCAAAAGCAATTGGTGCTTTATAAAGGTAACTACTCGGATTATGAACGCCAACGTGCTGAACACTTAGCGCAACAACAAGCCAACTACGAAAAACAACAAGAGAAACGTGCTCACCTACAACAATATGTGGATCGCTTTCGTTACAAAGCCGATAAAGCCAAGCAAGCTCAGAGCCGCTTAAAAATGCTCGAGAAAATGGAAATTATCGGCCCAGCACATATTGATTCGCAATTTGAATTTACAATCCCTGTGGCCGAGAAAACCTCACAATTGTTGATTAATTTATCTCAAGCAGACTTGGGTTATACATCAGAATCAGGCACAAAAACCGTTCAGCTTGGCAATACAAACTTTGCCCTTCGAGATGGACAACGCATTGGCTTACTTGGTCCTAATGGTGCTGGTAAATCGACGCTAATCAAATCCATTGTTGGCGAAATTAGCATTTTGGCTGGTGATCGCATCTTGGGAGAAAACCTAAAAATCGGTTATTTCTCACAGCATCAACTAAGCGCTCTCGACTTAGAAGCCTCGCCATTACTGCATATTCAACGACTCACCCCAAAAGTGCTTGAGAGTGATATTCGTCGTTACCTAGGTGGTTTTGGTTTTATTGGTGACGATGCACTTCGTGCGGTAAAAGGCTTTTCAGGCGGAGAGAAAGCACGCTTGGCCTTGTCATTAATTTCTTGGACCAAACCAAACCTATTAGTACTCGATGAGCCAACCAACCATTTGGACATCGAAATGCGCCAAGCATTAACTGAAGCCTTGCAAGAATTCACAGGTTCCATTTTATTGGTATCCCACGATAGACATTTACTAAACAGTACCGTCGATGAATTTTACCTTGTCGCTGACCATCAAATCCAAGCTTTCGATGGCGACTTGCCAACTTATCATGCATGGTTACAAGCAAGACAAGCCAGCGCCGCGCAACTTGAAAAAGGCGAGTTAGCTGGAGATAAAATCGATAAAGTGGATCGTAAGGAAGAGCGTCGTAAAGCGGCTGAAATGCGCGAAAAATTACGTCCGCTGCGCAAACAAATCGAGAAGTATGAAAAGGCAGTTCAAACAGCACAAGAACATCTTGATCGTATTGCCGAAGCAATGGCTGACTCAAGCCTTTACGAAGCCGATCAAAGAAACAAACTGCAAAGTTTATTGAGTGATGAGGCGAAATGGAAAAAAGCCCAAGTTGAAAGTGAAGAAGCGTGGTTCGAAGCACAAGAGGAACTTGAAGAAGCTGAAGCGCAACTAATCTAAACTTAAACCAAAAAAGAACGGATAAACAAAGACTAAGTGCTAGAAATCCGTAAAGTTTTGTCTTAACACAAAGCTTTTAATCTGGCACTGTCTTAATATTGTAACAATACTAAAGTACATTCATACACAGCGAAAAGGAGAGATATTGGATGACATTTCCATACACTCGTATGCGCCGCATGCGTAAAAATGATTTTTCTCGCCGCCTGATGCGCGAGCATCGCCTTACTGCAGACGATTTAATCTACCCAATGTTTATTATTGAAGGCAATAATGTGCGCGAAGCCATTCCTTCCATGCCAAACATTGAGCGCCTTTCTATCGACTTACTGTTAGAAGAAGTCAAAGAGCTTGTCGAATTGGGTATCCCTACGATCGCGCTATTTCCTGTTGTCGAAAGTGATAAAAAATCCTTACTTGCCGAAGAAGCCTACAATCCGAATGGTTTAGTACAACGTGCTGTTCGCGCCTTAAAAGACGCTTTCCCAGAACTTGGTGTGCTAACAGATGTAGCGCTAGATCCTTACACCACTCACGGTCAAGACGGCATTATTGATGATTCAGGCTACGTACTGAATGACATCACTGTCGACATACTAGTCAAACAAGCGCTTTCACATGCAAAAGCAGGTGCGGACATAGTTGCGCCATCTGACATGATGGACGGACGAATTGGTGAAATCCGTGACGAACTTGAAGCCGAAGGTTTTATTAATACGCTGATCATGGCATATGCAGCCAAATACGCTTCGGCATATTACGGTCCATTCCGTGACGCTATTGGCTCAAGCGGCAACCTTGGTAAAGGCAATAAATTTACGTACCAAATTGACCCAGCTAACTCTAACGAAGCCATCCGCGAAGTGATGCTAGATATAGAGGAAGGTGCTGATATGGTCATGGTAAAACCTGGCATGCCTTATTTAGACATCGTACGCCGAGTGAAAACAGAACTTGAAGTGCCGACGTTTGCTTATCAAGTAAGCGGAGAGTACGCAATGCACATGGCCGCCTTTCAAAATGGTTGGCTAGATAAAGATACGGTAATGATGGAATCACTCCTAGCATTTAAACGCGCTGGTGCAGATGGCATCCTGACTTACTTTGCAAAAGATGTAGCACGCCTGCTGAAAACTAAAAGCTAACGACTTTTAGTACAAATAAACACACAGAATCGGTGACCAGCAGGCTGCGTTGGTGTAATTTGTTAGTATATGCCTACATACTGTAGGCAAAGGAACAATGATACCAACAACACAATAAAACGGTATTTAGAGAGAATTAAAGCGCATGTCTGAGCAGTCGGTGAACGAAATAGATAAAAAAGAAACCATTCCTAGTCCACCTTTAGAGTTGGATGCAGAGCTTGTTTTAGAGCCCATTCCGGAACAACCACAAGATCCTAATAAGGTAGCAATTGAAGAACGCCTACCTGAAGAGATTGATCTGGCTGATCCAGAGCTCTACTTCAACCGCGAGTTAAGTCACTTACAATTTAACGCACGTGTTCTTGAACAAGCCATGGATGAAAATCATCCAATCTTAAACCGATTGATGTTTCTGTGTATCTTCAGCTCAAACATGGACGAATTTTTCGAAATCCGCGTAGCGGGTTTAAAAAGCCAATTAGAATACAGCCGTGAAAAAAATGGTCCTGATGGCATGCACCCGAAAAAAGTACTTGGCTTAATTAGCGAACAAGCTCACAAGCTAGTACGTCGTCAGTACCGTATTCTCAACGATATTATTTTGCCTAAACTGGCGAATGAAAACGTTAAGTTTATTCGTCGTACCGTATGGAATGAGAAACAAGCCGCTTGGGTCAAACGCTATTTTCGTGACAATGTGCTGCCTATCATCAGCCCAATTGGGCTCGATCCAGCACACCCGTTTCCAAGACTAGCAAACAAAACCTTTAACTTTGTTGTTGAATTGGAAGGTCGTGATGCCTTTGGCCGTGAGAATGGACTTGCCATTGTTCCAGCGCCAAGCTCGCTACCTCGTTTGGTTAAACTACCAGATGACGTTTGTGAAGGTGGCGATAATCTAGTTTTCCTTTCTTCCATCATTCACGCCCATGCTGATCAGTTATTCCCCGGCATGACAGTCAAAGGTTGCTTTCAATTCCGTCTGACTCGTAATGCTGATTTAGAAGTAGACTCCGACGATATTGGTGTCGATTTGGCTGGTGCGCTGCGCACAGAATTACAAAGTCGACATTACGGTAGCTCGGTACGATTAGAAATCGCCGAAAACTGCCCTCTTCATATCGTCGATTCTTTGCTTAAACAATTTGATTTAGAACAGCAAGATTTATATCGCATAGATGGTCCAGTTAACTTGAGCCGTCTTATGGCAGTACTAGAACTCGTTGATCGTCCAGACCTGATGTACCCTCCTTTTTCACCGGGTTTGCCTAGAAAACTAGCCAGCTCTGGCGGATTATTCGAGGCTATTCGCCAGCGTGATTATCTATTAATGCATCCGTTTGAGAGCTTCTCACCTGTTATCGATTTATTAAGCGAAGCAGCAAAAGATCCAAACGTTGTAGCAATTCGCCAAACTCTATACAGAACAGGTTCGCGTTCACCAATTGCCAATGCATTAGTTGAAGCAGCTCGAAACGGCAAAGAAGTCACTGTCGTTATCGAATTACGTGCTCGTTTCGACGAAGCTGAAAACTTAGCCTTGGCAAGCCGCTTACAAGACGCTGGCGCGATTGTTGTCTATGGCGTTGTTCGACATAAAACACATGCGAAAATGATTCTGATCGTCCGTAGAGAAGGTGCAGATCTGACTCGCTATGTTCACCTGGGAACTGGTAACTACCACGCAGGTAACGCTCGTCTTTACACCGACTATAGCTTTATGACTTGTGATAAAGAAATTGGGGACGATGTACATCGCGTCTTCCAGCAACTCACAGGTATGAGTAAAGAGTTGAAAGTGAAAAAACTACTACATGCTCCTTTCACACTTCGTGACCGTTTGCTGGACATGATAAATAGAGAAGCCGAAAACGCACTGAAAGGCGATCCGTCTCGTATCATAATTAAGGTGAACTCTTTAACTGAGCAGAGACTTGTTCAATCTCTGTATAAGGCGTCTCAAGCAGGTGTAAAAATCGACCTAATTGTTCGAGGCATCTGTACACTACGTCCAGGCATCAAAGGGATATCCTCTAATATTCGAGTGCGAAGTATCATAGGAAGGTTCCTAGAGCACACTCGTGTATATTATTTCTACAACAACCGTAATCCACAGGTTTATCTATCTAGTGCTGATGGCATGGATAGAAACTTAAACAACCGTATTGAAGTAGCCTTTCCTCTTCAGGACTATAAACAAACACGCCGAGTGAAAAAAGAACTTGAGTATTATCTCACAGATAATACTCAAAGCTGGATTCTTCAAAGTGATGGATCGTATCAGTTGTCAAAGCCAAGAAAAGGCGAGTATCGCAGTGCTCAGAGAGCATTACTCAGCGAATTAGCAGATAACACTAGGTAGTCAAACAAATAGCTATACACAAAGCCCAGCTCCGAGCTGGGCTTTTTTTGTGAATAAAATCTAGGCTTATCCCCAAAATTATTTAACACATCTTGTCACCCGCTATTAACAAACCTTCACGCACAACAACCAAACTAGTCATCAACTATTTCCGAAAACCTAGCATCGTTACTTCTAGCACCCTCCTGAAGTCTTTATAAAAAATGTCCATTAACTTACATATAATTAGCGCTCACGCGTTAAGGTACGAAACAGGCGCAAGCTCATTTAATAGTAAGGCGAAGGCCTAG
>TARA_R110002033_G_scaffold171177_1_pt1 | contig 251121 bp, 239 predicted proteins | sample TARA_R110002033 | Tara Oceans TARA_R110002033 (sample SAMEA4397051) | marine metagenome | biome: Polar Biome; feature: [SRF] surface water layer (ENVO:00010504); material: water (ENVO:00002006), including particulate matter (ENVO:01000060) such as... | depth 5 m | reverse complement strand
TATCTATTTTAAAGAGCGTCTGATTCTACATTCAACTCTCTTACCCAAGTAAGTAGCAAACTCTTGTTTGCGTCGTTGTCCGTGTCAGTGGGTGCGTATAATACATCCACAAATTTTCTATGCAAGCTTTTTTTTTTAAGTTTTCTTAAAAAGTTTCTTATAAACCGGAAGTGTGGGTATTTTCACTATTAATAAGGGCACTAAAAATACGGAAAAATAAACAGCCAGAGAAATATCATCTTTAACCTGCCACCATAAATGAGCAACAACACCAACAGCCGCAAGATACATTAAGCGATGAAGAGATTTCCACTTTTTCCCCAGCCTACGCATCATTGCCTTTGTGCTTGTTAACGCCAATATAGCCAAAATAACCAGAGCCAAAGTACCAACATAGATATAGGGCTTCTCAACCAAATCAGAACTTATCCAAGTCCAACTCAATCCCGCAAATAGAACTAAATAAATAACAAAGTGAAGTAATGCATAAAAGAAGGCCGTCAAGCCGATAAAACGACGATATCTATTAACAAACTTCAACGGCTTTAGTTTACTAATCAATGTCATTGCCATGACAGCAACCACAGAGACGGAAGCCCAAATACCACTTAATCTCATCAATAATTTGCCAGGATCTGGAAAATACTGCCCCATCAACAATGAGACAAACATCCAGATAAATGGCAAACAAAACAGGAAGAGGATATACGGCTTTTCTTTTCTATCCCAAAATGTCGTCACGCTAGTAGTTCCTTTTCAAATCCATACCACTGTATAGACTCGCAACTTCTTCTTCATAGCCATTAAAAATTTTAGTTTGAATGACATTTGGAAAGAGCACACCACCCGGCAATCGACGCTCTTGACCTTGAGACCAACGAGGATGATCTACATTAGGGTTCACATTAGCGTAAAAACCATATTCATTAGGAGCCAACATACTCCATGTGGTTTCTGGCATAGTTTCAACAAAGCGAATTTTCACAATAGATTTAATACTTTTAAAACCGTATTTCCAAGGCAGAACTAGCCTCACAGGCGCACCATTTTGATTGGGCAATATACTCCCGTACATACCAACAGCAAGAAATGCCAAAGGATTCATCGCTTCATCAATACGCAACCCTTCTCGATATGGCCAATCCAGCCCGCCACCACGTTGACCTGACATTTGCTTAGGGTCATACAGCGTTTCGAAGTAGACGTATTTTGCTTTTGATGTTGGTTCGAACCGTTTTAAAACTGTCGCAAGAGAAATTCCAACCCAAGGAATCACCATAGACCAAGCTTCTACACAACGAAGACGATAGATACGCTCCTCTAACATTGACTCTTTAATGATATCATCAAGGTCAAAAATTCCCGTTTTCCCAGCCTCACCCTCTACCGTTATAGTCCATGGCGTTGTTTTAAACTGAGAGGATCGATCTTTAGGGTCACTTTTACCATAACCAAACTCATAAAAATTATTGTAAGAAGTAGCTACATCGTAAGGAGAAATTTTATCGTCTTTGCCAAACGAAGTTTCAGCTATATTTCCAAAGGAGGGTTTCAGAGCAGAAGATGGCGATAGAGGATTTCCCTCTTGAAGAGCAGCAGTAACATTGCCAATACCACCGACACCAAGAGCAATCCCTCCTGTCACCTTCATGAATTGCCGACGATTCAAGTAAACGGATTTTTCAGTCACTTCTGATTCAGAGCAATCAGACGCTTTTTTATTCAAAATGAGCATAGCATGTCCCCTTCTATTATTAGAATTATTGACAAGGGGTCACACCACTAGTTCCAAAAAACACCCACATTAAAAAAGAATGCTTTTTTATGCCACATTTTCTAGCGAAATCGCTTAAACACAATTCCGAGTGGACCCCATAAACCATAAAGGCAAAAAACACTCATCAGCACCAAAGCAGGCTCTAGAGCGACTAATACCAAAACCAACACTGCAATAAGAAGCACAACAAATGGAACACGACCTTTCAAATTAAGATCTTTAAAACTGCGATATTTTACATTGCTAACCATCAATAAACCGGCGATAGGAACCAGTAACGCCATCAGCGTCGCCATGCTCTCCCCAGAAACACCTTTGTCATTGGCAGCCCAGATAACGCCAGCCACAAGAGCCGCCGCTGCAGGACTAGGTAACCCAGTAAAATAACGCTTCTCTTCAACACCAAGCATAGTATTAAATCTGGCTAAACGAAGTGCCGCTCCAACAGCATAGATAAATGCTGCAATCCAACCGATTTTACCAAGTGGGGCTAAAGACCAAGTAAATACAACAAGCGCAGGCGCAATACCAAAAGAGACCATATCAGCAAGGGAATCATACTCAGCGCCAAATGCACTTTGAGTATGAGTCAAACGAGCAACACGTCCATCTAGACCATCAAATATCATCGAAATAAATATCGCGACAGCAGCATGAGTAAAGTTTTCATTCATCGCAGCAATGATGGAATAAAACCCCGAAAAAAGTGCTGCCGTCGTAAACAAGTTGGGTAACAAATACACCCCCTTGTGAGGCTGCTTTTTTTCATCACCGACATCAACGTCTTCGATTTCATCAACCGGTGATTTTTTAATATCATCAATGGACATGTTACAAGCCTTCCTTCTTACAAGTTTTATACAAGCTTAGCAAAAGAACGCTTAGCTGCTTTTATTGTGTAATCGATATCTTCTTCTGTATGAGCTTGAGAGATAAATCCAGCCTCAAACGCAGCCGGAGCGAAATACACCCCCTCTTCCAACATGTAGTGAAAGAATGCTTTAAATTTACCCAAATCACACTTCTGCACATCCGCAAATGTCTTAACCGCTTCAGCTTCAGTGAAAAAGAAACCAAACATACCACCAACACTCACCACACAAAATGGTACGCCAGCATCATCTGCCGCTTTTTTCAATCCCGTCACAAGACGATCAGCTTTAGAACCTAAAGTCTGATGAAAGCCTTCTTCACTAATTTTGTTCAAAACTGCCAAGCCTGCAACCATAGCAACAGGATTACCAGACAAAGTGCCTGCTTGGTAAACAGGGCCTAACGGTGAAATACATTCCATGATGGCGCGTTTACCACCAAACGCACCTACAGGCATACCGGCGCCAATAACTTTACCCAGCGTTGTCAGATCAGGAACGATACCAAAGTGATCCTGCGCACCCCCAAGGGCAACGCGGAACCCTGTCATCACTTCATCAAAAATCAACACAGCGCCAGATTCATCACAAACTTTGCGCAAGGTTTCAAGGAACCCTTCAACTGGCAAAATGCAGTTCATGTTGCCAGCAACAGGTTCGACAATGATACAAGCGATTTGATCGCCGATTTCAGCAAAACAACGAGTCACTTCTTCAATATCGTTGTATTGCAGTGTAATAGTATGTTTTGCCAAATCTGCAGGCACACCAGGAGAATTAGGAACACCGAGAGTTAACGCACCAGAGCCCGCTTTAACAAGTAAAGAGTCCGAATGACCATGGTAACAGCCTTCAAACTTGACGATTTTATCGCGTCCGGTATAACCACGAGCCAAACGAATCGCACTCATAGTGGCTTCAGTACCCGAGTTCACCATGCGCACCATATCCATAGAAGGGACAAGTTCACAGACTTTTTCAGCCATGGTGATTTCAACTTCTGTTGGCGCACCAAAGCTCAAACCAAAATCAAGCTGTTTTTTAACTGCGTCTAACACATCAGGGTGCGAATGACCTAAAATCATCGGCCCCCAAGAACCAACATAATCTATATAACGCTTTTTATCTTCATCATAAACATAAGCCCCTTCCCCGCGTTGGAAAAAAATAGGCGTACCACCCACACCATTGAAAGCTCGTACTGGAGAATTAACACCTCCAGGAATACGGTGTTGGGCACGTGCGTATAGATCTTCTGAACGACTCATATTTATTCAAATCCCATAACTGATAATTTACAAAAGCAAGCAAACTTCCATACAAGAAGCATTACTACCCATAAAACTTTAATCAAGGACTAGCAGCAAAAGACATTCCTAAGGAATGTTAGCAACTAATCACTTTTTAACAAAAACTGATCGAGACGATGGCGAGAAACCAGACTAAAAGAAGAATCAGACACCGCCACTAGCACTTCTGGCATACCTGTTTTCTGAAACCAACCCAACATAGCTTCTAATGAAGAAGGCTCATCAATCACAGGAACAAGAGTTGACTCTAAGGCCAAAGATAAATCCATTTTCACTCTATCGCCCTCTGAAACAAGCCATAATTGAGGACCTTGCTCCAAGGTTTTCAACGCATCTAATACAGCAATTCTGCGAGCCAAGCGCCACTCATTTTCAATCTCGAAAACAACATAGTCTACCATACTTGACGCTAAATCCTTCACCTGCTCAATTGGAATAACTCTAGGAAGAAGCAAAACCTCCTCGGCTACCGGTTTAACCGTATGGTGTCGCAAATAACGCTGAAAAGGGCTAATAGTCGAAGACATCCCCATAAAACTTAATCTTTCGACAAATACAGATTCCTGATGAAAAAACACTCGCATCAACAAACAAGCAAACACAATAACAAACAATGCAGGAACAATAGCCTCAGAGGAATGGGTCATTTCTATAATAGCCACCAAAGCAGTTAATGGCGCCTGAAAACAGGCCGCCATCATAGCCGCCATTCCCAATAAAGCGAATAAAGCAACATCCGCTACGCTATTATCAAACACCAAAGCAACCTGAACACCAGCCAAACCGCCAATGATAAAAGTCGGCCCGATCATACCACCTGGAATTCCTAAGCCTATAGTGAAAGCAGTCAAGACTGTTTTAACTAAAATCAATAACAGCAGAGAATATAAAATCAAATCACCAGACAACAAGCGAGAGAGAGAGAGGTAACCGCTGCCTAATGATTCCGGCAAATAAATAGCCGCCAAAGACGTGGCTACTGCTACCAAGGAAAAACGCCACCAAACAGACATACCACTAAATCGCCAAAGACTCTTTTGCGTATGAAGAAACAAAGCAGACAGCAATACGATGAAAACGACTAAGACAAAACAAGCGATAAATAAGTCAGTTGAAAGCAGTACAGAAGAGATACTTTCGATACTAAATATATCTAAAGGCCCAATAACGTAATGACTTACTAAGGTGGCAATGACAGATGAGAGCAATACAGGCAAAACATAACGCTGTCGGTATTCCAGAAAAATCACTTCAAAGGCGAACAAAACACCCGCTAAAGGTGTTTGAAATACCGCCGAAATCGCCCCAGCAACACCACAGGCCAACAGGGTTTCGACGCCATACTGAGGCAATTTTGCTTTTTCAGCCAAGTAGCCGCCCAGTGTCGCACCAAGATGCACAGCAGGACCTTCCTTACCAATTGAAAGACCACCAGCTAAGCCTATTGCAGCTGAAAAAAACTGCACCACCGCGTTCCACACAGGCAAATTACCGTGATGATAATTTAGACGTTCAACTACATAAGGAACACCTACTTTATGTAATCGATTCGGCAATAAGGTAAAAACTAGAGCCAAAACAAGACAGGCAACAAAGGAAAGCCCGACACGCCATTCAACAGCTAAGGATTCAAAAGAATCAAAATCAGCATCAATAAAGTATCGAGTAGGTAAGTAAATGACGGCATAAAAAAACGCCATCAAAAGCCCGCTTAGTAACCCACACAAGGCGCCAAGTACAGCTAAGACCAATAAGTCATCGTAAGACTTTGCCTTACTAGACCACCTTTCTCTTAAATTTAACCTTTTCAGAGCAGGACCTCACTTTTAACGCGGGCAGATTTTGTACATCATTCAATCAGTTATCAGATATATTCGCAATTACTCTGACAGGGTCACTAAAATGCTCTCACCAACGGTCCAAGCGATTTGATAAGCACATGTGTGTCACTATTTTATGAAGATTAGGCCAGCTATCCATATCACTACGAATTACATTTAAACGCGCCATAGAATTTGCTTGCACTAATAGCAACAAGTCCAAATCGCCACTAATAGAATGGGCAAGCTTTACTTCTGGGATGGCCTCAATGAGAGGTTGCACAAGATCGCAAGACAAAGGCCTAAAAGTTAAGGCTAAATAAGCAGTAACGCCGTCTTCTTTTGAAACCGAAGTATGCGCGTGATAGCCCGTAATGGTTCGATTATCTTCCATGCGTCGAATGCGCTCGGTCACCGCAGAGCGAGATAAATTAACTTGCCGACTAATGTCTGAAACAGAAAGCCGAGCATCGTCTACCAGTAAAGCTAATATTTTTTGATCATAATGATCGGCCACCCAAACCCCCTTTTATTATTAGTCATTCAACTTGACGGTCATTCCGGCAAAATGCGCCTTAATGGGGTCAACTTGTATAGCGTATTGCTAATATAAGTATTTTATCCTTAGCGACAACAAATAACAGCTACAGAATTTAACAAGTAAAGGCAAACAAATGACCCAATATCAAAAAACTCTTGGCCCTCTACAAGGCATAGCAATGACGGTGACTACCTTTATTGGTACTGGCCTGATGATATTACCAGCCATGTCTGTTGCTCAGGCAGGGTCCTTTGCTTTTTATGCTTGGTTAATTACCGCCACAATGATTATCCCAATTGCATTTATTTTTGCGTTACTTGGCTCCAAGTACCCTTCCGCTGGCGGAGCATCACACTATATTGGACGAGCGTTCGGGTCGCGTTATGAAAAAGCGGTTGGCTGGTTGTTTTTAAGTATTTTATTGGTTGGCCCTGCTGTTGCTATAAAAGTCGCAGCGGCGTATTTGACCATTATTTTTAAAACATCTGATGAATGGATTCTTGCCTTTAGTCTATTAACCCTTGCTGGCATGCTTTTCTTTGCCATTGTAGGTATGCAAACCTCAGCTAGGTTTCAAACCGGTATTGTCATCGTGATGATTGGCGCTATTTTGTGGCTTTGCTACATTGGTGATATTTTAGACAGTCGCCAAGTCATTGAAGCACCATTAACCACAGTTGAGTGGCAACAAACACTGTACGCCACAGGCGTTATATTCTGGTGTTTCTTAGGCATTGAAGTCATGGCCCATATGGGGGCTGAGTTCAAAAATCCCACTAGGGATTTCCCAATCGCATTACTGGGTGGCATCACCATAGTTATTCTTGCTTACCTAAGTTTAGTATTGCTCATTGCTTGGCATCACACTTACGGCGACGAAGTTACCAACAGCCAATCCTTAGCACTTTTGGTTAGTAAACTAATGGGCGAAACCAGCAGCCGATTCTTTGCTGTTGGGGCTTATATCATTGCCTTCGCCAACGTGGCAATTTATATCTTAGGCTTCTCCCGTATGGTGCAATCTATGGCACAGCAAGGTGCATTACCTAAAACCTTTATTGGACTTAATAAAAACGGCTCGCCTGAAAAAGCAGTATTACTGGTTGGTTTAATCACTCTATTTTCGATTGTATTTTCAGAGGTCTCAGGCTGGAAAATGTCATGGTTTATTGAAATGACCAACGGCAGTTTTTTGCTTATTTACACATTAACCTGTGTTGCTGCTTTCAAACTGGTCAATCGTGCTGCCCAACTATTGGCTATCGTTGCCTTAATAAGCTGTAGCTTCATGGTGTTTTTCATTGGTCAAAGCATGCTGTTTGCTATTATCGCTTTCTGCTTAGCTCTCAGTTATGAATATTTACGATCACCAAAAAGTCCGATCAAAGGTTCAAAACTTCATGTACAATAACGGCAATTGATATCACCATTTATAAAGCAACGATGATTCCGTTGAGTTCAGTAGGAGAGTTTTTATGCCATTATTAGACAGTTTTCGTGTCGACCACACTCGTATGGATGCACCAGCAGTACGTGTAGCTAAATCCATGTCCACACCTAAAGGTGATGACATCACAGTGTTTGATCTACGCTTCTGCGTGCCAAATGAAGAGATCCTTTCTGAAAAAGGAATTCATACGCTAGAACATTTGTTTGCTGGTTTCATGCGTGACCACCTAAACAGTAACAGCGTCGAAATCATCGACATTTCGCCAATGGGTTGCCGTACTGGTTTTTACATGAGTTTGATCGGCACACCTTCAGAAGACACTGTTGCCGCTTCTTGGAAAGCTGCAATGGAAGACGTATTGAAAGTAAAAGCCAAATCCGATATTCCAGAGCTTAACGAATACCAGTGCGGCACTTACGAAATGCATTCTCTAGAAGAAGCACAAGAAATTGCTAAAATGATTCTAGACCGTGATGTAAAAGTGAACAGCAACGAAGAATTATACCTAAGCGAAGAGTTCTTGAAAGAACACAACTAAGAAAAAGTTATTTAAGCTAGAACGCAAAAAGGTGACCTAGAGTCACCTTTTTTATTTGAGCTTAAAACTACGAACCTTTTAAGAACGTGTTGCCGTTGCTAAAAAAGCACTCGCTAAAACAAACACACTTCCCATGCCGCGATTGAGGTTTTTCATACCCTTAGGGCTTCGAATCAAACGGCGAATCTGCTTGCCACTCATTGCATAAACATAAGCCGCAATAAACTCCGTACAGCAAAAGGTTAATCCCATCCAGAAAAACTGCATAGGAACAGGCTGACTAAGATCCAATAACTGCGGAAAAATAGCAGTAAAAAGTAATACAGCTTTAGGATTGCCGATCGCTACTAAAAACTCTTGGCGCATTCTCGCAAGGTGTCCACGTTTCGCCTTGGTTCCCACTTCGCTTTCATGCTCCTCAAGCACCATAGCCGCACTGCGCCAGGTTTTGATGCCAACATAAAACAAATAAGCGACACCGAACCATTTGATAACACTAAACCAAAAGCTAGAAGAAACAATGATTGCTCCCAAGCCTAGCGCAGAGATTAACATCAAAATACTAAAAGCTAGATTTCGACCAACTACAGCAATAACCGCTTTAGTCGCGCCAACCTGAATGCCGTTGTGCATAGAGGTAAAATTATTTGGGCCAGGCCCTAAAGACAGCAACATCAACAACGGCGCAGTTGCTAACCAAACACTAAATGTCATAGCAATGAATTCTCTTAAGATTGAGCTAAAAACGGTCTAAATTAACAGCGAAAGTTAACCCTGAAATTTGGCGCAACTGTACAGCCAAATAATTCGTCTGTCAGCCTATTTTTTAACCTTTTAGGTGACACAAAAGTGAATACATTAAGATGCTTGAAAATCAATTAGTTGCCCTAGGTATTGCAAAAGAAAAACCTTAAATTTACTTTTTTATCCAAAGCCAAGCGCTCAAACAACCTTTTATTTCATCTGTGGAAACTCATCCTCACTCAGTAAAATAACCACTCCGTTACCAATAATTAGGGATTAGCTATGTCTATTGCACATATTTTTTTATGGGCCACCGCCGCCATTTGGGGCTTTGCCTTTGTCGCCCAAAGTGTTGGCATGGAAAGCCTTGGGCCACACAGTTTTAACGCTATGCGTTTTCTATTAGCGACATTGTCGCTGTTACCTTTATTGTTTATTTTTAAACCAAAGCAATCTCAAAATAATCGAAAACTTTGGTTAGGGGGACTCGCCGCAGGAAGCTGCTTGTTCTTGGGCTTTACATGCCAACAAATTGGTTTGCAATACACTACAGCAGGTAACGCAGGTTTCATCACTAGCATGTACATTGTGTTCGTGCCGATATTGGGACTTATACTCGGCCATAAAACCGAAAGACATACCTGGATTGGAGTTGGTCTAGCGCTAATTGGTCTTTACAGCCTGACCGTTGGGCCAAACCTGTCCATAAACAAAGGTGATGCGATAGAATTACTAGGCACTCTTTTTTGGACAGGACATGTGTTGCTGATAGGTTATTTATCTCGATATGTATCCGCTTTGCCACTTTCTATCGTTCAGTTCTTCGTAGCAATGATATTAGCGTCTATCACCGCTTTCACATTAGAAACACCAACGCTTGAAGGCATTAAAATGGCTTGGTGGCCGTTGGTCTATGCTGGCGTCGCCTCATCTGGTATTGCGTTTACATTACAAACGTTAGGACAAAAAAATATTTCACCTAGTATCAGTGCTCTTATTCTCTCATCTGAAGCGGTATTTGCCGTATTAGGCGGTTGGATATTTATGGAGGAAATCCTTTCAACTCGTGCTTTGGTTGGTTGTGGCTTCATTATGACAGGGATGATTATTAGCCAATGGCCACGCAAACCCGTCACAGCAAAAGTAGCATTAAACTAATCATCTTGAGCGATATTTAATGGCATGGTGCGTTTGACTGGCGTTGTCATTATCATCATGGTGTTGGTATCGCTCAAATCAATTAGTCGTTCTAATAGCGCATCAAGCTTAGACATAGATTTCACTCCTACTTTGAGCACAAAAGCATAAGGCCCCGTTACGTTGTAGCATTCAATCACTTCATCTAAGCCCATAACGAGTGCTTTAAACTCACGCTCTTTAGTACGATAAACCTGACACTCAACCAAGGCAGTAATAGGTATCCCTGCTTTTTCTAAGTTGACTTGGACACTGTAGCCAGTAATCACGCCAGACTCTTCTAATTTGCGTACTCGCTCCGCGACCGCAGGTGCTGTGAGATGAACCAACTTGCCCAGTTCTGCATAGGTCAAACGACCATTCTGTTCCAACAATTTAAGCAATTTCCAATTCGTTTTATCCATTTAATCCTCGCTTAATACCCATCATTTACGCATAAAAAAGCCGCGGGCAAGCGCGGCTTTTTCAGTCTATCTACAAGACCACTACAAAAATAGCAGACGATTACAAAGACAGTGTCTTTTCACCACGAGCGATACCAGATACACCAGTTCGAACTACTTCAAGCAAGTGAGCACCGCCCAACGCTTGTAGGAATCCATCTAGTTTATCTGACTCGCCAACGATTTGAATCGTATAAATAGACGGCGTCATATCAACAATGTTGCCGCGGAAGATATCAACAGTACGTTTCACTTCAGCACGCTGAGCACCAGTTGCACGAACCTTAACCAGCATCAATTCACGTTCAATGTGCTGACCTTCAGTCAAGTCCACCAGCTTCACCACATCAATCAACTTATTAAGTTGTTTGGTGATCTGCTCTACAACCTGATCTGAACCAAATGTCGTCAATGTAAGACGAGACAAGGTTGGATCATCTGTTGCCGCTACGTTCAATGATTCGATGTTAAAGTTACGCTGAGAGAACAAACCAACTACTCGCGACAAAGCACCCGGCTCGTTTTCCATCAATACAGAAATAATATGTCGCATGTTAGGTACGCTCCGTCTTGCTCAAGAACATATCGCGCATAGAGCCGCGAGGCACTTGCATCGGATATACATGCTCTTCTGGATCCACGTAACAGTTAATGAAGACCAATTGATCTGTCATTGCAAACGCTTCTTCCATCTTGGCATCGAGTTCATCTTTAGTTCGAATTTCAACATACTTGTGACGGTAAGCGTCCATCAGTATTTTGAAATCAGGCAATGAATCCATGTAGGAATTTGAGTAACGACCCTCATAGTTCATGTCTTGCCACTGGCGAACCATGCCCAAATAGCCGTTGTTCAAACACAAAATCTTAACAGGCAAACCGTATTGCAAGCAGGTAGAAAGCTCTTGAATATTCATCTGAATACTGCCTTCACCCGTCACACAAACTACGGTTTCTTTAGGAAAATTCATCTTCACGCCCATTGCAGCAGGAAGACCAAATCCCATCGTGCCTAAACCGCCGGAGTTAACCCAACGATTTGGCTTATCAAATTTATAATACTGAGCAGCAAACATTTGGTGCTGACCTACGTCAGACGCCACATAAGCATCGCCTTTAGTGGCACGCCAGCAAGCTTCAATCGCGGCTTGAGGCTTAATTTTTTCGCTGCTAGTGTCATAACGACCACCATGTACCAAACGCCATTCATTGATTTGCTTCCACCAACCAACAAGCGCTTCAGTGTTTGAACTTTGACCTTCAACCAAAGACAGCATTTCTTCCAAAACCTGACTAACAGGGCCAACAATTGGCACATCTGAACGAATAGTTTTAGAAATAGCAGCAGGATCAATATCAATATGGATAATTTTTGCGCCAGGGCAAAACTTATCAGGATCATTCGTCACACGATCATCGAAGCGAGCGCCAACTGCTAAAATCACATCACTGTGATGCATTGTCATATTCGCTTCGTATGCACCGTGCATACCCAACATACCAACAAATTGCTTGTCTGTTCCTGGGTATCCGCCCAAGCCCATCAAAGTATTGGTAACAGGCACGTTCAAAGACTTAGCCAATTTGACTAGCAAATCAGATGCACCGCCCATAATAACGCCGCCACCTGCATAGATAACTGGGCGTTTAGCAGCTAACAACAAATCAACTGCTTTTTTAATCTGACCACTGTGGCCTTTGGTTGGCGGAGTATAAGAACGAATAGAAACAGATTCGGGGTATTTGTATTCGTACTTATCACCTGGCATGGTCATATCTTTTGGCACATCAATCACAACAGGGCCTGGACGACCTGTGCTGGCAATGTGATATGCTTTTTTCATGATCATAGGAATTTCAGAAGGATGCTTAACCGTAAAGCTATGCTTCACAATTGGACGTGACACACCAATCATATCGGTTTCTTGGAACGCATCTTCGCCGATCAGGTAGCTCATAACCTGACCACAAATAATGACCATGGGAATAGAGTCCATATAAGCCGTCGCAATACCTGTAACAGTATTGGTTGCACCTGGACCCGACGTTACGAGAACCGTACCAGCTTTGCCCGTGGCGCGTGCATAGCCATCAGCCATATGCGTTGCAGCTTGTTCATGCCTAACCAGAATATGCTTTACGTCAGACTGACGATGCAAAGCATCGTAAATATGAAGTGCGGCTCCACCTGGATAACCATAGATATATTCAACTCCCTCATCTTTGAGGAAGCGGGCGATCATTTCACCACCGGATAATAACTCCACCTTGTTACCCTCTATAGTATTTATCTGTCTTTTAATTTTAGTGCAGCTATTGTAACCGCATAAGACAAGCAGATTAAAGTTGATAGAACGAAGTTTGCTAAACTAACTGAGGCAACTTTTAAAAATAAGGAACATTTATATAAAAGTAAGAAACACTCAAACGCAATAAATCGCAGTTTTTACACTGCCCGCGTCTTTTCGCGAGGAGAAGTATAGGACAACAATATTGCGTCATTCTACACTTGTGCTTATCAGAACGAATCTGACTGAGATGAGCTAGTGGCCCATAAAAAGGAGTCATCGACAGGGTGTCGTCGAATTATATAGCGTTTCATTTTGTCTTTGCGCCTAAGATTTGTCAACACAAAGCGTATAAAAACTTGCTCTAACCTACGCTTCATGGTGTCATAGCGGCATAAATTGATTAGGAGTTTCACCATGGCTAATGAGCTTAACCAACAACGAGTTATTGATGAATTTTTGCGCTGTTTTCGTAAGATGCTTATGGATCCAGAACTCGCTGGAGAATTAGTCCGTATTGCTAAAGAAAATATCAACCAGCCAAATGCTTACCAACGTATTGCAGAAGAAGTGTCAAACCAAACAACGATTAAAATCCAAGAAGAACACACGGAAGCCGATCGTAAGTTCATCAAGCTATTGATGGATGTGGTTAAAGGTGACTCTCAGCTTTACTAATTTCTTGTTCTTCACGCTAGGCAGCTTTTCTAGCCTAGCGTCTAATGTTTCGGTACTCACTTGCTTCCTTCGTTTTTATCCAGCCCAGAAGAATTAAACCAACTTGTTGATGACATTAAATCATGGGCAATTGAATTGGGTTTTGCAGAAGCTCGTATCGTCGAGCCCGATCTTGCGCAATACAAAGACGAATTTAATGAATGGCTTAATAATCAATACCATGCAGGTATGGACTATCTCGCAAATCATGGCGACATGCGTTTTTACCCAGAGCAACTACATCCGGGTACACGCCGTGTTATTTCCCTTCGCATGCATTATCTTCCCCAATCGGTCGAAACTGTCGAAAGACTAAAAACCAAAGACAAGGCCTATATTGCACGTTATGCATTGGGGCGTGACTACCATAAATTAATTCGCAAACGCCTTACTCAATTAGCCCAAAAAATAGAGCAAAAAGTTGGTGATCATGGCTATAGGGCTTTCGTTGATAGCGCGCCAATTCTGGAAAGACAAATTGCCGAGCAAGCAGGAATGGGCTGGATTGGCAAAAACACCTTACTACTAACACCAAAGGCCGGCAGTTGGTTTTTGCTCGGAGAGATATTTACCAACCTCCCACTCCCTGTCGACAAACCCACTGAAACAAGACATTGCGGAAGCTGTACTGCTTGCCTAACTCAGTGTCCAACCGATGCCTTTGTTGAACCTTGGGTGCTTGATGCAGGAAAGTGTATTTCTTATCTAACGATTGAGCACAAAGGTCCAATCCCAGAGGAACTTCGCAGTAAAATGGGCAACCGAATTTTTGGTTGTGACGATTGCCAGTTGGTTTGTCCTTGGACCAAATTCGCCAAATACACAGAAGAAGAGGATTTCCAACCTAGACACAATTTGGATTCAGCTGGTCTGGTGGAATTATTTGAGTGGGACGAAGAGACTTTCTTGAAAAATACCGAAGGTTCCCCTATTCGCCGTACAGGCTTTGAAAACTGGCGTAGAAATATTGCCGTAGCGCTTGGCAATGCACCAACAAACCACGCAACAATCCAGGCAACAATCCAGGCATTAGAAAATGCGCTCTCTCATTCTTCTGAGCTAGTGAAAGAGCACATCGTCTGGGCATTAAAACAGCACGATCTTTGACAAAACGGTTATACACCAAAGATTAACGCGAATAGCGCAACAAGCCTTCCTGAGCGGTTGACGCCACTAACTCCCCTTTTTGATTAAAAATTTGTCCACGAACAAATCCTCTACCCGAATTAGCCGATGGAGAATCCGCCACATAAAGCAACCACTCATCCAATCTAAATGGACGATGAAACCAGATAGCATGATCTAAGCTGGCAGCAGTAAGATAAGGGCTACCGATTGAAATGCCATGAGGCATCAAGGCGGTTTCAATAAAACCATAATCTGTCGTGTAGGCAAGCATGGATTGATGAATTAACGCGTCATCAGGCAGAGCTGACACACTACGAATCCACATATGGCGTTTCGCAATACCTGGACGAGGGCGAAATGGATTCTGATTTTCTACGATTCGATATTCAATAGGTCGATCGGCAGTGAATAAATCCCGTACTTTAGATGGAATCTCATCAGCATGTTCTCGATAGAGTGACAATTCAGATTTAAACGACTCAGGACCTGGGACATTTGGCATGGCATCTTGATGAGCTAAACCTTCTTCCTCAATATGAAAAGATACCGTCATCGCTAAAATACTTTTACCAAATTGCGAGGCAATAACCCGTCGAACACTAAAGCTTCTTCCATCACGAACCGTTTCTACCTCGTACTCAATAGGGTGAGATGAATCCCCAGGGCGCAAAAAGTAACAATGCAGAGAATGAGGGAATCGCCCTTCAACCGTCTGAGTGGCTGCACTCAAACCTTGACCAATAACTTGACCACCAAATAACTTGGGAAAACCTATATCCTGACTACGACCAATAAACTGGGTAGACGACACACGCTCTAACTGTAATAAACCGATGAGATGATTAACGACTTGGTTCACCGTTATCCTCCTATGCAATATGATTATCCATATTATGCCGCTTTTTCAGCTCCAGCCTGAACAAAAAAACTCATAAAATACAAAAACACCAAGAATATTGTCGAAATCTTTTTTAGCACTTTGCTAAATAGGCATTTTTTTGCTTTGATGGACACCTAACTCATGGGGTAATTTTTTCTTGGTAACATCTGCTTTAATCGATCCATTTGGTCGAAAAATAGACTACTTACGCATTTCCGTCACCGACCGATGTGATTTTCGCTGTACCTATTGTATGGATGAAGATGTCACTTTTATGCCTAGAGACCATATATTGTCTTTAGAAGAAATTGTTCATGTGGCAAAAACCTTTATATCTATGGGCACCAAACGCATTAGAATTACAGGTGGCGAGCCTTTGGTGCGCAAAAATATTCTTTGGGCCATTGAGCAAATAGCCAACACTAAGGGATTAGAAGAACTCACCATTACCACCAATGGTTCGCAACTTTATAAAATGGCACAAAGCTTACTCAACGCTGGCGTATCACGTATTAACATCAGCCTCGACACGCTAAAAGCAGATCGATTTTACGCCTTAACTCGCAGAGATAAATTTCAACAAGTTGTCGACGGTATAGAGGCCGCCAGTAAGCTGCCATTTAAACGCTTAAAAATTAACAGCGTTATGCTCAAGAATCATAACGATGATGAGCTATTTGATCTTGCTCAATTTGCCTTAGATCGCAAAATGGACATCAGTTTTATTGAAGAGATGCCGCTTGGCATTATTACTGACCATAATCGTGCAGCAACGTATTTATCTAGCGACAATGTCATCGATACGCTTAGCAAACAATATGAACTCACGCCGAGCTCATTAACCACCAGCGGCCCAACACGCTATTATCAGGTAGCAGGCTATGACCATAAAATCGGCGTTATTTCACCTCATAGCCACAATTTTTGCGATACCTGCAATCGTGTCAGGCTAACAGCCGAAGGTCGCTTATTACTCTGCCTAGGCAATGAACATTCAAAAGATTTAAAAACAGTGCTTCGCAATAACTCATATTGTTCCACTGAATTAGGCTCAAAAAACCATAATTCAACAGAACTAGAAAACGCGATTATTGAAGCGCTAGCACTCAAACCTGAAAAACATCACTTTAATCTTGATGAAGCCCCTCAAATTCTACGCTTCATGAGCGCGACAGGAGGCTAAAAAGGAATTCCCATGGCTAAAATACCAACACCTTTCCGTCCACTAAACATCAACGTCCTAACCGTTTCCGATACTCGATCTATTGCTGAAGACACATCAGGTGATGCACTCATTGAATTGCTGAGCAAAGCGGGTCACACACTCAATGAAAGAAAATTAGTGAAAGACGACGTTTACCAAATGCGTGCCGTCGTATCCAACTGGATTGCTGACAAAGAAACCCATGTCGTTTTAATTACTGGCGGAACCGGCTTTTATTCACGCGACAGCACACCAGAAGCTATGACGCCCTTATTTGATAAAACCATTGAAGGCTTTGGTGAACTATTTAGACAAATCTCTTATACAGAAATTGGTACATCGACTATTCAATCACGTGCCGTTGCCGGATTGGCCAACCAAACACTGGTGTTCTGTTTACCTGGTTCCACCGGTGCTTGTAAAACCGCATGGAATGGCATTTTAGAAGAACAGCTTAACGCTTCTCACAGGCCATGTAATTTTGTCAGCATGCTGATTGGTCCGAATGCAACAAACCAGCACGAGGCATAACTTACATGTCTACTTTATTTGCCTTTGAAGACGCTCTAGAAGAAATTAAGCACAATGCTAACGTTCGTGTAGAACAACAAACACTTACTCTTACAAACGCGGTAGGACGAATCCTTGCTATAGACGTTGTCGCAGGAATATCCGTTCCCGCCCATGACAACAGTGCAGTGGATGGCTACGCACTAGCCTGCGCAGATTGGTATGCTGGAAAACATTTTAATGTGAGCCAACGAATTGCGGCCGGTCGACATCCAGAGCCTTTGATACCTGGAACCTGTGCTCGTATTTTCACCGGCGCAAATATCCCTGTTGGTGCAGATACCGTGGTCATGCAGGAAAATGCTCAACCTGTGGGTGATAAGGTCGTTTTCGATGAACAACCAAGTCTCGCCGACAATGTTCGTCCTCAAGGACAGGATATGCAGGCAGGCCAAACAGTCATCAAAGCAGGCGTAAAAATCACGCCAATACATATTGGCCTTTTGTCTAGCCTTGGTATCTCGGAGGTTAACGTCTACAAGCAATTGAATGTTGGCATACTCACAACAGGTGATGAACTTATTCCAACGGGTCACAATCTAAAAGCGGGACAAATATACAATTCAAACGGCCCGATGCTGAGCGCTCTTGTTACTCAAGCTGGCCATAATGTGAGCCTTTGCATTCACGCAGCAGATACCTTAGAAGACACGAAAGCCGCGCTAAAAACCTTGATACAATCCTGCGATGTTATTCTGTCGTCAGGCGGTGTTTCTGTCGGCGAAGAAGACCATGTGAAAGGAGCATTAGAAAAATTAGGGAAAGTGCATTTATGGAAGATAGCCATAAAGCCAGGTAAACCCCTTGTTCATGCAACACTTCAGGGCGTCCCCTTTCTTGGCTTGCCAGGAAATCCAAGCTCAACCTTGGTAACCTATCATTGGTTCGCGCGTCTTTTACTGTCTATTTGTTCCGGTCAAATTGCCGAGTTGCCCCAATCTTATCTTGTAGACGCAGGCTTCAACCGTAACAAAACAATCCAACGAGATGAGTTTTTAAGGGTGTCGGTTGGAAAGGATGGTCTAGCCTATGCGCATCCACAACAAAGCTCTGGCGCATTGTTAGCTGCTTCTGAAAGCCAAGGCTATTTGCATGTCAAAGCAAACACTCAAGTAGAATATGGCCACTCTTATCCTTTTTATCCTTTCTCTGCCTTCTAACTTTCCTCTTTCTTCATAACTCACCTAGACTAAGAGAGTAGCGTTCTGAAAAATCGGAATGCTGTTCTCTTAATTTGAAAAAAACTAAAACCATTAGCACTAACAAAAGGCGAAGAAAATGAGAGACGTAGAATGGGAAACATCCCTATATGAACATCAGCACGCGATGATCAAGCGACTCGATGCTTTTAGGAAAGGTGCGAAAGCCATCGAATATTCGAAAGATGAAACAATGGTGATCGAACATTCCTTTCAACTACTTGTCGCCTCCATGCTGGACCTTGCTCGCTATGTTTTAAAACATCACTACAAAACCGAGATATCCTCACGCAAAGAAGTGTTAAACGCGCTTATTGTGAATAAAGATGTCACTTATGAACAAGCAGAACAAATTAGGTCGCTAATCATTTTAAGAGACAAAATTCTCCACAACTACCTTGACGAAAATTTTGCAGACTTGGAAGAAGCCATGACTCTTAGGCGCTACAGCTTAGTGGAAGTATTAACAAAAGAATGGATAACTCGCTTATCAAGCCCTTCTTGATAAGCATAAAACATTTAGATTAAACCGAGGCGTCGAGAAAAGCCTGTCGTAATAACCCACGAAACCAGACATGAGCAGCGTCATGTTGGAAACGTTCATGCCAAATCATCGAATAATCAAATTCGCGTGAAGCAAAAGGCAGCTCGTGTACGACTATTTCAGATACGGTTGCCGCCATATCTTCAGCAAAGAGTTTTGGAACCGTCAGTAATAAATCACTGTCCATCACCACTCTTGCTGCTGGTACGAAATTAGGCAAATGCACCGCAACATGACGCTTATGACCCATTTTTTCTAGCTCTCGATCAACCGCGAAATACTCTCGACGGCCTAACACAACTTGTACATGGCTTGCCTGTAAATAACTTTCTAAGGTTAATTTGTCTTGAATACCTGGATGATCTTTACGAGCCAAGCACACCATACAGTCACTCTTCAAACGCATAGCCCGAATACCTGTTGGCGGCTCTTTAGACAATACAGCAACCGCCACATCAATATTCGTTTGATCTAATTCGGCCACCATATCCTCATTCCAAGATTTTACATCCAAGATAGCATCCGGCGCTTTTTGTCGAAATTGATCAAGAATTTTAGGCAAAACCGTTAATGTACCGAAGTCTGTAGTCGATAAAATAAACCGTCGCTTACTACTTTGAGGGGTAAATTCACGAGGCTGAATAAGACTTTCAAGCCCCTTTAACGTATCCGCTAAAAGTGACGCTAAGTCTTGAGTTTTAGCAGTGGCTGATAAACCATGGGAGGTGCGAATAAACAGAGGATCATCGAACACATCGCGTAATCGCGATAATGAGCGACTAACAGCAGGCTGAGAAACATTAAGTCGCGTTGCTGCTTTCGTGACATTAAGTTCTTCAATCAAAACTTGAAAAACATACAGTAAATTCAAATCTATATCAGACAAACGTATTTCTGACAAAACAACACCCCAACCAAGCTTGTTATCATTATAATTAGGAATCATAACAAGCTTTTAGAAGTGACAATAGCAGTCTCTATCACAAGCACAAAAAATTACGTTAATATCTAAACAAACATAAATTTCAACGCTTGATAATAAACTACTAAGCAGACAACTCGCGAATTTGTGCAGATGTCATACCCAGCAAATACAAAATACCATCTAAACCAAGGTTATTCATCGGACATGGTGCCTGCTCTCTGACTAAAGGCTTGGCATGCAAAGCTACACCTAAAGCAGCATGATTTAGCATCAATAAATCATTCGCACCATCGCCACAAGCAATAGTCTGTTGCCAATCAACATTTTGTGTCGTAACAATATTCGTCAACAAAAGCTTCTTACGCTCACCATCAACAATATCGCCTAAATGCTTGCCAGTTAATTCATTATTTTTAATTTCTAACACATTGGCATGCACTTCAGTCATACCATATTCAGCTTGGACTCGGTCGGCAAAATAGGTAAAGCCGCCAGATAAAATCGCCGTATGCCAGCCATAATGGTGCAACACCTTCATCAAGGTTGAAATGCCATCCATATGCTGAATTCTGTTATAAACCCCATCCATAACCTCGCTACTCAAACCTTTTAGCAGAGCTAAGCGCTGTACAAAGCTTTCAACAAAATCGATTTCACCGCGCATGGCACTCGCAGTCACGGCGGAGATTTGCTCACCGATTCCAGCTTCGACTGCCAATTCATCCATTACTTCAGCTTTGATAAGCGTAGAATCCATGTCAAATACAGCAACGCCCGGTGTTTTAATATCTAACATTGACGACTGATAAATATGATCGATACCAGTATCATTAGATAAACGTAAAAGCTCAGTACGAATAGATACGCGATCAAGTAGGCTATCATCAACCATAACTTGCGCCACAGAAATAGCATCTTGAGCATCTGACAACAGACGAATTGCTCCTTGTAAACCACGTGCCTCTAACCAAGCGTTAAATTTATCAAGATATTCAGGGTTCAAAGAACCAATAAGAGTAATACTGGCAGACATAAACGCTCCTAATTCAATAAGACGCCTACTATAGCAAATCGTTTTCTTTTCGCTAAGCACCTGTTCTACTTTAAAGAATTCAGAAAACGGCCGTTATGATGTGTATACTTTACTCATCGTTCTACGAGTTACCCCAAAGGAAGTTAATGGACACCCAACCAAAAACCAAGGCTATCGCTGCTTTCATACGTAAAAAACTCAGTGCGTCAGCCATTACCGTTGCCACCTTTATCTCGCTTATGATTCTCACTGTGTGCATTTTTTGGTACACAATGACCCATGCGCTAGGCAACTATTTATCTCAACAAACTGAAGTATTAGGCAGTAGCTTAGCAACTCAGGCCGCATTCAATGCCACTCAGTCCATCTTAAACAACGATTTATTAAGCTTAAATGTGTTACTCAATCGTCTAGTGGTTGATGACAATATTTTGAGTGCTCGAGTATTTAACAAAAAAGACGAACTACTAGCAGAAGCGGACAGTGGTAATTCTGGGATGCAATCTGAGCAAGATTTTCGGCCAAGTGATACTCGAAGAGTATATAGTTCAAGCATAAAATTCAGAGACGAGATCGTTGGTCATGTACTAATTACGCTAGACAAAACGCCTGCTCAGGCTACATTACAACACCTAAACAATCTGTTAATTGGCGTAGCTATATTTACTTGTACCATTGCGTTATTGCTGATCATCTTAATCACAAAATGGCTTTTTGCGCCAATCAACGATGCCTCTTCTGCTCTCCTTAATTATAGTAAAGGACGAAAACCAACCGAATTACCAAAACCCATATATAAAGAAGCAAAGGCGCTATTCCAAGCGATTGAAAAAATCCAATCCATAGAACGCCCTAAAGAAGAAATAGAAAAGCCAATCGAGGCAGAAGAAGAAAGTGCCTCACAAGTTGCAAAGCCTCAATTTGAAATAAACTTTGATGCCATCTTTGAAGAATCCAGACAGCGTAGCTGTGTTCTCTATTTTGACATTCTTAATTTAGATGAGTGGCACAAAGATATGACACCGCTCAAAGTAGCTAATTTATTAACGCCAATCTATCGAGCGATATTTCAAGCAAGCGAAGTCTACTTAGGTCAAGTTCATCAATACGAAAATGACTCAGCGATCGTACTTTTCAGCGCACACAATTGTGAAGATAATTTATATATTAATGCAGTTAGTACAGCACAGCTATTCTTAGGATTGGTTGATAAATTACTGGAAAATGAACTCTATACCGACATCCCTAAACTAAACTTTCATTTAGGATTACATCAAGGTAATACCCAAGTTACCAACATGGTAAAAGAGAATCGCTTTGAGCCAGATCGAATCGAAACACTTTTGACGAGCATTCATCAGTTAAGTGAGTCTGAAAGTATTAACAAACTGGTAATAAGTGATGATATTTTTACCTTATCGCACATACAAAATCGCGTATTCACTGGCCTTCCAGAAGTGATTGATGATAATGGCAAAGAAATATTAGCTTATGAAGTAAAAGGCATGTCAGATAAATACAAACAACAAATCCATAAGCATATTCTTGAGATCGCTAGCCCAGAAGAGCAAGAAGACAATGCTTTATAAGCTTACCAAAACCTGAATATAAAAAACCCGCTTTCATGCGGGTCTTTTTTGTTCAAATTATGTGTTAATCATCAAACCGAATCACATCATCTAATGACAAACCTTCTTTATCCATAATTAAACGCAGTTTTCGTAATGCCTCGACTTGAATCTGACGAACACGCTCACGCGTTAAACCAATTTCAGCGCCAACATGCTCTAATGTGCTGGCTTCATGTCCTCGCAGACCAAAACGACGTGTAATGACCTCACACTGCTTTTCGCTCAACTCATCAAGCCAAAGTTCGATACTATTTAAAACATCTCCATCTTGACGATCCGCTTCTGGCCCCTGATGAAGAGTATCTGCTAAAATTTCAACCAAACTCTTATCATTATTATCCCCTCCGAATGTTGCATCAATTGAGCTAACCTTTTCATTCAGGCCAAGCATCTTTTGTACATCTTCTACAGGACAATCTAGCATTTCTGCAATTTCTTCAGCACTAGGCTCATGATCTAACTTTTGTGTCAGTTCACGAGCTGCGCGCAAATATACGTTAAGCTCTTTTACTACATGAATCGGCAAGCGAATGGTTCTTGTCTGATTCATGATCGCACGTTCGATGGTTTGCCGTATCCACCAAGTAGCATAAGTTGAAAACCGAAATCCACGCTCTGGGTCAAATTTCTCCACCGCTCTAATCAAGCCAAGATTGCCTTCTTCGATTAAATCCAACAGAGATAAACCTCGATTAAGGTAACGTCGAGATATCTTAACAACCAAACGTAAATTACTTTCTATCATGCGCTTACGCGCTTTTTGATCACCCTTTAGAGAAAGGCGAGAAAAATATACTTCTTCCTCGGCAGTAAGCAGTGGAGAAAAACCGATCTCACTTAAATACAACTGAGTAACATCAAGGTTACGACTAGAATCAGCGTCGGCATAACGAGCACTTACAGCCGACTCAAACTCTTCATCAACCAATTCCTCGTCAACAAGCACATCTCCAATGAGCTCATCATCCAGTGTATCAAGGTCAAAATCTCCAATATTCGAAACCTTAGCTGCTTCTTTATCCATATTTGCAAACTTCATGTCCCCTCCTTAAAACGCTAATTTCGCTTAATTCATTTTGGGCAAAACATCTAACGGGTCAATAGGCTGACCATCTCGACGAACCTCAAAGTGAAGTAGTGGCCTATCATCTCCCTTGCCACCGATAACAGCAAGAGAATCACCTGCTCGAACATTTTGCTTTTCTTTTACCAATATTCTTTCGTTGTAAGCATAAGCACTAAGATATACATCGTTGTGCTTCACGATAACAAGATTGCCATAACCAATAAGACCGCTGCCTGCATAAACAACCGTTCCATCAGCAGCCGCTTTTACCAATGCTCCTTGCTCAGCCTTTATATCTATACCTTTACTACTAACGCCAGCGTTTGAAAACCCCCTAGTGACCTGTCCATCAACAGGCCAAGACCAACTACCCGATATTTTTTCGTCTTTCGTATCATTTTTAGACAATTTTTCAGACACTTTGACAGAAACAATCGGATCAGATTTAGAGGGTATATTTTTCGTATTTGATACAATTAAAGGGATAGAAGATGTCGAATTATTAGCGACTGAAGGAGGCGTATTTTGGACGCCAATTAGACGGATTTTTTGCTTAGGATAAATGGTATAAGGGGAATCAATATGATTCGATTTAGCAAGTTCGCGATAGTCTAACCCATAGCGGAAAGCAATAGAGAACAAGGTTTCACCGCTCTGGACACGGTGAACACCAGAGGAAGGAATAGAAGATACACTGGCATTATTTGAGGCGTAAGTTCGATTGTTTTTTGCCGAATAATGCAACAGTTCATAAGAGCATCCCGACAATAAAAAGCACAACAAAACAAGCCGACTTATTAACCAAGCTAGCGATGAACAATCATGACTTTTAAGGACGCAACGGAAGATAATTCTTTACCCCAATATCCGATTTAAATTAATTATTACTATTTGTCGATTTTCGTAAAAATATGTAAGAAATAAGAATCACACTCAAAAAACCTATAAAAACAAACACAACTGGAAGTAAAAAATCAGTCGGCCAATAATAATTGAGGAGCTCCCAAGGCAACACAAGATGCTCTTCTAACGGCAGTTTTTTATCACCTATAACACTCCAAGTATCCGTCACCTTCCAAGGCCATACTTTAACTAGAGCTCCCAGCATAACACCTGTAAGAAATGACAAAGTCATGGACCTTACATGATTGAGCAAATAATGAAGAACTTTAGAAAAGGTTAACAATCCAATCAAAGCACCCGCTGCAAAAACCAAAATAACAGCAAGATCCATACTTTTAACTGCCGAAAGAATAAATCCGTACATTCCAAGCATCAGCAGTAAAAAACTCCCTGAAATACCTGGCAAAATCATCGCACAAATTGCAATCATGCCCGAGCAAAAAACCATGGTGTAAGACGTATTTAACTGAGTTGGAACAAGCAAGGACAAGCTAGCACCAACAGCTACACCAACCATAAGCCCACCAAAATGCCGCCAAGAAAATCCAGATATCTGACTAATTAAGAAATAAGCTGACGCTAAGATCAGCCCAAAAAAGAAACTCCACAAATAGCTCGGATAAACAACTAAAAGATGTGTAATCAAGCCTGCAAGCATAAAAATACTGGTGACAACACCCGCACCCAATGATAATAAAAAAGCACCATCAAAATGCTTCCATAAGCCTTTTAAATCACCTTTAAACAACATAATCAAACTGGCTTTATTCACACCGCTTAATGCATTAATAAGTCGATCATAAACACCTAAAATAAAAGCAATCGTCCCACCAGAAACACCAGGGACAACATCTGCGGCGCCCATTAGCACACCACTCAAATACACTCTAAGCCATTTAGGCATGTTCCATTCCTTCTAATAAGGGCACAAAATACGCAGGTTCTGTCCCTAGACATTTCCAACGATCACCTTCTTTACGCCAACAGCCTATCTGTGGGCTAGGATGATCAATCGGCATAATCAAAATACCTTGCTGTTTCAGACAATCCGTCAAGGCTAACGGAATTTTACTTGCCATTGCGGTAATAATAACGGCATCCATCTCAACTTTATTAGGCCATCCAGTTTGCCCATCACCAAATAAGTACTCAACATTCCTGACTCCCATCAACGACAAACGCCTCTTCGCTTGTAAATAAAGCGGTTCGTGACGCTCGACGGTATGAACTTTATTAAAAAAATGCGACAAAATTCGAGTCTGATAACCCGATCCGGTACCAATTTCCAACACGCGACCAAGCCGAGAATGCGCCAAAAGCCATTCGGTCATCCTGGCTACGGTAAGCGGCTGACTAATGGTTTGATTACGACCGATAGGAAGTGGTGTTGCTGAATAAGCCAAATGCGAAAACGCAGGCTCTACAAACTCATGACGAGGAATAGAGCCCATCAGGGCCAATAGTTCTTCATGGGTAATCCCATGTTTTCTAAGCTGATCAACCATCTTAGAAGCTTTGGGCTCCGTATGTGAAACTAACCAGTTGAGATCGTGCAGGCTCATAGCGTTATTGTGTCTGTCCATTTTGTAAGAGGAGATTTTGCTTCATAACAAGTCATATCCGTATGAATTGGCGTAATAGAAACATAGCCCTTATTCACAGCACAAAAGTCTGTTCCCTCCGACACATCATGAGGCTCAGACAAAGCACCAATCCAAAAGCTTGGAATGCCTTTAGGGTGTTGAGCTGAAATAGGCGCTTGTGCCTTATGGCGATAACCAAGACGTGTCACCTGTATCCCTTTGAGCTCGCTATATGGGACATCAGGGACATTGATATTCAATAAGATACCAGCAGGCAACTCAAGAGTATGTGAATCCTTCAAAAGCTGCATTATAACTTTTGCTGCAGTATCAAAATGCTGATTCCCAACTAAGGACACTGCTAACGCGGGGCGCCCTAAATGACGAGCTTCCATAGCAGCAGCAACCGTGCCGGAATAAATAACATCGTCACCCAAATTGGCTCCGTGATTAATTCCAGAGACAACCAAGTCCACATCGCCATCAATTACTCCTGACAATGCCAGATTGACACAATCTGTCGGCGTACCGTCAACACGATATTGCCCCTCTACAACCTTAACCGGCTGTATAGGGCGAGACAAGGTCAAAGAGTTACTAGCGCCACTACGATTACGATCTGGCGCCACCACTAAAATGGCGTACTCTCGCTGTAAATATTTAGCTAGCGTCTGTATACCAAGCGCATCAAGACCATCATCATTAGCGATCAATATTCTCATGGTATTTCTCTGCAGACTTATCCGTATAATCTATCATTTCACGCAACAGACTGGTCGCAAAACACCCTTTTGGTAAGGAAAATTCAACGATCAATTGCGCATTTCCTTCTTTCTCTCTTAGCAATTCCCACGCCATATTCATCGGCACAAGGCGCGCCAACCGGCTATCTCTAGAAAGATCAAAGGCAATCAAAGCATCAACCAAGTCCATACTTTCCGCCAAAGAGTCTTTCATTACTCGCTCGCGCTGATGGCCGGTGCCAGCCTCCCAACCCTCACTAATCATAGGTAAAACGGGGCTTATACTGCCTCGCATCACGCTTAAGTGCATCAAAGCACCTACTTCTTTTACACGGAACTGCTCATCTTTATGCTGAAACTGAGCGATATCACCATCACATAAACGCATCCACATACCATTTTCAACTTGATCGCTTAATGCTTCATTGAAACACCAAGAACGAATAGCCGATAACCAAAAGGATTCTGTCTTTGATAATTTGCGGCGACTTTGCCGCCCTTTTAGAACAAAGTCCTTGCCGTAGTGCAAATTATTACCGTTTATCCCAAAACGTTGAGGACCATAATAATTGGGTACACCACCTTGTTTTATCAGATTCAAACGCCCTTCTAGCTCGTCTAGATCACCATTAACGTCACGAAGTCGGATAACAAAGCGATTCGCTAAATGCGCGCCAGTGCGAAGCTTTTTCGAATGGCGTAACTGCGCAATCACTCGAACACTTTCCGGCTCTCTAAACGCTTCCTGAATAGTTGATAAATCAGGTTCTTGATTCAATACATGTAAACAGAACCACTGACGCGTACAAGCATGACGATCTTTCACACCACTGTAAGTCACTTTATTCGGAGCAATGCCGACAATTTGAGCCAAGCGTTTAGCAAGGAAATCAGTATTCACCCCTTCCTTTTCAATGAACACAAAGCAAAATTCACCTTTGCCATCAGGCTCAAAACCTAACTGCTCTTCGACGTAAAAGTCTTGTACATGGGTTTTCAAATCCCCAGTAACAGTTGGCTTAGACCAAGCATATCGCCATTCGGTATTCATACATTACCTTGATTAAAAAGAGACTGATTAAAAAGAGCTTAATTAAAATTAGCTTGTGTAAAAATAAGCGCAACAGCTTCTACAGCGATACCCTCTTTTCGACCGGTAAAGCCAAGCTTTTCCGTCGTCGTTGCTTTCACATTCACGACACTGATATCTACTGCCAAATCTTCGGCTATATTTGCTCGCATAGCATCAATATAAGGACGCATTTTGGGTGCTTCAGCAATAATGGTGATATCAATATTACCCACATTAAAACCAAGGGCCTGTATTTCCTGATAAGCACGCTTTAATAAAATTCGACTATCTGCACCAGCAAAAGCAGCATCCGTATCAGGAAAATGCTTTCCTATATCGCCCAAAGCGGCGGCACCTAACAAGGCATCGGTCAAAGCGTGCAATGCGACATCACCATCAGAATGGGCAATCAAGCCCTGAGAGTAAGGGATAGAAACGCCACCAATAACAATATGATCGCCTTCACCAAATTTATGAACATCAAAACCATGGCCAATACGAAAAGGCATCATGATAGTTACTCCTGTGCTATGAATTGCACTTACTGTTTGAATCTAAAATATAAGAAAAAAGCGCCTCAGCAATCAGCAGGTCTTCGGGTAAGGTTATTTTAATATTGCTACTTTCCCCGATAACAAGATCTGGATGCCAACCTGAAAACTCCATCGCAGAGCATTCATCTGTCACCACAACACCATACGCTTGTGCTTGCTGCAATGCGTCTAATAACGCTTGGGCAGGAAATTTCTGTGGCGTCTGCGCCAACCAGATAGTACCTCTGTCAAGCGTAGCATCAACCAATGGCTGACCTAAAACTTGAAGCTTCACAGTATCTTTCGCTGGCATTGCCAACAACGCACCTTGATCAGAGGTATGGTGAATAATTCGATTCAGTGCAGCTTGGCTTAACAGAGGACGCGCGGCATCATGAACCAAAACATCTTGCTGCATTACATCTACTGTATCCAATAAATAACGCAGGCCTTTCTGTACGGTATCACAGCGTTCTTTGCCACCAACAAACATATGAACTAAATCGTGTTGCTGCCATTTCGAGTCAGACCAATAGGCATCATTCTCCCCCACACCAACGAGCACACCAGCAATAAGCGGATGCGAAATGAAAATATCTATAGTGCGATCTAGAATGGTCTGTCCGGCAAGAGGTAAATATTGTTTTGGGCAATTCGCTTGCATACGCTGGCCAACACCTGCGGCAGGAATAATAACCCACAAAGGCTTTATCATTTTTTATTCACCATGCGATAAAACACTTCACCATCTTTTATATACTGAAGTTCGCTACGAACATGCTCCTCTACAGCCTCTTCTCCAAGGCGGAGATCATGCACTTGCGCTCTAAGGGCTTGATTACGGTGCTTCAGTCGTAAGTTAATACGCTCTTGATAGGCGATCTGCTTTGCTAGTTCTTCTTGTCGCTTAACGCCCTGCTCACCAAAATACAAATGATAAGATTGATAGCCCACGGCACAGACAAAGAAGAAAATTAACAAACGTGCCATATAACACCCTCAACATCTAAAAAAACATATCCCTCATTATCAAAGGAATCGAAGCAAAAAAAATAAAAAAAGGGAGAACCAAGTTCTCCCTTTATTAAATCAGGCGATATTAAGCCTGACCTTTGATCTCAGAACGACCTTTATAAGGTGCTTTGCCACCTAATTGCTCTTCAATACGTAGTAATTGGTTGTACTTAGCAACACGGTCAGAACGGCATAGAGAACCCGTTTTAATTTGACCAGCCGCTGTACCAACTGCAAGATCTGCAATAGTCGCGTCTTCTGTTTCACCAGAACGGTGAGAGATAACAACTGTAAAACCAGCGTCTTTTGCCATTTTAATAGCGGCCAACGTCTCAGTTAACGAACCGATTTGGTTAAACTTGATTAAGATTGAGTTTGCAATACCGTTATCGATACCACGCTTCAAAATCTTGGTGTTAGTAACGAACAGATCATCACCCACTAATTGGATTTTATCACCCATTAGTTTGGTTTGATGTGCGAAACCATCCCAGTCAGACTCGTCAAGACCATCTTCGATAGAAACAATTGGATATTGCTTAGTAAGGTCTTGCAGGAAGAAGTTAAACTCTTCTGACGTGTATTTTTTGCCTTCACCTTTAAGGTTGTAGATATTTGCTTCTTTGTCGTAAAACTCAGAGGCAGCACAATCCATCGCCAAAGTGATGTCTTTACCTAGCTCGTAGCCTGCTGCTGCAACCGCTTCTTTGATAACAGCCAATGCTTCAGCATTAGATGACAAATCAGGCGCAAAACCACCCTCATCACCAACCGCAGTGCTTAAGCCGCGATCGCTCAATACTTTTTTGAGTGCATGGAAGATTTCAGCACCGTAACGCAAAGCTTCACGGAAGTTTGGCGCACCAACTGGTTGAATCATGAACTCTTGAATATCAACGTTGTTGTCAGCGTGCTCACCACCATTGATGATGTTCATCATAGGTACTGGCATTGAGTAAACGCCTGGTGTGCCATTGATGTCTGCAATGTGAGCGTATAATGGAACTTTCTTAGAAATCGCTGCCGCTTTCGCCGCTGCCAAAGAAACCGCCAAAATAGCGTTAGCACCAAAAGTAGATTTGTTTTCTGTACCATCAAGATCAATCATAATGTGATCAAGTTCAGCTTGAGCAAGGGCATCTTTGCCGATCAAAGCGTCACGGATTGGACCGTTAACCGCTGCAACCGCTTTTAATACGCCTTTGCCTAGGTAACGACTTTTGTCGCCATCACGCAATTCTAAAGCTTCACGAGAACCGGTAGAGGCACCAGACGGTGCGCACGCTGAACCTACGGAGCCGTCTGCCAAAAAAACATCAGCTTCAACGGTAGGATTACCACGAGAATCTAAAACTTCTCTGGCTTTAATATCAACGATTTGACTCATAACAAACCTCTTAAAATAAATGAAAAATCACAAACTGCCAGTTTGATCTACTTATTTTTCTTTTCCTGCATATTTCAATGCCGCATGTACAAAGGCACTGAACAGGCCGTGTCCATATCTAGGTGTTGAAGTAAATTCTGGATGGAACTGACAAGCAACAAACCAAGGATGATCAGCAATTTCGATCATCTCTACTAAGGAATTGTCTTCTGAACGACCTGAAATCGTCAAACCTGCTGCTTCCAACGCATCAACATAAAAGTTGTTTACTTCATAACGATGGCGATGACGCTCTTTAATGACTGCTTTACCGTAAGCGTCAAAGGCTTTTGTGCCTTCAGTAAGATTACAGTTCTGCGCGCCAAGACGCATAGTGCCACCTAGATCGGATTCCTCTGACCGGATTTCTTTGGAACCCTCTGCATTAGTCCATTCTGTAATCAGACCAACAACTGGGTTCTCTGCTTTTAAATTAAACTCGGTGCTGTGTGCACCGGCTAAATTTGCCACATTACGAGCAAATTCGATTACCGCTACTTGCATACCCAAACAAATACCTAAGTAAGGTACTTTATTTTCACGAGCATACTGAGCCGTCAATATCTTACCTTCAACACCGCGCTCACCGAAACCACCAGGAACGAGAATTGCGTCCATTCCTTTTAGTACTTCCGTACCTTTTTCTTCAATACTTTCAGAGTCGATGTAGTGCAATTTCACTTTTGTACGAGCATGAATACCAGCGTGATCCATTGCTTCAATCAACGACTTATACGCATCCAACAACTCCATGTATTTACCAACCATGGCGATATTGATTTGCTTCTCAGGGTTCAATTTAGCCTGAGTTACTTTGTTCCAGATATCTAGATTTGGCATATCGCAATCTAGATTGAAATATTCAACGATCAGGCTATCTAACCCTTGGTCATTCAACATCTGTGGAATACGATAAATAGTATCGGCATCAGGAAGAGAGATAACCGCACGTTCTTCAACGCTAGTAAACAAAGCAATTTTCTTACGCTCTGGCGCTTCAATAGACACTTCAGAACGACAGATAAGAATGTCAGGTTGAATACCGATAGAGCGAAGCTCCTTTACGGAATGCTGAGTAGGCTTGGTTTTGGTTTCGCCAGCAGTACGAATATAAGGAACCAAAGTCAAATGCATGAATAATGCGCGACGTGGGCCCAATTCTACTTTTAATTGGCGAATAGCTTCTAAGAAAGGTTGTGATTCAATATCACCAACGGTACCGCCGATTTCAACCAAAGCAACATCTGCGCCTTCAGCACCAGAGATAACGCGGCGTTTGATTTCATCTGTAATATGTGGAATTACTTGAACGGTTCCACCAAGGTATTCACCACGACGCTCTTTTTTAAGAACATGTTGATAAACACGACCACTGGTAAAGTTATTGCGTTTGCCCATTTTAGTGGAGATGAAACGCTCGTAGTGACCAAGATCTAGATCAGTTTCAGCGCCGTCTTCTGTGACATATACTTCGCCGTGCTGGAAAGGACTCATGGTGCCTGGATCCACGTTGATGTATGGATCTAGCTTTAGCATGGTGACTTTTAGACCACGAGATTCAAGGATTGCGGCCAAAGATGCTGCTGCCAAACCTTTACCAAGAGATGAAACTACACCACCTGTAACGAAAATATATCGTGTCGCCATGAGTGTTTAACCCGCCTTAAAATATAAAAAAATGAGATTTGAAAGCACATAACAATATACCTTCAGGACGGGGGAAAATAATAACATCGGAAGGCATTTCACTCAATGTAAAACACAGTTGTTTTACATTGAGTGAAAGATCTATACCAAGAGAGCTTTGAACAAAGCTAAGAAAGAAGAGGCCAGTTAAAGCAGAACTATAAGTCTAACTCTAAGACTGGGGTTTTAGAGCGAGAACAGCAAGGCATAATCAACTTGCCTTGAGCATGTTCTTTATCCGTTAAAAAGACATCTCTGTGATCAGGAACGCCATCTATAACACCTGTTTGACAGGTACCACATACGCCAGATTCGCAAGACACAGCAAGAAAAATACCGTTTTCATCTAAAGCCTCAAAAATACTTTGATCGACTCCAACATCAAAGATCTCGCCAGTACTGTGGATTTTGACTTTAAATGCGGTATTTTCACTTACATTTTCATCGAGTATCGGCGCTGCAAAGAACTCTCGGTGCAAACGGTCTTCAGGCCAACCTAACATTTTTGCTTGCAATAACACGTAATCAATAAAGCTTGCAGGGCCACAAATATACAATTCAGAATCGTTCGCGTGACGAGACAAAACACTCACCACGTCCATTTGACTAGATCCTGCCACTTCACTGTAGTGAAACTGCATTTTATCAGCAAAAGAAGCACTTTCTAATGCCGATGAAAACGCCGCCGTCTCAGGAGACCTCGCACAATAATGAAATTCAAAAGACAATCCCATTTTTTGTAACTGTTGCGCCATTGGCAATATCGGTGTTACACCAATACCACCAGCAATCAAGACACTATGGCGCGTTGTATCCATCAAAGGAAAGTGATTCTTAGGCGTGCTAATCAACAGAGTATCACCAATCTTCAAGCGATGTACCTCTGCCGAACCACCTCTTGATTGCGGATCTTTTAATACAGCAATTTCATAATACTGCGCTTCCGGCTGTATACGACACAATGAATATTGGCGAATCAAACCACTGGGCAAATGAAGATCAATATGCGCCCCAGCGTCAAAACTAGGCAAATCTGAGCCATCCTCAGAACCCAATACCAGCCGAACCACACCTTGTGCTTCGGTAACAACGTTTCTTACCACTACCGGAATCATCTGGCTCTCCTAACCTGTTGTTTTTTTTTAAAACTAGGGCTTAACTTATATAATGCCCTAGCTGGCATCGATTAAGTTAAAATGACGCAGTTTGAAGCGGTGCATTCGCCTGAGATGGTGACGCCTTAGGTTGCTCTTTGGCTGCCAGCTCTTTACTGATAAGTCGATCAATCACTCGTCTTGACTGAACGCCACCAGCATCAATATCAAGCTTCAATAAATCATAGTCTGGAAAAGCCAATAAGTTTTGCTGTTGACGCTCAAGCACGTCCAAATCTTCAGCAAAAATTTTGCCCTGCCCTTCACGAATAGTATCGGTTAATGCCTGATCTTCTGGTTTGAAATTACGTGCCATACCCCAGAAATACCAAATAGAAGTTTCAGTTTCAGGTGTAATGAAATCAACTACAGTGCTGCTGGCTTTTTTATCCGCAGGCGCATCAAACCCACCATTTCCAGCATGAGCAACGCCAACATCAATCATCACATGAGAAGGCGGACTGAAACGACAAATCTGCCAACGATCCACTAAAACGTCGTCAGCCAAACCATTACCTCGTAGCGCCGATTGCCAAAATGGTGGCGCCATAATGTTTTCCATAAAACGGCTGGTAATGACCTTATCGCCATCCACCGTAGTTGAGACAGGAGACTCATCGATTTCTTTCTGACCAATACTGCCAGCATGCACATAAGTCTCATGGGTCAAATCCATCAGGTTATCGACCATCAAACGATAATCGCAGTTGATATGATACAAGCCACCGCCATAAGCCCACTCAGGGTTTACCGCCCATTCTAAATGAGGAATCAAAGCTTTATCTGCTTGAGATTGATCGCCCGGCCACACCCAAATAAAACCATAGCGCTCTTCAACCGCATAGGACTTCATGCAAGGAAAGCCTTTTACACGCTGCAATGGCATTTCTTTAGTTTTGCCATCAGCACCCATTTTTAAACCATGGTAACCACAAACCAAAAGACCTTCTTCGACATAGCCTAAAGACAAAGCAGCTCCGCGGTGTGGACAAAAATCCAATACCGCAGCAATTTCGTTATCGTGGGAACGGTAAAAAGCGATGCTTTCACCGCAAATTTTACGACCAAGAGGTTTGCTGCCCGCAACCTCTTCAGACATAGCTGCGACATACCACGTATTTTTAGGGAAAGTTTGCTGACTCATTGAAATTCTCCTGCTTTTATTTTTATTCATTGGATCCAATATAGACAAAATAAATCAAAAAACAATATAGCTATGCATTAATTGGATCCATTTAATACATAATGAATAATAGTCTCTACCCTAAGCAATTGATAAATAAAAGCTTCCCCATTGGATCCAATTATTCCTTTTTCACCCATATTTACGTTATGATTATTTTTTACGAAAAACGCTGAGGCAAGAGCAATGAGTACTTTCCAATGAGTAAACCTGGACAACAAGTAATCAGTCGATTGCGACAAATGATTTTGTCTGGCGAACTAGAGTCAGGACAACGCCTTGCTGAAATTCCAACCGCAGAACAACTTAGCGTGTCACGCACGCCAGTACGCATTGCCTTTCGAACCCTAGAACAAGAAGGCTTACTGACCAAATTATCAGGACGTGGCTACATTGTTCGCCAAGTGACGCAAGCAGAGATTAGCGGTTCTATTGAGGTACGAGGCGTGTTGGAGGGTTTGGCAGCAAGACAAGCGGCTGAAAATACACTATCAAAAGCGCAGAGCAACGAATTGTTACAACTATTAAAACAAGGCGATGAATTGTTTACGAAAGGCACTATCAATGAACAAGATCTTGCCACATACCACGACATGAACCAGCGTTTTCATCAAATCATTATAGAAGCCAGTTTAAACCCAGCCATAGCTGAAGCCTTAAGTCGTAACGAGCATCTGCCTTTTGCATCGGTTAGTGCTCTGGCATTTGATCGTCATAATCTTGCCCAAGAATATCGCCGTTTTAACTTTGCTCACATGCAACATCACGCGGTATTTGATGCTATCAGCCACGGACAAGGAAGCCGCGCTGAAGCCATCATGCGTGAGCATGCCAATGCCACACACAGCTACGCAAAAATATTCTCCCAAATGGAGGAAAATGGCGAGAAAATGCACGTTCTTAATAATCTAGGCACTATAACCTAAGAAAGATCCGTATTACCAAGCGGCACTTCTAAGGCGTTACTAATACCAATAGGTTGCCCAACCATTTCGTCATAAGCACTTTGATGACAAAGCACCATAGCGCCAACATTCTTGCCTTTGAACAAGGCTTGCAGATCTAGCTTATTATGACTAGTAAGAAAACGCCCTTGTTCCGTTTGTATATATTCTTCTTTGTCTCCGATCACCACCGACAGCTGATACAAGTTTGACTCCAAAGAATGAAGCTTTACCTTGTCGACATGAGAAATCTTTTTAAGCTCTTTTAATAGCATGACAATGTACCTTTGCTGTTTTTATTTAGATACGCATTTAGCCATTACTCAGTTCACATAAAATTGCGAATCGCCGTGATAAGTTCATGCTAAAGTACTGCAATGAATAATAAGAACAGGAAAAAACATGACACTCCCTGATATTAACAGCAGCTATAAAAATTCAGCAGATGTGCAAACTGCATTTGATAAAATCCAAGCTTATATGGACAAGCCAGGTCGCACTTTAATCGGTTTAACCGGTGGACCAGGCTCGGGTAAAAGCACCCTAGCTGACTATTTGCTCGATCATTTTACAAAGCAACAAAACTCGCAAGTTGTTTGCCTTTCAATGGATGGTTTTCACCTGTCTAAAGCCCAACTCCAAGCTCTACCTAACTCGGAAGAAGCCTTCGCTAGACGAGGTGCACCTTGGACATTTGATAGCACGGCCTTTGTAGAGCAAGTTAAGAAGATTCAACAAGGTTACCAACAAGACGATATTTTATGGCCAAGCTTTGACCACGCTTTGGGTGACCCTATTGAAGATGATTTATCGATAAAGAAAGAAACCAAGGTCATACTCGTTGAAGGCTTGTATTTGCTGCATCAGCAAGATGGTTGGCAAGAATCTAAAGCCTTGTTTGATGAGCATTGGTTTTTAGACATTCCTGTCGAAGTAGCAATAAAGCGACTAGCAAAGCGACACATGAAAGCTTGGGGCTTCAGTCATCAACAAGCTATGGATAGAATCAATCAAAGCGACGGACTAAACGCAGAATTAGTCTCAACGTACAAAGGTCAGGCTGATTGGTTGTTAAGAGTCTAAAGCTTATCTAGACTCTTAATTTTTATATTTTTTTGAGACTTTATGTCGCTACGCTCTTTGGGCTGCAATAGCTTCAGCGCTTCTTTCAAATGTCAGGTTGATCCGTAAGAACATACCTTGAATGGCTTCAACCTGATTAGAATCCCCTACAAGACTAATCAACTCATCATATAAAGACTTACAGGCTTTTTCAAAGCCATCATCACACCGACCTTTACTTGCCAATAAAAAAGCATTTGCTAAGGCGGTCTGCCAATTTTCCAATGAGTACAACGGCTGTTTTCCAGCCAAGCTTTCACAGATCGAGCGCAATCGAATAGAAACATGCCCAAGATTTAAAGCGGTCAATGCTAAATCAGTAATTGCACGCGATTTAGAGCCTTGATCATAATTTGTTAAACGTAACAACCGATCCGCCATACGGCGGTTATACCAAGCAGTTGGGCTGGTATGTTGATCAATTTCCAATAAATCTTGGTAAGTTGTTTTAAAGATACGATGAACCAATAACTGAACACTTGGCCCAGTAATCAGATGAAATACCCAAAATAAAATACACACGCCTGCAAAAATTGCCATGGCAGAGCTCATTGTGTAATCGATAGAAAAAGCCCGACTCATGTCCCTACTTGGACTAACTAGAATGGAAAAAGGAATACAGAAGCCCAAGCCATAAGGCAGAGTTTGCCGATCCGCAAGAAGCAATAAACCGATAAAATATGGAGCAGCTAGTACAAGCAATAAAATCTCTAATTGCCCGGAACTTTGTGACAATAAATTAAGCGCGAAAAAAACCGCCACAACTACCGCTGCGACAACACCAATCAATAGCCTTTTTAGAACAACTTTTAGAACCATCAAAGGCAATCGGGCCAGCATGATTGAAAAAATCACCGGCAAAATCATGATCATTAATGCTGCTGTAGAACCAGTACTTACCCAGATACAAGCACCAATCAAGAATACTACAGTGGTTCGTACCCCAATAATCAATCCAGCTAATGGATCTCGATAACTCAACATACTGGGTGCATTCAACAAGGTGCTATCACGCTCCTCTAATGCTCGATACGCTCGCAGTAAGACAGTCAACTCTGACGTGATTTCCGCACCAACATTTAGCATGTGAGATTCAAAAGGTGAATCCGAGTTATTTTTAGCGCGATAATCGGCAAGATCACGACGTAATGTTTTAACCTGATCCAAGCAATAGTCAAAATCACTAGACTCAGCAATACGATCAAATGCCTCACGTAATTGATCAAGCAACTGATTTAAGGTAGGCGTTATTAATTCCGCATGACGGCGCTGCAAACGACCAAAAATCTGCACCAAAGCCAATAGAGACAGTACTTTCTGAGCCAATTGATTGGCTGCTCTTGTTCGCCCTGGCCCCTTTGGCCCTTCATAACTGGCGGCACTAGAATCTTCGCTCACCATACCTAGTGTCGCCATAATGCCATCAATTTGCTTATGACGGTTTTCATGAGTTCCCGTCCGATCTAACTCGGTAACAAGATACTGCAACGTTTGATTAATCACCGATCTGGCCTGCATTTGCAGACTGTCTTTGACTTTAACTGGCCAGAACATATGACTGACAACACCCGCACAAATGGACCCGATAACAATTTCGCTTACACGAGCTTGAGCAATATTAAACACAGCCTGACTATCTGCAGTTGACGGGTTCACCATCACCATCAAAACAATGATTTCTGACGTTACCGCAGCCATGGCAAATGCATAAACGAAATTAGCTTGTCGCACCAGAGCGGATAAGGCGGAATTCAAACCCAGCCATAACGCCAAGACACCCAAAGCCAAATAGGGATATGGCATCAATTGAGTTAATAATAAAATACCAAATAGGCCACCTATAATAGTGCCGACAATTTGGCAAATGGCTTTCTCAACGACTAAGCCACTTTCAGGACGCATTTGCAAAAAAACAGCGGAAACTAACGCCCAATATGGCCGATCGAGATTCAAAGAGAGAGCAATCGTTAACGCCATCGCCATTGCAATAACGCCTTTGAGCGCAAAAATAACCGCCTGCTTTTCAGGTAAAAACAGATTACGAAGCACGATTCCCAAGGCTATCTCCTTACCGCTTAGTAAGATGAATAGTGGCCGTCATACCAGCGCTCAATTGTGTTTCTTCTGCTAACGGATCTAACTTGATATCTACCGGAATGCGTTGCGATAAGCGCACCCAGTTAAAGGTTTGCTGAACCTGCGGCAAAAGCTGACCATTACTCTGAGTATTGGTATTCGCTATGGCTTTACCAATACTTACAACATGACCCGTTAATGGCTTACCACCGCTCAATAACGTTATTTTTGCTTGTTGATTTAAATGAACCAAGGGTATTTTGGTTTCCTCAAAATAGCCAGTTACATAAAAGGAATCTGACTGAACAATGGCAAAAACCGAGGCTCCTTGGCCAACATAATTTCCCTGACGTAAATTCAAGTTAATAATATGACCTGACACAGGTGCATGCACTTGAGTTCGGTCTAAATTAAGCTGAGCTGTCGCTTGCTGGGCTACAGCCAAATCATAATTTGCTTTGGCGATTTCGGTACTGATACGAGAAGACTCTAAATCTTCAGCGCTAATGGCTTTTTGACTAAGCAATGCAGTACGTCGTTCGTACTTATGTTTCGCCAACTGCCAAGAATACAAAGCATTTTCTGTGTTGGCTTTACTTTGATTAAATGCTGCTTGATAACGCTTTTGATCAACACGGAACAGTAAATCACCTTCTTTAACGGCCTGATCATTGGTGATATTCAGATTCGTTACCCAACCAGACACATCAGGTGCAACCGTCACTATGTCTGCACGAATACGGCCATCACGAGTCCAAGGGGAATGCATATAATCATTCCACACCCAGCGTCCAGCAAAAATAGCAGCCACAACAACCAACACAGTCAAAAGAATACGTAGATATTTCGCCATTGATTTATCTTCCACCTAATAAATAAACAGTTAGTGCCAAGTAACAAACAAATAATGACACTTCAAACCAAGCCACTCGCCAAATACGATCGTGCCAGTCCAAGCGATGAAGAGCAAAACGAGTTAACGCTGCTAATAAGAAAGCAATCGGAAAATAAATGACCAAGGGACTAAACTCTAAGCCACCAAAAACAACCACATGAAGCATTATGAATATCCTGTCGTTAAGACGTTAGACAGTGTTACGAATCACTCAAAAACAGATAGCGTATTAAGAATAGAATTTTATCGCGATAACACCAACTAATTGTGCAGCTAACAGCTAAATAAAAACACAATAATAACAATTAGCTACATTTTGCTCTTGGCAGTGGTAGCGCTGAACTTGGTTGCCACTTAATTTCGAGATAAGAATAATCTGGATGTAACCAAAGATCACCAATAGCAACCAATGCATCATCTAAGTACAAGTAAGGAAGATGTTCACGCCACCAGTTTGGTATCGCTTCATCGTTAAGCCATTTTTTTAACTTACGAGTTTTGCCATTTGGCATCATTAAACTCTCACCCTGAGGACGAGCCTTCAACACACAAGCATCACTGCCACTTACACAAATTTCGTCAAATGGGCGCAACAAAGCCTCACCAGAAAACAAAGCAGCTAGCTTAACGGCTTCATCAGATGGCAGGAGGTAAACCGCATTTTGATGGCGCATTATCCGTCCATGGGAAAATTCAAATTCAGGTTGTTTATCTTCCGCACTGGAAAACATCGCCTCAATACTTAGCAACTGGGCTTGAGGTAATGAAACCCCTTTATCTTGCAAAAAATGTCGCCACCAAAAAAGCCGTTCCTCAATCGATTTATCAGCAATATTAGATAAAACCAAACCGCCAAGTTCGTTGCACCAAGCAACTAACTGCCGCTGAGCAAACAGAGAAAGCATGGCATAATCCGTCGCAATTCGTTGCGCACTGGAGACGATATTTCGCTCCATTTTTGGAAAGCGTTCTTTCAGAACTGGCACGACACTTTGACGAAGAAAATTACGCGTAAAATGCTCGTCGGCATTGGACTCATCATGAATCCAAACAAGTTGGTGTTGCTGAGCGTAATATTCAATATCGTTTTTTGAAGCAGCTAGCAGAGGACGGATCAAACGGGTACTACCATAGCCAAGCGGCCTTTCGTATGGAATACCAGATAAACCCTTTCCGCCCGTTCCTCGCAATAAACGAAACAACACAGTTTCAACCTGATCACCAGCGTGATGAGCCAACAGAATCACATCCCGATCACTCATTACCTTTTGAAAGGCTTGATAACGAGCATTACGAGCCGCATCTTCTAGAGAAGCCTGAGCATCTAACTGAACTCGTTGTGCAATAAAAGGCACATCAAGGCTGTCACAAACAACCTCACAATGCTTTAGCCAATCATCGGCATTAATACTCAAACCATGATGGACATGAAGCGCTACAAGCTTTTGTTTTTGCTCCACTGATATTTGATTCACCAAAGCATGCAGCAAGACATGGGAATCTACGCCGCCACTAAAGCCAATCCAGACTCTATCTACCTCAGAAAATAAGGAATCTATCCACTCAGCATTAAATCTAAGAGGCGACAAAGAAATTAGTGATTTAGGAGTTGAGCGTTTCATCATAAAGTTTGGGAGCAAAGTGCCTTAAACGTAAGAAACAAAAAAGCCCCCAATATAGGAGGCTTTTTAAGAAAACAAAAACTTATAGACCGTAAGACATTAAACGGTTGTAACGACGAGCCAATAGCTCTTCTGTTGTCAAGGCTTCCATACGATCCAATGCTGCAAGAACATTTTTCTTTAAACTCTGTGCAATTTCTTCATGGGCAATATGCGCACCACCAAGAGGCTCTTGAATAATGTTATCAACAAAACCCAACTCTTGTAGACGCTGAGCCGTAATGCCCATTGCTTTCGCCGCATCAGAAGCACGGTCTGCACTCTTCCAAAGAATAGATGCACAACCTTCCGGTGAAATAACAGAGTATGTGCCGTATTGCAGCATCATTAGCTCATCACAAACGCCTATTGCCAAAGCACCACCAGAACCACCTTCACCGATTACTGTAGAAATAATCGGAGTTTTAAGGCGAGACATAACTGCCAAGTTAAAAGCAATTGCTTCACTCTGGCCACGCTCTTCCGCGCCAATACCAGGATATGCTCCAGGTGTGTCAATTAATGTCACGATAGGCATATTGAAACGCTCTGCTGTTTCCATCAAACGCAGGGCCTTACGATAACCTTCTGGACGAGGCATACCGAAATTACGAAGTACTTTTTCTTTTACTTCACGACCTTTTTGATGACCAATAAGCATTACTGGACGGCCGTCTAAACGGGCAATACCACCAACAATGGCGCGGTCATCGGCATAATGACGATCACCATGCATTTCTTCAAAATCAGTAAAAGCGTGTTTAATATAATCAAGAGTATATGGGCGCTTTGGGTGACGCGCTAACTGAGAAACTTCCCATGCCCCTAAATTACTAAATAAACTCTTAGTTAACGCTATTTTTTTATCTTCAAGACGACTAATTTCATCGCCTATGTTGAGTTCATTATCGTTACCGACTAAACGTAACTCTTCAATTTTCTGTTCGAGCTCAGCAATCGGCTGCTCAAATGGGAGATAATCTAAATTCATGGTTTAATTACACTACTGTTTGGTTGCCATCAAATACAAGGACAAAAGGCGGCTAGCCGTTTGCTCTATAGCTCTATTAAGCGCATTTCTACGCTGCACTCCATTGCAAAAACTATTTAAATGAGTCTAAGTATACACTAACTGAACATTTTGTTTACCGTATTGTTTCTGAAGTTGGTGAATTAATTCGTCATCCGGACGAACCTTCCAACCCGATCCTAAACGGATATCACCACATGCTTGCGGCGTATCAAAACCTATCACCACATCGCAGCCATCACCTCGATATGATTCCATATAGTTTGCCAATGTCTGTATTTCTGTTGGTGTTACTGTCTCTGACGTCCACGTAATTCGCAATGCTTCTACATAACGAACTCGAGCCTGAGCAATATCAAGAATATTTCTTGCTATAACTTTTTGTCCGCCACGAAATTCGTCAACGGTAATTTCACCCTCCACAACTACAACCTCATCTTTGACAATAACGTCTTTGAAGGTATCGTAGTTATCAGGAAATACCGTCACTTCTATTCGAGCGGAACGGTCATCTAGTGTTACAAAGGCGATGTTACCACCTTTTTTACTCTTGGTAATACGTAAGTCAACAATCAAACCCGCCATGACCTGCGTATCACCACGTTTTGGTTGTAAATCCACAATTTTTGAACGAACAAAGCGACGAATCTCTTTTTCATATTCATCTATTGGGTGACCTGTCACATACAAGCCAAGCGTATCTTTTTCGCCATCAAGACGCTGACGTGGTGGCCATTCATGTTGAATCCCAATTTCCCTATAAGCATCCTCGGTATTTTCTTCTACCGCGATACCAAATAAATCCATCATGCCAGCATCTTGGTTTTTAGCATCTTGAACGGCTCGTTTCAGTGCCTCATCAATACAAGCAAATAACGTAGCTCGATTCGGGCCTATAGTATCAAACGCCCCAGAGCGAACCAAAGCCTCCATTACTCGCTTATTAACTTTACGACCAACTCGTTGGCAGAAATCAAAAATATGCTCGAAAGGACCTTCTTTGCGAGCTTCTACAATGGCCTCAATCGGACCTTCACCAACACCTTTAATCGCTCCAAGCCCATAGACGATGGCACCTTTTGGATTAACAGTGAATTTGAAAACCGACTCATTGACATTAGGTAACTCCAACGCTAGCTTCATTGAACGACACTCTTCAATGAAGATAACGATCTTATCCGTATTCTGCATATCAGCAGACAATACAGCTGCCATGAAAGGCGCTGGGTAATGATTTTTTAGCCAAGCTGTTTGATAGGAAACCAGTGCATACGCCGCCGAGTGAGATTTGTTAAAACCATAGCCAGCGAATTTTTCCATCAAGTCAAAGATGTTACCTGACAAGTCCCTATCGACATTATTTTTAAGTGCACCTTCCATGAAGATCAAACGCTGCTCAGCCATGACCTCGGCTTTTTTCTTACCCATCGCACGACGAAGTAAGTCGGCACCACCTAGAGAGAACTTAGCCAATACCTGAGCTATCTGCATTACTTGCTCTTGATACAAGATAATGCCGTAAGTCGGTTCCAATACAGGAATCAGGTCTTGATGTTGATAATCTGGATGAGGGAAAGCCAGCTCAGCACGACCATGCTTACGGTTGATAAAGTCGTCCACCATGCCCGAACCCAATGGCCCTGGACGATATAAAGCCACCAAAGCGATAATATCCTCAAAGCGCGAAGGCAAAAGCTTTTTAATCAACTCTTTCATACCACGTGATTCCAGCTGGAATACCGCAGTGGTTTCAGCTCGTTTCAACAAGTCATAAGTTGATTTATCTTCAAGATCTATAAGAGATATATCGAGCGGTGGCTTGCCTTCCAACTCATTAATAGCATCAATGTTTTTAACGGCCCAATCTACAACCGTCAGCGTTTTCAAGCCTAAGAAGTCGAATTTTACTAAGCCAGCTTCTTCAACGTCATTTTTATCGTATTGGGTAACCAGACCAGAACCGTCTTCTTCACAATAAAGCGGGGCAAAATCAATTAGCTTAGTCGGTGCGATTACTACACCACCAGCGTGCTTACCAAAGTTACGTACCACGCCCTCTAAAGATATCGCCATTTCCATGACTTCAGCTGCGTCTTCATCGCCCGCTAAAAATTCCGGTAATGCTGGCTCTTCTTCCAAGGCTTTTTTAAGCGTCATACCGATTTCAAAAGGTATCAACTTAGATAACTTGTCACCTAGGCTATAAGGCTTACCTTGCACCCTAGCCACATCTCGAACCACGGCTTTTGCTGCCATTGCACCGAAAGTGATGATCTGAGATACAGCATCACGTCCATAGGTACGCGACACATAATCGATTACTCGGTCACGGTTATCCATACAGAAATCGATATCAAAGTCAGGCATGGATACCCGCTCTGGGTTCAAGAATCGCTCAAATAACAAATCGTATTCGAGTGGATCAAGGTCGGTAATTTTAAGAGCATAAGCGACCAAGGAACCAGCACCGGAACCACGACCTGGGCCAACTGGAATATCGTTATCTTTTGCCCACTGGATAAAGTCCATTACGATCAAGAAGTAACCAGGGAACCCCATCTGGTTAATAATAGTTAATTCAAAATCCAAACGATCCCAATATTCCTGACGGCGCTTTTCGATACGTTCGCCATATTTTTTGGTGAGAAAGTTAAAACGCTCTATCAAACCATCATATGATAGCTTGCTAAAGAACTCCTCCATCGTCATGCCTTCAGGCACTGGATAGTCAGGCAAAAAGTACTCACCCAACAGAACATCAACACTACAACGCTTAGCAATCTCTACGGTATTTTCTAAAGCTTCAGGTATATCTTGAAAAAGCTCCGCCATTTCTTCAGGCGTTTTAAAATATTGCTCTTCGGAATAACGACGCTTGCGACGCGGGTCATCTAAAGTCACACCATCATGAATACAAACTCGCGCCTCGTGGGCTTCAAAGTTCTCACGCTTTAGAAAACGTACATCATTGGTTGCCACAACAGGACAATCTAGCTCGCCAGCCAAAGGTACTACGGCATGAATATAGCTTTCTTCTCCGGGTCGGCTGGTTCGTTGCAACTCGACATAAAAGCGATTGGGGAATACTGACATCCAATGAGCTAAACGGTTTTTAGCCTGCTCGTGTCGACCTTTTTGCAGTAGGTAACCAATATCACCAAAACCTGCGCCAGATAAAGCAATGACATCCTCACTATGCGTTTCTATCCACTCTCGTTGAACGATTGGACGACCTTCTACCTGGCCTAGCTGGTACCCCTTCGAAATGATGGCAATTATGTTTTTATAGCCCTTATTCGACGTAGCCAATAAGGTAAAGCGGTAACGAGAATCCACATCATCGTCTTCGGCAACGACAACATCCGCACCACAAATAGGCTTAATGCCTTTTTCCATAGCCCCTTTGTAAAAGCGTACAAAGCCACATAGGTTATTTTCGTCCGTAATAGCGACGGCAGGCATAGACATAAACTCGGTAGTGCCGAGCAAGCCTTTGATTTTTACCAAGCCATCCACCAAAGAAAATTCGGTATGGACTCGTAGATGTATAAATGACGTGGACAAAATATTATCCCTCTAAAATCTTCTTAACTGGACCAAAACTGCGTCTATGAATCGGCGTGATACCATGCAAACGAATCGCTTCTAGATGCTGGGCAGTAGGATAACCTTTATGTTTTTCAAAACCGTATTCTGGGTAAATCTGTGACACTTGAACAATATCTCTATCACGTGTGACTTTAGCCAAAATAGAGGCGGCAGAAATAGCCGATTGCCGAGCATCGCCTTTAACCACAGCTTCTGCAGAACAAGGTAAATTAGGCGGAATACGGTTACCGTCAACCAATACATGTTCTGGAACTATGGAAAGTAAAGCAACCGCACGAGACATAGCCAACATACTGGCATGAAGAATATTTATCTCGTCAATTTCCTCTATCGTTGCGCTGGCAATGCCATAAGCCAAGGCTTTTTCTTGTATTTCAACAAATAAAGCTTCGCGTTTTTTTTCACTTAGTTTTTTGGAATCAGCTAAGCCAGCAATTGGTCGTGCCGGATCTAAAATCACTGCTGCAGCCACAACTTCTCCCGCTAACGGCCCTCTTCCAGCCTCATCAGTCCCGGCCAATAAATTTCCAAAATATACCTGACTAACAAAAGGTTCCATTATTTATCTTTTCCTTCAAGCATACTAACAATAGCTTGAGCCGCCTGCGCACCAGCATTTTTGCGCAACATGGTATGCAAATCTAGATACTTGGCTTGAATGGCTTTATCGGTAATAAAAGACCGCCAAGTTTGTAACAATCGTGTCGCCAAATTATCTGGCGTCGCATCATCCTGAAGAAGCTCAGGCACTAACGCTTCATTAGCCAACAAATTAGGCAAAGAAACATAAGGAACTTTAACCATTCTAGACATAATAGCGAAAGTAAGCTTATTGACCCGGTAGGACACAACCATTGGTCGTTTCACTAGCATAGCTTCCAATGCTGCCGTACCAGATGCAAGTAGAATAGCATCTGATGCTGCCATCACAGTGCGTGATTGCCCATCAATCAAAATAGCTTCGGCATTGGCTTCATGCAATATTGCTTCTATTTGAGTTCGACGCTCTTTATTCGATGCAGGAATCAAAAAAGTAGCAGAAGGTTCTTTTTGCTTAATCAATTTAATGGTATCGATAAAAAGCGGCGCTAAACGAGACACTTCACCTTCACGAGACCCAGGTAAAATACCAAAAACAGGACCATTAATAGGCCCTAGATTAAGCTTCTCTCTGGCAATAGTGACATCACTTTCAAAAGGTATATCATCAGCTAACGTATGCCCAACACAAACTACCGGAATGTCGTGCTCATGATAAATAGGTAATTCAAACGGAAAAAGTGCCAACATAAGGTCGATGGATTTTTTGATATTAAAAATCCGTTTTTGACGCCATGCCCAAACTGACGGACTAACATAATGAACTGTCGGTATACCTGCTTGTTTTAATTTTCTCGCAAGCGGCATATTAAAATCAGGTGAATCTATACCAATAAAAGCAGTAGGGGGATTGTTTAAACAAGACTGGTATAGGCGCTTACGAATACCCAAAAGCTCTCTGAGCCGCCCTAAGACTTCAACCAAGCCCATGACAGACAATCGATCCATCGGCACAACACTCTTGAAACCTTGCGCTTCCATTAGTGGACCACCAATACCTTCAAAAATTGCTTCGGGTTGTAACATCTTTAGGTGAGCGATCAAATTTGCGCCCAGAATATCACCCGAAGCTTCACCAGCTACCAACACATACCGTGTCGCAGACGTTACTTGCATTTATACAACCTCTAATAATAAAAAACCCCGAAATAGTCCGGGGTTTTCTTTTAAAACATGGTGCCTATCGGACAATTCCACGTTTTGAATGCCGAATTGACAAAATGTACTCTGCCACTTCAGGAATATGAAACATATCCCCGTGCTCAAGCTCTAGTAACGCAGATTCTAGGGTTAAACCTTTTAGGTACACCGTCTTATATGCAGTACGCAATGCTCTAATGACTTCTGCAGATACACCTCGACGGCGCATACCTTCAAAGTTCATACCATGCGCTTTAGCAGGACTACCAGAAACCATGACATACCGAGGCACATCTTTAGAAACCATTGACCCCATACCACACATGCTAAAAGAGTTAACCTGACAAAACTGATGAATACCTGTATACCCACCAAGGATGACATGATCACCAACCACCACATGCCCAGCAAGAGCGGCAAAGTTCGCTAATATATTGTGATCTCCCACAATGCAATCATGACCAACATGCGTACTTGCCATAAACAAGTTATGGCTACCTACCGTTGTAATACCATTATCTTGGATGGTACCACGATGAATCGTCGCATTTTCACGAATAACATTACTGTCACCAATCACAAGCTGTGTTGGTTCACCCTTATACTTTTTGTCTTGGTTCGCTTCTCCAACAGAAGCAAACTGATAAATCTCATTATTACACCCAATTGTCGTATGACCATTAATAACAACATGAGATTTAATAATACTACCAGCACCAATTTTTACATTCGGTCCGATCACACAAAAAGGACCAATCTCCACACTGGAGTCAATCTCTGCTTTCGAATCGATCAAAGTAGTTGGATGTATCGCCACTATATTTTCCTGTCTGCACACATAATAGTTGCAGAGCAAGCTAACTGACCGTCAACTGTAGCTCTACATTCGAACTTCCAAATGCCTCGTTTTTCGGCAATAATTTTTGCTTCCAATTGCAAACGATCGCCAGGTACAACTGGTCGCTTAAAGCGCGCATTATCAACACCGACAAAATAATAGATAGAACCATCTTCAGGTTTCTTACCCATTGTCTTGAAACCCAATACACCGGCAGCCTGTGCCATAGCCTCAATAATCAAAACACCAGGCATTACTGGATGATTAGGAAAGTGGCCATTAAAAAAAGGCTCGTTAATCGTCACATTCTTATAGGCAATAATGGAATCGTTCAGATTTATCTCAACAATACGATCTACTAGTAAAAACGGATACCTATGAGGTAAATACTGACGAATTTCATTTACGTCCATCATTAAACATCAACCTTTGTCTGAAAGCTTTTTAATTTGTTGTCCCAGTGATGAGATCTGTTTTGCCATTTCATCAATTCTTCTAATTCGAGCTGCTGTTCTACGCCATTTACCTGTGGGCTCCATCCCCATCCCTGAAGAGTATGACCCAGCTTCATCAATGGATTTGGTAATCATAGTCATTCCTGTAATATGGGTGTGATCAACTATCGAAAGATGACCTGCAATTCCAGCCCCACCTGATATAGTACAGGAAGCACCTATTTTCACACTCCCAGCAATCCCAACGCATCCTGCGATGGCTGTATTATCGCCAATTACGACGTTGTGAGCAATTTGAACTTGGTTATCTATTTTAACACCATTACCTATTTGCGTATTCTCTATAGCCCCGCGATCAATTGTTGAATTCGCACCTATTTCAACATTATTACCAATAATTACAGAGCCTAATTGATCAATTTTCTCCCAAAAACCGTCATTCGGTGCAAAACCAAACCCATCCGCGCCAATCACAGTACCGCTATGAATAATACACGCCTCACCAACCTCTACATCATGATAAAGAGTGACATTAGAATATAGACGAGAACTTTTACCTATCTTAACACCTCGGCTAAGCACACACCCTGCGCCAATAACACAACCCTCAGCAATCAAGACATCATCATCAATAACGGCATTAGGCCCCACCACGACATTTTCTGCTATCGTTGCTTTAGGTGACACTACAGCACTTTGGTGAATGCCTGACCAGCAATGTGTTGCAGGTACAAAAAGATGTGATATCTGAGCAAATGCTAAATAAGGATTTGAAACAACAATGGCATTATCTACCAATTGAGCCAACTCATCCGTCTTTACAAGAACTGCACCAGCAGATGTCGATCCAAGTAGACTTTGATACTTAGAATTAGCCAGAAAGCTCAACTCTTTCTGGGTCGCTTTTTCAAGCGATCCTAATTTCTCTATAACTAGATCAGCATCACCTTTTACAACACCTTGAACCTTGGCTGCTAATTGCCCTAGCGTATAACTCATAGATTAATTATCCTTATTAATACGTTTTACTAGTTCATCTGTAATATCTGCATCTGCGTTCGCATATAGACTTAACTGTCTATTAAGTACCAATTCCAATTTACGCTCTTCAATCAAAGACTTCAGGGCAGCCTCACCTTTAGGAGTCAAAGATTGTATTAATTGTTGCTCTAACGCTTTAGCCTGCTGCTGCATATTGGCAGCCATTGCTCGCACTTGATTCTGATGCTCAGCTAACTGTTGACGGCGCTTGTTAAATTCATCTTCGGATAGCGTCAATTCATCGCGCTTCAGATCTTTTGCTGATGCTTCAAGTTTTTCCTGCTCTTTTTTCAAACGAGCGTCCATTTCAGCCACTTTTTGCTTTGGTTCCTTAGCAGCCTCTTGACCTATATTACTTTGTAAAAGTGCCGATCTAAAATCAACAACAGCGACTTCAGTTGCTTGTACGCTATTAATAAAGCATAGAGTGAAAATTACAATTATGAGTTTTTTCATTTTCAAATCCTATTAAATAATACTTTCTAAATTAAAAAGTGGTTCCCAATTGAAATTGGAAAAAATCTGTTTTATCGCCACTTCTTGAATTCAGAGGACGTGCAAAGTTAAATGACAACGGTGCAATTGGAGTAATCCATGTCCAACTTAAACCAACACTGTAACGTAGCTCAGCGGGGTCAATACCTTCGTTACACTCGGAATTACCTGCAAGACAAGTGTCAGTAAAGACGTTACCACCATCCAAAAATAAAGCCGTCCTGACGGACTTATGGTCTTCTACCATAGGTAGTGGAAAAATAAGCTCCGCCGTACCCGTCATCAGAATATTACCACCTAATGCCGAACTACTATTCGTTGAGCCAGCATCATAAGAGTTTTTAGGCCCCAAGGATGAAGAACCATAACCTCGGACTGAATAAGAGCCACCCGCAAAATAGTTTTCAAAAAAAGGCAAATTTTCAGTGTCACCATATCCCATACCATAGCCCAAACGACCTTTTAGTCGAAACAGCCATAAATCAGAGCCATTCAAATTCCAGTATCGTTGAGAGTTCAAGCCAAGTTTGACGTATTGCTGATCGCCAACAGGTAAAGCCACCTCTAATGTTGCTTTTGTAGAATAACCATCAGTTGGCAGTACACCACCAACTAAATCGCTATCACTCCACGTTAAGCTTGCAATGACGTCATCATAATTATCACCCTGACTATTTACGTAGTCTTTTGTTTCATTAGATGGGTCATAACCTAATTTCACAGTACTTTCTTTTATTGTCATACCGAATGATAAGCGCTGAGTATCCGAAATTGGATAACCATAACTAACACCTGCACCAATTTCATCTAAATCGTAATCTTCCACATCATCATCGGCATGATCACTGGTTTTATAGAAAATCTGGAAGCCTCGACTAACACCATCTACAGTAAAATACGGATTATCATAACTAATGGAATAATCTTGTGTTTGGTTTGTTCGTGACGCATTAAAAGATAATTTATTACCTGTGCCTAAAAAGTTACGCTTAGATATCCCGAAGCCTAGTACAGTGCCATCTTCTTGCGAGTAACCGATACTCGCTTGGATACTACCTGAAGCCTGCTCCTGAACCACAACATCAAGATCAACCTGATCTGAAGTTCCCGCTACAGGTCGAGTGCGTAAATCAACATTGCCAAAAAAACCAAGTCGTTCAATACGACGTTTAGAAGATTGAATTTTAGAGTGAGTTGCCAAAGCCCCTTCAAATTGAGTCATCTCACGGCGCAATACTTCATCTTGTGTTTCGCTATTACCGCTAAAAGTAATTCGGCGAACATAGACCTTAGGACCAGGCGCAATTTGATAACTAAGGTTAACTGTATGGTCATCTAGCTTCTCAGGAATCACGTTCACGTTAGTGAACAAATAACCGTCATCACCTAGCTCAGTCGAAATACCTTCGATGATTTTTGTCACTTCGCTACGAGAGAAAACATCTCCTTTTTTCTGAGAGATTTGCTTCCACACCCTATCTTCTGCAATAGGCAAACTACCACTTAAAGTAACGTTATTGATATTATAAGGTTTGCCCTCTTCGACATTTATTACAATATAAACATCACGTTTATCAGCTGACAAACTCACCTGACTAGAGACAACATTAAAATCCAAATAGCCATTATCTAAATAGAAGCTTTTGAGCGTATTGATATCACCTTCTATTTTACCTTTCGCATATTCGTCGGCAGAGCTAAAAGGATTCCAAGAGCCAGTCTCTTTGGATTCAAAATCTTTTGTCAACGTCTCTTCATCAAAGTCTTTGTTACCAACGATATTGATGTGAACGATTTTGGCTGTATCACCTTCGTCGATTTTAATGACAATCCCAGTACGATTACGAGGCATGTCCTTTACTGCAATATCCACCTTGGCACTATAGCGACCCAAAGCATAATACTGACGTTGAAGCTCTTGGACTATTTGGTTTAGCGTCTCTGGTTTGTATATTTCACCAATCTCTAACCCAGATAATTTTAAGCCTCGCTCTAAATCTTCTGTTTTAATTAGTTCATTACCTTCAATAGTCAGATTACCAATCGAAGGACGCTCCGCAACCTCAAAGACCAAAATATTATTTTCTTCATAAACATCAATGTCACTAAAGTAACCCGTGTTAAAAAGAGAATTAATAGCTTGATAGACTTTATCAGAATTATAAGACTCGTTCTTATCAAAGCCTATCACATCAAATGCCCTAGATGATGGCATTTGCACTAACCCATCAATCCGGACATCCTCTACGGTTTTTGCAAAACTTTGCACGCTTATTAAAGCCAAAAATACTGCTGAAACGACTTTCACATATACCTCTCTACAAGCGGGCAATATCATTAAAAATGGCGACAGCCATTAGAGCAAATAAAAGAGAAGCACCAACTCGATACGCCATACTCTGAATTTTCTCAGAAACTGGCTTTCGACGAATAGCTTCAATGCCAAAAAATAACAAATGCCCACCATCCAACATTGGAATAGGCAACAAATTAAGCACACCCAAACTAACACTGAGGTAAGCCATAAATTTCAAAAAAGATTGCAAACCGGAATCTGCAGACGCACTCGCTACTTTTGCAATCGTTATCGGCCCAGATAGATTATCGACCGAAATCAATCCTTGTAACATTTTCCCGATAGAAGAAGCGGTCAAAGATACCATCTTAGATGTTTGTGCAACACCATAAGAGAGCGCCTCAAGCGGACCATAGTAACGCTCCCTAATAAGACCCTCATCCCATTTTGGCGGAACTACTGCCAACCCAGCATACCCTATCGTTTTGCCATTTTGCTCAGTAGATTTAGGCAATAATAATAATTCCAAAAAATCTTGTGAGCGCTGAACCTCAACCGACAGCATCTTATTGGGATTCGCCTGAACCAGCCCAACAACTTGTTGCCAGTTAGATATAGGTTGATTATTTATTTCTAAAATCTTATCACCAGACTGAAAACCCGCTGCAGACGCAGCACCATCATCAACAACTTGAGCAATAATAGGAAGCACCTCAGGCTGCCATGGAGACAAACCAAAGGCTCGAATCAAATTACTTGGTTCATCACCAACTAACCACCGATTAAGCTGCACAGTATCTTCCTGCAAGGAACTTAATCCATCAGGTTGATAGCGAACGATAATGGTTCCTGTTTTACCAATCAAGCCCGCTAGCACTAAATTTACATCTTCCCATGAGGTTACAGATTCGCCAGCAAGGGAAATAAGCTCATCTCCGGCTTGAATCTGAGTTTGAGCAATCGGGGTATTTTGATCAACTTTACCGACTTTTGGCGCAATAGATTGCACACCTAATAAAGCGACAACTGCATAAATAACGATGGCCAAAATAAAATTAGCAACAGGTCCAGCCGCCACAATAGCGATTCTCTGCCAAACATTTTTTGCATTAAAAGCTTGGTTTCTCAATTCTGCAGAAACATTTCCCTCACGCTCATCAAGCATTCGAACGTAGCCACCAAGAGGAATCATAGCCAATGTAAACTCTGTTCCTGTTTTGCCGACATAACGATAAATCGGCTTTCCAAAACCAACTGAAAAGCGCAGCACTTTGACACCACAACGGCGAGCGACAAAAAAATGCCCAAACTCATGAAAGGTGATTAATAGACCTAAAGCTACAACAATAGAAAGAATATTTAACATCATGAAAAGCTACCGCGAGAAATCATATCGAGAGCCAAATGACGAGAGTATCGATCTGCCTCAAAAACATCATCAAGATCATTCACAACAACAATATCTGCAGCCATCAATACCTTTTCGTTTACACGAGCAATGTCAAGAAAACCAATCTGGCGATTCAAAAAAGCCGCGACCGCAATTTCATTTGCTGCATTCAAGGTTGCCATCGCTGTACCGCCCATAAACCAAGCGTCAGCAGCTAATTTCAAATTTGGAAAACGAATTAAATCAGGTGATTCGAAGTTCAAACGAGCAATATCAATCAAATTCAAAGGAGGGACATTTGTCTCAACTCGGCTGGGCCAGCTCATACCATAAGCTATTGGAATTTTCATATCTGGATTACTCATCTGCGCAATAACAGACCCATCAAGGTACGATACCATAGAATGAACAATGCTTTCTGGATGCACAACAACATCTACTTGGTTCGGCGTAATATCAAACAACCAACAAGCCTCAATCAACTCTAAGCCCTTGTTCATCAAAGAAGCAGAATCAATGGATATCTTTTGCCCCATAGACCAGTTTGGATGCTTACACGCCTGCTCAGGAGTCACTGAAGCCATTTGATCTAGGGGCCAAGTTCTAAAAGGCCCACCGGAAGCTGTCAAAATCACCTTAGATACATCTTGCTTATGCGCGCCACGAACTGTTTGAGGCAAGCTCTGATAAATAGCATTATGCTCACTATCTATTGGAAGAAGCATGACATCATGACGAGCTACTTCGTCCATAAAAAGCTTACCAGCAGTAACCAAGGACTCTTTATTTGCTAACAATGTTCGCTTACCAGCACGTATACCGGCCAAAGTAGGCTTAAGTCCAGCAAATCCCATAATGGCAGCCATAACCTGGTCAACTGAAGAGTCAGAAGCAATACTATCTAAAGCCTCTTCACCCCACTCAAAGGAAATAGCTAAACCATGACACTGCTGAGCCAATTCATCGCGCGCCTTTTGCGACCCCATCACTACACGCTGAGGCTTAAAACGACGACATATATCGGCCATTTTATCCACACTTTCATTCGCCGATGCATTAATCAAAGCAAATTTATCAGGGTGCTGAGCAATAATATCTAGCGTGCTTTGACCAATAGAACCAGTCGCACCTAACAAGCAAATACCTTGCATCAAAGCCATCCAGCTAAACTTAGCAATAAAACATAAATAGGAGCAGCAGCTGTCAAACTATCAACACGATCCATAACACCACCATGACCAGGAATAAGATGGCTAGAGTCCTTCAATTCTTCATGGCGCTTAAATAAACTTTCCGTCAAATCACCTAATACAGACACAGACGATGTTATTAACGCGATAACAGCTAACACACACCAATTAAAAAGAGTGAAATCACTTAAGAAAGCAAAAATAATCACACCCACTTGAGTTAACAGCAAACCACCAATAACGCCTTCCCATGACTTACCAGGACTAACAAAACGTGCAAGTTTTCTTTTACCAAAGGCTCGACCAGCAAAATAAGCACCTGAATCAGCGCCCCAGATCAACCCCATAAGAAGCAACACCCATACAACAAAATTGTCTGACTGTTTTAATACCACCAAGGCCGACAAAGTCGTAACCAACACAAAAACGCCAAACAACAAACGACTAAAAACGTGCTTCCAAATTAGTTGTGTTGGGTAACGCATTACCCAATACAAAGCTAAGCCCCATAACAGAGGACTCAAATAAAGTGATGTTTTCTGCAAATTATAATTCAATACAACAAAGCAAACTGCACCGATAAAAGCAGCGTATAAAATACGGCCAACTTGATTGCTTACACCAGATAAACGCGCCCACTCCCAGCCTGCTAAACAAACAACAGCAGCCATGGCAAAAATAAAGTTAGAAGCTTCTAATACAAACACGGCACAAACAAACAATACAGCCATAACAATGGCACTGAGAACTCGAGGAAGTAACATAGTTATCGACCACCGTAACGACGTTGACGCTTTTGATAAGTTTGAACAGCCTCATCAAAATGCTGTTGATCAAAGTCCGGCCATAACACCGGAAGAAAGACAAACTCAGAATAGGCTGTTTGCCAAAGCAAAAAGTTACTAATACGCTCTTCTCCTGAGGTTCGAATCAAAAGATCAGGTGGAGGCAAATCAGCTAATTGCATATGCTCTCCTAATATCACCTCATCAATATCCTCTGTAGAAAGCTCACCTAATGCAACGCGCTTAGCTACAGCTTTTGCAGCTTGAGCAATATCCCAACGACCGCCATAATTCGCAGCAATAACTAAGGTCATCTGATCATTATCTTTCGTTGCGTCTTCAACATTCTTAATTTGCTTTTGCAAACCACCGCTGAAACCTGAAAGATCTCCTACCACCCTAAGTCTGATCTTATGCTCATTTAATCGTTTAAGTTCTTTTTTCAAAGACCGCATAAACAACGTCATAAGCCCATCAACTTCTAGCTTCGGACGCTTCCAATTTTCACTAGAGAAAGCAAACAGCGTCAACACCTCAACACCGGACTTAGCTGCAGCTTCAACCACACGACGCACAGCAGCCGCACCAGCTGTATGGCCAGCAATACTCGGAAGGTGTTTTTTCTTTGCCCAGCGATTATTACCATCCATTATGATAGCAATATGAGCTGGACTGACGGCTGAATCAAAATCAGCGCCATCCAATTCAGACATAGCAGTACCCTAGTCAATAAAAAAAGCGAGCCAAGGCTCGCCTTTCTCATTAAATTTCCATCAAGTCTTTTTCTTTTGCAGCAAGACGCTCTTCTATCTGGGCGACATACTTGTCCGTAACTTTTTGAACTTGATCCTGTCCACGACGATCATCGTCTTCAGAAATTTCTTTTTCTTTCACTAGGTCTTTAAGACTACCGTTTGCATCACGACGAATATTACGTATAGCAATACGGCCATTTTCAGCTTCATTCTTTGCTTGCTTAAAGTAGTTCTTACGAGTTTCCTCTGTCAAAGCAGGCATAGGAATTCGGATCAAATTACCGTTTGTAGCAGGGTTCAAGCCAAGATCAGATTTCATAATGGCTTTTTCAATTTCAGGAACCAAGTTATTTTCCCAAGGAGAAACCCCCAAAGTACGCGCATCTTCAACCGTAATGTTAGCCACTTGACTTAACGGTGTTTCAGATCCGTAATAGTTCACTTTAACTGAATCTAAAATACTAGGGTGCGCACGACCTGTACGGATTTTTTTAAACGCAGACTCAACAGAAGCAACTGCTTTGCCCATGCGGTCTTCTGCGTCTTTAAGAATTTCGTTAATCATAACTTCCTCACTTAATCAGTGTACCTTCACTGCCACCAACCATGATATTTACCAAGGCTCCTGGCTTATTCATATTAAATACACGTATTGGCATACCGTGATCACGGGTCAAGCATATTGCTGTTAAGTCCATGACACCTAATTGTTTTTCAAGAACTTCATCGTAGCCCAATGTATCATATTTCACTGCCGCAGGATCTTTCATTGGATCTGCGGAGTAAACACCGTCTACTTTAGTTGCTTTCAATACGACATCTGCATCAATCTCAATACCGCGTAAACAAGCAGCAGAGTCAGTCGTAAAGAAAGGATTACCTGTACCTGCAGAGAAAATGAGCACATCACCTTCTTTCATTAAGCGCATGGCACGACGTCTATCATAAGGCTCTACAATACCTGTCATAGTGATAGCCGACATCACACGAGTAGCAATATTTGCACGCTCTAAAGCGTCTCGCATTGCCAACGCATTCATTACCGTTGCTAGCATCCCCATATGGTCACCAGTAACACGATCCATCCCAGCCTGACTTAATGCCTGGCCGCGAAACAAGTTACCACCACCAATAACGATACCAACTTCAACACCAATACCACGTAACTGCCCGATTTCTAGAGCAATACGATTCAACACTTTAGGATCGATACCAAAGGACTCATCACCCATCAAGGCTTCGCCGCTCAGCTTAAGCAAAATTCTTTTGTATTTTGGACTCTTTTCTTTTGGCATATCAACCTCCAGCAATGATTTCATTTCTTGAATAACTGAGGTCAATATAACCGACACTCATCGCATTCATCTCTCATAAAAAGGGGCAGTCAAGCTGCCCCTTTTTTTTGCAAGACATTACAACTAAAGATTAACCTCTAAGTTGTGCTGCTACTTCTGCTGCGAAGTCCACTTCAGCAACTTCAATACCTTCACCCACTTCAAGGCGAATGAAAGAAGTTACAGTTGCACCAGCATCTTTAACTAACTGACCAACTTTAATTTCTGGATTCTTAACAAAAGGCTGCTCAGTCAAGCTGTTTTCAGCCAAGAACTTCTTCATACGACCAACAATCATTTTATCAACGATTTCTGCTGGTTTACCAGCCATGTCTGGCTGTGCACGAATAATTTCTTCTTCTTTTGCAAGAACTTCAGCAGGCATATCTTCACCGCGAACAACGCGAGGAGATACAGCGGCAACGTGCATAGAAACATCTTTAGCAAGTTCAGCAGAACCGCCTTCCAATTGAGTCAATACAGCGATCTGACCATTACCGTGAAGGTAACCACCTACTAAGCCGCCTTCAATGATAACAGCGCGACGAGGAGAGATGTTTTCACCGATTTTCTGAACTAATGCTTCGCGTGCTTGGCCAATTTCGCCAGCAAGCAATACTTCGATGTCAGTTTCTTTCGTTGTGAAAACAACGTCAGCTACCTTGTTAGCGAAAGCAATAAAACCTTCATCACGAGAAGCGAAGTCAGTTTCAGAGTTAACCTCAACTAAAATAGCGTAAGAAGAATCGTCTGCTACACGCATAACCATCGTACCTTCCGCTGCAGTACGGCCCGCTTTTTTAGCTGCCTTCATGCCACTTGATTTACGTAGTTCTTCGATAGCCACTTCGATGTCAGCGTTAGCAGCGACAAGTGCTTTTTTACACTCCATCATGCCTAGGCCAGTACGTTCACGTAGCTCTTTTACCAATGCTGCAGATACTGCGGCCATGTTAAATCCTCTTTATACCAATTCAAATTTAAAAAAGGAGGTAAGACACCTCCCTTTAGAAACCAGAACAAACTAGAAAGTTTGCTTACGCTTCAGTAGCTTCGCTTACTTCAACGAATTCATCAGCAGTACCAGCAGTCGCATTACGACCCTCTAGAACAGCATCTGCAAATGCACCAACGTACAATTGAACTGCGCGAATCGCATCATCGTTAGCTGGAATAATGTAATCAACGCCATCTGGATTACTGTTAGTATCAACGATACCGATAACAGGAATACCTAATTTGTTTGCTTCTTTAATTGCGATACGTTCATGATCAACGTCAACTACGAACAATACATCAGGAAGGCCGCCCATATCCTTGATACCACCCATAGAAAGCTCTAATTTTTCAAGCTCACGAGTACGCATCAAAGCTTCTTTTTTAGTCAGCTTATCGAATGTACCATCGGACATTTGAACTTCAAGCTCACGTAGACGCTTGATAGATGCACGAATCGTTTTGTAGTTAGTCAACATACCACCTAACCAACGGTGGTTAACGTATGGCATACCAGAGCGAGCAGCTTGCTCTTTAATCGTTTTAGATGCAGCACGCTTAGTACCAACAAACAAAACCTTGTTCTTGTTTTCAGCCATTTTTTTAACAAGCTCAAGAGCGTTATTAAGAGCTGGAACAGTGTGTTCAAGGTTAATGATATGAATTTTGTTACGAGCACCGAAAATGAAAGGCTTCATTTTTGGGTTCCAGTAACGAGTTTGGTGACCAAAGTGTGAACCAACCAATAATAGGTCGCGCATAGAAACTGTAGGCATTTTACTATCCTTTAAATTTGGGTTATTTATGCTTACCAGCTAAAAGCGTCAGTCAAATAAGGTTTAAGGCAACCTAAGACACCCAAGACACTTTCTTTAATAGCGGCAAGATCGTTGATTTAAGTAAATTCACTTATTTTAGGCACAAGCCCAACAAGCGGGCGTTTTATACCACATTTAACCCAAAACCAAAAGACTTGAACGTGTTTTTTACACATCACACAAGGCACGTTTTTTTCAATTAGAGAGGCGATTCTGCTGATTAAGTCATGTAGAATATACCGCAACATACTATCAACATAGATACAAACCAATTTAAGACATGTGAATTATGAGCAACGAAATCCTACAAAAAATTGAAGAGCTGACAAAAAACGGCCGCAGTGACGTCCCAAGTTGGACACCTAAAGCTCCTGCTACTCGCTTTACTGACATCAGCGATATTGAAGGCATGCGGGTTGCGGGTAAACTCGCAGCCGATGTTCTAGTAATGCTAGAAGAATTTGTTATCCCTGGCGTGACAACGGAGCAACTAGACATCATTGCTCATAACTATATAGTTGATGTACAAGGAGCAATTCCAGCTCCACTAAACTATCACGGCTTTCCTAAATCATGCTGCACTTCTGTGAATGATGTCATTTGCCACGGCATCCCGAATGACAAAGCCCTGAAAAAAGGCGACACAGTCAATATTGACATCACCATCATCAAAGATGGCTATTACGGCGATACCAGCAAAATGTTTTTTGCAGGTCCAGCCTTACATCATGCAGAACGCTTAGCAAGCGTCACTCAAGAATGCCTTTATCTTGCCATTGATATGGTAAAACCAGGCATACGTCTTGGCGATATCGGCGCCGCTATTTCAGCGCATGCGCACAAACATCACTACACAGTAGTAGAAGAGTACTGCGGCCACGGCGTAGGAACGACCTTCCATGGCGAACCGCAAGTCGCTCATTATGGCAAAGCAGGAACTGGCGTTATGCTAGAAGAAGGCATGACACTGACCATTGAACCAATGATCAATGCAGGCAAAAAACAGGTTAAGCACACAGGTCCAGATAATTGGATTGCCAAAACCAAAGACGGCCGTCTATCAGCTCAATACGAGCACACTCTTCTCGTCACTGCAGATGGGGTCGAAGTACTTACTCGTCGACCAGAAGAAACTCGTTTCTCATAAGAGAAGCGAGCTTTAAATAAAATTTTTTAGCAACCTTAGATTTATAACAAACACACTGTAACAATTATTCATTCTTTGAGGCTCTTGTATGGACTTCCCTGCTTTTCCAGACGCTCCGCCACTACTAACACAGGAAGAGAAACATGAGCTATCACTACCGAAGTGCTCTATTTCACGCTACAAAGCCATCATTGAAGAAAAGACAACCATATTCAACGACCTTTTCCACTCTTTATATCCAATAGAAAAGCTTGTAAAGGGTCTCTCCTCTTTTTATGACGAAGTAATGCAAGCAGCCTGGACATCAAAAGCACTGAATAGTGAACCGCATGTAAGCCTTGTTGCGGTTGGCGGATATGGTCGTGGAGAATTACACCCAAAATCTGATATTGATCTACTGATTCTAATGGAGAATGACATCTCCGCGCCCAAAGATAAAATCGAAGCTTTTATCACTTTCCTTTGGGACATTAATTTAGATGTCGGTCACAGCGTCCGCACCATTGACGAATGCTCCGAGATGGCAGCCAAAGACATTACCATCATCACTAACTTGATTGAGTCACGCACCCTTATAGGGCCAATTGATTTACTAGCCACACTCAAACTGCACGTTGATATATCCCAAATGTGGGATGGGCATTCTTTCTACCAAGCCAAGCTAGCCGAACAAAAGCAACGTCACGCAAAATACCAGAATACTGCTTACAACTTAGAGCCAAACCTAAAAGAGTGCCCTGGTGGCCTTAGAGACATGCAAGTGATTGACTGGGTTGCCAAGCGCCACCTACATACACATCGACTTAGCGCCTTAATAGATAAACACTTTCTATCTGAAGATGAATACATCCAACTTAAAGGCGCGGTTAGCCATCTATGGAGAATTCGCTGGGCTTTACACATGGTCGCAGGACGCAAGGAAGATCGACTTCTTTTCGACCACCAGCGCACACTGACTAAGCTTTTCGGGTTTAACGATGACGATTTAAAACGCAACGTTGAACGTTTTATGCAGGGCTATTACCAAAGTGTCGCCGCCATCCAACAGCTCAACGACTTACTTCTTCAACACTTCGAAGAGTCTTTTTTAGCCAAAGACGCCATCAACACAGTAGAAGTCATCAACGACCATTTTCAAATTGCCAATGGCCAACTTGAAGCCCGCTCCAAGACATTATTTCACGATAATCCATCTAGCATGCTGGAGATATATGTCTTACTTGGTGCCCATGAAAACATCAAAGGCATACGCGCCAATACAATGCGACAGCTGCGCGATAGTTTAGACCTGATTGATGACGCCTTTAGAAATGACAAAATAAACACCGACCTTTTTCTCGACATCATAGCCAGCCGATATCGACTGACAAGTATATTACGCTCAATGAAACACCTAGGCTTACTTGGTCGCTACCTTCCCGAATTCGGAGCGATTATTGGGCAAATGCAGCACGACTTATTTCATATTTATACAGTTGATGCTCACACACTACAGTTGGTAGAGAACTTACGTCGCCTCTGGCTACCTGAGTTCAAACAAAAATTCCCCATTTCAGGACAAGCAATCCGCCACGTAGCAAAAGTTGAGTTACTTTATATTGCTGGCTTATATCATGACATAGCCAAAGGTCGAGGTGGCGACCATTCTGAACTAGGTTGCGTAGACGCACAGGCTTTTTGCGAACGCCATGGACTTTCAAAACAAGACACCGACCTTGTCGTTTGGTTAGTGCGTAATCATCTATTCATGTCGGTTACTGCACAACGCAAAGACATTTCCGATCCAGAAGTCATTTGGGAATTTGCCAGCTACGTCAAGGATCAAGAACACCTAGATTATTTGTTTATTCTTACTGTTGCCGACATCAACGCAACCAACCCAACCATGTGGAACAGTTGGCGAGCATCCTTAATGCGTCAGCTTTATTTAGAAACCAAACGCGCACTTCGCCGCGGATTGGATTTCCCTATTGATGCAGACATGATAAGTGACGAACACAAACAACGCGCCTTGGAAATTATCATCGAGCGCAATGTAGATATAATGGAAGCGGAAGCAATTTGGGAAACAATTGAAGAAGAGTACTTTATTCGCTCAAACGGTGACGAAATAGCTTGGAACACCGAGGCTATTTTACGCCACCGCCCTAGCGATAAGCCGCTAATCGCCATAACACCATTGGGTGGCCGCAACTTTTCAGGCGCGAGTAAAATATTCATCTACACATTAATAAGCAAGCATCTGTTCGCCGTAACCGCAGCGACATTTGAACAACTCGGCCTCACAATTCTAGACGCTAAAATAAGTCACACCACAGACAACTACAGCCTAGATAGCTTTGTTGTCATGGACAGCAACGACAGTGATACGAATCTACATCTAGACAAAGAACGCATCACCCTTATTCGCAAAACATTGATGGAGCAACTAGAAACCCCATCACTTTACGAAAGCGTTGTTCAACGTCATACACCGAGGATTTTGAAGATATTCAACTCTCCATCAACCGCTCACTTTGTCAGCCAACCAGAAGAAGTCTGGTCGGCACTTGAAATAACAGCTCCTGATAGACCAGGCTTACTGGCTTTAATAGGACAGTTTTTCATGAACAATAACATCATGCTTCATAAAGCAAAAATCGCCACTCTCGGCGAGCGCGTAGAAGATACCTTCTATATCACAGAAGAAAACGGCGACCTTATTACTGACCCAGAAAGCATGAACAATATTTGCACCCTTTTAAAAGAGAAAATAGACCGTTTTTCTCAAACGATGGACTAAAGACTAATGAACCCCCTTATACACTCTTTGCACCCATACCCTTTCCAAAAGCTTGCAGAGCTTATAGAAGGGTTGACACCAAACCCAGAAAAGCCACTGATCAAATTAACGATTGGGGAACCACAACACGATGCACCAGCCATCGTGCTTGAGACGCTAGCCAAAAGCCTAGGCGGCGTCAGCAAGTACCCAAGCACCAAAGGCGAATTACCGCTTAGAGACGCCATTAGTAAATGGGCTAAGCGTCGCTTTCATTTAGAAAAACTCGATCCTGATACGGAAATTTTACCAGTTACTGGAACCCGAGAAGCACTGTTTGCTATTACCCAAACATTGGTTGGCGAAAAGCAAAACTCTCTAGTTGTCAGCCCAAATCCTTTTTACCAAATTTATGAAGGTGCAGGCATTCTTGCTGGCGCAGAGCTGCATTTCCTACCTTGCGGAGCAGAAACAAACTACAAAGTAGATTATCAACTAGTCGACGATGCCACGTGGCAACGTTGCGAAGTATTGTTTGTTTGCTCCCCTAACAACCCTAGCGGCAGCATTACCACGCTAGAGGAATACGCCTACCTGATAGAGAAAGCCAAAACCTTCAATTTCACCATAGTGGCAGACGAATGCTATTCCGAAATTTACTTCGGCTCTCAAGCACCACTAGGTTTATTAGAAGCCTGTGAAATTTTGGGACACAAGGATTATAAACATTGCCTTATTTTCCAATCCCTATCGAAACGCTCTAATTTACCAGGCCTTCGATCTGGCTTCGTTGCTGGTGACGCGTCTATCCTTAAACCATTTTTGCTATATCGCACCTATCAGGGTTGCGCGATGCCAATTCATCACCAAGATGCCTCAGTTGCAGCTTGGAATGATGAAGAACACGTTATAAAGAATCGCGAGATTTATACCCGTAAATTCGATTCGGTTTTAGAGATTTTGTCGCCAATTATGCCAATATCCAAGCCAGAAGCCGGTTTTTATCTTTGGCCGAAGCTCAGCATGACAGATGAAGAATTTTGCACCTCGCTGTATCAAGAAGAATCGGTTTTAGTCTTACCAGGTAGTTATTTAGGACGAGAAGTAGAAGGTACAAATCCCGGCAGCCATCATGTCCGTATGGCACTGGTTGCAGAAGAATCAGAATGCGTTGAGGCAGCCAAAAGAATTAGAGACTTCCTCAGTCGCAGATAACCCATTAGTAACCCCCTTTAGACAGATAACTCAGTTGGAGAAACACATGAGTAATACAACTTTCGCGTTCGGTCTTGGTATCGGCTCACAAAACAAAGAAGGCAATTGGTTAGAAGTATTCTACTCAGCACCAAGTCTAAACGTAGAAAAAAATACGCTAGATGCACTTCTAGAAAGCACCAATTACGAAGGTGGTAACAACACACTGGTATTAGATGAAAGCGATTTAAATCGCTTACACATGAGCCTTTTAAAAGCTGGCAACATCGAACAAGCAGAATTGGCTTCTCGTCTAAAAGCTTCGACAAAGCCTGTTATTCTTTGTGTTTTAGCAACTGATGAAGCGCCAAGTAATCCTGCTGAAGTCTACTTAAAACTTCAACTGATTTCTCATCGCTTAGTTAAACCGCACAATACAGTATTGGATGGCATGTTTGGCCTATTGATCAATACAGCATGGACAAGCGAAGGCCCTATCGATGTTCGTGAACTAGCTGACCGCCAATTAAGCGCTCGCATGGAAGGACGCACTATCGAAGTATTCAGCGTCGATAAATTCCCTAAAATGCTAAACTTTATCGTCCCTACAGGCATCCGTGTTGGCGATGCTGCGCGCGTTCGTTTAGGTGCACACCTTGCTGAAGGCACTACCGTTATGCATGAAGGCTTTGTAAACTTCAATGCTGGAACGCTAGGCAACAGCATGGTTGAAGGCCGTATTTCTGCAGGTGTTGTTGTAGGTAACGGTTCTGACCTTGGTGGCGGCTGTTCTACTATGGGGACACTATCTGGCGGCGGCAATATTGTTATCGCTGTTGGCGAGAAATGCTTGATAGGCGCGAATGCCGGTATTGGTATTGGCCTTGGCGATCGTTGTATCGTTGAGTCTGGTCTTTATATTACAGCCGGCTCTAAAGTTGCTGTTCTTGATGAAAACAACCAAGTTGTTTCTACTGTAAAAGCTCGCGAACTTTCTGGTCAATCTGATCTATTGTTCCGCCGCAACTCAGCAACTGGCGCAATCGAATGCAAAACCAACAAAACCGCTATTGAATTAAACGAAGCGCTTCACGCTCATAATTAATAGCAGTAAAAAAAACAACCAAAAAGCGCCATTTTGATTACTTTCTAAATGGCGCAATTCGAGGTCAAGAATGATTAAAATATTTGGCATCAAAAACTGTGACACCATGAAAAAAGCTTTTCGCTGGCTCGATGACAGCAATCTAGAATACAGTTTTCATGATTATAAAAAAGAAGGCCTAGATGAAGCCACAGCAAAAGCTTGGGTAGACGAACTAGGATGGGAAAACATCATCAATAAGCGTGGCACCACTTGGCGCAAACTGGATGAAGAAACAAAAGGCACTATGGACAATAACAACGCCGTCCATATCATGATGACTCAGCCTTCCATCATTAAGCGCCCTTTACTAGTGGTTAAAGAATCCATTTATTTAGGCTTCGATGCAGAAAATTACGCGCAAAAACTACTTTAGCGCAAAACAGGCGTGTAAATACGTGGTCTTTCTCTATTGGACTTAGGTGCCGACATAGGTGTCACTGTTGGCGTATAACCCGAAGACGAAACATCCGAACGGATCACTGGGACAAAATACGACTCCTGAATAACCGGCTGCTGAAAAAGACTACAGCCAGATGAAATCAAACCCAAAAAAACAACGACACCTAATTTCATAACTCCACCTTTATTTGAATCTCCTGTTATAGTAACAGAATCTTCCATAAGGTAGCGAAAACCAATACAAAGGTAAAGAATGTCTGACTTGTCCCCCACACTAAAACTTGCCCTAGATCTTATTTCTCGCCCGTCTGTCACTCCTGAAGACGCAGGCTGTCAGGATCTAATGATAGAGCGATTGAAAAACATTGGTTTTGAAATCGAATACATGCCCTTCGGTGAAGTAAAAAACTTCTACGCAAAGCGCGGAACATCTGGACCAAATCTTTGCTTTGCGGGGCATACAGATGTGGTGCCAACAGGGCCTGAAGAGGAATGGAAAATACCTCCATTTTCCCCAGCAATTGTCGATGGAATACTATTCGGCCGCGGCGCTGCCGATATGAAAGGTAGCCTTGCCGCTATGGTGACTGCTGCTGAAGATTTTGTAACCAAGCATCCAGATCATGATGGGCAAATTTCTTTTTTGATCACCAGCGACGAGGAAGGCCCTTTTGTAGACGGCACAACTCGTGTTGTGGATGCTCTTATGGAACGAAATGAGAAAATAGACTGGTGTATTGTTGGCGAACCCTCAAGCACCAAAACGCTTGGCGATATTATCAAGAATGGTCGCCGTGGGTCATTCAGTGGCGACTTAACGGTTTACGGTAAGCAAGGCCATGTCGCCTACCCACACTTAGCTGAAAATCCAATACACCTCGCAGCTCCAGCACTTGCTGAAATGGCGAGTGCACATTGGGATGATGGTAACGACTTTTTTCCACCAACCAGCTTCCAGGTATCAAATATTCATTCTGGGACAGGTGCAACTAACGTTGTCCCCGGCAAACTAAACGCTCAGTTCAACTTTCGCTTTTCCTCCGAATTAGACTTTGATGCTATTAAAGTTCGCGTACTTGAAATCTTAGACAGACACAAATTACGCTACGACATTGATTGGACATACAATGGCCTGCCTTTTTTAACTCGCCCAGGCGAATTAGTTGATGCGATTGTTGACGCCGTACAAACAACAGTTAATATCACCCCTGAATTATCCACCTCAGGCGGCACCTCAGACGGTCGATTTATTGCCAAAATGGGTACGCAAGTCGTGGAGCTTGGCCCCATTAATGCCACTATCCATCAAATCAATGAATGCGTTGACGCCGAGAGCTTAAACCAGCTTTCAGAGATTTACGCTCGAATACTTGAGAACCTTTTTACTAAAAAATAGCCTTACAGAGAGCATAGACCAGCATCCAAATGAGAAACGCAATACATAAATTAGCAATGAAATTGGGTAACAACCCTAGAGTTGCACTTATCAAGATGATCCAAGGCGGATTAATTTTCGTCTTTGGCGTTCTGATGCTTATGGTAGCTGATCGTGTTGTCGTTGAGTCTCTTGCTCAAGAGATTATTGCGATATTTGGACTGATACTTGCGGGTTGCGGCGTACTATGGACACTCATTGGCTATTTATCAATGAGCGTTCTCAGAATTTACCACATGATTAAAAAGAAGGATTAGAGCGATGCAAGCCGACATTGAAATATATGTATTGTCCTGCCCGACAGAGAAGATCATTTCCTGGCTAGAAAATACGTTCACTCTAGTCAGAAAAAGTAGCCCATCACCACTCTGCTCAAAAGTCATCATTGCATCTAATGATAACGAAATTGAGGTAACTATTTTAGAGCAAGCAGCAGGCAAGCGCTTTACCTCTATATGGTTCGACTCAGACAAAACCCCTTGGGACGACGACATTGCTTGTGCCAGACAAGCATTCGAATATCTAAACTGTGAAGTACGTTGCAACTTTCAGGGATGGGAAGAGGAAAGCAACCAAGATCCAGACCAATGGTGGCGTATAAATAGCCACGAAGAAGGCCCATTTATTTGGAATTAACTCAACAAATAAAAGCAGCCCCAAAAAGCAAAAATGCGACATAGCAACAATTATAGAGACTTTATACATGCAAATTACACTTCTTAAAGGCAAACTCCATATGGCAAGCGTAACCCAAGCAGAGCTTTGGTATGACGGCTCTTGCGCCATAGATAAGGACCTTGTAGAGCTCGCTGGTTTTAGAGAATTTGAGCAAATCGACATCTATAACGTCGATAACGGCGAGCGCTTTCACACTTACGTAATATTGGCCGAATCTGGCTCTGGTACTATTTCAATGAATGGTGCTGCAGCAAGAAAAGTTCAGGTTGGTGATCGTGTAATCATTGCCGCTTATGGACAAATGAACGAAGCTGAGGCTGATGAGTTCAAACCCAAATTAGTCTATTTAAACAAAGATAATAGTGTTGAACGTACTACTAACACAATTCCTGTACAAAAAGATTAACCCAAACAGTTTTATTTAAGAGCAAGATTACTTTATTGAAGTCAAAAGCTCTTTAATTTAAAGACAAAAAAGGCCGCTTCCAATCAACTTAGAAACGGCCTTTTTTTATGATTATAAATTACGCCAAGACAGCCAACGCCGCTTCGTAATTAGGCTCATCAGCCGTTTCAGCAACTTGCTCTGTATAAATTACAGAACCTTTTTCATCCAATACCACAACAGCACGAGACAAAAGACCGGCAAGAGGGCCAGTTGCAAAAGTAAGACCGTAATCGCCACCAAATGTTGAACGAAAAGTAGATCCTGTATCAACATTGTCGATGCCTTCAGCCCCACAAAAACGCGCTGCAGCAAAAGGTAAGTCAGCAGACACGCAAAGCACATTAACGCCTTTCAAAGAAGCCGCAGATTCGTTGAACTTACGAACTGATGTTGCACAAGTCGGCGTATCAACTGATGGGAAGATATTCAACACCAATTTAGCACCCTGATAATCCGCCAATGTAGCGACAGACAAATCCGTTTTAACAAGCTCAAACGCTGGCGCTACAGAGCCTACAACCGGAAGAGAACCAACCGTTTCAAAAGGATTACCTTTTAATGTTACCGTTGCCATAAATACCTCTTAAATCGAATAAAAAAATTAACCGCGGATTATAGATACATTTTCAGCTTGTTTGCCTTTCTCACCTTCAGTGACATAAAAGCGAACCAACTGCCCTTCAACCAAGAAGCGGCGACCACGACCACGGATTGCACGGTAATGAACAAACACATCATCACCATTTTCCATGGTTAAAAAACCAAAACCTTTTGAAGAATTGAACCACTTAACCGTTCCTTGCTCGCGGTCATCATCCTCATCTTCTTCAGACTCAGAATCAAAACCGGCAGAACTGGCCTGGCTGACCATAGCACCGACATAAACAGACACTAGAACAAAGCCAAAATATACTAGGAAATTTGTACCCATCTCTTCTTTCAACACCCCAGCCAAAAGCAGAGGCACGATCAAAGCAATAACAAGGCTGACTATAAATGTGCGCAACGAAAACAAACCGGAACCAACAGAAGACCCTTTATTACGCGAAACATTATCCTGATGATCATTCATAAAAGTATATCTCTTATTAAATTAAATATTATTGTGAAGCAAAGCTATTTATAAAAAAATAAACTCTGTGTTAGTACAAACGTGAATATATGAATATTTTTACTAAACTCTTTCCGAAATCACCATGTGAAGCTAAAGAAGATAGTAGTAAAATACCCAACTTCTTTATGAGAGCAATTTTCACGCCACTCTTACATTCTAAATGACCAATACTTGCGTCATGTTTTTGTATAGAATTGCTCATTAAATACGAATTTAGCCTAGTAAGGTTAACACACAGAAGGTATCTATGAACACCTCACAAATCAATCAACGTATCGACGAATTAGAATTCAAACTACAATTTCAAGAAGACACGATTGATAGTTTAAATCAGGCACTTATCAGTCAGCAAAAAGACATGCTATTGATGAGAGAAAAACTGGTTCTATTAGGAAATCAGCTAGAGTCTTATCGTCAACAACAGCCTATTCATGATGGCGACCGACCACCTCACTATTAATAACTAACATACTAAGTAGAAGGCGAGTCGAGTGACTTTAAAACGTAAATATCAAATCGACCCGACTTCCCTTCCAATTGATAGGTTGGCTCGGCGCTATTTAAAAATGGAGCGCCTTTAGGGCGTTTCACAACCACTCTATATTGAGCTAATCGCATAGCGTAAGGCAATAAACTATCTGCATCTAAATCCTTACCAACCAAATCTCTAAAAAAAGCCATCTCTTTCTTGGCTGCAGCTGATGACTTATCTGTGTGTGGATACATAGGGTCCAAATACACCACATCGAACATTTCACTAGTATCTATAGCAGTTATATCAGCATCTAACAAAGGCATCTTGGCAACGATCTCGGCCACTTCATGATGAAAAGAGGCTCTATACAAACCGTCTTCCAACATAGCCCTCACAAAGCCCACACGCTCACACAGAGAAACTGAGCAACCAAGACAAGCTAACACGAAAGCATCACGCCCCAAGCCCGCTGTCGCATCAAGAACAGATAAATTTGCGCGCTTATTCAACCCAACCGCTTTAGCAATATCTTGCCCTTTTCCACCACCAAATCGTCGTCTATGGTCTACAGTCCCAGAAGTAAAATCTACATAAACTGGTTTGGGCGCCCCTTTTCCAGTTTTAGCAACTGCGATGCCATCTAATGTTTTCAATAAAAGATAATCATATTTAGAAACAAACTTGAGAGGCTCATGCAACAGCACAAAATCAAGATTCAACGACTTAGCCAATAAGCGAGATTCCGATTCCAAAAACTTATCTGTTGTCGCAACCGCAATAGAATTAAGCAAAAATCTCTCTCCAAAAAAACATCATCAAACAATAATCAAAACACGAGTCACTACATAGTAATAACGCTAAATAAAGCGATTTTTTTATTCGGTTGCAAATAGAAAAAGCCTCTAAATATTAGAAGCTTTTCATCTTAACTAAAAAATTCGCTGCTACTTCAAAGAACAAAGCACTTAATCTAACTAAATATCCTTAAGAATCTAAAGATAAACAATTAATAGAAGGGCTATACCCAAGACTAATCTGTAGACAAAGAACGGAAAAAAACCAATCTTATTAAGCCACTTCAAAAACAGATAGATACAAAGATAGGCGCTGATTGCAGACAGAATAACACCCATAAAGATACTCGCCCAATCGACCGCAATATCTGACGATACAAGTTCAATCGACTTTAAGCCACCAGCAGCCAGTATAAGAGGGATAGACAAAAGAAATGAAAACCGAGCAGCACACTCGCGACTAAAGCCAAGAAAACGAGCCGCCGTCATCGTAATTCCAGAACGAGAAGTTCCAGGAATTAAAGCCAGCGCTTGAGCAAAGCCAATATAGAGCACACTTTTCAAACCAAAATCTTCTTCAGTTTTTTGAGATGCACCATATTTATCTGAAAACCAAAGCAACACACCAAACCCAATGGTGGTGTAAGCAATTACTTCCAAAGAACGTAAATGAGTGCTTATTAAGTCATCAAATAACAAACCTGCAACACAAGCTGGCAAAGTAGCAAGACAGATCCACCAAGCTAAGCGACTATTAGATGTCGAGCGTTTATCTCTAATGGATACACACCAAGCCACCACGATTTGTGCGATGTCTTTTCTAAAATAGCCAACAATGGCTATTAAAGTTCCTACGTGCACAGCAACATCAAATGCCAATCCTTGATCAGGCCAATGCAGTAATTGCGCAGGAAGTATTAAATGAGCAGAACTTGAAATAGGCAGAAACTCTGTTAACCCTTGAATAACTGCCAAAAAAACAATGTGGTACCACAACATATAACTAACGCTTCCCTATACGCGGAGCCTGTTTTTCCCAGCTAATTTCATCCCTTAAATAAGTTGGAATAGCATCATAAGCAGACACCATTTCACCTTTTTTAAATAACAATAGAGCCAATTCAGCAATGCAAGCGGCACGAGGAGCTAAGTCAGTTAAAATATGAGTAGGATGACTAGGAAGTAGCGGTGTTAAAACATCTTCATAGCACCAGCCAGACCCGACTCCATCAAAGCTAGTTGAAAACGCAGACAAAGCCGCAGGCTTAACAACACACTCATCAATTAATGAATCTATTTCATAACACCCTTCTATCTTATTGACACTATAACCACCCATGTAAATTTCGCCCATACGAGCATCAAGAGCGGCCAGCCAATTATTTTTACCAGTCTTTTGAAAACCTTCCAATGACAAGGCTGCAAGCGTCGAAACGGGTATAACAGGTAAATCTGCACCAAAGGCAAGACCTTGTACAACCCCTGCACTGATTCTTAGCCCCGTAAAAGACCCAGGCCCTCGCCCAAAGGCGATCGCATCTAGATCGGATAAAGCTAAACCAGCCTGACTGAGAATCTGGTCTACCATAGGCAAAATCAGATCGTTATGAAGGCGTGGAGCCATGCGGAAGTCTTCCAACACAACCCCATCAATATTCAACGCCACTGAGCAAGCTGGCGTTGATGTATCTAATGCTAAAATAACCGTCATTGAATAATTAAGCCTTTAACGATGCTAATAGGCTTTGTTTAATTTCATTCAAATCACCGATACCATTAACTTTCACAAACTTAGGCGCTGTTGCGCTGTCTGCTTTTAGCCAATCTTGGTAGTAACCAATTAATGGCGCGGTTTGATCGTGATAAACACCTAAGCGTAAACGAACAGTTTCTTCTGTATCGTCTGCACGCTGCACAAGGTCCTCCCCCGTTACATCGTCTTTGCCTTCTACTTTAGGTGGATTATACACAAGGTGATAAGTACGACCTGAAGCTTCATGGACACGACGCCCACTCATGCGTTTTACAATTTCTTCATCAGCCACATCGATTTCTACAACGTAGTCAATTTCAACACCAGCATCTTTCAAAGCATCGGCCTGAGGGATAGTACGCGGAAAGCCATCAAACAAAGCACCGTTTGCACAATCATCTTGAGTCAAACGCTCTTTTACTAAACCAATGATAATATCATCAGAAACAAGCTGACCAGCGTCCATTACCGCTTTGGCTTTTAAACCCATTTCGCTTCCGGCTTTTACGGCTGCACGCAACATATCTCCTGTAGAGATCTGCGGAATACCAAACTCCTCCGTAATAAACTGAGCTTGAGTACCTTTACCAGCGCCTGGCGCACCTAATAATATTACTCGCATAAAAAGTCTCCAAAAGACAGCGTTAACTGAATAGCAAGGATGACTGGCACAATGCATCATCAACGCGCAATTAAGCACGGCAGCAAGGTGAACAGACAAACCAATTGCATACTAAAAAATTGAATGGTCGCCAAGCATACCCAAGCAGCCATCCAATATGCAAATTTACGTGCCTTTTTTTATCATTTTCTTACTCATACTGAGCATTTATCAACCACATTTGCAATTAGCCCGTATTTTGCATACCACTAGCAATACCTGCCATGGTAATCATTAAGGCTTTATTAACTTCAGCATTTTCTTCATCTTTTCGACTGCGATACAAAAGTTCCGCCTGCAAATAGTGCAATGGATCTATATACGGGTTACGTACATCAATAGACTGACGGATGGTTTTATTATCTTCAATGAGCCGCTCTTGCTTCTTAAGCATTTTCACCAGCTCACTCACCTGCTTAAGCTTGCCACGCAACAAACGCCCTAAGCCTTGCAATTCTTCACCCACTAGACGCTTTTCATAATATTCAGCAATCTCAGGTTCTGCTTTTGCCAATACCATATCAAGCATGTCCAAATAAGCACCAAAGAACGGCCATTTTTTGTGCATCTCGCGTAGTTTTTCCAAATTACCAGATTCGACACCCTGCTGTAGGGCACTCTCTGCGCCCAACCATGCGGGCAACATAAGGCGAATTTGCATCCAAGCAAAGATCCAAGGAATGGCACGCAAACTCTCTACACCGCCATCAGAACGACGACGTGCAGGGCGAGAGCCTAAAGGCAACTTGGCTAATTCTTGTTCTGGCGTTGTGGCTCTAAAGTAAGGCACAAAGTCTTCATGACCACGAATAATAGAACGATATTGATTCATCCCCACTTCGGCCATTTCATCCATAATCGCACGCCATTCCTCTTTAGGAGGCTCTGCAGGAATCAAAGACGCCTCCATCACAGCAGAACAGTAAAGTTCCAAAGAACGCACTGCGATATCAGGAATACCGAACTTAAATCGAATCATTTCACCTTGCTCAGTCACTCGAATAGCGCCATTAACAGAACCTGGCGGTTGCGACAAAATTGCTACATGAGCTGGGCCGCCGCCACGACCCACGGTGCCGCCGCGACCATGAAACAAAGTCAGATGGATACCATGCTTTTTACAAAGACGAGTCAGCGCTTCTTGTGCTCGATATTGCCCCCACGTTGCGGCAATTTGTCCAGCATCTTTGGCAGAATCCGAATAGCCTATCATCACTTCTTGGCGGCCGTTGATATAAGACTTGTACCAAGGAATTGAAAATAGCTGTTCGATAATAGGCTCAGCGTTATCCAAATCCGCAAGGGTTTCGAACAAAGGAACAATACGCATAGGAAAACTGACGCCAGACTCTTTTAGCATTAATGCAACTGCCAAAACATCCGATGGCGCACTGGCCATTGAAATAACATAAGAGCCAAACGAATTCTGCTGACCTTGGGAAATCATCGCGAATGTATCGAGCACTTCTTTCACTTCAGCTGTTGGCGTCCACTCCATAGGTAAAAGCGGACGTTTAGAATTCAACTCGGTCAACAAAAAAGCTTGTCGGGACGCTTCATCCCATTCGGCGTAATCACCAAGCCCATAAAAGCGCGTAATAGCAGATAAGGCATCGATATGACGAGAAGCATCTTGGCGAACATCCAAACGAACTAAGGTCGAGCCAAAGGTTGCCGCACAACGAATAAGATCAAGCAGTGACCCATTAGCAATCACCTTCATACCGCAATCTAACAAAGACTGATAGCACAAAATAAGATCATCGGTGAGCTCTTGAATATCAAGAAAAATATCCTCACCGGAAGTTGGTTTACCATCCAAGCATGCTTTCGCCCAGTTTTTGGTCGCCAACATCTTGTTTTCTAGATGTCGTAAGACTTCCCGATAAGGCTGAGTGCTATCGCCTACACGTGCGCGTAGGGCAGCATTACACTGCGTCATAGAAAACTCTGAACGCAGCACATTTAAATCTTTTATATAAAGATCCGCCGCCATCCAGCGAGCTAATAAAGTAACTTCCTTGGTTACTTTATGAGTCACATTCGGATTGCCGTCTCGGTCACCCCCCATCCAAGTTGCAAAGCGAATAGGCGCTAAATCGAGTGGCAAACGGTCTTCTTTTGAAAATTCACTAAATTGCTCATCTAGTTGGCGAAAAAAACGTGGAACAGCTTGCCATAAGGATTGCTCAATAACAGCAAAACCCCATTTTGCCTCATCCACAGGCGTAGGACGATCTTCACGAATTTCATCAGTATGCCAAGCCTGAGTGATAATTTCTTTCAGGCGACGGATATGTTTGGTTTCTTCTAATGGCAGGATATTATCTTTATCGAGAGCTTCTAACTCACTGGAAATATTATCGTATTTCCGAATCAGTGAACGACGCACCACTTCCGTAGGATGAGCAGTAAGAACAAGCTCAATCGATTGAGATTGCAATGATGAAATCATTTGCTCTGCAGTAAAGTTCTGCTTAGAAAGACGGGTTAACAAATCGCCAACAGGATTGTGATACACACCTAAACTTTCATTAGTACGGCGGCGATGCACCCGATGATATTGTTCAGCAATATTAGACAAGTTCAAAAATTGATTAAACGCTCTAGCAACTGGCACGATTTCTTTATCATCCAATGCTTCTAAGGCTTGAATAAGAGCCGCTGAGTCGCCTGATTGACGTCCATCTTTCGATAGCAACCGGATGTTTTCCACTTTTTCTAGGAAACCTTCTCCCAAATGATTGCTCATGCTTTCGCCAAGACAGTCTCCTAGCAACCTAACATTTTCGCGTAATGACGCCTGACTATCACTCACTTCACCCTCCTAATGTTGCCAATAACGCCTTTACAAGCGCTCTATTATCTATCCAACAGATTATTCACCCAACAGATACGCCAGCCTACAAACCTTCGCGTTTAGCCTGATCCCAATAACTATCTAATTCTTCTAAAGAACAATCTGTTAGTTTTTTATTTTGTGCCGACACAAGTACTTCAATTCTACCAAAGCGCCGACGAAATTTTATATTCGTTTTATTTAATGCCACATCAGGCGAGACCTCAAGATGACGAGCCAAGTTACTGACCGCAAACAGAACATCTCCCACTTCCTCTTCAACATGAAGGTGATTTTGCTCTCTCATCGCCTCTTCAAGTTCATCTAACTCTTCTCTAATTTTATCAAAAACCGGTGCGACATCCGGCCAATCAAAACCAACTTTAGCGACTTTTTGTTGAATTTTTACTGCTTGCATTAACGCTGGCATAGAGACCGGCACTTCAGCTAACAGACTTTTATCTGTTGGGCCTTTTTCTTGCGCCTTAATCTGTTGCCATTGTTGCGCTATTTGCCGTTCGGTTAGCGTCGTTGGTTCACCAAAACGCGTAATATCGCCGTCAGGAAAAACATGAGGATGGCGGCGCAGCATTTTTTCAACAATCCCAGCTGCGATATCATCAAATGTAAAGCGCTGTTCTTCTTCCGCCATTTGTGCATAAAAAATAACTTGGAAAAGCAAATCTCCTAGCTCTTCTTTTAAATGCTCAAAATCTTCACGCTCAATAGCATCTAACACTTCATACGTTTCTTCTAACGTATAAGGTGCAATACTTTTATAAGTCTGTTTTTTATCCCAAGTACAACCAAACTCTTTGTCCCTGAGGCAACTCATCAAATACTGTAGCTGTTTAACCTCGTTACTCAAAAGTCTCTCTCTCTGAAAACATTCAACACGTTAGGTAGCTGATTAATACGATGCAGTAACTTACTCAGCACGCTCAATTCACCCACTTCAATAGTAAAGCGAATGCTTGCCGTGTGGTTTTCTTTGGCAGACAAGGTATTCATCGACAATAGATTTACTTTTTCATTTGCCAGTAAACTAGTGATGTCATTGAGCAAGCCAGTACGATCATAAGCTTCCACCTGTATATTTACAGGGTACTGGTTATCAAGCTCTTCACCCCAGCTAACATCAATAATACGTTCAGGCTCTTCTAAACCTAATTGAACAATATTAATACAATCCTGCCTGTGCACAGACACACCACGACCTTGGGTAATAAAACCAACGATGTCATCCCCAGGAATAGGCGTACAACATTTGGCCATCTGTGTTAATAATTTGCCTACACCTAAGATATGAATATCGTTATCTGAAGACTTATGACGGCTCTTTTTCAAACGAATTGGACGCGGTGTCGCAGTCTCACCATTCAGATTGTAAAAGTCATCAATAACACGCAACACTTTAGATAACTGAATGTCTCCCGCGCCAAGTGCTACGTATACCTCATCAGCATAAGAGAAGTTAAAGCGAGAAGAAATGGCTTGTAAATCGATACGATTATCTTCAAGACCCAGACGTTTCAATTGTTTATCGAGTAAATGCTTGCCGGCATCCAGATTTTTCTCTCGATCTTCTTTTCTAAACCAATTTTGAATCTTGGCTCTGGCGCGATTAGTTTGCACATAACCTAATGTCGGATGCAGCCAATCACGGCTAGGGCCACCCTCTTTAGTGGTGAGAATTTCAACTTTGTCGCCAGTTTTTAAGTGAGTGACTAAGGAAATAATTTTACCATTTACCTTGGCACCACGGCAGCGATGACCAATTTCAGTGTGAACTCGATACGCAAAATCAACCGCAGTCGCATTAATAGGCAAATCGACCACATGACCGTCAGGGGTAAAGACATAAATACGGTCTTGCTCGATGTCGCTGCGAACTTGTTCAGACAAAGATTCCAAATCGCCTTGCACTTCATGGAAGTCTAAAATGGTTCTTAACCACTGCAGTTTTTCTTCGTAGCTGCTGCTATTGGAACTTAAATCCGTACCTTTGTATTTCCAGTGAGCACAAACCCCAAGTTCTGCGTCTTCATGCATTTTGTGGGTACGAATCTGGATTTCAAGCGCACGGCCTTGAGGACCAATAACCGCAGTATGCAATGACTGATAACCATTCGATTTGGGGTTACTGATGTAGTCATCAAATTCCTGAGGAATTGGGCGCCATAAATTATGCACCACACCTAGAACACCATAACATTCCATCGGTTCGTCGACTAAAATACGCACAGCACGAACATCGTATACTTCATCAAAGCCAATGTTTTTGCGCTTCATTTTACGCCAAATACTATAGATGTGCTTTGCTCGCCCCATTAGATCAGCATGAATATTAATGCCTTTTAAACGGTCATCTAGCAGCTCAATAACATCATCAATGTACTGCTGGCGATCAAGACGTTTTTCGTCTAACCAAGTGGCGATACGTTTGTAATCAGTGGGATAAAGATAACGGAAAGAGAGATCTTCTAACTCCCATTTGATATGACCAATACCCAAACGATGGGCCAAAGGCGCATAAACACTTTGCACTTCAAGCGCAACAGCAACACGACGCTCTTCGTTTTGATGCTTGGCTTCTTTAATCGCGCAGGCACGCTCAGCGAGTTTAATCAGCACAACTCGTACATCATCAATGATGGAAACCAGCATTTTGCGTAGTGATTCTAGTTGATTTTCACTACTGCCTAACACTTCAGCCGCGGAGTCAGCAGTCAAATTTTTCGAGACTTCACCCATTTTCATCACCCCTTCGACAATCGAAGAGACTTTACGACCAAACATTTCGGTAACACGGGAAATAGGTAATTGATCTTCTCGTACAACACGATATAAGGCGGCGGCTACCAATGAATCTTGGTCTGCTCGAAATCCAGAAAGGATTTCAACCATTTCTAGCCCAGCACGGAAAGTACTCGCTTGTGCCCCCCAATAAGAGGGTCGAGCACATTGTAATTCAGCTTGACGAGCCAACTCACAGGCCATACGCAAAGGAACTCGAGTACTGTCATCAATGAGGTGTGCAAAGTGCCCCATCCAAGCATCAATATCGACACTACCATCCTCTAACACAGGGTGATCTTTTCTTACCGTTACCATTTATCCGCCCTTAAATTTACTTCTTTTTTTGCAATAACATCATCGTTTCTACATGAGAGGTTTGCGGAAACATATCCATCAAACTAACACGTAAAACACGATATCCCTTTGCAACTAAATACTCGGCATCCCTAGCTAAAGTAGAAGCATTGCAAGAAACATACAATATTTGCGTCGGTCCAATTTTTATTATGCTGTCTAAAAACTCAAACGCCCCAGCACGAGGTGGATCCAACAATACTTTGGTAATGGTCTGCTTAAAAAGTTCATTATTCACAGGCTTAGTCAAATCCGCCGCCACAAACGACAGGTTATCCAAACCATTAACTCGCGCATTTTCTCGCGCGGCTTCAACCATAGTTTCTTGTACTTCAACACCAATGACTGATTGTGCATGCTGCGCCAACGGTAAAGAAAAATTCCCCACACCACAAAACAAATCCAATACAACATCTTGCTTACTTGGACTTAACCAGCTCATTGCTTGCGCAACCATCTTTTGATTCATAGTAGCGTTTACTTGAATAAAGTCTTGCGGGTGATATTTCAACCTTAAGTCAACAAGATCATAATAGCGCATTTTTTCAGGCGCCACTTCCGCCTTGCCCGCTTTTGGTGCTTGCCAATATAAAGCGACCTGCTCTTTTTCGGCCCAGTCTTCCCATGCATTTTTAAGTTCATCGGATATTGAAGACGTTAGTCGAAACAACACCGAAACACCTTTAGTGTCTTCAAGCAATTCCACATGACCTAGCACACCCGCCAAATCATTTTCTAACAGCGCGAGCTTGAGTGAAAGGAAGATACTTTGCAAATTAGGAGCAAGCACAACACATTGATCAATCGAGATGATTTCTTTAGATGCTTTACCACGAAAACCCAATGCCATACGACCTTTTTTGAGCTCAATCGCAATACGAGCACGCCGACGATAACCCATAGGTTTATCTGATAGCTGTTCAAGTTCTTGAGTTGTAATCAGATTACGCAGTTGTCCTTGCAACCAATCGGCTTTTGCATTTAGCTGTTGCTCATCAGCTAAATGCTGAAAACTACAACCGCCGCAGACATTAAACTGCTGGCAAGAGGGCTCAACTCGATAAACGCTAGGCTCAATGATATTTACTAAAACAGCTTCATCAAAGTTGCGCCCTGCTTTATTAACTTGCGCCTCGACTGTTTCACCTGGCAAAGCACCTTCAATAAAAGTTACTTTACCTTGAAAACGAGCAACGCCTTTTGCTTCATGCGTCAAACCGTCCACTTCGAAGGTCTGTATTGGACCAATCGACTGCGGCTTAGAGGTTGCTGTTCGACGTGGGGATGTTCTTCTTCTCAAAAGTGGCTCTCTTATTCCCGACTCTCTTTTTGGGATAAATAGGATAAATGCGCGGTTATTCTATCGCATCTGAATACAGAACAGTACGTGAAAGCGAGCCTTAAATAATTGAAAGGTACTGATACCCTGATGAGATGTCACAGACAAAAGTCACTTAGCTATCAAAAACACCTGTCGACAAATATCTATCACCACGATCACAAATAATTGCCACGATCACCGCATTATTGAGCTGTTTAGATAACTCCAATGCAATGGCAACAGAACCACCAGAAGAAACACCACAAAAAATACCTTCTTCTTTTGCTAAACGACGCATCGTCACTTCCGCAGCCTGTTGAGACACATCCATGACAGTATCCACTCGACTTTCATCAAAAATAGACGGTAAATACTCTTTTGGCCAACGACGAATACCAGGAATACTGGAACCGTCTTGTGGTTGCAGTCCAACAATCTGAATGTCTTTATTCTGCTCTTTCAGATAATGAGAAACACCCATGATAGTCCCCGTGGTTCCCATGGAGCTTACAAAGTGCGTCACTGTGCCTTGTGTTTGCTGCCAAATCTCTGGCCCAGTTGTTAGATAGTGGGCGTTGGGGTTGTCTTGGTTCGCAAACTGATTCAAGACAATACCAACACCTTGATCTTGCATTTCTTGAGCAAGATCTCGCGCTCTTTCCATACCCTCTTCTTTTGTCACCAGATGCAATATTGCCCCATAAGCTGTCATCGCAGACTTACGTTCTTGGCTCATATTGTCAGGCATGATCAAGTGCATTTTATAGCCTTTAATAGCTGCCACCATGGCTAACGCGATACCAGTATTACCACTGGTTGCTTCGATTAAACTATCGCCCGGTTTTATATCACCGCGAAGTTCTGCCTGAAGTATCATATTTAAAGCAGGACGATCTTTTACTGAACCTGCAGGATTTTGTCCTTCAAGCTTTAATAAAACCGTGTTGCTTGGATTTGGGTTGATGCGCTGCAAGCGAACCAAAGGTGTTTGCCCGATTAAGGACTCGATACTAGGGTATTGGATCATAAAAAACTTCATTGACATTGATGACTTAGGGAATGAAACTTAACACTTTAAGCCTATTTAAGAACACTTACGCTAAACAGTACAATAAGAAAGCGTTATAAACTTAGTTTCAATATCGCATTCTAGAGTAAAAGATATGCTCATAACACGCATTTTCACCCTACTTTTGTTATTACTAATGATCAGTAGCTGTGACAAGTCCAACGAAAATCTCACTGGACTGAACAATCTAGAACTCAGAAAAAAGTGGCGTGAGTGTGCTTACATTCGCTCTCCATCTAGCAGCGAACAACATATATGCGGCAACTATGAAAGAGAATGTAATGACCGTAAAGACCAAGGCAATCTATCCTGCTATTAACCAACAGACTAGATTCTTAGTATGAAGAAATCACCTTTCTCAAACCTACCAACTCTAAGACTAAGCAGTAAACTTTTTTGGGCATTATTTGCACCTGTTTTCGTAGTCTCATTGCTAGCTGGCACTTTTCTCTTATCTACTCGCTTTAGTGATCTAAATCGTAATTTATACGAGCACACCTCACATATCACTGAACAAGTCGCTACAACCAGCGAATATGCCATTGTTTTTTCCGACCAAAACATGATGTATCGGATATTACAAAATGCACTAAACAATCAAGATATAAGTAGTGTTCAACTTTTTAATAGCGAACAAAAACTCATAGCAGAACTTGGTAAAGCGCCAGAATCAAGCGACACCAATTTTCCAGAAAATAGCTATATAAAACAATATGATAAATACATAGAATCGATTAGCGCCATTCATTACACCAACAACTCTCTTAATGGCACTTTTAACACTCAAGCAGACTTATTCAACACTGTAGACCAGCGCAGTTTAATCGGCTGGGTAAAAATTGAAGCTAACAAATCAGCAATTCAAATAGAAAAATACCAATACGCCTGCCTGATTATTTTTATTCTGCTTATCTTTAATATACTGGTTATTTTAGGTGCATTTCATCTATCAAGAACATTAACTCTGCCAATAAATAGGCTCTCTTCTGCGCTAAACAAATTGGTTAAAGGTCAATTTTCTAGTGCCAAGTTAATGAAATTACCACCAGAGTACGCAGCACTCCAAAAAGACCTGCTTGATTTAACAGAAAGATTAGAACATCACAATGAAGAACTGATTGCAGGCATTGAGCAGTCAACGGAAGATATTCGCCGTAGCATGGATAGCATGGAAGAAAAAAGTGCGCAGCTACATATAGCAAATCGCGAAGCAATGGAATCAAACCGTTTAAAATCACAATTTCTTGCCAATATTAGCCATGAAGTTCGTACTCCATTAAACGCGATTCTCGGTTATACAAAAACACTGCAGAAAGACATTACAGATACTCAGCAACGACTTTATGTGGACACCATTGAACAATCGACCAATAGCCTACTTACCATCATTGGCGATATATTGGATTTTTCAAAGATTGAGGCTGGTAAGCTCAATCTTGAAAGCAACCACTTCAATCTGAAAACATTATTAGATGATGTATATCAAATCCTCAGCATCAATTTGCTAACGAAAGAAAAACAGATCGATTTAGTACCAGAATTCAACCAGGATGTGCCAGAATGGTTTGTTGGAGACAGCACACGAGTACGCCAAATTTTAACAAATTTGATTGGCAATGCGATTAAGTTTACCCACCAAGGGTCAGTTCGCACAAGGGTATCCATCGCTTCACAAAGCCCACAAGAAATCACTTTATCTTTTCAGATTATAGATACAGGCATAGGTATTGCCGAACATAAAATCAACCGCCTTTTTAAGCCTTTTTCACAAGTAGACACCAGCACCACCAGACAATTTGGTGGAACTGGACTTGGGTTAGTTATTACCAAAAAGCTGGTTGAGCAAATGAATGGCAAAATTGAAGTTAGCAGCGATCCAAGCATAGGCTCAACATTCCGATTCACTATCAATCTAAAAACGTCGCCAAAATTAAGCAATGATAAAAGCGCCCTAAATCGTCATGCAGTGCTACTAGAACCTAGCGCGACTTATAAAAGCTATCTGACCAACTACTTACAAAGCATTGGTGTTAGCTGTACAGCCTGTTCGGACTTAGAACAAATGGTAGCTCTACTAAATAAGCAGCATGACACCATTGACGCTATTCTACTAAGTGTTATGCCTGATGAGCAAAGTGTTGCCGAAGCTCGCGAGCTTATTACCTATTCTACGCAACAATTTTCTATTCCATGTATTTTAATGATTCAGCCTCCCGGCCAAATTGCTCATTATCCTGATTTAAAAGAACTATGTAGTGACATTCTACTTAAACCTATTAGCCATGATCGTCTCTACAACGCATTGCAATACCTTAATAACAGAAACACCTCAACTACACTTCAACACCCCCAACAGCATCAAATAAATGTACTACAGGAAAAAATTAGCGGTCTCAAAATTCTTGCAGTCGATGATTCACCAATAAACTTACAATTACTAAAACACTGGCTAGTCCCTATCGGCATCGAAGTATCTTTAGCCTATAGCGGCCGACAAGCCATCGATATGGCAATGAGCGAAAGCTTTGATCAAATATTTATGGACATACAAATGCCTGAAATGGACGGCATGGAAACCACAAGACAACTCCGACAAATAGAAAACTATAAAAACACACCCATTATTGCACTAACCGCTCACGCCTTAGGGTCTGAACAACAACAAATACTCGCAAGCGGTATGAATGCGTATCTAACTAAGCCTATTAATGAAGAACTTCTTCTTAGTACCATCGAAACTTGGCGCTTAAATACAAAAAGTTTTCAAGATCAAGTAGATGACAAGCTAATTGGTATTTTCGATTTAGAAAAAGCACTTGAAATTGTCGATGGCAAAACCAACATTGCAAAAGAGATGTTTGATATGCTGGCAGACTCATTAGATGCTGAGAAAAAACTCATCCAACATCACTTAGAAAACCAAGACACAGAAAAACTCATTGAAGTAGTACACAGAATACATGGCGCCTCTAAATATACTGGCACCATCAACATTGCACGCCATGCTGGATTTTTAGAAACACACCTAAAAGAGTTAGGCTTGGAAGACGCTGACGGCGTAGCGGAAGACTTTATTGAAGCAATAGAAGAGCTGCTAAGCCATAGACAGCTTATTCCTTGGCCTCAGCCCTTAGATTCAACTATTTAGACTTAACTATTTAGATTCAACTATTTAGACTCAAGAACGACAAAAGCCTGAGCATAAGCTTTTTCATCGGTTAAACTTAGATGCCACGATACAGGGAAGTCATAACGAGCAATGATACTTTCATCAACGGTAAGAACCGGCTGACCAGAAGGCAGGTTACTAACGCTAAAATGCTGAAAACTAACACCTAAACCAATACCTGTTCCCAACGCTTTAACTGCAGCTTCTTTTGCAGCAAAACGCTTCGCAACGTAGGCATTTGCTTTATCTAGATTATTAATTTGTAGCCAACGTTCTTTCTCTGCAGCAGTCAATATCCTATCAATAAATCGCTCACCCAAACGCTCAATTGACTGAGCAATACGAGCAATTTCAACTAAGTCAGTTCCAACTCCGATAATCAAACACTCACCTCTTTATAGAACCAATCTTCACAAAGCACGAAAAATAGGCACTCCTAAATGCCGTTCCCCTTGAAAAGGCTGCTTTGGTAGCAAACGCCTAGAAACAATAGGTTTGCCATTCAACAAACTATCCAACCAATTACGATGTAACTCTTTTGCAAGACTTAAAACTTGCTTATCCATCCACTTGCCAGCATAGTAATCGAGCGCAACTTGCCCTTCGACAAACAACATCGGCATTTGCTTAGGTATCTCACCATAATAGGGTCGTAGACCAAACTTATAATGAAATTGATACAGCTGACGCGCCTCAAGCACCTCACCTCGACCAGTTGATATCATATTAATACCAACACCTAACTCCGAAAACAAACCAACCTCAAAACGTCTTAATAAAGGTGCTATCGGAGCCCCTGCATGCAAGCTTTCAATCAGCCATTTGTAGAGTTCAAAAACATCAGGCAGTGGAAGATTAATCGGTAACAGCTTCTCAAGTAACTCATGCACATAGAGCGCCGCATATAAAGGTAAGCCCTCCAAAGAAGACGCCGACTTTACCGACTCCAAGCTTTTCACCGTTTTTAAGTCGCTGCGGCCAGAAAACTCCATTTCATAACATAAAAAAGGCCCAGGTATGACCCGAGCCTCTTTTTTTGGTAATCGCCATACTCCTCTAATCAAACCCTGCTCAAGTGTTAACATATCAAGCAGGATTTTACTGTCCTGAAAAGGGCGAGTATGAATCACATACGCAGAAACGCGCATCGAAATTATTCTTCCTGATAACCTAAACTGGCTAACGCACGCTCATCATCGGACCAACCAGAACGTATTTTGATCCAGAGATTCAACATCACTTTATGCTGAAATAAATTCTCCATATCAATACGAGCTTCTTTACCGATAAGCTTAATTTTATCGCCACGTTCGCCGATAATTATGCGTTTTTGACCATTTCGCTCAACCAAAATTAACGCACTAATATGAATAGCAGATTCTTCGTAAACAAATTCCTCAATCTGCACAGCCACTTCATAAGGCACTTCTTGGCCAAGCTGACGAGTGATTTTTTCACGCACTATTTCCGCTGCCAAAAATCGTGAGCTACGGTTGGTAATCTGATCTTCAGGGTAAAATTGTACCCCTTCTGGAATATAGCTTTCTACCAAGCGCTCCAAACGATCTAAGTTGTTATTACGCAACGCCGAAATAGGTACTATCTGTGCAAAATTCATACGATCAGATAAGTTAGCCAAACGTGGCAATAGATCTTCTTTCTGATCCAATTGATCCACTTTATTCACTACCAAGATAACAGGGCAGCGCGCATGTTTGACCTTTTGAAGAACTGATTCATCTTCCTCAGTCCAACGATCAGCATCAATAACGAACAACACCACATCAACATCTTTCAATGCCGCTGCTGCAGTTTTATTCATAATACGGTTAATGGCTTTGGTTTCACCTAAATGCAGTCCAGGTGTATCAACATAAATAGCCTGAACGTGACCTTCGGTTTTCACACCAAGAATCTGATCACGTGTTGTCTGTGGCTTACGTGAAGTAATAGATAATTTTTGACCCAAGATGTGATTAAGCAAAGTTGACTTACCCACATTTGGGCGCCCAACAATGGCAATATAACCACAGTGCGTAACTTCAACTTCAGACATCTTTCTTTTCCAATTTTTTCAATGCTTTTGCAGCTGCATTTTGCTCTGCAATTCGACGGCTATTACCCTTACCTTCAATAAACTCTTCACAGAGTTCAATGTGACAATGAACATAGAAAGTCTGATCATGGGGATCACCTACAATATTAACCACATCATATTGAGGCAACGCATGCTTACGAGCTTGCAAAAACTCTTGTAGACGAGTTTTAGCATCTTTAGTAACAATCTTTAGCGACGTAGCATCCAAACGTTCTTTGTACCACGCTAATATATGCTGGCGACAAACATCCATGCCGGCATCTAAATACATGGCACCTATAATCCCTTCTACGGTATCTGCCAAAATAGAGTCACGTCGAAAACCACCACTCTTCAATTCCCCAGCACCTAGTTTAAGGTAGTCACCTAATTCAAACTCTCTGGCCAATTCAGCTAAAGTATCGCCTTTTACTAACGAGGCTCTCAAACGGCTTAGTTCGCCTTCTTTGGCTTTTGGAAAACGGTGAAAAAGATCTTCCGCTATCACGTAATTAAGAATCGAATCACCCAAAAATTCAAGGCGCTCATTATTTTTTCCACCAAAACTACGGTGCGTTAGCGCCAGTTCAAGCAGTCCAAGGTCAGCAAAAAAGTAACCAATTCGCCGACTCAGCTTCTGATACAATGAACTCAAAATGTCTCCAAAAATACTTATTCAATCAAACCGTTATTTTTAAAGCTTGGGATACTAAAAAAATTGTCCCAATGCAGCCAAACATAAAAGGCACGACCTTTCATGTTTTCATCTGGGACAAAACCCCAAAATCGGCTATCAGCGCTATTATCTCTATTATCACCCATCACAAAGTAATGCCCTGCTGGTACAGTCCATTCACCTTCATGGGGAGTAAATCGGTAACTATTATAAATATCGTGTTGTACACCACCTAAGTTTTCACTAAACAAGTCTACAGGCTCTTGGTCTGGGTTCAATGACACGGGCAACTTAGCTAAAAACTCTTTACTAACTTGCTGACCATTAATCGTCAAAACCTTATTGTGATAGCTCACTTGATCACCAGGCAGACCAACTAGACGCTTAATGTAGTTTAGACTAGGATCACGAGGATATTTAAAAACAACCACATCACCGCGTTTTGGCTCTGTAGTAGGAATAATAGTTGTATTTAGAACTGGCAAACGAAGACCATAATCAAATTTATTCACCAGAATAAAGTCGCCTATTTTTAACGTTGGCAGCATAGAACCGGATGGAATCTGAAAAGGTTCAACAACAAAAGAACGCAAGCCAAATATAACCGCAATAATAATGAAGTATGACTTCACCTCTACAACGAATTTAGGTGTTTCGGCTAATCTCTGCTGAGCATCTTTACTCAAAGCACTTCGTGTTTCTATCGCCATATTTGCCAAAACGACTTTACGCTTTGGTAAATATACAATGCGGTCGTAAACCCAGAAGACACCTGTCACCAAAAACGCAATGGCCAGTATCAATTCGAAATCAAAACCCATAGTTCATTTCTCCACCAAGGTGTGCATTGGCACACCTGTTGATTATCTGGCTAGCTATCTAGTTGCAAAACCGCAAGGAAAGCAGATTGTGGCACTTCAACGTTACCAACCTGTTTCATACGTTTTTTACCGTCTTTCTGTTTCTGTAGCAATTTCTTCTTACGACTCACGTCACCACCGTAACACTTGGCAATAACGTTTTTACGCAGTGCTTTAACCGTGGTACGTGAAATCACTTTCGCGCCAACTGCACCCTGAATCGCCACATCAAACATCTGACGAGGAATCAAGTCTTTCATTTTTTCGCATAGGGCACGGCCTTTAAACTGCACATTATCTTTGTGCATAATAAGCGCCAATGCGTCTACGCGCTCACCGTTGATCAGAATGTCCAAACGACATAGAGGAGCAGCACTAAAGTGAGAAAAGCTGTAATCCAAAGACGCAAAACCACGGCTACACGATTTCAATTTATCGAAGAAATCCATTACCACTTCGTTCATTGGTAATTCGTAACGTAATTGCACTTGTCGACCAACGTATAACATGTCCTTTTGAACGCCACGCTTTTCAATACACAAAGTAATAACGTTACCTAAATATTCCTGTGGCACCAATATATTGGCTTCCACAATAGGCTCACGCATTTCTTTAATGGTACCTGGATCGGGCATTTTTGACGGACTGTCTACATTGATCACGTCACCATTATTCAGTTCAATTTCATACACTACGGTTGGAGCTGTAGAGATCAAATCAAGGTCATATTCACGCTCTAAACGTTCTTGGATGATCTCCATATGCAGCATACCCAAGAAGCCACAACGGAAACCAAAGCCCAAAGCATCGGAGCTCTCTGGTTCAAAAAACAATGACGCGTCATTCAATGTCAGCTTATTCAAAGCGACACGAAAGTCTTCATAATCATCAGAGCTAACAGGGAACAAACCAGCATAAACTTGTGGTTTTACTTTCTTGAAACCCGCTAACTGAGGCACATTAGGCGTCGAAGCATGAGTAATGGTGTCCCCCACTGGTGCACCATGAATGTCTTTAATGCCCGCAACAACGAAGCCCACTTCCCCCGCTCTCAACACGCCAGTTTCTTTACGTTTTGGTGTGAAAATACCTGCCATATCAACAGGGTGAGACTGCTTAGTAGATTTAATATAAATCTTGTCTTTCTTGCGTAAAGTACCCTGTTTGATACGAACAAGAGAAACCACACCTAAGTAATTATCAAACCAAGAGTCGATAATAAGTGCTTGAAGCGGCGCATCGACATCGCCTTCTGGTGGTGGAATGGTCGCAACTAAACGTTCCAGAACATCATCAACACCCATGCCTGTTTTTGCAGAACAAGTCACAGCATTCATCGCATCGATACCAATAATCTCTTCAATCTCAGCACTAACACGTTCTGGTTCAGCCTGAGGTAAGTCGATTTTGTTCAATACTGGCATAACTTCGAGGCCTTGCTCGATTGCGGTATAACAGTTAGCAACAGATTGAGCTTCAACACCTTGCGCAGCATCAACCACTAGCAATGCACCTTCACAGGCAGCAAGTGAGCGAGAAACTTCGTAAGAGAAATCCACGTGTCCAGGCGTATCGATAAAGTTCAACTGATAAACTTGGCCATCTTTCGCATGGTAGTCAAGCGTTACACTTTGCGCCTTGATGGTAATGCCTCGTTCACGCTCGATGTCCATAGAATCGAGAACCTGAGCTGACATTTCACGTTCGCTCAGACCTTCACAAGTCTGAATAAAGCGATCGGCTAAGGTAGATTTACCGTGGTCAATATGGGCAATTATAGAAAAATTGCGTATGTGCTTAAGATTATTGGAAGACACTATTTACTCACACTTTAAAAGCGATATTTGAATGATTACCTGTTGATAAATGAGTCACATATGCACATTTTTTAGTCTAAATAGCGCATTAGTCAGCTAACATCATCATGCCAGCCCAATGAAAAAACTTATCAACAAGTATTCAGGATAGAAATTGGCGAGCATTCTACCGAAAATCGAGCGCGGACTCCATTTATTTCAGAGATCAAACAAGATAGAGCCTCAGTAATTCAAGTGAAATTTGTCTTTAAGGTAAGACAATCCCTCGCTCTTTTAAAATACGCTCAACGGTATCGACTGTTGCCTGTGTATGCGCATCTATTTCAAGATTCACTTTATCGCCAACCGTCAAACTACTAAACGTCGTTAATCTTAGGGTTTCAGGAATCAAAGAAACCTCTAGCCAATCATTGCCAATATCACTGATCGTCAAACTTGCGCCATTTAAACCGACATAGCCTTTATTGAATAAGTAACGTCTAGCGTCTACTTCATTTTGGCGATCAGTCGTAAAACGAATATGAACGCTTTCTTCAATTTTTTCGATGCGTGATACGGTGACAGACGTCATGATGTGCCCGGACATAACATGACCGCCAATCTCGTCACCCATTTTTGCCGCGCGCTCAAAATTAACGACATCTCCAGTCTGCAACAAGCCAATATTGGTGAGTGCCAAAGTGGTATCAATAACATCAAACGTTAGTACGTCATGACCAATTTCCGCCACCGTAAGACAAACACCATTTATCGCCACACTGGCACCAAGTTGCTGGCTCAGCATAACCCCAGCAGGAAAAACTATTTCAAGACGCTTATTTCGACCGACCTGACTCTCTGCCTGAACAGTCGCTTTGCCCTGAACAATACCCGTAAACATAAAACGCCCTCATTTTCAGGTGAAAATATAAACACATTAGCCAAATAACATACGTTAAATCAAAGACTGCAGAAGAAATGAACACCCATGACCAAAGCAGCATAGTGACTGGTTTTGCGTAAGTTATCAAAGATTCACCAATAGGGTTATCCACAGGTTACGGGGATAACCGACATTCAATCCAATAACTAAAAATCTAAACCCTACTAATGCGCCCAATTTATCGTTTTTCAAGCACTAGCAGAACAATAGTTAAATAAAAAACAACCATCCACAAAATAAAATACGCTTTTATCACTTAATTTAGGTATAAAAAAACCGCTTAAAACAGCGGTTTTTCATCACATAAAACAGAACTAAATCATCAAAAAACTAGTCAGATAATGCCTCGATCATGCCTTGTGTCACCAAGGTAATACCATCTGAATTTCGATAAAAACGCGCTGCATCAGCAACCGGATCTTCACCGATAACAGTACCTTCAGGAATACAACAATCAGAATCCACGACCACTTTATTCAAGCGGCAATGTCGACCAATATCACAACGAGGCAATATCACCGACTTATTAACATGAGAATAAGAGTTCACTCGAACATTATTAAATAAGATGGATTGCTCAACCGTTGAGCCAGATACAATACAACCCGCGGACACCACAGAATTCAGCGCGGTGCCAATTCGTTCTTCGTAATTGTAATTAAACTTAGCCGCTGGACGCTGATATTGGGCAGTACGAATCGGCCACTCTTCATCGTATAAATCCAATTCAGGAACCAAACGAGTCAAGTCCATATTAGCTTCCCAATAGGCCGTCAAAGTCCCTACATCACGCCAATAAGGCTCATCTGGATAGCTCTTATTGTCAATGACACTGTTAGCAAAATGGTGGGCTTTAATTTTACTGCGACCAACAAACAAAGGGATTAAGTCTTTACCAAAGTCATGGCTCGATGCATCGTCACTCGCATCAGAACGCAAATTATCAGATAAAAATTTAGTGTTAAAAATATAAATCCCCATGCTCGCAAGCGATACATCCGGCTTACCTGGCATAGTGGGAGGATTAGAAGGTTTTTCCTCGAACGCAATAATATTGTCGTTTTCATCCACGTGCATGATGCCAAATTGATCAGCTTCTTTCAGCGGCACTTCTATGCAAGCCACGGTGACATCAGCTCCGCTTTCGATATGATCTTGTAGCATGAGACTGTAATCTTGCTTGTAAACATGGTCACCAGCAAGAATCAAAATATACTCGCTTTCTAGACCATCAATCATGGTCAAATTTTGATAAACAGCATCTGCAGTACCGCGATACCAATCACTACCAGTCTGCTGCTGAGCAGGCCATAGCTCAATGAATTCGTTGAAATCTGAACGTAGAAAATTCCAACCTCTTTGAACATGTTGATTTAGAGTATGAGAGCGGTATTGAGTTAGGACTGCAATACGACGCATGCCTGAGTTGATGCAGTTAGATAGCGGAAAGTCTATAATTTTATATTTACCTGCAATAGGTACTGCAGGTTTAGAACGATTATCTGTTAATTGTTTTAATCTTGAACCACGTCCACCGGCTAGAATAATGGACAGAGTTTTCATACGCGCCGTATTTAAATCCATGTGATGCCCTTAAAATTTTTATCAACACACTCTATTCGAAGTTTCATTTAGGTATACTCTTATCACTATTCCAAATCAATAAGATGCCTAATAATGAAAATACTATTTGCTGCCTCCGAAATTTACCCCCTAATTAAAACCGGTGGCTTAGCCGATGTAGCTGGCGCCCTACCCGTTGCTTTGAGAAAAAAAGGCCACGATGTCAAACTTATCATGCCTGCTTACCAAGGCATACTCGAAAAGGTAGCGCCAATTCAAAAGAGTATCAACCTAGGAAATCCATTTGGCGTTGGAGATTTGTTACTTCTTGAAACTCATATCCCCGAAAACGATACACCAATTTGGTTACTACAATGCCAAGCACTGTATGAACGTGAAGACGGACCCTATGTAGATAAAAGTGGCATAGACTTCGAAGATAACCATATACGATTTGCCGCACTATCATGGGCTGCAGCTACGTTAGCACTTCATGGACACCTTATGGATTGGCAGGCAGATGTACTTCATTTAAATGATTGGCAAACGGGTTTTGCTGCTGCTTATCTTGAAAGTTGGAAAGTTGAACACATCCCAGTTGTCACGACCGTACATAATTTACGTTATAACGGTAGTTTTGATATGAATCAATTTTCCGCCATGCACTTATTACCAGAATTACTCAGTATGCACGGCATGGAGTTTTATGGCCGATTCTCTGGCCTTAAAGCTGGACTAGTCTACGCGAACGTTGTGACCACAGTCAGTCCCACTTATGCCAAAGAGATTCTCACCCCAGAGTATGGAGACGGTCTAGATGGCACACTCAGAGCGATGCAAGACAGGTTAGTTGGCATTTTAAATGGTGTCGACTACGATCAATGGTCACCAGAGAAAGACGCTCTAATCCCACATAATTACGGTATAGACACACTCAGTCAAAAACAGGCTAACAAGCTCGCTTTATTACAGGAAAATGGTCTATCAGAAGACCTCAACCAGCCAGTATTTGGTGTTGTTAGCCGACTAACAGAACAAAAGGGATTAGATCTTGTTTTGCAAGTTATGCCAACTCTGTTAGAAAAAGGCGCTCGACTTGTAGTATTAGGTTCAGGAGATAAATATTTAGAATCTCAGTATTTAGAACTTCAAAATAATTACCCAAACCAAGTCTCTGTTCGTATCGGATACTTTGAAGATTATTCTCATCGTATCCAAGCAGGTATCGATGCGCTACTAATTCCGTCACGTTTTGAACCTTGTGGCTTGACGCAACTCTATGCACTTAAATACGGAACTTTACCCATAGTAAGACAAACTGGTGGCTTAGCTGATACGGTATTCGAAGAAGGTGAGCGTGCGAATGGTTTTGTCTTTAAGGAAGCCTCAACAATGGCTTTACAAGCAGCGATGGAGCGCAGTATGGAGTGTTTCTATGATACTAATCGTTGGCGAGAAAAACAAAAAAATGCGATGAGTTATGACTACAGCTGGGATGTAGTGACAGATCAATGGATTCGCCTCTATGAATCACTGATTCATCAAAAGTAATCAATAAAAACAAAGGGATATCTCATCATATATCCCTTTTTAATTCATTTAAATTAACATTTACTTTAGAGTTATACCTGCTCGGCTACGGGCTTCCCATTCCTGTACACCATCAAGTACTGCCTGTTCAGTGAAGCCTTCTTGTTTCATTTCCTGCAAAGCAATAGCAATCTTGCGCTTAACACCGTTAACGTTGCAAGGTGACTTCTTAGACATAGTCAGATACAAACCTTCACTGCTGATATAAGGCAATACAGGAATGATGGCATCAGACAAACCCAACATAGTTGCATAAGCATGCGCTGGATTTTTTTCATACAAGACATAATCTACTCGATCCGCAGCCAACATCCTTAACGCTTGTGACAAGCTGGCTACCGCCAATATATTAAGGTTATGTTGAGCATATTGATCAAACTCTTGTCCAAAACTGTTATTAATAACAGTCACTCCCCACTTTCCAACCAGATCTTCTTTTCGACTAAATGAAAAAGGTTTGTCCTTACGCTGCCAAACCACACTTGCAGTATGTAACATCACTGGCGTGAAATAATCCATATAATCGGCTCGCTCGTTTGTATAAAAAGCACCAGCCATAAGATCAACACGACCATTCTTCACTTCACCTTGAGCTCGTGACCAAGGCCCAACATGAATAAGTCTAATAGGGATATCAATACGACGACTTAATTCATCAATGATAAGACGATTAACGCCATGTAACTCTGTTGAAGTGGACGTTTCTCGCCACAAAAAAGGAGGGTATTCTGAGTTACCAGATGCCGTAAGAGAGGCACAAGAAGACAAGTCGTCTTGTGCGAAAGCGATATCAGTATTAAAAAAAGTCACCGCTAATAAACAGCAAACCATGTGTGTGTGCAGCCGCATACAGCGCCACTCCCTTACAAATAAAATTCAAACGATAAGCGAAGCTTTTTTCTTTTGCATATATAAGGTGGTGTTATTTCTAAGAAGCATTTTAATTCACTTCTCATCTCGACAACTTTTCCCAAATCGCCTTAATATCCTAAGTCCATAAAGGCACCAATAACCTTCAACAACAATTACTTAACTTTAAAAATGAAAGTAATCTGTTTATTTTCAACAGCCTAAAAGGCTATATAAGAACTAAACAATTATCAATCTTCTTTTCTAGTTTCATATATATGAATTTAGAAAGGCCAAAAACATGAAGTACTATCTTTTGGCTCAGTACCTAAAATAAACGCTAGCGGTGTCTTGTCTTTACAGCGGTCTGCCGCGATTTCAAACTTACTATCTAAGACATTGTAGCGAGCGGCACCGTTAGGCAAAGTATCAGGTAAAGACCTCGAGTTTACATTTTTGGTGAAATCCACCCACACTTTTAATGCGCCGCTACTACCAGTAATGCTTAACGGTACGTTATTATCATCACCAAGCCATACCGTAGACGAATAATCACCAGTGATTCCGACAAACCAACTGTCTTTTTGCTGGTTTGTTGTTCCCGTTTTAGCCGCAAAATTTAGATCTGGAAAAGCAGCTTGAGCCGCCTTAGCTGTACCGATTTTTGGTGTTTTTGTCATACCATCCAAGGTCACAGCAAGTAAGGCATCAGTAAAAGGCACATCATTATGCTGATCAAATCGCTTCATGAGCTGATCCTTCTGATCCATAACAGCAAGCACGACCCCCAACTCACTACTCTTTCCTTGAGAGGCAATAGGTTGATATAGACGAGATACTTCAAAGGGAGATAATTCTAGTGCTCCCAGAGCCATCGCTGGATGCATAGTAAAAGGTCGTTTTACACCCAACTGTCGCAAGGTATCACCCACTCGATCAAAACCGATTTGCTGTGCTAATGAAACAGTCGCTAGGTTATAGGATTTCGCCATCGCCTCATAAAGATGTACGACACCATGAGTTCTTCTATCGTAGTTCTCAGGTTCCCAAACCTGACCACCTATGTTAAAGCGCAGTTTTTTATCTTCAATTTCAGTCCACCATGTATAGCGTCCAGTTGCTAACGCAGATAAATAAAGCGGTGGTTTCACCAATGAACCGATAGGCCTAACCGCCCCTAACGCTCGATTAAAACCAGTATAATGCTGTCCACTAGAACCAACCACGGCACGTACTTGCCCATTCAGCCTATCCGTAACAACCATAGCGCCTTGCAGACCATTTAATTTAGGATCACGCTTTTCCAATGCTGCCACTTGACGCTGCATCGCTAAACTTGCCGCTCGCTGTGCTCGTATGTCGACCCCAGTATAAATGCGTAAGTTTTTCGTCGCTAAAGTAGTTTCATCAAAATCTCGCGACAATTGCATAGCAACCAAATCTAAATAATCGCCAAACACTGAGCGTTCTTTTTGCTTATCAGCAAGTCGGATAGGTTGCTTTATAAGGCTATTGTAATCAACATCAGATAAACGGCCTTGGTTTTTCAATATAGCCAGTACGGTATTACGGCGATCTTTTGCACGATTTGGAGATCGCTCAGGATTGTAAAGAGATGGGCCTTTAACCATACCAACTAACAGAGCAAATTCATCGATATTTAGTTCATTCAACGGGCGACCAAAAAAATGCTGGCTAGCCGCAGCAAAACCATGCAAGGCACTGCTGCCCAACTGAGCTAAATACACTTCGTTCATGTAAGCCGTGATAATGGCCTCTTTCGAATAATGGTACTCAAGCAGTAAGCTCATCACCACTTCAGTCAGCTTTCGCGTGTAAGTTCGCTCAGAACTCAAATACATATTCTTCACAAGCTGCTGAGTTAAGGTAGAGCCACCTTGGCGTCGTGAGCCATGAGTTAAGTTAACTAGCGCAGCTCGCGCAATACCAGTCGGAGAAATTCCCCAATGCTGATAAAAATCCTGATCCTCTACCGCAATCAAAATATCAATCAGGGGCTTAGGAATATCATCATATGTTAAAATTTGACGGCTTTCTGTATTACCGCCATACAAGAAGCCAATACGCTGAGGCTCTATCCTTGCCTCGTCTATTTCATCACCATTCAATGCTTGAATAACTAAGCGACCATCTTGGAACGAAAAAATACGCCTTTCACTTTCATGAAATCCCAAATGATCAACATAGGAACGCAAATGTGCACTGACTTTCGTTTGACTACGAGCAGCCCAGCCAACGTTTTGACTATTTCGACCAAATCGGTAACCAGTTTCTTCCAATAAACTTTCGAGGTCTTGCTTTTTCCAAGGTGCTCCACTTGATAATATAACAGGTGCACTGTAGACCTCTGAAGGCACTTGCCATTTCTGCCCTTCAAAACGGCTAACAACTTGCCCATTTAGCCACCATACCCAACCAGCGAAAGGAATACTTCCTATCAAAGCAATAATTACCCCCCATTTAAAAAGGGCACAGAACATCCTCTTCAAAAAGGAAGATTGTGATGTTTTTTTCTTTTGAGTCGGGGACTTACGTGAAGATTTTGCCGGAGTTTTTTTAGTCATAGCGGGTAAGTATAGGGAGCTTGCCGAAAGCAAGCAACGACCTAAAATCAACTAACTCAATTCTTGCATATTGACTCATCGCTCATAGCGCTTTAGAGTCTTTGCTCACGGAAAGTTTATTTAACTGACATTTTGCTGAACTTTATTCACTTAGTCAGCGGTAGAATTGAAAGAAAACACCACTAAAATGTGAGGATTTTTGTTCTCACTCTAGTTCGCATGATTATGGAAAGCGTCAATTCTACTGAAGTAAACAACATTCATTATAAAAAAGTGCGGTAATCACGTGTTTAATAAATACCTTATCCCTGATGCGCAAAACCTTCCTGAAGGCAAAGCATTAAACATAACAGTAGAAAAATATAACTTTTTAGTAACTAAGCAACAAGGTCAAATTCTTGCTTATGAAAACTTATGCCCTCATCAAAAAAAGCAACTTAATTGGTCTTCTGATCCTGCGTTAGATGAGGAAGGTGATTATTTAAAATGTCATCATCATGGCGCTCTTTTCTCTCCACTAGACGGTACATGTATTACCGGCCCATGCCAGGGAAGCCACCTCAAAAAAGCGACAGTCGGTATAGAGCAGGGCAACTGTTACTTGTTATTCGCCTAGCTAGATTCCCTACCTTATAAAGGTTAAACAAGACGCTTTTAGTCGCTAACAGCCTATGTTTACAAGCTAGGCTTAGCGTCTTGTTTTCTAGCTTTTATGGCTTTACTTAAGTAGTTTTCTGTTAATAAATTTCATTTATCTACTATTGAAAATCCCTATCAGCACAAAGCAACACCATTCCCTATCCGCAACCTAGAACTAGAAAAGGACGAAAGCTCTGTCTTAGTCCAAATCAAGCTCGCTGAAGCTCTCTCCTAAACACCAACTAACCTTAAACAAACTTATGCAGGCTTAGCCCAAAAAGCAGCTAATTTGGGTTTAATAACAAGAGACATCAGCACGGAAATAGCCAATCCAGCAGGTAACGCTGAAACAAACGTCACAAGCCAAAAATCAATAAAATCTTTTAGCACCATAAAACCGTGTAGATTCATGGTTGTCACAACGGCCATAATAGATTCCATCAATACCGCCATAATAAGTCCAAACACAATATTTTTCTTCACAGACGACAAACTTGGAAAAACTAAATTAACAAGGCGATTAATCATAAAGGCAATGACACCGCCAATTGGCGCAATACATAAAACACATAGAGCAAAAGAGGAAAGCCAAGCCCCCATAAAGCCATCAGTAAAACCAATATTCTTCCAAGTCATTAGTAGGGTTAAAGAACCTCCTATAGCAATAACAAAACTAACGATAATAGCAATTTTTTGAACTTTCTTTGACATAGATCTGCTCGCAGTGAATGATAAGGTTAATACGGTAAATTAAATTGACAAAGTCAACTATATTAAATTATGTTGATATAGTCAACTACATTGGAATTTTCTATGCAGCATTACGAGTCAGAACTACAAACTCTTCTCATAAATACAATCGGTGGATTAAAAGCTTCAATGAAAAACATCATGAAAGAAAAAGGATTACCACTCTCTCCTTTATATTTTATGATTCTGAAACATATCCATGAGACAGAGAACTGCACGGCAAATTATCTTGCAGATATAACCGAAAGAGACAAAGGCCAAGTCACTCGATTGGTTCAAGAAGTAGTGAACCAAGAGCTTGTTATTAAGACCCAGAATCCACATGATAAACGTAGTCAGTTTCTTCTATTAACCGAGAAAGGCTTAGGATTTTATCAACAATTAGCAAAAGCAGACAAAGCGGTTCTAAAAGAAATGAGAGCAGATGTTAGTGATGAAGAACTGAAGAAATTCTTAGAAATTGGCGCAAAAATGCTAACAAATTTGCACGCTATTAATGACAAAGTGTAGAAGAGGTTTAAATTAAACCTCTAATGCTAGATCACCTAAAAATATACGCATTACTCTTTCTCGTCTTTTGCCCTCCAACCGCGCTGAAGGCGTATTCAAGCTATCTGCAATATGAAACAACTTGTTATAAAAATGGTCTATAGAATAAAACGTATCATCAGGCTCTCGTATTTCGCAAAACGGGTCGTCCAAAGAGTATAACGGACGATTTAAGGCCCCACTCACTTGCATACAGCGCGCAACTCCAACCGCTCCCAATGCGTCCAATCTATCGGCATCCTGAACAATTTTGGCTTCAAGTGTATTTGGCAAAACATTAGCACTAAAGCTGTGAGCACGAATAGCATGATGTATTGCGGCGTAATACTCACTGGGATAAAAAATCGAGGTTAAAAACTCAATCGCTTTATCACCAGCCAATGTAGAGGCTAAATGACGCTCTGGATGGTTTTTAGGCAAAGAAACGCAATCATGCAGCCAAGCAGCAGGAACCACAACAGCCAAGTCTGCTCCCTCTTCAATCGCAAGTTGTTTTGCTACTTTTACCACTCGGGAAATATGGCTCAAATCATGAGCTGAGTCCGCATGCCCTTGAGCTTGCAAAAAAACACGGCAATGACGTTCAAGTTCGGGTAAAAATTCTAATGACATTGTTTTTCCATGAGAAATGAGGCATCTACATTAAAATGAAAAGCCTACCCCAGTCCTATAAAATAACGCAACGAAAAAAGGCTTTGATTCGAAAACCAAAGCCTTTCTTTTAACGCTTAAACAAACGCTTTTAGAAGGTATAACCAACACTTGCCATAAAGGTAATTGGATCAATGTCTGCGTTAATTGTCCCAGCAGTTGCAGTATGAACATCGGTATTAATATCCATGTACCAAAGAGAGGCGTTCGCAAACCAGTTTTCGGCAAAGTTTACATCTACACCAACTTGAGCTGCCAAACCAAAAGAATTATCAAGTTTTACATCATCATTGGATAATACTCCTTTACCCTTTTCATCAAAGAAAACAGTGTAATTCAAGCCAGCGCCAATATAAGGACGGATTTGGCTGTTCGATTGACCAAAGTAATATTGCGCCATGATAGAAGGAGGCAAGTGCGATACTTCAGCAACATCCCCTAAACCTTTAGTCGAAACAGTATGAGTAAAAGGTGTTGCCGCAAGTAGCTCTACACCAAATTGATCAGTCAACATGTAAGTAAGTGTCACACCAACTTGAGTATCACTATCCAGTTCTAGCTCTCCTGAACTTGCTACATCATCACTACTTTCATTTGGCATCACTACCGCAAGACCACCACGAACAAAAATATCACCAGCATCATGCGCTAACGCAACAGATGAGCACAGTGCAGAAACAAGGGCAACAGGAAGTAAAGCTTTCATAATCGATTCCTTTTTTTGATCAAATAAAATGTCTGTGACAAAAAAGGTAACAGGATGAAAAATAAAATTATTAACCTAGGTCAAGGTTTTGCAGCAACTCGAAAGGTAATATCAATAATACCGAAGACAGATCAAATAAACGTTAATTATCTGAATCAAATCATTTTTCTCTCAATCTTGCAGATAAAAAGATCCACTAACAAAAAGCACACCATCGACACACTAGTAAACCAACAAAAATAAAAAAGTAAACTGTTTTACCATTCATCTAGAAATCGGTAAACTTTGCGAAAATTCTCATCTGGAATCAATCAATATGCCAATACTTATTGCGGTCACCCTATTATGGGCCTTTTCGTTTAGTTTAATTGGGGTGTATCTTGCGGGTCAGGTCGATGCCTGGTTCTCTGTATTAATGCGTGTAACTCTCGCCACAGTGGTTTTTTTACCCTTCTTAAAATTGCGCCAGATTGAGGCGAACATTGCTTTTAAATTAATGATATGCGGTGCTTTACAGCTTGGTATTATGTATGGGTTTTATTATCAATCCTTCTTGTATCTATCCGTTCCCGAAGTCTTACTTTTTACTGTAATGACACCTCTGTATGTCACACTCATTAATGACATGCTTGACCGCCGCCTTAATATCGGCTTTGCCATCAGCGCAATATTAGCGATTCTAGGAGCCGTTGCCATTCGCTACCAAGGAATAGATGAGGGCTTTATTAAGGGTCTATTAATCGTCCAAGGTGCCAATATTTGCTTTGCTTCAGGACAAGTTGGTTATAAACGTATTATTGCAAAGGAACGCCCAGATCTGCCACAACGCACGGTATTTGGATGGTTTTTCCTTGGAGCCTTGGCCGTTGTTATTCCTTGTTTCTTAGCATTAGGGAATCCAGATAAACTACCAACAACAACGCTTCAATGGTCAATTTTGACTTATCTTGGCATAGTTGCTTCTGGCTTAGGTTATTTTGCTTGGAATAAGGGCGCTACAATGGTGGATATTGGCACTCTTGCTGTTGCTAATAACCTTTTAATTCCTGCTGGAATTGTCGTCAATGTGATTTTCTGGAACAGAGATGCCGATATTTTACGTCTAGCCATTGGTGGCGGGATTATATTATTGGCACTTTGGGTAAACGATAAATTCAACCAAAAGTACGCCAAAGCACAAACCGACACTTAACTAAAATACGATAGATCAAAAAAACGCCCAGATTTTCATTGGGCGCTTTTTTAATTTATTAAAGTACATGTGCTATTCAACAAGCCAAACCTGTAAGGCTTTTTTCGCTTCTTTGTCTGCTTTATTGAACCAAAATTGAAACATTTCCAGCTGGATATTAGCAACTGTTGGCTTATACATATCATCTGCTATCCAGATACGCGCATCTTTACGAGTCACTTCGTCGGATTGATTATACCAAAATTGCATCATTTCTAACGCAACGTCTTCTGTCATAATAACAGGAGCAGGTACTGGACCAGAACCAGAACCAGAGTTAGTATTGCTCGGTGAATTTTTGGCGGTTAGTCGCTCAATTTCTGTAACAAAATCACGGGTGTTCTGAAGTCCAGATTTAGTTTTCAAGCTTTGTTGTTTGTAGTCAACATCTTGACCATTTACGTTATCATAAATCGTAAATTGTGGGTCTTTGGCATTGGCCTCGGCCTGCTTTTGAGTCGATATATAAGGTGCTTTCAGCGTAAAATAGGTATTCTTTTCAAACTGTAAATCCAAAACAATTGGTTCAGATTGATATTTTTGTGTATCACCACCGCTTCGCAACAACTTGTTAAAACGCACAACTATCTGATGCTGACCTTCATCAATATCTACTTTAAAATCATTACCAAAATGACCTGCGCTTTCAAGATCGACATACATGATCTCAAAAGACCGTGGCACTTCAAATGTGGCAGCCATAGCTGGTAAAGTAACAAAACCACACCACAAAGCACCAAACGCAATAAAACGATTTCTTACTTTCATTTAACACTCCTTACAACACATAACAACATAGAGAACAAATCTAGCATATAGTTGTCTTTTATTTGCTTGGTTTACTTTACTTAGAAATCACTTGCTAGATTTTGTCTTTTTTCATCACAAAAAAGAGACAAGACGAAGGCTAAAATTGAAAAATCGAACAAGCATATCGCTATAAAATACAACTAGCGATTGATTAGTATGAATCTTTAATACTCATTATTTGTATCTAAAAAGGACAATGGCACAAGATTATGCCAAATAACACTCAAGTAGACCTAAATCATAAGCTCACTTTAAGAATAATTGAGCTGTCTATTATTACCATTTTTTTTGCTCTGATATTTCGACCTTTAATTGTTGATCTGCCAATTCAATTTACAGTAATCATTTTACTAGACTTAGTAATAGTCACAGCGCTATATGTAATTGTTCGCTTCTATATTCTACCCAAACTAGAGATTATTCTTTCTCTATGTACCGCCGTTATCATCCTTCTTCCCACATTAGCACTCTCGGGAGGAGTCAATAGTCAGGCAGCCTGTATTTTACCCTTATGCCCTATTTTTGCAGCTCTAATTGGGGGTTACCGCGAATCATTAATTATTACGATCATACTTGCCCTAGGCGTCATATTAGCGACCATTTTTAGTCAGCACATTACCGATTTAACAGGGGAGATTCACTCTCAACAAAAATCAATCGATCGAGGTTTTTGGTTAACAATTTCCATTATTTTTAGTGGCGTCTTTGGCCGCTTCTTTTTAAAAAGGTACGCTGAACTTACACAACAGCTGAAAAATGAAAATATCCAAGACCCCTTAACAGGATTATTCAATAGAAGAGGCTTAAACCTTCATTTTAGTACAGAGTTAGACAATGCAAACACGGCTAATTTGCCTTTAAGCCTTATTCTCATTGATATTGACTACTTTAAAAAAATAAACGACATGTATGGTCATGATATTGGTGATGTATGTCTGATAGAAATAGCTAACACCCTCTCACAAGCAATAAGAAAAAACGACATTATTGCCCGATTTGGAGGAGAAGAGTTCATCATTATCTTACCAAACACAGCAAAACATGATGCAGCCGTCATAGCGGATAAATTGAAAACGACAATAGAAAAACAAAAATTCAGTAAATTTAGCCTTGCACTCACGATCACACAAGGACTAACTGAGCGCCATCAAGATAATGATAACGCTCTAAAAATGATAAAACGCGCAGACAAAGCACTCTACAGAGGTAAAGATAAAGGACGTAATTGTGTAGAACTATCTGAGTAAACTATCCCTTATAAATGTCAGACTGCCATTTTTGCATAAAGGTTGATGGTGAACTTAATGGTGTATAGCCAAACTGTTGATACAAGCTATGCGCATCTCGGGTTGCCAACAGGATTCTTCGTAATCCCTGTAGCGATGGGTGGTCATGGACTTCTTACATGAGCCATTTTGACAAGCCTTTACCACGATGAGCTTCATCAATAAATACATCAGCTAAATACGCAAATGTTGCTAGATCCGTTATCATCCTAGCAAAACCAACTTGTTTCCCTTCAGACGAAAACACACCAAAGCACAACGAGTTATCCAGCGCTTTTTTAAACGTTTCCTTAGGAATACCCTCAGCCCAATAAGTGCTTGATATATAAGTATGAATGGCATCAAAATCCATTTCTTCACGATGACTACTAACTCGATAACCTGAAACCATCTCCACCTCCAATATTGTCTTAAGTATTATTTAATCTCTCTTGCGCCACCGACTGTATTTAGAATGTACCCCCCGCGTAAAAGCCGACGAATATTCTTCAAGAATATCGACACCATACAATATAGCGACTACGATAAAAGACAGCTTTATCGCCACATAAGAGCCAATAATAGCAATGCACACACCAATTGCGGCCAGTGTCCAAATCGTCGCAGCCGAGGTTACACCAATAACCGCACCATCTTTAGACAACATAACTCCAGCCCCCAGAAAGCCAATCCCCGTAATCACCTGACCTATGATTCGCGATGGATCTGTAGTCTCAGCAGCAACAAACATCGACGATGCAATAAACACATAAGTCCCCAATACGATTAACGCTGAGGTTCTGATTCCTACGGGCTTACCTCTCAGTTGTCGCTCTAAGCCAACAATAACGCCACAAAAAATAGCAGTAGCAATCGAGCTCCAATTATAGGGAGCAACGGAAAATAACGATTCTAAATTCATATAATCTTTCTTAGGACAAACGCCATAACTAGAAGAATACAAGGAACGATAGCTCTCTTATAATGTACTGAATTTTTGACGTTAATACAGTTATTAATCAGGCATCAGATTAAAAATAAATAGAAAGGAGAAATATCAAGATTGGTACAAGAAGAGAGTATAAAGATAAAAAGCCTGTCATCAATTTTTGTGACAGGCTTAAAAAACAGCTAAATATCAAAATCTAACAAAGCTGAGCTGAGACCCTTACCATGTATATCGAGAGCCAAAGAGCGAGTAACACCACCACCTAACGCTTCATACATAACAAAATTTAATGCACCGATAGCCGGTAGTTCGTAGCGCACAACTTCACCAGAGACAATATCACCAAACCAATTTTGTACTTTTTCTGCCGTCACAGCGTCTTTAATCAGCACATAATCATTAATGTCATAAACAATAAGAGAGATGTTTGAGATATTGCCCTTATCACCTGTACGGGAATGAGCGATGTCACGTAATTTCATTGCTTAACCCTCTAAAATTGTAATCATAGCGTGAACCTGAGACCGGGGAATCAAACTAGAATCCATAGCTAGTACTTCTTTCGCAGACTTCATAACACCACCGCCACCCGCCGGTCCATTGGTATATAACGTCTCAACCTCATTCCCCACAAAGATTGCATCTTCTAAAGTCGAGCAACGCACAGCTACACGAGCACGAATTTCATAAGGTTCATTCTGAGCTGATCTTGTTTCACCATGTAATGCATTCACGCCAATTAAATCATAGCGAGCTTCAACAGGCTCAAAGCCACAAATAGCAAAACGCTCTTTTACAATATCAAGCGCTAGTTGACCTCTAGCTACCGCATTTGGTCCTGCATACGAAATTTCACCTTCGCCAATAAAACCATCGTTATACCCTACAGACACCTTTAATGTATCTGTTCGAGGCAAACCACTTGCGTCTTTTACAGCAACACGATTCTCAGCTTCTTGTTGAAAAGTGACATTTGAGAAATCTGCAACAACATCAGGAGTAAAATACTGATCAGGTCGGTGGATTTCATACAACAGCTGCTCTTTGCAAGTGGCTTCACAAACCACACCACCAGAACCTTCGACTTTTGTGATAATCGCATCACCAGACTCCTCAACCTCAGCAAGAGGAAAACCAAGACGAGCCAAATTCATCACATCCTTAACACCAGGATCAGCAAAATACCCGCCAGTTATTTGGCCTGCACACTCAAGCAAATGACCTATGCACGTACCTTTTCCCAATTTCCTCCAATCATCTCGGGACCAACCAAACTCATGCACCATAGGAGCAAGAAACAAAGAAGGGTCAGCAACTCGACCTGCAATCACCATATTGGCTCCGCTTTCCAATGCTTCAACTAAGCCTTCAATCCCCATATAAGCATTAGCCGATAAGATATCTTTGCCACTGTGAGATAAAGCAACACCCGCCTCTATCAGCTTTAAATCCAATCTCTTCAGTTCAGGCAACACATCGTCACCAGTGACCACCGCCACTTTAAATGACTTTAAGCCCAACTCCTTAGCAACACTCATTACCACATGTCCAGCTGCAATAGGATTAGCAGCGCCCATATTAGTAATAATCCGCACCTCGTTCTTATAACAGCTTGGCAGTACTGCTCTCATTCGAGCTTCTAACAATTCGTTGTAACCTTTGCTCGCGTTTTGCTTTTTTTGCTTTTGTCCTATAGCGATGGTTCGCTCAGCAAGACATTCAAATACTAAATAATCTAATTGACCTTTTTGAGCCAACTCCACCGCTGGCTCTATTCGATCACCTGCGTAACCTGCGCCAGAACCAATTCTGATTTTTTTCATGCTTTTATTTGATCCAATAAATTAGTAGAAAAGCGTCAGTATAAGTGCACTACAAAAGGGAAATATCACCAAATAACAATGATAAATCCCCTTCGGATTAAATACTTAATGCACCCGTAATCACAGCAACTAAAGTCATCACCATAGTCACCAAAAACGCTAATGGAATGGTCTTCTTTTGGTGATCAGCAAGATCAACACCTGCCAACCCAACCAATAAAAAAGTTGACGCCGTCAAAGGACTTACAGGAAAACCCGTTGTCATTTGTCCGAGTAAAGCACCACGAGCGACTTCAATACCACTTGCACCTAGAGCTTCAGCCGCATGCGCTAAAACAGGCAACACTCCGAAATAATATGAATCAGGATCAAACAACAAACTTGCAGGCATAGATGTAATAGCAGTCAAAAGTGGAAAATGTGCACCTAGACTTTCTGGAACAATACCCACCAATGAAGTTGCCAATGCTTTAATCATGCCTGATCCCTTGAGGATGCCAGTAAACACGCCCGCGGCAAAAATAATTGAAATCATCAAAATAGCTGCGTGACCATGGGCAGTAATACGAGCTTGTTGTAACTTTACATTCGGGTAATTCACCAACAAGGCAATAGGTAAGGCAATAACAAATACAGCTGGTAATGGTACACTTTTCGTAACCAGTGCCGTCAAAGCACCTACTGTAAGTAATAAATTAAGCAGAAATAACTTAGGACGTTTTAGGTTAGCTTTGTCCTCATCTTCGCTATCATCAATACCAACAAACGATGAACCACTCCCCAACGTGCCGGCATTTGTCAAACGCACTTTTTCTTTTTTACCCAACCAAAAAGACACAGCAAGAACAGTTAATACCCCAGCTCCAAGCGCAGGAATAATTGGGTTAAATAGCTCAGAGATATCGATACCTAATGAGGAAGAAGCTCGTAATGTTGGGCCGCCCCAAGGCACAATATTCATCGTGCCAGCCCCTAATGCAGCAATACAGGCAAGCACTTTACGATCCATTCCCAATCGATCATAAATAGGTATCATGGCAGGAATACAAACTAAAAAAGTAGATGCACCAGAACCATCCAAATGCGCTAACATGGCAATCAGCGCAGTACCAACCGCGATTTTGATTGGATCTTGTCCGCCAAATTTAATGATCCCTTTAATCATTGGATCAAACATCCCAGCATCATTCATCACAGAAAAATACAAAATAGCGAATGTCAGCATAATTCCGGTAGGTGCCACGCTTTTCAGCCCGTCTAAAATATAACCACCTAATTCAGAACTTAAACCCGCCAATAATCCAAACACGATAGGAACCAAAACTAAGGCCACAACGACCGACATACGTTTGGTCATGATAAGCGTCAATAACACCGCTATGGTGCAGAAACCCCAGAATGCCAACATTAAGCAACTCCTTATTATTATATTTGAAGCAATGTGACTGCTTTCAAAGATGAAAGCGAACATAATCAAGCTTTATTTCTACCATTAAACAAGTAAAAAACTCCAATCGAAAAAACAAATGAGCTTAATGGATATTCAAATTAAAAAAACCAAAAACATATTTAAAAATCAAATAGGTATATATTAAATTCAAATAAAATTAAAAAATATTACACCGTCACATCGCCATAATTTGACGCTTACAACTTAGATGGTTAGTATCGTTTTGAATAAAAATGATTTAATGAGAATCAACCTAAACGCATAAAAAAGAAAAATAATGAATTTATCTATAAAACAGTTACGTGCATTTTTAGCGCTAAGTGACCATGATAGCTTTACTCAAGCGGCCAAGCGCTTTAACCTTTCACAGCCAGCTTTTAGTACCTTAATAGCCAGTCTTGAAGACGAAATTGGTTACCGTTTATTTGATAGAGATACACGTAAGGTAGAGTTAAACGCTAATGGTATTCATTTTATCGAAATCGCACGCCGCCTCATCTTAGATTACGATGAAGCCATCAATGAAATTGAAGCTCGAGCTTCAGGAAAAGATGGCACACTAACATTGAGCGTACTACCATCGCTCGCGGTAGAATGGCTACCTGAAATACTAGCCCAATACAGCACGATGCACCCACAGACCCAAATAAAATTAAATGATACTCAATGGAATCAATGCCTCAAATCCATTGTAAATAGCCAAGCAGATTTGGCGCTCACTGCCAGCCAACCCGCTACTAATATTTTTGATTCCAGCTACCTATTCTCGGATAAATTTTATTTACTATGTCACGTCAATCACCCTCTGGCGCAAAACAAAAAAGTGAAACTCAACGATCTTTACAAATATCCATTTATTGGCTTTAGTCAACGTACAAGCATCCGCCAATACACAGACAAGCTATTTGAAAGCCAAGGAAAACAAATTAAGTACTCTTTAGAAGTGCAACAACTCACGACCATGATGGGGCTTATTTCTGCTAACTATGGTATTGGCATTACCAGCGGTTTAACGTTATTTCAATTTAAGCATCAAAATATTGCTATTGTACCTTTTGAAGATGTCGATTTAGAAAGGGACATTTATTTAGTGAGCTTGAAAAACAGAGCCCAACCTAGTCATGTAAAACTGTTTTCAGATTTCATTATAAATGAGGCCAAAAAATTCAACTCAAAAATAAAAACCATACAAGAATAGTTGTTTACGAAATATCAATAAAAAAGGAATACCTTTTGGTATTCCTTTTTAAAAGAATATTTAAATGGGAAAAGTAGTTACTTACCCATTAAATCCGCTTTAATAATATAGAGTCGATTCGAATCAATAGTGTTTTTATCAAGGTGCTTTTGTTCTAGTTTGCCTTTGGTCGACCAAGTAGCAAAATCATCATCGTTCAGCACACCAAGATGATGTCCATCAATCACCCACAAACCTTCCATTTTATCGTGCGGATAAGCAACGGCTTTCACCATATCTACCACTAATGTTTTGTTAACTGGTTTAATTCCCTTTTCTGCTAACGCTTCCCAGCCATTTTTAATAGTGAACTGCTCTAACGTTAAGCCATCAATCATTAACCCATGGCTCTCATCACGAGTAATAGAAGAGGACAAAGCGACATTAGAAAGCGACGTTCCTGTGCTTAAGTCAATACGATAAATATGCTTTTGAGCATTCGGCTTAGCTTTCGATTCACCATCTGGACCTCCGAAAAGAAAAGCACCATCTCGCTCGATAACCAAAAACTTATTAGCTGTTAAAGTAGATATTTCAGAATTAGAGTTTTCATTTTGTTCTTGGCGATACAAATACTGTTCAGTTTTACCTGTGATTAAATTCACTGTCACAATACGAGTCAAATCCGATTTTTGTGCAGCTTTATCAGGGTTCTGCAGCGTCGATTGCATCATACCTACTAAGGTAGTTTCATCTGGTGTGATGGCTAAACCTTCCATACCTCGGTTAGCACGACGATGCTGAAATACGGCAGGCAGGTGATAAATATCACGGCTGTCATCTTTAAAGGCATTAATACGACCAATCTCAACACCATTACTGTCAAAGTGGACAATATGTGGACCATATTCATCACTCACCCAAAAAGTTCCGTCTTTCAGAGCGACTAAACCTTCACCATCTAAACCGTAATCGTCTAATTTAATTGCGTTGGTTGCTTTGTCATAAGGCTTATTATCATTCATTAAAACAGGTTGACCATTTGAATGATAAGGCGTTTCCCCTGTACCACCTAACGCCGACGTATTCGGCAAACCGGAAATCAAACTACCTTCTGGGCGTTTCAGTAAAATACTTTTTACCATCGAAACCTTGCCATCAGCAGAAACTTCAAACAAACCGATACGTGGAGTATAAGACGCCACAGGGAAGCTCTTACCTTTACCATATTCACCACTGTAATCAGCATTCGGCCCACGGTCAGTTAGAGCATAAAACTGGTTAGCTTGATTAGGGTTCGCTGTCATGGCAGAACCAAAACCACCATTTCGAATTTCAAATGGCTGATTCGTTTTACTATCAATCAGATCATCACGCAATACGGAATACGGTAACTCACTACCTTGCTTTGGGAAGTTATCTACAAAACTAGACGTCAGTGCCGTTACTAAATTATTCGCGCAACCCGATAAAACACCAACAGAAACCAAACTTGCCAACCAGACCTTACTTGTCATTTTTTTACCCCTTTAGTGAAATTACACATCAGTGCATTTTATGATTCTCACTTAAAGATAAAGACTTGCCATGACGGTTTGATGAATAGGCATAAAAAAGCCCGAGCATTGGCTATCAATGACTCGGGCTGAGGTTACTATTTTTGATATAGCTTAATACGGCTTATTGACTCAATGCTCCTGTCGGACCACCACCACGATGATCTCCTCCAGTGTAGATATCATCGTCTTCGTTGACTGCATTTTTACCAGCATCCCCCTTTTTAGCAGGTTCAACTTTAGCGGCACTGGCAGATCCAGTCAGTGAACCTGTAGGACCACCACCACGATGATCACCACCGTGATAACCATTATTCGAAAATAACGAGCATGCTGTTAAATTCATCAAAACTATGGCAATGACCAACAGTTTTATCCTTTGATTTACTACTTTCACACAGATACTCCGTTAAATATCACTGGCTCATGTAAAGTAACCTAGGAGCAAAAGACAAATTTGGTCCATTCTATTCAAAATCTTCAAAAGCCTAAGATTTGCTATCAAACTTTGAATTTATCGCTCACCTCTTTAATCACATGAGCCTGATCTTCTAACAAAGCCATTTGTTCCGCTGTATGAGAAGAATCCTCACCAATGTTTTTAGCAAGTTCGGCAATACCAACAACGTTTTTAGCAATATCACTAGCTACCTGAGATTGTTGGTAGGCTGCGGTAGAAACCTGAACATTCATTTGTGTCAAATTTCTAATTGATTGGCTGCTAGAATGAATAATCTCATTAATTTTTGCCATTGCCTCAACAACTGCTTCTCGTCGTTTAAGGGATTCGCTCATTTCCTCTGTCGCCTTTATAGCACTAAGTTGGAGCTTATCAAGTATGTCTTTAATCTCTATCGTACTTTGTTGACTACGTTGAGCCAGCCCTCTCACTTCATCTGCTACTACAGCAAAACCTCGCCCTTGCTCACCTGCTCTGGCAGCTTCAATGGCGGCATTCAAAGCCAAAAGATTTGTCTGTTCCGAAATGCCTTGAATAACCCCAAGCACCAAATTAATTTCATCAACGTTCGCACCCAAAACCCCAATTGATTGCTCAACCGTATTCAATACCAAGCTTAATTCTTCAAGCTGATTACTTGATAGCTGAACCTGCAGCAAAACCTGCTGAATTTCTTTCTCGGTGCTTTCAGCCGACAAACGCGTAGACTCAGCATTTCCAGCAATCTCATTAGAGTTTGCTTTCATTTCTTCAATCGCACTAGCTACTAAATTAGTTTCATTGATTTGACGATCAGATACTTTAGTCAATTTTTTCCTCTGTTCATTAGACTTAACCGAAATACCAATCAATGCACTACTTGAACGTTTTAGGTGACTGATATCAACCGACATTGTTGCTAAAAAAGTATTAAAATCAGAAGAAATTTGATTCAAAATATCAATTGAACTTGAAGGCAATTTTCTAGTTAAATCGCCCTCTCCGTTAGCTAATTGCTTAACTGCAATACTTAGGGTATCTAGCGGACCTAACACTGTTCGCGAAGACAATAAAACCATCCCGGCAAGCATAGCAAAAACACCTGCTAAAATAGCGAAAGCAACAAACAAACTGTCGCGCTGAATCATGCCCATCGAGTGATTTATTTCTGAAGTAATCTTATCTGCACTATCAATATAGAACCCAGTACCAATGACGACATCCCATTTTTTAATATAAACAGCGTAACCATATTTTTTAATAGCCTCTTTTTCACCAGGCTTCGGCCAATAAAACTCACTAAAGCCATTTCCTATAGTTGCTGTGTCAATAATATCTTTGATAATAAAATTGCCATACTGGTCTTTTAAATCAATAACATTGACCAATTGAGCACCAGCACCATGCATCAACCTCATACCTTTAGTGTCATAGGCATATAAGTAACCATCCCCACCATCAAATTTATAGGTTTTTAACAGAGCCAACGCACCTTCAAGCCCTTCCGTTCCCGGTTTATTTATTTCAGGCTGAATAAGACTGATAGAAGAATCAATGACTGTTACTAATCGTTTTTTTTCAGTTTCAATCGTAGCATCTCGTACAAGACTAGAAATACCATCATTCACGCTATCTAACGTATGAATTTGAGTGACAGCACTGATAATGGCAATTAATAAAAATGGGACAAACGCTAGAAAATAGATTCTTAGTTTAAGGGAGGAGAGCATAGAGAACGATCCTTATGTGAATGGTAAAGCCACAACCTGTAGCCATTTATTGCGAGCAATTTAAAACAATATTTCGTTTTTATCTAGCGCCTAAGAAAAAAACTATAGAATTTAATAGTAAAATAACTCACAAAAAAAATGATATGAATAAAAAGCTAAGGAAGTAGAGCTACTGACCTTTAGGATCAATTAACTAGTAAACATCATCGCGATTGTATAAATAATTCGATTTAAGCCAGTCTAAAAAATCTTTCCCATCCGTACTTTGTTAACTATGGACTCTAAGTCTTCAAACAAAAAAGGTTTACTTAAAAAAGTGTTCATTCCTGATTCAAGACATTTCCGTTTTACACTCTCCTCTACATGAGCAGTCAGAGCAATTATCGGTGTTTGATTAAAGCCTTTATCTTTCTCAATCTGTCTAATAGCAACTGTGGCTAAAAAACCATCCATTTCAGGCATATTACAATCCATAAAAATAATATCGTAACGCTGGGAGCTATTAAATTTCTCCAGCGCCATTACACCTGTTTCAGCCAAATCTACAGAACATCCCAACTTTAAGAAAAATTGCTCGCAGATCATTTGATTTACTTTATTATCTTCGGCCAACAAAATATGCAGTGGCCGTTGCACATCACTTATTTCGAATTTATCTGTAGACTCTAATAAAGGTTGATTCAACACATCTTCACTAGGAAGTATGAATGGCAGAGTTACGGTGAACACACTTCCTGTACCAACGATGCTCTCAACCGACATAGTCCCACCCATGAGGTCCACTAAACGTTTAGTAATGCTTAACCCCAACCCAGTACCTCGGATATTGGGATTAAAATGACTAACCTGATAAAACTGTTCAAAAATTTTCTGCTGGTTTTCAGGAGATATACCAATACCTGAGTCCCTAATGGCAAAAGATAAAATGATAGTGTTTTTTTCATCACTTTCCTTACAAGAAACCTCAATAGATATTTCACCTTCATCAGTAAATTTAAACGCATTCCCAACAAGGTTATAGAGGATTTGATGAAGTCGATAAGGGTCACCTCGTACTAATTCTGGAATATCATCGATAGCACAAGTTAGCTTTATTGGCTTTTTATCAAACTGAGGAGAAAGCAATAACATCACTTCATTGATGACATTGCGTGAACTAAATGGAATTTTCTCTAATTCCAACTGTTCTGCATTAATCTTGGAGTAATCTAGAATATTATTAATAATGTGCATCAATGTTCGGCCAGCATTATTGATTACTGTAACTTGCTGTTGTTGCTGTTCATTAAGGTCGCCCATAGATAGCAATTGGGCCATCCCCAATACCCCATTCATTGGTGTACGTATTTCATGTGTCATTGCCGCTAAAAAATCGGCTTTTGCTTGCCCTGCACGCTCGGCTTCAACTTTCGCCTTTTCTAGCTCTTCAGCCTGTTCTGAAAGTTTTAAATTATCATTAAGTGCCTGCCAGTAAACACGATTTTGCTGTTTTCCAGTAATAAAAATAAACAGACCATAACCAATAATTAAGCCTACTACAATCAAGTTACCAGGCTCGTTTAGCAGCAATCCAGCTGCTAAGGCAAAGGGGAAACAAATCAACACAAAATAACTGCGCATTAATTTATAAGAAGGCGCTAGTACTGTAACACCACCAATACTGATGCCTGCAGCGGCCATCATATTAATAGTCACTGCCAAGTCGACAATCGGGTTAATGTAAAAAAGCCAAGCAGAACCGCTTACCCAAACAATAGCGGATGAATTGTAGATAAAAGCATAACGAGGAAAGCACGTGGAGATATCAATATCATTAGATAAAGAGACTTTTAAAAATAACACTAAACGATAAATCTGCAACAGTAAAAAACAGCCTGAAAAAACACCAATAATGTCTAGGTGTTCACGAGCTGTTGTAGAGCTAAAAGCAGCAGCCCAGAATGCTAATAAATAAAATACTCCGCCATATCTAGAGCGTCTAGCTAAATCCTTTAAGCTAATATCATTGAGTTGTTGATCACCCAACGTATAGCGTGAATTATTCAATAGCGTTCTCAGATTAAATGCCCATTAATAGTTTAAGGTGCATCAGCTTCCATTGACTGATTTATCCATAATAGTGCATTTAAGTACTATTGAAAACCAAACAAAAAAAGGCCAGCAGGGGGAAGACTGCTGACCTTATCAATACAACCGGATTGTTATTTAGCTAATCAAACCGCGAATTGATTCATGGTGTTATCTTTACCTGACGCTTTCAGTGCCTGCTCACCTGAGAAGTACTCTTTGTGATCATCACCAATATTAGAACCAGACATATCTTGGTGTTTCACGCAGGCTAAACCTTGGCGAATTTCTTTACGCTGTACTTCTCTCACGTAGCCCAACATGCCAAGTTCACCGAAGTAGTCTTTCGCTAAATTGTCCGTAGACAAGGCAGCTGTATGGTACGTCGGCAAGGTAATCAGATGGTGAAAAATCCCAGCTTGTGCCGCTGCATCTTTTTGGAAGCAACGAATACGTTCATCCGCTTCGTCTGCCAACACACTACCATCGTAATCTTGTGACATCAGTTTCTCACGTTGGTATTGGCTCACATCTTTACCTTCAGCCAACCAAGCATCAAACACTTGCTGACGGAAGTTCAACGTCCAGTTAAAAGATGGACTGTTGTTGTAAACCAATTTCGCGTTTGGCATAACGTCACGAATACGATTCACAATGGCAGCAATTTGACCGATGTGTGGTTTTTCGGTTTCGATCCACAATAGATCCGCGCCATTTTGCAAAGACGTAATACAATCCAGCACCACACGATCTTCACCTGTATTCGGCTTAAAGCGCACCAAACCATTAGCTAAACGAGTTGGCTTAATCAAACGCTCACCCAGTTTGATCGCCATATCACCAGACTTAATTTGCTCCAGTGACGTCACTTCTTCGCCATCAATAAAGGCATTGTATTGTTCCGCCAAGTCGCCAGCCGTTTGTGATACTGGGATCTTTTGCGTTAAACCCGCACCCAAAGAATCTGTACGCGCTACGATCACACCATCATCTACACCCAATTCTAAAAAGGCGTAACGTACAGCATTAATTTTCGCTAGGAAGTCTTCATGCGGCACGGTTACCTTGCCATCTTGGTGACCACATTGCTTAGCATCAGACACTTGGTTTTCAATCTGGATACAGCAAGCGCCCGCTTCGATCATTTTCTTCGCTAGCAAATAGGTCGCTTCTTCGTTACCAAAGCCAGCATCAATATCAGCAATAATTGGCACAATATGAGTTTCAAAATTATCGATTTTTTGCTGTGTCGCTTGCTCGCGAACTTGATCGCCCGCTTCTCTCGCTTCGTCCATCTCTTTGAATAAATGCTGTAACTCACGGGCATCTGCTTGTTTCAAAAAGGTGTATAGCTCTTCGATCAAAGCTGGCACCGAAGTTTTTTCATGCATAGATTGATCTGGCAATGGACCAAATTCAGAACGCATCGCCGCGACCATCCAGCCTGACAAGTATAAGTAACGGCTACGGGTCGTGCCAAAATGCTTCTTAATAGAAATCATTTTTTGTTGGCCGATAAAACCGTGCCAGCAACCTAAAGACTGAGTGTAATTTGCTGGGTCTTTGTCGTAGCTCGCCATGTCTTCACGCATAATTTTAGCTGTGTATTTCGCGATATCTAACCCCGTATTGAAACGGTTTTGCAATTGCATTCTAACCACAGATTCTGGATTCATCGCCGCCCAAGTTGGGCCTTGTGAGTGAATCGTTTGGCTAGCTTGTTGCGTTTTATTCTTGTAAGTATGCATAGTATTTCTCGCTCTTTAGGTTGTTTAAGATAAATTCATTAATAAAAATCAATTCTCAGCTTTCACTTTAACTCGGTATGCGTGTAGCAAAGGTTCGGTATAACCATTTGCCTGAATCACGCCTTTAAAAATCAAATCCTGCGCCGCTTTATAGGCGTAACTGGTTAATAAGTTTGACGACATAGGTTGGTAACCTTCTGTGGTTTTATTCTGTTCATCTACCACCAGCGCCATACGCTGCATCACGTCATCAATCTGTTCTTTATCGCAAAGTCCATGCAGTAACCAGTTAGCCAAATGCTGGCTGGAAATTCGCAAAGTGGCACGATCTTCCATCAAGCCCACATTGTTAATATCTGGCACTTTCGAACAACCGACGCCCGCCTCAACCCAACGCACTACGTAACCCAATAGCCCTTGAACGTTGTTTTCAATTTCTCGCTCAATCACTTGGTCCGACAAGGTCAAATTGCTTGGAATTGTCGGGATGGTAAGTAAATCCGTTAGGCTCGCTTGCGGACGGCGTTTAATGCGTTCTTGTACTTCAAACACATTCACTTGGTGATAATGCAAAGCATGCAATGTCGCCGCCGTTGGCGAAGGCACCCAAGCCGTATTTGCGCCGGCTTTTGGATGCGCAATTTTGGCTGTCATCATCGCAGCTATTTCATCCGGCATCGCCCACATTCCCTTGCCAATTTGTGCTTTGCCCGGTAAACCACATTGCAAACCTATGTCTACGTTGCGGTTTTCGTAGGCTTGAATCCAAGGCTGAGTTTTAATCTGATCTTTTGGCAAAAACGGCCCTGCTTGCATACTGGTATGAATTTCATCACCAGTACGATCTAGAAAACCGGTATTGATGAAAAACACTCGTGATTTCGCCTGACGAATGCACTCTTTCAGGTTCAAGGTAGTACGACGTTCTTCGTCCATAATGCCAATCTTGATGGTGTTTTCTGGCAAACCAAGCATCTGTTCTACTCGACTAAATAACTCACAGCTAAACGCCACTTCTTCTGGTCCGTGCATCTTTGGCTTGACGATATAAATGCTGCCAGTGCGACTATTACGCATTCGGTTTCGAGTCATACCTTCTGAGCGTTGCAAATCCAGCGCGCCAATCAAGGTTGTCACTACCGCATCCATGATGCCTTCCGGTACAAAGTTACCTAGCTCGTCTTGCATCAAGTCACATTCCATCAAGTGACCCACGTTGCGTACCAACAATAAAGAACGACCATGTAGACGGTATTCCTGATTGTCCAAATCCGTAAAAATACGGTCAGGGTTCATGCGACGCGTTTGCGTTTGCCCATCTTTGCTAAAGCTGGCTTCTAGCGTGCCTTGCATCAGTCCTAACCAATTGCGATACACTTCAATTTTGTCTTCCGCATCAACGGCTGCCACAGAGTCTTCGCAATCAATAATGGTGCTTAATGCCGACTCAATTAAAATGTCGTTGATATTGGCTGGGTCTTTCGCACCGTTTTTACCGTTACGATCAAATTGGATTTCTACGTGCAAGCCGTTGTTTTTTAGCAAAATTGCCTCTGGTTCGCTGCGCTGGCCATTTACTGCCACCAGCTGACAAGGCTGCTTCAACCCTGTTTGATGGCCATCTTCAAAAAAAGCCAACAAATGGTGGTAATAAACCACATAGCTGATCACATCTTTATGAGAACCAGACTCCAACGGAAACACTTCGTCCAAAAAGTCTTTGGCTTTGGCAATCACCGCTTCGCCACGAGCTGGGTTGTAGCCTTTATTGTGTAAAACAGCTGTTTCTAGTCCTGCTGTTTTCGCAATGACATCTGTACCGTAAAAAGCGTCGTACAAACTGCCCCAACGTGCATTGGCGGCATTCAATGCAAAGCGTGCGTTCTTTACTGGCACAACTAATTGAGGTCCTGCTAAGTTGGCGATTTCCTCATCAACATTCGCCGTGGTGATGGTGAAATCTTCGCCCTCTGTAACCAAATAACCAATCTCACGCAAGAAGGCTTCATAAGCCTTTATGTCCATGGCTTGGCCTTTCCGAGCGAGATGCCATTGATCAATCTGTTGTTGCATCGCATCGCGAGTGGCCAATAGTTGGCGATTAATCGGTGACAAGTCAGCAACCAACTGTTCAAGGTCGCGCCAAAATGTTGTCGGTTCGATAGCGTGAAGTGGCAGCACTTCTTCATTGATGAAGTTGCAAAACCCTGGATGAATCACACTGTTATTTTTAGCTTGGGGCATATTCATCTCGCTTTCCTTCTTTCTTATATCTATCTGATTCTTAGGGTTAGCAATTCGTTTGATCTCTCTTACGATTGCTTGATTTATAGTCTATGCCCTACTAAGATAAAATTTCACAATAAGAATTACACAGTGTAAATTTTACAAAAATGAAAAATAAAAATAGCCTAAATCGCAAAGCCCATTTTTTGGGTACTAAGATCCGCAACCTGCGTAAACGCAACCGTTTGACGATGGAAGACCTGTCGGCGCGATGCATAAAAGTAGACGCAGAATCTGCCCCATCAGTGTCTTATTTATCCATGATAGAAAGGGGGAAACGCATCCCCAGTGAAGACGTATTGGAAGTCATCGCCAGCGTTTTTCAAAAAGATGTCGAATGGTTTTTAGATGATATTCCGGAAGAAGAAGCCATTACTCCAACAAAAGGGTCTGGCGGTGGCATTAATGGTATGGCGTTAGAGCCAAACTTTTTGTTCTCGAAAGAAATACTACAAATCGCCATTCCTGAGATGCTTTCCCAAACTGGCACCAGCGGTCGTCAATTTGCTCATTTGTTGATTCGCGCCCACCAAGAGCATCATCAAAATCATTTCCCAGATTTAGAGCGAGCCGCCGAAGAAGTAGGACTCAAGCGCTTACCATTAAGCCTTGATGAGATTGTCGCCATCACCAAGCAAATGGGTTTGCAGATCAAGTGGTTTAGAAAAACTCCGTTAGCGGTTTTACAAGAAATGGGCATCAGTGAAAGCCATGTGGTGACTTCTTTCTTTGATCCGCCAAGTACGATTTACATCAACCAAATCATGAAGGCTCAGCCACAACGGTTGAAATACAATCTCGCGGTGCATATTGGTCATACGGTTTTACACGACAAAGACGGCATGAAAAACGTCTTGGTCACAGGACGAAATGAGATCTCGCCCTTACAAGCGCAGAACGCGAAAATACAATCATCGGGAATGGATGCTCAGGATATTTTGTACGCATGGCGGGACTTCGAATGTAGCTTTTTTGCGGGCGCACTGCTTTGCCCAAAAGTTCCATTTCGACAAATGCTAGATCGTAATGGCTACGAAATTAATACCGCACAACTAGCGGGTGTTTCTGAATCCGTCACCATGCGCCGTATGACGGCAGCATCGCCTTATCCGCATTGGCATTATTTTGATGCCTACGCTCCGGGCAAACTTAAAGCCGTGTATCGTGGTAATGGCATTCCGCTGCCTTGGGGCAATATGAGTATGGTGGAAGACCCTTGTCAGCACTGGTCGGTGTTTCGCAAAATCAGCGAACCAAGCACTGGCACTTCCGCACAAATATCGATTCTTAATGTCGGCGACGAGCCGCGGATTTACGCTTGTGAATCGATCAAAGTACAAGATCTTGCAGGCAACAATCACGTGCTTTGCTCCGGCATCGATTTGAATCCTGCTATTGATGCCCAAGGCAAAGACGCCCTATCCATTGCAGCCGATTTACGGGAAGCGTGCGTCACCAAAGGCGGTTCTTCACAGATCCCGAGAAGCATCAAAAAAGACCTAATGAGTGTGGCGAAAATTCTCAATATCAATTGGGTAGAACGCGGCATAGACAACGATGCTCGGTTGATTTGCTCACGCGGTGCCGTTTGTCCAAGAAAACCGAGTTGTTATCAACAATGCGAGAGAGCATAGACTTATCAGATTAAAAAGCGATGTAGTCTAAGCCAAACTTTGTGGTGTTTTGCTAAAGCCATTAGCACTTTCACTGCTAATGGCTGGCACTTAGTATCAGGTCAAAAAAAGATAATCACCCTTTCGATAGTGGAAAACCATGCATTTTTGCTGTCCATACCACGATCATTGAGCTTATAAGCAAGGCTAACAAGGCTGGCGAAAAAGCGCTGACACCAAATTGCTCGAGCAGCACTCCCCCAATCAATCCACCACCTGCAATAGCAATGTTCCAAACAGTCACCAATATGGATTGAGCGACATCCACTGTACTTCCAGCGGCCTTGGCGAGTGCAGTTTGAAATAGTGTCGCTGAACCACCAAACGCCAGCCCCCATAAGCCAATCGCAACATAAACAACGAGATCCATATCAGCAAATATACCTAAAGCCAGCACAGCTAAACCAAACAAACCAGTAAAGGCCAGAGTCATTGCTCGCAAATGACTGTCAATAAACACACCCACAATCCAGATACCAAGCAGTGACATTATGCCAAAAACCAATAATACAAAACCTGTACGCTCAGCCATATCAACTACTGCTAAAAACGGGGCGATATAGGTATACAGAATATTGTGTGCCAGCACAAAAGTTAACACCACAAACAGCACAGCACGTATGCCAGGTAATACAAAAACTTGCTGCAATGAATATCGTTTATTTTTAGCGGAACCAGAAAAATCGGGCACTTGGAAACATATCCAAACCATCAAAATCAACGCCAGTGTGCTCATTATGCCAAAACAAGTACGCCAACCCACTAACGTACCAAGGAAAGTGCCCGCCGGAACCCCTAATGACAGCGCTAAGGGTGTGCCCACCATAGCAATAGCAATGGCGCGGCCCTGCTGATGTTCAGGTACCATACGCGAAGCATAACCAGCTAACAACGCCCACAACAAACCCGCTGCCATGCCTGCTAGAAAGCGCCCCGCCATTATTAGGACAAAGCTAGTAGACAGCATTGTAATTGTATTAGCGACCACAAAACCGGCTATCGCGGTCAGTAATAAAGGTCTTCTTCTGAGCCCTTGCGTGGCGGCAGTCAGTGGAATTGCAGCCAGCAAAGAGCCGATGGCATAAACAGTCACTGTCTGCCCAACCCATGCCTCAGAAACACTCAATCCTAGTGCCATCTGCGGCAGCAAACCGGCCGGCAGCGCTTCCGTTAGGATAGTTATAAAAGCCGCCATAGCTAGCGCCAGCAATGAAGTCAGCGGTAGACGATCTTGTTTAGTCTCCTTCATAGCGATGTCTCCAGCGCGCCATAGATTACATCACGCATTTCGGTCACGAAACGGCCAGACATACCTTCAAATTGCGTATTCGTAAAAGCCACCACACTGAGTCCTTGAACATGATCGACGAACCACGAATGTCCGTAGGCACCGCCCCAGCGCCAAGTTCCTAGGGATTCTGGCGAAGCGGCCAATAGTGCGTCTCGCAAGACTGAAAAACCTAGACCGAAACCGAAGCCCGGCGCATTCGGCAATTCCAATCCGTTAGTCTGATCCCGCCCCATTTCAGCAATCAGCTCATCAGGTAATAGCTTGCCTCCACCTTGACGTAACGCTTCCAACAGACACAAGAAGTCTCCAGCTGTACCCGCCATACCGGCTCCGCCAGAAGGGAATGATTGAGTATCAAAAATGCGCGCTGGACTGTACTTAATACCTACTGCGCCATCAAATGGCGAGACTGTTTCCCCTTCCGTTAACCTATGTGGACTAGGTGTATCGTTCACATAAGCGACAGCCACTCGCTGCGGATTATTTGTCACAAAACCCGTATAATTCATACCCAACGGACCGGTTACTAACTGACGAACCGCCTTATCCAGTGGCGCTCCTTGTATACGTTCGATCAATGCCCCCAAAACATCCGTTGCTAACGAGTAGCCCCATGCCGTTCCCGGTTCGTATATTAATGGCACGCTTGCGATGCGTCGCAGATTTTCCTCCAAGCTAATGCCAGACGCATCCATCCCATCTGACACACCCGCCATTGCGTATGGGCTATTTTCGTCGGCTTCGAAGAAGCGGTAACTTAAACCGGCCATATGACTAAGCAACTGTCGGGCGGTTATACGAGCTGTTCGGCCATCGGCTAATCGAGGCTGAAAATCAAGCTTCCAGATACCAATATCTTCATCTAGCTCAAGTCGGCCTTGTGCTACCAGCACCAATGCAGCGACAGAGACAATAGGCTTGCTTACAGAAGCCAGCCTGAAGACCGTATCAACAGTCATCGGCCTAACAGCCTCGCGGTCAGCAAAGCCTGAAGCCTGTTGATGGATCACCTCCCCATGTTGGCTAACCAGAACAACAGCACCAACCAATCGCTGCTCATCCAAGGCCCGTTGAACAACGCTTTGAATGTTAGAAGAAAAACCTCTAAGCCAAGCGCTTTGAGGCAAGAGATATTTGTGAGTTGTCATAGAAAATCCTCGGTTCATATATGAACGGGGATCATATAAACTCACAGATTAAAGAAAAAGTAGGCCGTAGTTACTTTGTATGCGGAGCATTGTGTCCGCAATTAAAATCATGAACCGGAGGTAACATGGATAGCCTGAATGGCTTTATCGTATTTGTGCAAGTAGCCGAGAAGCGTAGCTTCGTTGCCGCAGGTCGAGAGCTGGGCGTGTCAGCTTCTGCTGTTGGAAAGAGTGTGGTGCGACTAGAAGAAAAACTCGGTGTCCGACTATTTCACCGCAGTACCCGTAGCATCACACTAACCGCCGAAGGTACTTTATTTTTGGAACGCTGCCGCCGTATTCTGGCCGAAATAGAAGCGGCAGAACTCGAACTATCTCAATCTAAAGAGACACCCCGTGGACGTTTGCGCGTGAGCCTGCCACTAGTTAGCTCACTGGTATTGCCCGTATTAGGTGACTTTATGCGTCAATATCCAGAAATTGAACTTGATCTGGACTTCACCGATCGCATGGTAGATGTCATCGAAGAAGGGTTCGACGCAGTGGTGCGCACCGGCGATCCTGTTGATTCACGTTTATCAGCCAGACGACTCGGTTCATTCCAGATGAGGCTAGTCGCTTCACCTGATTACCTCAACAACCGTGGCATTCCAAAATCGCCAATAGACCTATTGCAGCATAGCTGTTTACACTATCGATTTCCCAATAGCGGCAAATTGGAAACATGGGCACTGCAACAAGAGCCAAATGAAGCAGAGCTGCAACTTCCAAAATCAATGATTTGCAATAATATAGAGACTCGTTTGTGCTTTGCGCTACGGGGATTAGGTATCGCTTATCTACCTGATTTTTCTATTCGGGAACCTCTTTTAGATGGGCGACTCTGTACAGTTTTAGCCGACAAGGTAAAACACACCGGCGTCTTCCATATACTGTGGCCAGCCAGCAAGTACCCATCGCCAAAAGTACGCGCCTTAGTGGATTTTCTATCTACAAGAGTATTTCCGCCTAAGAAAATAAAAGGCTAAAGTAATTCGATTACCTTGGCGCAATATAAATATGATGGAAGATCCTTGCTGGTAACAATCATGTAATTTTCTCTAGTATACAGCTAAATTTTGTCATTAATCAGCAAAGCAAAGACGCCTCACTATTGACACAGATTTACGTAAAACTTATCCGCTAACACGAAATACACAATGATTGTTGCCGAAGATGTCCATAGTGGTCGCTGTTAAGCATTATTGGTCGATTTCAAATCCAGCAAACGACACATTTAGTCACTAGCGATGTTGCTTATTCAGGTAATAAAGAGAATCAGTATGACACTAATTCTCTTTTGCTTTAACTTTGAAGGATATAAATTAAGCTGTCTTTGATATTCTTGTTTTTACTTGAATATCAATTCGATGAAACGGACAAATAAAGCCTCATTATTTAAAAACTAAATTCGTCAATTCTGATTACAACTCAATTTACCAAGGTGTAGGAGCTGCTTCAGGTTTTGCTTCTGCAAAATACAACGCCGGTAGGATCCGTGATAAATAAGTAAACTCGTTATAACAGTGCCGCATAAGGTTCAAGCCTATCTCATCAGAAACCTCTAGCTTTTTAGTGGCCTCAGATTTTCCAAGAAGAAAACGACTTCTTAATACACAACCAAATTCCGTATCTCGGGTCAAATGAACCATCTCACCACTAACAGGATCACCATCCACATCTACCTCAATCTGGTCACCAAAGCCAATCGTAGAGCAGATTGCTGCTGATACCCAGTTATTATCTTGAGCTTTTTTATAAGTCGTTAACTCAAAAAAGTCCGTAGGTGCATGAAACTTAAGTTTAGCCGCGACTGGTGGAATGTCAGCAAGAGACTCGACAGCCTCAATGGTTGCACCAATATAATTTTCCCCTTTAGTCCACTTCTCATCCCATCCTTTGAAAGCAACATGATCTTGAGGATGCCACCATTTAATCTTTTGTGTTGAATCAAAGTATTTGAACCACCAATCAAGCATTGCCCCCTTACAACCATGCATATCAGTTCGCACAGCAACGAGCAATTCACCACTGGCTAGTCTTGATATTCCCATTTCGAGTTTTAGTGGTGCAGGATGAAGCAGATCATGAATATCATCTACTGCCCAATATTTTAATGTTGTGATTTTTTTCATTCTATTTCTCCTGCTTTTTTTGGAAACTACATTGGTTTCCAAAAATAATGCGCTTATAATTCAACATTGTCAAGGGAGATAATTAATGCAAATTAGCACCACTGAAGTGAAGAAGCGTGGACGCCCTGCGACGGTTGGCGAAGAAACTAAAACAAAAATAGTGGCGACAACATTGGATGTTTTGTTGGAATTAGGATATGAAAAAACCAGCCTAGATCAGATTGCAAGCCAAGCCAGTGTCGCCAAAAAAACAATCTACCGCTTTTCATCGGGAAAAGATGAATTGATCCAGTTAGCTTTACGTAGCTGGACTGATTCATTTAAATCATGCTTTGAAAAAGATGCAGCTTCATTAGATGAGTTTACACGGCAACTTGAAGACGGATTAGTCACAATTGGCGAACAAGTGCTTAGCCCTAAAGCTGTCCGTCTTTTCCGGCTTTTGCAGTCTGACTTTCCAGGTAGAGATGAATTGACAGCAAGCTATCAGCAACAAGGAATTCAACGAGGTAGGAAAATCTTACAACTATGGATGATCAAACACAGCGACCTTCACATTATTCCCGAGCAAAATTTTGAAACACTGAGTAATTTACTACTCGCCATGGTTATTGCAGAGCCACTACGAGAACTAGCTTTAAGGCAAGTACCTTTAATACCAGTTCGGGATCGAGCTCATAAAGCAGTGCAATTACTGTTACCAAGCTTTACTCAAACTAGCCGGTGAAACAATATGGGCTGAAAGAGTGTATGTATTGGAACTGTGTCCTGGATCAACAGAACGACATTTTTCGACGTGGTTGATGCTAAAGAGGCATCGGTTGACAAAAGAATGTCGGCTGATGCCGTGGTAATTATTGCCCTCAATGCCCTAGATAAAAATCGCAATTACATCATAACCGGCTGCAATAACTGGTTACTAGGACAGCTGCAAAGATTTGTAACACGCAGGCGTTTGTTGATTATCGCAGAGAAAATGCTGAGACCAAATGCTCATTCAAACAAGGACCTAAACTTATAAATATCTGTGATGTTGCTCTTTAACAACACCTTAGTTACGGAAAACAGACCTTACTTCTAAACTCATATCAGTACTCGAAAACCGTGGCTAACACTTGTTGGCCAGTACACTGATACTTGTTACAAATGAAACGAATTACCCCACATTTATGTTGTTATACCCCAGACCAACATTCAAAACACGCTCAGCCTCGCTCTATCTCGCTCAGAAAACTCGCTAAAATATTCCGACTTTGAGCCAGTTTCACTGTTTTAGCGTCTAAAAGGTCAATCTGCTCATGTAAGACATTACGTAACTCATCACACGGTTCAAAAACTGGGCCATCACCTCTCACACAAGGTAAAAATAGTTTAATGGTAGCAAGAGTCATACCTGCCAAGCCAAGCAACTTTATCCGCTCGACAGTCTGTAACTCTTTCTCTGAGTAATCACGATACCCACTTGTGATACGCATAGGCTTCAGTAGCCCTTCCGTTTCATAATAACGTAGCATTCGAATACTAACGCCTGTTTGTTTAGAAAGTTCACCTATTCTCATTTTACCCTCTTGACTCTTACAGTACTGTCAGGGATTAGGATAGTGACTCTTTAATTTGAACTCAACTAGGAGTCAATAACATGTCTACTGAAATCAGCACATATCAGGCTCAATTAAATGGGCGTCCGGTAAACCTTTCTGAACTTACCCCTCTAGCATTCGCTGGATTTGCACACTTCACTGCAATGCAGATACGAAATGGAAAAATAAAAGGGTTAGATCTTCACCTAAGGCGGTTACGTATGGCATCTGTGGAATTTTTTGGGATGGCTTTGCCGGATGAACTAGTGCAGTCCTATATCAAAAAAACAATTAATGAGGGACATGAAGATTTATCATTAACGGTTACCATTTTCTCACGTCATGGTGAATTTACAGCAGACAGCATGAATGTAGAGCCAGCCGTTCTCGTTCGTACTGGAGCCCCCTTTAATGGGCCCAATGGCCCGTTAAGGCTAGCAGCTATAGACCATGAGAGACCACTACCGACAATAAAACATGTTGGTGAAGTTGGTAAAACTTACTTTCTACACCAAGCTATTCGCCGCGGCTTTGACGATGCAGCCTTCGTTGATAATTTTGGGCACTTAAGCGAGGCCACTATATGGAATCTTGTCTTTTGGGATGGCGAAACAGTTATTTGGCCAAAGGCTAAAATATTAGATGGCACTATGATGAGCATCGTTCAACGACAATTGGAACATATAAACATTCCACAACGTCACGAAGCAATCACACTCAAACGTCTTAGAGAACTATCAGGTGCAGCAGTAATGAATTCATGGACCCCAGGGATATCAATCAGCGCCATTGGCTCAGTTACGATAGCAGAAGCAAAGCCGTTTATCCGCTTACTTCATGAAGCCTTCGAGGCTGAGCCCGCCGACACAATTTAAAGGTACTTCACTTACCTGAGGTCATAGAATTAGTGTGCTAACCAAGTACTCTTCCCCCTATTTTTAGTTAAATTAATTCCCAAACACAAAAATAACGCGCATGCAGCAAACCCTGCAGCCAGCCAGAGATTGGAGGTCAAGCCGAGTCCATCTACGGCTTGACCTCCCGCCCATGACCCCAATGCAATACCAATATTGAAAACGCCCACATATAGCGCAGTAGCAATTTCCATAGCGCGCGGGGCGGCTTTCATCACCCAGGTCATTAGGCCAACTGACACGCCGCCGTAGGCTAAACCCCAAACTAATAACACCACACCACCACCGATGTGGGAATCACCGACGGTCAGAAACAGCACAGGCGTTAACAATAACCCCAGCGAAATAGCCATCAATGCTAGCCCCGTGCGGCGAGCCGCAACCATGCCAGCGAGAAAATTACCGATAATGCCGGCGATGCCGTAGGCAAACAGCAGTGCGCCAATCCATTGCGTTTCAAATCCAGATACCGACAACAACAACGGACGCACAAAAGTAAAAGCCATGAAGTGACCAGCAACCAGAAACAGTGTAAGGGTAAGCCCGACTTGCAGCTTACGGTTGCCAAGCTGTTTGCAGAACGCGTTGTATGTAGCCGAAGATACCACTGGCAACTTTGGCATGAAGGCAAGGTTAAACGCCAGCACCACCCCGCTGAATAATGCCATGCTACCGAAAGCCCAACGCCATCCAGCAAAGTCACCCACCCATGCTCCGAGCGGCACCCCCAACACGGATGCGGCTGCCACTCCGCCAAAAATGATGGATGTTGCCAAACCAATCGAATGAGTAGGAACCAATCGGGCAGCCAGTCCACCAGCGATAGCCCATATGCCCCCCATGCAGAAGCCGACTAATACACGCCCAGCTAGCATCCACCACAGGCTTGGTGCCAATGCCGAAGTAATGTTGGCCATGATCAGCAATCCCAGCAATCCGCACAGAATCCGGCGCCGATCCATGTCGCCAGCTGCCATCACCACGAGTAGCGCGAACAGCGCTGCCAGCAACGCGGGCAGTGAAATCATCAGGCCAGCTGTTCCAGAGGAAATATCCAACGTATCCGCGATTGGTGTCAGTAGTCCAACAGGAAGCATTTCAGTTGTTACCACAGAAAAAGTGGCCAAACTTACAGCAGTAACAGCAAGCCATTGATGCCGAACAGATGTTTCTGCAGCAAACATTGGAGACTCATTCATAGTTTTAATCCTTAAATTAGAGAAATATATTACGCCGTCAGCAAGCGACTTCGAATACTATTGAAGAATACTAACGCAGGCGTATGTGCCCTAAGAATGCGACCAAGAGCACTAACATCCCGGCACAAAGTGCAACAAAAAAACCGGCTAACGCACTACCATCATCGATTACTTGTCCTGCCACCGCAGCACCTAGCGCCACTCCTACATTCAGCGCGGCCAACAACCAGGTCATACCTTCTGTCAATTGGTGCTCAGGCACCAGCCGTTCCACAAGTGACATGGCTACGATCATCGTTGGTGCAAAAAAAACACCTGCCACCAATACAGCGATAGCCAATGTCAATATGCTTCCAACCAGTAGCAAAGGTACGGTAGTCATAGCCGTCGCCAATCCACCCAGCAACAACATACGATGTAGTGGTACCTGCAGTTTTAAGCAACCAAACAGTAAACCAGACAAACAAGAACCGACTGCATAAGCTGACAAAATCAGACTGGCTGCTGCCGGTTTCTCCAGTTGCTCAGCGAAGGCGACACTGACAATATCGACAGTACCGACGATGAGACCCATTGCCATCATCAACAAGGCCAGTAGCCGAATATCAGCCAACTGAATCACAGATCCGCTACACTCAGTGGAGCCATTTTGCGCTGCAACCATAGGCTCAGTTTCGCGCTGGGCAAGCAAAGCAAAAACACCTATGGGTAGCAGCATCGCAGCAACTAAAGGACCTGCTTGGGGGAATATTGCTACCGACAGTCCCACCGATAACGGAGGCCCAGCGATAAAGGTGACTTCATCGAACACAGTCTCAAGTGAGTAAGCTGTTTGTAAACGTGGCTGACCTCGATAAATCTCCGTCCAGCGCGCCCTTACCATCGCCGACATGCTAGGCATAGTGCCAGCCAGCAAGGCACCGATAAACAAGGTCCAATCAGGTGCTTGCCACCAAGTACTTATAAGTAGAAGTAGCACGCCGCTAACACTTAGCGCCGTCGCCATAGGGAGTACTTGGCTTTGACCGTAGCGGTCTACCAAACGAGAAACCTGTGGTGATAGTAGTGCGTAAGCAAGCACAAAGGTTGCAGATACAGCTCCAGCTAATGTGTAACTACCGCGGAGTTGCGACAGCATAGTAATAATGCCAATGCCCATCATCGGTAGCGGAATTCTTGCCAGCAGACCTGCAAGGGCAAAACCCTTAGTACCAGGCGCATCGAACAATTCACTGTAAGGGTTAGCCATATCTTTCTCCAGAGTATGGCGCTTGCCATTATGGCTTAGCGCGATGATAATACATACACAGTGTATGAATAAGACTATACATTCATACGCCATGTATGTAAATAATCATTCAGTGCGTATGTAAGTAATAATACGACACACTCATAAGGAGAAAATAATGGTCCGTCGTACTCGCGCCGACATGGAAGAAACACGTGCCACACTGCTGGCAACTGCCCGAAAAGTATTCAGCGAACGTGGCTACGCTAATACGTCAATGGATGATCTCACCGCACAGGCAAGCCTGACCCGTGGCGCACTTTATCACCACTTTGGTGATAAAAAAGGCTTACTGGTGGAAGTTGTGAAACAGATCGATGCTGAAATGGATCAACGTTTACAACTAATTACCAACACAGCTAAAGATGCCTGGGATGGCTTTCGAAGACGCTGTCATGCCTATCTGGAGATGGCACTGGAGCCGGAAATTCAACGCATAATATTGCGTGACGCAAGATCAGTACTAGGCGGAGCCTCACCAGACTCGCAACACTATTGTGTTGAATCAATGCGATTACTGATAGACAACCTTATACAGCAAGATGTTGTAACCAAAACTAACTCGCAAGCTCTCGCGTCACTGATTTACGGCAGTCTAGCCGAAGCAGCGTTTTGGATAGCGGAAGGTGATGATGGTAATGAACGTTTGGAACAAGGTATCGCCGCACTGGATTTATTATTGCGTGGACTGCTGGTCAAACAATAGGTTTAGCAAAAGCCTAATTATTTACCACCCACCCGTGTTAGCAAGTGATAATCTGGTGATACTTTCCGAACTGCAGTATCTCGTCATTTGAGAACTTGGCTTTCTTTTATACCGCCACTCCAGACGAGCTACTGGTTTCCTATTTAGGTCGAATACTGCTTACCTAACTGCAACCAATCGGTAAAAATGCTTCGCGCAAAACGGTTATGAAACTAACACCTAATAACTAACAGGCCAAAGTCCATCTCCAACAATTTATGTCAGCCGTTGTGACCATAGGCGACTAATCTCAGATCCTGAAAAACATCAAAGTGGACTCAGAAACAACTACTTTTCTTCTGTCTCCAAATACACTTCTACAGCCATTGCCCCACCGTCAATACGCTTTAACAAGCCCGCTTTTTCTAAATAAATTATATCGTTACAAATGATGTTATCCGATACATTAAATCGCTGCTTTAGTGTCTCAGAGAATACTTTTCCATCCAGTGCTAGCAAAAGCAGTATTGTTTGTTGTCGCTGAATATTTTGCATCTTCCTGTTGCTCATCAGAATTCCTCACTTGCCTACTGGCGCAACGACATGTCGCTGTAACGCCTTAATCGCTCGGTCGTTAGCAATATAATGCCAGCCAGCAACAGCAATATCATGGGGAATGAAGCAAAGGTGAATACTTTTGCTGTGGCGCCAAGTATTGGCGGTACGACCATGATGCCGATATAAGCCGTCGCCATGGATAAACCAATAATGGCTTGCGATGCCGATGAGCCAAAACGTTTCGGAGTCATTTGAATGGTGTTCGGAAAGATTGGCGCACAACCTAACCCAATGAATATCAAGCCTATTTTTGCCAACTCATCTGAAAATGGTAGAGCAAGCAAGATGCAGCCGAACAAAATAATGACAACGCCTGAGCGGATAAGGGTTTCTTCTGCCACTTTTTCTGCGATCACTCCACAGGCAAAGCGCCCTGCTGTAATACCTAAATAGTACATTGCTACCCAAAAAGCGGCATCAACTGGCAAAATATTTCGCTCTGTCGTTAGGTAACTCGCAGCCCACAATCCAGTGCTCGTTTCTATGGAACAATAACTAAAGAACATGGCTAATTGCAGCGATACTCCTTTTATTTTTAGTGCGGAAGTATTTGTCACTAACGGAGTACTTGTCTCATCACTTCTTACAGAGTTAATGACAAACTTCTTCCACAACGGAAGTGCAGAAAATAATAAAATGACCAGTAGAAATTGCACAATCGCAATGGTTATATAGCCATCACGCCAACCTTCTTTGAGGGCCAAATAATTCGCCATTAGAAGTGGACCAGCGGTCGCACCAACACCCCAGAATGAATGCAGATAATTCATATGCTTGGCTTTGTAATGTAATGCAACAAAGTTGTTCAATGCAGCATCCACAGCGCCCGCCCCAACACCTAATGGAATAGCCAAGAACACAAGCGCCCATGCCATGTTGGACATACTAAAGCCAAGTAGTGCCACCGCTGTCAGTAAGACACTTAGCGCAACAACTTTTCCTATTCCAAAATAATGAATTGCTTTCGTCACAAAAAGGCTAGAGATCACAGTGCCAGCACTGATAATGAGAGAAATAACACCGGCAAATTCCAGTGAGGCATTTAAGTCGTTTTTCATAACTGGCCACGATGAGCCAAGTACCGCATCAGGTAGACCCAAACTAATAAAAGCGATGTAGATAATGAAAAGCAATAGCATGACAGTGTTTACCTGTTTGAATTTTCTAAAACAATACCGTCTACATGGGTTTATATATAGGTATATACTCTCTTAAAATATAACGATTCTATCAACCTCAATTTTGCCAAGGCGAGTTCAATAAGTGGTGCTATGCAAATTTATAAGATTGAAACAGAAGAAAATGGCAGAGAGCTGACTATTCACGGTAGTCATGACTTTCCTTGTGGATCTTATGACGAACGTTTTTCACATTTTGTTGGTGGCGAAGTACCGTGGCATTGGCATGATGAAATAGAAGTTGTGTTGGTTATAGAAGGCGCCACCAAAGTCGAATGTATTAATTCCAGTGATATCGTGAAAACTGGAGAAATGGTCTTTATCAATGCCAATACCTTACACAAGCTAACGAACTATGGCACTGAAGACTGTCGAATACTGAACGTGGTGTTCAGTCCAAAAATGCTTGGTGGTGTGGGCTTTGGACTAATTTATAAAAAGCATGTGCTTCCTGTTATCAATAACAAAGAGCTGCTGTTTTATAAATTCTCCGGCGCTAAAGCTTGGCACGAGCAAGTGATCAATGAGCTGGCGACAGCCTTTGAAGTATGGAAAGATCAAGGTTCTGACCGCGAGTTTTATATGAACATTGCACTAATGAAATTCTGGCATATTTTCTGTACCAATCAGCAAGACATCACCGCGACTCACAACGCGGCAAAGACCAATGAAAAGCGAGTACAATCCTTGCTAAATTTCATCCACAGCAATTATGAAGAACGCATTTCCATTGCCGACATAAGTGAGGCTGCAAACATCAGTGAAAGTGAATGTTATCGTATATTTCGCAACGCTCTGAGTTGCTCACCAAACAGCTATTTATTGAATTATCGGCTGCGGAAATCGGTTCAACTGCTGACCGAAAGTAATAAACAAATCGCAGACATTGCCTACGAAAGTGGTTTCAACTGCTCAGCCTACTTTGCTAAAAAATTTAAACTTGCCTTTAATGTAACCCCAATGCAATTCCGGAAAAATTACAGCGTAGCCTTAGATCATCCTTTAGCTAACCATTTCCCCATAACACAAACTAAATCAAGCTAATTTCGCAATAGAAGGCAAGACCCAAAAGCCTGATTAACTACTTTTGGATCTTGTCTAGGGTATCAATTCATGACGCTTTTAGTTGTTTTTAAGAGCCTGCCTTTAAGGTTTCAAATCTCAATCCACTTGCGCTTCTATTAGGGAAACCTTTCCAGTAAGTATTGTCTGAATTATCCGTCCCGTTTTTTTCCTTGATATACTTGCCATCATTAGAAACAGGTACTAAATCAAAGTAGCTCGACATAGCAGAATCATGTTTCAAATATTTACCTAGCCATGCCGTAATAAAGTGCGTTGAAATATTGTTCATGCGTACGTTATCCCAAACTGAATCAAGATAATGCATGGTTAAATTAAAGCCTAAATCAGCGTCCACCTTGCTGGCTTCTTCTGGTGGCGCCATCGGTGCGCCTGCATTGTGATTTGCATAGTCGAATGTCAACAATGAACGATCAACACTGGATGCAGACTTCCATAAAGAACGCGCTCCGTCTTCATAGCCAACCACGTCGTCCACTGAACCTGCTATAAATAACATGGGAACTCGAATTCCCTTTGTCGTTTCTGAATCCATGAAGTGTCTTTTCATACCTGCAGGAGCAAAGGTGACAGCTGTTTTTATTCGACTATCCGCTAAGGCGAGATACTCTTTGCTTCCACTCAGATACTGGTCTAGCGTGCCTTTAGGTGTCGAAAAAAGACCTTCTCGTTGATCCAAGGCATATTGTGTCAAACCACCTCCTACTGTCACTACCGTGCCATATCCGCCCATTGAATAACCAATAATTCCGGTATTATTCACATCCACCAAGTTATACAAAAAGGAGGCTTTGTCCTTTGCTAACTGGCTAATTTGATCCAAGATAAACAGTTGATCTTTGGTTCTATTGACCAAGCTTGAGCTGATCTTGGATAAAGTACTATAAGTCGAATCTGTATGATCAATAGACACCACTACGTAGCCTTTTGAAGCAATATTCTCTGCTATGGGCGCCATTAAAAACCGGTTTCCAGGATAACCGTGGGAAATAATCACCAATGGAAACGCTTTTTCAGTTTTAGCTGGTTTGGCTTCTACAATCGCCTGACCATGTAAGTCGACCTTGGTTTTACCATCTCTGATGAAAGCTTTTATTACTCTAGAACCTGTGGCGTTGGCTAATACTGGATACCAAACTTCAACCGTTAATGGACGATCATAATACGGAAAAGCATCTCCATCTTTTCTGTCATTATCCGTATTTAAAACGTCGATCTGTTTTTTATGAATAAAATCAATTTGTCTGACACCTACTGTTTGCTCTCCATAAGCTGCAAGCTCAGGGGCATCGGCTCGAATGGTATCAATTCTATTTTCTGCTCTTACGGCAGAAAATGGGATACAAGAAGCAACCAACAACGTTAAGGTACATCGGGTCATTAGCTTATTTATCATTACAACTTTCCTTATTATCTTTATTGTTTTTGACGTTTAAAAAGCTCACCTAAAAGCGATTATTGTATCTTTAAGCAGTGCTTAGGTAATCGATTAACCAATGAAGTATAAACAGGTCAATCCATTATTCTCAAGTACTAAAACTTACTTATGACGACAAAACCTTTTCCTCGCTTGTTGCTCCCACCAAACGAAGATAAAATCTTGACTCTTAAATACCTCCTTTAGGGAAACTACATGCCACCAAGCCAGCGCCGAAAACAAAAGCACACCACCAACAGCAGGGTGTCTTTAGCTATGGTGGCGGCTCATGCCAAAGTGTCGACAGCAACCGCTTCTCGTATCATCAATGGAATTACGAACAAGGCGTCAGAGCAAACTATTCTGCAAGTCAAAAAAACGGTTGAGGAACTCGGCTACAGACCAGCAAGTATTGGCAGAGCATTAAGATGCCAGGAAAGTCGTATGGTTGGGGTATTAGCCGCTAGTTTGGCCAACCCTACGATGTCGGCAATTGCTTCATCAATAGAGTGGGCGTTAAGGGATGAAGGCTATATTATGTCCTTGTGTGATACTCATGAAGAGGCAAAGATACAAGACGAATATTTACGAGAAATGCAGTCTCAGCTTGCTCGTGCGGTTGTCATCATTGGCGCGGTGCAAAGTGAGCTTTTAACTGATTACCGTAACAGTGATACGACATTGCTCTTTATTAATCGCCCCGCACCAGACCAAGAGAATAGCTACTATGTTGGCATCAATAATTACCAAGCCGGTGTTGATGTCGCAAATTTACTTCTACAGCATGGAAAGAAAAACATTGGGATCATTCATGCATCACTTAACTTTACTGCTGCGGCGGAACGACGCAGAGGTCTGCTAGATAGGTTGTCAGAAGCAGGCATTTATCCCGATGATGTCCCTCATGCTCACATAGAAGGGCTTAATCATCTTGAGGTCGGGTATAAAAGTATGCAAACCTTTTTAGACATGCTCAAAAGGCCGGATGTCATTGTCTGTCTAAGCGATATGCTAGCCTATGGAGCATATCGTCTCACTCAGGAAGCAGGACTAGACCCAATTAAAGATATGACCTTTTTCGGCTTTGACGATAACCCGCTTAACCCTTGGATCGCTAACTGGCTAAACTCTATCGGCGTCCCAGCTAACCTATATGGACCAGCTACCGTTGCCGCCTTAAAAAACATATGGAGCCATTCCCCACCAACAGAGCCGGTCTACCTTCCACATCAATTTCGTTTGAATAAAGAGTTTTTTCTTCTACCACTGAAGAAATAAGCTGTTTCATGGCTAACATAATGCTTCTATACCCTCAGGTAAGCAGTAATTTTTGCTTTTACATTAGAGCAAGCCGTTTAACTTAACGTATTGCAGCAACATGATGGTTTTTCCATCTTTAATCTCACCAGAATCGACCATAGAGCAGGCTAGCTGAAAGTCTAATTCAAGCACTTCTATATTTTCTTGCTCATGCTCAAGGCCACCACCATCAGATACCTTCATGTTGTCTGAATACTCAGCCACAAAAAAGTACAGCATTTCCGTGACAGAACCTGGCGACATATAAGCTTCAAAGACTTTTGTTACGTGTTCAACTTTAAAGCCTGTTTCCTCTTCCGTTTCTCGTTTTATGCAATCTTCGGGATTATCTTGATCTAATAGACCTGCACAAGACTCAATCAGCATTCCATCATGATTACCATTTACGTAAGTGGGCATTCTGAATTGTCGAGTCAACACTACGGTCTTTTTTTCAATGTTATAGAGCAGAATCGTTGCGCCATTGCCTCTATCGTACGCCTCACGCTCTTGATATTGCCACTGACCATTCTGGTCTTTCAACTCAAAAGAAAATTTATTCAAGGTATACCAGTTATCAGATAACAGCGTTTTTTCTATGTTACGAATATCCGTCGTACTCATGCTTGCTTCCTTATAAAGTTTATAGCTATTAACAAAAATGATTAAAATCAAAATATAGCAGCACTGGAGCTCCCTGATCTATTCATTCTAATAAAGGGCTTTAAGAAAACGTAGAATGACATCGGTTTACACCTGTCACAAATATCATGTAACACCTAATCGACATAAAAATGCCATTTATCCTCAATCAGCCCTATCGAAAAAAGCCTACAAGTATTAAAATCAGCGCAAATTCCCCTACCCTTAGTTAAGGATCTCTCATGACTTTGTCGACCGGTCAGGCTACTAATGTCGTCGTTGTTAGTAACTCTTCCGATAATCCGTTTGCTATTGATGTCGCTTATGCAATGGGTCAACACGAAGACATCGCTGATTTGATCAGTATGAAACAGTTCATGAACTCCGAATTCTGCCCACGTTTTATTTCTGACGAAGCAGATTTCGATAACATTGGCCGCAAACTCAAGGGTAAGGCTGTCATCATCGTTAGTACTGGCAGTCATGTAAAAAGTCGCCAAGAACTAGCGATGTCTAACCTGATTATCGCTCGTGCTGCAAAAGAAAATGGTGCCGACCGCGTTATTCTGGTTGAGCCAGACTTATTCTACAGCGCACAAGATCGTGGCCCTCATCAGAGCTTAGGCGAAACCAGTTTTGAACGTGATATCCAAGACGTTAAAAAATTCGATGGTCAGCCTTTCACTGCTAAGCTTTATGCTCAGCTATTAAAGCTGTCTGGTGTGGATACTGTGATGACGATTCACAACCATTCCGATTCTGTGCAAAAGATGTTTACTGAAGTGTTTGAAGGCGACTTCCATAACTTAATCCCTTATGAGATTTACGCCCATTACTTGTTGAATTCAAACATCCTGAACTACGGCGAAGACGGCGAAGGGCTTGTTCTTTGCGCACCAGACAAAGGCGCACGCGATTTCGTTAAAGAAATGTTCAAAACTCTAGGTCTCAGCAAAGCTAAATTCATCATGCTTGATAAAGACCGTACCGCTGAACGCAAAGTAGAAATCACTCTGCATAAAGAAAGCGAACACACTTTTGACGGCTTAGACGGCGCAAGCATTGTGTTGTTCGATGACATGGTTCGTACCGGTTCTACCGTGGTAAAATCGTGCCAATTCTTACAACAAATCAATCCTGAACGTATGGTGTTTGCGGTATCGCATTTTTATGCCAGCGATGAAGGTCGTGAGCGTATGGCGCATCCAGCGATTGGCGAGATTTTAACACTAAATACCTTACCAACGATTTTGAATCGTGATGAACAAGGTCGTTTACGTAAGAAAATGGTCGTATTAAAAGTGGAAAAATGGCTTGCTCAAGAGCTTTGCAACATTCTGGATTTGCCACAAACTCACGAGCCAAACCCTTACAAAATCGATATGTCGTCTAAAAACCCACGTTTTAAACGCAAAATTTGGTTTAGTGAAGAACTGTCTGAATTGAAGGGCTAGAATTAAACACTGTTCAAGTAAGTATTCAAGAATACAAAAATGCCGCGATCACGCGGCATTTTTATTTCTTTTGCTCAATTTTATTGATTAAGCACGAAAAGCTAATAAAAGAATGTCTTTGATTTTACGATCTATTTCTACTTGTGCCGATTCAAAATCCGCTCGCTCTACCTTGTATAAGAAAGGCTGAACACCACGTAATTTCTTGATCGCTTGTGGGTCTTCAGCTAACAAGACCGCAACATAAGAGAACGCGTCGTAATAAGGAAAAGCTTGCTCACGCAATGCGTTCAAGTACGAGTCAACCGACTCTTCTCCGAACACTTGCTTGATAGCAGTAATCGCACCAAAAACAGCGACTCCTTCACACAATGCTGGCGTTTTAGCACCTTCAAAACCAACAGGATATTGACCACGTACCATTTCTTGAATTACATCCGCCAACAACATGACATCGTTACTGAATACTCGAGCTGGCATCTGAATCTTATAGCGATATGGTTCATCAGAGTGTTCAAATACGGCACTTGGTTTAGCAATGCCATCACTGACTTCAAAGCCATCAAATTTGGCTTCAACAACGGCTTCGCCAAAAAGAAACTCTACTGCAGGCAACCAAGCCGCACGTAATTTCTCTAATTTATTTACTTCTGTTGAGTAAGTGTCTGCCACAACCTCATCCTTATTTATTCTGAAAGAAATAGAGCATCAGACTCATAGCCAAAACACTCTTTAGATAGGCGAAACCTTACCATAATGGAGAAGATCAAGCAGGCAAAATTCGACGATAAATACGTAGATTCAGTGAATAACAGTGGTATTTAGATCAATGAAACAGAAGAAAATAACTTACGGATCTTATCTTAATTGGCTATCTTTACTGCCTGCACGATTATACAAAGCAGAGCGGCCTTTCTTCTCTTGCTCGGACTGGCATTGAATGCACAAACGCACTCCTTGAATGGCTTTGCGCCGAGGTTCAGGAATCAAAGCATCACACTCTTCACAATGGGTCAGGCTCTCCCCTTTTGGCATGCTATTTTTTGCACGCTCCACTTCAGAGTCAACCGTTGCGTCTATTTGATCTTGCACCGCACCATCTTGCGCCCAACCACTAGCCATAAAGCGAGCCCTCTTCTTTATATTTGCCTTATCGATTACTCAACAATATTCCGCCACCCATAGTGATAAACAACCCGCCCGTTATTTTAGTAATTTTGGCTTCCATGTTTTTTAGCGAGAAACGTTTTCCTAGACGAGCAATACCAAAAGCATAGCCGATATGCACACTAGTCACGATAGCGCATATGGTAATAAACATGACCGAGAACTGTTGGTACGCTGGCGATTCTAGCGACAAAAACTGAGGCAAGAAGGCGGACAAAAATATTAGTGTTTTAGGATTACTTGCAGAGACCAAGAAAGCTTCTCCAAACAGCGCAAGTCCCGTTTTAGTCGAATTAGTTACGGCAGTATTATCTACAGCATCAAAAGTTGATTTCTTTTTGGATTTCAAGGCTTTAATACCAAGGTAAATCAAATAGCTTCCGCCTAATATTTTCATCACCAGAAACCAAACTGGCAATGTTTGTAAGAGTGCACCAACGCCCAAGGCAACCAAACAAACAATCAAAAATTGGCAGGTCAAATTACCAAAAATCGTAATAAAGGCAGATTTCCAACCAAATTGAATACTATTTTTAAGCACTAATAATACGTTCGGCCCTGGCGACAGTGTGGTCACCAAGTAAGCTAAGAAAAACAAAGTCCATAGATGGAAAGTCATAGTTTGCCCTTAAGTTTGTTGTTAAATAATACTCTTATTCGCTTCTACTTGGTTCTGCACAACTTTGCCTTTCCCGTAAATAGAGGTACAAAGGTAATCCGCAGGACACTCCAACACTTAACGTTCCAACTATTGCTATAAATCGCCACTTAACTTGGTTCTTTTGGCCATCATGAACAATAAAACCCAATAGTGTGATCGCTGCCACAATAACATCTAGCCATGCAAAAATACTGATAGGATTAGCCATTGCTTCAATGTAGAACTGTGGTAGATCTAAACCATTTTTCAGCAGCCAAGGAACAAAAGCCGCATAAGGAATAAGTGTCCCAATAATTGCTAAACCTAAATAAAACATTAGCATTGCTATACCTCCGTGTATCTCTTATTAATTTTTAATCGCTGGCAATGGGTGTTTAAACACAGATTTAAAATAATATAACAAAGAGAAGCCCCTTTTATCTCAACTTTTCTTATGTAAACAGAATATTTCGTTACCTATTGGCAACATCATTCAATTTACCCGCACTGTGGGTATGTTAGAATTCTCGCTTCCAGCCGCAAGAGCGGTGGTTTAGAGAAGACTATTTTGTAAGGTCTTTCATACTCATATACTTTTTTGGAGACAACACCATGCGTTCATCGCTTAAAATGGGATTAGCCGCACTTGTTGCCGCAATACCAGCTCTTGCATCTGCTCACCCAGGACACGAACACTCAACCAGTTTCATGACAGGCTTCATGCACCCTATGGGTGGCTTGGATCATTTATTGGCTATGCTAGCAATTGGCCTTTGGGCTGCTAGCCTTGGCGGTCGTGCTTTGTGGGCTGTGCCTGCGGCTTTCGTTGGTACTATGTTGGTTGGTGGCGGTTTAGCTGTTGCTGGCGTTCAAGTTCCTTTCATCGAGCAAGGTATTGTCTTGTCGGTGATTCTAATGGGTGCTTTATTAGTTGGCGCTGCACGCTTTCCTGTTGCGGTTTGTGCCGGCACTGCAGGATTATTTGCTCTTTTCCACGGCGCAGCGCACGGCTTAGAAATGCCACTGGATGCTAACGGTGCAGAATATGCATTGGGCTTCGCTGCTGCAACGGCGCTGTTGCATGTTGCTGGTATCGGTTTTGGTATGGCGGTTGCTCGCTTCCAAGCACCTATCGTGACTCGCGTAGCAGGTAGCTTCATTGCCATTGCTGGATTGTTCCTAGCAATAGCATAGCGCCTATCAGCCACTGTTTTATTAATCCTTAAAACAGTGGCTACTCTTCTTTTACCAGTAAGTTTTTTCTATTTATTTATCCTCGTTAATTCCCATTATTTAAGCCTTACAAAAAAACTAAATACTAATAAAGAATTTATCTGTATTATTTTCGGTATATTTTTTATCAAGTGAAGGATCGTTAGTTGAAGAAAGCAGAGTTTAAGCAGCCTTCCGCCTTATTTTTTTCATTAATTGCTTTCTTCATTATTGCTTTTTGTGGCGCCTATTGGACTCAGTCAACAAACAAATCCATAGTGAATCAGCAGCAGTCTCTTTTAAGTGGCATATCTCGTACTCAGGCCTCAGTTTTAGAACGCCGCCTTTCATCATCCTTTACCTCCGCACAGATTCTAGCTTATGAAGTAGAGCAAAATAATGGCAATGGTAAATGGTTTCCAAATTATGCCAGCAAACTAATCGAGTCAATTGGTGGCATTGAAAACCTTCAACTTGCGCCAGATGGCATCATTTCTGATATATACCCGCTTGAAGGAAATGAAACAGCCATCGGGTTTGATATTATCTCGACACCCAAATTTAAAGATGAAGCGATGCTCTCGATTAAGAATCATCGAATATTCGTAATTGGTCCGGTTGCCTTAGTGCAAGGTGGTGTTGCCGTTATTAGTCGAGCACCTATTTATTTACATAAAGGTACACAAAGAGAACTTTTTTGGGGATTTGCTTCAGCTGTTATTTATTTAGATAACTTATTAGAAGCAACGCAATTGAAACAGTTAGAAAGCGAAGGATATCAATACAGCCTTTCAAGAAAGCATGCTGCGACAAAGGAAATCATCGTATTATCCTCTTCTGTTATCCCTCTTTCAGATATTCAAGCCTCGACCAATCTTATCCTGCCTGTTGGTACTTGGACGCTAAGAATTAGTAGGGCATTAGACGCTCAGTTAAAACAGCGCAAAATAACAGGTTATGCCATCAGTTTTGCTGTGGCATTTTTACTCTCTATAGCGTTGTATGCCATTCTAATCCAACCTTTAAAACTCAGAAAGCTGGTCAAAGAAAAAACCGCAGAACTTCAAGAACTCGCCTATAAAGACCCGTTAACAGGCTTACCAAATCGACGTTTTTTACAAGATAGCTTGCCCAGAATTCTGTACAACAACCAGAGACGTAAACGTATATCTGCCTTTATTTACTTTGATCTAGATAACTTCAAACGTATTAATGACACGATAGGCCACGATGTTGGCGATCAAGTACTTGTTATTGCCGGAGACAGATTAAATAAACTAAAAGGCATCTCTGATCTTGTTGTACGCTTGGGCGGTGACGAATTTGGAATCCTACTGGGAGACATTGGCGATGACAAACAAGCCGGTGAACAAGCAAATCGAATACTAGAGAGCATTAGAACGCCCATTAAAATGGATTCACGAGAGTATATTTTAAGCACGTCATTGGGTATCGCGATGATTCCAGAGCATGGTTATGACCTTGTTACCATCATGCAAAATGCCGACATGGCACTATATCAAGCCAAGCTAAAAGGTAAAAATCAATACACTTTTTATACTGAAAGAATGAAAATCAGTACGCACAATTTAATTAAAGCGGAAGAGGACTTAACCCGTGCGTTGCAACGAAATGAATTTGAGATGTACTATCAACCTCAGTTTGACCTTCATACCAATCATGTATTTGGTGCTGAAGCTCTAATTCGCTGGAACCACCCAGAAAAAGGTCTAATTTTCCCTAATGACTTCATCCCTCTCGCTGAAAGCACAGGGCAAATTGTTAAATTAGGTTATTGGGTTCTAGAAAGTAGCATCACTTATCTGGCACAACGAAAACAGGAAGGCAGACCTGATATTCTATTGCATATCAATCTTGCTTCGGAGCAATTATCAGATCCTCACTTTGTTATCCTAGTTCAAGAGCTGCTTGAAAAATATCAAGTACCTGCTCATTTAATTGGTTTTGAAATCACTGAAACCTCTATTCTTGAAGACATCCATCTCGCTAGATATTTGTTACAAACACTAAAAGAAATGGGTATTTGTATAGCTATTGATGATTTTGGCACCGGCTATTCATCACTATCTCAACTTAAAAACCTTCCAGTAGATTTGCTAAAAATTGATCGTAGTTTTGTGATGGATTTAGAGAATGACCCGGATGATCGAAAAATCGTTGAAGCAATCATTGCCATGGCTCATAAACTTAATATCAAAGTATTAGCTGAAGGTGTAGAAACCAGAGAGCAATGGAAAATGTTGGCCGAATTCCAATGTGATTTTGGCCAAGGCTACTATGTTAGCAAAGCTTTAACAGCCGATGAATTCAACCAAGGTACGCCAATTATTCATGAAGAGTAGTGCTTTTTTCGCTATTTATTAAAAGTACCTCTTTGTTAAAGTACCTCTTTGTTAAAGTACTTCTTATTAAAAGTACTATTTTTTCCTTATCAACTCAGAACACCTAGCCTAAAATACTCGACATAAAAAAAGCCTCAAGTATTAGATACTAGAGGCTTTCAGATAATACACAAAACATCGCTACATTAGGAAGCTAGACAAATCGCACGGCCATGGTTATGTACTTCAACCAATTCTTTATGCAAGCTGCAGATGGCTTTTTCGTAGTCTTCTTCATCGACAACAAACTGCATATCTACCTGACGCATAGATTGGTGCATAGCCAATACGTTGACGTTTTGCTCTGCAATGGCTTTTACCGCCTTCGCTAGCATACCTGTGGTTTTCATATCGCTACCAATGGCAGAAACAATTGCTACTTTACGTTGTGTAATTTCAGCATCGGCAAAGCGCTCATGCAATACTCTCATGACACGCTTCAAGGTTTTCAGGTTGATCGCCAAATAGTGTGTAATGGTGTTCGCATTAATATCTTTAGCGATAATATGAGCGTGAAATTGTCTTAATACTTTAAGAATATCCACATCAAATTTATCAATATCACCGGCCATGTCTTGATCGAATAGTTCTACGGCAAATACACCACGACAACCTGCAATGATCTCTACACATGGCGCATCACTTACGTAATCACCGGTGATAAGCGTACCTGTATGTTCTGGCTCAAAAGTATTTTTCACACGCAATGAGATACCACTTTGACGCAAACCTTTTGCTGCTTTGGGATGGATAGCTTCCATACCAAGATTAGCAAGCTGATCGGCTACATCGTAGTTGGTTCGACCAATTGGCACGGCCTTGCTTTCACCAACTAAACGAGGATCAGCACTGCTTAGGTGGAACTCTTTATGAATCACAGCTTCATGAGCTTCAGTCAAAACCGCAATTCGGCTGAACGTCATTTCACTATAGCCACGATCAAAAGTAGACATTAGACCTGTTTCGCTGTGAGCATAACCTGTAGCGATCGGAAGTTCTTTGCTCAAATCAACGTCTTTAAATGCATCTAAGATACGCTCATCAAGCGACATGTGGCTTGGGCTATTCCAACCAGTCAAGTCAACGAACACAGCATTCACGCCATCGCGTTGTAACAAGTGTGCTGTATTCCAAGCACTGTGCGCTTCACCAAGACTAGCAAGCATTTCTCGTACAGTAGCAAGATGCTCGCTAATCGAAAAATGACCGTGCTGACAAAGGCGATGTAGGTCTTCAAGACACTCTTGTGCTTCTTGCAAACGGCTATTTAAAAATGCGTCTGCTTTATGGCGCAATTCACCCGCTTCGAACAAGCTATGGTTAATTTCTAACATAGCCGTGCGAACATCTTGTAATGCTGGGAACCAGTTGTTTTGCTTACGCTCTTGAGCGAATAAAGCAAATACACCAGCATCACCCGTTTTCTTGTGCTCTAACAGCTTATCGGTCATACCAGCATAAGCAGAAACAACAAAAACACGTTGGTACATGTTGTTCACTAAAGTGGGTTTGAAAATTATATTATCTCTAACTGAACGGTAGTCACTCATGGACGTACCGCCAATTTTTTCAACTGTATGTTGTCCCATCATTTTTCCAATATGTTAAGGGGCTAAAAGCCAACTTATGCCGAAATCCAAAACTGCCGCTATATTGTCATAAGGTTGCGGAAAATTTAAGCATTAATCGCTTTTTTTAAGCGCTTTAATCGACTTCCTAGCCGCGATGTATTCAGGCCTTGGAGTAGTGTTACCAAATGGCAAATCCACACGATTTGACAAGGCGTTGTAGACAAAAAATAAATTAGAACGAGGCGATGATGTAATATTACCGTTTGAAGCATGCAAAACATTGCAATCAAACAAAATAATTCTGCCTGGTTGACCAACTGCAGCTTCAATACCATTTTTTTCAATCAATGACTGTAAGGAAGCATCATCTGGAACGCCTACCTCTTGCGTTTTAAGAGAAGAAAGATAGTTGTTTTCCGGTGTTTCTCCGACACAAGAGATATAAGTAAGATGAGAACCAGGAATCAACAACAAGGGGCCATTGTGGTAATCGTTAGGAGTAAGCGTAATAGACATACTCAATGCTCTCATACGTGGCATACCATCTTCTACATGCCATGTCTCAAAGTCTGAATGCCAGTAAAACTCCTTACCACGAAAACCCGGCTTGTAATTCAAACGCGTCTGATGAAGATAGACCGCATCACCTAAAAGATACTCTGCGATTCGAACTAATCTTGGATCTTCAGCCACGCCCTGAATAAAAGCGTCTAGTTTATGTACATCAAATACTGAGCGAATATCTCCACTACTGGATTCTGTAACGCTTTCTTCGCGTTGCTTGATCTCGCCATCATCACGTAAATACTGCATATGTTTCTGCATATTAATGACTTCTTCGTCACTAAAAATATCATCCAAAAACAAAAAACCTTTCTTTTCGTATTGATCTAAAAGCGCCTCTTCAAGAGGCGCTTTTTGTCGATAATTAGAGTAGATAATAGGATCTTGGCGCTTGATATGCATAGGTTCTGAATAGATTCTGGATGGATATTGATCTTGCTTAATCCCATCAGAACTCAGTGAATCTACACTATTTTTATCAGAAAATTTTGAACTGAAAAGCTTCTGGTTAGACACTTTCTGCTTAGCAACTTTCTGATTAGTAAAGTCATCATATAAATATTCAGATGCTAGAACCGATGACATGATCGCGACTCCTTATTATCTCCTTACCGTTAACGACATGATCTGATAAATAGCTTTCTAGGCTTACTCTAGAATTTCGTAAGCACCTTCTGAGTTGTGTACTTCTTTACCCGTAATTGGCGGATTAAAGACACAAGCCAGTTTCAATTCTTTAAAAGCTCGCAAGGTATGCGCATCATGTTTATCAAGCACATATACAACACCCGGTTTAATATGGTGTTTTTGACCTGTTTCACGGCTTTCTACTTCGCCTTCACCAGAAATGCAGTACACAGATTCAAGGTGATTTTGATAATGCATATCAAAATCTTTGCCTTCATAAATAGTGGTGATGTGGAAAGAAAAACCCATGTTGTCTTCTTTTAATAAGAGACGTGTGCTTTCCCAATTACCATCTGGTGACACAACACGGCGTTCGGTTTTTTCACATTCTGCTAAATCACGTGCAAACATTCTTTTCTCCTTATGATCCGAAGATCGCTTAAATGCCGATAAAGAGTTACCGGAAGAAACTTGAGGTTTTTGACTTACTATTTGCTTCACTCAAGCATGTGACAAAAGCCACCCTCAAAATAAGAAGGCGGCTTTTATAGAAGAGGAACTAGACAGCGATGTCGTAGTTCTCATCAAAGTAGCTTTTTGCTTCTGGCATATCATCTTCTTTGGCGCATACGTCACGAATGGCACGTTCTAGAATATCAATACCTTGTTTTAGATCTTCGTCACTAATAATAAGAGGACAAAGGAATTTCACTACTTGATCATCTGCACCAGAGGTTTCGATCATCAAACCATTTTGGAAACATTTTTTGGTAATCTTGCCAGCTAATTCACCGCTTACACAGTTGATGCCACGCATCATGCCTCGACCTTGAAGTGTGAAGTTACCTTCACCAAATTCATTGACGATGGCTTGTGTACGCTCATGAATATACTCACCTTTACGTTTAATCTCTTTTTCAAACGCATCATCTTTCCAGTAAGTTTCAATAGCTACTTTTGCAGTAACGAATGCAAGGTTATTACCACGGAAAGTACCGTTATGCTCGCCTGGTTTCCAGGTGTCTAATTCTGGACGCATAAGCACAACTGCGAATGGCAAACCATAACCGCTCAATGATTTTGACATGGTAACAATGTCAGGTTTAATACCAGCATCTTCAAAGCTGAAGAAAGTACCAGTACGACCACAACCTGCTTGAATATCATCGACGATCAATAGAACACCGTGCTTTTTACAAACTGCCTCTAAGTTCTGTAACCAACCAAAGCTTGCAGCATTAATACCACCCTCACCTTGAACCGTTTCAACAATTACAGCTGCAGGTGTATCAACACCACTACTAGAGTCTGACAATACTTTGTCTAGGTATTCAGTTGTTTCAATGCCTTCACCCAAATAGCCATCAAACGGCACGGTAGAGACCCCAGCACCTAGACTAGTACCCGCTGCGCCACGATGATGTGAGTTACCCGTTACCGATAATGCACCCAAGCTACAACCATGGAAACCATTAGTAAAACTAATAATATTTTCACGACCAGTTACGTTACGAGCTAGCTTAAGCGCTGCTTCAACCGCATTCGTACCAGTAGGTCCAGTAAACTGCACCATGTACTCTAGATCACGAGGTTCAAGAATATGCTTTTTGAATACTTCAAGAAATTCGCCCTTGGCTTTCGTGTGCATATCTAGACCATGTGTAATGCCGTCGTCTAGTATGTATTCCACTAATTTTTCTTTAAAGATAGGGTTATTGTGGCCATAGTTCAATGTACCTGCACCCGCCAAGAAATCTAGATATTTGTTACCTTCTTGATCGAATAAATACGCGCCTTGTGCACGGTGAAAAACACGTGGAAAAGAGCGTGCGTAAGATTGTACTTCTGATTCGATTTCGTCAAAAATTTTCATATTGTTATCATCCTTTAAGTTCATAAATAGTAATTTCAGTACGAGGATAGAAAGCAAAAACTGAGAGTGAAAATATGATTTTCTGACTCATCGCATTCCTAACTCGCTGCATATAAATTCGTTGAGCTTGTGAATTCATATGGCTTTTAAATTTATTGGCTTTTTAATTTATAGGAAAAGGGGCCAATCCTAACTAGATGTTCAGTATCGTGCTTTCCTTTGAAGTGATCTTCTTTGTCAAACATCACAGATTCTTCTAAAGGAGCCTCTAGCTGGTCAGCAAGACGACGAAACAAAGCCCATGAACCTTCATTTGATGCCGTAATGCTTGTTTCTATGTAACGCACACCTGAACAGCTGGATCGTTCAAGTAATGATGAAACCATTTTTTTCGCCAAGCCTTGGCCGCGAGCTTTTTCACTAACAGCAACTTGCCAAACAAACAGGGTATCTATTTGGTTAGGAATAATATAACCAGAGACAAACCCCAACATTTCACCGCCTTCAAGGCTAGCCGCGACCGACGTTTCGCTAAAATGGCTAGCTTGCAGCAAATTACAATATACCGAATTGGTGTCTAATGGCGGACAAGATGCCACCAACTGATTTACTGCCATTCCATCTATCGCACTAGGTTTAGTAAACACAATTTTTTCTGAATTCATAATCACATCCATTAGAAAACAAAGCATTATTAACCAATTAATTTTACAAATCAGGTAACTATAAATAACTATAATGACTGATTTATATGAAGTTAATGTTACTTAACTGATTTTTAAAATCAAATTGATTTGATGTCTAATCATTCTACCTGAAAGCAATATCAAGTCCAGACTTTTATTTAGAGAACTAACCATTACAGCCATAACATTCCCCTTAAAGCTAGACAGGCTCTAGGATGAAAAGCACACACTAAATAGCGAAAAACATCATAAAAGAACATTTTTAGTTGCATATCCGCATCGAAATTCGGAAAATCCCGCCCCTATTCGGAGTTTTGCTTATCAGCATTCATTCATGCTGGTGAAGTGGGAAGCATTGGTATGGGTAAAAAAACCAGCTCCGATCGCTGTTTATATATTTTGCTTTCAATTATTTAGAGATAACTATGACAAATAAAACATCTATCCAAGGCTCGTGGGCGAGTCGATGGATATTCATTTTAGCGGCAACAGGTTCCGCTGTAGGCTTAGGCAACATATGGAAATTCCCTTACATCACTGGAGAAAACGGTGGTGGGGCATTTGTTCTTGTTTATTTGGTTTGCATCTTGCTAGTCGGCATTCCAATCATGATGGCTGAAGTGTTTATTGGTCGTCGTGCGCGCAAAAACCCTATAGACGCTTTAAGTGACGTCGCTGAAGAATCTGGAAGCTCCAAATCTTGGGGGTTAATCGGTTTAATGGGAATGCTGTCTGGCGTTCTTATCTTTTCATTTTATTCTGTTGTTGGTGGCTGGGTACTTTATTACATTAAAGTAATGCTAACAGGTGAAATGAATGGCATTTCCTCTGATGATGCTGGTGCAGCCTTCGGCGCGCTCCTTGCTGACCCAGCAACACTTTTAGCTTGGCATACACTGTTCAGCATTATGACGGTAGTTGTGGTTGCTGCGGGTATCAATAAAGGCATTGAAACTGCGACTCGCATTATGATGCCAGCCTTGTTTGTACTGCTAATTATCCTACTTGGATATGCGATGACCACTGGCGGTTTTGCGCAAGGTTGGAATTTCATGTTCGAGTTTGACTTCAGCAAGTTAACCTGGAACGCAGCTTTGATTGCATTAGGCCATTCGTTCTTTACCCTATCTTTGGGTATGGGCACCATCATGGCTTATGGCTCTTACATGACCAAAGATGCGTCCATCGGTAAGACTGTATTGGCTATCGGTGCACTGGATACGCTGGTCGCTTTGGTTGCTGGCTTAGCTATCTTCCCAATCATCTTCTCTAACGGTATGGATCCTGCGGCTGGTCCGGGCTTGATGTTTATTTCTTTGCCAGTTGCCTTTGGTCAAATGCCTTTCGGTCAGTTGTTTGGTGTTTTATTCTTTGTCTTAGTCGGCGTAGCTGCATGGACCTCTGCGATTTCCTTGCTAGAACCTACGGTTGCCTTCTTGGTTGAGCGCTTCAAAATGAAGCGTATCACAGCGTCTATTGGCTTAGGCATCGTGGTGTGGGGATTAGGCATTGCATGTCTAGGCTCATTCAGCTTTATGTCTGATGTAACCTTCTTCGGCAAAAATACTTTCGATTTCTTAGACTACATTACAGCAAACATCATGCTGCCATTAGGCGGAATTTTCATTGCACTGTTTGCAGGCTGGATCGTTAAGAACAAGTTTGCAAAAGACGAACTAAACTTGTCTGACACTGTATTTAAACTATGGAATTTTTCGATGAAGTTCACCGCGCCAATCGCGGTTGCTGTTGTGCTGTACTTCTTGATAAATCCTATGAAATAACACTTAAATAATTTAAGTGTTATTAATCTAGCTTTAATACAGATACCGAACCCCACTAGCGTACTGTGCCGGTGGGGTTTCTTTTTATAGAGACTGAAAACCTGTAGAGACTGAAAATCACATCGATCTTAACGCGTAATTTTCCCCTGCTGCTTGAATTGTCTTACTCAATTCAGACGCAACGTCAGCTTGTTGAACTTTATTCCAAACAATCTCATGAAAATAAAATGCTACGGTATTAATCGCAGGCTCTACGATTGCCACTAAACCACCTACTAACAAACTCCCCGTAATGAGATACGCAACAGAGAATGCTATTGAAAAGTGCATAATTGCAAAAGTCATTGTTTTAGCCATGTTGAATCCCCTTCTTTCTTTAGTTTGATTAAAAGAAGAGTAAGTCAGACCAATCTATAAGAAAAATATATTATAGATATACATCTAATAGTTTTTTACTTTGAAATCTTCTCCATGAAATCGATCACACCTTCCAACGCCTCAGAGTAGACTTTAACCTTTCCAAGATCCGTTACATCAGAGTTATGAGCAGCCAACCAAAAACTCGCACCAATCACTGCAACTGGCAGCTGCCATTGCTGCATTTGATTAATCAACTCCTCCGCTTTATTGACCAATTCATTTTCACAAAAAACCAATACAGATTGGGCCTGAACACCTTCAACCAAGCTAGACCAATCGTTACTATGCTGTGTATTTGGAACGACACAACAAGACAAACCTTTGTCTAATAAAATAGCTGCTGCCATGAAGCACCAAAGGCTGCGCTGGGAAACTAATCCGGTAATCAACACCTTAGGCGCATTCTTCTGCTGCGTTTTAAAATTACTTACACGAGCGATTAAACACGACAGCACCACTGACTCACAAAATGCCAAGGCAGCACCTTTCCCCAACTGTTCGAAGCTTGGTAACAACCAATCTCGTATAGCGATTTCAGCAGGATATTGAGAAAAAATTTGCTGGTACATCTGCTCAATTTTATCTTCTTGAAAAGCCCTTGCCACTTTTACCAAGGACTCTTGCCATTCCAACCATTCGTTTGACGGAACAACGCCATCGAACGTCGCGCCTTTCTCCAGCAAAGCTCGTACCTTACTGACCGCCACACCCTGTTGAATCCAGCGTAATATAGCTTCTACGCGCTGCACATCGTCTTGATCATATAATCGATGCCCCTTGTCAGTGCGCTTTGGCTTTAACAAGCCGTAACGTCGCTCCCAAGCTCTCAATGTGACGGAGTTCACCCCAGTTCTTAAGGATAACTCGCGAATGGGAAAATATTCAGAGCTGTCCAATAGCGCTAATTCATCTAAAGGCTCTTGGTTTTTTGCTTCCGCATTTTGATTTGACTGACTCATACATTTTTCCAATAAATCATCATTCATCTAAGGCAATAAACCCATTGTGACCTAAACTTCTATAACAACAAAAAACCAAACCACAAAAAAAACTATACAAATATTTTTTTGTACAAGTAGTTGCTTTTCTTATACGATTTTCTATATTGTATAAGAAAAGCAACATAAACACTGGGAAAAATAAGATGAACACATTAACTACCGGTCAAATTCACACTCCAACCTTTGACATCGCCATTGTTGGCGCAGGTCTGGCTGGCAGCTTGTGTGCGCATTTGCTCTCCCAGTTAGGCCAATCCGTTTGCGTAATAGACAAAAGCCGCGGCAGTGGTGGTCGAGCTAGCAGCAAAAAACTAGAAGGCGACATCAGTTGTGATCTAGGTACACCTTATATTGTCGCCAAACACCCTGACACGCTCGACCTATTCAAACAGCTTACCAAAGAACATGTGGCAGCCCCATGGAAACAGCTTAGTAAAGCGGGCTCACAAGCCTTTGTTGGTGTACCAAAAATGAGCGCCATCACTCGTCACTGGGTTCAAAATGCCAGCTTCATTACTAGCACTCGTATTCACCATTTGGATCAGATAACACAACAAGGCGATGATCAGCCAAACTGGTTATTAAGAGATGATAAATATCAGCCTGTCGTGATTGCAAAAAAAACAATCATCGCAGCGCCAGCGCCACAAGCAGCTTCAATACTGTCTTCACACGAGAAACTAGCCGTGCTGCTACTGAGAGCAAATCAGGCTAGCACGTCTTATCAATCACAGTGGGCTATGTGGTTAGAAACAGAATCTTGCGATTTAAATGCACTGATTGAACCTAAAAACTCCCCAATCAAACGCATGATAAAAGACAACTACAAGCCAATGCGCCACAGTGAAAAAGTCGACCGTTGGGTCATCCATACGGATTCTAACTGGACGAAGCAACATCTAGATTCAGATAAAGAATGGATCACTCAAACTTTGCTGCAAGCTTTTGCCGAAATAACCGAACACAGGATTTTAAAACATAGCGAGCCGCATCGTTGGTTTTTCAGCCGATTTGCCGAAAATAAAGGTAATAATCCCTTTGCTTGGTCTCCTGAGCACAATGTAGGACTAATCGGTGACTGGTTATGCCAAGGCGATGCAGAAGGCGCATTACTCAGCGCAATGTCTCTCATTAATCATATTAAAGATTCAAAATAGAACAATGACGTTGTCCATTGGAGGACTCATCTATGCCGCATTCTCAACCATCACCAGATCAGCTAACACATAAGATTCCTGTCGGAATTAGCGCCTGTTTATTAGGTGAAAACGTACGCTACAACGGTGGACACAGTCATTCCGATTATTGTGACAAAGTACTAAGCCATTATTTTGATTATCAAAAATTCTGCCCTGAAGTTGCTGCTGGATTTGGTACGCCTCGCCCAACACTTCGCTTAGAAGGCAATCCAGACGAACCAAGAATGGTCTTCAGCAAAAATTCTGAAGAAGATGTTTCTGAGGTATTCATGGCGGCATCTAACAAATATTTGGAAAATTTATCGCATTTGGATGGCTACATCTTGATGAAAAAATCTCCAAGCTGCGGTATGGAACGTATCAAGGTTTATCAAGAAAATGGTCATCCTCACATGCAAAGAAGTGCAGGTCTTTTTACAAAAGCACTGCAACAGCGCTATCCATTATTGCCAGTGGAAGAAGATGGTCGTTTGAATGACCCAGCGTTAAGAGAGAATTTTTTATTACGCGTTTTTACCCATCACGATTTTCGTCACAGTATGGGCGAAGACGCTCGGATGAAAGACCTTATTGCTTTCCATAGCCGTTATAAATATATGGTCATGGCGCATTCTCAACCGATTTATCGCAAACTAGGACGTATGCTTTCAGGTAATGACCCAAGACCTTTTAACGAATTAAAAACAGCGTACTTTGAAACCTTGATGACAACACTGTCAAAACCAGCAGAGCGTAAAAATCATTGTAATGTACTCATGCATCTTGTGGGTTATTTAAAGCACGCTGTGGATGTGTCCGTTCGAAAAGATATTTTGGATGTGGTTGAGCAGTACCGCCGTGGCGAAGTTAATCTTGCCACACCTGTCACCTTGCTCCATCACTATCTAAAACATTACGGCAGTGAATACATCAACGAGCAAAGCTATTTCATTCCATATCCATCGCCTCTTGGCATCCGTAATACGGTTTAAGGTAACGCAGTAGAATGAAGATTACACATCTGGTTTGGTTAAGAAACGACCTTCGCTGTCTAGATAATCCAGCTCTTTATTTTGCTTCTTTAGAAGCGAATTCAGCTAAAGAAAGCATTGCCGTTATTATTACTCCCACACCTGCACAGTGGGAACAACATAACGAATCAGGCGCTAAAACAGGGCTTCGTGCTGGACTAATCAAAAACTTAGCAAAGACGCTGGCAACGCTTGGCATTCCACTACATATCCTTGAGGCTAAAACCTTTGATCAACTTCCGGATATAATCACAGAATATTGTCTCAGTAATAATATCAAACACCTTTGGTTTAACCGCGATCTGCCTATTCACGAGCAACAGCGCGATAAAGCAGTATGCGAGCAATTGCAACAACACCAAATTAGTGCTCATGTTCAGGCGACAGATATTATTGTTCCTCAAGATGTACTTAGCCAGCAAGGCACACCATTCAAGGTCTTCACGCCCTTCTTTAATCGATGGGTAGGCATGCTCGCTCAGCAAGATATAACGCCCCTACCAGCGCCTGAGCCACAGGCTAAAGCGTTGCCAGAACCCAATTTTGATCTGACATGGGAGAAACCATTTCGAGAGGATTTATGGCCTGCCGATCACGATACAGCCAAACAAAAACTTTGGCAGTTCTGTCACCACAAAGAACACCATTACCAAGAAGGCAGAGACTATCCGATTGAACCTGCCACCAGCACTTTATCACCTTATCTTGCACTTGGAGCTTTGGGCCCAAGACAATGCTTGGAAGCGATTTTCTACACATGTAATCAAGAGGAAAGACGTTGGCAAGACAGCATTTGGTTAAAGGAGCTCGCATGGCGCGACTTCTACCGTCAACTGATGTCACACTTTCCTTTTCTTTGTAAAAGCCAGCCGTTTAAAGCGGAAACAAACGCGTTGATTTGGCGACAAAACGAAGAAGAGTTTCAGGCATGGTGCGAAGGTAGAACAGGTTTTCCTATTGTTGATGCCGCTATGCGTCAGCTTAACCAAACCGGTTGGATGCACAACCGCTTAAGAATGGTGGCTGCTAGCTTCTTTACCAAACTTATGTTTGCAGACTGGCGCAGAGGCGAAGCCTATTTTATGAGCAAATTGATCGATGGTGAATTCGCTGCAAACAATGGCGGCTGGCAATGGAGCGCATCAACAGGATGTGATGCTGCGCCCTACTTCCGTGTTTTCAATCCAACCAGACAATCGCAAACCTATGATAAGAACGGTGATTTCATTCGACGTTTTGTGCCTGAACTCGCCAAGCTAGATGCAAAGTCCATTCATGATCCAAAACCGGAACAAAGAAAACAATGCCATTACCCAAAGCCAATTATCGACTATAAACCTGCAAGACTAGCGGCTATCAAGGCATTTGATGAATTAAAAGGACGTTAGGCTAGGCGTGTTTTTCTAGTAACCATTTCAAGCATGTTGGCAAAACAGAAAAATACACCTATACTTTGAGCTGTAATATTTCTCAAACTAAGCTTTTACAGATCAAAACAAAATCATACAATCCGTAAAATTTTTTGGATTAATTAATTGCTATGCCTGATTCACCACAACACTTACACGATGTTCTTGTCCACTTACGACGCATTATCCGTGCTACAGATCTACAATCTAAGCGCGTTGTAAAGGCCTGTGGATTAACAATTCCTCAAATCATGGTGCTTCGCTCTATTGAAGAACTGGGCGATGTGACTGTACGAAAAATCTCTGACAGTGTGTCCCTCAGTCAAGCGACTGTGACGACCATACTTAACCGCCTAGAAGATAGGAAATACGTGGAGCGTGTTAGAGCTCAGAAAGACAAGCGTATCGTTAATGCTCGCTTAACTTCCTCAGGCATGGAAATACTAAAAACCACGCCACCGCTTTTGCATGAAAAATTCATCGATGAATTTGATTCTCTAGAAGGCTGGGAGCAGACTCAAGTACTCTCTTCTTTACAGCGCATCGCCATGATGATGGACGCAGAGAATCTAGATGCTGCACCTTTACTGGATATCAATTCACCTGATGCGTTAGTTTAAAAGTGAACTCAACTAATCAAAATGGCCGCTAATTAGCGGCCATTTTGATTTAATGCAATACCATCAAACCATTATTTTAAATTCAGCACATCCTGCATATCATACATACCAGCTGACTTACCTTCCAACCAACCTGCTGCACGCACTGCACCTTTAGCAAAAGTCATACGGCTACTTGCCTTGTGAACAATCTCAATACGCTCACCTTCAGTTGCAAACCACACACTGTGCTCTCCAACCACATCGCCAGCGCGAATGGTTTCAAAGCCAATTTCTTTTTGAGTACGGGCACCAGTCTGACCTTCTCGGCCATAAACTGCACAATCTTTTAAATTGCGCCCTAACGCTTCAGCAACCACTTCACCCATACGCAGTGCCGTACCAGAAGGAGAATCTACTTTGTGACGATGATGAGCTTCGACAATTTCCACATCATATTCATCGCCCAAAATCCTTGCAGCAGTAGCAAGCAGCTTAAGGGTTAAATTCACACCAACACTCATATTAGGAGCAAAAACAACCGAAGACTGCTGAGCAGCCTCGTTTAACTTCGCTTTTTCAGCGTCATTTAGACCAGTTGTTCCAACCACGATGGCTTTTTTGTGTTTAGCACAGAAAGCAGCATTTTCTAAAGTTAACGAGGGAGTTGTGAAATCAATCAAAACATCAAAATCATTTACACAATCAGCTAATGAAGCAACGGCTGCAACACCCAACTTACCAACACCAGCAATCTCACCTGCATCTGCACCAATCAAGCTACTACCAGGCTTTAAAATAGCCGCGCCTAAGGATACACCTTCGGCATCATGAATGGCGGTGATTAGATTTTTTCCCATGCGCCCTGATGCGCCAATGACTGCTACTCGCATTTATCTACTTCCTCAATTTTGTCTGCGCAAACCATAACAAAAATTCACTTGAATCTCAGCATTAAAAATCAATAAGACCTACTGCAAAGTATAAAAAAGGAGCCGAGGCTCCTTTTTTATACTAATAGGCAAGTTGATTAAAATATTTCGTTTGGTTTCAGCTCATCAACCATATTTCGATCAAATTCAATAACACCATCTGACGGTATCTCGTCTACCGTATTACGCATTTTCGGGCGAGATGTATCATTTTGCTTAACAATAATCTCTACACGTCGGTTAGTCGCACGATTCGCAGGCGTATCATTGGGCACCAGAGGACGTGTATCAGCATAACCAGTTACAGCAAATCGACCTTGATCAAGTTGCCCGGTAGAAAACAGTTCCTCAGCTACAGAAATAGCTCGCGCCGATGACAATTGCCAATTCGAACGGAATCGACTACTTGCTATAGGAACATTATCAGTGTGCCCTTCTACCGAAATAGTACCTTGAATTCCAACAAGTACATCACGAATCAAGTCAATAACCGGAATGAAATCATAATTTAATTCAGCAGAACCCGACTTAAATGACCCCTGATCCTTTATCCGAATAGTAATAGTCTGTTCTTGTGTTTCAATTTCCACCGTACCTTTTGAAATCTCTTCTCGCATCACAGAGGCTATCATTTGAGCATCGCCTTCTGTTTCTTGAATTTTCTTCTCTTTTTCAAGATCAGCTTTAGATTTATCGACAAAGGTTACTGGTGCAGGTGAACCTGAATTACTTTGCTCTTTTAGTTCTGCATCACCAGGCTTACAAATAACTTCAAGCGTATTTTCAGGTGTACTGTCTGCTTTTTGTTTAACTTCATTAATTGGTGTTGGTTCAGGACGACCAGGGCTAAACTCCTGTGCAATCACTGAGGTTCCCATAGGAATAGATTCCGCTTCAACTTCACGCTGTACACCAAATGCCACTTTCAATGATCCTGCAAGTTGCTTAAATTTCAAAACATCCATTTCAGCGAATGACAGCAAAAGTACAAAGAAACACATCAACAAAGACATGAGATCCGCAAAAGTTCCCATGTAAGCAGGTAAACCCTCTACACATTCGGGGCAATCTGACTCTTCTTCATCACTCATTATCGAATCCGTTTACAACTAAAATATTATTCACGCTCAATTCGCTTACCTTCTGCTATGTAAGTCTTCAGTGCGCCATCCAAAATACGAGGGTTCTGACCAGACTGGATAGCAAGCAAGGCATCCAAAATCAACTTCTGACAGGTTAATTCTTCATCAGCACGAATATTCAACTTCGCCTGTATAGGTAAACACACCATGTTGGCTAGCATGGCGCCATAAAGAGTGGTCAACAAGGCAACAGCCATTGCAGGGCCGATTGCTTTTGGGTCTGACATGTTTGCCAACATCTGTACCAATCCAACCAATGTTCCTATCATCCCCATCGCAGGACCCACATCACCAAAAGCTTTAAATACTTTCGCTCCAGCACTATGCCGGTAATAAGATTGGTTCATATCTTTAGATAGTTGACTTCTCACAACATTACCGTCGTGACCATCCACCAGCATTTGAATGCCTTTTGATAAAAATGGATGACTTACTTCTTTACCTTCTAACGAAAGCAAACCACCTTTACGCGCTTCATCAGCTAAACCGTAGATTTCATCGATCAATGTGTCTAACGGAATACTTTTAAACATAAAGGCTTTTGCCGCAATTTTGCCTGCGCTAAGAAATTGACTTAAAGGATATTGCATCAAAACAACAAAGGTAGAACCGACTAATACAATCAGCGTTGACGCAGTGTCGATGAACATCCCTGCTGACCCACCGACAAAAATGGCGGCAATAATTACTATAAAAGATCCAACAAGTCCTATTAACGTTGCGATATCCACACACGTCTCCTAACAAAAAAGCTATAATACTACCGATACATTTTAATGATTCTATACGAAACAAAGCGGAAGAATGACATCTTCTTACATGATTTTTGTAATTTTCGTTAACACGTCCTCGAACAGTAGGTCATTTTCTGTTACAAAACGTAGGTTCAAACAAGAGTAATCATCATGTCTAGAAAAACCAATGTCCGTCATTTTGAAGAAAACCTCAGCGAATTAGATACGCTAGTCACTCAGCTTGAGTCTAATCAGCTTTCTCTTGAAGAGGCACTAAAAGCCTTTGAAAAAGGTGTTAAACTTAGTCAAGAATGTCAGTCTGTTCTCACCCAAGCTGAGCAAAAAGTTCAAATACTGTTGGAAAAACAAGATGGTGAGCACCTAGAAACTTTTGACCCGGAATTAAATTCGTGACTTTAGACGATTTTTCTCAATATGCTCGCCATAGAGTTGATGACTACCTTACACACAGTTTAGGCCAATACGAACCCGCTACTCATCTACAAAGTGCCATGGCATATAGCCTATTCAATGGTGGTAAACGCGTTCGCCCTATGTTGACCTATGCTGCAGCATCCTTATTTGGCGAAGCTAATAATCTTACTGACGCCAGTGCAGCGGCGATTGAATCAATCCATGCCTATTCCTTGATTCATGATGATCTACCTGCCATGGATGACGACGATCTACGTCGCGGCAAACCCACTTGCCACATACAGTTCGATGAAGCGACAGCCATACTTGCTGGTGATGCACTGCAGACTTTTGCCTTTGAATTATTGAGTGACTCGAAACATCAAAACACTAAAGTGCAACTACAATTGATTCAAGAACTTGTCCACGCTTCTGGTCGTCATGGTATGGTCACAGGGCAAATGATTGATTTGGCCAATGTTGGCAACAACATCAATATTGATGAACTTGAGCAAATGCACCAACATAAAACGGGCGCACTTATTCGAGCTAGTATTCGTATGGGAGCTATCAGTACTGGTGCAAAAAGCGAAGCAGATTTTGCTGCTCTAGATGCTTATGCCGTAGCAATTGGCCTAGCTTTTCAAGTTCAAGACGACATCATTGATATCACCAGTGATACAACAACGCTAGGCAAAACTCAGTTCTCGGATGAAGAGGCAAACAAACCAACTTATCCTAAGCTGCTTGGTTTAGCTGGTGCTCAAGCGCTAGCTCAAAGCCTACATAGCCAAGCCATTACAGCGATTTCGCCATTTGGTGACGCCGCTCAGCCTTTAGTTGAGCTTGCGAACTATATTATTGGTCGTAACCACTGATATACTTACCCGCTTTTTTTAGATTAATTAAATGTGACCAAACCTGTGCCGATGTTCGAAGAGATACCTACTGCGCGACCTGACACGCCGCTACTTGATGAAGTCAACTCACCAGCTGACTTACGCGCCTTTAAAAAAGAGCAATTGCCAGCTCTTGTCCGCGAATTACGAGAGTTCATGCTTTACAGTGTTGGACAAACTGGCGGTCATTTTGGCGCAGGTCTTGGTGTCGTAGAACTTACAGTTGCCCTGCATTATTTATACAACACACCAGAAGATCGCATTGTTTGGGATGTAGGTCATCAAGCCTACCCCCATAAAATTTTAACAGGTCGTCGTGAGGCTTTGCTCAACATTCGTCAAGAAAACGGTATATCCGGTTTCCCAAAACGCGATGAAAGTGAATACGATACTTTTGGTGTTGGTCATTCGAGTACGTCAATTGGTGCTGCGCTGGGTATGTCTCTTGCTGCACGACAACTAAAAACTGGCCGCAAAGCTGTTGCTATCATTGGCGACGGCGCTATGTCTGCTGGCATGTCATTCGAGGCACTTAATCACGCAGGTGATGTTAAAGCTGATATGTTGGTCATTTTAAATGACAACGAAATGTCCATATCAAAACCAGTTGGCGCGCTATCCAGTTATTTTGCTCGCATTTGGGCTAGCAAGACCTACGACAATATTAGAGAAGGTGGTAGAAAAGTCTTCTCAGGCTTACCTTCTGCATTAGAGCTCGCTCGTAAAGCCGAAGAACATATGAAAGGCATGGTATCGCCAGGAATGATGTTTGAAGAGTTAGGTTTTAACTATATAGGGCCAATTGATGGTCACGATATGGATCACTTATTAACCACTATATCTAACTTAAAAGATCGAAAAGGTCCTCAATTCCTTCATGTTATTACAAAAAAAGGCAAAGGCTTTGAGCCAGCTGAAGGTGATCCAATTGGCTATCACGCTATTAATAAGATAGAACCAGACCCAAAACCCAATGTAGAAAAAAGCAAATTGCCCAAATACTGCAATGTCTTTGGTAAATGGGTATGTGATGCCGCCGAACAAGACGATAAGCTTGTCGCCATTACTCCTGCAATGAAAGAAGGCTCAGATCTAATTGATTTTGCTGATCGCTTTCCAGAAAGATACTTTGACGTTGCTATCGCAGAACAACACGCAGTGACATTAGCTGCTGGCATGGCATGCGATGGAGTTAAACCCGTTGTTGCGATTTACTCGACCTTCCTACAGCGTGCTTACGATCAGCTTATTCACGATGTGGCTCTACAAAACCTTGATGTCTTGTTTGCCATTGATCGAGCAGGTTTAGTCGGCGAAGACGGTCCAACTCATGCTGGTGTTTACGATTTAAGCTATCTTCGTTGTATTCCAAACATGGTTGTTATGGCTCCGTCAGACGAAGACGAATGCCGTAAAATGCTACAAACAGGCTATGAATACAAAGGCCCAGCTGCAGTACGTTATCCTCGAGGAACAGGCCAAGGCGTCGACATTGAATCAACATTGAGCACACTTAAAATAGGTAAGTCTCGTACGCTACGAACAGGGCAATCTGGTATAGTTATCTGTGGTTTTGGTCGCCCTACTTACGATGCGCTACAAGCAGCGGATAAGTTAGACGCAACCTTGCTCGATATGCGCTTTGTTAAACCAATTGATGAGGAAGCGCTACTGGCTCATCGTGGGGCAAAACTTATCGTGACCGTTGAAGAAAACGCCATCATGGGCGGAGCTGGATCAGCAGTTAGTGAGTTCCTACTTGCGAATAACATAAACATTCCAACGCTTCACCTTGGTCTTCCAGATCAATATGAAGAACATGCTAGCCATGCTTCCATGCTAAAACGTGTTGGATTGGATGCCGAAGGAATTTTACGTAGCATTCAAAACAAACTATAAAATCATTCTCTATTGCATCCCATATAAAAACCACGTTCATCAAAACGATGAGTGTGGTTTTTTATCACCTCAAACAGCACTTAGCTTCTTTTAATACCGTATGAACTCGATTCGGTAGCTTCTTATTTCTATGCACACCAAGATACAGAGTTTCACTGACCTGTTTCTCTAACGGATTGATATAAATGCAATCGGGCTTATTAAACGCGGCAACGGCATGACGAGGTAAAACAGTAAACCCCAGCCCCATCGCCACAGGCTCAAGAATCAGACTAATCTGATTTGAAAAACCAGAACGCTTAAATGCTTGTCCCTCCTCAAATTCTGGATAATTCGCACCTAACAACAAACCTACATGATAAGCACCATCAGGGTGGTCAATAAACCCCAGCGTTTGCAGTTGTTGCCAAGTCGGCGACTGAATTGTATAAGGTGTCACCAAAAGCAATTCCTCTTCTCCTATCAATTGAATGTGAACATCATTCGTCATAGTAGAGCTGGTCATAAAACCAATATCTACTTTATGTTCGCAAATCAAACGCTCAACCTCTCGATTTGGCGCAAATCGATAATCTATTACCAGTTTAGGGTGCTGTTTCTGAAGTAATAACAACTGATGATAAAGTTTAAGTCCAACGCTTCCAGGTGATACAACTCGAACCAATCCTTCGAATGCAGGATCATCGCCAATATTTCGTTCAAGTTCAGCAAGACTGTTTAGCAACTCACGCCCTTCTCTGTATAAACGCTCACCGGCATCCGTCAAGCTAAAGTGCTTACCTTGACGGATTAGCAAAGGCTGCTCAAGCAATGATTCAAGCTTATGGATATGTTGGCTGACGCCTGATTGCGTCATATTTAATTGCTTAGCGGTTCGAGTGAAATGCATCACCTCAACCAGAGTACAAAAGCTACGTAACCAAAGTGGATTTATCATTACAAAAAATACTCATATCAATTATTAATGATAATTTTACTTAATAGATGATGATTTGTAATCTACAGAAAAATCACAACATAGGAAAAGATCATGAATAATGTTTATCCACGTAATTTTTCACACATTGGTATTTCTGTCCCAGACCTGAATAAAGCGGTGGAATTTTACACCCAAGTAATGGGCTGGTATTTGATTATGAAGCCGACAGATATCCTAGAAGACGACAGCCCAATTGGTGAAATGTGCACCGACGTTTTTGGCGGCGGCTGGGAAAAATTCCGTATTGCCCACCTCTCAACTGGTGACCGTATTGGCGTAGAGATTTTTGAATTTAAAGGACAAGAAAATCCAGAGAATAATTTCGAATATTGGAAAACCGGAATTTTTCACTTTTGTGTACAGGATCCAAACTTAGAAGAACTAGCGGAAAAAATTGTCGCCGCCGGTGGTAAAAAACGCATGAAAGAGCCACGTTACTATTACCCTGGTAGCAAGCCTTATCGCATGATTTACATGGAAGATCCATTTGGCAATATTTTAGAAATCTATAGCCACAGTTATGAGCTAATTTACAGCGAAGGTGCTTATTAAGTACAACTAAAACCCATAATACCTAAACTGAAGCAGTGCTTGCTCATTAAGGTCAGAGTTCACTCTGACCTTAATGAGCCGCCGTTATTTATAATTGCGACAAGACATCAATACTTTACGAGACAGTGTCATAGCGCTATGACTTGTGTGATAAGCCGCTTCATTAACAAATAATGGATACGCAGTATAATCACCCTGCCAAGTAATCTTTTCGCCAGCAAACGTTTCCATTACCACCTGACCAGGCTCTATTGGCTGAAAGTCTTTCTGATCAACCAGACTAGATACCAAACCTTCTCTTTGTCCATTTTCGTTAACTGGCAAATGTAGATTTTCAGAATATTGAAATGCATCATATTCATCTGGTATTTCTAAAGCTGAGCCGCTATTACAAAGCTCAACAAAGTCCAAAATATGCTTCGTCATTTCCTCCATTAAACCCAGGGTTTCTTGTTGAAGCACTGAATTTGGTTGGGGCCCTACTTCGACAGTTACACCTTGCTGAGCCACAGTAAGTAAGAAGTTCTGCTTTTCCTCCGGCACATTATCTTGAAAATAGATATTGGCGTGTGGCATCCGATGCTTTACATAACCACCTAACAAAACAGTGAAGGCATTTTTACGTTGTAACATCAAACAAGCTCCCATATTTGATGTTGTATTATGTAAATCAATCAAAAACTCGTAGGGGGAATTACCTTTAGGACCAAACTCAATATTAATTTTTTTAGCCAATAACGCTTCGTACCCTGTCTTATCCATATCATCAAGGCCAACACCAAACTCACGATTCAGATCTGTTTCAATATAACGAACGGATTGCTCACAGGCTCTTGGATTAACAATACGAGCGGTAATATCCAATGTATCCCATTGCTTCAATGTTTGTTGAGCCAACCATTTTTTCACCAAATAAATACCGGATAATTCATTTCCATGAGTGCCACCAATTAAGGCAATACGCTGCATTTTTTTCATATTCACTTATATCTCCAAAACGCCGCACAACATCCATAGTGGCGGCGCCATTTAATTAAAACGTTATGACCAATTCGTATACTGAGCAAAAACAAGAAATATCCAACTAAGCACATAAACCATTATAATGACCGGAAAAATAGTCTTAACCCATTCAGAAAAGCCCACTCGTGCTAATGCCAGCATGGCTAAAGTGCCGCCAGACGTTGGAATGATTAAATTGGTAATACCATCACCAACCTGAAAAGCGAGAATCATTACTTGGCGACTAATACCCACCAAATCAGCAAGAGGAATGAGAATCGGCATAGTCACTAAAGCTTGACCTGAACCACTTGGGATAAATAAGTTGATTACTCCTTGAATCACACTGATGGTGACTGCAATAAGCGCATCCGGCATGAAATCGATCAGCAAATTTAAGGTATGAACAATGGTATAAATAATTTGCCCATCTTCAAGTACGACCTTGATTGATGCTGCCAAGCCAATAACCAAAGCACCAGCAGTCACTTTCGAAGCCCCGTCAATCATATGTTTTACATATTGATTCGCCCCGATTCGACAAATAACAGCAATGACAATAGACATAACGATAAAGACAGCATTGATTTCTTTAATATACCAACTACGGCCTAATACGCCCGTTCCAGCGAGATAGGAACACCCAGCAATAACTACAATACCTGCTAAAAAAACCAACATAACGCAGACATCACGAGAGTTCATACGGTAGTCAGAAAGCTGTTTGGACAGTTGATCCGATGTAGATTCTTCTGCTTTAGCTTTTGGCGCAACAAATTTAGTGATGTACCAAGCCAATAGACTTAGAGACAAAAAGGTCAGAATACAACGCAACAAAGCACCAGAAAAAATAGGTAAGCCCGCAATACTTTGAGATACACCGACGGTATAAGGATTAATAGGAGAGAGAGCAAAACCGATACCGATACCACCTATCGCAATACAGGCGCCAACAAGGTTTTTATAGCCAAGCGCACTGGATACCAACAAAGCCACCGGCACCAAAGCAATATTATTTTCAAAACCAACAGCGATACCAAACACACCATATAAATAGGTCGATAACCAAATAAGTAAATTACCGCGCTTAAGCCCTATACGCTTAACCGATGTTCCGACAAAATTTTCCAGTGCATTAGTACGATATAAAATATTAAAGAGACCGCCAGCAATAAATACAATAAACAGATACTGCGCAGATTGAATTAGCCCTTGTGGTATAGCCACAAAAATATCAAAGACATTATTCACCACAGAAGCAAGAGTGTTACTACTAGTATCCTCAGCTAAATAATGAAACGATCCCGCAACCACGCGTTGCCGACCATCAACTTTTTCTAGATCATAAGCTCCTTTTGGCACTATCCAAGAAAGTGCACTGGCCACCAATAAAATATAAAATATCAGCACCATTGGATCTGGCATTCTTAAATACCAAGCCCGCTTATCTTTTATCTGACTCGAATAGCTTTTATCTTCATTAATATCCTGCACAATAGTTCCCCACATTTTGTTTTTTTATATCCGCATTTTTTGCGAACTTATGAATAATGAGCTCAATTAAGAATAAATATTTCACATATAAGCTATTCGAACAATAGCCATTTATGTATAGTTATATTCGAAAAAACTATGAGCTATAGCGATGCAATATAAACAACTTCAAGCATTTTTAGCTGTTATTGAGAAAGGCTCTTTCTCTCAAGCAGCCATGACACTGCAAGTATCTCAGCCATCAATAAGTCGACTTATCAAAGACTTACAGGACTGTATTGGCTTTGAATTATTCCAAAAACAAAAGGGAAGAATGATTCCAACAGCCGAAGCTATGGCTTTTTACGAAGAAGTAAAAGGTGTTGTTCATGGCATTCATCATCTAGAAAATTTTGCAGAAAATTTAAAGCAGTCGACCCATGGAAGCCTGACAATTGGCTCAACTCCTGCGTTAGCAACTCAATTAACTCCGACTTTAATACGCCATTTTGTCGACGAAAATCCAGATGTTCACATCAGTTTATTAACGGACAGTGTTGATCAACTAATGAGAGGGTTAAGGCATGCCAAATACGATCTAATTCTTACGAATCATGCAGACTATCATTCGGGTTTTATTGAAGAACCTTTAATTGATGTTGATTGGGTATGTGTTCTACAAGAAAGCCATCCTTTGGCACAAAAAGATGTGATAACGCCTACAGATTTAAATGGCGAAAACCTTCTAAAGTTGATTGATGAAGATGGTATGGAATGGCACAGCCATAAAAGCTTGTTGAAAGAACACAACATTAAAATCCGTTCACAGTTTTCTACTCAACGCTCACTTTCAGGATATGGAATGGTAGCTGCTGGACTCTGTATTGCGCTCTTAGATCCCTTTAACGCTAGCATGTGGACTGGACTAAATGTTGTAACTCGGCCTTTTAGACCACAATTAAAATATCGCTATACCATGTATTATTCAGCGGACCATATTCGTAGTAAATTATCGAGAGAGTTTTCGGCTTGCGCAAAGCGCAACATTAAAAAAATGCCTCTATATAAAAGCATTAAATAAACTCACTTATGACATTAAAATCAAACATAACGCTAAAAAATCTAGCGCTATGTTTGAATAAGAAAAAGCTACTGTTAATTAAGAACTAGTCAATTTCAAGCCCACTATTCCGGCGCAAATTAAGCCAAGACTGATTAGCTTTAATGTCTGGGCTGATTCATCAAATAACAAAATACCCAGTATTGCTGTGCCAACCAAACCTATGCCAACCCATACTGCATAAGCCACACCTACAGGCAATGTTTTCATCGCTAAACCAAGTAATACAAAGCTAACAACCAATGAAAAAATAGTCCCTATCGAGGGCCATAACTTGGTAAAGCCCTCGGTATATTTCAAGCCAATAGCCCAACTTACTTCCAATAACCCTGCAATGACTAGAATAAACCAGCTCATAAACACACCTCATGTTATGAGGTCGTCCTCATTATTAATTGGAGCGGTGAGGTCGTCCCCACATCATTAGTCTTTAACTCTAGATTTTAAGAAACACCCTGTCTAGCTCGAACTATCGCAGAATCTACAGCAGACAAAGCCTGCGGACTATTTTTCCAACAGGTTGTTCTCAACATCGAAGCAACCATGCTGGCGATATCTTTTGCTTCATAAGCAGCCAGTTTTTCGAATGAATCAATACCGATTTCTTCAAAACGCTTAACAACGGTAGGCCCAACACCTTTCAATTCAAGTAATGCTTGTTTCTCTTGTTCTGAAAATGCCATGTTTAAAATCTCTCCCTCAGTTAACACTTATCCTTTAGATCTGTCAGTTTAAAGCTATCAATCCAACCATATTATTCAGTCCGTGGGGCAAACATAATAATTGCCATCCCTAAAAGCGCTACTGCAGACCCAATCATATCCCAAGTGGTTGGACGAATACCGTCAACAACCCACAACCATAAAACAGCCATGAAGATATAAACGCCACCATAAGCGGCATACACTCTTCCTGATGCAGTTGGATGCAAAGTCAGCAGCCAAGCAAACACAGCTAAACTTAACGCCGCAGGCACTAATAACCAGATCGTTTTTCCTTCACGCAACCAAAGATAAGGCAAGTAACAGCCGACAATCTCTGCCAATGCAGTCAGCATAAAAAGACTTATTGTTTTTAACTCAGGCAAAAGAACTTTCCTTCTAATAATCTAATCAACGCGCCAAACTCATAGGCACAAAACGAATACCATTAAAATCAGCCTCACTTCCTGTTGCCTCAAACCCATAAGATTCATAAAAGCCAACCGCATTCACTGAAGAGCGCAGGCTAATTTCTTTAGCTTCTGTCGTATTTAATAAAGCACTAAGGAGTCGCTTTCCTATTCCCTGACCTTGTACCGATTTAGACACAAATAAGTGGGTAAGATAATTGCCATCGCGTAACGCACCAAAACCCACGATCTCGCCAGCAAAGACGACTTTAAGTGTCTGAAAACGCGCTGCATCAAACGTTGTAATAATATCTGGCAAAACACGCGCTTTGTACTCAGCCTTACCTTGATCATTAAAATTAGGCAACACATCCACAGCAGATACTTGGCCAATAAAGTGCTTAACAAGTTCCAAATCAGCCATATCAACTTTCTGAATATCCATTTCTACTCCGTAATTACTGAATCTATAGTCGACAGTGTTTCGCCAAAAATGCCAGTTTACAAGCTAAATGCAAAATACAGAACGCAGTTCGGAGACTTTTATTGAAACAGCTAAATTGAGAAGACTTCTCGTGATGAAGGAATAAATACAAAAATGGCCTAGCCGATCTATTGATTACAGATCGGCGAGGCCATTAAAGATGGACAGGATAAATTATTAAGCTGATTTTGCAATACGTTTGTTACTCATATAAATCATTGTGATGGCACCAATTAATAATAAAATGGCAACATATCGATTACTGTCTAATGGAATAATATTGTTATCTAACCAACCAAAATGATCGATGATCAAACTCATGATCAACTGACCAGAAATTGTACACACTGTCGCCGCTGCGATACCGATTTTGGGCACCGCAAACACCACGATCAGCATGTACATTACGCCAAATAAAGCCCCACTAAGTTGCCATTTTGGCGCACTAAAAAGGGTGACCTCATGGTTCGATTCAAAGAAGAAAAACAATAAGAACGAGATAGCGAAACCAATCACAAAAGTCAGCCAAGCACTGGCTATCACGCCAACACTATTACCAAGACGTCCATTAATTGAAGATTGTACAGACAGGGCAACACCGCCCAATATCAACATAAAAACTGCGAAAAATACGGTCATACTATTTGCTCCTAACTCAAAAGCCAAAGGGCGACAACAATCATCACCACGGCCAAAATTCGATACGGATCAATCCCGCGCTTTTCACTGCCTAACAAACCATAATGATCAATCACTAGGCTCATGCCGATTTGTCCTAATAAAACACTGGTCATTGTCATACCGACACCAATAATCGGAGTGGCTATGGTGAGAAAAACCACATAAACAGGGCCGAATACACCGCCGGTCAGCAACCATTTAGGCTGTTTGAATAACTCAGGCAAATTAGGCTTGGCAAAGAAAATCATAATCAATGACAATAATATCGAACCAATCATAAAAATCGCCAACGTGGCGGAAAAATGCCCGACCAACTCACCTAAAGGCCCTAAGAGTCCAGCCTCAATAGACAATCCCATGCCCGCGGCTAACACCAAAAGATAAACAATTATTTGCATACGTTTTATTCCACTCGTTTTCGTTGCGGGCATTGTTCATTGATGCTTAAATTAAATCAATAACACGGATAACAAGTGATAATTGCATTATGAGCATCAAACCTCTTAGAGTTTTTCTTTCCGTTGCCAAAACAGGTAGCTTTGTTGCCGCAGCGCGCGAGTTAGATTTACCACCCTCTTCTATCTCTCGATACATTTCAGCTTTGGAAGATGAGCTTGGCCAACGCCTTTTTTATAGACACACCCGTGCGGTAAAACTCACCGAAGTAGGCGCTTATTATTTCGCCGAAGTAAGAGAAGCATTAACAAGTTTAGATTTAGCGACAGAGCACGCCAAAGGCTCCCTTCTAACACCACAAGGTAACTTAAACATTAATGCGCCCGTTTCATTTGGCCGCTTACACTTGTCTAAGTTAATCTGTCAGTTTCAACAGCGCTACCCGGACATTAACGTCGAGCTGATGCTTACCGATGCCTATGTTGATCCCGTGGCGAATGGCTCTGACATTGTAATTCGAATTGGTGGTTTTGAAGACTCTAGCCTCAATTATCAAGCCGTTGCCGACGAACAATTCGTACTGTGCGCAGCACCCAGTTATCTTGAAAACATGAAAGGAAAAATCGGTTCCCTAATTCAACCTAAGCAACTTCTCGACTTAAACTGCTTGGTTTATAAGGGTAATAACGGACGTCGTAACTGGTTCTTCCGACAAGAAGAAAAGCCAGTATTCGAATGTATTGAAGTCGCTGGTAACTTATGCAGCAATAATGCGGATATTTTGGTACAGGCAGCTTTAGCTGGCCAAGGGGTTATCTTATTTCCACGCTGGTTGGTGTTTCAGCATTTGGCATCTGGGGAATTGGTCGCCTTGCTAGAACACTGGGAAGGATCAGAAAAAGATACTCAACAAAGTATTTACGCTCTCTATCCAGGCAATCGAATGAAGTCATCAAAGGTTGTGTATTTTCTCGACTTTATGGCAGATTTTTTTGGCCGTTCGCATCCTTACTGGGATAAACGCCTAATTGAAAATACATAAAAATAAGGAGCAGATAAAAAACCATCTGCCCCTTATTGGATAATTTTCTATATTATTTTGCTGTGATAACGTCCATCACTAGCTTCCCGTCTACTTTGATCGGGCCATCTTCTTTCGCACCTAAGGTGTATTCAAAAATACCTGTTTTCATGCCACCAGCTTCACCATGCAACATCAGCATTAACATTTCACCAGACTTAACAGGTTCAGTAAGGATCGCTGCCACATCATGGTTTTGACCTTTTTTAAGTGGTGCATAGGCCACCACAGGACCAGGCTTCATCGCTTTATCTGTGCGATGAACAACCAACCAACCATTGCTTTCAGCCATAACCATATCTGTTGTAACGGTTCCTCCAGACACATCTTGGTCACTGCCCTTTACAGCAAGCTTACCGCTCATTCCACCAGCTAACGCAGCACCAGTCATTGTCAAAATACCTAAACCAAGCGCAATACGTGAAAATGCATTTTTCATAATAAACCTCTAAATTATGTCTTATTGAGTAGTATTTTCCTTTTACACTCATAGCTACGAGCACAATTTAAAAAGGTTTCAGCAAATAAGTGTTTTTTTAATTATTTTTCTAAAACCTTAAGATGAAGGTGCAAATATAAAAAAAGCCAACCTGTTTAGGTTGGCTTTGACGATCATAATTTCTAAATTATAAAGACGTTGGATACAGTCTGCCATGAATAGCAGGGCCAGTTGGCACACCGGTTGGAGAGCCTCCAGCAGGTTCAACACTGATACCAAACGTCGCATGGCGAATCACCGCAGGATCATAATTAATTTGTTTTTGAATTGGGGTAGCAACATTCGCCAATAAACCTAAAGATCGTGGTGTTGGCCCAATTTCATCCGCCTTAATCCATAGCTGATACGTTTTACCTGCCGCTTGTCCTTGTGCAGTAACAGGGCGAACCGTCAGCTGACGGGTTTCAATATCCAATGACATAATAAAAGCTGGCTGCTTATCATCAGCTTGAAACACTGCGACAAAAGGCGCGTTGGCTTGAATACTAGGCGCTATTGGTGGTTTAACAACCATAAAGATGGCAAGACAAGCCGCAATGGCCGATGCACCTAATGCACTGAATCGCCACCGTTTTAGTTTAATCCGCATTGCTTCCATTTCGACAACAACGGCAGAAGAATCTGCAGTGCTCATTAATTTATCGCGCAGTGACTTTTCGTTCATTGCTTTATTATCAATGCGTTGATCAAGCTTAGCCAAAATACCATCGAACAGATCTTTTCTTGGCTCTGCATCCTGCACGTAGTCATTTAATCCAGCAAGGTGTGCTTGCCAGTTTACAATGGCTTGATCGAGCACAGGGTCGTTCACACGTCGTGCTTCTACCGCGTCGCGCTCGTCTTTATCCAACGTACCTAGTACGTACTCTGCCGCCAATGTGTGAATGGATGTTTCTTCGTTGTTATTCATAAATTCATACAACCTTGCAGCTGCTTAACGCTGCGATGAAGCCAAGTTTTAATAGTGCCTAGCGGCTGTTCGAAACGTTCTGCAAGCTCTTGACGAGAAAATCCGTCTAAATACGCAGCCTTAATCATCTCCGCACGAGGTGATTCAAGCTCAGCCAAGCAAGCCTCAAGTTTTAATAAATCTCGGCTCTTAGTAAAAGAGTCATCTGGCGCCATCGAATCATCTGCGATTAAATCAAAATCTACATCGACATCACTGTCTGGCAGCTTATTTTTTCGTACCTCATCAATAGTACGGTTACGTGCAATGGTGGCCATCCAAGTTATTGGTGACGCAACGCTTGCATCAAAACTCTCCGCCTTTTCCCATATCTTAAGATAAACCTCTTGCAGCACCTCTTCAGATGCTGCCTGATTCTTCAAGATACGATAAACAATGCCAAAAAGTTTCCGGTGAGTAGCCTCATATAACTCAGAGAAGGCCAGACGATCTTCTTGAGCGACTTTAAGCAGCAAATTTGCCAAAGATTCTGTCGTGTTCTGTTCCGATAATAAAGATTGATTCATAAGACTCGTATCAATTAAGTATCCACTTCGTAGAATGTTAGTAGCGTCAGCAGACTATTGGCTATTAGAAAATAAAATAGGTTTTCGCAAACAAAGCTATCGCGGCAGTATTGCACTTTTTTTAGCCAAACCCAAACTAAGGCGCTATAACTTCAATAAACCATTTAGGTTGCATGCTCTCGAAATCTGTTCGAATATTAGCAGGTAAATAACTGGCAGAATCTAGTACAAAAGCCTTCCCATCAATCCGTTTAAACACCACCCAATGCCAGAAGTTTTTGCCTTCTTCTTGATGGTGCTTAATAGCTAGCAGAGCTAGGGAGGGTAAAGCATGCCACGACTCAAAAGGGATTTCATCGATAGACGTTACAACGCCAGCGGCAGACAGCATTTGTCTTACATACTGGGTATCTGACCAAAGAGATTTATCATCAGCATAAATTCCCATCGCATTGGCAGAGGCTTTCATTTGCACATAGGTTTTACCCAGAATATTCGCTACAGAAGCGATACCACACCCGGTGGTTTCTTCTTGTATTACAGGTTCAAACACATTCAACTCCCGATAATTTAGGATCGTTATTTTCCATCAGTACCTTAAAGTCATTAAAAGTTTCTTGGCTAAACACATGAATACCGTGCTGCACCAACAATGCAGCAGCCACGCCTTGTCCTTGCTTTTTAATACCACCAAACGAGCCGTCATAAATCGTTGCACTCCCACAAGATGGGCTGGACTCGGTCAACATGGCAAAACGAATATTATGTGCTTGGCAAACTTGCAACGCCAAATGTGCGCCATTTATAAATGCTTCAGAAACATCCACGCCATCATTACCTATAACCCTAGAGCCGCCCGACAATACATCCGATCCAGCGCCAACGTCAATCTCAGCTGGCGGCCGAGGTGTAGGCAACCCACCTGCCACTTCGGGGCAAAAAGACACCAGTTCAAAATGCTCAGCCAACCAGCCAAAATCGGCCCGACTCATGGGGAGATCACTGCCGTTATAACGTACCTTACAACCCATTAGACAAGAGCTAACTAACAATTTTTCCATGAGAACTCTTTAAAAAAATAAACAAAAAAATAAAACACATAATAAGGAAAGCAGTCCTAAAAATACTCAATGAAAACATGCTACTAAATCAATAACGCATAAAGACAGACTGACTACCAAGCTTTCAACAAACAACTAACCTAACGTACAATAATCTAATAGGTCGCTATGTTTAATATACATTTCAGATAAATCACAGGCCGTGAGAAATTTTACTCAAGCTTCCCTTCATCCTATTTAAAAAACTAGACCAAGGTATTTATCAGAGGTTTCGCCAGTAGAGCACTAAAGCAAAACAAGAACTTCTTATAAAAATAATGATACTTTTGCTGGCCAGAAAGCAAAAACCGCTCATTTACGAGCGGTCTTCTAAAATATGCCTATTTAAAATAGGCCATATGTATGCAATTACAAAGTTTTCAACGCTGCAGTTAACGCGGCCATCTCTTCGTCTGTACCAATAGTAATACGTAGGTAGTTGCCGATACGCGGTTTATTGCTACCAAAGAAACGCACGAGGATGCCCTGCTCTTTTAGATTAAGGTAGATTTGCTCTGCATCTTTCTCTGGATGCGTCGCGAAAACAAAATTGGTCGCAGAAGGAATGATGTTGAATCCCAATGCTTCAAGATCTTTAACAGACTGCTCGCGAGTGGCGATGGTTTTTTCGCAAATTTCTTTTAAATAAGCTTCATCTTCCACAGCAGCAGTGGCACCAGCCAAGGCAACACGATCAATTGGATAGGAGTTGAAGGAGTTCTTTAAACGTTCCAAACCTTCGATCAAATCTGGATGCCCCAATGCGTAGCCAACACGAATCCCAGCTAAAGCACGAGATTTAGACAAGGTTTGCACAACCAATAGATTTGGGTATTGGTTAATCAAAGACACCGCGCTTTGTGCACCGAAGTCCACGTAAGCTTCGTCAACTAACACAACCACATCTGGGTTCGATTTTAGTATTGCTTCAATATCGGCCAAAGGCAAAGCCTTGCCTGTTGGCGCATTAGGGTTGGTTATGACCACACCTGACACGTCTAGGTTTTCGTAATCCGCAGGAATGATGTCGAAATCATCGTTAAGCGGGATTAGCTTTGGTTCGATGCTGTATAAGCCAGCGTACACTTTGTAGAAGCTATAAGTGATATCGGCGAAAGCCAATGGCTTGCCACCAGCAAAGTAACCCATGAAAGCCAAGGCCAATACTTCATCTGAACCGTTACCAACAAAAACTTGGTTCGCATCTAATTGGTAGTTTTTTGCCAAGGCATTTTTCAGCGTGGCACAATTTGGATCTGGGTAAAGACGCAAGCGTTCACTTACTTCAAACGCCATCGCTTCTAGCGCTTTAGATGATGGCGAATAGGGACTTTCGTTGGTATTTAGCTTGATGTACTTTTTGTCTTGCGGTTGTTCGCCTGGCACATAAGGGTCAAGAGAAGCAATTTTATCTGTCCAAAAACGACTCATGGAGTGCTCCATTATTTTTCAGCAAAAGTAGAAGGTGCAAAAGAGTTCAAACCAAATAAGGCCTCTAATGAGGCCTTATTTTTGTATTACGCTTTTCTATATGGCCTAAGATTAATCTTGTGGGCGCATATGTGGGAACAACAATACATCACGGATCGAAGGTGCATTAGTGAACAACATCACTAAACGGTCGATACCGATACCTTCACCAGCCGTTGGTGGTAAACCGTATTCTAGAGCATTGATGTAGTCTGCATCGTAATGCATGGCCTCATCATCACCCGCGTCTTTTTCTGCAACCTGACGCATGAAACGCTCAGCTTGGTCTTCTGGGTCATTAAGCTCAGAGAAGCCGTTAGCGATTTCACGACCACCAACAAAGAATTCAAAACGGTCTGTTATGAAATCATTGTCATCATTACGACGCGCAAGTGGAGACACTTCCGCAGGGTATTCAGTAATGAAAGTCGGTTGATCCAATTTGTGCTCTGCGGTTTCTTCGAAAATTTCAGTCCAAAGTTTACCCAAGCCCCAGATTGGTTTCACGTCGATTTTTAGTTTCTTCGCTACAGCAGTCGCGCTTTCTAATGTTTCTAGATCCGCCGCCGTCAATTCTGGGTTGTAGTGCAGAATCGAATCAAGCATGCTCATACGGACAAACGGCGCACCGAAATCGTATTCAGAACCTTGGTATGTCACTTTTGTTGTACCAAGTACTTTTTCTGCAACGGTGCGCAGCATGTCTTCCGTTAGATCCATCAGATCTTTGTAGTCTGCATACGCTTGGTAGAATTCGATCATGGTGAATTCTGGGTTATGACGAGTCGACGTACCTTCGTTACGGAAGTTACGGTTAATCTCGAATACACGTTCAAAACCACCTACCACCAAACGCTTCAAGTAAAGCTCTGGCGCGATACGCAAGTACATGCTCATGTCCATCGCATTGTGATGCGTAATAAATGGACGAGCTGATGCACCACCTGGAATAGTTTGTAGCATTGGCGTTTCAACTTCCATGAAACGACGATCTTCTAGGAAGCGACGAATCGTAGAGATGATTTTTGAACGCATTTGAAAAGTCTCGCGAGACTCTTCGTTTACGATCAAATCAACGTAACGCTGACGGTAGCGCATTTCCATATCTGACAAACCGTGATGCTTATCTGGTAATGGACGTAGAGACTTGGTTAGCAATTGCGCTTCTTGCATATCAATGTACAAATCGCCTTTACCAGATTTATGCACAGGCCCAGAAATACCAATGATGTCGCCCAAATCCCATGTTTTTTGATCAGCTAATAGCTCAGGGCTCAAAACCTTACGGTTTACGTAAGCTTGGATTTGACCCGTCATGTCTTGTAGCAACATGAAAGCGCCACGGTTACGAATAATACGACCAGCGATGTTAACTTTATGGTCTTTCTCTTCTAGCTCGGTTTTTTCTAGTTCACCGAATTCGGCTTGCAGGTCTGCTGCATACGCATTTGGACGAAATGTATTTGGATAAGCATTTCGTTCTGCACGAATAGCAGCCAATTTACCACGACGTTCTGCTACTAAGCGATTGTCGTCAGATTGTGCTGTGGATTCTGTGTTATTTTCGTTAGCCATGATTTGCTATCTACTCTTTTTTGAATGTTCTAAATAAGGAACGGCGCTTTATAAGCCCTGTTTTAAACTTGCAATGATAAACTGGTCTAAGTTTCCATCTAGCACAGCACCAGTATTGGAAGTTTCCACTCCTGTACGCAAATCCTTAATACGTGACGCATCCAATACGTAAGAGCGAATTTGACTGCCCCAACCGATATCAGATTTGCTATCTTCCACAGCTTGCGCCGCTTCGGTACGCTTCATCATTTCAAACTCGTACAATTTGGCACGAAGTTGTTTCATGGCAAAGTCACGGTTAGCGTGCTGAGAACGCTGGTTTTGACATTGCACCACGATGCCCGTAGGGACGTGGGTAATACGTACTGCGGAGTCGGTGGTGTTTACGTGCTGACCACCGGCACCGGATGAACGGTAAGTATCAGTACGAATATCCGCCGGATTAATTTCAATATCGACGTTATCATCGATCTCAGGCGAAACAAAGACAGACGCAAACGACGTATGACGACGGTTGCCAGAGTCAAATGGAGACTTACGAACCAGACGATGTACGCCTGTTTCAGTACGCAACCACCCAAATGCATAATCGCCTTCAAAACGAATGGTCGCGGATTTGATTCCGGCCACATCGCCTGCAGATACTTCCATCAGCTCAACTTTAAAGCCTTTGTCTTCACCCCAGCGCAAATACATGCGCAATAGAATGTTGGCCCAATCTTGAGCTTCAGTACCACCGGAGCCTGACTGAATATCCAAGAAAGCACTGTTTTCGTCCATTTCTTTGGAAAACATACGACGGAACTCTAACTTGGCTAACAAAGCATCTAGCTCTTCTAGCTCAAGTTGAACCGCTTCTACTGAATCTTCGTCGTTTTCTTCTACGGCGATCTCTAGTAGCTCTTTGGAATCGTTCACGCCGGATTCCAAACTGTCTAGAGTTTCAACAACGGCTTCAAGCGCAGCACGCTCTTTACCAAGTTTTTGGGCGTATTCTGGGTCGTTCCAAATAGCTGGATCTTCCAGTTCACGGTTAACTTCCTCTAAGCGTTCTTTCTTTGACTCGTAGTCAAAGATACCCCCGAAGGGTTAAAGCACGAGCTGAAAGGTCTTTTATCTTAGAAAGTATCGGGTTTATTTCCATATTGGCGTCAATTTGCTATAAACAGTGTGGATAAATGTGATTCGGAATTGTAACGAATTTAGTCGCAGCATAAAATGCCATTCGCTACCCAATGATGGAAAAACAGACCATTTTTTGTGGGCCTTGCTATCAAATGGAGTCAATATGGATAAGCCAACCGTTTCAGTCGCCATACTGGGACAAAATTATAAGATAAATTGCCCTAAAGGGCATGAAGCAGATTTGAAAGAAGCTGCTGAGTATTTAAACAATCAAATGAATGAAATCAAAGCCAGCGGCAAAATCGTCGGCCTAGAAAAAATAGCAGTACTTGCGGCATTGAATATTACTCACGATATGCTTAACAACCGAAAATACGCTCGTTCTAACGAACAACAGTTACGAGAACTGACGTCGCAGCTTGATGCTGCTTTATCGCATGAAACAAAATTGGTTAATGAATAAACATTCGTGGCTTATTTCTTGATCTACTTTTTTGATTGCAAGCGTAGAACACGAATTTTCTTCATACAACTCAGAAAACGATTTGTGCTATTGAGTGATTTCTACAGTGAGTTACTTTATACTGAAATTCGTTTCCTGGGTTGTTCGAAGCGGCTTAACGCCCTTGAGCCTATGAGTAATACCCCGGAAAGAGCCTGTTGGTTTGGTGTGCATGTCCGTGCGTCGGAAAGCCTAAAGAGTCACAGTTCTTTCCACCTTGAACCACTGGGTTCAAGGCCAATAGCCGAAACGGCAACTTGGGAAACTCTTTTATGACCTCTCATCTCGATCCTAGACAGACACTTCGTCGTCAATTACGTCAAACCAGAAGAAGCTTATCCGAAGATGAGCAACTTAATGCATCAACAGCATTGTTATCAAACCTCAAAGAACAGCTCAATTCTCTCGACTCTCTCAAAGTAGACAGCGCCCAACACATCGCCTTGTATCTCAGCAATGATGGTGAAATATCGCCACATCTATTATGCGAATTTTTCTGGTTACAAAATATCGAAACTTATCTTCCTGTTGTACAAGGCAAGCAACTAACGTTTGCACGTTATACCGCAGAGACAATCTGGCAGAAAAACATTTTCGGCATTAAAGAACCAGTAACGACAGAATATCTATCAGGCAACAAGCTGGATATTGTCTTGTTACCTTTGGTTGGATTCGATTCAAAAGGCGGACGCCTTGGTATGGGTGGCGGCTTTTACGACAGAACCTTTGCCAACAAAAGAGCCGATGAAAAGCCGTTATTAATAGGTTTAGCGCATGACTGCCAAGAAGTAAAAAATCTCCCCGTTGAAGGTTGGGATGTACCCTTACAAGCGATTATTACACCGACACAGTTCATCAAGGTATAGCGCCATATCTGATTGAAGTAGCTTTACTGTATCTAATTTTTTGGGCTTGTTTCTTTTAGCTCAACCTAACAAGTTAATAAACAAAGCTATAACCAACAGACACATAGGCCCCACTATTGCCATCATCATTTTCAGGAGCATAAGCAACATCGACATCTAAACGCCGATAAAATGTTAGACCCGCAGTGAAATAGTTTAACTCGCTACCAACCAAGTTTTTCCTGTAACCGATACGCATGCCCGGTAAAACCCAGCTATCAGTATAATAGGATAGCGATACTGTCGCCCACTGATATTCGTCACCCAATGGGTCTGCTATCGAATTTACATCATAAGATCCTGCTAATGAAAAATGCTGATCCTTGCTTTTAATAGCGGCATCAAGTGTCATCTGCGCTTCCATCTTATAAGTTTCGTTTAATGAGAAAACACCTTTTCCAGCAAATCTAATAGCAGCTTCACAACTGGTCTTATCGGCTCCGGTTAATCCGGTACAATCACTAACTAAACCTTTGTAATCAAACTCCGGCTCGTTCACGTTCGCTACAGAGGCACCCAATTGAAAGTTTCGGCCTGTCAAAATAAGCCCTAAATCAAGCGAAATACCAGATGAAACTGAGTCTCGACTTAAGAAAAAATCACTATAAGAAATACTAGAGTCGTCATCTTCGTTTAATACGGTTAACTTTTGATCTAAAGCAAGCCGATGAAAATTCAGTCTGCCACCGACAATCAAAGCACTCGTTTCAGATCGAGACACCATCTCGCTGTAACCCAAGCTAAAACGGAGATCCGACGCTCTTTTCATATATACGGAGGTATCTGACTCAATACCTGCACCACTTACATCCACACCATCAAGTTCAGAGGTACTGGTAACAGCGTCTAACTCATCCACACCAGTTAGAGTCAAATTATCCGCCAATACATCGGCTCGCCCAACCAATGAAGCACTGGCATCTAACATAAAAACACCACGACGTCTGGTTTTATAAATAATAGGTAAAAAAGGTCCTTGCACTGTGGTCGAAAATTTTGCATACGTAGTTCGACTAATATCTGAAATAACCACATCAGCTGAATCAAGAGAATTATTAATATCCGCTAGCACTTCGTCAATTTTCGCGACCACGAACGCATCAGCTGCAGCCTGCCCTTGATCATCATAAATCTCTTGAGCCTCAGTTTTAATAGCATCAACATCAATACTAGAAGTAAAATCTTCATCAAAGATAGCTTCAAGTCGATCAACTCTATCGTTGATACCATTGACTCCACCACCTTCAACACCGATTCCTATCGGTCCTAAAAAGCCAACTCGGAAGCCCTGTAGATTGGCCATCAAATAAGAAGACGCAGGATTACCAGCCGCAGTTGACAACGCATGACGATTTCCATAACTTCCTAACACAGTACTTGAGCCAATAGGTTGATAAACGTACATAGAGGCCATTGCTATAGAACTAAAAACGCCCAGCCCCATCACTAAACCCAGGTTAAAAATTCCCCAACTCTTTCTCATGCGTCACTCTTTTCCATCAATACAGCAGTGCTGGCATAAACCAGACCATAAAAAAAACCGATAACTTATAAAGCTATCGGCTTTCTTTATCAATTCTTTACACTTTAAAACGCTGTATCGTAGCCAATTGACAAATAAGCACTACGCGGCAATTCATCACCATCTTCATCTTCAACTGTTTCTAATGCAACTCCAAGGTCAACATTTAAACGCTTAAGAAAAGTCAGACCAAATGTGCCATAACTAAGCTCAGTACCGACCATATTCTGACGATAGCCAACACGAATGCCTGGTAGGTAATGTGAATCACCGTAGTAAGACAAAGAGGCAGCAGCCCATTGATATTCATCACCCACAGCATCTTTTACTTCATTGGTATCGTAGGACAACCCCAAAGTTACTTGTTTGCCTTTGGTGGATACTGCCGCATCGATTGTTGTTTGCATTTCCATGACATAATCTTCTGTGGCCGTTAATTTACCTTTATTAACTAAACGCCCCGCGGCTGCACAACTTTCAGTAGCACAACTTTGATTAATAGGCGCTCCGTCAAATTCTGGCTCATTAATATTGGCAAACGTGATCCCTACCTGATAATTGTTAGAGACCCAAACTGCACCTAAATCAATACCAACACCAGTACTACTGACTGCATCATCTGAAATGGCATCGGATATAGCATCGTCAGCGTTATCATTTTTATCATTTAAAGAGACTAGTGCTCGTCCCATTGAAATATCATGTAGGCTGGCTTTTACTCCACCAATCAACATACCATGATCGTTTTTCCACATTGCTTGACTATAACCCAAGCCAATTTGCAAATCTGTTGCGGTTTTGGCTTGGAATGAGGTGTCTGTTGTTAACTCTGTTCCCGTATTTGTAATCTCATCAGATATAACGTTCGCTCTAGCAACCCCCAAAATACTAGCATCAATGATAAAAGCTCCATTTTTTTTAGTTTTATAAATCAATGGCATAAAAGGAACTTGCAGGCTTGCCGACGTCTTTACATAGGCGGTTTCGCCTATCTCGGAAAGTATTTTATCGGCACGAACTTTATTTGCAGCAGCGTTTCCAGCATTCGAGTTATCAATGAGATCCTCTAACTCTTCTGCACGATCATCAAGATCACTCACATCGCCCATTTCAACACCCACACTCAATGGACCTAGAATACCAAAACGAAAACTATCGTTATCTTCCTGATTTACCATCAAAAAAGGCGCCGCTGGATTTCCAAGTGCCGTCGATAACGCCCTGATGTTTGGCGCACTGCTTAAAGTAAAGCTGGAGCCTACCGGATGATTAACGGGCATCGCGGCAAAAATGGTAGAACTAAATAAACAACCTGAAGCAAGTACGATTTTTTTCATAGAAACGCCCTCTAAAAAGATAAAAACTATGTAAAAAAATAGCAAAAAAGAATCAAAAAATCACCATTTCCATACACTTTAATTGCACATTTATCATCTTAGAATATGTAGAAGAGCGCTAATAATAAAAAAACGATAAGCCTAATTAGGTTTATCGTTTTTTTATTATTTTAATTAGAGAAGAGTAACTATCTAGATTAACTTACTAAATACTATCCAAAGAAAGCTGATACCTAAGTTTTTCCAAATCTTCCAGTGTGTCGACACCATGAGTTGGCAAACCATCCGCCAGTGCCACTTGCACTTTAATACCTTGATGTAAAAAGCGTAATTGCTCGAGTTTTTCCCAGCGCTCTAATGGCGACATAGGCAGATCTGCATATCGTGCTAATAAGCTGGCACGGTAAACATACAAACCAATGTGACGAAGTGCAGGAAAGCCAACTGGCAACATCCCAGTTCTGTCAGGATTATTGGCAAAGCCGTCTCTGTCCCAAGGCATAGGCGAACGACTAAAATACAGCGCACGCTGCTTTTCGTCACAAACCACTTTCACCACGTTAGGGTTAAAGAAATCTTCGACTTGATCAATAGCGCAAGCAACCGTTGCCATTTCGGCTTCTTTATCTTGGTTTAATGCGATTACACTCGAATGAATCAAGTTAACTGGCAAAAAAGGCTCGTCACCTTGCACGTTGACCACAATCTCATCGCCCTGCCAGCCCATTTTTGCGGCGACTTCCGCAAGGCGCTCTGTGCCATTTTCATGGTCATCACGAGTCATCACCACTGAAGCACCAAAACCTATTGCCGCTTTTTCAATAAGTTGATGATCTGTGGCAATCGTCACCGATTGCGCGCCGGCTTTTAATGCCAACTCATAAACCCACTGCAGAACAGGTTTACCACCTAGATCAGCCATAAGTTTTTGCGGAAAACGCTGAGAAGCGTAGCGAGCAGGAATCACTATGTGAAAATCAGGTAGCGTTGCAGAACCAGTCATTGTATCTAAAGAGTCAGTCATTATTTTTCAAACTCCGGCTTTTGAGCCAATTCATAAGCGTGTTCTAAGGACATTCGAGAGGCTAACACCATGTCAGCGACTTCTCTAGCGACACCTTCACCGGCAGCTTTACTGAGTATAATCGGACAATGACGTTGCAATAAAATATGCGCATCAGCGGGACATAAAGCAACGCCAACCTTAGGCATAACCTGAAGGTCAATCACATCATCACCCACATATGCGGCTTGGTCTGGTGTAATTCCTAAACGCTCGACCAACTCATCAAACGCTTCGGCTTTGTTATGACAACCGGGATAAAAATGCTCTACTTTTAGCTCTTTCATCCGCTGCCTTAATGGTGCAGAGTCTTTCGCGGTGATCACCGCAACCTGAACGCCCCACTTTGGCAGCAGCTTCATTGCCACGCCATCTTTTACATTGAAGCGTTTTATGGTTTCGCCTTGCTCGGTATAAAGCAGACGACCATCGGTTAGTACGCCATCAACATCAAAAACCACCAATTTCAAGGCTTGCAGCTTAGCAAGCAAACCTTGATCATTATCGAGCGCAGGATAAGAAGAAAGAAAAGCCGCATCCATGTATTAAACGCTCGTATCTAATACTTCAAATGTTTTAACCAATTCATCAAGCTGTTTCATTTGCTTAAGGAATGGCGCTAATTTACCCAAAGGCAAAGCACATGGGCCATCACATTTTGCACTATCAGGATCTGGATGTGTTTCTAAAAATAAGCTAGATAAGCCAAGTGACATACCCGCACGAGCCAATTCCGTTACTTGCGCACGACGGCCATCTGCAGAATCTTCACGACCACCAGGGCGCTGTAAAGAATGAGTTACGTCGAACATCACTGGGTAGCCAAATTTTTTCATTTCGCCAAAGCCAAGCATGTCTACCACCAAGTTGTTATAACCCATCATGGTGCCGCGCTCACAAAGCATTAGGTTATTGTTACCCGCTTCTTCACATTTGGTAAGAATATGTTTCATTTCATGAGGTGCTAGGAACTGCGCTTTTTTAATGTTAATCACGGCGCCTGTTTTCGCCATCGCGATCACTAAATCGGTTTGACGAGATAAGAACGCAGGCAATTGAATAACGTCAGCTACTTCAGCCACTGGAGCGCATTGGTAAGCTTCATGTACGTCGGTAATCACTGGCACGTCAAAGGTGTCTTTGATCTCTTGCAGAATTTTTAGACCTTCTTCCATGCCTGGGCCACGAAAAGAATTGATAGACGAACGGTTCGCCTTATCAAAGGAGCCTTTAAATACATAAGGAATACCCAGCGCTTCCGTCACTTTTACATGTTCTTCCGCAACACGCATTGCCAAGTCGCGAGACTCTAATACGTTAACGCCACTGAACAAAACAAAAGGAAGGTGGTTAGCGACTTCAATTTTGCTACCAATTTTAATGATTTTTGATTCTTGAGATGACTGCGTCATGAGAACTCCATTTTTAATCTAGATTTGCTCACTCTAAACACGTCTAAAGCGGCGTAAAATTAGTTGAATATTTTTTATCGATCGTAAATTTCTAAAATTCCGGACAAGTTTTTCGCATCGTCCACGACTACCAGCAAGGTGATTTTATCACGCAGCATTTGCTCTTCGGCTTGCACTATCATCACATTCTCATTGATAGTTTTTGGATTCGCTGTCATCAAACTTGCCATGGTTTTATGTATCATGCCTTCACTTTCTTTGAGCATCGCACGACGCAAATCCCCATCGGTAAAGATACCCAGCAACTTACCCGCTTCTTGAATCAATACAACACCCATTCTGCCATGAGTCATGACGGAAATAGCGTCTTTTAATGTGGTTTCTGGCGTGCAAATAGGCAGATTATCTTTGTGCATTAGGTCTTTAACACGAGTTAACAGTTTACGACCTAAGCTGCCACCAGGGTGAAAACGGGCAAAATCTTGTGGTTGAAAATTGCGACACTCCATCAAAGCCACGGCTAAAGCATCGCCCATCGCGGTTGTCATCGTAGTCGATGTGGTTGGCGCTAGATTATTTGGGCAAGTTTCTTTATCGATAGAAAGATCCAGTACACAATCGCAATGTTTCGCCAAAGTAGAATCGATGTTTCCTACCATGGCAATACTTGGATTTCCGAAACTTTTTAGAGAAGGCAGTAAACGCATAAGCTCTTCTGTTTCACCAGAAAAACTGATCAGCACTAAGACATCTTCAGGCTGGATCATGCCTAAATCGCCATGAAAGGCCTCACCAGGATGAAGAAAGAAACTAGGCGTGCCTGTTGAGGCTAATGTGGCGGCAATTTTTTTACCGATCAAACCAGATTTCCCCATGCCACAAATAATCGTACGACCCTTGCTTGCAAGAATCATTCGAACGGCTTTGGGGAATTCTTCAGTGACTTGATTGGCTAAATTGGCTAGAGCTTGAGCTTGTGTTGATAAAGTACGTCGAGCACTATCAATAAGGATATCTGAGTGGGTACTCGAATCGGCACTCAAATTAAATAGATCGCTCATAAAGCCTCGCTGCTCAATGTAATAATCGTAAAGTGGCATCATTATACAGAGGAGGAAGCGGGTCGCCTACCAAAGAGCAAGTTTTCATCACTTACTCTTTGGTGAAGGAGAAGGAATTAACCTAAGCAGCTAAGGAATTGGCCGCTCAAACTGTCTAAAAATGAGAAGTAGGCATTTGTGCCCATTTTCACTTTGCTACCCAATGGATCCAAAGGTGCTGTTTTCACATCCGACCCTTCCAGCAAAGTTTTCACTATAGCTGGGCTAAATTGCGGCTCACTAAAAACACACTGTACTTTATTTTCTTGGATCTCATGACGGATTTCAGCCACTTTTTTCGCGCCAGGCTTGCGCTCTGGGCTGACAGTAATTTCACCTGCATGGCTCAAGCCGTAATGCTGTTCGAAATAGCTATAACCATCATGGAACACAATGTAAGGCACTTTATTTACCTTATTAAGTGCGTTACGTATTTCAGCATCTTTCGCACTAAGACCTTTTTCAAAAGACGCTAAGTTTCCTTTGTAGTACTCAGCATTCACAGAATCCAATGACACTAAACGAGCAGTCACAGCTTTTGCCAATATTCTAGCGTTATCAGGTGATAGCCAAACATGCGGATCTACACCGTCATGATGGTGGCCTTCGTGCTCGTCATGATCACCATGCTCTTCGTGATCGCCATGTTCTTCGTGTTCGTGGTCGCCGTGTGCATCATGGTCGTCATGCGCTTCTTCTGCTTCATCCTCATCATGATGATGTTCTTTAGCGAAGTTATGCAATGCCATCCCATCTAAAGCAAGCCATTCAATTGACGACTCTTCTTTGCCAGCATTCTCAAGCGGTTTTTCCAAGAAGCGCTCTAGTGACTCACCAACCCAAACAACAGTGTCAGCATTGATGATTTTCTTCAGATCCGAAGGACGCATGGCAAAATCATGGGGTGATGCTGTACTAGAAACGATCTGTTGAATTTCGGCTTTATCACCTGCAATCGCCGCAACAATCATAGAAACAGGTTTAATACTGGTAACTATTACTGGTTTAGCCAACGCTAGAGGAGTTAAGGCTGAAACACCCAAGGCCAAAAGAAGTTTATTCATTATTTAGCACCGTTAAATTAATGTTATAACGTAACAATACGATATAAAAAAAAGAGATTCAAGCGCTTTAGCTTAAATCTCTTTTTTTTATATACATGGTAAGCATAACTTAATTTAGCTGTAAATCCTCAAGCGCTATCGGTCGAACCATCAAACCCGCACGCTGCCCAACAGGAAGGTTGGTGTTAGGAAATACAATAGCATCACCAGTTTGCTTGATGTAGTAGTCACTTTTATCAGAGCGAGCCATGCGATAATCCGCTTCAAACTGAGTAAAGTTTTTTACATCGCTCGCAATACTGAGTTCATAACTGTCATCGTCTTTCACCAAGCTGTCCAATACACGAAATACATGCAAACTAGACACGGAGGATTGTGCTAAAACGCCCTTTTCCAACAATAGAGTCAAACTGGCCTCCAGATCGGCAAAGCGTGACAAATCATTTTCGCCAAACGGATACACTTTCCCAAGTTCTACCGTAAACGCATGAGCATTGTGTACAGCATAGCTATAATAGGAAAAGGTCGTTGTTGGTTGATGTGACAATAAAACAGCGTCAATCCCACTTGCTGCCAAGAACGCCAATTGCTCTTTGTTATATATAGCATTTTCAACATAGGGATAAACAACAAATTTTTCATGAACGGAACCACGAATCGCAGTGTGTAAATCGTAATGCAGCTTTATTTGATCCGTTTTATTCTCAGTAAGCGAATAGAAGTCACAAACTGCTTGCTCTAGGCGCTGCGCTCTCTTAGCTTCAAAGCCATCGTATTCTTGCCAAGCACCACGAAATAAGCGATTTAGGTTCACATCGCAAAAACGTTTTGCCAAATTTGCTGCAACAGGATTACCAATTAATACCAACAACCGGATATTTAATGAAACCTTACCCTCTAGAATGCCGGTAACCAATTGATTTACAAGCTCAATAGGACCGGTCTCATTACCATGTACGCCAACAGACAAAACAAGACTGATCACACTAGGTTGTTTAGGCTCAAGGCGCAAAACCCCAGTGTCTTCAACAAAGCCGTCTCCACTTGGAAAAGAAAATCGAAAAGGTGCGATACTATCTTGGTTTGCGAGTGTTAAGGCTAAAAAATCATTGTTCAAAATGGGCATTTTTCCTACCAACTTTCCCTATCAATTTCATTGCAAAATACAACCTAAAAATAAGCGTTAATGATACCGCTTTCCGTCAAATAATAAGGCAAATAATGCCAAGCCGTACATAATACGCAAAAATAGGTCGCTTTCTCGACACCTTACGCTCTCTAGTGGGTCTATTATCTTGAGCTATTCACTTTTCTTTAATGACCAAGAAGTCTTTTCTTTCAAGACAAATGCCGATACCCTTTTGCTTTCTACCAGATTCACTTTTAAATAGAGTATTTTATGCCCGAAAATGACGAAGTCATTATCTTAGTCGACGAAAACAACAAGATAATTGGCGATGTGCCACGACACTTAATGAATTTTGGCAGAGACTATCATCGTGTCACTTATATTTTGGTGTTCAACACGGCAGGAAATTTACTCATTCAAAAAAGAACCGATGATAAAGCTTTTTGCCCAGGCTTTTACGGTGTAACCACTGGTGGCGTGGTTGAAAAAGGCGAATCTTATATCGATTCGGCCCACAGAGAACTTCAAGAAGAGCTAGGGTTTGATGCGCCACTCGAAAGCCAAGGCGTATTTTTCACCGAAGGCGAAGGCTTTAAAATATGGGGCAAGATTTTTACTTGTCACTATGATGCAGCGCTGCATGGTGAACTAACCTTACAGCCCAAGGAAGTCGCTTCCGTTCATGAAATGAGTATCGATAGCATACTAAATAACTCAGAGAAGATGCCATTTACACCCGACTCGCTTAGTGCATTACAGCACTATGCAAACAAACTTACTCAGCCTCAGCTTGATGATCCGCTTTAGTCCTTTTTGGCTACTAACTTTTTTTATTTCCTCATTCGCTTTGAGTGAGGAACGCTGGCAAAACGATGCCTACATCCAAGACAGTTTTATTAAAATTGCTTTGGAGCGTGAATACAAAGAAACCAAATACCCTAAATTAATCCGCTGGAACAAACCCATTAAACTGTTCTTTGAAAGCGACAGTGGAGACGCTAGCTTGCAAAAAGAACTACTAAGTGTCCACGCTCAGCACCTTGCTCATATAACGGGGCTGTCTATTGACTTCACCAATGATCCTAAACAAGCAAATATTTTTGTTATTTTCACCACCTACGACAATATCGAAAACAAAGTCAGGCAATATATTGGCGACCCAGAAAAAATTCGCGCAGCGCTCAACGAAGCCATTTGCCTAGGAAATTTTAGTCGTAATGGAAAATACGAAATAACCAAGGGAAGTATTATTATTCCTGTTGATTATGCACGCAGAAAAGCACGTTTTTTGGACTGTATAGTGGAAGAAATCACCCAGCTGCTGGGACTCCCTAATGATTCCAATGATGTTTTTCCATCTGTATTTAATGATGTCAGCGTAGATACCTACCTTAGCCCACTGGATTATTTACTACTTAAAGCTCTCTACTCTTCCCATCTCAAACCTGGAATGGATGTCGCACAAACAAAGGCAGCTTTTCCTAAAGTCTTAGCTGAGCTACACGCCAATAAAGACATAGAAAATGCGGCTCAGCGTGTCCAAAAATACAGTCTAAAAACCTACCTAGGTGACTAACTTTCCTCGTGAAAAATCAATCCGTAAACCATGCCATAGATCAATATAATTAGCCTTTTCAACGACCATCTCATAAATTGTGCTTATTCACTCTGCTTTTCCTGCCCAACTTAGGTAAAATGCGCCAACTGAAAATTCATATCGGAGAGTCCTAATGTTTCCAGAGCTCAAAAATGACCGCTTCTTGTGCGCATTACTCAAACAACCTGTCGATACAACCCCTGTATGGATGATGAGACAAGCTGGACGTTACTTACCAGAATACCGCGCCAGCCGCGCCACAGCTGGTGATTTTTTGAGCCTTTGCAAAAACGATGCGTTCGCCTGCGAAGTTACACTTCAGCCACTTAAACGCTACGACTTAGACGCTGCAATCTTGTTTTCAGACATACTCACCATTCCCGACGCTATGGGATTGGGGTTGTATTTTGAAACGGGCGAAGGCCCTAAGTTCAGACACACTATTCGTAGCAAAGCCGATGTTGATGCCATCCCAGTAACGACAGCGAATGACTTAGGTTACGTAATGAAAGCCGTTACTACGATCCGTCATGCCTTAAATGGCGACGTGCCGTTGATCGGCTTTTCCGGTAGCCCATGGACACTTGCGACTTACATGGTAGAAGGAGGTTCTAGTAAGGACTTCCGTCACATCAAAGCCATGATGTATCGGTCTCCTGAGACCTTACATGCGTTGTTAGACAAACTGGCTAAATCTGTTACAGCGTATCTTAACGGTCAAATATTAGCGGGCGCACAAGCGCTACAAATTTTTGATACTTGGGGTGGCGTATTAAGCGGTCCAATGTACCAACAGTTCTCTTTGCTCTACATGAAGCAAATCCTAGACGGCCTTATTCGTGTACACGAAGGCAAAAGAATTCCCGTTATTTTGTTCACTAAAAATGGCGGTCAATGGCTAGAAAACATGGCCGCAACGGGACCTGATGCACTTGGTTTAGATTGGACAACAGATATTGCAGAAGCACGCGCTCGCGTTGGGGATAAAGTAGCGCTACAGGGCAATATTGATCCCTGTGTACTTTATGCTGGCAAAGATGTCATCGAACATGAAGTCGAAAACGTACTGTCAGGCTTCGGCACAGGCAGCGGCCACGTATTTAACCTAGGTCACGGCATCCACCAGTTTGTAAACCCTGATCACCCAAAATATTTGATCGATGCGGTTCACGAACTAGGTCGAAAGTACCATGAACCAAAATATGATGACTTAGACGCTTTAAACGGCCTTTAAGAGCTTATTTATAAGCCATCATCAATCAACGCTAACCTTAATAGAACTAGAGGACTAAATTCTATTAAGGTTAAGCCACTAAAGACTCATATTCCTGCAAGCATAAATCTTCAGCGCTCTTTTTCTGTTTCTTCCAAACTCCATCTGACGCCATTACCAGAGTGTCAAACACCTCATCCACATAACAACAAACGTGATCAACACCACGCCAGTCCAACCAAGACAAACGTCCTAATAAACGCCCATTGGCAAGCGGTATCAATACTAGCCTCAGCTGCAAATTTTTACTCGTGCCTTTGGCTTGATAACAGGCAAGGCTTTGAGGCGAAGACACACTGGATAATTGCACACCGACCCGGTTAGACAATAAAGCGGCAGTATCAGCAAAAAAAGACTCCGAACCCGCTATAAAATACTCGCTTGATGTTATTTTTTTCATTCCAAGCACTCCATTCCTATGAAGATATGTTCACTAAATGTAGATCATAATCATCGAGCCTGTAGCGACTTTTACAATAGAGTGGTATTTTTAGACTAATTAATGCTTTATTCGTATGGAGAAAAGAAATGAAACTAATTACGGCCATTGTTAAGCCTTTTAAACTTGATGAGGTGCGTGAAGCACTTTCTGAAATTGGGATTAACGGCATTACCGTCACAGAAGTGAAGGGTTTTGGGCGCCAACGAGGCCATACAGAACTTTACCGTGGCGCAGAATATGTTGTCGACTTTTTACCAAAAGTAAAACTAGAACTTGCTGTCGAAACAGACATGGTTGAACGCGCAATTGAAGCTATCCAGCACAGTGCGAATACAGGCAAAATTGGTGACGGGAAAATATTCGTTACCGCACTAGAGCAAATCATCCGTATTCGTACTGGTGAAACCGGTGCCGAAGCAATCTAAGCTATTGCCATCTAATTTGGGCAGTTAATTGCTATAAAATAAAAAAGAGGCCTCGGCCTCTTTTTTATTTTTGCAACATCGTTGACGCTAACCTTTATCAGGCACTTTGATAGACAAGGTTCCCAAGTAACGATTTTGACGTAACTCAATCTGACGAAAGATAGCAATAATCACAATACTAATAACCAAGTAGATAGCACCTGCCGCCAAGAAAATTTCCATCGGAGTATAGGTTCTAGCAATGATGGTTCGCGCCATACCCGTTAAATCCAAAATGGTAATAGTACTGGCCAATGCACTGCCTTTTAGCATCAAGATAATCTCGTTGCCATAAGCCGGTAACACGATGCCAAAGGCACGAGGCAATAAGACTCGTCGGTACATCTGAAACTTTGTCATGCCAATTACTTTACATGCTTCCACTTCACCTTGCGGAATCGCTTGAATCGCGCCACGGAAGATCTCAGCGGTATAAGCAGAGGTATTCAGTGTAAAGGCAATAATGGCACACCAAAACGGCTCTCTCAGTATTGGCCATAAGAAACTTTCTCGAACTGCATCAAATTGTGATGCGCCGTAATACACCAAAAAGATCTGAACCAACAGCGGTGTTCCGCGAAAGAAAAAGATATAAGCAAAAGGTACCGCTCGAATCCATGCAACCGGTGAAATCCTTGCTAAAGCAATCGGCAAGGCAAAAATGCCACCCAACACAATAGAAATAAGCACTAACTGAAGACTAACCCAAGCTCCTTCGAGCAAACGAGGAAAATATTCAACAACAACCGAAAAATCCATACATTATCCCCTATTCAAACCACGGCTCGCTCGTTTTTCCATATAGGATACGAACACCATAGAGATAATGGTTAAAGCCAAATACATAAATGCCGCGACCAAATAAAACAAAAACGCTTGCTTGGTACTACTCACTGCAATATTGGCTTTACGCATAATATCGTCTAGCCCGACAACAGACACCAGAGCGGTATCTTTTAGCAAAACCAGAAATAAATTCCCTAGCCCAGGCAGTGCAATTCGCCATACCTGCGGCAAAATAATACGGTAGAACTTTCGAATTGGCCCCATTCCTAGAGCGATTGCCGCCTCATGTTGCCCTTTCGGAATAGACTGTAAAGCGCCACGAAACACTTCTGTTGCATAGGCACCAAACGTCAAACCAAGTGCCGTCACACCCGCTGCAAATGCACCAACTTCAATATATTCGTCGTAACCAAATAAACCAGCTATCGCCATCAAAACACTGGTGGCACCAAAATAAATAATAAGCACAGTTAGCAATTCAGGAATACCACGAATAATAGTGGTATAACCATTAGCGATCCATCGGATAACTGCGATAGAGGATAATTTAGCAGAAGCGCCTAATAATCCCAGAATCAAACCAACAAACAGCGAAGACAGCGCTAGCTCCAAGGTAACAACAGCACCTTGCAGCAGCTGATCACCGAATCCATGAAGATCAATCATAGTTTTTTCTCAGAGTAAGCTTAAAGTAGGTTTCTCGGCACGTTAGTGCCGAGAAACTCTAAGAAATATCTACACTTAGTAGATAGAGAACGGGAAGTATTTAGCATTGATTTTCTGATAAGTACCGTCAGCCAGAATGGCATCAAGCGCTTTATTCAACTTCGCTTTCAACTTGTCATCGCCCTTACGAATAGCAATGGCAATGTTGTCTGTTTTCATGAAGGCATCACCTTTGAATTCAAATTTAGAACCACTTTCTGATGTTTTCAACCAGTTATAAGTTGGCAATTCATCGGATAACACGATGTCCAAACGACCAGAAATAAGATCTAGATAAACGTTGTCTTGGTTATCATAGAATTTCAAGTTAGCTTTACCAGCGAAATTGTCTTCAAGATATTGAGCGCCTAGAGTAGCACGCTGCGCACCAATGGTTTTTCCGTCTAGCTTAGCAAGATCAAATTTTTCACCAACGCGCCCCATGAAACGCAAACCGCCTGAGTAATATTTGTTAGTGAAATCGACAACTTTCAAACGATCTTCAGTGATAGACATAGACGCAATGATCGCATCAAATTTGCGTACTTTAAGTCCTGGAATCAAACCATCCCAATCCTGAGTTAGAATTTCACAATCAGCTTCCATTTTTGCACACAATGCGCGAGCAATATCAACGTCAAAACCTTGTGGCTTACCAGCTTCGTCAATAAAGTTAAACGGTGCCCAAGCTCCTTCCGTTACGAAACGAACTTTATCTGCAGCTTGTACAGAAACAGCTGACAATGCTGCCGTTAACAACAACGCTGAACCCAAAACCATTTTTTTCAATTTCATTGTAATCCCCTTAGTGTATTTGTTTATTTAATCATTTTATATTTTAGAGTTTATTGCTTGAATAACGAAATATTAACTAAAAAACGCTGGATAAAAACGCCTTACAGCGTTCTGATTTTGGTGAACCAAACACTTGATCAGGCGTGCCTTTTTCTTCCACCACACCCTGATGCAGAAACACAACTTCACTAGATACTTCACGGGCAAAGTTCATTTCATGCGTTACGATAAGCATAGTACGCCCTTCTTCTGCCAAATTGCGCATAACAGTCAGCACTTCACCTACTAGCTCTGGATCTAGCGCTGATGTCGGCTCATCAAACAGAATCACTTGAGGATCCATAGCCAATGTTCTAGCGATAGCAACACGTTGCTGTTGACCACCAGAAAGTTGATTAGGATACATGTCCTTTTTCTCTGCGATACCGACCTTCCGCAATAAATGCTCAGCGTATTCAGCGACTTCCTGCTTAGGACGTTTTAGAACATGAAGCGGTCCTTCCATCACATTCTGTAAAATCGTCATGTGCGGCCATAAATTAAAACTTTGAAAAACAAAGCCTATTTGCTGGCGCATTTGAGTAAGCTGCTTCATGTTGTTGGCGACTAAATCCGATTCACCTTGAATCAAATCAAGTTTAGTACCATTAAAAAGAATATCGCCTCGGGTGGGGTTCTCAAGCAGGTTAACACAGCGTAAAAAAGTACTTTTACCTGAGCCACTAGAACCAAGAATTGAAATGACGTCACCATCGTAAGCTTTTAGGGAAATCCCCTTTAACACCTCAATATCACCAAACGTTTTGTGGATATCAATGAGCTCTAACGCCGGGACTTTCGACATGTTTTATACCTTCTTTTATTTTATGAACTTATTATTTTTACCGTGATAACAACGCAACTCTTTAATTGGCAACTAGCTAATCAAACAATCAGCTTACGTAACCAAGTAGAATACAAAAATCACGCCAAGAACAATGTAACCCGTATTTTAAGTTACTTTTTCCAAAGCCGCCTCTTTTTCTTGTCCATTTGGACAGGGGTAGCGCTTTTATTATGAATTTTATTACGTTCTTCTCTTGGCGTAATACCAAAAAAACCTTTGTAGGTTGTACTAAAATGAGGCGCAGATCCAAATCCACACTCCACACCAATCTCTGTAATTGCTTTATCCGTTTGAGTGATCAATTGCTTAGCATGCTGTAAACGTAATTCTAGATAATAACGCGACGGTACAATATCTAAATTACCTTTAAACAGTCGCTCTAGATGTCGCCTAGAAACACCAACATGATAAGCAATATCATCAGATGACAATGGCTCTTGAATATTTGCTTCCATTAGCTGAACTGCTTCAACGAGCTTAGGTTGACCTGTACCAATACGAGCCTGAAGAGGAATTCTTTGCGGATCTTCATGCGTACGAATTCGCTCACAAACAAATTGCTCAGAAATACTACTAGCAAGCGTCATACCGTGCTGCTTACCTATAAGAAAAAGCATCATATCCATCGCCGCTGTACCACCGCTGCAAGTATAACGGTCTCTATCGACTTCAAAAAGATGATTAGAAACGATCGTCTGTAAAAATTCATCTCGCAAGTTAGCAAGACTGCGCCAATGAATCGTGGCGCGGTAGCCATCTAATAGTCCGGCTTTCGCCAATAAATAGCTTCCTGTGCATACCCCACCAAGTCCAACCTGTTTTTTTGCTTGTTTTTTTATCCAATTTTCTAAAGTCAGACTTTCGTTTTTTATCACTGGCGATGCACCACACACAAAAATAGCATCTAAATCGCTTGGCGCATCACTTGTTAGATAGTCTGAAACGGTTGTAACCCCCGTACTTGAAGGAATTTCTCTTTCTTCATGGCTAATAGTACAAAAAGAATAAAGCTCTTTTCCTGTCACCCAGTTCGCCATATGTAATGTTTCAATAGCGGAAGAAAAACCCAACATAGAATAGTGTGGCAAGAGCAAAAAACCGTATTTTAACGGCTTTTTACTTGCCTGCATGATTTCTCTTGATGCGAATTCAGTCTTGTACAAAATATTATCCTGCGAACTATAGACAAAAAAGGAGTTTATTTCGTTTAAAATGGATAACAAAGGTTTTTTTCGTATTGAGCAAGGCTTTTTTAGTCCGATTAACCAGACATCATAACAATATGTCGCAATTAGATAAGTTAGTAGCTATCAAAGGAGTGAAATTTTCATAATAATCATATCCAGAGTCCAAACCGAATACTTTCGTAAAATTGCATTAACAACTAGTTTTATTAAGAACACCACTCACGAGGGATGAGTTCTAATGACTGATTACAAAAAAAACGAATTAATCGAACGTGTTGAAGTAGAAATAAACGAAAACTTTAGCACTGCAGAAGCGAACAACTTGATTCAACTTGCCCACCTCTACTTCCAGGACTCTTTAACGGAAGATTTGGTCAATGAGTCGATAGAAAATCTATACGGCACAATTATCTGCTTATGGGATTTCTTACAGCAACGCCCAGTAAACCAACCTAAGGTTCGTGTCTACAATCCGAACTACGAAGAGCACAGCTGGCAATCTACCCATACCGTTATCGAAATTTTAACGGATGACATGCCTTTCCTTGTCTCATCTTTCAATATGGCACTGGTTCGTCTTGGCCACACAATTCACCTAACAGCGCACCCAGTCGTACCAGTTGATCGTAATAAAAAAGGTGAACTACAAGGCATCAATTCGTCTTCAAAATCACACGAAGCCTTGATGCGCTTTGAAATCGATCGTTTGTCCGACATCAACTTGCTGGATGAAATTAAAGAAGAGCTACTTAACAGCTTAGTCGATGTAAAGAAAACTGTCGCAGACTGGCCTACAATGAAAGCCAAACTAAGCGACATTATCAGCGAATCAGAACAACTTGCGCATCTAAAAAAGAATGAAGAACATCAGGAAATTCTTGATTTCTTACGCTGGGTTGCCAATGACCACTTCACCTTTATCGGCTTCCGCGCTTACGACCTTGCGGTCGAAGGCGACGAAACACACCTTAAATTGGTTGAAGGCTCAGGTCTAGGAACCTTCCGCGACATCAACGATAAGAAAGTAAAACGCGATATCGTTTTACAAGACAACCTAGCTAAATTAGCAGTAGACCCTAGTAACATTCTTGTTTTAACCAAGTCCACAGCGGTCTCCACTGTGCATCGCCCTGTCCACCTTGATTACCTAGGTGTAAAACGCTTTGATAAAAAGGGCAATGTCATCGGCGAATGGCGCTTCTTTGGTCTGTATTCATCTGCCGCTTATATCGCTCGCCTGCAAGATGTTCCGTTATTGCGCAAAAAATTGAATATCATTGTTGAAAAAGCCAATGTGGATCCAAATAGCCACAAGGGTAAAAATCTTAAGCACATTTTAAACAGCTACCCTCGTGATGAGATGCTGCAAGCTCCAGTTGATGAGCTTTTTGGTACCATCGAAAGCATCCTTGCCATTCAAGAACGCCGTCAATTGCGCGTATTCCTTCGCAAAGACATCTATGGCCGTTTCCTGAACGCCTTGGTTTACGTACCACGTGATCGTTACAACACGGAATTGCGTATGAAGATGCAAGACATCTTGATGAACGCTTGTAACGGCACTAGCTCTGAATTCAACGTACAATTCTCACAGCTTGTTTTAGCGCGCGTTAACTTCACTATTCAAATTGCGGACCCTAAACAAAGCCCGACCATCGATGCAGAAGATATTCAGCGTAAGATGCAAGATGCAATGAGCTCATGGGAAGACAAACTGCTAATGGCGCTCCATAAGAGCCATGGCGAAGAAAATGGCAACATCCTTTTCAACGACTATGTACCTTATTTGCCAGCGGCTTATCGTGAAGATTTCTCTCCAAACGCAGCTGTTTTAGACATTGAACGTTTAGGACAACTCGCGGGTGAAGGTGATATTTCAACACATATTTACCGTCAAGTTGGACAAACAAAGAATAATTACTTTTTCAAAGTATATGGCGCGGGTACAACGCTTATCTTGTCTGATGTATTACCTATTTTGGAATGCATGGGGCTACGAGTACTAGAAGCTCGCCCATATGAGCTAGACCAAAATGGTGACGGCACAGCGAACACATGGGTAGTTGAATTTGCCATCAGTGTTGATGCTGATATCAATCTTGATAAAAACTCTCAGCGTGAAGCGTTCCAAGATGCGTTTAACCAAGTATTCAGCCGTCGTGTTGAAAATGACCGCTTTAACGCCTTAGTACTAAGCGCTTCCTTAACGTGGCGTCAAGTCACCATGTTACGTGCGTTGACCAAGTACTTGATGCAATTACAAGTGCCTTTCTCTTTGCAGTACATGCAACAAACTCTAGAGAAAAATGCAGGCATCGCTCGTCTGTTGGTTCAGCTATTCGAACAACGTTTCGACCCTAGCCAAGAAGCAAAACGTGACGAGAAAGTTCAAAAGCTGCTTGAGAAAATCGATCTAGAATTAGATCAAGTTGCTAACTTGGACGAAGACCGCATTCTGAAACACTACCTTTCCGTGATTCAGGCAATGCTGCGTACCAACTTCTACCAAGCCGGCTCTGAAGGCGAAGTCAAAGATTACGTTTCTTTCAAACTAGACCCAACACTGATTCCAGCAGTACCGCTACCAAGACCGAAATTCGAAATTTTCGTTTATGCGCCGTGGGTAGAAGGTATACACATGCGCGGCGGTAAAGTCGCTCGCGGTGGTTTACGCTGGTCTGACCGTATGGAAGATTTCCGTACTGAGGTACTTGGCCTAGTAAAAGCACAAATGGTGAAAAACGCCGTTATTGTTCCATCTGGTGCAAAAGGTGGCTTTGTTGCCAAACAATTGAAAAAGAACGCTTCTCGTGAAGAAGTACAAGCAGAAGTTATCCACTGCTACACCACCTTCATTAGTGGCTTGCTAGACATTACTGACAACCTTGTTCAAAACGAAGTGGTACCACCACTATCTGTACTTCGCTACGACGAAGACGACCCGTACTTGGTAGTAGCAGCAGATAAAGGCACAGCAACTTTCTCTGACTTGGCAAACAGTATTTCTGCGAAATATGGTTTCTGGTTAGGCGATGCTTTTGCTTCCGGTGGCTCTAATGGTTACGACCATAAAAAAATGGGCATCACGGCTCGCGGCGCTTGGGAATCCGTTAAACGTCAATTCAAAGAAATCGGCATCGATTGTCAAACAACTGACTTCACCACGGTTGGTATCGGCGACATGGCGGGCGACGTATTTGGTAACGGCATGCTGTTATCGAAACACACTTGCCTAATCGCAGCGTTTAACCACATGCATATCTTTATCGATCCAACACCCGATGCGGCGACGTCTTTTGTTGAACGTGAGCGCATGTTTAAACTGCCTCGCTCTTCTTGGGAAGATTACAACAAAGAGCTTATTTCGAAAGGCGGCGGTATTTTCAATCGCTCTGCGAAGTCCATTCCAATCAATGCGGATATTCGTAAAGCTTTGGGCATTGAAGGCAATATTAAATCTATGGCACCAACAGATTTGATCAACGCCATTCTAAAAGCGCCCGTTGATCTACTGTGGAACGGTGGCATCGGCACCTACGTTAAATCTGAAGGCGAGTCCCACGCAGACGCAGGCGATAGTGCTAACAACGGACTACGTGTAAACGGTAAAGAGCTTCGCTGTAAAATCGTTGGTGAAGGCGGCAACCTAGGCTTAACACAGCTAGGCCGTATTGAATTTGCCCAGAAAGGCGGTTCAATCAGCACCGATGCAATCGATAACTCTGCGGGTGTAGACAGCTCGGATCACGAAGTAAACATCAAGATCCTACTAAACCGCGTAGTTGAAAATGGCGATTTGACCGAGAAGCAACGTAACAGCTTGCTTGCAGAAATGACCGACGAAGTAGGTAACCTAGTATTGCGTCATAACCGCGGACAAAGTCATGTTTTGTCCTTGGCAAATGCGCAAGCACCAGTGCGTCTAGCGGATCATTGGCGTTTGATTCAATCTCTTGTCCGTGAAGGCCGTTTGAATCGTGAAATCGAGTACTTGCCTAGCGATGTTCAGATCAAAAAACGCTTAAACAAAGGTCAAGGCTTAACTCGTCCTGAAATTTCTGTACTACTGGCTTATTCGAAAATCAAATTGTCTGAGCAATTGGTAGAAGACGGTATTGGTGAAGATGTCGACTTGACCACTCAAATCAATGAGTACTTCCCAACTCAGTTGACCAAACACTTCGGCGGCCAAATGGCGTCACATCCGTTGATTCAAGAAATCATTGCTGGACATGTGACGAACAACCTAGGTAATCGAATGGGGCCAACTTTCAGCACCTACATGCAAGAAGAGACCGGCGCGTCTTCTTTGAATGTTGTTCGTGCTTACATGGCTGCGGAAGACATATTTGGCATTCCAGCACTTTGGGATGCGATTAACGGTCTAGACTTCATAGTAGCTAACCCTGTATTAAACAGCTTGTTGATCCGCATTCAGGGACTTCTAGAGCGTGCGACACTTTGGCTATTACGTAATACTCGCGAAAGCTTGTCTATTCAACGCTTAAAAGACACTTATAAACCAGGTGTTGAAGTGATTAGAGCCAATATGCAGGCGATTTTGACAGAATCTAGCCAAGCGCATCTGGCCGATATTGCAGCAAGCCTTGTCGAGCAAAATATCCCAGTAGAAGTAGCGGAAAGACTATCGTCTCTTCATTACCTGTTCTACGGATTAGACATCATTCGCGTCGCGGCAAATACCGAGACCGAAGTATTAGATGTCGCTCAAACTTACTTCGCGCTTGAAATGGACTTAGAGTTACATTGGTTGCGCCATAAAGTTAGTGAGTTATCAGCTGACGATATGTGGCAACGTCGTGCAAAAGCAGGCCTAGGCGACGAAGTGGATAATAGTTTAAGAACCCTCACCCAAGAGGTCATTCAGTCCAGTGTCGATATCAAGAAACTGGAACAACGTCTGACTCATTGGCGCGAATCAAATAATGACAGCATCAAGCATTACCGTGCGACTTTTAGTGAAATAAAAGCCGAAAGCGAATTAACACTTGCTATGGTAACTGTCGCTATTCGTGAGTTGAGAAATCTGATATAAACCTATAGGTGGCCGCCATTGCGGCCACCTATTTTTAAGAGGTCTTTTTTTGAGATGGATAGAAAAGTGACACAACAAGTAACGAGAGCAACCTTTGACGAAGTAATGGTTCCTAACTACGCACCTTCTGCGATTATTCCAGTGCGTGGCGAAGGATCTCGCGTATGGGACAAAGAAGGCAAAGAATACATCGATTTTGCAGGCGGCATTGCTGTTACTGCATTGGGTCATTCCAATCCAACTCTAGTCAACGTCATGCGTGAGCAAGCTGGGCAACTTTGGCACTTATCAAATACCATGACCAATGAGCCAGCACTGCGATTGGCCAAAAAGTTGACTGAAAAGACCTTCGCTGACCGCGTTTTCTTTGCAAACAGTGGCGCTGAAGCCAACGAAGCTGCTTTTAAACTCGCTCGCCGTTACGCGTTTGATAATTTTGGTCCAGAAAAAAACGAAATTATCGCCTTTTATAAGTCTTTCCACGGTCGTACATTATTTACCGTTTCAGTAGGCGGACAAGCAAAATATAAAGAAGGCTTTGAACCTACTCCAGGTGGCATAAAGCATTGCGACTACAATAACATTGAGCAACTTAAAGCAATTATTAGCGATAAAACATGTGCCGTTGTGATGGAACCAATTCAAGGTGAAGGCGGAATTATTCCAGCCGACATTGAATTTGCCAAACAAGTACGTGAATTGTGTGATCAATACAATGCGTTATTGGTTTATGACGAAGTGCAATCCGGTGTAGGCCGTACAGGCACGCTATACGCTTACGAGCAACTTGGCGTAAAACCTGACGTCTTAACCACTGCAAAAGCACTAGGCAATGGCTTCCCTGTAAGTGCAATGCTAGCGACAGAAAAAGCAGCAAAAAGCTTAGCATTTGGTACTCATGGTAGTACTTACGGCGGCAACCCAATGGCTTGCGCTATCGCTGAAGCGGTTATTGATATCATCGACACGCCTGAAGTATTAGGCGGTGTTGCGAAGCGTCACGATCTATTTGTTGAAGGCCTAAAAGCCATTAACGAAAAGTACCATGTCTTTAAAGACATTCGTGGCATGGGTCTTCTAATCGGTGCGGAAGTGATTGATAGCCTTGCAGGCAAAGCCGGCGAGATTGTTAAAGCATCTGCGGAAGAAGGTCTATTTGTTCTTATTGCGGGTCCAAACGTTCTACGTTTAGCGCCATCTTTGATTATCACTGAACAAGACATTGCAGATGGCCTTGCTCGACTTGATAAAGCCGTTGCGACAGTGATAGCTAACAACAAAGCTGCGTAAGCAATTAAGTACTAGGTAACATATTTAAAAATCGGACTTCGGTCCGATTTTTTATTTAATCCATACAGATAGAAATAAGTTTACTAAACGCCCCTTCTCCTCCCACTTTAACTTGCGTTAACTCTCCATTATCTACTATTAGTTGGGTCATTATACGTGATGGCATTTTCATTGCTCGCCCTTGCTCAAAAATTGCCTGCTGATAACCAAAGTGTCTATTTAAATAACAAGCAAGCGCTCCGTTCGAGCTACCTGTCGCGGATTCTTCTGGAATACCCACGACTGGTGCGAAGTTTCGGCAACTTGCCGTATAGATAGCCTCTGGTGGGTTCATTTCAAAAACATGAAACCCAACACATTGATGCTGCTGACAGAAACGCGTTATCGCATCACTATCAACCTCAAGACAATCCAACACGCCATAGGGTACAGGAATCATCACATCAACCAACCCAGTAGATACAGCTTGAATAGGCAAACCAGATTGAGCAATAAGCTGAGGCTGAAGACCTAACATAGGGGCGATGTCTTCTGCGCTAAATTCAGCCGACCAAATTGGCAAACTTTGACTCATCAACACATCGCCATTTAATAACACCTCAACAGCTAAGATTCCCGCTTTTGTTTCCTGTTGATAACTTCCTGCCGAAATGTGCTGTAAATGGCGCAATAACCAAAATACACTTAAGGTAGCGTGACCACAAAAGTCGACTTCTACAGTTGGGGTAAAAAAAGCCAACTGGAAATCTGCTTTATCACTTTGGCTAACAAAAGCAGTTTCAGAAACACCAACTTGCTTAGCAATAGATTGCTTTTGCAGATCCGTTAGCGCATCAGCATGCAAAACCACACCGGCTAAATTTCCTCCTTGCCCTGAAATAGAAAAAGCTCGGACTAAATACACATCAACCTGTGACATATAACACTCTCATTGCTCTCATAGTGTCACTTCACCCTCAATTACCTTCAATATACAGTCACCATAATGGATTATCGTCTTTTTTGCTGATTCCTTAAGGGGTGTTTGATTGTGATTATCACTTTACTGGTTTAAGCTCCGGTAAAGCGCCATTAAACAACCCAGCGTAAATCAATGGCTTATGAAGTATTCAACTTATAGAGAAACTAAACCGTGTTTCAATCTTTCTTTCCCAAACCTAAATTATTTTTTCTTAGTTTTACCCTGTGGGCACTCGTTTGTGTCCTTGGCTGGTATCTTGCCGTTCAAGACCTAGGCAACATATTAAGCCTAGGATCTCTATTTGGCGTTTATTTTCCAGAAACATTAGCTGAAGGTGCTGATGCAGCCGCTCAAGCTGCCTTCCAAAGTACCCAAGAAACAGCCCTAACTATATGGCTATACCAATATATGGCAGCTTGTTATGGCATATTTATTGGCGTATGGATGATCTATGGTGGCCAAAAATGGGGAAAGTGGTCTGTTTTAGGGTCTGGGATTATCATATTTACCACTTGGTTTAGCGTGCAACTTAGCGTCATGATAAATGATTGGTATGGTAGTTTTTATAACCTTATTCAAAAAGCCTTATCTGCGCCGAATTCAATTACAATAGGCGAATACTTTTCACAGCTTTACACTTTTTCAAGTATTGCCGCAATCAGTATAACTGTTGCTGTTCTAAAAAACTTCTTTGTAAGTCATTACGTATTTCGCTGGAGGACCTCTATGACAGAGTACTATTCCTCTAAATGGCAACAGGTTAGACATATAGAAGGTGCATCTCAACGGATACAAGAAGACACGATGCGCTTTGCTAGCATTTTGGAAGGTCTGGGAGTTCGCCTTATTAGCTCTGTGATGACTTTGTTAGCATTCTTACCTGTTCTATGGGGTCTTTCTTCCTATGTAAAAGAGCTACCTTTTATTGGAGAAGTTCCTCAAGCACTCGTTTTCACCGCATTATTCTGGTCTATTATTGGTACCACTTTACTCGCAGTAGCCGGTATTAAATTACCGGGGCTAGAGTTTAAAAATCAACGAGTAGAAGCAGCTTACCGGAAAGAGTTAGTATATGGAGAGGACAATGAAAACAGAGCGGAGCCGCCAACATTAAACGAGCTATTCAATCACGTCCGTAAGAACTACTTCACGCTCTATTTTAATTATCTATATTTCAACGTGGTTCGCTATGGCTACCTTCAAGCAGGTGTTCTTGTGCCATTAATAGCACTTGGCCCATCCATAGTTGCTGGCGTTATTACTTTTGGTCTATTTCAACAAATTAACAATGCTTTCAATCAAGTAGAAAATTCGTTCCAATATTTAGTGAATTCTTGGACAACCATCGTTGAACTGCTCTCTATCTACAAACGTCTTAAAGCCTTTGAAGCGGCTATTTACGATCAACCTTTACCAACGGAAGATCAAAATTTTATGGAAACATAAGATTAAAGTAACAACTTAATTCTGTTTAAATTAAAAGCCCTGCCAGATAAAATCTAGCGGGGCTTTTAATTGTGTAACATCTTTTAAATCAATAGGATAACAACTTAAAATCAAACGTTAATATTGATATTTTGCCCTAAGTTATCTGTCGTGGTATGTGATCCACTACTCGCAGCTGGCGTAACGTTTTTTGCGGCTTCGGCCAATAAAGCAAGATTTTGTTCCGCTTTTTGTTGCTGAGCAGCCTTGGCTAAATTAGCGCTATAGACTTCACTCGCATAATCCATCGCAGGACTGCTAACACCATTAATGCTTGGCATTCTTCCTCCTATCAATTGTGAATGGTAGATCGAAAAAAACTGATCAATGGCCAAAGTATAGCGGGTGATTGGCTAATTTACGAACACCTTTTTGTAATTTGGAAGCAAAATACAAAGTTTAGATTTTGTCATCATTAACAAAACTATCCCAATACTGACTCACCAAGTTCTGGTTATCAACTAGCATATCCTTTTGAACCACTCGACCCTGTTGCTGCAAGCTCAACCTATGAGTAAGAGACCTATAAAGAGTATAGGTATCGGTCATTTTTTCAGCCTGCTCAGCACCAATCAAGCCAACTAAAGCAGCCGCTTCTAGCTGGCGAACATTGTCGGAAAATCGCATCAGCTCAGGGTATTTACATGACCAAGCCAACACCATGTATTGCACCATGAATTCAATATCAATGATGCCACCAGCACCTTGCTTAAGATCAAAACCTTGCTCTTTGCCACCAGTATCAAGATGAGCACGCATCTTCTCACGCATCTTGATGACTTCAGCTTTAAGTTCATTGCGATCTCGCGCTGAAGCAATAATCTCTTTACGGCACTCTTCAAATTTAGCCAGTAAATTAGGTTCACCGGCCAAACCGCGTGAACGAGTCAACGCTTGATGCTCCCAAACCCAAGCTTCTTTTTGCTGATAATCTTTAAAAGCTTCTAAACTAGAAACCAACAAGCCAGAGTTACCCGAAGGACGCAAACGCATATCTACTTCGTATAAGCGACCAGCAGCAGTAAAGCTGGTAATCATGTGAATTAAACGCTGCCCGAGACGAGTATAGAAAGTGAGATTGTCGATACTTCGATCGCCGTCTGTACTTCCGTTTGCCTGTGCATCGTGAATAAATACAAGATCGAGGTCTGAATCGTAACCAAGCTCCCAACCACCTGACTTACCATAACCAATAATCGCCAGTTGTGGAGTGAAAGCAACCTCGCCTTGGCTTACTGGAAAGCCATGTTTCTTAGTCAAATATTGCCAAGATTGCTGCAACACCTGATCTAAAAGTACTTCTGCCAACCACGTTAAGTGATCACTCACTTTCATTACAGGTAGTATTTCTGTTATATCGCAGGCAGCTATACGCAAGATAATAGAACGCCTAAAGCGACGCATAGCATCCATCTGAGCTTCTTCATCATCTTCAGGTAATCGCAGTAATATTTGCTGAAGCTCTTCCGCTAGCATGGTTTTATCTGGTGGTGAAAATAGCGTATTGGCGTCTAGCAGTTCGTCCAGCAATGCTGGCGTCGTCGAAATCGCTTCGGTAAACCACACACTTTCTCGACACAATCGAATAAGATGCGTCAGCGCTGTTTGATTTTCACACAACAAGACTAAATAGGCAGTACGACGTAACACCGCTTCTAAAATAGGGAAAACACGTTCTAATACCAAATCTGGATTGGCTTCGTCTGTTAATTTAGAAATCAGAGCCGCTAAAAATACAGCAAGTCGTTCATGACCGATAGGCTGCATAAACACTACGGTGCGAGAGCTAAGCAACTGCGAAATACGTGAAATACTCGCTTCTTGATCTTGCCAAGAAATCAGCTCAATCGCGTCTTGTATGGCTTCTCGATCCTCTGGATGCTTGATCAATAAACGCCATGTTTCCTGATTTTTCACTTCTTCAGTGCTTTCGTGACCATCATCGATTAATGCCACAAAAGAACGATGTACATTTTTGCGCACTTCCCAAAGACGTTTATCCAATGCCTCCCAAGAAGGGAAACCAACAATTAATGCAATGCGCGTACGTGCCCGATCATCTTCTGGCAATAGCTGCGTTTGCTCGTCGTTCACCGCTTGCAATGCATGCTCGGTGCGACGTAAAAGTAAATACGCCTCACGCAATTGATCCATTTCTTCGACAGGCAAATAATCCTGTTGAGCAAGGTAAGGTAACACTTTTAACAAGGCTGGCGTTTGCAAGCCCTGATCTCGACCACCGTGTAATATCTGCAAAGCTTGAGCGATAAACTCAACTTCACGAATGCCACCTTCGCCCAATTTAATATTGTGCTCTATACCTTTGCGACGTACCTCTTTGGCAATCATTTGCTTAAGATCGCGCAATGCTCCTATCGCACCAAAATCGAGATATTTGCGATAAACAAAGGGCTTGCGCAAGGCTTCAAATTCTCGTACATCCAGCGCATTACCCGACATGACACGAGCCTTGATCATGGCGTAACGCTCCCAATCTCGCCCTTGATCTTGGTAATAATTTTCCAACGAATCCATGTTTAATACTAAAGCACCAGACTGACCAAACGGCCGCAAACGCATGTCGACTCTAAAAACAAAGCCATCGGCGTTGACCTGATCTAGATGCTGAATCAGTTTTTGACCAAGCTTGGTAAAGTACTCTTGATGTGACAGACTTTTCTTTCCGCCTTGAGTATCACCATGTTCACGAAAGGCAAAAATTAAATCTATATCAGAAGACAGGTTTAGTTCGTTTCCGCCAAGTTTCCCCATACCGATCACAATCATCAACTGAGGTAAGCCCTTGCTATCCAACGCCTGACCGTACAAGGCAAGATAGTGCTGCGTTGTCCATTGAAGGCTGGCATTCACACATGCATCCGCTAACGCGCTTAAACGTGACGTCAGCTCGGTCAATGAAAGCCGCTGCTGAATGTCCAAAGCTATTAACCGTACCATCCACCACTGACGATACAAACGCAAACGTTTGATAAAACCGGCTTCATCTAATGGCTCTAGTGATTCTGTCTGGCAAGCACTCGCCTCGCATGAAAAAAATGCTTCGCCAGCCATCAAGGCTTCTTTGGACGGCTTTTCAGGTAGCTTTTTAAGCGCCAACAAATCATCTAACCAATGGGGAAAACGAGTAAATTGCTGATGTAAATAATCACTCAAGATCCACAAGGGTTCTAATATATCAATTTGCTCTTGGTTTAATGAATCAAGCCCGTGCCTTTCTCGAGCATCTTGGACATGCTCCAATAACAAGGCACGAGAAGAGGATTGTTCACAAAATATCGCGTAGTTAGGGTTCAAATGCGGAGGTGTCACAGGGCTTCCTTACAAAATCTTCTTTTTATTTTTACACAGCTTGCTGGTTTAACCATTGCCCAACTGTCAACATGGTAATGCCAATTTGAGTCATGCCTGCGAGTTTTTTCAGCAACAAGTCTTCTTCCTCTACAAGTTGTTGTTCCAATTCGCCATCTAAGCACCCTAGCGCTTGCGCTAATTCATTGGGCAAACAGGCTCTCAATTGAACCATAGAATGGCGAAGGGGCTGCATAAGTGCTTCGTCTTTCATAAAATACATTGCTTCCCAATAAACTAACCACACTTCGTACCAATATGCGGCTAATTCGAGTGGATTAGAAGTATTAACAGGCTTGTTAGGAAATTCAATCTGTCCGTATTTTAAACGCACGCCTTTTTGCGCCTTTGAAACAATACTGACCTGAACCGGCACACGCTCCGCAAGTTGCAACGCAAACTGATACAAACCCGCCTCGTCGCCCTCTTTCAGCTCCAGTTCTAACTCACAAATCGCGTCCTCACCATAAGGAGAGGTTACCAAACCTTGATCGCAAACCACTTCCATTTTGGTTTCTTGATATTTGATGTTCCAAACTTGTCTCTCAAAGTCCGTACGATAGACTTCAATCAGCTTGCTACACCAAGACATATCTTGTAATGATTCGGGCAAAGGGAAGTCACTTAATAAAGACAAATCCAATTGATCGCTAGGCACAAACCACTCCCATTCACCACGAGCATGCATGCCGACGCGGTTACTGCCTCGTGTTTTTACGGTTTGAATAAACTTATTGTTAACAGCACGAATACGCAGTGCCATACCGCCTTGCATGAGATCTGCGCCTTCCGTATCAAAATACGCATTCATCAAGGCCAACGTAGGCTGACGAGATTGTTCATTAGTGTCAGAAGATGCACAAATTTCATCAAGAAAATCACTTGCGGACTTGAGATACTCTGAGTGAAGCATTAACTTTAGCTCTAGCTCGGTAGCCATAATATACGAACCTCTAAAACCTTTGCTGTTGAGCAAACAACAAAGAAAAAATAATGTGCGAGCAAGTGTACCAGATGCCTAGCTTACAGTAGTAATATTCGAAAATAACTCGGATTCAAGGAATATCCTTTATGCCCGCACTTCCCTCTCTTATCAGTATGATGTCTCAACTTATTGCCTCGCCCTCTATCAGTTGTAGTCAAGCCCATTGGGATCAGTCAAATAAAGGTGTGATTCAATTGCTTGAAAGCTGGCTTAGTTCCCAAGGCTTTCAGTGCGAAGTCATGCCATTGCCAGACCAACCTAATAAGTTCAATCTGATTGCGACACTCGGAACTGGTGATGGTGGTTTAGTGCTTTCAGGTCACACTGATACGGTTCCTTACGATAAAGGCCGTTGGAAATCAGACCCATTTAAATTGGAAGAAAGAGAGCAAAAACTTTACGGCCTTGGCAGCTGTGATATGAAAGGCTTCTTCGCCATTGTGCTCGATACCGTTCGACAAATGCAGCTATCTAACTTAAAACAGCCGCTTATCATTCTGGCGACCGCTGATGAAGAAAGCTCAATGTCTGGTGCAAGAGCCTTGGTTGAACGAGGTTCGTTAAAGGCACGATACGCTTTGATTGGTGAACCCACATCATTAACGCCCATTTATGCTCACAAAGGCATTATGATGGAACGTATCCAAGTCACTGGCCAATCAGGGCATTCTTCTAATCCCTCGCTGGGAAACAATGCACTGGATGCCATGCACGATGTAATGTCAGAATTAATGGCATTTCGTCAGCAACTTAAAGCAAACTATCGCGATGCCAGCTTTGTCATTGACTACCCAACGATGAACTTTGGCTGCATTCATGGCGGAGATAACCCAAACCGTATTTGCGGACGCTGTGAGCTGGAGTTTGATTTACGAGCACTACCAGGTATGAGCAACCAAGCATTAATGGCGGAAATTGCTCAGATATTGCCGCGTATCGAAGAAAAAACTGGCACAATAATACAACTAAATAGTTTATTTCCTGATGTTCCGTCTTTTTATACGCCAGTCGAATCGGATATCATAAAAGCCTGTGAAGCCTTAACTAATCGCCAAGCGAGTACTGTAGCATTTGCAACAGAAGGTTCTTTCCTGAATCAAATGGGTATGGAAACCTTAATTTTAGGGCCTGGCTCTATAGATCAAGCCCATCAACCAAATGAATTTATGGCGCTAGATCAAATTCAACCTATGCAAGAGGTAATTCGCGGTCTAATCGAGCGTTTTTGCCTTAAATTAAACGAGCAAAAAAATGAGGAATAGCGTGACAGAAGAATTCAATTATGTGGACTGGTTCCGCCATTCTTCCCCCTATATTAATGCCCATAGGGGAAAAACCTTTGTCATATTGATTCCAGGTGAGGCGGTAGAGTGCGCTCACTTTTCAAGCATTATTCACGACCTTGCCTTGCTGGACTCATTAGGAATTCGTCTTGTCTTAGTACAAGGCGCCCGCCCACAAATTAGTCGAGTATTAACCAATAGACATTTAACCAGCCGCGTTGAAGACGATTATCGTGTCACGCCACAAGATCAGCTACTGGATATTATCCAAGCGTCTGCGGCAGTGCGAGTCCAACTTGAAGCTCAGCTATCTATGGGGCTATCGAATACCCCAATGGATGGCGCTAGATTAAAAGTATGTAGCGGGAATTATGTTATCGCCAGACCTTTAGGTGTAGTTGATGGCATAGATTATGGTCACACAGGTGAAGTGCGCCGAATCGATACCGAAGCAATTTTTCGATTACTTGAAGATGACAATATGGTGCTTTTGCCTCACCTTGGCTTTTCACCTACGGGTGAAGTATTCAACCTAAAAAGCGAAGACGTTGCCATTCAAGCAGCAATACAGCTTAAAGCCGACAAACTGGTTATTTTCTCGGAAGAAGAAGGCGTCTTCACAAGTAATGGTGAGCTCTATTCTGAGTTATTAACCAAAGACGCCGAAGCTATTCTCAAAGAGAAAACACTATCTACCATTACTCACGCGGCATTAGACGCTTGTGTCCAGGCCGTTCGTCAGGGTGTGCCGAGAGCGCATATCATTTCTTACAATGAAAATGGCGGTCTACTACAAGAACTCTTCACTCGTGAAGGTTCAGGTACCATGATAAATGAAGACAGCTATGAGCAATTGCGACCAGCCCACATTGATGATGTTGGTGGCATGATGGCATTATTAGCTCCGCTGGAAGAAAAAGGTGTTTTAGTAAGACGATCTCGCGAACTTCTAGAGAACGAGATAGATCGCTTTATTGTCATAGAACGTGATGGTGCTATTGTCGCCTGCGCGGCACTTTATCCGTTTGAGCAAGAGTACTCCGGTGAATTGGCGTGTTTGGCTGTCTCGCCAGATTATAGGGGCTCTAACCGTGGTGAACGCTTACTAAAAGGCATAGAACAAGCTGCTAAGCGTCAAAACCTAACTATGCTCTTCTTATTAACCACACGAACCGCTCATTGGTTTATTGAACGAGGGTTTAGCGAAACGACATTGGCAAGTTTACCAACGCAAAAACAAGCACTGTACAACTATCAACGTAACTCCAAAATCTTCTCAAAGCAGCTGTAATAACCATTTAAAGAGCAGCTCAAATTAGCGAGTCAATGATACTTTTTCATTGGCTCGCAAATCAAAAACAAGATTAATCTAACCCAGAACAATAATCATTGAACTCTACCAAGATATAAAGCTCATTATCATGCTGGATGGTTCCTTGAATACAGTCATGATCTCGATACTCAAGTCCATGGGTATCATTATTTTCAGGCAGGTCCATAACTCGCTCCACGGCTTCTACTCGAATTCCAAAATAGCCAGTAGGTAAATCCAACACAATAATATGGCCTTCCTCTACGCACTCAGCTGGATCTAAATTCAACAAATGCGTACCGTACAATACCGTTACCATATTACCGCGCACATCAATCATACCCTCAACACCTTCACGAGCACCTGGCACAGGAGCCGGAGACTGGTAACTAAGTACTTCTTTGACAGTTGAAATAGGATGAACATAACGCTCACTTCCTAAACGAAAGCAAATCCCCTTCTCGACCACTTGCTCCAAAACCCGCTCCTTAAAATAATTTTCTGTCTAAATAAAAAATAATATAAACGTGATGTTTAAAGAAAAAAATAGTTACATGTCTAATCTTTAACTTCAAGTTTAAAGCAAAAAAAAGCGACCATTCAGTCGCTTTTTCTAATTTCGTCTTTTTCAATTCCTAATGATTAATCCATTATTTTGAATGGAATAAACATTGGGTAACCCTGTCTAATGACTCGCATTGGCACAGAACGCCCACTTGGAATATCTTTGGCAATTTCACCAAACTCCGCAACACTGGTAATACGCTTGCCATTTAACATGGTGATCACATCACCTTGCTGCAAACCATTACGTGCCGCTGTACCACCAAGTACTTGCTCGATGACAACACCATTGTCAATATCAAAGTTCTTCGCCATGTCTGCAGGTACTTCTCCTACAATCATGCCAAGACGGTTTTGATCCTGTTGTGATTGAGCGACTACTTTAGGATCATTTGGTCGTGCTTCTAGCATCACAGAGATGGTTTGCTCTTTACCATCTCGATACACTTTCGCATCGACTTTTTCACCGGCTTTCATTTGACCAACAATGTAAGGCAGCTCACCAGAATGTGCAATGGACTCACCATTGAATTTCAAGATGATATCACCTGATTTTAAGCCCGCTTTTTCCGCTGGAGAATCAGGTAATACACGGCTTATCAATGCACCATTTGATCTATCTAAGCCAAATGACTCAGCCAACTCATTGTTTACATCCTGAATCAACACACCTAACCAAGCGCGAGATACTTTACCGTCGCTCTTCAGCTGATCCACAACCGACATGGCAACTTTTGAAGGAATCGCAAACGACACTCCCATAAAACCACCAGAACGAGTGTAAATTTGTGAGTTAATACCAACGACTTCACCGTCTAGGTTGAACAAAGGACCACCAGAGTTACCTGGGTTGATCGCTACGTCCGTTTGGATAAATGGCACATAGTTATCAGATGGTAAGCTTCGTCCTGTTGCACTGACGATACCTGCGGTCACCGTGTAGTCAAAGCCGAATGGAGAACCAATCGCTAATACCCACTGACCCGGCTTAAGCTTGTCTGAATCACCCATTTTAACGATAGGTAAGTCATCAGCTTCGATTTTAAGCAGAGCTAAATCGGTTCTAGGATCCGTACCAACCAATTTTGCGACATACTCACGTCTATCATTAAGGCGTACATGAATCACATCCGCGCCATCAATAACGTGATTATTGGTCAATACATAACCATCATGGGAAACAATAAAACCAGATCCCAATGAACTACGCTGTCCCTGCTGTGGCGGTGCTTGTTGACCGAAAGGCTGCTGACCAAAGAAGTGTTTAAAGAACTCATTGAGTTCTTCGCTATTTGGCCCTAACTGCTGACCACCTTCGTTAGCCGTTTTTGTGGTAACAGTTTGTTCCGTACTGATATTCACAACAGCGGGAGAGGCTTTTTCCACTAACTCCGTAAAGTCAGGTAGTGAAGCCGCATGAGTAAGCATCGAAGCCATCATAAAACTACTAACGACAACCATGCTAACTTTTTTAAGCAATCTGTTCATTGATTGGTCTCCTTAAGACGTACCAAATTCATTACAGTGCCAGGTGAAGAGATTTAGACGTTTACGAAGTCACAACCAAAGGAATGTGATCATCGTTAAGCGATTCAATTCTTAAAATTTTCGGATAGTAATCAAGATTGTTCATTTCTTGTTTTGACTTGTTTCTTGCCAATAGCAAACCACCAGCAAAGCCCATAATAGAGAAAATAACCGCGATGCCCGATTCGCCGCCCCACAAGGACGGTATAACAGCTCCGCCAACCAGACCAAACAATGGTATCAGATACATCCAAACAGACGCCTGCAATAGCGTATCTTCAGGAATTCCGACGACAACACTCTGTCCGATTTCTACTGACAAAGGATCTATGGCTCGCATACGCATTCTATTCGAGGAAGACACTTGAGCAATAGCATGATGCCCACAACCATGACGAGCACGACAAGAAGTACAGCTGCTCGTACGTATTGTTTCTACGTCAGCAAAACCCTCTTCTATCGACAATACTCTTCCGGTCTCTTCTATCATTACTCTTGCCTTGGCATAAATACGGTCATCAGTTTTTCAATGGTAGGTTCTGGAACTTCGCCAACCATGGTCAACAAATACAATTGATCTTTTACTTTAATACTACGTTCACCAGCGATGGTCGCGCCCATATTTAAAATGGACATTGCTTTAGGCTTCATCGTCGGCTCAACAAAAATAGACACAGTCGCCATTCCATCAGATAACAGCAACATACTGGTACCGTGATTTAAAGATCTTGCTTCAGGCCAAACCAGAGAAAAACCTTCCGGTAACCAGTCGAATTGCCAAAGGTTTTTTACTCGTCTTGGCTGAGTTTCAACTACGGGTTCAGCGTAACTACCTTCTTTGGGGACAAAATCTTTATCTTTCAAGTCTGGAGCAAAATTAACAGAGGCAAATTGAATCCGTTCCAATAACTTACCATCGGTTTTCATCATGTCATGTTTTAAAAGAAAGTGGTTTTCTTCGTCTAACCAAAATTGATGCCCATATCGATATTGATCCTTTGGAGCAAGCTTTACGGAAATAACTTTACGGCCCGCAATTCGACTCGTATGGTCACCGACGATCATATCGTAGCCTTTAATAAGTCGATCACTTTCTACATCTTTAAAACGCTTAAAAGGCGGTACTAATGGAGCGCGCATATTCGCAACAAGTGCATTTGGATAGACAGAAATGATTTTGTCATCAATACGCAAGACTTCAATCTTATCGCCGTCTAAATCCACCAAACTTTCATATTCCACTCCGCCCATCAAATCATGACGAACACGCATACTGTTCATATTCATTGCTTCAGAGTGCACAAACACACCATCGTAACTCAGCGTAGAAAACGACTGTGTCATACTTCTTAGTAAATGCAATGCATCAGGCGTCGTGTTACTTGCTACGCTTATACCTGAAATAGTAAGGCATAGTAGTGTGAAAAAAATATGTAATGGCGAAAATAATCTCATAAATTACTCTTTTACGGGATAACTAACAACTCGAGCCATAGGTATCATTCCCTGCCCAACCGTCATTGCCGCTTGCTCAGCGTGTTGTCGAAGATAATGCTGCAATCTAACGTTATCTATCTGCAAAGCATCTTTATCCAATTCAGCCAATGGAGTTACAGCCATATTGGTTGATGAAGAGCGAACCTCCGCCACTAAATTAGGTGCAGTTGCATCGGGTGTTAATAGCTCATTACCACCAAAGATCACCACAAACGCAACACTCGCAGCCACAGCAACGCTAGATAAGGCTACGCGCCACACTGGACGAGCAACCTTATTTTCACTTGGTAAAACAAAAGGCAGTAAGTTGTTTGCGCTTTGCTCTTCTGGAAATGAAGCATCGACATCAATTCCTGCACGGATTCGCAACATCAAGCTATCCTCAAGCCCAACTGCAACGGATGAATCTTTATGAAGCGCCTGCTGGATTAGATGATAAGCCTCTAGATGACGACTTAACTCTGCACTGTCTCCATCTATTAAAAGCTCTAGATCTTGTTCTGTTGCTTCACCATCAAACATAGCCGACAAGCTAGAAAGCATAACTTGGGAACTGTCGTTTTCGTTGAAGCTATCGTTTTCTCGAGTACTGTCATTTTCTCGGGAGCAATCATTTTTTGGGAAACTGCCGTTTAAAGCTGTCATATTTACTCTCCTGTATCCATCAATGGACGTATGTGTTTTTCTACCGCCTCTCTAGCGCGAAAAATACGTGATCGAACTGTTCCAACAGGGCAGTCCATGATCAATGAAATATCTTCGTAACTCAGGCCATCGAATTCACGTAATGTTAATGCGCTACGCAATTCTTCCGGCAAATGTTGGATTGCATAATGAATCGCTTTTTCAAGACGATCACTGTTTAACTTTGCTTCAGGCGTGTCTATATCCGCTAAGGATTCATACACACTGAATACCTCTTCATTATCCAGCTCAACATCTGATTCTGGAGGACGACGAGAACGACTCACTAGATAATTTTTCGCTGTATTTACTGCAATACGATACAACCAAGTGTAAAAAGCACTTTCCCCACGAAAACTCCCTATCGCACGATACGCCTTAATAAAGCTATCTTGAGCTACATCCAGTACTTCACTTCTATCTTGTACATAACGTCCAATTAAACCAATGACCTTATATTGATATTTGATAACAAGCAGATCAAACGCCCGCTTGTCACCCTGCTGTACTTTCTCAACTAACGCCTGATCAGAAGACGTTTCGTGCTGCATAGGCACCTCATATAAAAACCTTATTCGTCTGCGCCCTTGCTCATTACAAGAGAAGACAACATTCAACCCAGCGAGTTCCCATCTTGCATTATCAAATCGTCTATTTAGAGGAATTACAACTCACTCTAAATAATGAAGTATGATGAATATTCAAAATGCGATCTCAGAAAGTGTTCACTATTTGTTGGCAACAATAGTAACATTAATTTTTTAGCCATAATCAGATCAATAACATGAGCCGACATTATAAACACGACATCGTCATTATTGGCGCGGGAGCCGCGGGGCTAACGCTTGCTCTTGAGCTGGCCGACAACCATCGCGTGGCAATTTTGACAAAAGCAGATATCCGTGAAGGATCCACTTTATATGCTCAGGGAGGTGTCGCTGCTGTATTATCGGATAAAGACACAATTGATTCCCACATTAACGACACCATAGACGCAGGGGTCGAACTTGGTGATCCGGAAGCCATTCGCTTTACTGTTGAACATTCTAAAGAAAGTATTGATTGGCTAATCGATCAAGGCGTTCCTTTCACCCGTTATGGGGAAAGCGAGGAATACCATCTAACAAAAGAAGGCGGTCATAGCCACAGACGCATTATTCATAGCGCCGATGCGACAGGGTTAGCGATTTCCAAAACGCTCATTAAGAACGCAAGCAATCACCCAAATATCGAATTTTTCCCAGATCGTGTGGCAATTGATGTTGTCACTACTAAAAAACTCGGCATCGCAGGAGCAAACCGAGCGGTTGGTGTTTATGCTTTAAATCTAGACGATGATGTCATTGAAGTATTTCATGGCCGCTTTATATCATTAGCATGCGGCGGCAGCAGCAAGGTTTACCTTTATACCAGCAATCCAGATACCGCTTCTGGCGATGGTATTGCCATGGCGTGGCGGGCAGGTTGTCGAGTCGCAAATATGGAATTCAATCAATTTCATCCAACTTGTCTTTACGACGCCAAAGCCAAAACCTTTTTGATCTCTGAAGCAGTTCGTGGCGAAGGCGGTAAACTCTTATTGCCTGATGGCACTGCTTTCATGGCGAAATTTGATAAGAGAGAAGAATTAGCACCTCGAGATATTGTTGCTCGTGCAATCGACCACGAGATGAAACGCCTTGGTATTCATCATGTCTTGCTGGATATTTCCCACAAAGATCCAGAGTTCATTAAAGAGCACTTCCCAACAATTTATAAACGCTGTTTAGAGTACGGCCATGACATGACGAAAGGCCCAATCCCTGTCGTCCCAGCGGCGCACTATACCTGTGGCGGCGTAGTTGTTAATCGCCACAGCGCAACCGATATTGATAACCTATATGCCATTGGTGAAACGGCTTATACCGGACTTCATGGGGCAAATCGTCTTGCGAGTAATTCTTTATTGGAATGCATTGTGTTTGCCCGCTCTGCCGCCCATCACATTTCTGAAAACCATTTACAAACCAATGATGTAGCGATTCCAGACTGGGATGAAAGTAAGGTTACAAACTCTGACGAAGACGTAGTAATTACCCACAACTGGCAAGAGTTACGACGCTTTATGTGGGATTATGTCGGCATAGTAAGAACGGATAAACGTCTCCTAAGAGCCAAACATCGGGTTGATTTATTGTTGTCAGAAATCCAAGAGTTTTATGCTAACTACAAGATCTCTAATGATTTGCTCGAACTACGAAATCTAGCTGTCGTCGCCGATCTAATTATACGTTCAGCGATGTCTCGAAAAGAAAGCCGCGGTTTGCACTTCACGTTAGATTATCCAAATAAGCTAACCACCAGCACCCCGACAATACTGACACCAAAAAACACAGACTAAGCTGTGTTTTTAAATTTTTAGAACATATAAATTTTTAGAGCTAAGCTTTTGAAGAAAAACGTTTTTTAGCCTCTTCACTGCGGTGCAGCAAAATTTGCTGTGCTGCATATGAACGCAGTATTTTGTACTGATTCCCCGGCACACTATCTCGATATATCACTCGATATTTGGACCAATTTCTATCCAAAAAAGTCTGCCCTTGATCCACTTTAGCGATAAGCTGAACCCCATTGGCGCGGATGAAAAGCAGCCTTTCATAACATCCTCGATCAAATAGAAACGCGCCTTGCTCATCGATACTTATCTGTCGTGAAGGTTGGCGAAACATACGAATGAGTAGCACCAATCCACCTAAGCCAATACTCAGATAAAGCAATGCCCGCCAAAAGGCAGGCATCCAATAAATCTGCAACAGAGCAACATAAGCCACGACCACAAATAGCCAAAGCCCTATGCCAATCCATGAGCACTTAAGCTCGGTAGTTTTCAGGCTGAACACGAGACAAAATTATATTAACAATACGCATATGATCCGGATCTTCCGGCACAGAGCTTTGCATAAACCATGGAAAAAGATCTTGATCTTCACAGGTAAGCAAATTAACGAAGCGCTGTTTGTCTTCCTCTTCAAGCGTCAAATACACATCTGCTAAAAAAGGCTCTAGTAGAACATCAAGTTCCAACATGCCGCGACGACACTGCATTTTAAGGCGTTTAAAACTAATCGAATCTGTGGTTTCAGTCATGTCATTACCCTTGAAATAGAATGCCGCCATTATAGCCATTTATACAAAAAAAACGAAAACGCCTTGATATCATTAACTGATATTTATCACGTAAAACCTTATTAGACATAGAGATAGCGCCAATTAAAGGACGTCAAAAGAGTATTAAATTGACTCGATTTTTATCAATAACTTAAAAATGAAACAAAATAGTACATTTATTGGCGATTTATGTATTAACAGGTCAATTATCACATGGCCTATATTAATGATCACTTGATGAGCAATTATCGAGAATTAGGTACGACTATAAAAACAAAGAAACTCCAAACTGGGGGAAACCTATGAAACGCCTTACCAAGAATACCCTAACTTATGCGGTATCTATCACAGCAGCCATGACAGCTGCTAGCGCCTTCTCTGCAACTCAAATCACAGTGGCTACTGTAAACAATGGCCACATGATCGAAATGCAAAAGCTCACACCTGAATTTGAAAAAGCCAACCCAGGCATCAAAGTTAAATGGGTAACTTTAGAAGAAGGTGTTTTACGTCAAAACGTTACACAAGACATCGCCAACAAAAGTGGTCTTTATGACGTCATGACTATTGGCATGTACGAAGCGCCTATCTGGGGTGAGCGCGGCTGGCTACAAGCAGTGGACACCAGCGGAAGCTATGATGCAAAAGACATCCTGCCATCTATTCGCGGTGGTTTGTCTTATAAAGGTACCATGTATGCAGCACCATTCTACGGTGAAAGCTCCATGGTCATGTATCGCAAAGATCTTGTGAAAGCCGCTGGCATGGAAATAAATGATCGTGACAGCTGGGAACATATTCGTGATGTTGCTGCTGCCGTCAATAACCCAGAAAAAGGCATTTATGGTATTTGCTTACGTGGCAAAGCTGGCTGGGGTGACAACATGGCATTCATGACCGCCATGGCGAACTCTTTCGGCGCTCGTTGGTTTGATGAAAACTGGAAACCTCAACTAGAAACAGCGGAATGGAAAAACGCCGTTAACTTCTATGTTGACCTGCTAAATAAATACGGACCTCCAGGCGCAAGCAGCAACAGTTTCAACGAAAACCTAGCGTTATTCAATGAAGGGAAATGCGGCATGTGGATTGACGCAACTATCGCGGCATCTTTCGTAACCGATCCTAAACAAAGTAAAGTCGCTGACAAAGTGGGCTTCGCTCAATCGCCTTATGCTGTAACAGAAAAAGGCGCGAACTGGCTTTGGTCATGGGCTCTTGGTATCCCTGCTGCGACTAAAAACGCCGAAGCTGCGCAAAAATTCGTTCGTTGGGCGACGTCTAAAGAATACATCCAATTGGTTGGCGAAAAAAATGGCTGGGCTGCGGTACCAACTGGTACAAGAGCCAGCACTTATGCTAACCCTGAGTTCCAAAAAGCGGCAGTATTTGCTGATGCGGAATTAAAAGCCATCAATTCAGCTGATCCAACTGACAGTACGCTAAAACCGTCTCCTTATGTAGGTGTTCAGTTTGCTGCTATCCCTGAGTTCCAAGCAATTGGTACGACTACTGGGCAAATGATCTCAGGCGCATTGTCTGGCTCTATGACAGTCGATCAAGCTTTGAAATCTGCAAACACTTCTGCAGATCGTCAAATGCGTCAAGCGGGTTATTACTAACCATTCATTAAGCTCGACAAAGAAATAGGGCTTAGCCCTATTTCTTACTTTTGATTCGTTCTACTTAAGAACAGATTTCCCTGCTTATAATAAGAGAAACTCAACATGAAGCGCTCAATCACTCGCTTATTAATGGCACCATCAGTCATCATGCTTTTGGTTTGGATGATCATCCCGTTATCCATGACCATTTATTTTTCCACCATCCGCTACAACTTATTGTACCCAGGTCAGAATAACTTCGTTGGGTTGATGAATTTTGAATTCTTTATTACCGACCCAGGTTTTATTCCTGCGGTATCGAACACCTTAATTCTGCTACTTTCCGTCTTGATCATCACTGTGGTTTTAGGTGTGATGCTATCCGCTTTGATTGATAAGCCGTTTTTCGGCCAAGGCATTGTTCGTGTCTTATTAATTTCGCCTTTCTTTATCATGCCAACCGTCAATGCATTGATTTGGAAAAACATGATGATGAACCCTGTTTATGGCATTTTCGCATGGATATCAGAATCGCTAGGTTTTGAACCCATAGATTGGCTATCAAGTTACCCGTTAGTCTCAATCATTATCATGGTCAGTTGGCAATGGTTACCCTTCGCTATTTTAGTATTTGTTACCGCGCTGCAATCCCAAGACACAGAGCAGAAAGAAGCGGCTCAAATGGATGGTGCAACGGGCTTACACATATTCCGTTACCTAACCATTCCTCATCTTGCCCGTCCAATAGCCGTGGTTGTGATGATAGAAACCATCTTCCTATTAGCTGTTTTTGCTGAAATCTTTGTTTCCACAGGCGGTGGCCCAGGTTACGACAGTACTAACTTGGCCTATCTGATATATAACCAAGCGCTTCTGCAATATGACGTTGGTGTGGCTTCTGCCGGTGGTTTGTTTGCCGTATTGCTTGCCAATATCGTGGCCTTTTTCTTAATTCGTGCCGTTGGCAAAAACTTAACGGTGTGAGGTGAATACGATGACTCTTAATCAACAACGCAAACTCAAAACCATTCTTACCGGACTATTCGCATGGACGGTAGCACTGGTGTTATTTTTCCCGATTTTTTGGATGTTTATCACTTCGTTCAAAACGGAATTGCAAGCGATATCCGTACCACCATCGCTGTTTTTTGAACCAACACTGGATAACTTCAGAATCGTTCAAGAACGCAGTGACTACATCCATCACGCATGGAACTCAGTCGTCACGTCATTTGGTTCCACCATTATCGCTCTGGTGATTGCCATTCCTGCGGCCTACTCCATGGCGTTTTTCCCTGGAAAGCGTACGAAAGACATTTTGCTCTGGATGCTCTCTACAAAAATGCTGCCAGCAGTAGGTGTATTAGTGCCTATTTATATCCTGTGCCGAGACTATGGATTGTTGGATTCTAAAACGGCTCTGGTGATCATTTTCACTCTGATGAATTTGCCTATTATCGTGTGGATGCTGTTTTCCTACTTCAAAGATTTGCCAAAAGAAATCCTCGAAGCCGCGAGAATGGACGGAGCTACCCCTTGGGATGAAGTGGTAAAAGTTGTGCTGCCACTTTCTGTTGGTGCCATTTCGTCTACGGCTCTTTTATCTATCGTACTTTGTTGGAACGAGGCTTTTTGGTCTCTCAACCTAACAGCATCTGATGCCGCGCCGTTAACCGCGATGATTGCCTCTTACTCCAGCCCTGAGGGTCTGTTTTGGGCGAAATTGTCCGCTGCATCCACACTAGCTTGCGCGCCAATCGTCATCTTCGGTTGGTTCTGTCAAAAACAATTGGTCCAAGGCTTAACTTTCGGCGCTGTAAAATAATTATTAGGAAGTTTTTTTATGACTTATTTAGCGATCACTGATCTACAAAAACATTACGACAGCTACCACGCACTGCGCGGCATCAACCTCAACATTTCCGAAGGCGAATTCGTCGTATTCGTTGGGCCATCTGGTTGTGGCAAGTCAACCTTGCTGCGCACCATCGCTGGTCTTGAGTCGAGTACTGGCGGCAGCATTGATCTAGATGGCAGAGACATTACGGAAGTGGCATCGTCAAAGCGTGACCTTGCCATGGTATTCCAGTCTTATGCTTTGTATCCACACATGACGGTGGCCGACAACCTTTCCTTCGCCCTTCGTCTTGCGAAAGTATCTGATGCTGAAATCAAAGAAAAAGTACGTTCAGTTTCGGCGTCTTTACAACTTGACGCCTTATTAGAACGTAAACCAAAAGAACTGTCTGGTGGCCAACGCCAGCGTGTTGCCATTGGTCGCGCCATTGTGCGTCAACCGAAAGTCTTCTTGTTCGATGAACCTCTATCCAACCTAGACGCGGCACTTCGTGTGCAAATGCGTTTGGAATTGGCTCGTCTTCATAAGAAGCTTGGCACGACGATGATTTATGTAACACACGATCAGGTTGAAGCCATGACCTTGGCTGACCGCGTGGTTATTTTGAATGCAGGCCAAATAGAACAAGTTGGTACACCGCTTGAACTTTACCGCCAGCCAAATAGCCGCTTTGTTGCTGAGTTCATTGGTACGCCAAAAATGAACTTAATCGCAGCAAATAAAATAGTACGTCATGAAGACAATCTAGCGATCGAACTACTTGGACAGCAAATCCTTTTCCCTGCAAATCGTTTAAAAGGCCCGCTACCAGATTCGGTTGTTGTCGGCATTCGTCCGGAACATATGACGTTAGTCGAAGAAGGTGGAGATTTATCTGGCCGCATTGAGTTGGTCGAACATCTAGGTTCCGAAGCTTACGCACACCTGCAATTGTCTAGCGATCAAACCATTATCATCAAAGCTCCAGCTCGAACTGAGCTAAAAGACGGACAAGAAGTTAGTCTCAAAATTGATATTTCGGAAATCATTTTGTTTAACGAAAATGACCGTGTCATCTCTGTTATTCCAGAGGAGGCTTAATATGGCTAATTATTTACAAGCCGCTTCAAATGTAGAACAGCTTTCTGTTCAGAATTATTCAAAAGAAGCGGTTCAAGCAGGTATCGTTCATTTGGGTGTTGGTGCATTTCATCGTGCTCACCAAGCCGTGTACATCGACCGACTATTAGCTAATGACACACAACAAAACTGGGGCATTATTGGCGTTAATATTCGCCCACAAGACAGTCAATCTTTTGCTCGCTTTATTAAGCAAGAAGGTGAGTATGTTTTAAAAACAATGGCGGCTGATGGCGAGACAAAGTACGAACATATTCGTTCTATTGTTCAGCAAATTGACGGTGCACAAGCGCCTGATAAAGTTGACGCGGCACTTGCCGATGCTAAGACTCAGCTCGTCACATCAACGGTGACTGAAGGCGGTTACTACCTTGATGAAAATCGTCGTCTGATGCTGGAACACCCAGCGATTAAAGCAGATATAGAAGGCGCTCGTAATACGCTTTATGCTTTTTTGTATGCTGGACTTAAACTGCGTAGCGAAACATCTAAGGCGAAAATGACCCTATTATGCTGCGATAACCTTCGTCATAACGGTGAACTACTCGAAACTGGCCTAATGCAGTTTTTAGATGCTAAGCAAGACTCGGCGCTGTCGGAATGGATAGAAGAAAATGTGTCTTTCCCTTGCTCTATGGTGGATCGAATCACTCCTAAGCCAAGCCAACAACATGTTGATGACGTTCGTTCACGCTTCGGTGTTGATGATAACATGACAGTGATGGGCGAAGACTTCATTCAGTGGGTCGTAGAAGACAAGTTTGCCGGTAAAAAACCCGCTCTTGATCTCGTTGGTGTGCAATTTGTAAAAGACGTCGTGCCTTTTGAAGAAGCTAAAATTCGTATTTTAAACGCAGGCCACACCTGTGTAACGTATCAAGCGGCATTAAAAGGCCTCACCTACTTTGATCAAGCCATGCGCGATGATGAATTAAAACAATATTTTACGGACTTTATTCTGCAAGATTCGATTCCTGCAATTGGGGATTCTGTGGTCGATCTACCAGCTTATTTCGATATTATTGCGCAGCGTTTTAGCAACGCAAATATTGGCGATACAGTGGAACGTATCTGCACCGATGGCTACGCTAAATTCCCTATATTTGTTTTCCCGACGCTGGAAGGCGCTTATCGCAAAGGTCGAACTCCGGTTAAAACTATCCAAGGCATCGCCAGCTGGTTCACCTTTATTCAGCTATCGGATCAAGGCAAGCTCAACACGCCTTACCATGAGCCAAACAAGGCTTCTCTTGTCGCTTTCAGCAATGACAAGGCTGGTATTCAGGCTTTTGTAAAAGATCGCTTTTTATGGGGTAATGTTCCAACAGAGTTCCCAGACTTTGTTACGCAACTCACTGAAGCAATTCAGATAAGTATGACAAAGTATGCTTAGGTAGTTCTCACCTAATGAGAGTGTCTAATTCAAGAATCTAAGGCGAATAACGACAATTTTTTGCCTTAGATTCTTAAATGTATTTTATTAAAATAAGAAAATAAGCAGTGAATTGTCGTTGATATAGAATTAAAGTCTTACGTCTAACTATAAAGCTGCTGAGCGAGAAGATTATGTCTAATACCGCCAAACGCATCACGCCCGAATACGAAATTGTCGAAGATAACGAAACTATTCGCTATTTAGAACACGGCTATCCGTGTGACCTTATTCGCTGGCACGCCCATGATGATTACGAGCTGCATTTTATCGTTGCCACATCAGGCAAAGTCTTTGTAGGCGATTACATTGGCAATTACTCACCAGGCCAACTTATTTTAACTGGCCCTCGACTCCCTCATAACTGGATCTGCCAACACAACCAAGAAGACGTTCAACTAAGAGACATGGTCATTCGCTTTGACCATGAGTCATTCTCGAATGGGATGAAAATCATCCCTGAGTTAGCCGAAATTCTACCTATGTTAGCCAGAGCAAAATCGGGCATTGAGTTTTTTGAACAAGACAATGACTACCTAAAAGACGTATTCCAAAAAGTTCGCGACTCCAGCGGCTTATCAAGGTTAATTCTCGCGCTTCCTCTCTTACAAAAACTGGCGCAGAGCCGAAGTTACCGCTTACTTTCAACAGTGCAAATCGATTTAAAATCCAGTGAAACATTGCAACGAAAAATCAACACAGTGGTTGATTATGTGTCACAGAACTACAGCAATGACATTACACTTTCCAGTGTAGCGAATTTGATTGGTATGTCAGACAGCCACTTTTCGCGTTTCTTTAAAAAGGCGACAGGCAACCGCTTTATTGAGTTTGTGAATCGCGTTCGAGTCAGCCGTGCTTGTAGCTTGTTAACCGAAACAGACCAACAAATCGCCACAATTTGTTTTCAGGTTGGCTTCAACAATGTTGCTAACTTTAATCGCCGGTTTCATGAGCTGAAAGGCGTTACGCCAAGAGATTTCAGGACTCAAAGCAACATTCATATTGAAGGCATTGCGCCCGTATCATAATACGTCTCGCGTCTTGGGATCATAAAAAAGCACCACCTAGATATTATCTTCGTGGTGTTTTTTATCAAAACAACTGTCGTTATTAAGACGACAGCTGCATCAGCTTTTCATTTAGGTCTTTTGTTGATTGATAAAGTGATTGGTACAAGGCGTACTTATCTTGATAGTAAGATCCAAAAGTGGCCACTGGCTCATGAACCTCTAAAACATCCGGCATGGTGCAATATTCAGCAATCAGCGATTCGATGTTTTTGCCTTGGCTTTGTTGTTCACCTAACAAGGCCAAACGCGCTGCGCCCAAACCAGGTCCAACATCACCGCCATCACGATAAATCAAACGCTTATTCAATACGTTGGAAATGATCTGACGCCACAGAGCAGAACGAGCCCCGCCACCAATGAGTGACAGCTCATCAACCGCACTTCCCGCACTGTCCAAGGCATTTTGACAATCCAATAAAGAGAACGCCACACCCTCCAATATCGCCAACGTCATAGCTTCAACATTCATTGTATTCGTTAAACCAATAAATTGTCCATTGGCTAGCGGATCATTATGTGGTGTTCGCTCACCACTCAAATAAGGCAAAAACAACACATTAGTTCGCTCGATATCACTGTCTTCAAGCGCGTCCAGTAATTCTGCAACGGACTTATCCACCAGCTTGGCAAACCAAGCTAATGAGTTCGCTGCGCTAAGAGTAACGCCCATTTGGTGCCAGCGATTAGGCAAGGCATGACAAAAAGCATGTACGGTATTTTGTGGATTGGCTTTATGGGACTCGCTCACAGTGAAATATACACCAGAAGTGCCCAATGAAATAAAACCTTGACCGGGATTAGTCACGCCCATGCCCACCGCTCCAGCGGCATTGTCTCCCGCACCAGCTACGACAGGCAATTGAGGAAGCCCTAACTCTTGAGCAATCGCTTCAGATAAAGTACCGACGACATCACAACCTTCATACACTTTTGGCATATTGGCCTGACTCAAGCCTGTTGCGGCCAATAAAGCATCATCCCATTGACGTGTTTCAGGATTAAGCCAAAGCGTACCGGCGGCATCAGAACAATCCGATGACATAACACCCGTCAATCGATAAGCCAAATAGTCTTTCGGCAGTAATACATGAGCCAACTTAGCAAATACCTCTGGCTCGTTTTCTTGTAACCAACGTATTTTAGGTGCCGTAAAGCCCGGCATATAAAGGTTGCCAGAACGTTCAATCAAGTCAGGAAATTGCGCCATCAAGGCTTTACACTGTGCTTGACTACGACCATCATTCCACAAAATACAAGGTCGTAATACATTACCCTCTGCATCAATCAAGGTAGCACCATGCATCTGCCCCGATAGCCCTAACGCCTTCAACTTGCTCAGATCCAAGCGTTGCTGCAATTGATTAACAACGTCCTTACAAGCTTGCCACCATGACAATGGGTCTTGTTCCGACCAAGTAGCATGAGGACTCTCGACGGTTAAAGGCACAGACTCCTGCGCCAAAACGTTACCTTTATCGTCAATAACGACACCTTTTAAACCAGAGGTTCCAAGATCAAGACCTAAATACATTTTGTTACTCTTCTTCATCAAAAGTAGTGTTTTGTTTTATTTTTTGTATGGCATGCTACACCATTCTAACCATTACTTTTCATACTCGAAACAATAGAGAAAAGTGTCAATACAATTCTGAAAATTAGCCTTTTTAGTACAAGTAGAGAATAAAAATTGTTAGTTTTTGACGCGTGGATAGCAAAATAAACAACCTTAATGTTTTCTCACGACCCGTGACCGAATTCAGGAAAGAAGTAGAGTTAATGTATTCACTAAACAGTTTTTTTGTCACCAATATGGATAACGCTCATCTGGCAATGGGTGACTACAACTACCTACTTGTTGCTCTTTCTATATTACTCGCCTCGGTGGCTTCTTTTTTTGCGCTGCATTTCGCGTCCATTGCGCAGCACATTGTTATTGAAAAATACAAAAATATCGCGCTTGTCTCTGGTTCTTTCATCATGGCAGGCGGTATTTGGAGTATGCATTTTGTCGGCATGCTGGCATTTAATATGGGACATGGAATTTCTTATGACCCATTGTTAACAGCCCTCTCTCTGATACCCGCTATTTTAGCGTCTTACATCACTCTGAAACGATTAATTAGAAGTGACCTAAGTATCTGGCAACTTCTCGTTAATGGTGTGCTTGTCGGTGGTGGAATTGGCGCGATGCATTATATTGGCATGGCAGCGATGGAAATGGATGTTGAACTAAAATATGACCCAGCGTGGTTCTTAGCATCACTAGTCATTGCCGTTGCTCTCGCTTTTATTGCCTTATCAACTCATTACTATGTCAGAAAAGTTTGGGCTAATTTGAGTACTAAATGGGTCAGCTGTATCAGCGCGCTTATTATGGGAGCTGCTATTTCTGGTATGCATTATGCTGGTATGGCAGGAGCAAGGTTCATTTCATCCGGCGAAGCTGGAATGCATCACATACAAGACAGTTCTAACGATGAACTTTCGTTTGTTGTGGCAATCATCACTTTATTACTATCAATTCTAGCTGCAAACATCGCTTCGCAATTACGTTATCGTCAGTTATTACTGGAAAAAACAGCCAGTGAAGTTCGTCTAAAAACAACTTTAGACACAGCAGTAGATGGCATCATCTCCATAGACAGTTCAGGCATCATTAAAGAGTTTAATAAGGCAGCCACGCAAATTTTTGGTTGGCAAGAAGATGACATAATAAATCAGCACTTTGGAGTCTTATTTCCTCAAAAATACACTGATGAATTCAATCGTTCTTTAGCCGTATTTCGCGATACCGGTGAAGTAACCATAGCTGGCACAGATAGAGAAATTCATGCTATCAACAAAGCTGGACACGTTTTCCCTATTAGACTAGGTGTTGGAAGAGTTGATATCCCTGACAGCGGCACATTATTTGTTGGTTTTATTACCGATATCTCAACTCGAAAATCGCTGGAAGAAACCATCAAAAAAAGTGAGAAACAATTTAGCTCTTTGATCAAAAATATTCCCGGCGCCTCTTTTCGCTGCTTAATGGACGAACATTGGACAACTCTCTTCGTGAGTGATGCTATTTACGATGTGACTGGATGGAGTACATCTGAGTTTTATAGTAGAGCAATTTCCTTTGCCAAACTTGTTCATCCTGATGATGAGGAAAACGTTGCTTCCACCATAAAAGAGGCAACGAACACACGTAAAAGCTATAAATTAGAATATCGCTTGAGACACAAGGATGGTCATTATGTTTGGGTGTTAGAAAACGGTTCGGTTATTTTAAACAAACACGGTAAACCTGAATGGATTGATGGTGTTATATTGGATATTTCACAACGTGTTGAAATGGAAGACGAGCTTCGTCAAGCCAAAGCAAAAGCTGAAGCTTCCGTAGAAAGTAAGGCTTCTTTTTTAGCTAACATGAGCCATGAGATCCGCACGCCAATGAACGCTATTATTGGTTTCTCTGATATTTTATTAGAATCAGAAATCTCAGGCGAAAACAAAAAGCATTTATCAATCATTAGTAAATCTGCTCGCTCTCTACTGCACCTTCTTAACGATATACTCGATAGTGCTAAATTAGAAAAAAACAAACTCGAATTAGACATACAACCTTTTGTACTTGCCAACTCAGTAGATACAGTTATTTCAACTCTGTGGCTACAAGCCAGAAATAAAGGACTAGAGCTCAATTTTCATGTGGAGCTAGAGGTTGCCGAGGCATATTTGGGTGCCGAAGATCGTATCCGCCAAGTGCTAATGAATATTTTAGGCAATGCGATCAAGTTCACTGAAAAAGGTCACGTGACTTTAAATATATCGAAACTACAAGATAGTAAGATACGCTTTTCAGTTACAGACACAGGGATAGGTATACCAGAAGAACGTTTAACTCACATTTTTGATCCATTTACACAAGCTGATGCTTCCATGAGTCGTCGTTTTGGCGGCACAGGTTTAGGTACTAGCATATCTAAACAATTAGTAACCCTCATGGGAGGGCAAATTCATGTAACGAGCGAAATAGGTGTTGGAAGTTGTTTTTACTTTGACTTACCTCTCACTGAGACTGAAGCGCCATCGGATGCCAAAACATCTCAACTGTCTATTATCACGCCAAAAAGAATACTGCTGGCCGATGATGTTGAACAAAACCTAACGCTGCTAACTATTTTGCTTAAACGACATGGTCATGCCATATTTTTTGCAAAAGACGGTATTGATGCTGTAGAACAATTTAAAATGATCAAGCCTGACATCATTCTAATGGACATTCAGATGCCAAAGATGGATGGCTTAACTGCAACTCAAATTATCCGCAGCTATGAAAAAGAAAATCAGCTAGCCCGCACTCCAATCATTGCTTTAACAGCCAATGTGCTAATCGAAGATAAATTAGATGCCCAACAAGCGGGGATGGATGGCTTTGCCAATAAACCCATTGATATTCAGGCTTTAATAACTGAAATAGCGAGAGTCTTAAATGAGACTCCTACATTGATTGATCAGGAAAATTTTGATCACGAAAAAATTAATCGTAAAAATCTACAAATCCACATGGATAAAGGTCTATCACTGTGGAACGACATACACATTTATATCGCTGAGCTATCAAAATTTGCAGAAACTAACGCAAATTTAGTAGATAGACTAACAATCCATATAGACCACCAAGAATACCAAGAGGCTTACGCTTTAGCGCATGCGATAAAAGGCACTTCAGGTAACCTAGCATTGTTAAATATATCTAATTGCATGGCGAATATAGAGCGTGCTGCACAAACAAAAGACCATGATCAATTCTCAAAAAACGTGCACTGTTTAGCTTCTTTATTGGCTCACTTTTTTGAAGAGCTACATTGGTTAATAGAAAAATACAGACTTCACTCCGAGATGACAGAAACAGACACTCAGAATGAGCTTTCTACAACACAATTAATAGCACTTCTCGAAGCGCTTATTCTGTCAGCAGACTCTGGCGAAGTAGATGATGACAACATTGCTTTACTTATTAGCAACGTCCCTCAATACATGAAAACACAAGCCATTGCAGCAAGTAAGGCTATATCAAACTTTGAATTCGATAGCGCTATAAACAGTCTTACCAACCTAAAAGCATTGATGATACAGGAGCCGACCAAATGAGAATCGGAAGTAAACCCGCACCTCGCATCCTATTGGTTGATGACGAGCCATCAAACTTACGAGTTTTAAGACAAGTATTACAAGCTGCTCGATACCGTTTATCTTTTGCTCGATCAGGACAAGACGCATTAAAATTGGTAGAAAAAGAGCCTGTCGACCTCATACTACTCGACATCATGATGCCAGATATGACGGGCTTAGAAGTCTGCGAACGCCTAAAGCAAAACCCCGCAACCGCTCATATTCCGGTGATTTTTGTAACAGCATTGAAAGACAGTATCGATGAAGCAAAAGGCTTTGAAATTGGTGCCGTTGATTATATCGTCAAGCCCATCGTACCTGCTATTGTCTTAGCTCGAGTCAAAACACATCTGTCTTTAATTAGAGCGGATGAGCTGTTAAACACGCATATAGATTTGATCCAAAGGCTTGGGCGAGCTGCCGAATACAAAGACAACGAAACAGGCATGCACGTACAACGGATGAGCCGATATGCAAAAGTCATTGCTTCAGCATACGGTTTTTGTGAAGAATCAGCGGATGATTTAATGATGGCAGCTCCTATGCACGACATAGGAAAAATAGGCATAGCGGACAACATACTGCTAAAACCTGGCAAGCTTACAGAAGAAGAGTATGAAGTCATGAAGACACATGCTCAAATCGGCGGTGAAATTCTTTCTAACCCAAGTTCCTACCTTATTAAACTAGCCCACTCTGTTGCCATGACTCACCATGAAAAATGGGACGGTACAGGCTATCCAAACGGCTTATCAGGGGACAATATCCCCATTGAAGGCCGTATTGTTGCTTTAGTTGATGTATTCGATGCACTGACCAGCGCGCGACCTTATAAAAAAGCATGGTCTACTGAAGAAGCAATGAATTACATCACTGAGCAAAGCGGAAAACACTTTGATCCAACGCTAATTCCATTACTCCAACAAGAGTTACCCAAACTACTTGAGATACAAAAACAATTTGCTGAATAACTTTTGCTGTATAAAAAATCATTATCAATCTGACCATTGAAAAGTAAAAGTTCGGCATTACTGATAGGCTATTCATGCAGAGCAACTGCAACCTATTTTATGCCCAATCTATTTTATGGAACGTTTTATGACTTCGCTTCACGATATTATTGACTCAACACTGCAAAACAAAGACGTCGTCATGAAACAGCTAGATATCGGTGTTTTGCGAGTATCAGGTTTGGATTCAAAAAAATTCCTACAAGGTCAGACAACCTGTGACATGAACAAACTATCACAGGATAATGGTTTATACGGTGCAATCTGTAGCATTAAGGGACGCATTATCAGCAGCTTTTATATCGTTCAGAACAACGACGATGTGCTGATGGTAATGGCAAAAGATCTGGTCGAAAAAACCTTGTTACATTTAAAAAAATACGCGGTGTTTTTCAAGACTGAGCTGGTCGATGAGCAGGATAACTTTACGGTTTACACAAAATTAGCAGCAAGAAATATAGAAGCAAACTCAAATGCGGCATCTAATATTTTCGCAACCACTCAAGACAGAGAAACTATCACATTGACAGTTAGCAATGAGCCATTAGAAGTCCAATGGCTTATTACTCCAGCACACAAAACTGCAATTGAAGAAAAGAACCAAGAATTAGCAGCCTTGGCAGTACTTGCTGCTCGCCCACTTATCAACTTAGAACAGAGTGAAACGATTTTACCTCAATGGCTTAACATGCAAAGCACAGGCGGTATCAGCTTCACAAAAGGCTGCTACACAGGACAAGAAATCGTTGCTCGCATGCAATATAAAGGTAAGTCGAAAAAGCAGCTGACACTGGCAACTTGGCAAGGAAACCTAGACTCAACAAAAGACATTGTCGATGGGCAAGGTAAGAATATAGGGCAAATATTTGCTGCCACTCATTTTCAAGAAACAAATTATGCGCAGGTTATTTTAAATATTGATCCAAGTGACGCAGAAAAACTTCTTTTGGATAACCAAGAAATCACCTTACTTCCACTTCCCTACTCGCTAGATAGCAAGAAATAGAGGCTATATTTGAGGTATTTTATAGCGCCAGATAGGCGCTATAAAATTAATTTAGAATGGCAAACCAATCTGCGTATTACAATCTACTTTGTTCGTACTTTCTATTGGTTCTAATGCCCATTTTATCGGCTCTTTTCCAAGACCAACTAAGTAATTATTCGCTTTAGAAAAATGCTGACAACCTAAAAAACCACGATAAGCCGATAAAGGCGATGGGTGAACACTTTCCAACACACAGTGTTTATCACGATCAATATGACGGCCTTTTTTCTGTGCATAGGATCCCCACAGCATAAAAACAACACCTTGATGCTTATTGTTAATAAGCTCGATGATTTTATCAGTAAATATTTCCCAACCTTTATTCTGATGAGAACCTGCCTTGCTCGCTTCGACGGTCAACACACTATTTAGCAATAAGACGCCTTGTTCCGCCCATTGCTCTAAAAAACCATGTTGCGCAGGTGCAATCTCTAAATCCATTTCAAGCTCTTTATAGATATTCATCAATGAAGGAGGAATCTTAATTCCAGGCTTTACCGAAAAAGATAAACCATGGGCTTGACCCTCTCCATGATATGGGTCCTGCCCAAGAATCACTACTTTCACTTTACTAAAAGGCGTCACATTTAATGCCGTAAAATACTCAGGTTCTGCAGGATATAGTGTGTTGTTTTGTTTCTCTGCTTGTAAGAATTTTTGCAGAACCAACATATAGTCTTTCTCAAACTCATCAGCTAAATATTCTTGCCAATCACCTGTTAAGTTCATCATTTAACTCACTTCATTCATTGCGTTGCTTTCTGTTTCATGAAAAGGATTTAGCGCTGGCGTCGCTTTAAATTCATAATAATATTGCAGCGACAGCTCATCTTGAGGTGTAACTAAGTGCTTCAGTAACAACCAAGCCATTTCCCTTAACCCGTATGCTTTTACATACTCTTGGATAACATCTAAAGACCTCTCTTCTGGAAGGTCTGATCGGTAAGAGCTCAGCAATAAAACTGTTTGTCTTGCATCTAAATTGTGAGATTTAACTACAACAGCAAGATCAAATAATGGATCACCAACTCCTGAGTACTCCCAGTCAATCAACCAAAGTTGCTCACTGTCCATTAATATATTCTTAGGATTTAAATCATTATGACAGAGTACAGGCGGTAAAATCATTTCTGGCGGCGTTAACTGCTTCAAAAGAGAAGTAAGGTAATCATATTCCACCATCAAACTAGGTGTTTCACAGCCATAACGTTGAATGCCATTCAAATAATGCTCTATCACATCAAATACACCATAGTAGTGGTGATTCATTGGTAAACTATGTGTCTGCACTAAAGCTTGAGCAATTCGCGGTATATCTTTATCCTGATGACGCACAGCCCAATCAAGAGAAGGCTGAGAGACAAATTGACAAGCAAAACTACCTTCATCGTCGTGCCAAGCCACGACTGGAGAAAGACCAATAGATGCAGCATGTTTTAAGGTATTAATTTCTTCCGTGCGATTAATATAAAAAGCACTACTATCTATATAGGGAATGCGTAATACAAAACGAGAAACTTTCCCCCAATGAATCAAATACACCTTGTTTGAAAAGCCTTCCTCAAATAAAGTAGTTTCAACCTCCATGGTGGCTGGTAGTATGTCAGCCATTTTTACGAAATACTCAGATAGTACAGTCATTTTTAATCATTTTATTGCCAGAATTGTAAGTGGCTGTCAGAATGAACAACTGAACCATCCGAGTCAATAGTCAACTTTGAAGCAGATCAATGATTAAACACGAAGACATTATTCGTAAGATACAAGAACGACTGAGCACGTTAAGCAAATCCGAGCGAAAAGTAGCGGAAGCCATTCTTGCCGATCCCAAAACAACCATTCACTCCAGTATTGCGAAACTTGCAGCAAGAGCGGAAGTGAGCGAACCTACGGTTAACCGTTTTTGTCGCAGCCTTATAGGCAGTGGCTTTCCTGATTTTAAAGTATCACTTGCCCAAAGCCTTGCGACAGGTACTCCTTACGTTAACTTAAACGTAGAGCCTGACGATGCTCCTGGCGCCGTCACTGCGAAGATTTTTGAAGCCGCTAAAAACAATCTTACCCGTGCTCAGGATATTTTACCCGAGTCATTGATAAGCCGAGCGGTTGATGTATTAGCACAAGCTCGCCGAATCGAGTTTTATGGTTTAGGTGCATCTGGCCCTGTTGCCAAAGATGCACACCATAAATTTTTCCGTTTGAACATGCCGGTTGTTGCCTATACGGACATTCTGGTACAGCGAATGGCTGCTGCTGGATCGCATTCAGGCGATGCTATCGTCATAATTTCATACACTGGGCGCACCTTACCGTTAATCGAGACAGCTCGAGTCGCTCGTGAAGCTGGCGCTACCGTTATTGGCATCACTAATCCGGATTCTCCTCTCACAGAGCATTGCTCTATCGTATTACCGATTGAAGAAACTGAAGATACCGATATCTATACGCCAATGAGCTCACGTATTGTCTATCTCACCTTGATCGACGCTCTCGCGACTGGCGTACTTTTGAAGCGTGGTCCAGAGTTCAATGCGCACCTTAAAAAGCTCAAACAAAGTGTGCAAGATACTCGATTACCGAAAGTTGAAAAGAAATAATTTATCCCTATAAGGCACATATTATGTGCCTTAATTCTTTACTACATCTTTTATAAATTAGCCTAAACAAAAAATATTTATCCAAACGAGCCAATTTGTTTAATGCATCAGATTTTTTCGTAATTTTGTCAGAGAAATTTGAAAGATTATCCCATCACAGCCACTTAGAATCGGCTCAGGTCTTGAAATATGTCGTAATGCGTTTCATTCTCTTTACAAGAATTTGATGATTTTCACATATAAAATCAATGACTATCACAACAACGATTTAACAATTATAACTCTTTCGGGTGTGATTTGGACGCAGCTTTTTTTAAGCGCCATCTTTCGATCAGTAGGTATTGCTAAACAGTGCAATACAAGGATAAATATTATCCAACACTGATAAATAACCTTATCTATCCAAGGTTATTTCACCCGTAATAATTTCATTAGGGGACAACAATAATGATAGAAAGCAGCTATGCGATCAGCTTTACATTCCTAGCCTATCTAGTAGTTATGCTAGGAATTGGGCTGTACGCTTACAAACGTACCTCCAGCTCGGAAGACTACTTTCTTGGTGGACGCTCTTTAGGACCTTGGCCTACCGCATTGTCCGCAGGCGCTTCAGATATGAGTGGCTGGTTACTACTTGGTTTACCTGGTTACGCTTTCGCCGCGGGTTTAGAGTCTTTCTGGATTGCTGGTGGCCTTTTTGTTGGAACATGGCTTAACTGGCTAATTTGCGCAAAACGCCTAAGAACGTACAGCATCAAGGCAAACAATGCACTCACGCTCCCAGACTTCCTATCTACTCGATTCAATGACAAATCAAAGCTCATTCAAACCATTTCAGCTCTTTTCATTTTGCTGTTCTTCTTGTTCTATACAAGTTCCGGTTTGGTTGCTGGCGGTAAATTGTTTGAAACAGTATTTGGCTTAGATTACACCTATGCAGTAATTATTGGCACAGTATGTGTTGTTTCCTACACGCTATTTGGCGGTTTCCTTGCCGTGGCTTGGACAGACCTTGTTCAGGGCTTGATGATGAGTGCGGCATTAGTGATTGTACCTCTCGTTGCTATTGATGGCGGCTGGTCTGAGCTGTCTAGTACTTTAATGGAAAAAAATCCAAACTTACTAGATATCTGGACTAACGTAAGTGGTGAACCTCTAACTGCGATTGGGATTATTTCTCTCGTTGCTTGGGGACTAGGCTACTTCGGTCAACCGCACATCCTAGCGCGCTTTAAAGCCTCTCGCTCTAATAAAGACATTAAAACGGCACGTCGTATTGCGGTTATTTGGACATTTATCTCCATGGCTGGGGCATTGCTTATTGGCTTAGTAGGTATCACATTTGTTGATAGCAACCTAACAGGTAACCTAGCTGACCCTGAAAAAATCTTCATGATTCTTGTGAATGCCGTTTTTCACCCTGTTGTTGCCGGTATTCTTCTTGCTGCAATCTTAGCGGCGATCATGAGTACAGCGGATTCTCAACTTTTGGTATCCTCCTCTGCACTCGCTGAAGATTTTTACAAGCAACTATTCAATAAAGAAGCGACTCAAAAACAAATCGTCAACGTTGGACGCTTTGCAGTTGTTGCTATTTCTATTGTTGCGTTATTGCTTGCATTGAACCCAGAAAGCTCAGTACTTGGCCTAGTATCTTACGCTTGGGCTGGTTTTGGCGCTGCATTTGGCCCAGCTATCCTTCTTAGCTTGTTCTGGCGCAACATGAACCGTAACGGCGCTCTAGCGGGTATTGTTATTGGTGGCGTTACCGTTGTGGTCTGGAAACAATTAACGGGTGGCATTTTCGATCTTTATGAAATCGTTCCAGGCTTCTTGTTCTCGACTATCGCTATCTTTGCGGTAAGCCTAGCAACAGGTGCTCCAGAAGAGTCTGTAACAGAATCTTTTGATGAATACGAAAAAGCACTAGATACAATGAACTAAGTAACAAGCTCCCCGAGCTCATTACTTCAGAAGGCCCGAATCTACTACAGATTCGGGCCTTTTTTTATTTTTAAAATATAGACACTTAATTTGAATTAAGATGGCACTCGGTTGATGATCCATCGATACACTATGCGTAAAACAGAGAGTAAAAGGGTTAAAATAATAAACTAGAAAGGCAAATTACAGGCAAAAAAATGGGGCTTGAAACAAGCCCCTAAACACCATTTACTAACAAATGTTAGTAGTCAGAGGAAAGGTTTAATTATTAAACAAGCTGCAAGCACCTTGTTCTGCGCCACTTACTAAAATACGTTGCGCGCTAAATAGTTCACGCCCCATACCTTGATGGGAATCGGTTAAATCTTGCTGTGCTGCTTCGCGTTTATTTAGCTCTTCGTCTGAGATCAACACAGACAAAGTACCTTCAATTGCATCTAAGCGGATCATGTCGCCATCATGGATCTTAGCGATAAGGCCACCCGCCAATGCTTCAGGCGTCAAGTGGATTGCAGCAGGTACTTTGCCTGATGCACCAGACATACGACCGTCTGTCACTAAGGCAACTCGATAGCCCTGATCCTGTAAATTACCAAGGTATGGTGTCAACTTATGCAACTCCGGCATACCCAATGCTTTAGGCCCTTGGAAACGAACAACTGCGACACAGTCACGTTTCAATTCACCACTTGCAATGGCGTCGGCCAACGCATTTTGACTATGAAACACAGCAGCTGGCGCTTCGATAATTCGATTTTCATCTTTCACGGCTGAGACTTTAATCACTGAACGACCAAGGTTACCTTTCAACAAAGCCAATCCGCCTTCTTTGCTGAACGGATTATCAATAGGTCGCACTACATTCATATCTAAGCTTTCATCTGTACCATCACGCCAAACAAGCTTATCGCCTTCTAGGAAAGGCTCTTTGGTGTAATGAGTTAAACCTTTACCTACGATGGTGTTTACATCTTCATGCAATAGTCCACCTTTCAGTAATTGCTTAACCAGAAACGCCATACCGCCAGCCGCGTGGAAATGGTTAATATCAGCTTGGCCATTCGGGTAAATTTTAGTCAGTGATGGCACCACTTTAGAAAGAGCTGAAAAATCATCCCAAGTAATAATAATGCCAGCAGCACGAGCATACGCGACAATATGCATGGTGTGGTTGGTCGAACCGCCCGTCGCCAACAAACCAACAATCGAGTTAACAATGCTGCGTTCGTCGATTATTTCGTATAAAGGTCGGTAATCTCGACCCAATGCAGTGATCTTCGTAGACAACTGAGAAGCATAGTTAGTTAATGCACCTCGTAATGGATCATCTGGATTAACAAAAGAAGATCCTGGAAGCTGAAGCCCCATAATTTCGACTAATAACTGATTCGAGTTAGCCGTACCATAAAAAGTACAAGTACCAGCACTGTGATAAGAAGCCGATTCCGCCTCAAGCAACTCTTCACGAGAAGCTTGACCTTGAGCATAACGCTGACGAACTGCCGCTTTAGCTGCATTAGTAATACCTGAGCGCATTGGCCCTGCTGGAATAAACAAAGCAGGCAAATGACCAAAACGCAGTGCAGCAATCAACAAGCCAGGAACAATCTTGTCGCAAATACCTAGATAGATGGCCGCATCAAACATGTTATGAGAAAGCGCTATTGCTGCACCTTGTGCGATATTGTCACGACTAAATAGACTTAGCTCCATGCCGTCTTGCCCTTGCGTAACACCATCACACATAGCAGGAACACCGCCAGCGAACTGAGCCACAGAGCCCATTTCTTTAACCGCTGCACGAATTTGATCTGGGTAATTTTCGTAAGGCTGATGAGCAGACAACATATCGTTATAAGAAGATATGATACCTATGTTCGCTTCCTCCATTAGAGTCAGCTTTTGTTTATCTTGAGGTTGGCATGCTGCAAAGCCATGAGCCAAATTCCCACAGGACAATTTGCCTCTGTGCGGTCCTTGCTCTTGCGCTTTTTTCATATCTTTAAGGTATTGCTCGCGCAACACTTTGCTTCGTTCAATGATGTCGTTCGTTACCTTAGCAACAATCGGATTCATGCTTCTCTCCGTTTTTGAATTCAGTTATCTCAGCAAACAGCCTGACACTACAATATTATGTAATATTACTACATTTTTAATTTATTTCACGTCTAAAACAGATGAAAAACCAATAAAAACGCTATATTTTGTAATTTTTTTACAAAAATAATTCGAAAAATGCTTTCTGTCAGCTAAAATACTCGAACTTTTGTAACATAATTCTGTACAATGTTAGCCATATATCAATAGATGATCAAAAAACAATCATATTGACAGGAATTTGTTACTAATCCTTGCTTAAAAAATTACTTATGTAGTATTTTTACGTAAAGAACAAAATTGAACGCGTGTTGTTCGAGTTCGAACATCATGCAACTTTCGCACTATGTTAGAGGTGAGTATGACGATTAAGGTAGCTATCAACGGTTATGGACGCATTGGACGCAATACGCTTAGAGCTTTGTATGAATCAGGCAAGCGTGATCAAATCCAAATCGTAGCGATTAATGATCTTGGCGATTCAAAAACCAATGCTCATTTAACGAAATACGATACTGTCCACGGTCGCTTCAACGAAGAGGTTACCTTTGATGAAGAAGCGCTTTATATCAACAAAGATAAAATCCGCACTTTCTCTGAACGTAATCCTGCAGACCTTCCTTGGGCTGAGCTAGATATTGACGTCGTTTATGAATGCACAGGTTTCTTTACAACAAAAGAAAAAGCCAGTGCTCACATCACTGCTGGAGCGAAGAAAGTTATCATTTCTGCACCGGGTAAAGAAGTTGATGCGACTGTTGTATACGGCGTAAACCAAGATGTACTAACATCTAAAATGACTGTCATTTCAAATGCTTCTTGTACTACCAACTGCCTAGCGCCATTCGCTAAACCATTAAGCGAAAAGCTTGGTATTGAAAGTGGCTTGATGACGACAATTCATGCTTACACCAATGATCAGCGCCTTTCAGACGTTTATCATGAAGATCTTTACCGCGCTCGTGCGGCAGCAATGAACATGATTCCAAGTAAAACTGGTGCGGCAGCTGCAGTTGGCCTTGTTATCCCAGCACTTGTTGGTAAATTTGATGGTCTTTCTGTTCGCGTACCGACTATCAACGTTTCGCTAGTAGATTTAACTTTCTTAGCGCCTCGTGAAACAACAGTAGAAGAAATAAACAAAATCATTGAAGACGCTATCAAAGCGGATCCAATTCTCGCGCAAGTATTGCATGTTAATTATGAGCCTCTTGTCTCTTCTGACTTCAACCACAACGCCTACACATCTAATTTCGATGCGACACAAACTCGCGTACAAGGTAAATTAGTAAAAGTTATGGCTTGGTATGATAACGAATGGGGCTTCTCAAACCGAATGCTTGATAATACTATCGCATTAATGGCTGCGAAATAGTCAAAATACACGAAGGCTGCTGACGCAGCCTTCGTCGTCTCTTATACTTCTCTTCACGCTTTCTAATCTTTGGTATTTAAAATGACTCGTAGAACTAAAATTGTTGCCACTTTAGGCCCTGCTTCCAGCTCTCCAGAAATGATTGAGAAATTGATCCTTGCTGGTGCCAACGTTTTCCGTCTAAATTTTTCTCATGGTCAACCTGAAGATCACATCGAACGAGCTAAAGTGGTTCGTGAAATGGCTCAAAAAAATGGTCGTCATGTGGCGATTCTTGGTGATCTACAAGGCCCTAAAATCCGTATCGCTCGCTTTAAAAACACCAAGGTCGAGCTAAAAGACGGCGCAACCTTTATTCTTGATGTTGGTTTTGACAAAAACAACGGCGACGAAACTCGCGTTGGTATTGACTACCCACAACTAGCAAAAGACTCACAGCCTGGTAACGTTTTGCTTCTTGATGACGGACGAGTTGTTCTTGAAGTACTAGAAGTGAAAGGCCAAGAAGTTATTACTAAAGTCATCGTTGGCGGCGCTTTGTCTAATAACAAAGGCATTAACCGCCAAGGTGGTGGACTATCTGCTGCTGCGCTAACCGACAAAGACCGCGAAGATATTAAAACTGCCGCCGCATTAAAAGCAGATTACTTAGCTGTTTCTTTCCCTCGTTGTGCAGACGACCTTCACGAAGCTCGTGCACTAGCCGAAGCTGCTGGCCTTAAAGCAGGTATCGTTTCTAAAGTAGAGCGTGCTGAAGCGGTTGCTGACAATGAAACATTAGATGCAATTATTCTAGCCTCTGATGCTGTCATGGTTGCTCGTGGTGACCTAGGTGTTGAAATTGGTGATGCAGAATTGATTGGCGTACAAAAACACATGATCAAACGCTGCCGTCAGTTGAACCGCCCTGTTATTACAGCGACTCAAATGATGGAAACTATGATTACTAGCGCAATGCCAACCCGCGCGGAAGTATTTGACGTAGCTAACGCTGTTTTAGATGGTACAGATGCCGTCATGCTTTCTGCCGAAACAGCCGCTGGCGCATACCCTGAAGAAGTAATTAAAACCATGAACCGTGTTTGCTTGGGCGCTGAAAAGCAACCAGCAATCAATCGTTCTAAGCACCGTATCGATGTGACCTTTACCAGCATTGATGAAACGATCGCGATGTCAGCTATGTACGCAGCTAACCATTTGGAAGGTGTTAAAGCGATTATTAGCTTGACCGATTCAGGTACTACACCACTTCTTATGTCACGCATTAGCTCTGGTTTGCCAATCTATGCATTGTCTCCAAACCAAGCAACACTGAATAAAGTAAACCTTTATCGTGGCGTAACGCCAGTAGCTTTCTCTTCACAAGAATTTAACGTTGACACTATCGTTGCTGGCTTAGTTGACCATGTGAAGTCTCTTGGTCTAATCAAAGACGGTGATCTTGTGATTGTGACAAAAGGCGATCACTTGGTGAGCTACGGTACAACCAATATGATGAAAGTCGTAAAAGTCGGTGCTGTTGAGGAATAAGTCATAGTGAAGAGCAAAACGTTGCAACAAAAAACGATCACGACACCGGAGCGTAAAAACGTCGCTCTGGTTGCTCATGACAATATGAAGCCTGCTCTTATCGAGTGGGCTGAAAAGCATAAAGAAAAACTAATCAAGCACAATCTGATGGCAACTGGTACAACTGGAAATTTAATGCAAAAGCAATTAAACGTTCCGGTACATTCGCTGATTAGCGGCCCTCTTGGTGGCGACCAACAACTTGGAGGTCTAATTGCCGAAGGCAAAATTGATGTGCTGATTTTTTTCTGGGACCCTTTCGAGCCAATGCCTCATGATCCTGACATCAAGGCTCTACTTCGAGTAGCTGCTGTTTGGAACATCCCGATTGCTTGTAGCGTTTCTTCTGCCAATTTTTTGGTGACGTCACCTTTATTCGAAAGTGAATTTGAGCGACAAATCCCAGATTATGAAAAATACCTCCAAGAGCGACTCTAGTCGCTCTTTCTTTTTCTACTGTTTATCAAACAACTTAGATATTTCTAGCTTCCTCAAAGCTCGCGGTTTTCCTCAAAATCGGCTATATTAGCCGCCAATTATTGTCATGTACAAATGTGTTAGGCCACGTTTAGACAGGGCAAACTTACTGATTAGACTCAACGTATAAGCCCCTCAGTACCACGTTGAACACCACTTATAGGAGAAGAGTTTTGCAAGCAGATGTAGCCCTAATAATGGGATCAAAAAGTGACTGGGCGACAATGGAAGGCGCCGCTGAAATAATGGACGCTCTTGGCGTAAGCTACCACGTCGAAGTGGTATCCGCTCACCGAACGCCAGTCAAACTTGCAGAATTCTCAGAAAGTGCTGCAGATAAAGGCTTTAAGGTAATTATTGGCGGCGCTGGCGGCGCCGCTCATTTGCCAGGTATGGTTGCCGCTCATACTCGTTTGCCTGTGCTAGGTGTACCAGTACAAAGCAAAGCCCTAAACGGCATGGACAGTTTACTGTCTATCGCACAAATGCCAAAAGGTGTTGCAGTTGGAACACTAGCTATTGGTAGTGCAGGTGCTTTCAATGCGGGTTTATTGGCTTGTCAAATTCTAGCTATTTCTAACCCTGAACTTGCTAAAAAAATTGAAGCATTCAGAACCAACCAAACAGAAACTGTATTGGCGAATCCAGACCCGAGAGAGGCTTAATCTATGTCAGTTCTATGGGTATTAGGAGCAGGTCAATTAGGCGCTATGCTAAAACAAGCTGGAACCCCACTCGGTGTTGATGTTCGTCCAATTGATATAGAGTCAACCGAGACCTTAGCACTAGGTCCAACTGATATTGTGACAGCAGAAAGAGAAGAATGGCCAGAAACTGTAGCCACCAAACAACTTGCTACACATAGCAACTTTGTCAACCTAGCGACCTTTCCACAGCTTGCAGATCGTCTAACCCAGAAACAATGGTTAGACCGTCTTGAGCTAGCGACAGCACCTTGGTTTCCTGTTGAGGCTGACTCTTCTGCAGCACAAGCTTATGAGACATTAGGTGAACGCATTCTGATGAAACGTCGTCGGGGTGGTTATGATGGCAAAGGTCAATATTGGTTAAAACAATCTGAAGGCATTGAGATACCTGAAGATTGGAAAGGCCAAGCTATTGCAGAACAAGCCATTAATTTTGATGAAGAAGTTTCATTAGTCGGTGTTCGAGGTAAAAATGGTGAAACGCACTTTTACCCACTAACACTTAACCTTCACATTAATGGCATTCTATACGCCTCCATCTCTCCATTAGAGCGCCTAAAGCCTTTGCAAAGTAAAGCAGAAGTAATGCTTAGCAAGCTTATGGAGGCTTTAGACTACGTCGGCGTAATGGCGATGGAATGTTTCCGTGTAGGAGATGAGCTACTCATCAATGAGCTAGCTCCAAGGGTCCATAACAGCGGCCATTGGACACAAGCAGGCGCAAGCGTATGTCAGTTTGAAAACCACGTACGCGCTGTCACAGGCCTTCCATTAGCGCCAGCCGAAGTTAAGAACCAAAGCATGATGGTCAACTTAATTGGTGTAGATTTAAACTATGACTGGCTAAACTTACAAGGCTTGGAGCTTTATTGGTACAAAAAGGAAGTTCGCCCAGGAAGAAAAGTTGGCCACCTTAATTTTTGTTCTGGTAGCTACTCAGTATTAGAGTCAGCACTAACAAATCTAGATCTTCCAGAGCCTTATCCAGAAGCTTTAGAGTGGTTAGCTAAAAACTTACCCAAGCTATAAATATCCACCCAAAGTTAGATATATCTTAACCTGACAACTAAATGCCGCTATCGTAAATGATAAGCGGCTTTTTTTATAGCTCAAACATCGAAGTGAATTAATTCTATCCAAATAGATAAAAAATAAAAAAAACCGCAGAAACACTTTAAAAATAGAAAATATAATATTTTTGAACTTGTTTACTTTACAAAACTCCTTATTCTAATTGATCTAGCTGAAAACAGCTTATTCAATATAAGAAAAACAGTACACTTAGATGCTGATAAGGAACTTTGAATGAACCATCTTGAACTAGACAGTTATGATTGGCGCTTACTTCGAGCCCTGCAAACCAATGCAAGACTCACCAATGTCGCGCTATCAGAACAAGTTAACCTATCCCCTTCCCAATGCTCAAGAAGGCTACAAAGACTCGAACAAAACAATTTAATTGAAGCTTACTTCACTCAACTTAATGCAAGTGAGTTGGGATACCACGTAACCGCTTTTATAAATATTACCCTTGATAAAAGTATTAAAAATTCAGATCAAGAGTTCAAAAAAGCCATTGAAGCCATTCCTCAAATATTAGAATGTTACTCGGTGAGCGGCGAAGCAGATTACTGGCTACGAATTATTAGCGAAAATCTACCCACTCTATCAACCTTTCTAAGTGAATCCCTTGCTAGTCTACCTTGCGTCAGAGACCTGACCTCAACCGTTGTCCTCAATCGCGTAAAACACGCACCATCAATTCCATTACCTAATTAACCAAGAACACAGAGAAGCGACAGAACCCATATATAGTAAGGGTGTCGCTTTTTAGACCTCAGGTAAGCGAATAACCATATAGACTCCGGCAAGAGTAATTAACGAAAATACCAAAACGAGAGATGCTAATGAGATCGAGTAAGTCAGTAAACTAATACTACTCATGGCTAATAATATAAAACCAATAATAGTATTACTGACTGATACATAGCTAGTTCGCTTATTTCCCTCGCCTAAATTCACTAAATACGTTTTACGACCAATTCTGACACCTTGGTGAGCAACGCTTAAAACGAAATACAGAATAACAATGAGCAATGTAGTAAAGCTAGTCTGAGGAAATAACTTTACCGTTGAAAATAGAGCCACACCAGTGAATGCACTCAATAAAGAAGAAAACATCATCACTTTCCGGCTAGAATGGTCTGAAAATAACCCCCAAAAAGGAGAAGATAGCAGGGAAGCCAAACCACTCGATAGGATAAATAAACCTAGAATCAATACACCGTTTTCGGACCTTTGTTGGGCAATCAATACATAATAAGGAGCACTCAGAGCCGCACATAAAAATAACGAACGAGCAATAACGAATTCGCGAAATACCGAATCAGTTCTCAACAGACTAAGCTCATTAAATACATCAATAAAATTTACACCTTTGTCTCCGACTTCACTTAAAGGCTCTTGCACCAAAGAATAAATTAAAGCGGCAAATAGCCAAATCATTGTAGCTGCAACAATTCCCCAAATATAAAAGCTCACATTACCTTGAAGACTATCGAAGAAAAATAACGTACAAACAGCTATACCTATTGTTATAAGTCCTGAAGCACTAGAGGACCATCCAGTAACCCTTCCACGCTTATTTTTCACAACAGTCTTACCAAGCACATCTTTCGACGCTACAGAATTAAGCCCCCTTGCTACACTAAATACTATTAATGCAACAATAATTGCCCAGCCTGCGCTTACTCCGTCTAGCAACAAAGCGGCGCACCCTATCACCACCACACATAGAGATTGAATTAGGCTTCCCAACACCCAGACCCACTTTCGAACTTTCACCTTGTAAATAAAATGAGCAATAATCAACTGAGGCAACAAAGATCCAGATTCACGTATTGGCACCAACCAGCCCAGCAGGTACAAAGGAGCCCCCAAGCTTTGTAGCAACCACGGCAAGGTAACTTTTGGGTTGATCAAAACATCACCTAAATTGATTAAAAACTGAGAGATAACCAACTTGAAAATATTTCTTCTATTTGCCTTCTTTTGCACTTCTTTATCTTGCATAACAACACTCTATTAATATTTTATTCACAGAATACTCGCTAAAAATTGCCTCTAAAAAAACAAGAATAACGGTTAGCATAAAATATGCTCATTCTAAAAAAATTTATGATATTTATAGCTGTCTTAATAGAGCTATAGACGTATACAGCTACCAACTTAGGACAAAAGCAAAGGAAGCTAATTCATACATAATAAGCTGTAGCTCTTTTAGATTACATATCCACAGGAAAGTAGGTCTATTTAGCACCACAACAAACCGCAGCCCTTTAGACAAGTTTATTACTATCCAATCACAAACTACGTAAAACGAGCTTATGAAGTAAGACTTATTCACATCTTTGTAAAAAACGTAAAAAGTCTGTCACTTGATTAGCTAATCATACATCGACTAGATAGACTTATTTAGCAATCAAAAAACATAATTAGTGAGGATAGATGACATGGATTTAATTAGAATTTTATTTGCCATTCTTTTACCGCCGCTTGGTGTCTTTTTACAGGTTGGTATCGGTGGTGCATTCTGGCTAAACATATTACTCACCATTTTGGGCTACATCCCAGGTATCGTACACGCTGTTTGGATCATAGCTAGACGCTAATATAAAACAGACGCAGGCGAAAACATGGCAAAATGGCCATTAGGTCATGATCATTTGATTCGCGTTGACGCGTTGAGCTTACGAAACAGGCGCATGCGAATTGAAGAACAAGGGATTACTTACACATGGAG